>Ga0066256_1000292_pt1 | contig 190659 bp, 170 predicted proteins | sample ThiBio_1000_biof_FD_87107 | JGI IMG/M metagenome (GOLD analysis project Ga0066256, IMG submission 87107) | Wastewater bioreactor microbial communities from Cape Town, South Africa - Thiocy_expt_1000_biof (version 2) | ecosystem: Engineered > Bioreactor > Thiocyanate-remediating >...
GCTGGAGGACCGACTACAACCCCAACCGACCGCCTCCGAGCCTCAACGGGCTCACACCAAGCGAGTTTGCCAACCGTTCAAACAGGGACGAAAACCAGAACAGAGTCTACTTACAAACGAGGGCAATCAGGGGTGCAGGTCATAACGCCATGCCGAGCGCGGAATTACTGAGCGGCCGATTCCGCCGCAGGCCGGGAAACACGTAGTCGCTGAACCGGAGTTTCTCCATCTCCGAGAGGATCATCAGCGCTCTTGCGGATAACGGAACACGATGCTCCCGCGCCGCCTTCATGCGCTCCGCTGGAATGGTCCAAAGCCGATTGTCGAAATCAAGTTCGTCCCATTTCATTTCCAGAGTTTCGCTGGTTCGGCTTGCGGTCAGAATGCAAAATTCGAGTGCCCGAGCTGTGACAGAATCTTCCAAGCGCAGACGCGCCATGAACGGCGGTGTTTCATCGATCGGGAGTGCGGCATGATGGACAACCTTTGCCACCTTATTGCGAGGCGAGAGCAGAAAGCTGAGATGCCCCTGCCATCGCGCCGGATTTTCACCCGACCGTAGATCCTTCACGCGAGCCCAATCCAGAATTCGCTCGATTCGGCCGCGGACGCGGGAAGCTGTTTCGGTTTTCTTGTTCCAGATCGGCTGGAGAACCTTCATGACCAGGTGGACGTCGATATCTTCGACCGAGGTTTTCTTGAAGACGGGATAGACGTAGGTTTCCAAAGTCGACGTCCATTGCGCCGCGTGCTTGGCGTTCTTCCAACCGGAAGCGTGGGACGCAATGTATTCCTTGGCGCACTGCTCAAAGGTGATAACGGTTTTGGGTAGCGCGGGTGCCGCCGCCTTCACGGCTTGCTGGCGTTCAGCGAGCGGGTCAGCTTTATTTTGGCGTGTAACGCGAATCTCCTCGGCAAGCCGCCTCGCTTCTACGAGCGGCACCGTGTGAAGCGGCCCCAGTCCCATGTCGCGTAACCGCCCGCCGATGCGGTACCGATAAATCCAGCTTTTGGCGTTTCCTGTACCGACTCGAAGGTAAAGACCGAGACCATCCGAATAGAGGCCAGGCTTAAGCTGGTTTCTGATCTTCTTATCCAAGAGCCTTTTGAAGTGAACCACGCCGACAAACTCCGCATTCCGGCGATATAGACGGAAGCGGATTCAGCTAGGGCTGCACGAACTTGCGTGAAATCTGACAATGGTTCGTGGTGCTTGCGATCATGATCAACTGGCCTACAACTCACAACCTTGTCTGAAGTGAACGTAGAAAGTTTGTTGGTTGCTTCGGCTTTGCGTCGATGCAGATTGCTATCTCCGCTCCAATCAGGTGCGGCATGCTCGCGGTGCCAGCAGTGAACCTTCTGAAGATTTTGCAATAGTGCTGAGGCTGTCATGCGCTGCTATGTGTTAAATCGGCTCTCTGTCGATGAAGAAGGCGTTGGCCGCGCCAAAATGTCCTTGATGAACTGGCCAGGGGTGGGCGCTGGTAGCTTGAAAAGGCCCCCTCCGGTTTGACAGTCTGTATCTGTGGGGCGCTCCGCTTCTCAATTTGGCGGTTCATACGATTCGGAAAACCCGTACTCAGTGAGGATCAAGTGACGAGCAAAGGCATGAATCACTTTCCAGGAGTTCGTTTTTGCTCCGCCTCTGGTTCGGTGGACTTTAGAATTCGATACAGGGTGTGATACGTTATGGATGATGATATCCGGTTTGGGGGTTTGATATTCGACAAGTCGTTTCTGTTTGCGCGTCGCGCTTCAGGCGAGGAATTGAAATTCACGCGTGCCGAGCGCGCGATGTTGCTTCTGTTGACGGGGAATGTCCGCAAAATTGTCACGCGCAATCGGTTGCTGGATGCCATCACGGGCGCGGGTTCGGATTCCGCCGATCGTAACGTCGACTTTGTCATCAACCGGTTGCGCGCCAAGCTCGGCGATTCCGCGCGCAATCCATCCTTTATCGCGACCCAATATGGCGAGGGCTATGTCTGGATCGCCGAGCCGTCGGAGGGTCCGAATGAGGCGCTTCTACTCATTGGGCCCGTCTTCGGTCTTGAACGCACGGCCTCGGGGGAGCCGGCGCGTGCGTTTCTGCTGCGTCTTAGGGATATCATCGATGCGCAAACCGCAGACAACCAGATCGTCGTTCTGGAGTTGAACGGGCAAGCCGCATCGAGCAAGAGTTTGTTTTCGCTTGAGGTGAGCTTTTATGACGATGGCAAATGTATGCACTGCGCAGCCGTCCTTCGGAAAGTGGCGACGGGGCAGATCCTGCAGACATTCCGTTTGATGCTCGATGCAGCGGGGCTTCCCGCTTCTGAACCGGATATCGAATCCGTTGTCGCCGGATTGAAGAGTGCCATGTGGCGGCAAGCCACCACGGGGCAGGGCATCCTCGCCGGTCCGACAGATCAGCCGCTCGAACTGCAAATGCACGATACTGCGCGGTTGTTCGATCGCTCGGACGAAAGCTGGGCGACGATGAGCGAGCAGCTTTCCGAGGCGCGCAGGAGTCAACCCGGCGATCCGCAGACCGAGTTGATGTGGGCGATGCATCTCTATGCCCGCATCCTGCAAAATCCAGCCGATCTCGATCTGCGGGCCGCGCATGAGGAGGACATCGAAAGATGCGTGTTCGATCATCTCGCGGTGTTCCAGGGCAATCCTATCTTCCTTCTGGGTGCAGCGAAGCTGCTGCTGTTTACCGGCCGCGGGCACCTCGCTCTCGCCGAACAACTGGCCGAGCAGGCGTTTCTGTCGAGCACGGCCTTTGCTTCAGCTTTTTCAAGTCTCGGACAGATCAGGATGTGCAAGGGTGACATCCGCTCCGCCGTCGATCTGTACGATCGCGGCATCGAACTGTCCGTGCCGGATTCGGAATTCAGGGTTTACCTGATGGTGCTGAAATGCGCGGCGCTGATGGCGGAAGGCGACCGTTCACGACTGGATAAGGCCGTAGCGGCGCTTTATGCATTGAAGCCCGTCACCCGTTTGCAGATCGGCTTGTTCGTCGCGCCGCCGGGACCATTGGCGCCGGACCTTACTCTGGTGGTGGGTCAGTTCGATGCAGCGCGCGCGAAGCACGCCATTCTCCATTTGCACTATGTCTTTGCGCGCCTGTTCGTGCGGGAGGATCATCGGGAGAACATCATGCGCGGGGTGATCGGCCACCTCACGGAGCGCTTCGGCGCAGATGTCGTGCCGGATGAAGTGCGGCGATCTGTCCCAAGACTTGTCTAAAAAGAGGCTTGTCTGAAAAGAGGCTTGTCTGACGCAAAAGGACAGAATGTCGCGCGTCTCTGGCGCTGCCCCTCGGCAATTCAAATAATTCTACAACAATCGTCCTCTTTAAGTTTGGCAGGCGGCTCACGCGGTGACTCGCGGGGCCGGGTATGCGGTTCTGCGGCACCCTTTAAGAGGTGCCACGAGCAGGCAGCGGGGAATGGAATGGGGGGAGTGGAGGGGCGTTCGCGGTCCGGCATTGCAGGGGCATGGCGCAGCGTGCGGCTGCGCGCGCTGTGCAGCGGCTGTGCGTCGGCGGCGCTCATGCTGTCGCTGGCGCAGGGGCTGAACGCAACATTGATGTCCGGCCCCGCGCAGGCCAGGGGTGGTGCGGGTGGTGCGGCTGGCACCGGGGGTCTTATCTCGGGCGGCCCTGGCGGCGCGGGTGGCGACGCCGATCCGCTGGGCGCTCCACCGGGCGCCGACGGCGTTAACGGCTCTGGCGGCGTCGACGGCACCGGCTTCGGCGGCTCCGGCGGTGGTGGCGGGTCCGCCAACCCGAGTAGCAGCAGCGTGGTAACCGACGGACAGGGTGGCCGCGGCGGCAACGGAGGCAATGGCGGCAGCGGGGACATATTTGGTGGCAATGGCGGCGGCGGCGGTGGCGGCGGTGCGGGTGGCGACGGCGTGGTCAGCTCGGCGGCCGCGGTGACCGCCACCGGCCCGGTGACCGGCGGCTCCGGCGGCAATGGTGGTAACGGCGGTGAGGGCGTCAGCTTCCTTGGCATCGGAGGCGGCGGTGGCAGCGGTGGCAGCGGAGGTGGTGGGGGCGCCGGGTTTGTCCTGCAGCAGAGCGGAACGCTCAATGTCAGTGCGAATGTGACCGGCGGCCGCGGCGGCGCCGGAGGAAATAGCGGACAGGGCGCTTCCGGCGGCATTACCCCCGGCGGTAACGGCGGTAACGGCGGCGCCGCGATCGTCCTGCAGCAAGGCGGAGATGTCACGATCGAAGCTGGTGCGCGCGTCAACGGCGGCTCTGGTGGCCAAGCCGTCAACGGCGGCAAGGGCGGCGATGCCGGTGCCGGGATCGTCCTGCAACAGCGTGGAAATATCGAGATCGAAGCCGATGCGTATGTCGGCGGCGGCCTTGGCGGGCAAGGTGATAGCGCTGGAAAGGGCGGAGCTGGCGGCGCCGGAATCGTTCTGCAGCAGGGCGGAGATATCAGGATCGCAGCCAATGCTACCGTCAGGGGCCTCGGCGGCGGCGCGGATAGCGGCCTCGCCGGCGATGGCGGTGTCGGCATTATCGGGGCAGGTCTGACGATCGACAACAGCGGCAGCATCATAGGGGGGGCCGGCGGGATTCAGATCCGGGCCAATGCCATCACCTTCACCGGCGGCGACAATTTTCTCGCCAACACCGGCACGATCACCGGCGGCATCGCCGTGCAGGGCGGCTCGTTCGCCCCGGCGCTGACATCATCGGCGATCGGCACCGCGCTCGACATCGGCGCTGCGCCGCTGACCTTTTCGTCTGGTACCAGCTACAATATCCGAGTCTCGCCGACCGCGAATGACAGCGTGACCACATCGGGCGTGGCGACGTTGACCGGCGCCACTGTCAACGCCGCGTTTGCCCCCGGCTCCTACGTCACCAGGCAATACACCGTCCTCACCGCCAGCGGCGGCCGGAACGGCGAGTTCAGCAGCCTTGCCAATAGCGGCCTGCCGGCCAGTTTCATCGCATCGCTGAGTTACGATCCGACACATGTCTTTCTCGATCTCGCGCTGAGCTATACGGCGCAAGGCGGCCTGAACGGCAACCAGCAGGCCGTCGCCAACACGCTGGAGCAGTTTTTCCAGAACACCGGCGGCGTTCCGCTGGCGTTCGCCACGCTTGATGCGCGGGGGCTGTCGCAGGCGTCGGGCGAGATTGCAACCACTGCCGCGCAGGCGGCGTTCGACGCGCAGAGCCAGTTCCTCAACATTCTCACCGATCCGTTTACGAGCGGACCACAAGGCATCGAGCAATCATCGCCAGCGCTTGGCTACGCGGCGTCGCGCGAAAGCAAGGCGTACGACGCCTTCGCTGCGTTCGCGACCAAGGCATCGCCGGCTGCGAACCTCGAACAGCGCTGGCGCGTGTTCGGCGCGGGCTATGGCGGCAACGCGCGGATCGACGGCAACACGGCAACCGGCAGCCATGACACGACCAGCCGCGTCTGGGGCCTGATGGGCGGGGCGGCCTATGCGGTCTTGCCGCAGACGCATCTCGGGTTCGCCTTTGGTGGCGGCGGCACCTCGTTCGGTTTGAGCGACGGTCTTGGCGCTGGGCGCTCCGACATGTTCCAGGCGGGCGTGTTCGCGCGGCACGGCTTGACGCAAGGCGGCTATCTGTCCGGCGCACTTGCCTATGGCTGGCACGATGTCCACACCGACCGCCTTGCGCCGACCGGCGAGGTCTTGCGCGGCGGCTACAAGGCCGACGTGTTCTCCGGCCGCATCGAGGCGGGCTGGCGCATCACGACACAGTTTGCAGGAGTGACGCCCTATGCCGCCGGGCAGGCGATCAGCTATCGCATGCCGGACTACCGGGAGCGGGGCAATGGCGCGGCGGACAACTTCGCACTCAACTATGCTCAGCACAGCGTCACCGCGACGCGCAGCGAGCTGGGCGCGCGGCTCGATCGTACGCTGCTGCTGGACGATGCGCTGCTGACGCTGCGCGGGCGTCTCGCCTGGGCGCATAATTTCGACCCCTCGCGTGACGCTGTTGCGCTGTTCACGGCGCTGCCGGGCACGGGCTTCATCGTCAACGGCGCGGCGGTGGCGCCGGATGCGGCGCTGGTCTCGGCTGGCGCGGAGATTGGCTGGCGCAATGGCTTCTCATTCGCCGCCACCTTTGAAGGCGAGTTTTCCGGCAACATACAGAGCTACGCCGGAAAGGGCAGCGTTCGGTATCGGTGGTGAAGAAACGCGGCACGAAGTCGATGCGGTGACAGGGGCGTATCACCAAGTTGCCGGAGCGATCGGCGCGGTATGTCCTGAGCGATGTAATTGAGACAGGTCTGCTTGCGCCTGACTTAAGGGCTGGCAAAGGCGAGTCTCCGCCCAACCTTTTGTCCCATACTTCTACCCATACACGCGCCGTGCCTTGAGGCGATTTTCGGCAAAATCGGTCGAACCGGGCCGAACTATCTCCCTGAAAAATGAGCGTTTATCCAAACGGACGACTTAGGCCGGACTAGTAAAACCGTCCCATACAGGACTCCCTCTCCGCCAATTTCGTGCCCTCCTGAATAAAAAAGGCAAGTCCCTCCAATATCGGGGCCTTTCCGTGCGCAGCGATGCCTCGAATGAGGCAAAAAACGTGCGTACCAGCCAATGTACCAACACAACCCAGCGCCGGACGCCGCAAGAGGCGGCGGCCTCCGATCACATCGCGGCGCACGAAATCACCGTGTTATCTGACCAGCACTCCGTCGGGCTGGCGTTTTCAGCTGCGTGTCCCGATCACGCTCGTTCCCCCAATTTGCGACTTGCAGGGCCAAGCATGATTATTCGCGCACTGCTTGGTCCGCTCGCGCGGCGCGAGGGGATTGGAGCAGCCAGATAATAACGATAGAGCACTCGTCGAACAGGTGGTCGCAGCCTGCCAACGTGCAATCGCGAGTGCGGTCAAGCAGCCGAAATCAGCGATCGGCCTCGCCCGCTCGCTAAGCTCGGCGCTCCATCTCGCTCCAGTTGATTGAGAACGAAGTTGGCAAGGACGCCGACGGTGCACAGGCTGCCCTCGTGACTTTTCGGCGGAGAACACACCGGGTCGCGATGGTGCGAGGGTTGGTCAACCGTCCTCCAGCTGCTTGCCACGCCGCTCGATAGCTTACGAGCCCTGACCGTGATCCGTATCGTCCGCGAAATGGCCACCACATGACAAGGAGATCATCCCGATCTTCAAGCGCGTCCATCGCAGCAGGGCGGCGTGACTCATGACGAAGCAAGGGATGCGGCTTCGAGCAAGCGCAGCTTCTCGAACCGCATCGGTATCCGCCATTCCGCAAGTCGGGAACAGGCTTGCAAGGGGCGAGAAGCCATGAGCAGCAGTGTCGAGCGACGGCGGATAACGGCACTCGGATTCGCCAACGATCGCCGGAAGTCGGTGCTCGCAATCTGTGAAAGACGTGACTTCAATTAAGGGCTTTTTAACCATAAATCCTTACCTATTAGGTCAGTAAATTTTGCATCCGATTTTCATTTTGAAAGCAATTCATATGCCGCTTCAGAAATTACTGGTGCCCCGCGTTGGCATCGCGATGCTCGGTATCGTCGGCCTTGCGGATGTGGCCAATGCTGCTACGGCCACGACCACGTTTCAGGTCCAGATGCAGATCACGGCATCCTGCATCATCAACAGCGCCGGTAATCTGATCTTTCCAAGCACCGGCGTGATCGCCGCAAATGTGGATGCAACATCGACCCTGTCCGTCCAATGCACCAACACCACGCCCTACAACATCAGCCTTGATGCCGGCGCCGGGAGCGGGGCCACAACTGCCGCGCGCAAGATGACGAGTGGCGGAAACACCATCACCTATTCATTGTATAGCGACAGCGGCCGCACCACCCTGTGGGGCGATGTGATCGGCACCAACACGGTCGCCAGCGCGGGAACAGGCGCCGCACAGATTTTCACGATTTACGGGCGTGTCCCGCCTCAGACCACGCCAGCGCCAGCGACCTATACCGACACCATCAACGTCACCGTCACCTATTAGCCGCAGCTCACGCGCAAGGACGGGGCTCCCAATGCGCCTCACTCAGATTCTCACGATTGCTGCTTTTGCAGCTTGCTTCGCCATGCCCGCTTCCGCGGCATCATTGCAGGTTCAGCCAGCCTTGATCGACGTCGCCGCCCCCGGTCAGGCCGCCACGCTGACACTGCGCAATCCCGATGCCGCGCCGATCAACGTCCAATTGCGGGTCTTCCGCTGGTCGCAGGTGAACGGCACCGAGAAACTCGAACCCACCACCGATGTCGTGGCCAGCCCGCCGGCGACAACGCTCAATCCGAACACCGACTATGTGGTTCGCATTGTGCGTGTCACGACACGACCGGTTTCCGGCGAAGAATCCTACAGACTTCTGGTCGATCAGCTTCCCGATGCGTCGCAGAACGGCGGGAATACAGTCAGACTCCTGGTTCGTTACTCGCTGCCGGTTTTCTTCACGAGAGGGGGGCGAGCGGAGCCCGAGGTATCGTGGACGATCCGCAAGCATGGCGACCGGGTTGCCGTGGTCGCGCGCAATAACGGGACAAGCCGCCTGCGCGTATCCAACCTTTCCATCCACGATTCCCGCGGCAAAGCCGTGAATTTCGGCGACGGCCTCGTCGGCTATGTTCTTGGCCAGTCGACGATGGAATGGGTCGCGCCGCGGCGCGTATCGGACTTTGCGACGAGTGGTTCTGTTGTGATCTCGGGAAAGGGCAATGAGCAACAGATCCGCGCAACAGCAACGCTGGGTCGTTGATCGTTTCCGGCTGGTTATTGCTGTTGGCGCGCTGTGGTTTGGAATTGTCGCCGGTGCGAAAGCCGCGGAGTTGCAGCGGCTCCAGCTTGAAGTGCTGATCAATGGCGCTCCAACCAATCTGATTGGCTCGTTCGTTCGGAACGTGGACGGCAGGATCGGCGCGGCTCCCGACGAGCTTGAGACGATCGGCATCCGCGTGGATCGCAGCGCGCGACAGTCGCAGGTGGTCTTTCTCGATAGCCTGCCGGGCCTTCGCTACGATTACGACATGCCTGCCCAGCGCCTTCTGGTCACGGCTGCCGACAACCGCCGCATTCCGAAAGTCTACGACCTGCGGCGAGGGCAGGATGACAGGGTTACACCGCGCACGGACTACGGCGCGGTCCTCAACTACAACGTCTTTGCCGCCTCGGCCAATAACGTGGGCTTGCCCCGGCTCAATTTCCAGGGAGCATCAACGACACTCGATGCGCGCGTGTTTACGCCGTTCGGAACCGCCAGCCAATCGGGCATCGTACGTTCCGCGCCGGGCAATGACAGCGCCTTCCTGCGTCTCGACAGCAGATTCACCTATTCCGATTCCGCGCGGATGATGACCTACGTTGCCGGCGATGCGATCACCAACGGTTTTGCATGGACGCGCCCGATCCGGATCGGCGGTCTTCAGGCCAGCCGTAACTTCGCGCTGCGCCCCGACCTCGTCACGATGCCGCTGCCGTCCGCCAGTGGCAGCGCAGCCGTTCCCTCGACGCTCGACGTCTACGTCAATAACATCAAGACATTTTCCCAGGACGTTCAGGCCGGTCCCTATAACATCACCAATATTCCAGCGGTCACCGGAGCAGGTGACGCGAGAGTCGTTGTTCGCGATGCGTCTGGTCGCGAGACGCAGACGTCGTTGCCCTTTTTCACGTCATCCTGGCTGCTCAAACCGTCCCTGACCGACTTCTCTGTGGAAGTCGGCGCGCCGCGCCAGTTCTACGGCACGAACGACGACAGCTATGTGGCGCGCCCGGTCGTTTCGGCAAGCCTGCGGCGGGGCATTACTGACTCGCTGACACTTGAGAGCCATGGCGAGGCCGGTCTTGGCCTAATGAACGGAGGGCTCGGGATGGCGTTCCGGACCGGTTCGTTCGGTGTGGCCGACGTCGCGTTGTCGGCAAGCCAGTTCAGCGGCCGCACCGGACTGCAAGCGTATGGCGCCTATTCGGTGCAGGCTTACGGGCTGAACCTCAACGTCAGTTCGCTGCGCAGGTTCGGTGACTACAGCGACCTTGCCTCGGTCACCAGCGCCCTCCGTCCCGGCATGGATCTCAACATCGCCGGTACCGCGCCATTCTATAAATTCTTCACCAGTTTCGATTTCGACGCGCGGCCGGCGAAGGCGGTCGACCGGATTGCCGTTGGCACGACCTGGCCCGGTCAGCGCGCGACGGGCAACCTTGCCTTTACGCACATTGAAAATGCCGATGGGACACGTTCGAAGATCATCTCCGCCTCGCTCGGCAAGGAGCTGTATTACAACACCTCGTTCATCGCGACGGCATTCACCGACCTGAGCAACCGCAAAAGCTTCGGATTTTTCGTCGGGCTTTCCGTCCCCCTGAATGGCGGGGGAGTGGTCTCGACCGGCGCCTCATGCAATAGCGGCAGTTGTGGCGGGGCTGTCGACGCCGCCAAACCGCTCGGACTGGATCCCGGCAGCGTCGGTTGGCGCGCTCATGCCGAAAAGGATAACCAGCTTGCCGCAGGATCTTACCGGTCCGGCTACGGTTGGGCGGAAGCGCTGGTCAGGCGCGACAAGTTCGGCACGCAGGCGACGGGACAGGTTGACGGTTCGCTGGTGGCCATGGGAGGCGGCGTCTTTGCGGCAAATCGCATCGATGACAGTTTTGCCGTCGTCGAGACCGGCGCACCCAACGTTGAGGTCTATTCCGAAAATCGTCCGATCGGCAGGACCGACGCGTCCGGGCGGTTGCTTGTGACACAGCTGCGATCCTACCAGAACAACAAGATCGCCATCGATACGGACAATCTGCCGGTCGATGCCGAAATCAGAACGACGAAGGAAATTGTCGTCCCCGCAGACCGATCTGGCGTCAGGGTGAAATTTCCGATCAAGACCAACGTCAATGCCGCGGTCGTCATCATCGTGATGGCGGACGGAACGCCGGTAGCGGCCGGCTCGAAGGGCACGCTCCCGGATGGAAGCTCCTTCTTTGTCGGCTACGACGGGCGTGCGTTCGTGAGTGGCCTTGCGCCCCACAATGTCGCGACGATCTCGCTCCCTGCCGCTTCGTGTCAGGCGTCCTTCGACTTCAGCCCGCGACGCGGCGCGCAGGTCGAGATCGGCCCCGTCGTTTGCCGATAACGGAATCGACCGGTGGTGCGGACTGCGCCGTGATTGCTATCGAACAGGTTCAATAGGTGATGGTGACGATGATGGTATCGGTATAGGTTGCCGGCTCCGGCGTGACCTGGGGCGGAACGCGGCCGAAGACCGTCAGGGACTGATTTGCGCCTATACCGATGCCCGAAGCCGTGTCGGTGCCGACCGTATTTCCCCAAACCGTGGTCCGGGCCGCGTTCTGGTAAAGCGAGTAAATAATTGTTTTCGTGCCGCTGGTCATTTTGCGGGCGGACACGGTCGCGCCGCTGCCGTTGCCGGTATTCAGCCCGATGTTGAAGGGCGTGCTGTTGGTGCACTGGGCTGTGATCGTGCTGGTCTCATCGACATCGGCGTTGAGAAGGGTCAGCGATCCAAAATTCATGTTGGTCGCATTGACAGTGCAAGCCGCCTGTACGGTCGCGGAAATATTGAATGCCGGTTGCACGGATTTCGGCGCGGTTACCGGGCAAGCTGCGCCGGTGTTGTAAACATAGTCCACGTTGATATTGCTGCCGCTATAATTCGCGGTATAGCTGCCCGGTACCGCTGTCGCATCGTTCAGGCCGGCATAAATCGTTTTGGTCGTGCTGCCGCTTCCGGTGGCGTTAAGCGTCAGATTGAATTGCAATCCTGTCGCGCCCCAGGAGCCTGACGGGCAGGATCCTCCGCCGCGATAATCTCCAAGACTCACGGTGTGCGCGGCATTTGTATACAGGCCGAACGCCAGTTGAGTCGAAAATGAAACCATCGAGCGGCAACCCGTCTGGTCGGTGCCGGCCGCGCTCACACAGAATCGAACAACTTTGTTTTGTGTCCCGGTGCAATTGACCGATAGCGTTGCCGACGTGGACTTGGCGCCGGTCAAAGGGTTGAACGAGCCGAACGCCATGTTCGTCATGGACGCCGTGCAGGTTTGAGCGAAAGCGTCTCCGCCTGGCGCGAAGCCCAGGAAAAGGGTTGCCAAAATCCAGAAGGCAACCAGCCTTGCTGTTCTTGTTCTATGTGAGGAGCATTTTAGAAATCGCGACACACTTGTCTTCTCTGCTTTGTTATCAAATTACAATTCTCAAAGGCGCTCCTGTCCTAGGCCGCCTCACCGAGATAAAATAAAAAAAAGACGATGGCGTTGCGCGTGACAACTCATCCTCTCCAGCGCAGAATCCAGAAAAGAATCCGCTATCGGCAACAGCCACGACGGTGCCGCCGAGCAATTGAACTGTGATATAGCCGGTCCCGCGATCCCCGCACAGCGGCCCCCTAACCATCCGATCTGCATAGGGTGACCACTGCTGACGATGCATCAACCGGCTGCCAAGGACACCATCATCCGGGCATGAGTCGCAAGTATCTCGCCGGAAACCATGGCGTTGCCTACAGGTCCGTTTGAGGGATTCCGGAGGTATATATTGCGGCCGGCCGATAAGCCGTCCGGGAGAGCCCTAAAGGGTAATGGAGTAGATATCGTTCGTATCATCACTTGCGCAGTGTCGTCACCAGGTTCTTGTGTGATCGAGATGAGGCGCACGCCGCTTTGGCGAGCTTCCGGATATACATTTCCAATCCGAAGGTGTCTGCACGACAATGACATCGAACGGTTGATCGTCGTCGGTGCGTTCGATCATTATCGCGCCTCCCCAATCAGCACAGCATTGAACGGACATACTATCGTCACTCGCGCAGGAGGGAGCCGACTGATTATAAGCAAGCTATCAAGCTGGTGCGCTAACCGTTGTGAGTCATCGTGCCTTCACCATCTCCTGAGAAGGCAACAGCGCAGAATAGGCTAGTTGGGGTGACTGCACCCGAATGGAGCAAGGACTTGCGTTTGGCTGAAGTACCACTCATTGTACCATCAAGTGAACAAACGGCATCGCCGATCACAGAAAAGACCTGCTAATTGGGCTCAAGTTGAAATAAGAGGTGGGGTCTCCCTCCCTCCGCCAGTTCGCGCTGACCACGCCTCACGGTCTGATATTCTCCGAGTGTCTCATTCCGAGGGCATCATCGCGGTTCGTCGCTTTGTTTTCATAGGCCTGTCGTTGTCTCTCGCCTGATCGGGCTTTTGCCGTGCGTCGCTTCGATTTCATTGAACCTGCCATCATGCTGGCCACCGTGCTGCAATGGCTCGTGCTTGCCTCCGTGACAGGTGCGATTGTCGGCACCGGCACCAGCCTGTTTCTGCATGGACTGTTCTTCATGACGGACCGCACCGCGATGGTGCCGTTCTGGTTGCAGATGCTGCTGTTGCCCGCAGGCGGTCTGCTCAACGGACTGCTGCTGCATTATGGCTATCGGTTCGACAGGACCGGCCTGAAGGACACGGTGATGGCGGCCGTTCATACCCAGGCCGGCCGCATGCCGTTCCTGACCATGCCGATCAAGCCGCTGGCGGCGATCATCACGCTGGCGAGCGGGGGGTCTGCGGGCAAGGAGGGGCCCTGCTCGCATATCGGGGCCTCGCTCGCGGCCGCGATCGGGCAGGTGCTACACCTGAACACCGAATTGCGGCAGCGCATCGTCGCCTGCGGCGTCAGCGCCGGTTTTGCCAGCGTGTTCGGCACGCCGATCGCGGGCGCGATCTATGGCGTCGAAGTGCTGGCGATCGGCCGTATCCGCCATGATTTTCTGTTTCCGGCCATTGTCGCCGGCGTCGTGTCGTATCAGGTCAGCCTTTATTGGGGTGTGCCCTATCAATACTACCACTTCACGACCTTGCCGGAGTTCTCCGAGCTCCTGTTTCTGAAAACCCTGGTGCTGGGGGCGCTGTGCGGGCTTGTCGCGCTGGTGTTCGTCGAATTCGTGCATCGGACGAGGGGGCTGTTCGCGCGCCTGCGGGCGCGCTTCGATCTATGGCCGCCATTGATGCCGCTGGGTGGCGGCGTGCTGCTGTCGCTGTTGATTCTGGTGATTCCGACCGATTATCTCGGCCTCAGCCTGCCGCTGATGGACCGTGCGCTCGGCGGTGAACCGATGCCCTATCTCGGCTTTCTGTGGAAGAGTTTGCTCGTCGCCGTCACCATCGGCTCGGGGTTCTATGGCGGCATCGTCACGCCGCAATTCGTCATCGGGACGGTGGCCGGCAATGCGTTTGCGCATCTGTTCGGTCTTGATCCGATGCTGGGAGCGGCCGTCGGTCTGGTCGGTGTCGTCGCGTCCGCATCGAACACGCCGGTTGCCGCGATCCTGATGGGCGTGGAATTGTTCGGCGGCACGATCGGCACGCTCTATATCGCGGGAGCGGCGATCGCCGCCTATCTGATGATCGGCCACCGCAGCATCTATCCTGGCCAGCGTCTGGCCTACGCCAAGTCGTCATGGATGCGGGTGCGGCCCGACACGCCGGTCGATGCCGAGAAGGCGCGGTTGTCTTACGGGCTGCTGCGATGGTGGCGGCAGCGTTTGCCATAACGGCAAGGTGGTCGCCGTCGCGGTGTAGGCAATATGGCGTCCCTAGCGCGCCGCCTTCTCGGCGGCGTTCGCCGCCTTGCGCTGGATCGCCTCGATCCGTTTCGCGCCTGAACGCGCCCGCTGCTCGCAGGTCGCGCGCAGATGTTCGAGTTCTTCCTCGGTCAGGTGCTCGATGCCGATGATGCTGTTGTGCACCTCGCTGACCCGGATCAGTTCGTCGAGCTTGACCTGGATCGCGGCGCTGTCGCGGTTCTGCGAATTCTGGATCAGGAACACCATCAGGAAGGTGATGATGGTGGTGCCGGTGTTGATCACCAGTTGCCAGGTGTCGGAATAGCCGAAAATCGGGCCGGTGATCGCCCAGACGGCAATCAGGCTGGCGGCGAGCAGGAAGGTCCCGGCCTTGCCCGCCATATGCGACGACCGGTTGGCGACCTCGGCGAATGCCGCGCCGATCCAGCCGCGCTTCGTCCTGGCGGGTGTCCTGTTCATGGTCTCTGGTCCTCCCGCCGGTCGGCGGAGTCCCGGCGCCAGCATCTTAATCGCGGCGCAGCCGTTTGGTTTCACCGGACCGGATCGACCCGCGGGGTGGCCGGCATGTCGAACCGCCATTGCCGGCTTGATCTATCTCATCGGCCGTGCGTCATTTGACCATAAACAGAAAGGTGCCCGCCCGGGCAAATCGCGATCGGAGCCGGATATGCAGATCAGGACAGTCATGGCGAGTCTTGCGCTCGATCAGTCGAACGACGCCTGCCTTGCGGTGGCGGGCGATATCGCGGAGCGCTTCGAGGCACGGGTGATCGGCATCGCGGCCTCGGACGTGCGGCCGCCGCTTTATTTCACCGAAGGCGACTATGCCGAAAAGCTGCTCGCCGACGAGCGGGCGGTGATCGAGACCCGTCTGAGCGAACTGGAAACCGCATTTCGCGCCTCGCTGGGCAAGCGGGCGAAGGCGCTCGCGTGGCGCTCCAGCCTGCAGTTTCCCACCACCTACATTGTCGATGAAGCGCGCGCCGCCGATCTCCTGATCTGCGCCCGGCCAACCGAGCCGAATTCCGACTCCTATTCCTTCGCCGATCCGAACGACATCGTGATGCAGGCCGGACGCCCGGTGCTGGTCGTCTCGTCTGCTGCGCGCCATCTCGATCTGCGCAGGGTGCTGGTGGCATGGAAAAACACCCGGGAAGCGCGGCGGGCGGTGTTCGATGCGCTGCCGCTGCTGGCGCGGGCCAGGGATGTCACCGTTGTCGAAATCATCGAGGAGGGCGACCGGCGCGCCAACGCCTTGCCGTCCGTGAAGGACGTGGCGTCTTGGCTGGATACCCATGGCGTCCCTGCCGAGGTGATCGTCGCCGACCGGGAAGGGAATGTCGGTGCGCAACTGGAGGATGTCGCGGCCGACGTCGGCGCGACGCTTGTGGTCGCCGGCGCTTATGGTCATTCGCGGTTTCGCGAGTGGATCATGGGCGGCATGACGCGTCATCTGATGACGCAGTCGAGCCGTTGCGTTCTGCTGTCGCGATAGTGTCCCGTCGCGGTCCCCGGGGATCGCGACGAAGCTGCGGGAACATGATGGCGTCAAGCCAGTTCCCAGCCATATGAAGCCACTCCATTTGCCGCCGACGGATTTCGATATCGCCGTTGCGCGCGCCGTCGAACGGCACGCCACGCCCTCGCGCGAAGGCATGGTCCGCGTTCTGACCTGGCTGGCGGATGAGCGCGTGCTTTATGCGGCGAGTCTGATGATCTGGCTCGGCTCGCGCAAAGGCGGGCGATTGCAGCGTCGGCAGGCCGATCATGTGATCCTGTCCGCGATGCTGGCCAGTATCATTCCTCATTTGCTTAAGCATGTGGTCAATCAGGAACGACCCGATCGCGAGGTCAGGCCGCCCCGCCATGGCATCCCGAAATCCGGGCGTGCGCAGGATGCGTTTCCATCCGGTCATGCGATGCATATCGGCGCCGTTGCCTCCGCGATCACCTGGATCAAGCCCAAGGCCGGCCCGTGGATCTGGTCGGCTGGTCTGCTTCTTGCGGGCACCCGGATTTTTCTGCTGGCGCACTGGACATCGGATGTTCTGGTCGGGCTGCTGGCGGGCGTCGGGCTTGAACGCGCGTTGCGGTCTTCAATGGTGCCCGGATCGAGGCGGGTGCGTTCGCGCAGGAATCGCGATGTCGGTCGCTGAGGAAACCAAGGTCGCGCTCGATGAATCGCGCACCTTGATGCTGGGCAGCCAGATTCTGTTCGGCTTTCAGCTTCAGGCCGCGTTCCAGAATGCGTTCGACACGTTGACGGCGCTCGAACGCGCTATCGAACTGGCTCTGGTGCCGCTGATGGTCTGCGTGATCGGTCTTCTGATCGCCCCCAGCGCGCGGCACCGGATCGTCGAGCGGGGTTATGCGAGCTGCGCGCTCAACGGGTTCATCACTTCGGTCACGCGATTTGTCATCCCTTTGTTCGCGCTGGCGCTGGCGCTCGATCTGTTCATCGCGGGCACAAGAATCGCAGGCATGATCGTCGGCGCTGTTGCCGCGGGAACGGCGCTGGTTCTAACGCTGTCCGTTTGCGGTTCGTTTGCGACCCGCTTGCCGAAAAGGTCTTCGCCCATGACAAAGCCGCAGCCGACTTCTCTCGATCAGCGTATCCAGTATGTCCTCACCGAGGCGCGCGTCATTCTGCCCGGCGCGCAAGCCATTCTCGGCTTTCAACTCGTGATCGTTCTGACCCAGGCTTTCGCCGAACTGCCGGAGCGCGAACGTCTGGTGCACGGCATCGCCATCGCCTTTGTGGCGATCTCGACCGCGCTCCTGATGGCGCCGGCGGCGCGTCATCGTCTGATCCATCATGGCCGGAATTCGGAAGCATTCTGCCAATCGGCCAGCCGCTATCTGCTGCTTGCCACTCTCATGCTTGCGCTCGGCATTGCGTTCGATGTCGAAGTCGTTGCCATGAAGATCGCGGGACACGCGCTGGTGGCGGTTCCGGTCGCGATCCTTTGCGGCGCGATACTGCTCGCGCTCTGGTATCTCTGGCCGCTGGCCGATATCAAGTGGCGTCTGTCGCGCCAGACGCGGTGACGGTCTGTCCCGAAGCGTTGACGTGAATCAACGCGCTCCGGACCGATTTCGGATTAGCTGCACATGTTGTTCCGAGGGGAGCTTCGTCAAGGAGCTGAGAAACCGCTGGATCGTGCTGCGGTGACCCTTTGAACCTGATCCGGGTCGTGCCGGCGAAGGGACTGGATGTATCAGGAGCCGATTGCCCCGAGGGGAGAGCCGTCCGTTGTGGTCATCGGGGCAGGGGTGGCCGGTAGCTGGCAGGCGCTGCTGTTCGCGCGTGCCGGCTACCGGGTCACCTTGCTGGAGCGCGACACTGCGGAAATGACGCAGGCGACCAGCCACTGGGCCGGCGGCATGCTGGCGCCGTGGTGTGAGGCCGAGGCGGCCGAACCGTTGATCACCCATCTCGGCAATCGTGCGCTCGATCTGTGGCGGACCTATCTGCCGGAAACGCCGTTCAACGGCTCGCTGGTGGTGGCGCATGCCCGCGACCGCGCCGATTTCGAGCGTTTCGCCCGGATGACGACCGACCACCGGCGGCTCGATGCGCAGGGCATTGCCGAACTCGAACCCGCGCTTGAGGGACAATTCCGCGAAGGGCTGTTTTTCGCCGGCGAGGGACATGTCGAGCCGCGCCGGGTGCTGCCGCTGCTCCATGAGCATCTGCGCGCCTCCGGCGGCATCATCCGCTTCGAAACCGAATGCGATCTGGAGATCCTGGCGCAGCAGCCGGACCGGATCGTGATCGATTGCCGCGGGCTTGGCGCGCGCGATCAGCATCCCGAGCTGCGCGGCGTCAAGGGCGAGATGGTGATCGTCGAGACGGCGGAGGTGGAGCTCGCGCGTCCCGTGCGGCTGATCCATCCACGCTGGCCGATCTATGTGATCCCGCGCGAAGACAATTTGTTCATGATCGGCGCGACTAGCATCGAGGCCGAAGACACCGGCGTCAGCGTCCGCTCTGCGCTGGAATTGTTGAGCGCGGCCTATACGGTGCATCCGGCGTTCGGCGAGGCGCGGATCGTCGAGATCGGTGCGGGGCTGCGTCCGGCTTTCCCTGACAATCTGCCGCGCATCGTGGTCAGCAAGCAGAAGATTTCAATTAATGGGCTTTACCGCCATGGCTTCCTGCTCGCGCCGGCCTTGGCAGAGATGACGCTGGCCTATGCCCAGCGCGGCTTCATGCACAATGAGGTGATGCGCTCAGCGTAAGGCGCGCGCCGCTGTGGTGGTCGTCTCGCTGCGCGACAGCCCAAGTCTGTCCCACAATTGATCGACGCGGGCGATGACGGCCTCGTCCATCGTCAGTACCCGGCCCCATTCGCGTTCGGTCTCGGCGCCGATCTTGGCGGTGGCATCGATGCCGAGCTTGCCGCCGAGGCCGGGTTTGGGCGAGGCGAAGTCGAGATAGTCGATCGGGGTATCGTTCAGCGTAACCAGATCGCGCGAAGGATCGGCGCGGGTCGAGATCGCCCACATCACGTCCGCCCAGTTGCGGATATCGATATCGGGATCGACGATGATCAGGAATTTTGTGTAGGTCAGTTGCGGCAGCAGCGACCATAGCGCCAGCATGACGCGCCGCGCCTGCCCCGGATAGCGTTTGGAGATGGATGCGACGGCGATGCGGTAGGAACAGGCTTCCGGCGGCAGCCAGACATCGACGACTTCCGGCACGCGTTTCTTCAGGAGCGGTACGAACAATTCGTTGAGGGCCTCGCCGATTCGCGACGGCTCGTCCGGTGGTCGTCCGGTGAAGGTGGAGAGATAGACCGGCTGTCGGCGCATGGTGATCGCGGTGACGCGCACCACCGGAAATTTCTCGACGGCATTGTAATAGCCGGTGTGGTCGCCGAACGGTCCCTCCGGCGCGACCTCGCGTGCCGAGACCATGCCCTCGATCACGATCTCCGCTTCGGCAGGAACGGCGAGCGGCACGCTGACGCAAGGCGTGAGCGGCAACCGCGCGCCGCGCAACAGGCCGGCGAAACGAAACTCCGAGATGGTTTCCGGCAGCGGCAGCACGGCCGACAGCGTCGTGGCCGGATCGGCGCCGATGGCGATGGCGACCGGCATGTCGAGTCCGCGCTCGCGCCATTGATGATGATGCCGCGCCCCGCCGCGATGCGCCAGCCAGCGCATGATGGCGCGATCGCGGCCGAGCACCTGCATGCGGTAGACGCCGACATTGACGTCGCTGCCATCGACATCGTCGGGGCCCTTGGTGATCACCATCGGCCAGGTGATCAGCGGCCCCGGCTCGCCCGGCCAGCAGACCTGCACTGGCAGCCGCGCCAGATCGATCGCGTCATCCTGCCAGATGATCTCCTGCACCGGCGGCCGGCTGACAAGTTTCGGGCGCATCGCCAGCACGGCGCGGGCCAGCGGCAGCTTGGTCATCGCCTCGCTGAGGCCGCGCGGCGGGCGTGGCTCGCTCAGTTCCGCGAGCGCCTCGCCCAGCATCGGCAGCCGTTCGAGATCGACCCCGAAACCCCAGGCAACGCGCTCCTTGGTGCCGAACAGGTTGACCAGCATCGGGATGTCCGCCCGCTGGCCGTCCGCCTTGATCGGATTTTCGAACAGCAGCGCGGGACCTTCCGCCAAAAGCACGCGGCGGTGAATTTCGGTCATGTCGTGGACGACGGAGGTCGGCTCGCGAATCCGGACGAGTCGGCCCTCGCGCTCCAGATAGGACAGGAAGCCGCGCAAATCGGCAAAAGGCGGTCGATCGCGACGCAGCACGGCAAACTCCTTGCGCTGCATCATGGAGGTCGGAGCGCGGCCTTCTTTGCTCCGGAACAAACAAAGGTATGGGCGGAGTGCTATCAACGCCAAACGAGGGTTTTGATGTCCGTGTCAGGTGCGACCGTATCGAAGATGCCGTTCGCGCTCGCCGTGGTGGGCCGCGTGCTGCCGCTGTTGCCGTTGCAGATCCTGCTCGCAATCTGCCTGCGCGAGATCCGCAACCGACATCCGCAGATCTTCGATCGGCTCGGCAGCTATTGCGGCAAGACCTTCGCTCTGGTGCCGACCGATCTGCCGTTCGCCTTCGTGCTCGAGCCGCGCCGCCTCGATCCGCGCGTCATTGCCGTGCGATCGGTGCCGGACACCGATGTGCGGATCGCGGGGCCGTTCGCGGCGCTGATCAGTCTCGCCGACGGCACGAGCGATGGCGATGCGCTGTTTTTCTCGCGCGAGATTCAGATCGAGGGCGACATGGAAGCGGCGCTGGCGCTGCGCAATGCGATCGACGACAGCCGCATCGACATCATCGCCGAAGCGGCGGCCTGGCTCGGCCCGCTGTCGCCGATGGCGGAGCGCGTCCTGCGCGATGCCATCCACGGATCGATGCGGCCATCGCGCGATCCCGTGCCGGAGCGCGGATCATGGAACTGATCTGTCCCGCTGGCACGCCGGCTGCGCTGCAAGCCGCCGTCGATTCGGGGGCCGATGCGGTTTATTGCGGCTTCCGCGACGAAACCAATGCGCGCAACTTTCCGGGGCTGAATTTCAGTCGTGACGAACTCGCCGCCGGCATCGCCTACGCCCACAAGCGCGGCGTCAAGGTGCTGGTCGCGCTCAATACCTTCGCGCGGGCCGGTGCGTTCGATGTCTGGCGACGCGGGGTGGACGATGCGGCTGCGGCGGGCGCCGATGCGCTGATCATCGCCGATGCTGGCGTGCTCGATTATGCGGCGCAGCGCCATCCCGATCAGCGGCTGCATGTCTCGGTGCAGGCGGGAGCCGCCAATCCCGATGCGATCAATTTCTATGTCAGGGCGTTCGGCGCGCGCCGCGTGGTGCTGCCACGGGTGTTGAGCGTGCCGGAGATCGCCGCGATCATTCGCGAGACCGATTGCGAGACCGAGGTGTTCGTGTTCGGCGGACTTTGCGTGATGGAGGAGGGCCGCTGTTCGCTGTCCTCCTACGCCACGGGCAAATCGCCCAACATGCAGGGTGTCTGCTCGCCGGCGAGCGACGTGCGTTATATCGAGAAAGGCGGCGACATGGTCTCGCGGCTCGGCGATTTTACCATCAACAAATTCGCGCGCGGCGAGCCGGCCGGCTATCCCACTCTGTGCAAAGGCCGGTTCCAGACCGATCATGGCGCGGGCTATCTGTTCGAGGATCCGGTCAGTCTCGATGCGACCACGATGCTGCCAGATCTGCGCAAGGCCGGCGTCACCGCCTTGAAGATCGAGGGCCGGCAACGCGGTCGCGCCTATATCGAGCGCGTGGTGCGCAGTTTCCGCCAGACCCTGTCCGCGCTGGACAGGAATATTCCCGCTCCGGCCGCCGAGCTTGCTCCTCTCACCGAGGGGCAGGCCAGCACGGTCGGGGCCTATCGAAAGACCTGGCGGTGAGAAAGACTTGGCGATGATAAGGACCTGGCGATGACCATGACGCTGTCCATCGATCAGTCCCTCGGCGCGCAGCGACCACGAACCCAGCTCACGCTGGGGCCGGTTCTGTACAACTGGCAGCCGGAGGAATGGCGGGATTTCTATCTGCGCATCGCCGACGAAGCGCCGCTCGATGTGGCCGTGGTCGGCGAGGTGGTGTGCTCGAAGCGTACGCCGTTCTTCGAGAAACATATCCCCGAAGTGATCGAGCGTCTCACCGCGGCCGGCAAGCAGGTTCTGCTCGGCTCGCTCATTCTGGTGTCGTTGCAGCGCGAGCGCCGCCAGATGGCAGAGCTGGCGGACAACACCGATTTTCTGATGGAGGCGAACGACCTGTCATGCATGGGCGCGCTGCTCGGGCGGCCGCATGCGATCGGCCCGTTCGTGAACATCTATAATGAGACCACGGCGGCCTATTTCGCCGATCGCGGCGCCCAGCGCATCTGCCTGCCGCCGGAATTGCCGCTGGCCTCGATCAAGACCATCGCCTCGGCGCTGCCCGACATCGTGACCGAGGTGTTCGCGTTCGGGCGGATGCCGCTGGCGATTTCCGCGCGCTGCTATCATGCCCGGCTGCACAAGCTGTCGAAGGATAATTGCCGCTTTGTCTGCGAGAAGGATCCCGACGGGCTGCCGGTGCGCACGCTCGACGGCGAGGCGTTCCTGGCGATGAACGGCGTGCAGACCATGTCGCATGCCTGCGCCAATCTGCTGACCGATGCAGCCGACCTCGTGGCGGCGGGTGTCGGCGCGCTACGCCTGTCGCCGCAGCAATGCGACATGGTGGCCGTCGCGAAATTGTTCCGCGAGGTGCTGGATGGCCGGCTCGAGCCTGACGAGGCGACCCGCCGTCTGGCCCGGATCTATCCGGATGTCCCGTTCGCAAATGGTTTTGTCCACGGTGAGCCGGGCGCCGCCTATGTGGCGCGGCACGCGCTCCGCCCGGATATCGAAAAGACGCAGTCGTAAAATCTGGAAGACGTCATTCTTCCGCGAGAAGGAAACGGTCATGTCCGAACAGACCAGAACCAGCGAGACCCTCGATTTGATTGGCCGCCTCGAGGCGGTGCTGACGCGGGCCGATCTCGATTGCCGCTGCCGCGATCTCCTAAGCAACGCCCTTGAGCGATTTTCCAGTCTGGAAGAAAAGCGATTGTCGCGGCGCTCGCTGACCATGGCGCGCGATCACAAGGAGCGCATCGCCGCGATCCTAATGCTGCTCTCCGAACTCAATCAGATCACCGAGAACGAGCGCGACCGCTCGGTGTTCGTCGAAATGTCGTTGCTGTTCGACGAGATCGGGCATTCGGCGCAAATCGCCGCGGCGGCGCTGCGCGAGCTCGATCCGCCGAAGCCGGCGAGCGCGGCCGATACGGCGCTGGTGGCGAATCCTCCGGTGGAGCTCGGCCGCCGCGCCTAGACCGCGCGGCTGTGGGTGCGGCCGGAAGTACCGATATACGCATCGAATGCGGCGGCGACGCTGCGCACCAGATGCCGGGCATCGTCCGCAATGGCGATCCGTGAGCCCGTGACGCGGACGATGCCGTCGTCCATCAGCGGACGCAGCCGCGTGGCCTGCTGTAGCAACGGTTCCGGCGCGGTCCGGTGCCGCGCGCCGACCGCCGCGAGATCGACGCCAAGATCGCACATCAGCCGCTCGATGATGTCGGCCCGCAGGCGGTCGTCGGCGGTGAGGACGTAACCCTTGCGCGTCGCAAGCTCGTTGTTGCCGATCTGGGTGCAGTAGGACCGGATCGCGATTTCGTTCTGGATATAGCCTTGGCTGAGGCGGCCGATCGCGCTGGCGCCGACGCCGATCAGCGTGTCGCTGCTGTCGGTGGTGTAGCCCTGAAAGTTGCGATGCAGTTTGCCGGTGGCTTGCGCCCTCGCCAGGCTGTCGTCGCCACGGGCGAAATGATCGAGCCCGATCTGGCGGTAACCGGCGTCGATCAACGCCCGATTGATCGCTTCGACCTGCTCGTGACGGCCGGAGCCGTCGGGCAGCACCTCCTCGTCGATCTTGCGCTGGTGCTTCTTGAACGCCGGCACATGGGCATAGCCGAACACCGAGAACCGGTCGGGCGCGAGTTGGAGAGCCTGCTTCACCGTCTCGACGCAGGATTGCGCGGTCTGGTGCGGCAGGCCGTAGATCAGATCGAAATTGACGCCGCGGATTCCGGCGGCGCGCAATCCTTCCGTCGCCGCGGCGGTCTCCTCGAAGCTCTGGATGCGGTTGATCGCGCGCTGCACGACAGGGTCGAAGCTCTGTACGCCGAGGCTGGCGCGGGTCACGCCGCTGGCGCCGAGCTCGCGGATCATCTCCGGCGTCAACGTGCGCGGATCGATCTCGACCGCGATTTCGGCGCCCGGTTGTAGCACGAAACGGCGCTCCAGGAGATGGATCAGGCCGCTGAACTGCTCGGGCGAGATGATGGTGGGCGTGCCGCCGCCGAAATGAATGTGATTGACCGGAAGCGGACGTTCGATGCATTCGGCCACGAGCTCGATCTCGCGGCGTAGCGCCTCGAGATAGGCGGCGATTGGCTCGTCCTTTTTGGTGATGGTGGTGTGGCAGCCGCAATACCAGCACATCGAGCGGCAGAACGGCATGTGCAGATAAATCGAGCCGATCTGGTCTTCGGCGATCGACTGCAACCACTGCCGATAGGTTTGCGCGGATACCGCATCGGAGAAATGCGGCGCGGTCGGATAGGAGGTGTAACGCGGCAGACGTTCGTCGCCGTAGCGGGCGCTGAGATCACTGCGAAGCAGGGTCGGCTTGTCGTCGAGGGTTGCGGGCATGGCGCTTCCAACATTGCAAAGCCGTCGGCGGAGCGCGGCTGCAGGCAGGACGTCTTTACCGCGCCGATGCATGATGCCGTTTGCGCTAGCGCAAAGCGGCCGAACTGGACTGTTATTGGCAGCCTTCCGCGGTCCGCAGCGGGTGCAGGAACAAAGGCAGGAATCCGACGAACCAGACACCGAAGGCGGCGGACCACAACAGCGCGCTGGCTGCGTAATGCAGGCTTGTCAGCGCGCCGCCGATGCCGAGTTCCGGCAGCACGCGGACCAGACCGGCACAGGCCATCAGGGCAATCGCCGCATGCGCCGCGCGCGGTAGCACCAGCGGCCGGCCGGTGTGGCGCAATCCGGCGATCACCAGCACCGCCATCACCGCGAGGCCGAGACTGCCGACTGCGAGCATATGGATGCCGCTGCCGATGGCGATCGGCGCGCCAAGACCGGATAGGCCGATCAGCAGGAAGCCTCCGCCGGCGAAAGCGTTGGCGCCCGCGAGCGCCAGCACCTGCGTCCGCAGCACGGCGGTGCCGATGAACCATTCGGCGAGGCGGTCGAAGAACGCCGCGGCGGCGGCCAGCGCCAGATAAGACGGGACCTGCGAGTGCGGAAACGCCAGCGCCGTGATGGCGTAAAGGGCGACCATGCCGGCGGCGAGGTTCTGCCGTCCGGGATGCGGCCGATAGGGCGTGGTGTCGCCGCTGGGATCGAGCGCCAGGTTGATGACGACGACATTGATGCGCGCGACCGCGAGCGCGAAGAAGATCAGAAAGACGTTGAGCGAGGCCTGCAGCAGCCGTCCGGCAAGATCGAATTGCCCGGTCAGCCAGGCGATGCGGATGCCAACCTCCGCCAGCGCGAACAGGAAGGCCCAGACCGCGAAGGAGGCATGGCGGGTGCTACGCCGCTCCAGAAGCGGTGTCAGTACGAACCAGAACAGCATCGCCAGGAAGGCAAAGTCGGTGAGGCCGGCGAGGGCCACCAGCGGCTCGAGTCCGAACAGGCCGATGATGCGCCCCGGCAGCCAGAACGACAGCAACACGATCAGCGTGCGGCCCTTGCGCGGCGGGGTGTCGGTCCATTCGGCGACGGCGGAGGTGAGAAAGCCCGCCAGCGCCGCGCCATAGGTGCCGAAGATCATCTCATGGGCATGCCATTGCGTGGACGGGATGGCTTGCGCGAACGGCAGCGAGAAACCGAACACCGTCACCCAGAGGAGCGGCGAGAGCATCGCATGAAGCGCCGCCGCCGGAAAAAACAGCAGCAGGCCTTCCACGAGCAGCGGATGGTCGCGCCGGAGCTCTGCTTTCAGCGCGAGGGTCACGACAGACCTTTCCGCTCGCTGTCGAACAGTTCGGCGAAAGCCGGATCATGCGACCATGTCTCGACCAGATCGAAAATAAAACGGTCGTCGCGCTCGCCGGGCCGGCCTTCGATGCGGCGCTCGGTGACGAATCCGGCATGACCTTCGGACAGCACGGCGAGCCGGTCGGCGATGCGCACCGCCTCGGCGAGATCGTGGGTGACGAACAGCGCCGAGAAGTGCTCGCGCGCCGCCGCGCTGATCACCAGATCCTGCAAGGCCCGCTTGAGGCCGACATCGACCGCGGTGAACGGCTCGTCGAAAAAGATCACATCGGGATCGACCGCGAGCGCCCGCGCCACCGCCGCGCGCTGGCGCATGCCGCCGGACAGCTCGGCCGGATATTTGTCGAGGTCGTGCGTCAGAAGCCCGACCTCGCGGCCGCGCCGCTCGATGATGTCAGGCGGTCTGCTTGAACCGCTCGCGCGCAGGCCATAGGCGATGTTGTCGCGCGCGGTCATCCAGGGCAGCAGCCGCGGCTCCTGAAACACCACGGCGTGACGGCGATAGGCGCGGCGCACCCGGCCGCGCAGCGGATCGACCAGACCGGCCGTGATCTGCAGCAGCGTGGTCTTGCCGCAGCCCGAGGGCCCGAGCAGCGCGACGATCTCGCCGGGCGCCAGCGACAGATGGATGTCTTCGAACACCGCGCGGCCGAGAAAGGCGTGGCCGACGCCATCGAGAGCGAGTTTCATCGCTTCACGCCCCATGGCACGCCGGCCTCGCGCCATCGCTCCAGCCGGTCGCGGATCGGATCGAGCAGCACGTATTCGGTGAACAGCGCGAACACCACGGTGATGACGATCAGCGCCATCACCCGCGGAATGTCGAACAGGGCACGGGCGGTGGCAAGGTCACCGCCGATTCCGCCGGTGTTTGACAGCAGTTCCGCCATCACGGTGATCTTCCACGCGCTGCCGGCCGTGGTGGTCCAGGCCGGAAACAGATACGAGACCAGATGCGGCAGTGTGATGGTGCGAAACCGCATCCATGCGCCCGCGCCGAACGAACGGGCCATCTGATCGAGCGCGCGGTCGCGGGTGGCGACGCCCTGAAGCCCGCCCGCGAACGAGATCGGCAGCGCGGCAACGACGACCGTCAGCACCGCTGATCCGCCGTTGGAGCCGAACCAGATCAGCGCCAGCACGATCCATGCGATCGGTGGCACGCCAAGGATCACGGTGACGATTGGCCGAGTCAGCCGCATGGTGGCGAAGGAATAGCCGGCGATGATCCCGGCGATGCTGCCGATCGAGACCGCGAGCGCGAAGCCGGCCAGCGAGCGGCTCGCCGTCTCGCCGGCGGCGCGGGCAAAGCTTGCCTCATGAACGATGCTGACGACAGCGAGCACCGTCTCCCACGGCGAGGGCAGCACGAACGAGCCGTAGATTTCGTGTCCGGCCTGCCATGCGGCGGCAAGGCAGAACAGGCCGGCGGCGCCCGCCCATGCCGACCAGACATAACGGCCGGCCCAGCCGGTCCATGCGAGAATGTGCGTGAGCGGGGTCACAAGGCGTAGAACCGATCATCCGGCAATTTGCCGCCGATAATGCGCAGATCATCCTTGGCAAGGGTTTCGAACAAAGCCGTCAGGTCGTTGCGGGCGCGCGTGGCGCGTTCGGCGACCAGATTGCTGAAGGCGATCGAGCGTTCAATCACCGGCGCGGGCAACTCCAGCGCCGGCGCGGCGATCGCAGCCGCCGCAGCCGGGTTCCGATTGACGCTCTGCACCGCATTCTCCAGCGCGGCTTGCAGCGCGCTCGCGCCATCGGCGCCGATCTGACTTGCGAGCTTGTCGGTGATGGCGAGTCCGGCCTGCGGGATCGCGGTGTAGCCGGTGGCCGCCGCCCATGCCTTCTGGCAATCGATCGCCCGCTCCAGCGTCTGCCCCGCCGCCAGCATCGCGCGCAGGATCGCGGCGCTGCTCGCCGGCTCGGCCAGCAGCGCGGCGTCGACACGGCCGGCGACCAGCATCTGGATCGCCTCGGGCGGCGTGCCCGAATAGTCGATCGTGATGTCCGACGGCTGCAGCTTGGCCGTCACCAGCAGGCGCCGGAAAATGAAATCCGGCATGTCGTTGCGGAACGGAACGGCGACGCGCTTGCCTTTCAGGCTGGCGATATCGGTGACGGTGCCTGTGGGGGCCACGACGTAAAGCAGGCCCTTGGTCATGACATTGGCGAGCCGTACGCCGAGCCCGCGATTGTAGAGATTGGCCGCGACATAGGTCGGCACGATCACCGCGGTCATGTTGCCGGAACTGAGGCCTGCGCGCATCTCGTCCGGCGTGCGCCAGCTCTTGAAGGTCGCGCCTGGCGCGATGTCCTTGAGCGCGCCCGATGCAATGGCCTGCGTCAGAACGATCGACGGCGCGGCGGGCGGTCCCCACAGCGTCAGCGGCTCGGCGGCGCGCAGGATGGCGGGGCGCGCGAGAATCGCCGTGGAGAGCGCGGTGACGAAAGTGCGGCGATTCAACATGACATACTCCTGTCGGACGGAAGCGAACGGCATCGCCAGGACGCCGCTCGCATGGGCAGATGGATCAGAACCTTGCCTTGATGCCTCCGAAGTAGCCGCGCCCGTCGCCCGGCAGGAACACGGCCTGATCGGGCCGCTGGACGCTGTCGACGATCAGCGTCGAGGCGGCATAGGTCTCGTTGAAGACGTTGGTGACTTCGGCGAACAGCGTGAAGGTTTGGTCGAGCTTGTATTCGGTGCGCAGATCGACAACGACATACGGATCGGCATATAGCGTGTTCATGTTGTCGACCGGCGTCTTGGTCGGATTCCAGCGCACCGCGCCCTGCAGCCGCCACGCATCGGTGGCCTGATATTGCAGCAGGGCGTTGATCAGGTGCTGCGGCGCGCCGGCAAGGCGGTTGTCGCCGCGCACCGGATCGTTTCTGAAGCGGAAGTCCTGATAGGTATAAGCGAGCCGCGCGCTGATCTGCTCGGTGAGCCGTGCGCCCGCGCCGAGCTCGACCCCGAAATGCGTGGTCTTGTCGGCGTTGATGGCGCCGAGTTGCGCGCCGGTGGCGTCACGCAGGCTGAGCAATTCGTTGTTGACCCACGAATAATAGATCACGGCGTCCCACGAGAACCGGTCGAAGCGGCCACGATAGCCCGCTTCCACCGTGGTTGCCGTCTGCGCCGCCAGGTCGGGCGTCGAGAAAACCGCTGTCGCCAGCGGTGCCATCGGATTGCGGCCGGCGCTTGAATTGGGCGTGCCGTTGATGGTCGCGATCAGGTCGTCATGGGTCGGCGGCTCGAAGCTGCGGCTGACAGCGGCGTAGACGGTCTGGTTGCTGTCGGGCCGGTAGCTCAAAGCGAGGCTCGGATTCCAGCCCGAATAGGAGTGATTGTAGGATGTGTCGGTGGTCGGCCGGGTCCCGGACATAACGGTTGCGCCGTTGTACTGGATCCATGGCCGGGTCGCGAGACCGTAGACATCCTTGTTGTCGCGCGTCGCATAGGAGTACGAGATCGACGGCGAGACATAGAACGCCTGCCACACCGGCACGTTGAGGCCGGAATAAAGCGACAAGGTCGAAGCCGTGAGATCGTTGGCGCCGACCATGGCGCCGGTCTGGCCGCCCTGATTGAGATAATAGCCGCGATCGGCCGAGCCGACGGTGTATTGCGCGGTGCTCTCGAACAGCGGCAGCAATGCTGCGTCGTTCGGCTTGTAGGCATAACGGACGAGGCCGGTGAAGTCGCCGCCATTGGTGGTACGCACGCCCGAGGAGATCGGAAAACGGAACATGTCGTTGGTGTAGGTGTAGCCGAGCGCGACGTCGAACACATGGGCACCGATGGTCGCGGTGGTGCGCGATCCGATCAGGAATTGATCGGCCTCGCGGCGCGGCCTGTCGCGAACCACGTTGGGGCCGGGATTGATGCCGCCGGCGCCGGGGCCGGTGCCGACCTGCCGCGGATCGGCTTGCAACTGTGATTTGGAGAGCGGCCCCGCGACATCGAAGCCGAGTTCGGTGTAGCCGGCGAAGAAGCGGGTGGTAACGTTCTCGGAGAGCTCGACGCCGACATTGACGCTGGCGCTGGTGCGTTGCGAATTGTTGTAGGTTCGGAAACCGTCGCGGCGGCTGATGTCGGCTTGCAGCATGCCGTCGACATTGTCTTTCTTGAAGCCGGTCTGCGCGGCGACATTCGCCTGTCCGAAGCTGCCGCCGCTTACGGTCACCTGCGAGCCCGGCGAGAACGAGCCGGTGGGCGATGCAAAGTTGATGGCGCCGCCGAGAACGGTCGCGCCCAGCCGGTTGGCGAGGTAGCCGCGATAGATTTCCATCGAATCCGCCTGCTGCGGATTGGCGAAGCCGACGATGTAGGAGCCGTCGGCGCGGTTGATCGGCAGGCCGTTCTGCAGCACCAGAATGCCGCGCTCGACCGGGTTCTGCTGCAGGCCGGAGCCGCGGATCTGCACCCGCGGCTGATCGTTGCCGCCGAAGAAATCCTGCACCACGACGCCCGGAACGCTGCTCAGAGCCCTGGACAGCGTGAGGTTGGCGGTGTCGGGAAGCTGGTCCGAGGTCACCAGCGTCGCCCCGCCCGGCATCGCGTTGATCTGTTCGCGCAGTTTCTCCGTCGGATTTTGCGCGGTGCCTTCGACAATGATCGGCTCCAGCGACATCTGCGCGCCGGGCGCCGCCGATTGCGCGAAGCTGGGATGGCTCGCCGCCGTGCAGAGTACGAGTGCGACTGCGAGCGGGGAGACGATATCCGTCCTGGTGGGCGTCTTCGGAATGGACGCGCGCGTCCTTGTTGCGGTTTTGTGGTTCGATGTTGTCCCCATCATCATGCCCCGTTGTCCCTGAAGCCCCGCAAAGGAAGGGCTTGCTGTTTAGATCGATTCTAAAAGATGATTAATAAATGTATCTTTTAGCAGGCATCCACACCCCATCGATGTTTGTCAATGTGGGTGTGGATGCTGCTGTCGGCTGCGGCGCTACTGCGAACGCCAACGATCGATCTGGATGGCAATCGGGCTGTCTTGATCGCGTTCCGGTTTATGAGAAACCGCAAGCGATGTGTTTGCGCCAAATCAAGCGCGCGGCTTCGCGGAGCCGCGAATCGTTCTAAGGAGCGCGAATCATTCGATAGGGCAGATGTCAGGATGGCGTGTTGGCGATCGATGACAGGATGTCGGGCTTGCAGACCACGACGAGACGGCGGCCGCTGTCGACGATCCCCCGGCTTTCCCAGCCGCTGAGAGTCCGGCTGACGGTGTGCAGGGTGGTTCCTGCCATTTCCGCGAGGTCCTGCCGCGACAGCGGAAAGGCAATCTCGATGCCCCGCGTGGTGCGGCGTCCCGCCTGCCGCGTCAGCCGCAGCACCGTATGCGCGATCCGCCGCTCGACATTCTGGGTGGCCCGTTCGCGCAGCCGGGTCTGCATCTCCACATAGCGCGTACCCAGGATCGCGACCGCGTTCATCGCAACCTGCGGATAGGTCACCATCACCTGCCGAATGGCGGTCGCGTTCCAGCCAAGCAGCTTGCCGTCATCGACGGCCGTCACCGTTCCGGGATAATAGGCGCCGCCGGACAGCGTCGTACAGCCGACGGTTTCTTCAGGCCCGAGATAGCGGATGATGATCTGATGGCCTTCCGGCGTGGTCTGGGTGACGCGCAGCCGTCCCGACAGCACAATGTGCAGCGTCTCCGCCGGGTCACCCTGGCGGACCAGGGCCTCGTCGGCGCAAAGATGTCTGCGGAACGAGGACGCCTGGATTTCGGCCAGTGCGCCGCTCGGAACACCGCGAAAAAGCTCGGCTTTTTCCAGCAGCCCGCAGTCTGATGCTGCTCCATGCCACATCGGGCGTACCCAAACCGGCGAAATCTGTCGCAGATCAATCTAGTTGCAACGACCCCGTTTGTGATTGATTTGGCGCAAACGGGAGCCGGGGCGGCGTGGCTGTCGTTGTGCCGGAACAATGTCCGGGCCGTCATTGTGGCCATACTGTTTCAGTCATGTCACGGCGGAGCGGCGGCCAGCCGGTTCGTCCCGCGCGCACGTTGTCCGATGGGGCTCCATGCTGAACATCAACAAGGCCGATCACGTCCGCCATCACGTCCCGGCGACCTTCTCGGACCGGGTGGCGGATCTCTCGGTGCGCGCGATGTTGTCGGTGGCCGATCGACTGTTCGGCCGCCGCTACGGCGACCGGGTAATTGTGCTCGAAACTATCGCCGCGGTGCCGGCGATGGTGGCGGCCACCTTTCTGCACTTGCGCTGTCTGCGCCGGATGATCGACGATCGTGGCTGGGTGCGCACCTTTATGGACGAGGCCGACAATCAGCGTTTCCATCTGATGGCGTTCGTCGCCATCGTGCAGCCGAGCAGCTCGGAGCGGTTGCTGATCGCGATCGCGCAGAGCCTGTTCTATAACGCCAACTTCCTGCTCTATCTGATCTCGGCGCGCACCGCGCATCGTCTCGCCGGCTATCTCGCCGAACGCTCCATCGCGGGCTATTCCGAACTGCTGACGCGGATCGAGGCCGGCGAACAGACCGACTGGCCGGCGCCGCTCGCGGCGCGGGATTACTGGAATCTGCGCTCCGGCGCGACGCTCAGCGACATGATCAAGGCGATGCGGGAGGACGAGGCGATCCATCGCGATATCCATCACGCCTTCGCCGACGCGCGAACGGCCGGCAAGGTGTTACCGGAACCGCCCGGCGCTCCGGCATAAATCGACCGGCCGCTTGCGAAGGATGGCCATGCCGGCAAGGTGAAGCCGGCGAGGTGAAGCTGGCAAGTCGCCGGGCGCGGGGTATGCTGGGCCCGGCAAACCGGCATCATGGTCTTGAATCACACACCGATCTCGCGCCTGGGCAACTATCATGGCTCGGCGTTTCTCTCTTACGGCTTCCGGCCGTTCTTTCTGTTCGGAGCGCTCTATGCCGGCCTCGCCATTGCGATCTGGCTGCCGGTGTTCATGGGCGATCTGTCGCTGCGCAGCGCATTCGCGCCGCGCGACTGGCATGTGCACGAGATGCTGTACGGCTATCTCGCAGCGGTGATCGCCGGTTTCCTGTTCACGGCGATTCCGAACTGGACCGGGCATCTGCCCTATCGCGGCAAGCCGCTTCTCGTTCTGGTCATCGTCTGGGCGCTGGGGCGGGCGGCGGTGACGTTCTCGGACGCGATCGGCTGGAGTTCCGCCATGCTGATCGATGTTGCGTTTCTGGCGCTGATTGCCGCCAGTGCCGGGCGCGAGGTGGTGGCGGGGCGCAACTGGCGCAATCTCAAGGTCGTGGCGTTGGTGCTGTTGCTGCTGCTGTGCAATGTCGGCTTTCACATTGAGGCGCATGTCGAAGGCGCGGCGGATATTTCCATCCGCGCCGGCATTGCCGTGGTGATCGTGCTGGTGTCGCTGATCGGCGGGCGCATCATTCCGAGCTTCACCCGCAACTGGTTGGTGCGCGAGAATCCGGGCCGTCTGCCGATTCCGTTCGGTCGCTTCGACATCGTGGTGGTGATCGTCGGCGCGCTGGTGCTGGTGGGATGGAGCGTGCGTCCCGCCGGTGTCGCCACCGCCGCCGCATGCGTGATCGCCGCGATGCTGCATGCCGCGCGTCTCGGCCGCTGGGCCGGCGATCGGACCAGCCGCGATCCGCTGTTGCTGATCCTGCATATCGGTTACGTTTTCATTCCGCTCGGCTTTCTGCTCGCGGCGGCGGCGGCGCTCGAACTGGCGCCGGCGAGCGCCGGGCTGCACGCCTGGATGGCGGGCGGCGCCGGCATCATGACGCTGGCGGTGATGACACGCGCCAGCCTCAGCCACACCGGCCAGCGTCTGGTGGCGTCGGTTGCGACGCGGGGGATTTACGTCGCGATCGTGGCGGCGGCGCTACTGCGTGTCGGGGCCGCGCTGACGCCCGACGGGCAGAGTGCGCTGCTCTATCTCGCCGCGCTGGCCTGGTGCCTGGCGTTCTTCGGCTTCGTCACGACTTTCGGCTCTCTGCTGCTGTGGCAGACGAAGCGGCGCTAGCCGCGCATGCTCGTTGTCATTCCCGCAGCAAGCGCACGGTCAGGAACGGGATCATGCCCAGCACCACGCTCGCCAGCGCGAACAATAGCAGTGCGTCGTAGCTGCCGGTGAGATCGTGCAGGAAGCCGCCGCTCCAGGCGCCGAGCGCGGCGCCAAGGCCGCTGCCGATCGAGATGGTGCCGAAAATCGTCCCCACGCGCTTGCCGCGATAGATCTTGAGCGCGGTGGCCGTGATCAGCGGGCCGCGCGAGCCCATGGTGCTGCCGAACGAGGCGATGAAGCCCGCCAGCAGCCAGATATTCGGCGTGGCCTGCAGCAGCCACAGCATGCCGATGCCGATGATCGACAGCGCATAGCTCAGGATGATCGAGCGCAGCCTGCCGAACAGGCCGTCGAGCCAGGAGATCGACAGCATGCCGATCACCAGCACCACGCCGCTGAAGCCCCAGGCGGTGGCGGCTTGCAGCGGCGGGAAGCCGACATCGACCAGATAGGCCACGACCTGCGCCGACACCGCATACATGCCGAGCGCGGTGAAAAAGAAGGCCGAGAACAGCGCCCAGAATGCGTGATGACGCATCGCCGCGAGCAGCGTCCAGCCGCCCTCCATCGGATCGTGTCTTGCCGTGTTGATCGCGGGGGAGCCGCCGGCGAGGGTGCGCCACGGCAGCAACAGCAGGCCCGCGATCAGCAGCACCGCGCCATAGCCGAAAATCTCGTAGGATTTCTGCCAGCCGAAACGATCGATCAGGAGTTGCGAGGTCGGCACCAGAATCAGCACGCCGCCGCCCATCGCCGAATAGACGATCGCCATCGCGGTCGGCAGCTTCCGGCCGAACCAGCGGCCAAGCATGATCGAGTTCGGCACGATGCCGATGCACGACATGCCAAGCCCGACGCACAATCCAAGGCTGATCTGGAACTGCCAGAGCTTGCTGGCGAAAGCGGCGGTGAAAAACGCGCAGCCCAGCATCGACAGGCCGAAGCAATAGACGATGCGCGGTCCCGATTTGTCGAACAGCCGGCCGACAAAGGGCGAGGCGAAGCCGCCCGCGAGCGCCGCGATGGAGTAGATCGAGATGACCTGGCTGCGGTCCCAGCCGAAATGCTGCGAGATCGGCAGCAGGAAAACCGTGAAGCTTTCCCCCATGCCGCGGCCGATCACGGAGAGCACAAAGCACAGCGCCAGAACGAACAACGCCGTGGCCGAAGCCTTGGGGGTGGGCATGGGTGGGTGGTCTGCTCCGCGATCGATTGTCGGACTTAAAGGACAATTGCGGGCGCGAGCAGATGCAAATTCGGATTGGGCCTATGCAGGGATGCGCCTGGGGTGTGGCCGCGGCAACGGGACGATTGCGTTGGTCGGGCGTACGGCGGCGGTATCGCCGCAATCGCCAGGACATCATGATCCGAGGGGCAGGGAAAAGACGGGAAAGAGATAAGGACGGGAAGGGCGGATGCCGGAGCGTGTCCGGCATCCTTTATTATTGATGCCAGTTGCGGGACCGTTACTTCTGTGCCACCGGCAGGATGTGATTTCCTTCGAACCGGGTCCAGATGTAGTCCTTCTCCGTCAGCGCGTCGTGCTGCGTCTTGGAGAACGGCTTGTCGTAGGTCTTGATCAGACCGTCGACCTTGTCGATGGCGTAGAAGCCGTCGCGCACCGCCGGCCCGTCGGTCTTGCCGGCCTTGGCGATTGCGGCGGCGATCAGCCGCACGCTGTCATAGGCATTGGCGACACCGACCGCGGGGGTGATGTCTTCAGGCCCCTTGATGTCCGGATATTTGGCCTTGAGCTCGGCCATCACGCGCTGGCCCACCGGCGACAGGTTGCCGTAGAAGCTGTAGGTCTGCACGAAGATCACGTTCTTGGCGCTAGGCCCGGCAAGCTCGGTGAAGCGTCCGCCGGCAGGTCCCCAATGCGACACGATCGGCGGCATCCAGCCCATGCGGTCGAGCGACTTCACCACCTGCGAGGACGGTCCGACATTGCCGACCAGGAACAGCACATCGGCGCCGGCGTCCTTCAGACGGGTGAGCTGCGGCACCACGTCGACATCATTGCCCTCGAACTTCTCGATTCCGGCAGGCGTGATCCCGGCGGCCTTGAGCGCATCGCGCAGACCATGCTCGTTGGATTCGCCCCACGGATTGTTCACGAGGATCAGGCCGGGTTTCTTCGCACCGAAGTTCTTGACCGCATATTGCACGATCGCCTTGTCGACCTCGTCATCCATCGCCGAGACGCGGAAAACGTAATTGTCGGCGGCGCCATTTTTGGTGATGGGCGTGCCGGCGGCCCAGGGATCGACGAACGGCACCTTGGCATTGTTGATGAACGGCACGATCGCGAGCGCGACCGGCGTGTCGAGGCCGCCGATCACGGCCGCCACCTTCTCGCGCTGAACCAGTTCGCGCGTCGCGATCAGGCCCTTGGCCGGATTGCTTTCATCGTCGCGACGAACCAGTTCGAGCGGACGACCGAGCACGCCGCCCTGTTTGTTGATCTCCTCGATGGCGATTGTCGCGCCGCGGGTGAGCGCCTCGCCGGCGCGTGCGGATTGTCCCGACAGAGCGGTGACGAGACCGATCTTGATCGGCTCGGCGGCGTATGTCGCGGTGGACACCAGCAACAACGCTGCGCCTGCGGCGAGCCCGCGGAAGAACCCGCGGCGGTGCGGATGAAAGATCGATGGCATTCCCATATCGCTCATCATGTCGCTCATAGCGTTTCCTCATTGCTCAATTCGGTGCGCATCGATGACAATGCGTATGCGGTGCGCCCGACTGTTGCGGTCTGCTGAGCTCGCAATAGTCCGCGAGCTTGACCGAAGTAAAAATTTTCTTCAATAATGGACACAGGTCAAGCGGATATCGAGCGGAGTGGTCAATTGTCTGAGATCGATACGTTGTTCCGGAATGCGCGGCTCGCGGACGGGCGGGTCGTCGACATCGCCGTCAAGGGTGGGCAGATCGCCTCGCTGAAAGGTGGCGCTGCAGCAAAGGAAACCGTCGATCTCGGCCAGCGCCTGGTATTGCCGGGATTGGTCGAAGGCCACATCCACCTCGACAAGGGCTTCATCGGCGAGCCGTGGAAACCGCATCGTCCTTGCACCGCAGGCTTTAACGTCCGCGAGCGCGTCGAATTCGAGAAGCAGGCGCTCGCCAAGGCCCGCTCGGTGCCTGAGCGCGCCGCAGCAATGATCGATTTGTGCGTTGCGCAAGGCACCACGTCGATGCGCAGCCATGTCGATATCGATCCGCAGGCCGGTCTCAGCAATCTGGAGCACGTCGCGGCGGCGCGCGACAAGCACAAGCACAAGGTTTCGATCCAGATCGTGGCGTTTCCGCAGAGCGGCATCGTGACCTCGTCCGGGATCCGCGAGTTGCTGGACGAAGCGGTGCGCAACGGCGCCGATCTGATCGGCGGTCTCGACCCGGCCGGTTTCGATGGTGATATCGCTGGCCATCTCGACGTGGTGTTCGATATCGCCGAGCGTCACGGCGTCGGCGTCGACATCCATCTGCATGACGGCGATCTGCTGGGCGTGTTCGAGATCGAAGACATCTGCAAGCGCACCAGGGCGCTCGGCCTCGGCGGCAAGGTCGCGGTCAGTCACGCTTATGCGCTCGGCGCGGTGCCGCGCGATGTGGTTCAGCGCGTCGCCAATACTCTGGCCGAGGCCGGGGTTGCGATCATGACCAACGCGCCCGGAGCCTACACCTTCCCGCCGGTGCAGATTCTGCACGATGCCGGAGTCAACGTGTTTTCGGGCAACGACAATATCCGTGATTCCTGGTGGCCGTTCGGTGATGGCGATCTGCTCGAACGCGCGATGATCATCGGTTATCGCTCCGGTTTCTACACCGACGCCGAACTGGCGCTGGCTTTCGAAATGGTGACGTCGCACGGCGCAAAGGCGCTGGGCCTCAGGAACTACGGTCTGGTCGAGGGTGGCGCTGCGGATTTCGTGGTGCTGGATGCGCAGCACGTGCAGGAGGCTGTGGTGGCTCGGCCGAAGCCGCGCGATGTCTACAAGGCAGGTCGTCTGGTGGCCCGAAACGGGGCAATCGTCGCCAGCGCCTGATTAGCCAAATAATTTAAACGATATTGGTCAGGCTGCGAGGCTGTTTGTCGCAGCCTGACTCTCTTCGTCTGGACACCGGCGGCGCTATTTGCTCATCATCGTCACGATGTGATAGCAAGTTGCCGTTATTGCTCGCAAAACGGATTTAGAGCCAGATCATCGGCTCGGGTGGGGTAGCCTTTGGACGGGCTGTCCGGCCGGAGTGGTCTGTGTTCAAGTCGCCAGATGCTCCCAGGTGTATTGGCCAGATGAACGAGACGCTAGTAACGAAAGCCGCTGCCAGCGTCAGCCGCGGCAAAAGGACGAACGTCAGGCGTAAGCGCGATCCCGCTCTCACCAAGGACTCCATCCTCCAGGCGGCGACCATCGAGTTCTGCCGCAACGGTCTCGGCGGCGCGCGCGTTGAGGCCATCGCGCAGCGCGCCAAGGCCAACATGCGCCTGCTTTATCATTATTTCGGCGACAAGGACGGTCTGTTCCTGTCGGTTCTGGAGCATGTGTATTCGGAAATCCGTGCGGCGGAGCAGCAGCTCAATCTCGATGACCTCGATCCGGTCGAGGCGATGACGCAGCTGGTCGATTTCACCTTTACGTTCTTTCAGAACCATCAGGATTACGTCGCGCTGATCAACAACGAGAATCTGCAGCGCGGCAAGCATTTGCGCAAATCGCGCAAGGTCTTCAGCCTGACGCTTCCGCTGGTCGCCAGCATCGAAAGCATCCTGCGCCGCGGGGTGGCAGCCGGCGTGATGCGTGCCAACGTCGATCCGGTTCATCTGTATGTATCGATTACGGCCTTGAGTTACTTCCATGTATCCAATCGTTACACGCTCTCCGCTCTGTTCGATGAGGATCTCGGAAACGCGAGGTGGCTCGATACGCGCCGCCGCCACGCTCAGGACGTGATCGTGACGTGGCTGACGGTGCCTGAAGCGGTTGGCGGCGAATTGCCCCATCGTTCCGCGCCGAAGCGTGCGGCAATGCGAAAGACGGTCGGCGCCGCCTGATCCATCGCTTGAATAACGTCACGATTTCGTTATTCGGTTCCGCTCTCGCCGCGCCCGCGATGGTTTGTCAGGTGAGGGAACGTAACTCTTCCCGGAATACCGCTTGACAGGTAAGTAAGAGTATTATTACTTATCCTCCAGCAATGCCCGGGTGGGTTTGTCTTGGTGGAATCGAGCATGAGTGTTGCGGGCGTCATACCGGCCTTTATGCCTTCCGCGCAGCGTCGCGCCGGGCTTGCCGTGCCTGCCGTCGCCGAAGTCGGCGTGCTGGCGCGCGAGGCGCTGCGCTACGCCAATGCCGGTTCTGTTGTCGCCGTGTTCGACCGCTCTTTCTATGCCGTGCTGCGCCATCGCTGGATTTGCGTCGGCACGCAAGATCTTGGTTCCGGCCCGCTGCATGTGCTGTGCGAGCATCGGCCGCTGTGCTGGCCGAAAGTCGGCGACGCCGTCGCGGTGACGGGTGCATTCCTTCACATCGCCGACCGGCCTTTCGCGAAATTTGACGACGCCGAGATCTGGCAGCCGGAAACGGTTCGGCCGTGGACGCTGCAAAGCCTGTGCGCCGGTCTCGGTGAAGTGGACCGGGTCTGGCGGGTCGATGCGGACGATCAGGGACTGGCTGCCGCCGGTCTGTCGGGAACGGCGCTGCCGCCGTCGCTGATCATGAAGGCGGCCGCGCACGGTCTCGATGCGCTCGACCGTATCATTGGCGATCTTCTCGCCGAGCGTGCGCCGTCCGCGACGGATGCCGCGACGATTGGCGAGCTGGTCGGTCTCGGGCCGGGCCTCACGCCGTCAGGCGACGATCTGCTCAGCGGCGCACTGATCGCGCTGGCTTCGCTCGACCTGCTGGACGTGCGTGACGTGCTCTGGCGGGCCTGCGGCGATCACCTTGCGCGCACCAACGATATCAGCCGGGCGCATCTGCGCTCCGCCTCGCTTGGCTATGGCGCTGCAGCGCTGCATGCGGCGATTGGCGCGGTCATGACCGGCGATCGCGGTCGAATCGAAACGACGATCGCCGCGTTGTCGTCGATCGGTCACAGCTCCGGGCGCGATGCGTTCGCCGGAGCGTTGATGGTATTGCGGGCGGTGAAACGGCATCTTGCCGCCGGCAAACGGGGTGCGTCACTGATCGGCCTGCTCTGACTTTTGACTCTGACTTTTTACTAGGTAACCTCCCAAACTTGGCTGCTCCGGGCTTTCGCCCGGAGCAGTTCTTCTTTCTGGAGGGGTGTCGCCGCCGCACCGTTATGCGCTTTGTGCGCAGCGCGTTTGCGCTGCGAGAAGGCGGTCAACGCGATGCGACCTTCGCCGGATGTCGCGCAAAAGCGCTTGACGATACCTAAGTAAAAATATTATTACATTACTTTAGCGGGAGACGCGCCATGCTGCAGACGACGCGAAGCTATCGGGGGATGGTCACAGCACCACACCACCTGGCGGCGCAGGCTGGTCTGTCCGTGCTCTCCGAAGGCGGCAACGCGATCGAGGCGATGATCGCCGCCGCTGCGACCATCGCGGTGGTCTATCCCCATATGAACGGACTCGGTGGCGACGGCTTCTGGCTGATCGGCCGGGCGGGCGCGCCGCCGATCGGCATCCAGGCCTGCGGCCGCTCGGCGCTTGGCGCCGACCGCAACTGGTATCGCGAACGGGGCTGCGCCGCGATTCCCGCGCGCGGTCCGTTGTCGACCCTGACCGTGGCCGGCACCGTCGATGGCTGGCAACGGGCGCAGAACGTCAGCCGTCAGCAATATGGCGGCCGGCTGCCGATGTCGCGGCTGTTGCAGGATGCAATCCGCTATGCCTGGGAAGGCGTGCCGGTGCCGCGGACCATCCATCACAGCGCCAACCTCAAGCGCGCCGAGCTTGAGAACGTGCCGGGTTTTGCCGACGTCTATTTGCCGGAAGGCAAGCCGCTTGCGGCCGGCGCGAAATTCCGCCAGCCGCGCGTCGCCGATGCGCTGGCGCGCCTGTCGCAGGCCGGCCTGTCCGATTTCTATCGTGGCGATCTCGCCCGCTCGATGGCTTCCGATCTGGAAAAGCTCGGCAGTCCGCTGCGTCTTGCCGATTTCGAGCGTTACCGCGCCACGACGGTGACACCGCTGTCGCTGGAGGTCGCCGGTCACACGCTGTTCAATCTGCCGCCGCCGACGCAGGGGCTCGCTTCGCTGCTGATTCTCGCGCTCTATGCGCGTCGCCTCGCCGACAAGGCCGATGGCGTCGATCATCTGCATCGCCTGGTCGAGTGCACCAAGGCGGCATTCCGGATCCGTAATCGTTATGTCACCGATCCGGATTACATGGAGCGGGCGGCCACCGATTTCCTGACCGACGAACAGATTGCGGCGCTCGACAAGACGATCTCGCATGAACGCGCCGATCCGTGGCCGGAGCCGCCGAAGCAGGGTGACACGGTGTGGCTTGCCGCCGCCGATCGCAACGGTCTCAGCGTCAGCTTCATCCAGAGCATCTTCTGGGAGTATGGCTCCGGCGTCGTGCTGCCCGGCACCGGCATCACCTGGCAGAATCGCGGCACCAGCTACAGCCTGAACGACAACGATCCCAACCGGCTCGATCCGGGCCGTCTGCCGTTCCATACGATTCAGCCGGCGATGGCGCAGCTTCGCGACGGGCGGCTGATGTCCTACGGCACCATGGGCGGCGAGGGACAGCCGCAGACCCAGGCCGCGATCTTCTCGCGCTATGCCTTGCACGGCAGCGAACTGCAGAATGCGGTGACCGCGCCGCGCTGGCTGCTCGGTCGCACCTGGGGCGAGGAGAGCACCAATCTGAAGATCGAATCCCGTTTCGACGTCTCGGTGATCGAGGGCCTGCGCCGTCTCGGTCATGACGTCCAGTCCGTCGGTGCCTTCGAGGAATTCATGGGACATGCCGGCGCCATCGTCCGGCATCCCGATGGATTGCTCGAAGGAGCGAGTGACCCCCGCAGCGACGGCACGGTCGCCGCGCGTTAGCGGCAACCGTCCGTCATTGAGTGAAGCAGAAGTCCAACCATCCAGCCGTTGCTATTCGAGGAAACGCCATGAGAAAAACAAACGAAGCCCCCCGCCGTCTCGTCATCGCCATTGGCGGCAATGCCGTGCACCCTGAAGACATCGCCGGCACGTCCGAGGAACAGCGCAAGGTTGCGCGCCAGACTGCGGATTCGCTGATCGAACTCGCGCAGCTCGACAACGAACTGATCATCACCCACGGCAACGGTCCTGTCGTGGGCAAGATCATGATGCGTCAGATGCTGACGATGAACCGCATCCCGCCGATGGACATGGACATCTGCGTGGCGCACAGCCAGGGCGGCATCGGCTATCTTCTGATGCAGGCGATCGAGAACGCGCTGCGCGAGAAGGGCAACCAGCGCCACGTCGCCAGCCTCCTGACCCAGGTCGAGGTCGACAAGGACGATCCGGCGTTCCAGAACCCGACCAAATTCGTCGGCCCGTTCTTCACCGAGGACGAGGCCAAGAAGATCTCGACCGAACTGAACTGGAAGATGCGCGAGGATTCCGGCCGCGGCTGGCGTCATGTCGTGCCCTCGCCCAAGCCCAAGCATGTCTGCGACATCTCGCTGGTGGAGGCGCTGGTCAAGCGCGGCACCATCGTGATCGCGGGCGGCGGCGGCGGGGTGCCGGTGGTGCGCGATGCGCGCGGGGTGCGTACCGGCGTTCCGGCGGTGATCGACAAGGACCTGACCTCGGCGCACATCGCCAACGTGCTGGGCATCGAGGAGCTCTTGATCCTGACCGCGGTGCCGCGGGTGGCGATCAATTTCGGCAAGCCGACCCAGAAGAACCTCGAGGAGGTGTCGCTGGAGGAGATCAAGGCCTATCACAAGGAAGGCCATTTCCCGCCGGGCAGCATGGGGCCGAAGGTCGATGCCGCGATCCGCTTCCTCGAGGGCGGCGGCAAGCGCGCCATCATCTCCCATCTCGACCACGCCATGCCCGCTTTGCGCGGCGAAACCGGAACGCATATCGTCGTGAAGTAACGCCGGCACCATTCCAAAATGAAACTGCCGCGGTGCGAACCGCGGCAGTTTTTTTATGGGGCTGATTCGCTGGCCGGTCGGCAGGGCGTTCACGAGGCATGAACGCCGGCTTCGATCAGGTCGACGGCGAGGGGTGCGAGGCGCCGTTGGTCGCGCCCGGCACGGTGATCGGCACCGACAGTCCAGTCTTGACGCGATCCATCGCGACCAGCGTCCGAAACCGTCTGACGTTGCGGTTCTCGAAAAACAGGCGACGGGTCAGATCCTCGTACTCGCTCATGGTGGCAACGGTAACCACCAGGACGAAGTCCGCGCCGCCCGCAACATAGTAACATTGCTGGACTTCCGGCGCGGCGGCGAAGCTGCGTTTGGCCTCGTCGATCGCTCCGACATTCTCGCTGCCGATCTCGACCTCGACGAAAATCGTGATCCCGCGGCCAATCTGTGTCGGATCTACAACAGCTACGTTCGCAATGATAACGCCCGCTTCATGCATACGCTTGATTCGGCGCTGAATGGCGGGGGCCGACAGATTGACGGCTTCACCGATGGCGCGCTGCGGTGTGCAGTTATTCTGCTGGAGAATCTTGAGGATAGCGAGGTCGAACCGATCAAGGTCCACCGATGCTTGAGATGAGCGCCTGGCCATCCGATTTCTCCACGAAACAAACTTGCAACAGTCCCCAGGCCGATCGGCGGAAGGTCCCTGTGACAACGCAAGAATCTAATTCTTGCGAGAAATAAGAATTTACTTACTACTAAATCATCTTCGAGGCTGTGGGTAGTGATTTTTATCTGCGGCGTTTCGACGACCGAACCCGCCTGTTCCGGCCATTTGGGGTGCCGAGCACGGGCGTCGCTCTGTAGTTATTGAATTGGGGGGAATTCCGAATGTCGCTACGCTCTAGCACGCTTGCGGCAGCATTGCTGTCCTTTAGTGCCCTGCTGCCCGCCGGCTCCGCCGCTGTCGCAGCGGATATGCCTGTCAAGGCCGTGAAGCCCATCATCGATGTGCCATTCTTCATGGTCAACGACAACCGCATCACCTACTCGTATCAGTTCACCGCGACCGATCCCGGCGTGCCGGGCAAGACTGCCAAGCAGGTCTATTCGTTCACCCACTTCGACGTGTGGGCTTACGGCACCAACTTCTTCACCATCGACATGCTGAAGTCGGACCACAACGATCCGGCCGTGCCGTGCGGTCTCGTTGCCGGCGTGACCGGCTGCGCCGGCGCCACCGAGTTCTACGGTCTGTTCCGCAGCACCCTCGGCTTCAACGAACTCTTCAACACCAAGCAGTTCTCGGCCGGCCCGCTGCGTAACGTGTCGTTCTATTTCGGCGCCGACTTCAACACCGAAAACAACGCTGTCGCCCCAGCCAAGCGCTCCGTCGTCGCCGGTCTGCAGTTCGCCTTCAACCTGCCGTACAAGGGCTACTTCAACGTGTCGCCCGTGTATTACAACGAGTTCAGCAACCACAACTCGTTCCTGATGCCGGCCTTCAACGGCGGTATCGGCATTCCGGACGGCAACACCCAGTTCCGCGGCACCTGGGCGGTCGAGACCAACTACTACATGGATCTCGGCTTCCTGCCTGACTACCTGCCGCTGTCGATCTCGGGCCGCGCTGCCTGGTACGGTCCGAAGGGCCAGGGCACCAGCATCGCGATCCCGGGCAACCTCAACACCGCGACCGAGTTCAACTCCGAACCGATCCGCCTGACCCTCGACGCCTCGAAGATGATGTGGGGCCCGAAGTACTCGCACCACCTCGACGTCTGGGTGGCGTACCGTTACTGGCAGAACAAGTTCGGTCTCGACCACAAGAACAGCCCGGTCTGCACCGGCGCCAACTCGGGAAGCTGCACCGAGCAGTCGCTGTCCTCCGGCGTGTCCGTCAAGTTCTGACGTGACCATCCACACCACATCGAAAGGCGCCGCGAATTCGCGGCGCCTTTTTTATGCGCGAAGCGGTCTCGCAGACCGACGCGATCCTCATGGTGAGGTCGTGAACCGCCGCTGATCGAAGTTGCTTTCTCTTGAACGTGCCGTGACGAGTCCAACGTAGGAGAGTGAAACATGACGATCCATTGCGATGAATTGCTGCCATCCGAAACCCACAAGCCGCGTGCCAGCCGCGGAGGCCTTGCCTGGATGTTGGCGGGCGCCCTGACGCTGGCTGGCGCGATCGCTGCTCAGGCGGCGGAGAGCGGGATCAGGCCGGGCGTGCTGCCGGACCGGTGGCTGCTGGGCGGTCCGAACTGCGTCGAGCTGCCCGAATTCCAGATTCACGAATACAACCCGGATCTCTACATTCTTCGGCAGTCTGGTTGTTCGAACGACGAAAAGCCGTTCCTGTATTTGCTGTTCGGGCAGAACAAGGCGCTACTGCTGGATACCGGCGCGGGAAAAACCAGCGTGGCCCGCACGGTCAAAACTGTGATCGACCACTGGCTCGAGCGTAACAAGAAGGCGTCCATTCCGCTGGTGGTCGGCCACTTACATGGCCACGATGACCATACGGGCGGCGATCCGCAATTTGCCTCCGCGCCGGACACCACGCTGATCGCGCCAAAGGCGGATGCGGTGAAGGCATTTTTCGGTTTCAAGGTGTGGCCCAAGGAGATCGTCCAGTACGATCTGGGCGGGCGCGTCCTGGATATCATCCCGATACCCGGACACGACGATAACAGCATCGCTATTTACGACCGGCAAACCGGATTGCTGCTGACGGGCGACACGCTTTATCCGGGCCGGATTTATGTGAACGATACGCTGGCGGAATTTGCAGCCAGCATCGAACGGCTGGTGGATTTCACCAAGGACAAACCCGTCACGCACATCCTGGGAACGCATGTCGAGAACTCCCGGACACCCTACAAGGAGTATGCGATTCATACGGTTTATCAACCGGATGAACATGTGCTGGAGCTTGGCCGCGCGCATCTTCTCGAATTGCAGGATGCGGTCAAACGCATGAACGGCACGTTGAAACCCGTGTCCCTGCGAGACTTCAGCGTGTGCGGAAAATATCCGACCTGCGAGCGCTGAATGAATGATCAAGCGGCGGCCGGAATTTTTCCGGCCGCCGTTTTCTATTTGACGCTTACGCGATTGTGCAATGCGAACAACGCGTCTGTCGGGTCGATCTGCCGCAATTGTTAATGTGCAGATCGCGATCGAAATGCATAAAACGCGAAGACATATCCTTGTTTCTGTTGTTTGCCGAAAGACAGTTTGAACAAGGGGTTGAGTGAAACGGGCGCATTCCATCCGGGGCAGCAATCGCAGGTTCGCGTTGCGGTTTTGCGGTGAGGTGCGTTTCGCACTGATATTTCAGTGGTCGCGTGCACGCGCAAAACACCCCAAGCATGAATTTTTGCAGCCGACGTCTGCGCGCTTGACATAAGTAAGTTTCTTCTTACTATCGAATACCAGATCGACCGCAATGCATAGCTGGCACGGATGCATTGAGACGGCGATCGAACTGATAACGGCCACACGATGTCCCCCGGTGTCTTGAGGGGCGCGCAAGCAGGCCGGCAGGGAGTGAGCGGCATGGGCCTTCATCTGTTAGGTGCAATCCGTCTACGGATTGGTGCGTTCGCGCGCCGTCATACGCTTTCGCTTCCGGTTGTCTGACATGGTGGCAGCGGAGAAAAAACGTATGACGGGTCCAGTCGGAATTGCTTTTCCGAGCGGTGCGCCGCGTCTTGAATTACGCGGTATCAGCAAGCGCTATCCTGCGGTGCTTGCGAACGACCAGATCAACCTGAAGGTTGCGCCTGGTGAAATTCACGCCGTTCTCGGCGAAAACGGTGCCGGCAAAAGCACCCTGATGAAAATCATCTATGGTCTGGTGAAGCCGGACTCGGGTGAATTCCTGTGGGGTGGCGAGTCCGTGCAGGTCACGAGCCCGGCGCATGCGCGTCGGCTCGGCATCGGCATGGTGTTCCAGCATTTCTCGTTGTTTGAAACGCTGACCGTGGTGCAGAACATCGCCCTCGGCATGACCGGCAAGCCGGATCTTTCACAGCTCTCCGCGCAGATCGTGTCGGTGTCGGAACGTTACGGTTTGCCGATCGATCCAAACCGTCTGGTGCATACGATGTCGGTGGGCGAGCGTCAGCGCGTCGAGATCGTGCGCGCGCTGCTGCTCAATCCGCGGCTGCTGATCATGGACGAGCCGACTTCGGTGTTGACACCGCAGGCGGTGGAGAAATTGTTCGAGACGCTGCGCCAGTTGTCGGATGACGGCTGCAGCATTCTCTACATCAGCCACAAGCTGCATGAGATCAAGGCGCTGTGTCACAGCGCGACGGTGATGCGCGCAGGCCGCGTCACCGGCGAGTGCGATCCGCGTCAGGAATCGCCGCACAGCATGGCGAAGATGATGGTGGGCAGCGATCTGCCGGTGTGTCGCCCCTCGTCGGTGGCGAGCGGCACCGAACGTTGCCTGGTGGTCGACAAGGTGTCGCGTCCGGCGGATTCGGCGTTCGGCACCGCGCTCGATCAAGTCGACCTCGTGGTGCGTGCGGGCGAGATCGTCGGCATTGCCGGCGTGTCCGGCAACGGCCAGAAGGAATTGCTCACCGTGCTGTCGGGTGAGACCCCGATTGCCGAGAACGGGCGGGTCGAATTGCTCGGCACGCCGGTCGGCAATGCCGATCCGCTGGTGCGCCGCCGTCTCGGCATGTGCTTCGTGCCGGAGGAGCGGCTCGGCCGCGGTGCCGTGCCGACGCTGTCGCTGGCGGACAACGCGATCCTCACCGCTCACGACAGCGGCATGGGGAAGGGCGGGTTGTTGAATTTCAGCGCGATCACCGCGTTTACCCGCCGTTGCATCGAAGGTTTCCAGGTCAAGTGCGGCGGCCCGGATGCCGAGGCGCGCAGCCTGTCCGGCGGCAACCTGCAGAAATTCATCATCGGCCGCGAGGTGCTGCAGAAGCCGAAGGTGCTGATCGTTTCGCAGCCGACCTGGGGCGTCGACGTCGGCGCGGCAGCATTCATCCGCCAGACCCTGATCGACCTGCGCAATGCCGGTACCGCGATCCTCGTGATTTCCGAAGAGCTCGATGAGCTGTTCGAGATCTGCGACAGCATCGCGGTGATGGCGAAGGGGCGCCTGTCACAACCAATTCCGACCGCTGAAACCGATCTCACCGAGATCGGCCTGATGATGACCGGCCTGTCGCAGCGACAGGATGGCCGCACCATGCAGCTCGGGGGAGACCGTTCATGAAAATCAAACTTGAGCGCCGGGCCGAGCCCTCGCGCATAATGCAGTATATGTCGCCGCTGATCGCAGTGGGCCTGACCGGTGTGGTGGGGCTGTGCCTGTTCATCGGCATGGGCAAGAATCCGGCCAGCGCGTTCTACGTTTTTACCGTGCAGCCGATCGAGAATCTGTACGGTGTCGGCGAATTGCTGATCAAGGCCTCGCCGTTGATTCTGATCGCGCTCGGTCTTGCCATCGGTTTCCGCGCCAACGTCTGGAATATCGGCGCGGAAGGTCAGCTCACCATCGGCGTGATCTTCTCCGGCGCGGTAGCGCTGCATTACGGGCCGCAGGGCGGTTATTGGGTGCTGCCGGCGATGCTGCTCGCCGGCGCGTTCGGCGGCATTGTCTGGGCGGCGATCCCGGCGTTCCTGCGCACGCGCTTCAACGCCAACGAGATCCTGACCAGCCTGATGCTGACCTATGTCGCGCAGCTCTGGCTCAGCTATCTGATCTACGGTCCGTGGCGCGATCCGGCCGGCTTCAACTTCCCGCAGTCGGAGCCGCTGGCGCCGAACGCGATGCTCCCGATCCTGATCGACGGCACGCGCCTCAACGCCGGTGTCCTGATTACGCTCGCGGCCGCGGTGCTGACCTGGTTCATCCTCAAGCGCAGCTTCGTCGGCTACCAGCTTCAGGTCTCCGGCCTGTCGGAAGCCGCGGCCCGTTATGCGGGATTCAAGAGCAGCCGCGCGGTGTGGATCGGCATGCTGGCGGGCGGCGTCGCCGCCGGTGTCGCCGGCGTCGGTGAAATCGCGGGCCCGCTCGGCCAGCTTTTCCCGACCGCGTCGCCCGGTTACGGCTTCGCCGCGATCATCGTCGCCTTTCTCGGCCGTCTGCAGCCGGTCGGCATCGTGCTCGGCGGTCTGTTGATCTCGCTGCTCTATCTGTCCGGCGAGGCCGCGCAGATGTCGCTCAACCTGCCGTCCGCGATCACCGGCCTGTTCCAGGGTGTGCTGCTGTTCTTCCTGCTCGGCGCCGACGTGCTGATCACCTATCGCGTCCGTGTCATCTCTGAAACGCCTGTCCTGAAGAAGGTTGCTGCGTGATGGAAACGTTGTCCGCCATTATCATCGCAACGCTGGTGGCCGGAACGCCGCTGGTTTATGCCGCGCTCGGCGAGCTCGTCACCGAAAAGTCCGGGGTTCTCAACCTCGGCGTCGAAGGCATGATGCTGTTCGGAGCGGTCACCGCTTTCGCGGTCACCCACGCCACGCACAATCTGTGGCTCGGCGTATTCTTCGCCGCCTTCGCCGGGGCGTGCCTTGCGGCGGTTTTCGGCGTGTTGACGCTGACGCTGAAGGCCAACCAGGTTGCGAGCGGTCTTGCGCTCGCCATCTTCGGCGCGGGCGCCAGCGCCTTCGTCGGCAAGCCTTATGTCGGCGTCGCGCTGTCGCACGAGCCTTCGGAGTTCGCGGCATGGATCAGCGGCATTCCGCTGATTGGCCCGGCGCTGGTGCAGCTTCATCCGCTGGTCTACCTGTCCTGGGTGCTGTTCGCCGGCGTGCTCTGGTTCCTCTATCGCACGCATAGCGGTCTGGTGTTGCGCGCGATCGGCGAGTCGCCGTCGTCCGCGCACTCGATCGGCTATCCGGTCAACAAGGTGCGGTTCTATGCGGTGCTGTTCGGCGGCGCGATGTCCGGCATCGCCGGCGCCTATCTCGCGGTGGTCTACACCTCACTGTGGACCGAGGGCATGACGGCCGGCCGTGGCTGGATCGCGCTGGCGCTGGTGGTGTTCGCGACCTGGCGTCCGGAGCGTGTGCTGCTCGGCGCCTATCTGTTCGGCGGCGTCACCACCGCGCAGCTCTTCGCACAGGGCGCCGGCATTCCGGTGCCGCCGGAGGCGATGTCGGCGCTGCCGTATCTTGCGACGATCGTCGTGCTGGTCCTGATCTCGCGCAATCCGACGCTGGTGCAGCTCAACGCGCCGGCCTCGCTCGGCAAGCTGTTCCACGGCGAAGCCTGATTTCGATTTCGGTGCTCGTCGGTCCGGCTGCACCACCGTCCTCTCTCGCGCAGTCTTAAAACAACCGGTTCGTCTGCGCCGAACCGCCAGGAGGAAATGAAGATGTTTTCGATTACACGGCGTAATTTCCTGCTTAGTTCCGCCGCAGGCGCCACTGTCGGCTTTGGTCCGACTCTGAAGGCTTTTGCGCAGGACCCGGTTCTCAAGGTCGGCGTGGTCCATCAGGGTCCGATCGCCGATCTCGGCTGGGAAGCGTTTCATGCCCGCGCCTGGCGCGCGCTCGAAGCCAATTCCGGCGGCAAGATCAAGGTCACGGTGCTGGACAACGTGCAGCAGGCGCAGGACGCCGAGCGCGTGTTCCGTCAGCTTGCGACCCAGGGCCATCAGCTCGTGATGGGCACCACGTTCTCGCAGTATGCCACGCTGCGTAAACTGGCGCCGACGCTGCCGAAGACCCGCTTCGAGTGCTGCGCGGGCATTGCTCCGCTGGAGAATCTGGGCGTGTACGAAGCGCGCTCCTACGAAGGCACCTATCTCACCGGCATCGCGGCCGGCAAGATGACCAAGAGCAACGTGCTCGGCTGGGTCGGTGCGTTCCCGGTGCCGCAGGTGATCTACGGCATGAACGCGTTTCTGCTCGGCGCCCGCAGCGTCAATCCGAACGTGGTCTGCAAACTGATCTGGGCGAACGCCTGGAGCGATCCGGCCAAGGAAAAGGACGCCGTCAACGCGCTGGTCTCGCAGGGCGCCGACGTTCTTTCCGGCAGCCCGAACACGCCGGTGCAGGGCCTTGCGGCGGAAGAGAAGGGCGTGTGGTCGATCGGCTCGTCCGGCGACTTCTCGAGCTTCGTCAAGAAGAAGCAGCTCACCTCGTTCGATCTCGACTGGACCGCGGCTTACGCCGAAGCGGCAAAGGGCGTGATGGACGGCACCTGGAAGGCGCAGTCGAAGTGGCGCGGCCTCGGCCCGAGCGGCTTCGTCAAGATGACCACGCAGAGCCCGGAGCTGCCGGAAGACGTGCGCAAGCTGATGGCGGACAAGGAAAAGGCCATCATCGACGGCAAGTTCCATCCGTTCTCCGGCGAGATCAAGGATCAGTCGGGCAAGGTGCGCGTTGCGGCTGGCGCCAACCTGCCGGACGATCAGCTGCGCGGCATGGACTGGCTGGTCGAAGGCATTCAGGGCCAGCTTCCGCGCACCTGATCGCCTAACCATCATTGACGGGCGCCGCCGCAAGGCGGCGTCCGTTCGCCGTTTTCGGGATATATTTTTATTCTCTGTCTTGAGGTCCAGTCGCCATGTCATCGCTTGATCTTGCTCTCGATAATGTTCGTTTGCCCGACGGCTCGTCCGGCTCGATCGGAATTTCCGGTGGCCGCATCGCGAGCCTCGGAAAGGGACAGGCCGGCGAGGCCCGTCAGCGTCATGATCTGGGCGGCGCGCTGGTGCTGCCGGGTCTGGTCGATGGCCATAACCACCTCGACACCACGTTTTTCGGCGATGTGTGGCGTCCGCATCAGCGCTGCGTCGCGGGCTTCAATGTCGGCGAGCGTCTGGGAATTCAGAAGGACTGGCTGTCGCGCGGCGCGCCGCTGGCCGAGCGCGCCGGTGCGCTGGTCGAGCGCGCGGTGAGCCGCGGCACCACGCATATGCGCACCCATGTCGAGATCGACACTGATTTCGGCCTCACCCATCTTGAAGGCATCCTCGCGGTGCGCGAGCGTTATCGCGACGTGGTCTCGATCCAGATCGTCGGGCTCGGTCGCGGCCTTCTGGTGCGGCCCGGCACGCGCGAGCTGCTCGACGCGGCGCTGTCGCAAGGCGCCGACGTGGTCGGCGGCCTCGATCCTGCGATCTTCGAAGGCAATGTCGAGGCGCATCTCGACGTGGTGTTCGGTCTTGCCGAGCGTCACGGCAAGAGCATCGACCTGCATCTGCATGAAGGCGGCCATCTCGGCCTGCATACGCTCGGTCGCATCGCCGAGCGCACCCGCGCCAGCGGCATGCAGGGCCGCGTGGTGGCGAGCCATGCCTATGCGCTCGGCGAAGTGCCGCTCGATGCGATGCTGCCGACTGCGGAGAAACTCGCCAAAGCGGGGGTTGCGATCATGACCAACGCGCCGGGCGATCATCCCTTCCCGCCGGTGCTGGCGCTGCGCGAGGCCGGCGTCACCGTGTTCGCCGGCAATGACGACATTCGCGATTCGTGGTGGCCCTACGGCGACGGCGACATGCTCGAGCGGGCGATGATGGTCGGTTATCGCTCCGGCTTCTACACCGACGACGAACTGCTCTGCGCGTTCGATCTTGCCACCGCCGCGCCGGCGAAGGTGCTCGGTCTTGCCGACTACGGTGTGCGCGTCGGCGCTTCGGCGGATATGATCGTGCTCGACGCCGACCACGCGCAGATGGCGGTGGTGGCGCGTCCGGTGCGCCGCGAGGTCTACAAGGCCGGTCGCGTGGTGGCGCGCGATGGCGTGTTCCTCGGCGTCCAGGGCAAGGCCTGACAGGCGGGTTCGACCACACTCTATATATAGAGAGACAGGCGGCTGCGGTCATCGCAGCCGCCTGTTTTGCATTGCGGGAACTTTTGGCCGGTCCGACCGTTAGTACAGCTCTGAATTGCCACGTTTTTTCCGAAACCGAAGGCTTCGGTAAGTCCCGAGGTTCTTGGCGTGTTCCGTGCGTGGCGGGATCGTGCGCCGACGTAACGGAAAGGATGGGGGAATGTCCGGGCTGGCGCTTCACTCCGGCTCCATGTCGCCATCGCTCGCAGCCCGTTCCGATGCGGCCCGTCTGGTCGAGACCGATATTCCCGCGCGTCTCGATGCGTTGAAATGGGGTCGCTTTCACACCCGCGTCGTGCTGGCGCTCGGCATCACCTGGGTTCTCGACGGTCTTGAGGTGACGCTCGCCGGCGCGCTCGCGGGCGCATTGAAGCAGAGCCCGGTGCTGCAATTTTCCAATGTCGATGTCGGCCTCGCCAACAGCGCCTATCTTGCCGGCGCGGTGCTCGGTGCGATCGGCTTCGGCTGGCTGACCGACCGGATCGGTCGCCGCAGACTGTTCTTCATCACGCTGTCGCTCTATCTGCTGGCGACGGCCGCGACGGCGTTCTCCTGGAGCTTGACGAGTTATGCGTTGTTCCGTTTTCTCACCGGCGCGGGCATCGGCGGCGAATACACCGCGATCAACTCCGCCATTCAGGAACTGGTCCCGGCGCGCTATCGCGGCTGGACCGATCTGGTCGTCAATGGCAGCTTCTGGATCGGCGCGGCGCTCGGCGCGGCCTGTGCCATCGTGCTGCTCGATCCGGCGCTGATCGATCCGGAGATCGGCTGGCGGCTGGCGTTTTTCACCGGCGCGGTGCTGGGGCTGATCGTGTTCGTGATGCGGCTGTGGATTCCGGAAAGTCCGCGCTGGTTGATGATCCATGGCCGGCCGGAGGAGGCGGAGAGGATCGTCGCGGAAATCGAGCGTGCGGCGGATGTCGCGCCGGCGCAAATGCGGGCGCATCCGACCATCAAGCTGCGCATGCGCACGCATACGCCTTTGCGCGAAGTGGCGCACACTCTGTTCATGACCTATCGCCGCCGCGCGCTGGTCGGCCTTGCGCTGATGGCGGCGCAGGCGTTCTTCTACAACGCGATCTTCTTCACCATCGCGCTGGTGCTCGGCGATTTCTTCGGCATCGCGCCGGATCATATCGGCTGGTACATCCTGCCATTTGCGGCCGGCAATTTTCTCGGCCCGCTGCTGCTCGGCCGTCTGTTCGACACCGTCGGGCGGCGCAAGATGATCGCGCTGACCTATGCGGTTTCCGGCATTCTGCTGGTGATCTCCGGCTATCTGTTCGCCATCGATGCGCTCAGTGCCCGCTCGCAAACCATCGCCTGGATGATTATCTTCTTCTTTGCCTCTCCGGCGGCGAGCGCCGCCTATCTCACGGTGAGCGAGACATTCCCGCTGGAGGTGAGGGCACTGGCGATCGCGTTGTTCTATGCGATCGGCACCGCGATCGGTGGCGTGGCGGGCCCGGTGCTATTCGGCGCGCTGATCGATACCGGCTCGCGCACCAGCGTGTTTGCCGGTTACATGATCGGTTCGGTTCTGATGATCGGTGCGGGATGGATCGCCTGGAAATTTGGCGTCAATGCCGAGCGCCGCTCACTCGAGACGGTGGCGCGGCCGCTGGCCGCGACGGAGTAAAAGATGAAACAGGTTTTTGAAGATATCCTCACGCGTAGCGCCGAGCCCGATCCGGATTCCGGTCCACCGGCTTTCGCGCCGCTCCTGGAAGAGTGCGCGTTTCTGCTCGATATCGACGGCACGTTGCTGGAACTTGCGCCGACCCCGAGCGAAGTCGAGGTGCCGGCTGGACTCGACCGGGTGCTGAGCACCTTGCACGACCGCACCGATGGCGCGCTGGCGCTGGTCAGCGGTCGTTCGCTCGGGGATATCGATCAGATTTTCACGCCGATGCGACTGCCGATCGTCGGCGGCCATGGCGCGGAAATGCGCCTGTCTGTCGACAACGAGGCGGTGGCGGTGCATGCGCCGCCGATGGACAAGGATCTGAAGCGACGCTTTGCGGCGATTGCCGATCTCAGCCCCGGCATTCTGCTGGAGGACAAGGGCTATTCGCTGGCGCTGCATTATCGGCTCGCGCCGACATTCGAGCGCACGATCTATGAGGCGGTGTCGGCGATCCGCGCCGATCTGCCGGAAGCGCCGGTCGACGTGCTGCCGGGCAAAGCGGTGTGCGAGATCAAGCATTCCGGATTTACCAAGGCGACCGGCGTGATCGAACTGATGAAGCACGAGCCGTTCGCCGGCCGCCGTCCGATCTTCATCGGCGACGATGTCACCGATGAATCGGTATTCGCGATCATGCCAGGGATGCAGGGTCTTGCTTTCTCTGTTGGCCGTCAGGCGCAGGGCGTCGACGGTCATTTCGCTTCGCCGCGCGAGGTGCGTGCGTGGCTTGCGCGTCTTGCCAGCGATGATGACGACGCTTGATGCGCGTCAAATGCGATGCTCAACGACTGATTCGTCCACAGCGCAAGATGGAACCTTGGAAAAATCCGGTTCCATTTTTCATGAATCCGAATTTGACCGCATTCTGAAAGAAAGGTGGCGCGGAACCATATTGATGAACAACCGTTTATCTGGCGATTTCAATCCCGGAGAGTTCCCGTGAATTTGGTCGTGGTTTCAAATCGTGTGGCACGCGCCAAGGCGAACGAGCCGATGACGGGAGGACTCGCGGCGGCTCTGCTGCCTGTCGTGGAAAAATCCGGTGCGGTCTGGGTCGGTTCGAGCGGGCATGTGCGCGAGGGCTCGCACAAGGATCCGTTCGCGGAGATTCAGCCGCTCGGCGCCGGCGCGTTGGCGTTGCTCGATCTGCCCGCGGCGCATTACGGCGGATATTACGAGGGCTTCGCCAATTCGGCGCTGTGGCCCGCGCTGCATTCGCGGCCCGATCTGATCAGCGTCTCTCACGACGATTATCAATCCTATCGCGAAGTGAACGCCTTCATGGCCCGCGCGCTGCTGCGCTTCTGCGAGAAGGAAACCGCGTTCTGGGTGCAGGACTATCATTTCCTCGCGCTTGGCGCGGAGCTGCGCGATCTCGGCGTGCGCCGGCCGATCGGCTTCTTCCTGCATACGCCGTGGCCGAGCCGCAGCATCATCTGCAGCGTACCGCATCATCGCGAACTGATCGAAGCGATGCTGGCCTATGATCTGATTGGCTTCCAGACCAAGGACGACTGCGCGAATTTCGCGAGCTATCTCAAATCCGATCTCGGTTATGAGGTGCGGGGCGGCGTCGTCACCTCGCCGTATGGCAAGTCGCAGCTGGCCGCGTTTCCGATCGGCATCGATGTCGAGGGATTTGCCGCGCAGGCAGCGCGTGCGGTGCTGCATCCGGATGTCTCGCGCCTGCGCAAGAGCCTGCATGGCGAGCGGCTCGCCATCGGCGTCGATCGCGTGGATTATTCCAAGGGGCTCGCCAACCGTATCGCCGCTTTCGACCGGCTTTACGAGTTGCAGCCGTCGCTGAAACGCTCGGTCTCGCTGTTGCAGATTGCAACGCCGTCGCGCGGCAACATCGAGGCCTATTGCAACCTGCAGGACAAGCTTGCCAGGATGGTGACCGACGTCAACGGCCGCCACGGCGAGGTCGACTGGATGCCGATCCGTTATCTCAACAAGGGCTTCAGCCAAACCGTGCTGTCGGGCTTCTATCGCTCGGCGCAGGTCGGCGTGGTGACGCCGATGCATGACGGCATGAATCTGGTGGCCAAGGAATATGTCGCCGCGCAGAATCCGGCCGATCCCGGCGTGCTGGTGCTGTCGAAATTCGCCGGCGCGGCGAATGAACTGACCAGCGCGCTGATCGTCAATCCGCACGACATCGAAGGCATGGCGCGGACCATCGCTCAGGCACTGGCGATGCCCGCGCCGGAGCGCCGGCTGCGCTGGGAAGCGATGATGACGACGCTGCGCGCCGGCAACATCCAGCACTGGTTCGCATCCTTCATCCGTGCGCTCGAGCAGGCGCATCGGGACGGGCCGGAAACCGACGGCGAGAACTGGACCGCGCGCAAGCGGGTGCCGCCGAGCAGCGGCTCGGTGATACAGCTTCGCACCGCGAGCAACGCGTTGCACTAGCCAGCGAGCACGACGCAGCGACGCGGATCGAAGCGGAAAAGATGCGGGCCGCGCAACCGCGAACGTGTCCTTACTCGATCGGATCGCGCGCTGCATCATTTCCTCGCATGATGGATGACTTCGGGCCGGTCTGGGCCGCTCGCGATTCAGCCGGCTAGGGCCTCGCCGTCCGCCCCGGGACCCTTGAAACGGGCCGTACGGGAGCCGTGCGATCCAGATAAATCGTAATATTTCCAATATTTTAGGGAAAAGTTTCGATTGCTGCGCCGACTGGCTTGCAAAACGGCGCGGGCACCGCCATGAGAGGCGCACGGAGAGGTGGCCGAGTGGTTGAAGGCGCACGCCTGGAAAGTGTGTATACGGGAAACCGTATCGCGGGTTCGAATCCCGCTCTCTCCGCCAGCCTTGGCAAAAATCCATTTTAAATCAAAGGTCGGCGGTTGCGGTAGATTGCCGTACCCCTACTTTGTCCCATACACGGGCGGGCGCTTGTACTTGTATATGGGCTTTTGGTCACGCAGACGTTGAGTTCGCCCACGGTTGCCGTTGACCGTTTTACAGATCTTGGTGCGCGCATCTAGCGCGGGTTCCTGCATGCCAGGTCAAGTGCGATTTTCGATGCGGAATCGCACGAAGCCGCAAGAGCGAAAGCGATGGTAAACATCAGCGTGCGCGCGGCTCTCCATCATTTTTAACTCGCTCGGGATTGGCACCGGTGGTCTGCGTCTACCAGTGTGAAGCATGTAGTTGGTTTCCGAGACGCGTTGCCAGCCGGTCAGATTGTTCCAGGCGCGCAGCGCACCAGTGCCTTGATCGGCATGGCCAGCGCCACGATTTGGTTTCGAGGGTGAAGACATCCGTTGCATCGCCGGGCAGCTAGTCGCACTTATCTGAACTCGCGCCCCTCTCCGGCTTCTTCGTGCGTTATGCCGTCTCTGATGTGATAGATGCGCTTGAAGGTCGGGATAATCTTCTCGTCATGCGTGACGACGATGATGGCCGTTCCGAATTTTGCAGCCATTTCGTTGAGGATCCGAATCACGGTCAGGGCTCGCACGCTGTCGAGCGGAGCGGTGGGCTCGTCCGCAAGGATAACCGGCGGACGGTTGACAAGTCCGCGTGCAATCGCGACACGCTGTTGTTCTCCACCGGATAGCTGCGATGGCATGGCGGCGGCGCGATGCTCGACATCGAGCGCTTTCAGAAGCTCGCGCGCACGCTGGCGCGATTGGTTGTTGGGGACGCTGGCCAACATCGGAAGCAAAGCGACATTGTCTGTGACATCCAGAAAGGGGATGAGGTAAGGCGCCTGGAAAACGAAGCCAATCTTGTCGCGCCGCAACGCGCGAAGATCGGAAATTTTCCACCCCTCGTCATAGATGACCTCGTCGCCGAGCGTCATACATCCGCCGCTTGGATCGATGACGGCGCCCAGCGCTTTGAGCAACGTGCTCTTTCCCGATCCCGACGGACCGATCAGGCCGACCACTTCGCCGGGGTCGACCCGCATATTAACGTCTTTCAGGGCGTCGACGGCGGTGTCGCCGCTGCCATACCGCTTTTTGAGCTTTTCGATGAAGATTCCGCCGTTGCCCACCTCAACCTCCGATCGCCTCAGCGGGGTCGACCTTGAGCGCCATGCGGATGGCGACGACGCTGGCAAGCGCACATATGGCGATGACAGCGATCAGGCCGATAATCGTGTCGACGGAAAGTAGCAGGACGAACTTCGGAAAGAGGGGGGCTGCGAAGGTCGCCGTAATCTTGCCGACGACGAAGCCGATCAGCCCCAGCACGACGGCCTGCTGCAGGATCATGAACGCGATGGTGTGATTGCGCGTGCCGATCAGCTTCAGCACCGCGATCTCGCGGATCTTGTCCATGGTCAGCGTGTAGATGATGAAGGCGACGATGGCGGCACTGACGATGGCCAGAATGGCCAGGAACATGCCGATCTGCTTGGCGGATGTCGCGATAAGTTTCCCGATCAGAATCTCTTCCATCTGGGGTCGCGTATAAACCGTCAGCCGCTTCCACCTCGCTATATCGTTCGCGATACGCTCCGGGTCATAGCCGGGTTTGACCCGGACCAGAACGGCGTTGACGTAAGGGTTGCTGTTTTGCAGGGCGATCACTGAATCCAGCAGGCCAGGCACCCAGGGACGGTTGAACTCCGGATTTTCGCTGGTGCGCCGCCGCTGGCGAACGATCGCGTCATTGTCCTTGAGGAATTGCGCTTCCTGCGCGTCCTTCAGCGGAATGAAGACCATCGGATCGCCACCCGACGACACCGTCCGCCGAGTGAGGCCAATGACGGTATACCGGTTTCGACGGATAACGATGCTGTCTCCAAGGGAAAACCCCGTAGCGATATCGGCTACCGCCTCGTAATGACTGCGCGTGATCTGCCGCCCCGCGACAAGAAACGGCGGGCGGCCGGGCGTCGCCATGTCTCCCGGCGCGATGCCCACCACCATGGCCCGCACGTCAGAGTTTCCTTTCCGAACCTGCATCGTGAGGTAGGTGACGTTCGCGACCCGCTCGACGCCGGGAATCGCGAGGATCACACGATAGATATCATCGTTAATGCTTGAGGATTCCGCGTAGGGGCCGAGTGTGTTCTGCTGAACGACCCACATATCGGCGCCACTGTTGTCGAGCAAAACCTTGCCGTCCTCGACCATTCCACGATAGACGCCAGCCATGGTGAAGGTAACGCCGATGAGCAGACCGAGCCCGACTCCCGTAAAGACAAACTTGCCCCACGAATGCAGAATGTCGCGTCCGGCGAGACTGATCATTTGAGAAGCTCAGTGGAATTGTCCGTCACGCGGATGCGGCTCGTACTGGCCAATCTGGATGCGCTGTAAACAACGATCTGATCGCCGACCTTCAGCCCCTTTGTGACCTGTATGGCGCCGTTCAGGTCGGACGAGCCGAATTGAACGGTCGCAACATGGATTTTGCCGTCTTCGACTCTCCAGACAACGGGTTTGCCATTGAGGGATTGAATTGCGGCGTTCGGGATCACTGGCGAGGCGGGAAGCTCCGGAAGCGCAACGGTCACTTCGGCCAACTCTCCGATCGGAGGAAGCGGCTCGGGAAGCGTGTCGAACTCCACCTTGGCCAGATTCTCTTCCGTCACCGCGTCAGCGAGGACTTCTACGCGCGCCACCCGGCCGGGGACGCTTTTGCCGGCGCGTGAACGCAATGCAATCGAGGCAGGCAGGTTCTGCTGGAGGCCTGTTGCTGCGACTTGATCGAACCGGGCGTTGATCCAGAGGTTCTTCGGGTCGATCATTTCGATGACCGCCTGGCCGGCGACTATTGTTGTTCCCAGTTCGGCCTTGCGTGCTGCAATCACCCCGTCGACCGGCGCAAACAGGATCAGATTTTCCCGCTGCTTGATCAGGCCTTCACGGTCGGCGCGGTTGCGTTGCACATCTTGTCGCGCCGCAAGAAGATTCGACCGAGCCGCTGAAAGAGCAGCATCGGCCACCTGGTTATCCTGCCGCTTGGTTTCCACCGCGACTTCGCTGACGGTGCGGGTCTTCCAGAGCTCATCATAGCGTTTTGTCTGTGCCAGAGTGAAATCCCTGCGCGCTGAGGCATCTTCGACCTGCGCTTCAGCGGTCCTTATAGATGCTTCGGCCCGGCCGATCGCCGCATTGAGCGCTGCGATGCGAGCATCGAGATCGATCGGGTCCATTTCCGCCAGAACCTGACCGGCGCGGACTCTGTTGCCCACATCCACATTAATTTTGGCGACGCGGCCAGCGATAGTGGGACCGATCTTGTAAGAGAAACGAGCCTCGACCGTGCCGATGCCGAAGAGGGCAGGCGAGATCGAGCGAGCCTCGACGGCGGCGATCCTGACAGCGACCGGCGCCAGCGGTCCGGAGCGCAACACCACGTAGCCGAATAGGGCGGCAGCTACGGCTCCAACGCCGATGAGCATCAACGTGCGGCGGGACACTGAAGGCAATTTCACTGGTTTGCCTCAACGCAACCACGGAGGTTGGAATGGTTTGCAGTAAGGACAACATCCGCCATGAACGTGGCTTCGGGGGGTCGCACCGCAGACGCGATGACCGAGCAATGCGGATGGATCATTTCATCGCCTCGACAGCGCGCCGATACAGCACGAACACTCCCGGCGCGCTGGCACGGATGCGTTTGACGTCGCCGGCGATGAGGGACTGCATGACAAGGCCCTGGATCATGCCGATGAAGAGTGTGACGGCGGCCTTGTCATCCAGCGTGGCGACCAGCTCGCCACGCTCCTTGCCCTCCGCGATGAACCGTCCAAGGCGCTTGCTGTAACGCTGAATCAAGGTTTGCGTCATGCGCTTGGCCTCGGTCTGCTCGGTGCGCTGCAGTTCTCCGAACAGCATCCGGGGCACGCCTGGGTGCTTTGTGATGAACTCGATATGCGCCATGAAGGCAGCCTCCAGCGCGGCAAGTGAAGACGTGGCTGAGGAAGTTGCCTCGTCGATCCGTGCAAGCAAGTGCTCCGAGAGCCACTCCATCACGGCTTGGAGAATGGCGTCCTTCGACGAGAAGTGCCGGAACAAGGCCCCCTGGGTCACCCCCATTCGCTTGGCGATGGCCCCGGTGGTGATGTCCGCGGGGTTTTGCTCGGCAGCAAGGTTGATGACGGTTTCGACCGTCACCTCACGTCGCTCCTCTGCGGAAAGATAGGCCGGTCGAGAGCGCATATAGCATCTCCAATAGATAGTAATTGATTACTATCTATCACCGGCGCGGGCCTCGTGCAAGGAGGGTCAAGGGCTCTTGTGTTTTTTGTCGGGGTTCGGCTTATCCCCCGCATAGGTCCGCCAGCGCCTCGATGGCCGTGGAATGTCGCCGTAATCAAAGCTCTGCGGCGAATGTTATTCGCCGAGGAAGAATCTGACTTCGAAGCCGTCCTGTCGACCTTCCCGCGGAGACAACAGTTCAATCCTGCCGCCGGTGCCGGCGGCGATCGTCTTTGCGATGGCGAGCCCGAGTCCGGCGCCGTCCGCCTGTGCACGGCCGCGCTCGAACGGTTCGGACAGGTGGACAAGTAAATCCGGCGGCACGGCCGGCCCCGCATTCGAGACGCGCAGCATCCCATCTCCCGACAGTGCAACGCGCACTGGTTCTTGCCGCGTACCGTGCTTCAGCGCATTCTCGATCAGGTTTCGGGCCAGGATCGCGAAAGCGTCGAGATCGATGTCCGAAAGGACCGCGGCGTCGGGAAGTATCAGCTCAATGCGCCCGGCGTTGTCGGTGCTCGCCGTCATTTCGCGCACGACCAGTCGCAGGATCGCAGCCACGTCAATCGGCTCCGCCGCCTTGAGACGCCCGCCTTCGGCCCTTGCCAATTGCATCAGCTTTTCCGACAGCCTGGCGAGCCGCCGTAGTGCTGTTTCGATCTGGCGCGCCCGCTCGCGGGTGATGTCGTCCGGTGCCTCTGCGATCAGCCGCTGCGTTTGCGCCAGCGCCGCCGCCACAGGGGTGCGCAACTCGTGTGCGGAATTGGCCGTGAAACTGCGCTCGGCTTCCAGCGCGCGTTTGAGTCGGTCCAACAGGCGGTTTACCGCCTGCGCGATGGGGCCGATTTCGTAAGGCAGCCCGGCGGCCGTGACGGGTGTAAGGTCACCGCTGCCGCGCGCCTCGATTCCCGCGCGGAAGCTTCTGATCGACGCCATCGATATCCGCACGACGCCCCAGACCCCGATCAGACTCAGCGGAATAATCAAGCCGAACGGCAGCGCCAGCCTGAGCAGTACGTCCCGTGCCGCCTTGCGACGATGCGCAAGCGGCTCAGCGGCTGCGATAGTGACCTCACCGCGCATAGCGGCATCGAAATAGATGCGGTGGGTCGGCGTGTCGGCGAAGCCCATGCCGGTGAACGGTGGGAACACGGCTAGGTCAGCATTATGCGAACGCAGCAGCACTTTGCCATCGGCATTCCGCACCACATAGGTGAAATATTCGTGGTGCTGGCGCAGCGTCGTTACCCGCTGATCCGCGTCATCGCTGTCGCGACCAAGAATTTCGAGAACAGCCAGTGGTAGGATGCGTTGTGCCGTTTCCTCAAGCGCGCTATCGAAGACCTCGTTCATTTCGTGACGCAGCTTGTACGTCGTCACCATAGCCGCCACAGCCCACAGCAATGCCGCTCCCAGCCCCAGCCAGAGCGAAAGGCGCCATTGCAGGCTTTTCGGCATTAACCTCATCTGGCGTTTCCGAGCCGATAACCGATGCCACGCACCGTATCGATGACGGGGCGTCCCAATTTCTTGCGCAGGCGGCTGACGTAGACCTCGATCGTGTTGCTTTCCACTTCGACATCGAAGGCATAGAGGTGCTCTTCCAACTGTACCTTCGACATGACCTGTCCGGGACGATGGACGAAAGCTTCGAGAAGCGCCCATTCGCGCGCGGTCAGATCGATCGGCCGGTTGCCGCGTGCGATCGTCCGCGCTGCCAGATCGATCCTCAGATCGCCGATTTCAACAAGGGGATTGGGATTGCCGCTGTAGCGGCGCGCCACGGCGTTCAGTCGCGCCGAAAGCTCCGAAAGGTCGAATGGTTTGATCATGTAGTCGTCGGCCCCGGCGTTGAGCCCCTGGATGCGATCGGAAATCTGGTCGAGTGCCGTCAGGATGATGACCGGCGTGACACAACCCTTGCGACGCAGACTGCGCAGGAAGCCGATACCGTGTCCGTCCGGCAGCATCATGTCCAGCAGAACAAGATCGTAGGCGGCGCTGTCGAGATGATCAGCTGCCGCGTCGAGCCTGGTCACCCAATCGACGGACTGGCCATCGGCAACGATATGATCGCGCACCGCAGCACCCAGAATCTCATCATCTTCTACCAGAAGGACTCTCATGGAATGATCATTCTGTTCGTTTCCGGTCCGTTTGCCAGCGAATCCTGTCGGCAAGCTGACGGAAAGGTCGTCCTGACTTCAGACTGCTGTCAGGAAAGATTGCCATTGTCGCTGCATCGGAACGTCGAGCAAGGACAAACAGCATGATGAAGCGCGCATTGGCAGCCATCCTGCTTTTCGGATTTGCCGGAGCTGGCACCGCCATGGCCGGCCACCGCTGCCACGTCTCCATGGATCAGTGGCAACCGCGCGGGGCCGTGCAGAAGATGGCTGAAGCGCGCGGCTGGACAGTGGACCGGATCAAGATTGACGACGGCTGCTACGAGGTCCGGGGTGTCGATGGGCAGGGCCGGACGTTCAAGGCCAAGATCGATCCCTCAACCCTCGCAGTCATCAAGATCAAGAACAAGGGACAAGCCGAGGGGAGCAGCGACAGGCGCGAGCGGCCGCGGATCGAGACTGGCGACACCGGCGCCTTGCGCTCCAATGAGCTGCTCAGGACGAACATGGCGCCGAAGATCGACCTGCAATGAATGGGTTTCGACTTTTCCGTCCCGGAAACACTATTTCCTTATGAACGCAGGAAGCAGGCCATGCCTAGCAACTCCATCCGTTATTCGAAAAGTATGATCGTCATTCATTGGCTGACAGCCCTTGCCGTGGTCGGCGCGTGGTTGACCGCGGAGGGCGGGCGCCATGTGGTGCAAAACCCGCCGTTGCTGCACTTCTCGCTGGGGCTTGCCGTGCTGGCGCTGGTCGTTCCCCGGTTGATCCTGTCGCTCGCTGGAGGCGCGCCTGCTATGGCTGCGCCGCACGGTTGGTTGGCGACCGGAGCAAAGGTCGGGCACGGCCTGCTCTATCTGCTGCTGATCGCCGTGCCGATAACCGGCTGGTATGCGGCGTCGCGCTTGGGCGCGCCGATATCGTTCTTCGGCCTGCATCTTCCCGCGATTACCGCGCCGGTTCAGGGACGTCCCGGCGTGATCGCCGAATTTCACGAGAATGCCGGTACCTTCATTCTCATCCTCGCCGGGATGCATGCCCTGATGGCCATCTGGCATCAATTTGTCCTGCATGACGGCACGCTGCAACGTATGAGCCCGCGCTGACAGCTTTGGGCCTGCGCCGGTGCCGATGCCTGGACAATCATATTGATGCTTTTCGGCCCGAAAGGCCGGGGCCGAACTCGCGTGACACCGGTTCTTCGATGCGTTGTTTTTCTTAGGAAATGGCGAAAGCAGTATATGATCCGAAGCGACCGGGCCTTTGTTTTCGATTTCGCCGACAGTGGCGGCCTCGGAAAAACAGCCGCATGGATCACACCGATAGCCACCGCATCAAAAATAGACTTTTGTTGGCGGCCCTCGGCGGGCCTCATCACCGGGTTGGGCCTGCGGTTTTCTGGCCAGGGTCAACAGAGCCATGACCAATAGGTCGTTCTCGATCACGATCGCCGCTGTCGTTGCTGTGATCTTCGGTATCCTGACCGTCATCTCGGGCGGGCGTGCGCTGTTTGGCGGGGTGGACATGGGAGCTGTTGTACCCTTCGTCCTGAAGTTCAATTTCGTCGTCGGTTTCGCTTATGTGTTGGCGGGTATCGGGCTATGGCGCATGACGAGGTGGGCGTGGGTGCTGTCCGTCGTGATCGCGGTGGCGACCGCCGTCGTGTTCGCCGCCTTTCTGTGGCATGTCTGGCATGGTGGCGCCTATGAGGCGCGCACCATGGGCGCTATGTCACTGCGCCTCGTTGTCTGGATCGTCATCGCAGCGTTCGCAATTAAGCGCGGACCGTGCCGCTGACTGGCGATGAAAAAATCGCCGTGAAAAGCTCGCAGCTAGACGGCGCGACCAATAAGAGAGCCGATCACAGCGGTCGATGCCATGGCAACAGCGCCCCAGAACACGACCCGAAGAGTGGGTTTCCATATGCTGGCGCCGCCCGCCTGCGCGCCAATGGCCCCAAGGGCGGCAAGCCCGATGAGACAGGCAATCGATACCGTCCAAACAGTTGTTCCTGCCGGTGAAAGCAGGGCGATAACCAACGGCAACGCGGCTCCGGATGCGAATGTCGCCGCAGACGTGAAGGCTGCCTGAACCGGCCTGGCCATCAGGTGGCTCGACAGTCCGAGTTCATCCCTCGCATGCGCCGCGAACGCGTCTTTCGCCATCATCTGTTCGGCAACCTGCCGGGCCAGCTCGGGCGTCACGCCACGGTCTTCATAGATCTTCGCTAGTTCCTCCAGCTCTGCTTCAGGCTGCGTGGCTAGTTCGTAACGCTCGCGCGCCATATCGGCTTCTTCCGTGTCAGCCTGGGAACTGACCGATACGTATTCACCCGCTGCCATCGACATCGCTCCGGCCACAAGTCCGGCAACGCCGGCAATGAGAATCTCATGGGGCGATGCTGTTGCAGCGGCTACACCGACGATCAGGCTCGATGTCGAAATCAGGCCGTCATTGGCTCCCAGCACCGCGGCACGAAGCCAGCCTATTCGTTCGATCAGATGGTTTTCTTTGTGAAGGGTAGGCATAGACCTATTCCTAAAGAGGTTTGAGGCGTGGGACGAAACGGCGAACGCCTGTCGATAAGACTGTTCCGTTCCGTCGCGACGGACGCCGCTGCAAAGAGTGTGCAGACGTCGATTGCGGGCGTCCTTGATGCGGGTCGACGCGATTTCGGTGGCGCGGGAGCGGGCGACGGTATCGCGGCCGCAATCGATGTAACCAAGGGCCTACCTAGAGTCCGTCATGCCGAAATCTCCAATTTCAACGATTGCTGTCGTCGATCAAGAGCGCCTGACGAGTGACGCTCCACCCAGCAATAGATTGCCGGCAGTAACAGCAATGTTAGCACAGTGGACGATATGATGCCCCCGATCACGACGGTCGCGAGCGGTCGTTGCACTTCCGCTCCGGCACCTTGCGCGACGGCCATGGGTGCAAAGCCTATGGCCGCGACCAGCGCGGTTGAAAGCACCGGCCGTAAGCGGTCTGTCGCCGCCTGGCGCACGGCATCGACGAGCGGTAGTGCCCGCCGCAGGGCGTTGATATGATCGACCAGCACCAGGCCGTTCAGCATCGCGATACCAGACAGCGCGATGAATCCGATCGCCGCAGTGATCGAAAATGGCATGCCTTGAAGCCAGAGAGCCATCACGCCCCCGGTGACTGCAAAAGGAATGCCGGTATAGACGATCGCGGCTTGGCGGACACTGCCCACCGCCGAATAGACCAGGGCGAAGATCATCGCCAGCGCTGCCGGCACGACGATCATCAAGCGAGCCCGGGCGGCCTCCAACTGACGGAATTGCCCGCCGAACTCGATCCGAAAGGACTCCGGCAATTCCAGCTTGCTGTCCAGCCGTGCGCGCGCCGCCCTGACATAGCCTTCGATATCGCTGGTACTGAGATTGACCATCAAAGCCGCTCGGCGCTTCGCATTGTCGTGCAAGATCGGTTCGACCGTGCGCATCTCGCGCAGCCTGGCGACGCGCTCAAGCGGCACCAGGCCGGTCGCACCTACCCGCAACGGCAGCGACAGGATCTCTTTGGGATCCGCACGCACAGCTTCGGGCAGGCGGACGACAATAGAGTAACGACGCTCGCCACGGGCGATGAAGCCGGCCTCCTCGCCGCCTAGAGCCGCGCGGATGGCGCGGTTCACTTCAGCAGCGCCTAGCCCCAGCCGGACCATGGCGTCGTGATCGATCTCGATCACGACGCTGCGTGTGCGGTCGGCGGTCTCGAAGGCGACATTGGCGGTGCCGGGCAAATCTTGCAGTTCTTCCTTGGCTCGCGCCGCGAGCCGCTCCAGCACGTCATAGTCATTTCCAAAGATCTTGACGGACAGGTCGGCGCGGGTGCCCTCCAGCATTTCGTTGAAGCGCATCTCGATCGGTTGCGCGAATAGAAAGGATTGTTCGGGCTCGAGCGTAGTTGCCATCTTTTCGATCGCCGCGACCAGTTCAGCCTTATTGGCCGGCATGCCGGGGTCCCTTGGCCATTGATCCAACGGCTTGTAGAAGATGTAGAGATCGTTTTCGTTTGGGGGCATAGGGTCGGTCGCGACCGCGCTGGTGCCGATACGCGAAAAAGTGTGCGTCACCTGCGGAAAGCGGTTCAGGATCTCCCGCTCGATGTCCTGTTCGATCGAAAGGCTGCGGTCGAGCGACATGCCGACCGGCTTGTAGACCATGGCCGTGATCGATCCTTCATCGAGACGCGGGGTGAATTGTGCACCGAGCGTCTGAAAAACCGCGAACGTCCCTCCAAGCAGAACAGCCGCCGCGCACAGCAGTGCTATGGGGTAACGTAGGGCAACGTTGAGCACGGGAACGTAGCCGCGTGCGACCAGTCCGGCAAATCCTCTTTGTCGGATGCTATCGTCAGCGCTGGACCGTGCCTCATTCTCCCCGTCGATGCGCTCGCGTTGCCCGCTCGGCGTTTCACCATGTAGCAGCAACGCGCACAGCGCCGGCACCAGTGTGAAGGTGACGATCAGCGCCGCCGCCAGCGCCAGCATCACCGCCTCGGCCATAGGCTGGAACAGCTTGCCTTCTACGCCACCAAGACTCAGCACCGGCACGTAGACCAGCGCGATGATGGCGATGCCGAAGAAAACGGGGCGCGCCACGCCGCCGGTGGCGTCGATGACGATAGCCCGGCGTTCCCGCGCGGTCAGTTCGCCTCCTTTGGCAGCTCTGGCTTCACTCATCAGACGCAGAGTATTTTCAACGACGACGATAGCGCCATCGACGATGAGGCCGAAATCAAGGGCTCCCAGGCTCATCAAATTACCTGAAATGCCGAGCATATTCATGCCCGAGATCATCATCAGAAAGGCCAGCGGGATCACCAGCGTGACGATCAGGGCGGCGCGCCAGTTGCCGACCACTATCAGCAGCACCACGGCAACGAGCAACGCGCCTTCGCCCAGATTGCGCTCAACCGTTGCAACCGTGCGCTCCACGAGCTCGGAACGGTCATATTGCACTTGCAGGCTCATGCCCTTGGGCAGCGCCGCACGCAGATCCGGCAGTTGCGCGTCGACGCGCCGCGCGACCTCCCTGCTGTTCTGGCCGACCAGCATCATCACCGTGCCAAGGACGGTTTCTTTTCCGTTGGCCGTCGCAGCGCCATTGCGCGGGGCATGGCCGATGGTGACGGCGGCGAGATCGCCAACCGTCAGCGGCCGCACCCCGCCCGCGAATTTAACGGGAAGCGCGCGGATCATTTCCGCAGTCGTCACGCGCGCTTCGGTCCGTATAGTGAAGCGCTGATTGTTTTGAGTGATCGTCCCGCCGCCCGCGTTCTCGACATTGGCGCCGACGGCCTGGCCAAGCTCGCTCGGCGTGACGCCCGCCGCTGTCAGTCGCTGGAGATCGGGCTCGACGACGAACTGTCGTTCGAGACCACCGTTGGAATTCACCTCCGCCACGCCCTGAATCGCACGCAACATCGGCTTGACGATGTATTCCTGCGCCTCGTACAGCTCCATCAATTGCTGCTGATCGGTCATGCCCGCCGGTGGTTGCGTCCAGTCGAGCGTGTAGTACCAAATCTCGCCAAGCCCGGTGGTGATGGGCGCGAGTTGTGGCGCCGAGCCGGACGGCAGCAGCTCGCGCACCGTCGCCAGCCTCTCGGTGACGAGTTGACGCGCGCGAAGCTGATCCGTTCCGTCTTCATAAATCAGGGTGACCTGAGACAACCCGGTCTTGGTCAGCGATCGCATGTCGCGAAGCCCCGGCTGGCCCGCCATTGCGCGCTCAATGGGCAGGGTGACAAGGCGCTCGATTTCCTCCGGTGCGAAGGCCGGCACCGTGGTATTGATCTGAACCTGTACGCCCGTGATGTCGGGAATGGCGTCGACCTGCAGCCGCAGAAACGACCAGAGGCCAAAGCCGCCGATGACCAGTGCGATTGCGACCACTGCGAACAGGTGGCTGGTTGTCCAACATAGCAAGCGGCGCATTATTGAACCTTACCACCAAAGCTGCGACCGCCGTTGAGGACGCGCAATTGCAGCAACGCCTCAAAAGCTTCGAGCTTTGTATCCAGAAAAGCCGATAACGCATCCAGATACTGGCGCTGCATTTCTACATAGGTCGCGATCGGAATAGCGCCGTGACGAAAATTGTCGTCGGCAGCCGTGGCGGCTGCCCGGAGTGCATCCGGCGTCGACGCAGCCCAGCCCGCCAACGTTTTGCGACTAGTCTCGTACAATGCGGCCTGTTCAAAGACCCGGCGCGCGATCCGCCGCCTTGCTGCCAGCAGAGCCGCATCGGCTTGGGATTGGCGGCCTTGTTCCTGCGCTACACCTGCCGCCTGACTGTTCCAGAGCGGCAGGGTTGTCGACAGCCGGACGCCGAAATTGGTTTCGCGAATATCCGACTTGGCCTGGTTGTAATAAGGGCCGACCGCCACGGTGGGGACACGCGATCTCTGTGCCAGATCGACGCGTAGCCCTTGCTGCCGGGATTGTGCGCGGAGCGACTGAAGTTCGAAATTATTAGCGTCCACCTCCTGCGCCATGCGATCAGCCGACAGCAGTCCGGGCAGCGAGATGTCTGGCTGGTTGACGCGGATGCGCATACCCAAATGCGAATTGCGAAGCTGGTTCAATTCGTAGACGATCGCGCTTGCCCTCACATCGGCGGCCGCAGCATTACGCTCCGACGTGATGGCGCTGGCCTCCAGAATGGCCGTGTCCAGTACGGACGTCGGACCGGCCGTCTCCCGCTGCGCTATCATCTTCGCGAGCGCTCGCATCCGAGCGGCGACGTCTTTTGCTGCCGCGGACTTCTGTTCGGCTACGAACAGCGCATAACCGAGTGATCGCGCTCGGCTGGCCAGAGTGGAGTCAAATTGCGCCAGACCGATTTTAGCCAAGGCGATTTGGTGCTCCGCGATGGCTTGGCGAAGAGCTCCCCGGCCGGCAAAATCGATCGGTTGCATAATCGATACGCCATAGGCCGGGCCGGAACCTGCCGGTGCGCCGGTCACGGCGTCGGCTGTCCGGCGCTCGCCGAACTCAACTGACATTTCGGGATCTGGCAATCGATTCGAAGTGTCGCGTTCGATCCCGGCAAGATTGATCTGCTCCATATAGAAGCGTCGCTCAGGATTATTGGCGAGCACGGTCTTGGCCAGGGCATCGATCGACAAAGTCGTCGCCTGCTGCGCCTGTGCCGGTGACACCAGAACGATCGCGATTATGCGAATGATTATCAATAGTGGTTTAGGCATCCGAACAAGCCCCGAAAGTCATCCTGATGACACGGCAACCTGAACGGAAGCTGTCAGCGTAGATCCAGCCGGCGTCGATTTTTTCGAGTATTACAATCGGCGCGATGCGCGTTCGGTAGGCCATGAAGCCAATGTATAAGCTGCGCGAGGGTCGGCGCTGTCGTCTCAAATTCCGCAACGCCGGCGATGACATCCATCCACGGCATCTTCACCGACACAGTTTCGAACTGGCGTGGGTAAGTGGTAGGCTCACCGCTGGCATTATCAAGGATGTCGTGATGTTGGATGGCTTTCAGGAAAACGAATTCGACTTCATCGCTGACACCCCGGAATGACGGCCTTCCGCTGCCATCCGCAACCGCACATGGATTTCTGATTCCTGGCGCTGTTCGATTCGAATAACCCATGAACATTTCTACGGATGAACCCCCCACGTCCAACCGCAGCGGTTCGCCGGCCGAGGTGCTCTGGGTCTTTCTCAAACTTGGTCTCACCTGTTTCGGCGGACCGATCGCCCATATCGGCTATTTCCGGGACGAATTCGTCCTGCGACGGAAATGGATCGATGAGCACGCCTATGCCGATCTCGTCGGCTTGTGCCAATTTCTGCCTGGGCCCGCCAGTAGCCAGGTCGGACTCTCGATCGGCCTGATGCGTGCCGGATATCTGGGCGCGTTGGCTGCATGGGTCGGATTTACCTTGCCGTCGGCGGCGGCTCTCGTTCTGTTCGCCTACGGGGCAGGAGCGCTGAACGGCCCGATCGGCGATGGCCTTCTTCATGGATTGAAGCTGACCGCAGTGGCGATCGTTGCGCAGGCAGTGTGGGGGATGGCGCGCAATCTGTGCCCGGACCGGCAACGCGCTTCGATCGCGGTCGTCGCCGCGCTCATTCTGCTGTTCAGTACCTCGCCCGCGGCACAAATCGGCGCGATCGCCTTGGGCGGGTTTGCAGGTCTGTGGTTGTGCCGCGGCGGGACGCTGGTTCCGTCCGGACATGTCGAGATGCCCGTCTCAAGAACCGTGGGCCTCATTGCCCTTACGAGCTTCTTCCTTCTTTTATTAGGACTCCCCGTGTTGCGGGAACTGAGCGCGTCATCGGGGGTGGCTCTGTTTGGTGCGTTTTATCGATCCGGTGCACTCGTTTTCGGCGGCGGCCACGTCGTGCTGCCTTTGCTACGCGAAGCCTTCGTCACGCCCGGCTGGTTGAGCGGTAGTGCGTTTCTTGCGGGTTACGGGGCCGCCCAGGCCGTTCCAGGACCGCTCTTTACTTTCGCAGCCTATCTAGGAACGGTCGTCACTCCGAATCCGCACGGGATCATTGGCGCAGGTCTGGGCCTCATCGGCATATTCCTGCCGGGCATGCTGATCCTGCTCGGCGTCCTGCCGTTCTGGGATTCATTGCGAAAACGATCAAACGCACAGGCGATGATGCGTGGCGTCAATGCCGCCGTCGTGGGATTGCTGGGAGCGGCTTTCTATGATCCGGTCTGGACATCCTCCGTTCTCACTCCGCTGGACTTTGGCATCGCACTCGTTGGATTTGGTCTGCTGACCGTTTGGCGGGTCCCGCCACTTGTTGTCGTTGTGTTCAGCGCCGCAGCAGGAGCGGCCGTGTCGCTACTTTAAGCATCCCGGAGCGGGTCAAAAGCGAGAAGGCGGAGTGTTTCAGCGATTCCGTTAAGGCGGCCGTGTGACGGAGCAGGCCCCCGATTTCAAAAGACGTTCCATGGACGATACCGTTTGAACGGATTCTCGGATCCCGGTTGTCGACCTGTTGCGTCTTGTCGCCGTGCTGGCCGTTGTCCTCGACAACCGCACGCACGGGGTGCAGGAGTGACGCCCTATGCCGCCGGGCAGGCGATCAGTTATCGCATGCCGAACGACCGGGAGCAGGGTAATGGCACGGTGGATAGCTTCGCGCTCGGCTATGCCGGGTACAGCGTCACTTCGACGCGCAGCGAACTGGGCGTGCGGCTCGATCGTGCGCTGCTGCCGGACGATGCGTTGCTGACGCTGCGCGGACGCCTCGCCTGGGCGCATAATTTCGACACCTCGCGCGACGCCGCGGCGTTGTTCACGGCGCTACCGGGCACAGGCTTCATCGTTAACGGTGCGACGGTGGCGCCGGATGCGGCGCTGATCTCGGCTGGCGCGGAGATTGGCTGGCGCAATGGCTTCTCATTCGCCGCCACCTTCGAGGGCGGGTTCTCCGGCAATGTCACCAGCTAAGCCGGAAAGGGTGGCGTTCGGCATCGGTGGTGAAGAACCCGATATGCTATTCAGCACTTCAACGCTGTCGGTCCCACAAGCGGCGGGATCACCGTCTGTTATGTCTCTTGCAGCCAGGTTGGTCCGGCCGATCCTTTCTCGATCCGGCCCAGGCCCGGCGGCGGCATGTGATACACGGCGACCCGCGTTCGATCCGTGGCGATCCGGTCGATCATTCGCCTCCGCGTTTGCGTGGCAACGGTCGAATTCTGATCCGTGCCCCAGCGCCAGTCAGGATGACGCACCGTCAACGGATGCGAGAACACGTCGCCGGTCAGCAGGATGGGAGCACCTGCGATATGCAGCATGTAACTGCAATGTCCCGGCGTATGACCGGGCGATTCGATCGCTTCGATTCCCGGAAGCGGCTCCGCGCCGTTCTCGAAAAACTTCGCCCGCTCGGCCAAGCGCGGAAGTCGCGTCTGCGCGCCCGCCACGAATGTCTTCAGATGTTCGGGAGCGGATTGCAACGTATCCTTCCCGGTCCAGAAATCGAACTCCTTCCTCGCCAGATGATAGCGGGCATTCGGGAAGGTGAGCTCGTTGAACTCGTCGGTCACGCCCCAAAGATGGTCCGGATGACAGTGGGTGAAAACGATGTCCGTGATCTGATCGGCTTCGACCCCCGCGCTCTTCAGGGAGGCGACGAGACGTCCAGCGCTGTCCATGAAGGCAGGGCCTGCTCCGGCATCGAACAGGATCAATCGATCGTCATGACGCAGCAGCGGGACAGTACACGGCAGATGCAAGGGCGCGGCGGGATCGGCGGTTTTAAACTCGGCGGTCAGCACATCCGGCGGTGCGTCGGGAAAGACGAACCCCGTGGTGAGGGCCAGGTGGCCGTCACTGTACATTTTCTCTTTCATCGCGCTGGCGGACAGCGCGGGGCGGGGGCGATTGATGGCTGCCGTCGCCGCCGAAATGCCCAGAAATTGCAACACCGTACGGCGATCGAGCACGACCGAGTGGATAACGCTCATTTCACAGGCCCTCCTTAAGCCGTACTCAAATGAAGCCGCACCCAGAATGTGCGGATCATAACGCCGATCGCGATGAGAGAGGCCATGCCCGCTCGTCGAGTGAGAAAGTAAAGTATCGGTTCTCGCGCGAAAATCCGCGAGGATATGAATTCGAGAACTCTATAGGAGCCGAATTTTGAAGTATCCGGTTTCGGCGTATATTCGTTTCAAACCGGAGCCTGCCGTTTCAAGTGTCTGTTTCGCATGAAACACGGCCGACGAATCACGGGCGGCGGGGATTGCAGAGAGCGGCATGAGCCAGCCTTTCTTCACCATCGGACATTCGACGCGGACCATCGCGGAGTTCGTCGAACTGTTGCAGGCCTCCGAGGTGAGGCTGGTGGTCGATGTCCGCACCATTCCGCGCTCGCGCACCAATCCGCAATATAATCGCGACACCCTGCCGGAAAGTCTGTCCGACTTCCAGATCGGCTACGAGCACATCGCCGGGCTTGGCGGCCTGCGCAGCAAGAAGAGCGTCGATCCGCAGGTCAACGGCTTCTGGCAGAACAAGAGCTTTCACAACTACGCCGACTACGCGCTCAGTGATGACTTCCACGCCGGTCTGACGCGGCTGATCGAGATCGGTAGTCAAACACGCTGCGCCATCATGTGCGCGGAAGCGGTGTGGTGGCGCTGTCATCGCCGGATCATCGCCGACTATCTGCTGGCAAGGGGCGAACAGGTGTTTCACATTCTCGGCAAGGGTCACGTCGAGCCGGCGCGCATCACGCCCGGCGCGGTGCCGGGGCCGGACGGGACCGTGCTCTATCCTGCGGGAGAGGTCTCGGAGGGGGCCGCGCCGAAAGTAAAGTGAAGGAAAGGTGATCGCTCATGGATGACGTCGCGCTTGCCCGCGCTTTGCATGTGCTCGGGGTGGTGATCTGGATCGGCGGCGCCTCAATGGCGACCACGGTGATCCTGCAGGCGCTGCGGCGCGGCGATCTTGGCGACAACCGTCTTGCGGTGTTCGAGGCGGTCGAGCATCGCTTCATGTGGCAGGCGCGCATCGCGGTGCTGGTGGTGGGCGTCACCGGCCTCTACATGACCTGGCGTTTCGATCTGTGGGAGCGCTTTCATTCGCTGTCGTTCTGGTGGATGCATGCGATGGTCGGCGTCTGGCTATTGTTTGCCTTCGTTCTGTTCGTCGGCGAGCCGTTTATCCTCAAGCGCCACTTTCATCGCTGGGTGCAGACCGATCCCGACCTCGCCTTTCTGTGGCTGCATCGCGCGCATTGGCTGCTGGTCGGTCTGGCCTGGATCACCGTGCTCGGCGCCGTGGCCGGCAGCCACGGCTGGTCGTTCTAGAACGGCACGCGCGTCCGTTCACGCGGCGATGTCGGTCCAGGTCGAGAAGGTCGCCGCCTGTCCGTGCAGCGCGCCGCTTGCGTCGATCAATTGCCAGACGATGGCGTTCTCGATGCGGAAGCGCCGGCCGGACTTCGCGATGCGGATGCCGGAATAATCGACGATGAAGCCGTCGCGGCTGACGCGCTCAAGCAGGAGCTGCCGCGCCGCGCGTTCCGGCGCTTCGGCGGAGAGGCGCGAGGGCAGGCCGATCAGTTCATCCGCCGAATACTCGAAACAGCGCTGCGCCGCCGCGTTGGCATAGATGAAACGCGGGTCGGCACCGCCCTCATGCGCCAGCACCACGAATGGCGCTTGCCGATAGAGCCAGCCGGGACCGGCTGCCGGATCGGCGAGGTCGCGTCCGGTCAGCCGGCGGAAGCTGCCGGTGATCAGATCGAACAACGCGGAATCTCCGGCGATGCGGTCGGCCACGGATGTCGGGGTGTCGTCGGTCTCACGCATCGGTAAATTTTCGGGTCTCGCGCATGAATGAGGCGGGATGTCGCGGCCGTGGGGCGCTCTGCATTTTACGGGATTGCGCCGCGATCAGCTATCGCTAGATTGCACCCCGTCCAGAGCCCCCACCGGAATCCTGTCATGACCGTCCGCATCGTCGATATCCGCGAAGTCACCAAGCCGATCGCCTCGCCGATCCGCAATGCCTATATCGATTTCTCCAAGATGACCTCCAGCCTCGTCGCGGTGGTCACCAATGTGGTGCGCGACGGCAAGACCGTGGTCGGCTACGGCTTCAATTCCAACGGCCGTTACGGGCAGGGCGGCCTGATCCGCGAGCGTTTCGCCCGGCGCGTGCTGGAGGCCGATCCGGCATCGCTGCTCGATGCGAGCGGCGACAATCTCGATCCGCACAGAGTGTGGGCGACGCTGATGACCAACGAGAAGCCGGGCGGCCATGGCGAGCGCTCGGTCGCGGTCGGTACCATCGACATGGCGGTGTGGGACGCGGTGGCGAAGATCGCCGGCAAGCCGCTGTTTCGTTTGCTCGCCGAGCGGCACAAGCGCGAGGCCAATCCGCGCGTGTTCGTCTATGCCGCGGGCGGCTATTATTATCCGGGCAAGGACAATTCGGCGCTGCGCGCGGAGATGCGCGGCTATCTCGACCGCGGCTACAATGTCGTGAAGATGAAGATCGGCGGCGCGCCGCTGGAAGAGGACCGTATCCGCATCGAGGCGGTGCTCAAGGAGATCGGCAGCCAGGCGCAGCTCGCGGTCGACGCCAATGGCCGCTTCGATCTGGAGACCGGCATCGCCTACGCCAAGATGCTGCGTGATTATCCGCTGTTCTGGTACGAGGAGGTCGGCGATCCGCTGGATTTCCAGTTGCAGGCGGCGCTGGCCGAATTCTATCCGGGCCCGATGGCGACCGGCGAAAACCTGTTCAGCCATCAGGATGCGCGCAATCTGATCCGCTATGGCGGCATGCGTCCTGACCGCGACTATTTGCAGTTCGACTGTGCGCTGTCCTACGGGCTGGTCGAATATCTGCGTACGCTTGAGGTGCTGCGCACCCATGGCTGGTCGCCGGCGCGCTGCATTCCGCATGGCGGCCATCAGATGTCGCTCAACATCGCGGCCGGTCTCGGCCTTGGCGGCAATGAGAGTTACCCCGATCTGTTCCAGCCCTATGGCGGCTTCCCCGACGGCGTGCGGGTCGAGAACGGCCACATCACCATGCCGGATCTGCCGGGCATCGGCTTCGAGGGCAAATCCGATCTCTACAGGGAGATGAAGGCGCTGGCGTCGTAAATCGCCGCGCTCGAAAGCGGCCAACCAATCCTTTCAGATTAAAAACGTTCTAATCTGATGGCGGATCAAGCGTCATTGACTTGATCGCGGGCGGTGCATGGGTCAGTTGATGTCTTGAAGGATCGAGACATGAGCGACGACCACAAGCCGATGGACTCCGCTGCCCGCACCTGCCTGGGCGAGACGCCGCGCGGCTTTCGCGGCACGATCGAAGCCATCGCCGTGACCGGCGATTATTCCAACGGCATCTCCGCCGCCGAGATAGAGCGGCGGCTGCTGGAGTTCGGCTTTGTCGAAGGCGCGCAGGTGCAGGTGCTGCATGAAGGGCCGGTCGGCGGCGATCCGATCGCCGTGCGGGTCAACAACACCACCATCGCGCTGCGCCGTCGTGAAGCCATGGCGATCTTTGTGGTCTGACCGGGGATGACATGACGAGCATCACCGAAGGCCGGGCGTGGCGCTTCGCTCTGGTCGGAACGCCCAACAGCGGCAAGACCGCTCTGTTCAACGCGCTGACCGGCAGCCGGCAGAAGGTCGCGAACTATCCCGGCGTCACCGTCGAGCGCAAGACCGGCGCGTTTCTGACGCTGTCGGGCCATCGCATCGAACTGATCGATCTGCCGGGCACCTATTCGCTGCGCGGGCGCAGCCCCGATGAGGAGGTGACGCGCGACATGGTGCTCGGCCGCGTCGCCAGCGAAGTGCCGCCCGATCTGCTGCTTTGCGTCGCCGACGCCACCAATCTGCGGGTGGCGCTGCGCCTCGTCACCGAGCTCAAGCGTGCCGGCCGGCCGATGTTGCTGATCCTCAACATGATCGACATCGCCCGCCGCCGCGGCATCGAGATCGATCTGGAGCGGCTGTCCGCCGAACTCGGCATTCCGGTGGTGACATCGACCGCGGTGCGCCGGGGCGGCACCGAGGATCTCTTGCGCCGGATCGACGAACTGGCCGCCAGCGCCGCCGGCTCGGCCGGCGAAAGCAACTGGAGCACGCCGAGCATCGCCGATCTGCGCGCCGCGCAGCGCGAGGCGGATCGCGTCATCAAGGCCGCGGTCAGCGAACCGGCGCGTCCCGACACGCTGACCGGCCGCATCGACGCGGTTCTGCTGCATCCGGTCGCCGGCCTCGCCATCCTGCTGCTGGTGCTGTTCGTCATGTTCCAGGCGGTGTTCGCTTGGGCGCAGCCGCTGATGGAATTGATCTCCGCCGGTTTCGGCCTGCTCGGCAGTGGCGTGCAGGCGGTGCTGCCGGACGGGCTGCTGCAAAGCTTCCTGCAGAAGGGCGTGATCGCCGGCGTCGGCAGCGTCATCGTCTTCCTGCCGCAGATCATGATCCTGTTTTTGTTCATCCTGCTCTTGGAAGATCTCGGCTACATGGCGCGTGCCGCGTTCCTGATGGACCGCGTCATGGGCGGCGCGGGATTGCACGGCCGCGCTTTCATTCCGCTGCTGTCGAGCTTCGCCTGCGCCATTCCCGGCATCATGGCGACACGGGTGATCGATAACCGCCGCGACCGGCTGACCACCATCATGGTGGCGCCGCTGATGACCTGCTCGGCGCGGATTCCGGTCTACACGCTGATCATCTCGGCCTTCGTGCCCGACGAGAAGGTATGGGGGCCGATCGGTTTGCAGGGCCTGGTGATGTTCGGGCTCTACGCCATCGGCATCGCCAGCGCGCTCGCGGTGTCGTTCGTCGCCAATCATTTCTTCTGGCGCGAGAGCGCGACGCCGCCCTTCATGCTGGAACTGCCGGATTACAAGCTGCCGCAACTGCGCAGCGTCGCGATCGCGCTCTATGCGCGGGTGATGGCGTTCCTCAAGCGTGCCGGCACCACGATCTTTTCCATGATGGTGGTGATCTGGTTCCTCGCCTCGTTCCCGCGTCCGCCGGCGGGGGCGGCTGAGCCCGGCATCAATTACAGCCTCGCCGCCATCATCGGTCGCTGGATCGAGCCGGTGCTGGCGCCGATCGGGTTCAACTGGCAGATCAGCGTCGCGCTGATCCCCGGCATGGCGGCGCGCGAGGTCGCGGTTGCATCATTGGGCACCATGTACGCGATCGCCGGCGGCGACGAGGCGTCGGCGGAAATCGGCCGCGCGCTGGCCGGCAATTGGAGTCTCGCCACCGCGCTGGCGTTTCTCGCCTGGTTCATCTTCGCGCCGCAATGCGCCTCGACGCTCGCGGTGATCCGGCGCGAGACCGGCGGCTGGCGCTGGATGTTCATCACCTTCTTCTACATGCTGGCGCTGGCTTACCTTGCGGCCTTCATCACCTTCCACATCGCCGTGGCGCTGGGCTGGGGGTAGGCCGTCCGTCCGAGACCTCACCGTCGTCATGGCCGGGCTTGACCCGGCCATCCACGTTTTTATGACGACCGTGATGTGAAGACGTGGATGCCCGGCACAAGGCCGGGCATGACGAGATCGAACGGCATCTTTACGTCCGGCCCGCCATCAAACCGTCATTGCGAGCGAAGCGAAGCAATCCGGACATCGGTGCAGCAGAACAGAAGCTGGATTGCTTCGTCGCTGACGCTCCTCGCAATGACGGAAATCCTTACGACACGCGCGCCGCCAGCAAGTCGTCGAGATCGAGGCGCCGCGTAGTCATTGCCAGCGAGCCGTCTGGGTTGCGTGGCCACTCGCTCTGCGGCCGGTCGCGATAAAGCTCGACACCGTTGTCGTCGGGATCGCGCAGATACAGCGCCTCGCTGACACCGTGATCGCTCGCGCCATCGAGCGCGATGCCGGCCTCGATCAACCGACGCAACGCGTCGGCCAACGCAGCGCGGGTCGGATAGAGGATCGCGGTGTGAAACAGCCCGGTGGTGCCCGGCGCGGGCGGATGGCCGCCTTTGCTCTGCCAGGTGTTGAGCCCGATATGGTGATGATAGCCGCCGGCCGAGATGAACGCCGCCTGATCGCCCATCCGCTGCATGATCTCGAAACCGAGCACGCCGCAGTAAAAGCCGAGCGCGCGTTCGAGATCGGCGACTTTCAGATGAACATGGCCGATCCGCGTGCCGGGCGGCACGGGACGCGGCGATGAGGCGTGATCGCTCAAGCTCGCACGTCCTTACCGGATCGGCGGCGCGTACTGGATGCCGCCGGCGTTCCAGAGTTGGTTGAGGCCGCGCGGGATCGCAAGCTTGGAGCCGGCGCCGACATTGCGGTCGTAGACCTCGCCGTAATTGCCGACATGGCGGATGATGCGCGCCGCCCAGTCGCGGGTGAGACCAAGTTCCTCGCCATAGGCGCCCTCGGTCCCGACCAGACGCATCACGTCGGGCTTCTTGGATTTCAGCGCTTCGTCGATGTTCTTGGAGCTGACGCCGAGCTCCTCTGCGTTGAGCATGGCATAGACCGTCCATTTCACGATCAGCAGCCAGTCGTCGTCGCGCTGGCGCACCACCGGCGCGAGCGGCTCCTTGGAGATCACGTCCGGCAGGATCGCATGGTCGTCCGGCTTGGCGAGGCGCTGACGCAGCGCATAAAGCTGTGAGACGTCGGCGGTCAGCACGTCGCATTTCTCCGAGTCGTAGGCGGCGACCACTTCGTCGAGCTTGCCGAAATTGGCCTCCTGATACTTGACGTTGTTGGCGCGGAAATAGTCGGCGAGGTTGAGCTGCGTCGTGGTGCCGGCCTGCACGCAGACCCGGCTGCCCTCGAGCTCGAGCGCGGAGTCGATATTGCGCGCCTTGCGCAGCATGAACCCCTGGCCGTCATAATAGGACACCGCGGCGAAGTTGAGCTGGTAGTCGGTCTCGCGCGACATGCTCCAGGTCGAGTTGCGGGCCAGGATATCGATCTTGCGCTTCTGCAATTCGCGGAAGCGTTCGCTGGCGTCGAGCGGCACGAACTGCACCTTCGACGGATCGTTGAAGATCGCGGCGGCAACCGCGCGGCACAGATCGACATCGAAACCCGACCAGTTGCCGCTCGCGTCGTGGTTGGAGAAGCCGGGCAGGCCGGTGTTGACGCCGCACAGCACCGCGCCGCGCCGCAAGGTGCGTTTCAGCGTCTGGGTGTCGTAACGCTCATAGGTGATGGCGGCGGCCGCGACGGCGATGGCGATCGCCGATCCCAGCAGGAGTCCGTTCCGGAAGGTGCGCGAAAAGAGTGCCATCAGCGATATCCATCAATCCATGAAAGGGAAAAACGAAAGCGTGGGATGATCCCGCGAGGAGCGGCCGCTCAGATTTCCGGCTTCTGTCGCACGATCACCTTGGTGCCGACCGGAATGCGCTCGTAGAGATCGATGATGTCGGCATTGACCAGGCGGAAACAGCCGGAGGACACGGCGCTGCCGATGGTCTGCGGCTGGTTGGTGCCGTGAATGCGGTAGACGGTGGCGCCGAGATAAAGCGCACGCGCGCCCATCGGATTGCCCGGCCCGCCCGCCATGAAGCGCGGCAGATAAGGCTGGCGCGCGATCATCTCCGGCGGCGGGGTCCAGTCGGGCCATTCCTGCTTGCGCGAGATTTTCAGGAGGCCCTGCCACTGAAAGCCCTCGCGGCCGACCCCGATGCCGTAGCGCAGCGCGCGGCCGCCTCCCTGCACGACATAGAGGTAGCGCTCGGAAGTGTGCACGATGATGGTGCCCGGCGCCTCGGTGGTGCGGTACAGCACCGCGGTGCGCTTGAATTCCGGCGGCAGTTCTTCGTCGGGCGGAATGTAGCCGGGCTGATCGGCGATGTTCATCTCCCGTCCCTGAGCGAGGGCCTGCGGCGCCATGCCGATCACGGCGGTCGCGATCAGGATCGCCAGAGCGGTCAGTCGGGCATGAAGCATGTCGAATTCCTGCGTTGGTCCGGACGCACATCAAAGCCGAGCCGTCCGCCGCTGACAAGGTGTCCGGAGCGCCCGAGCGGGTATTCAATGCGGGGCGATCCACCAGCGCAGCAAATAGGAAATGATGACAACTGTCCCGACGCCGCCGGCCCACAGCGCCACGAACCAGATGAGACGTGTTGCGAGCGAGCGCGGCGCCGGATCGGGCGGCGCCATCAGTGATAGCCGCTGCCGGGCTCGACCTTGCCGCGGAACACCCAATAGGCCCAGCCGGTATAGGCCAGGATCAGCGGCACCAGCACGGCGACGCCGAAGATCATGAAATACAGGCTGTTGTCGGGCGCGGCGGCCTGCCAGATCGTCACGCTGTTCGGTACGATATGCGGCCACATGCTGACGCCGAGCCCGGCATAGCACAATCCGAACAACAGCAGCGTGAGGAAGAACGGCCGGCGGTCGTGGCGGTTCTTCAGGTTCACCATCAGCAGCGCGGTGACGATCGCGACGGCGAGCGGCACCTGCGCCGTCAGCATCACGCGCGGCCAGGCGAACCAGCGCTCTGCATAGCCGTTTTGCAGGAACGGCGTGGCGAGGCTGACCGCGCCGATCGCGGCGAGCGTCGCGAACAGCAGCCGCCAGCTCAGATGATAGGCGCGCTCACGCAGCGCGCCCTTCGTCTTCATCACCAGCCAGGTCGCGCCGAGCAGGCTATAGCCCGCCACCACCGACAGTCCCGTCAGGACGCTGAATGGCGTCAGCCAGTCCCACCAGCCGCCGGCATAATGCCGGCCCTCGACATGCACGCCCTGCAGGATGGCGCCGAGCGCGATGCCTTGCGCCAGCGCCGCGATCAGCGAGCCGCCGGCGAAGGCGATGTCCCAGCGGCTGCGTTCGTGCGGTGAGCGCCAGCGGAATTCGAAGGCGACGCCGCGGAAGATCAGGCCGATCAGCATCGCGATCATCGGCGTGTAGAGCGCCGGCATCAGGATCGCATAGGCCAGCGGAAACGCCGCCATCAGTCCGCCGCCGCCGAGCACCAGCCAGGTCTCGTTGCCGTCCCACACCGGCGCGACCGAATTCATCATCAGGTCGCGGTCTTCCTTGTCCGGAAACAGCGGGAACAGCATGCCGAGGCCGAGGTCGAAGCCGTCCATCACCACATACATGAACACCGCGAAGGCGATGATGACGGCCCAGATCATGGCGATGTCGATGGTGCCGGTCATGTCAGTGTCGCCCCGATGCGGTGGCGGCGGCCGGCGTGATGCCGGCGGCACGCGCGGGAATATCGACGCGCGGCCCTTCCTCGCCGTGATGCGGCGGCTGCGCCATCAGCCGCAGGATGTAGAGCACGCCCATCGAGAAGACGATGAAATAGACGATGACGAACGCGAGCAGCGAGGAGGCGACCGCAGGCGTCGCCAGCGGCGAGGCCGAGTCGGCGGTGCGCAGCAGGCCCCACACCGTGAATGGCTGGCGGCCGGCCTCGGTGGTGGTCCAGCCGGCGAGCACGGCGACGAAGCCGGCCGGCGACATCGCGAGCGCGTAGAGATGCAGCGAGCGCCAGCGATAGAGCGTGCCGCGCCAGCGCGCCAGCAGGCTGACGAGGCCGATGCCGAGCATCAGAAAGCCGATGCCGACCATGATGCGGAACGCCCAGAACACCAGCGGCACGTTCGGCCAGTTGTCGCGCGGCACGGTCTGGAGACCGGCGAGCGGCGCATCGGGCGAGTGCTTGAGGATCAGCGAGGAGGCTTTCGGAATCTGGATCGCGTATTTGACCTCGGCGGCGCTCTGGTCGGGCCAGCCGAACAGGATCAGCGGCGCGCCGTCGGGATGGCTCTGGAAGTGGCCTTCCATCGCCATCACCTTGGCGGGCTGGTGCTCCAGCGTGTTGAGGCCGTGCGCGTCGCCGGCGAAGATCTGGATCGGCGCGACCAGCGCCGCCATCCACATCGCCATCGAGAACATCACGCGCGGCCCTTCGCGGGTGGAGTCGCGCAAGAGGTGCCAGGCGCCGACGCCGCCAACCACGAACGCGGTGGTGAGATAGGCGGCGAGCACCATGTGCACGAGGCGATAGGGGAAGGACGGGTTGAAGATCACCTTCCACCAGTCGGCGGCGACGAACTGTCCGGCGGAATTCATCGCGTAGCCGGCCGGCGTCTGCATCCAGGAATTCGCCGACAGGATCCAGAACGCGGAGATCAGCGTGCCGATCGCCACCATCAGCGTCGCGACGAAATGCAGGCGCGGGCCGACGCGCTTCAGTCCGAACAGCATGACGCCGAGAAAGCCGGCCTCGAGGAAGAAGGCGGTCAGCACTTCATAGGCCATCAAAGGCCCGATCACCGGCCCGGTCTTGTCGGCGAACACCGCCCAGTTGGTGCCGAACTGGTACGACATCACGATGCCGGAGACGACGCCCATGCCGAACGCCACCGCGAAAATCTTCAGCCAGTAATTGAACAGGTTGATGAACACCTCGCGCCCGGTCCACAGCCAGAGTGCTTCCAGCACGGCGAGGTAGCTTGCGAGGCCGATGGAAAAAGCGGGAAAGATGATGTGGAACGACATCGTGAACGCGAATTGCGCACGGGCCAGATCGATGGCGCTGATTCCGTCGAGCATCGCGCACCTTCCATCAGAAGGAGTTCACAGTGACGTCGTCGCTGTCACCTGTATAACACGATGAGGCAGGCGTTCAATTGCGCTTGTCGCAACGCAGCATCAACCAATTCGCACCAATCGTTCAAGCAGATGTGAATGTTTGGTCGGTCGCGTTCAGCGCACCGAGAAACTGAACGGCACCGGGAAGGTCAGCGCCGATTGCGGAATCTCGGACGGAATCGCCGGCAGTGGTTGCGCGTTGCGGATCGCCGACAGCGCGGCGTTGTCGAGCGCGGCATTGCCGGACGAGCGCATGACGCGCACGCCGGAGACGCTGCCGCTGCGATGGACGGTGAAGACCGCCAGCACGGTGCCGCGCGCGCCGGCAGCGCGGGCTTCGCTCGGATATTGCTTGTAGCGTTGCAGATGCGCGGCAAGCCGCTGGCGGTAGGAGGGCAGCGCGGCGGCCGCCGCGGCGCCCGCGCGCGACTGCTGCATCGGCGCGTCATGCTCGGCGCGTGGCGCGGCCGTGGTGCGCGGTGCCGGAGCCGGCGTCGGCTTCTTCGGCTTCTTCTTCGCCACCACGGGCTTGGGTTTCTCGCGCACCTCCTCGACCTGCTTCTTCGGCTCGGGCGGCGCAACCACTTCGGGATTCTGCTGCAGCGGCGTCGGCGCGATGGTCTCTTCCACCTTCTGCTGCTGCTCGGGTTCGGGGGCGGGCGGTTCCGCCGCCTGCATGGTCGGGCCCGGCGCGAGGTCGAGGTCCTTCGGCTGCGGCGCGGCCGACATCGGCGCGAGATCGACCGCGATCGCGTCGAGCGGGCGGCCCGGCGGCGGCGTTGTGGTGGACCAGAACAGATAGCAGGCGATCAGCGCGGCATGCACCGCCACCACCAGCGTCGCCGACGCGCTCCAGCGCCTGACCTCGGCCTGATCGATCCCGCCGTGCAGCGCGAGCGTGGTCATTTGCTCTCGCCCGGCGCCTCGAGCCCGACCAGCGCGATCTTGAGATAGCCGGCGTTGCGCAGGAGATTCATCGTCTCCATCAGGTCGCCATAGCTGATCGTCTTGTCGGCGCGCACGAAAATGCGCTGATCGGTCTTGCCCTCGGTGAGGGTGTCGAGCGTGCTTTTCAGCGCGTCGCGGGCAACGGTGTCCTCGCCGACCGCGAGCGACAGATCAGGCTTGACGGTGACGAAGATCGGCTTGTCGGGACGCGGCTGCTGCTGCGCGGTGGAGGCCGGCAGGTCGACGCCGATATCGACGGTGGCGAGCGGCGCCGCCACCATGAAGATGATCAGCAGCACCAGGATCACATCGATGAACGGCGTGACGTTGATCTCGTGTGTGACCGCGAGATCGTCCGGCGTGGTGGAAAGATTGCCGCCGAGCCTTGCGCCCATCGGTTGCCTCCGACGTTATCTGTCCGACTATTCCGCGGCGCGCGCGAGGCGATGGGTGCGGCCGCTTTGCTCGCGGCTGATCAGCAGCATCACCTGCGCCGAAGCGTCGGCGAGCAGCGCGCGATAGCCGGTGATCACGCGGACCAGATGGTTATAGATCACCACCGCGGGAATCGCCGCGACGAGGCCGAGCGCGGTGGCGAGCAGCGCCTCGGCGATGCCGGGCGCGACCACCGCGAGGTTGGTGGTGTGGGCTTCGGAAATGCCGATGAAGGAATTCATGATGCCCCACACCGTGCCGAACAGGCCGACGAACGGCGCGGTGGCGCCGATGGTGGCGAGAATGCCGGTGCCGCGCGCGACACGCCGGGCGACCGCGGTCTGCACCCGCTCCAGCCGCAGCGCGACGCGATCGGTGAAGCCGCTGTCATAAGTGACGTCGGACAGTTCGGCTTCCTGCGCCGCCGAACGCACCAGTTGCGCCACCGCGTCGTCCGCGTCGCCGCAGTTCTGCGCGGCGCGCGCCAGCGTGGTGTGGCCTTCGAGAATGGAAAAGCGCTGCCGCGCCAGTCTGGCGACGCTGCGCAGCTCCAGCATCTTGGCGACGCAGACCGTCCAGGTCAGCAGCGAGGCGAAGACGAGGCCGACCATCACCACCTTCACCACGATGTCGGCGCTCATGAACATGCCCCAGGGCGACAGGTTCTGCGGCAACAGGGCGTTCGGCGCGGTTTCGGCCAGCGCGTTGCCGGCCGTGAGCAGCGCAACGGCCGTTACGGCGCAAGCTCCCGCGAGGCGGCGAAACGAAATGGTGGAACGGGCGGGGCGGGTCATGATGTCGGTCCGGAAATGAACACGCGGATCGCTATTCAATCGACCAAAATGGCGGCAGCGTCACCCCGAAATCGGCCTTTCGGAAAGGTGGATCTTAGAATCGCTCAAAGAAGCATGCGATGCGGATGTTTAATCGCGGGCGCAGGCCTGCGTCCGCGCGCCGGATTTCAGGCGGCATCGACGCGGCGGAAGCCGTTCCACACCGCGGTCGCGGTTCCGGAGGTGAGCACGGACAGGAAGCGCGTGCTCTGGTAATTGCCGTTCAGCGAAATGCGCGGCAGCGCGGTCAGATGCTCGGCGTGCTCGGCAAACAGCACGCCGGGGCGCGTGGTGACGGCGGTGTCGAAGCCGAGCGCGCGGGCGGCGGCGAATTCGCGCGCCGCCGCGGCGTCGCGGTCGCCATAGGGATAGGCGAAATGCCGGACCTTGCATTCCAGCATCGCCTCGATGCGGGCGCGGCTGATCTGCATCTGCTGCGTCATCATCTGCGCGCTCTCATGGGCGAGATTGCAGTGGCTCACGGTGTGCGCGCCGATGCTCACCAGGGGGTCGCGCGCGAAATCGCGCAGTTCGTCCCATGACAGGCACAGTTCGCGGCTGATCGCCTCGTCGTCGATGCCGTGCATCCGCGCCAGGTCATGGACCTCGTGCTGCACGTCGTGATCAGTCGGCAGCTTGCGCAGCAGGTCGTGAATCCGCGCGAAGGCGATCTGTTTCTGCTGCGGTGTCGCGGCGTCGAGAAGCAGGTGCACGCCGCCGATGCGGGCATCGATCCGCGTGGCGGCGGCGATCGTGCGCTCCAGCGCCACCCACCATATCCGGCCGGCGCCCTGCGCGAAGTCGGCCGCGACATAGACCATGAGCGGCGCGCCGAATTCGCACATCACCGGCAATGCGTGATCGCGATTGTCGCGATAGCCGTCGTCGGCGGTGAAGCAGGCGAAGCGCCGCGCGAAATCGCGCTGCGCCAGACGGCGGTGCGCCTCGTCCAGCGTCACCACCTCGATATCGAGGCGGCGCAGATGGAGCAGCGTCTCGCGCAGGAAATCGGGCGTCACCTCGAGATGGCGGTTGGGCTGGAACGGGCCGCCGCGAGCGGGGCGCACATGATGCAGCATGAAGATGATGCCGACGCCCCCGAGCACGGGGCGCAGCACATGGTGCAGGCCGCTGATCGAGATCGCGTCAAAGCCGGTACGGATGAGGGTGTTGCGAAGCTGCTTCATGGCTGGTCCGGCAAGGGTGTCAGGTCCTGCGAGTTCTGCCAGAAACGGTTGAACAATGGGTTAGCCCGACCAAGCCCGCCTTGGCTCTATTTCTAAATTGACACCTCCCCAAGGGTTTGATTTCTCTCAGGTCTCACGCGAAGGTTCCGAATGACCGATTTTTCCGTCTGGGTGCGTAAGTGGTGGCCGGGCCTCATTCCGCTGGCGATCCTGTGGGGCGTCGCCGTCTGGAACGCCATGGTTCCGGTCGAGCAGAACCTGACGGCGGCCGCAACTGACGCGATGAAGGGCAGCGTGCTGGACAAGACCCGGATCGAGGTCTCGGGCCGCGATGTCCGCTTCGCCGCGGACGCCTTCTCCGAGGAAGGCCGTCGCAGCGCGGTCTCGCTGGTCGAGGCCGTGCCCGGCGTGCGGCTGGTGCAGGATCAGACCCGGCTGGTCCCGGAGGCCAATCCGTTCGTCTGGAGCGCGCAGCGCGACGTGGTGCGGATCACGCTGGCCGGCAATGCGCCGTTGCCCGCGATCCGGGCGCGGCTGATGGAAGCGGCGCGGACGGTCTCCGGCGGCGCGGAAGCCGCCGACCAGATGGTGCTGGCCCGCGGCGCGCCGCCGCGCTTCGACGCCGCCGCCCTGCTGCTGATCGATCAGGTCGGCAAGCTGAAGGAAGGCAAGATCACGCTGTCCGGGACTTCGGTCAATCTTGCCGGCATGGCGCGCGAACTCGGCAACCGCGAGGCGATCATCGCCGCCTTGAAGAACCTGCCCGAGGGCTACACCGTCGCGGAAAACGCCATCAAGGCACCGCCTTATATCTTCCAGGCCAATCATGATCCGGTGACCGCGACCCTGACGCTGAGCGGCTATGTGCCGGACAATAACGTCCATGCCGCGGTGCTGGCCACGGCGCAGCGCAAGTTTGTCGGCGGCACCAAGATCGTCGACAAGCTCAAGGCCAGCATCGGCGCGCCGCCGGGCTTCGCCAACGCTGTGACGGCGGCGCTGGGCGGCCTGTCGCGGCTCTCCACCGGCTCGCTGACGCTGTCGGACCGCGAGGCCAAGCTGTCGGGCGATGCGCTCTATCCGGTGGCCTCCGAACAGATCAAGACGGATCTGACCGCCGGCCTGCCGCAGGGCTGGACCCGCGTCGCGGAGATTTCGGTCAAGCCGGTGGCGAGCGCGGTCGATGCCACGGTGTGCCAGCAATTGTTTGTCGATCTGCTCGGCAAGGGCAAGATCCGGTTTGAATCCGGCCGCGCCACCATCGACGCGGATTCGATGGGGCTGCTCGACCGCCTGATCGAGACCGCGCTGCGTTGTCCGACCGCGCATCTGGAGATCGCCGGCCATACCGACAGCGACGGCGACGCCGCCAGCAACCTTGCATTGTCGACGCGGCGCGCCCAGGCGGTGGTCGATTATCTGGTCAAGGCCGGCCTGCCGCGGGACCGCGTCACCGCGGTCGGCTATGGCAGCGACCAGCCGGTCGCGCCGAATGACAGCGAAGAAGGCAAGGCGAAAAACCGCCGCATTGATTTCGTGGTGAGGTGACGGCGATGGCCTTTCTGGTGACCTTCCACTGGGGCTGGCTGCTCGGCGCGGCCCTGATCGGCCTCGGCATGGGCTGGATTTCGGTGGTTCAGCGCGGCGGGCTCTCCACCGTGGCGTTCCGCCGCAGCCTTGCCGTGATCCTGGCGCTCGTCGTCCTCTCGCTCACGCATCTGCTGCCGGGCCGGTTCGGCTATGGGCTCGACCTTGGCCTGGTCATGTTCGGTGCCTATCTGATCGGGTGCGTGGTCGGCGCCTGGCTGCGGCACCTGGTGGTCTCGCGCCCGGGCGCTGCAAATTGACGCGACCGGCGCATGGGGCGCCGGATCGCGCGGCATATTTCTCGCGGTGGTCAAACGGGTCTGCTAGGAAACCCGTGCGACCGGCCATCGCCGCGCAGGCATCGCGCGGGGCGTCCGGACGCTGAGTGGATTCGAGGACTGGATGGTTGAGCCGTTACGCAGGATCGCCGCGTTCCTGCGGGAGAAGCAAATCCTTCACAAGCTCGGCGTCGTGATCAGCCTCACGATCATCGCCTCCGCCTGTTACATCCTCTATCACATGCTGCGCAATCTCGACGGCGACAAGGTGATCGCCGCGCTGGGCGAGACCGAGTGGCACACCGTCGCCTTGGCGACCCTGTGCGTCGCCGCCGGCTATTTCACCCTGACCTTTTACGACCTGTTCGCGCTGCGGGCGATCGGCAAGTCCGGCGTGCCCTACCGCGTCGCCGCCTTCGCCGGCTTCACCTCCTATTCGGTCGGCCACAATGTCGGGGCCAGCGTGTTCACCGGCGGTGCGGTGCGCTACCGCGTCTATTCCGCCTGGGGTCTCACGGCGATCGACGTCGCCAAGGTCTGCTTTCTCGCCGGCCTGACCTTCTGGCTCGGCAATGCCGCGGTGCTCGGCATGAGCGTCGCCTATCATCCGGAAGCGGCGTCCTCGATCGACCAGTTACCGCCCTGGTTCAACCGCATCGCCGCGATCTGCATCCTGATGGCGTTGTGCCTCTATGTCGTCTGGGTGTCGGCGAAGCCGCGCCTGGTCGGCCGCGGCAACTGGACCGTGACCCTGCCGGGCGGCTCGCTGACGCTGCTGCAGATCGTGATCGGCATCGTCGATCTCGGCTTCTGCGCGCTGGCGATGTACATCCTGGTGCCGGAGGAGCCGGACGTCGGCTTTGTCGTGGTGGCGGTGATCTTCGTCTCCGCCACCCTGCTCGGCTTCGCCAGCCATTCGCCCGGCGGCCTCGGCGTGTTCGACGCCGCCATGCTGGTCGGCCTGTTCCAGTTCGACCGCGAGGAATTGCTGGCCGGCATGCTGCTGTTCCGGCTGCTTTATTATATCACGCCGTTCGTGATTTCCGTGGTGCTGCTGACCGGGCGCGAGATCATCATCGGCACGCGAACGCGGCGCGAGGCGAGCCGCGCGCAGGCGCTCAAGGACGCCTCGGCCTCGGAATCCTCCTGATCGGATTTTTCTTGATCCCGGCGCGCGCGGCGGGCACCACTTGAATCTGGGCGGCCACGTCAGGTCCCGCCGGGTCGATCCGAAATCTCGTCGCAGCAGAAGTCATCGCAGCATGGTCGCGCCTGTTCCGTCTCCTCTCCGGCCAAGATCGCCGTGGTCCGACCGCCTGCGGCGCTCGGGCATGGTGGTGCTGGTGACGGCGGTGGCGATGATCGCGCTGGTGGCGATGCACGATCTGGCGCTGCCGCGCGCGGTGCTGGTGTTCATCTGCATCGCCGGCGCGGCGCTGGCGCCGCTGCAAATCCGTGATGCCGCGCGCAAACAGGACGAAGCCGCCGACACGCCGCTGGCCGAGGGCGCGGCGGTGCAGGCGCTGATTTCTGGCATGCCGGATCCGGCGGTGCTGCTCGACCGGGTCGGCCGCGTACTGCATCTCAATGAGCAGGCGGCGCAGCTTGCGCCCGCGCTGCGGCGCGGAGAGCTGGCGCTGTTCGCGCTGCGCTCGCCGGACATCATCGCGGCGTTGCGCGCGGCGATCGCCACCTCGCAGCCCCAGCACGCCAATTTCGTCTCGCGCGGTCCGGTCGAACGCTGGATGGATCTCGTCATCACGCCGGTCGCGGTGCCGACCCATTTCGGCGGTGCCGACAATTGTTTCCTGATGACACTGCACGACCAGACGCAACTGCGCCGCGTCGAGGAGATGCGCGTCGATTTCGTCGCCAACGCCAGCCACGAGCTGCGAACGCCGCTGGCGGCGTTGTCGGGATTCATCGACACGCTGCAGGGGCCGGCGCGCGACGATCCGGCGGCGCGGGAGCGCTTCCTCGGCATCATGCAGGCGCAGGCCACGCGCATGGCGCGTTTGATCGACGACCTGCTCTCGCTCTCGCGGGTCGAGCTCAGCCAGCATGTGCGGCCCTCCGCGCCGGTCGATCTGGTGCCGATCCTGCGCCAGGTGATCGACGGCCTCGAAGCGCTGGCGCGCGAGCGTCAGGTCGGGATCGAGGCCGATCTGCCGGACCAGCCCATGATGATCGCCGGCGAGCGCGAGGAATTGCTGCGGCTGTTCGAGAACCTGATCGAGAACGGCCTCAAATACGGCGCCTCCGGCGGCCGCGTGACGGTGACGCTGACGCCGGCGAGCGAGGAGACCCCGGAGATTCATGTCGCGATCCGCGATTTCGGCCCCGGCATCGCGCCCGAGCATCTGCCGCGGCTCACCGAGCGGTTCTATCGCGCCGATGTCGGCGGCAGCCGCGCGCAGGGCGGCACCGGCCTCGGCCTCGCGCTGGTCAAGCACATCGCCACCCGCCATGGCGGCCGGCTGATGATCGAGAGCGTGGCCGGGGAGGGGGCGACCTTCACCGCGGCTTTTCCACCGCTCAAGACCTCGGCCGAGGGCTGAAACTCCAGTGTAATCAGCGACTTTGTCGCTGTCACAGGGCTGTCATCGAACTCTCATAAAAGCGCAATGTCCCGCTTTTAAAGCGGCGGCGTGAGCGCGATCGGGCGTCATCCAGCGCTTCGCTCACCTGAGATGGAGACAGCCAGTGAATTTCATCAAAACCCTCGTCGCTGCCGGCCTGGTCGCCGCATCGACCTCCGCCATGGCGGCCGACATCACCGGCGCGGGCGCGACCTTTCCGTTCCCGGTCTATTCGAAATGGGCCGATGCCTACAAAAAGGAAACCGGCAACAGCCTGAATTACCAGTCGATCGGCTCCGGCGCCGGCATCAAGCAGATCCAGGCCAAGACCGTGACCTTCGGCGCCACCGACGCGCCGCTCAAGGCCGAGCAGCTCGACAAGTTCGGCCTCGTCCAATGGCCGATGGTGATGGGCGCCATCGTGCCGGTGGTGAACCTCGAGGGCGTCAAGCCGGGCGAACTGGTGCTGTCGGGCGAGGTGCTCGGCGACATCTATCTCGGCAAGATCACCAAGTGGAACGATCCGGCGATCGTCAAGCTCAACCCGAACCTGAAGCTGCCCTCCGATGCCATCGCGGTGGTGCGCCGCTCCGACGGCTCGGGCACCTCGTTCAACTTCACCGACTATCTGTCGAAGGCCAACGCCGAGTGGAAGACCAAGGTCGGCGCGGGCACCGCGGTCGAATGGCCGGTCGGCGTCGGCGCCAAGGGCAATGAAGGTGTCGCCGGCAACATCGGCCAGACCAGGAATGCAATCGGCTATGTCGAGTATGCCTACGCCAAGCAGAACAAGCTGACCCATGCCGCGTTGATCAACAAGGCGGGCAAGACCGTGCAGCCGACCATCGCCGCGTTCCAGGCTGCGGCCGCCAATGCCGACTGGGCCAGCGCGCCGGGCTACTATGTGATCCTGACCGACCAGCCGGGCGATGCCTCCTGGCCGATCACCGCTGCGACCTTCATCCTGATGCACAAGGAGCCGGTCGACAAGGCGGCGTCCGCCGAGGCCATCAAGTTCTTCAAATGGTCGTTCGAGAAGGGCGGCAAGATGGCCGAAGAACTCGACTACATCCCGATGCCGGACTCGGTCGTGAAGCAGGTCGAGAAGACCTGGACCGCCGACATCAAGAGCTGATGCGTGCTCTCGGCGGAGGAGGGGTCGCCTCTCCTCCGCCGTTCTTTCCGATGGAATTGTTCGTGCGCAAGAGAGCGGCAGAGCTTTTCAAAATCCGGCCTCCGGCTTTAAGAATCGCAGGACACAGGGGATCAGCGTGACGCAGATGGCGATAGCCGAAAGCTCGTCGATGGAAGCTGCCGCCGGCCCGCACGACCGCGCCCGCGCGCTCGGCGCGTTCAAGCTCGGCGACGCGGTGTTCTACTGGACCACCCGGATCTGCGCGCTGTCGGTGCTGGCGATCCTCGGCGGTATCATCCTGTCGCTGATCGTCGGCGCCTGGCCGGCGATGCAGGAATACGGCTTCGCCTTCCTGTGGACGCAGCGCTGGGCGCCGTCCGCCGACCCGCCGGTGCTCGGCGCGCTCGGCCCGATCTACGGCACGCTGCTGACCTCGGTGATCGCCATGATGATCGCGATTCCGGTCGGCATCGGCATCGCGATCTTCCTCACCGAATTCTGCCCGCAATGGCTGCGCCGTCCGATCGGCATGGCGATCGAGTTGCTCGCCGGCATTCCCTCGATCATCTACGGTATGTGGGGTTTCTTCGTGCTCGGCCCGTTCCTTGCCAACACGCTGCAGCCGGCTTTGATCGCCGCGTTCGACGGCGTGCCGGTGCTGGGCGCGATCTTCGCCGGTCCGCCGTCCTATCTCAGCCTGTTCAACGCGGCGCTGATCCTCTCGATCATGGTGCTGCCCTTCATCACCGCGATCTCGCGCGACGTGTTCCAGACGGTGCCGCCGGTGCTGAAGGAGGCGGCTTACGGCGTCGGCTGCACCACCTGGGAAGTGGTGCGCAACGTGGTGCTGCCCTACACCCGCGTCGGTGTGATCGGCGGCATCATGCTCGCGCTCGGCCGCGCACTCGGCGAGACCATGGCGGTGACCTTCATCATCGGCAACTCGTTCCGCATCTCGTCCTCGATCTTCGCGCCCGGCACCACGATCTCGGCGGCGATCGCCAGCGAGTTCGCCGAAAGCGACGGCCTGCACCAGTCGAGTCTGATCCTGCTCGGCCTTCTGCTGTTCATTCTGACCTTCTTCGTGCTCGCCGCGGCGCGGCTGATGCTGCTGCATCTGGAAAAGAAGGCAGGGAAATAATCATGAACCCGCTTTATGCATCCCGCCGCCGCACCGACCGCATCGTCAAGGCGCTGTGCTTTGTCGCCGCCGCCTTCGGCGTGGTCTGGCTCGGCCTGATCCTGTTCACGCTGTTCTATAACGGTTTTGCCGGCCTCACTTTGCAGGTGTTCACCCAGAACACGCCGCCGCCCGGCTCCAGCGAAGGCGGCCTGCTCAACGCCATCGTCGGCTCGCTGATCATGACCGCGATCGGCGTCGGCATCGGCGCGCCGCTCGGCCTGTTCGCCGGCACGTATCTCGCCGAATACGGCAAATACGACCGTCTCGCGCCGGTGGTCCGTTTCATCAACGACATCCTGCTCAGCGCGCCCTCGATCATCATCGGCCTGTTCATCTACGGCGCGGTGGTGATCCCGATGGGCGGCTTCTCGGCGCTGGCCGGCGCGCTGGCGCTGGCGGTGATCGTCATTCCGGTGGTGGTGCGCACCACCGAGGACATGCTCGGCCTGGTGCCCAATCCGTTGCGCGAGGCGGCGTCCGCGCTCGGCCTGCCGCGCTCGCTGGTGATCCGCCGCGTCGCCTATCGCGCCGCGCGCACCGGCCTCATCACCGGCGTGCTGCTCGCCACCGCGCGCGTCACCGGCGAGACCGCGCCGCTGCTTTTCACCGTGCTGAGCAACCAGTTCTTCAGCCTCGATCTCACCCGCGCGATGGCCAACCTGCCGGTGACGATCAACAATTTCGTGCAGAGCCCCTACGCCTACTGGAAGGAACTGGCGTGGACCGGCGCTCTGGTGATCACCCTCGCGGTGCTGGCACTGAACATTGGCGCGCGCATTCTCGGCGCCGAAAGGACAGCAAAATGACCGAGCTTTCGTCTTCCATCGCCGCCGCCGCGCGTCCGCCGGTGCCGCCGCGCATCTTCGTGCCGGAGGAGCCGGCCAAGATCACGGCAAGCCATCTCAACTTCTATTATGGCGAGCATCATGCGCTGCGCGACATCAACCTGTCGCTCGCCGCCAACCGGGTGACCGCTTTCATCGGCCCGTCGGGCTGCGGCAAGTCGACCTTGCTGCGGATCTTCAACCGGATGTATGACCTCTATCCGGGCCAGCGCGCCGAGGGCGATGTCGAGCTCGACGGCGTCAACATTCTCGATCCGCGGCTCGATCTCAATCTGCTGCGCGCCCGGGTCGGCATGGTGTTCCAGAAGCCGACGCCGTTCCCGATGACCATCTACGAGAACATCGCCTTCGGCGTGCGGCTCTACGAGAAGCTGTCGCGCGCGGAGATGGACGAGCGGGTGGAGCGGGCGCTGCGCGGCGGCGCGCTGTGGAACGAGGTCAAGGACAAGCTTAACGCCTCGGGTCTCAGCCTGTCCGGCGGCCAGCAGCAGCGCCTGTGCATCGCGCGCACCGTCGCGGTGCGGCCGGAGGTGATCCTGTTCGACGAGCCGTGCTCGGCGCTCGATCCGATCTCGACCGCCAAGATCGAGGAGCTGATCACCGAACTGAAGCAGGACTACACCATCGCCATCGTCACGCATAACATGCAGCAGGCGGCGCGTGTCTCGGACTACACCGCGTTCATGTATCTCGGCGAACTGATCGAGTTCGGCGAGACGACGCGGCTGTTCACCTCGCCGGCCGACCGGCGGACCCAGGATTACATCACCGGCCGGTTCGGCTGACGCGAAGCGGGAGAATTCACATGGCCAACGAACATACCGCCAAGGCGTTCGACGACGATCTGCAGGAGCTGACCCGGCTGGTCACCGAAATGGGCGGCCTCGCCGAACGGCAGATCGTCGACTCGGTCGACTCGCTGATCCGCCGCGACGTCGAACTGTCGAAGCGCGTGGTCGCTGCCGATATCGAGCTCGACCGCCTGCAGCATCTGATCGAGGAGCGCGGCGTGCTCACCATCGCGCGGCGCCAGCCGATGGCGATCGACCTGCGCGAGATCGTCGGCGCGCTGCGGGTCGCCACCGACCTGGAGCGGATCGGCGATCTGTCGAAGAACATCGCCAAGCGCGTCGCCGCCCTCGACAGCGATTTCCATCCGCTGCAACTGATCCGCGGCCTCGAACACATGACCGACCTCGTGCAATCGCAGGTCAAGTCGGTGCTCGACGCCTATGCCGCGCATGATCTGCCCGCCGCGATGGCGGTGTGGAAGGGCGACGAGGAGGTCGATGCGATCTGCACCTCGCTGTTCCGCGAGCTTCTCACCTACATGATGGAAGACCCGCGCAATATCGGCTTCTGCATCCATCTGATGTTCTGCGCCAAGAACATCGAACGCATCGGCGATCATGCAACCAACATCGCCGAGACCGTGTTCTACATGATCGAGGGCCAGCCGATCGGCGACCCGCGGCCGAAGGGCGACACCATCGCGGCCTTCGCCAACGCGCCCACGGCCGGCTGATGGAGACGACGTCATGAGCGCGCGCATTCTGGTGGTCGAGGACGAGGAGGCTCTGGTGACGCTGCTGAGCTACAATCTCGAAGCCGCAGGCTACGAGGTCGAAACGGTGGCGCGCGGCGACGACGCCGACACAAGGCTGAAGGAGCGGCTGCCCGATCTCGTGGTGCTGGACTGGATGCTGCCGGGTCTGTCCGGCATCGAACTGTGCCGCCGGCTGCGGGCGCGGGCGGAGACGCGGCATCTGCCGATCATCATGCTGACCGCGCGCGGCGAGGAAAGCGAGCGGGTGCGCGGTCTTGCCACCGGCGCCGACGATTACATCGTCAAGCCGTTCTCGGTGCCGGAATTGCTGGCGCGGGTGAAAGGGCTGCTGCGCCGCGCCAGCCCCGAGCGCGTTGCCACCGTGCTCAATTACGGGGACATCGAACTCGATCGCGAGAAGCGCCGCGTCGCGCGCGCCGGGCGGCCGATCAATCTCGGCCCGACCGAATATCGCCTCCTGGAATTCTTCCTCGAACATCCCGGCCGGGTCTTCAGCCGCGAGCAGTTGCTCGACGGCGTCTGGGGCCGCGACATCTATATCGACGAGCGCACGGTCGATGTGCATATCGGCCGGCTGCGCAAGCTGCTCAATCCGGACGCAGGCCCCGATCCGATCCGCACCGTGCGCGGCGCCGGCTACGCGCTCGACGACCGCTTCGTGAAGGCGGCGGAGTAGGTCTCGCAAGCTCGATCGATACTCGCGGCGAATTCACTGGTACTCCCAGTGTATTCGCTCTGGATTGCTTGTGCGCTGCGTGCCTCGCAATGGCGGAAACTGTAAGACACTCATTCACCCGTCATTGCGAGCGAAGCGAAGCAATCCAGTTCTTCTGGCTGTCTCGAGTGTTAACCGACGAAGCCTCACACCAGAGTGTCATAGAGATCCGTCCAATCGGGATTGAGACTCTCGATCAGGGTCAACTTGCTTCTACGGCTACCGCTTTTGATCTGCTTCTCCCGCGAGATGGCTTCCGCCATGCGCTCGTGCACTTCGTACCACACCAGCATCTTGCAGCCATAGCGGGCTGAAAATCCCGGCACCAATCCCTCGCGATGCTCGAAGGCGCGTCGTGGCACATCGGCGGTGACGCCGGTATAGAGCGTCCCGTTGCGCCGGTTTGTCACGATGTAAACGCACGGCTGCTTCACCGGACCTTTGTAGCGGGCCGGTCGGTTGCCGTCACGGCGGGATGCCAATGCTCAATTGGCCTCTGTTTTGCCACGCCATTTCTGGATTGCTTCGCTTCGCTCGCAATGACGGAGAAAGGTCTCACCGTTTCCGTCATTGCGAGGAGCGCGCGCTCCGAAGCAATCCAGTCCTGCTTTGTTGTGGCCGCGAGCGCGAGCGGTTCTTTTTGTCGCTACTTGCTAAAGCAAAATGCCCGGCGTGAGCCGGGCATTTTGCTGTGTGATCGCAGTTTGCTGGTAAAGAGCCTTACCGCCCCGGCTTCGGCTGGCTGCGGCGCCGGTCGCTGGCCGGCTGATAGGCGATGCGCGAGTGATGCGCGCAATAGGGCAGGCTGGCGAGCGACTTGCCGCCGCAGAAGAAGAATTCCGGGCTGGAGGGATCGCCGACCGGCCAGTGGCAGGTCTCCTCGGTGAGTTCGAGCAGCGTGCGGCGCTGGCTCATCGGCACCACGTTGTCGAACGCGACCGGATCGGGCTCAGCTTCGACCTCGAAGGCGTGGGCCAGCGCGGTATTGCCGCGCGACATCGGCCGGCTGATCCGCATCATGTTCTGCGCCGGGCGCACCTTGCGTTGGCGCGGCGCGGCGGAGGACGGGCTCTTGGCGCGTCCGGACAGGCCGAGGCGGTGGACCTTGCCGATCACGGCGTTGCGGGTGATGTTGCCAAGCTCGGCAGCGATCTGGCTGGCCGAAAGGCCGGATTCCCAGAGTTTCTTCAATTGTTCGACGCGATCGTCGGTCCAATTCATCGCCGTCATCGCTGTATTTCCTTTTCCAAGGCGCCGGCCCATCCAGGGGAGCGCCGCAGTCCGCGGGTCGAAAAGCCCTGTCGGCAGAATCCCTTAACCCTCGCCCGCCGCACCGAAAGCGACCAGGCGTTAACGCCGTACCGAGGGATTTCGAGTTTAAAATCGCCGCAACGAGATATCGTACCCAGTGGAGGCAACGCTACAATATGGCGTGACTCGCCCGCAAGAGTCCGCGTTTGCGCGTCCACATGTTCCCATTCAAAAGCAGGGAAATTCGCTTTTTGTGCGGCTTTTGCGCACCAGAGACGGCGCGCGGACGCGGCGGCGATCGTACCGACGTTCACGAATGCGGCGCTGCCGTGTTGACAGTAAATGCCCGGCAATAGGATAATCCTGCCGTGCCGCCAGTCCCGCGCGGCACGTTTTGTTTCCGGAACGGCATCGCAGGTTCGCGTGCGCAAGTGCGCTCTCACAATGAGCGGTCCGGACATCCAATCAGGTCGCGATGAACAACTCCGTTGGGTCCCATCTCCTCCCGGTCTTCGCCCGGGCAGATCTTGCTTTTGAGCGCGGCGAAGGCGCCTGGCTGATCGCCACCAATGGCGATCGCTATCTCGATTTTACCAGCGGCGTCGCGGTCAACGCGCTCGGCCATGCGCATCCGCATCTGGTCGCCGCGCTGCAGGCACAGGCGGCCAAGCTCTGGCACATGTCCAATCTGTTCGGCAGCCCGGACGGCGAGCGCGTCGCCGCACGGCTGTGCGCGGCGAGCTTCGCCGATACGGTGTTCTTCGCCAATTCCGGCGCCGAGGCGATGGAATGCGCGATCAAGATCACGCGCAAGTATCACGCCGCGCGCGGCAATCCGGAGCGCTATCGCATCATCACCTTCGAAGGCGCCTTCCACGGCCGCACGCTGGCGACGCTGGCTGCCGGCGGTCAGGAGAAGTATCTCGACGGCTTCGGCCCCAAGGTCGATGGCTTCGACCAGGTGCCGTTCGGCGATCTCGAAGCGACCAAAAAGGCGATCGGACCGCAGACCGCCGGTATCCTGATCGAACCGCTGCAGGGTGAGGGCGGGGTGCGCGAGCCATCGCACGCCTTCCTCAAGGCGCTGCGCCAGCTCTGCGACGATCACGGCCTGCTGCTGGTGTTCGATGAGGTGCAGACCGGCATGGGCCGCACCGGCGAACTGTTCGCCTATCAGCGCATCGGCGTGACGCCGGATGTGATGGCGCTGGCCAAGGCGCTCGGCGGCGGTTTCCCGATCGGTGCGTGTCTTGCCACCCACGAGGCGGCGAGCGGCATGACGCCCGGCACGCACGGCTCGACCTTCGGCGGCAATCCGCTGGCGATCGCGGCGGCCGGCGCGGTGCTCGACGTGATGCTGAAGCCGGACTTCATGAAACGGGTGCAGCGCGCCTCGGTGCTGCTCAAGCAGAAGCTCGCCTCGGTGGTCGATCGCCATCCCGGCGTGCTGGAGCAGGTGCGCGGCGAGGGGCTGCTGATCGGCCTCAAGGCGGTGGTGCCGGCCGGCGATCTGGTCGCCGCGCTGCGCGAGGAAAAGCTTTTGACTGTCGGCGCCGGCGACAATGTGGTGCGGCTGCTGCCGCCTCTGATCGTCACCGACGCGGAAATCGACGACGCCATCAACCGCGTCGAGCAGGCTTGCCTGCGTTTGTCTCCCAAGCAGGCTGAACGGAAGGCCGTCTGATGAACACCCAATTGCGGCACTTCCTCGATATTTCGGCGCTGCCGGTCGCCGACCTGCGGGCCATCCTCGACGCCTCGGTGGCGATGAAGAAGAATCTCAAGGCCGGCAAGCCCGACCGTCCGCTCAAGGACAAGACGCTGGCGATGATCTTCGAGCGGCCCTCGACGCGCACGCGGGTGTCGTTCGAGGTCGGCATGCGCCAGCTCGGCGGCGAGGCGATCATGCTGACCGGCCAGGAGATGCAGCTCGGCCGCGGCGAGACCTTCGCCGACACCGCGCGGGTGCTGTCGCGCTTCGTCGACATCATCATGATCCGCATTCTCAGCCATGACGCGCTGACCGAGATGGTCGAGCACGCCAGCGTGCCGGTGATCAACGGTCTCACCCGCCGCTCGCACCCGACCCAGGTGATGGCGGACGTCATGACCTTCGAGGAGCATCGCGGACCGATCAAGGGCCGCACGGTGGCGTGGGTCGGCGACGACAACAATGTGCTGGCCTCGTGGATGCACGCCGCGCAGCAGTTCGAATTCAATCTGCGGGTCGCGACCCCGCCGGAGCTGGCGCCGAAGAAGGTGCTGAAGGACTGGATCAAGGCCAACAACGCGCCGATCGTGATCGGCACCGATCCGCAGGAAGCGGTGCGCGGCGTCGATTGCGTCGTCACCGACACCTGGATGTCGATGGGCGACAAGGACGCCGAGCAGCGCCACAATCTGCTCAAGCCCTATCAGGTCAACGCACAGTTGATGGCGCTGGCGGGGCCTGACGCGATCTTCCAGCATTGCCTGCCGGCGCATCGCGGCGAGGAGGTCACCGACGAGGTGATCGACGGTCCGCAGTCGGTGGTGTTCGACGAAGCGGAGAACCGGCTGCATGCTCATAAGGGTATTCTGGCCTGGTGTCTCGGAGCTGTCGGCTAGACGGCGCCATTCGGAGCGGGCCGGTCCGCGTGCTTGAACTGCGCGGCCGGCGTCCTTACATCCGGGACATTCCTGCAAGGAGATTGTGCTGGTATGACGGATCAAGGTTCCGTGCGCGCGCCCTCGGCTGTCGCTGTCGATGACATCATTCTGCCGTTCGAGGTCGGCGCGCTCGATGTGCGCGGCCGCCTGACGCGGATGGGTGCGGCGCTCGACGAGATCCTCACCAAGCACGATTATCCCGCGCCGGTCGGCAAGTTGCTCGGCGAGGCCATCGTGCTCACCACGCTGCTCGGCTCCTCGCTGAAATTCGACGGCCGCTTCATTTTGCAGACCCAGACCGACGGTCCGGTGTCGCTGATCGTGGTCGATTTCATCGCGCCCGATCGCCTGCGCGCCTATGCGCGTCACGATGCCTCGCGCATCGCGCCGGGAATGGATTCGGCGGCGCTGCTGGGGCGTGGTCATCTCGCCATGACCATCGATCAGGGGCCCGACATGAGCCGCTATCAAGGTCTGGTCGCGCTCGAGGGCGGCAATCTCGAAGACGCCGCGCATGAATACTTCCTGCGCTCCGAACAGATTCCGACCCGCGTGCGGCTTGCGGTCGGCGAGGAATTCCGCGGCGGGGACGGGCCGAAACATCGCTGGCGTGGCGGCGGCATGCTGATGCAGTTTCTGCCGAAAGCGCCGGAGCGGGCACGGCAGGCCGATCTGCATCCCGGCGACGCGCCGGAAGGCAGCACGCCGCACATTGTGGAAGAGGACGACGCCTGGACCGAAGGCCAGTCGCTGTTCGCCACCATCGAAGATGTCGAACTGCTCGATCCCGATCTGTCGGGCGAGCGGCTGCTGTTCCGTCTGTTCCACGAGCGCGGCGTGCGGGTCTATCCGGTGCAGCCGGTAAAGGCGCAGTGCACCTGTTCGCGCGAGGCGGTGGCCGGCATGCTGGCCAGCTTCGAGGCGAAGGATCGCGCCGACATGGTGGAGAACGGCAAGGTGGTGGTGACCTGCGAGTTCTGCTCCTCGTCCTACGAATTCACCCCGCAGGAAGCCGGCGTCGAATAGCGCGCGGCATATGAGCACGGCGTCCAAGCATGGTCGTCCCGGCGCAGGCCGGGACCCATCACCACCGGCCTTTCGATGAAGACGCCGGCCTCGCATTTCAAAATATCGACAGGGATTATGGGTCCCGGCCTGCGCCGGGACGACCAAAGGTAAAATCCCCTCGGTCATGACGATTCAGGTTCTCATTCCGTCCTAGTTCAGCGTCCGCTTCACGTCCGGGCTGTCGAGCGAGAACAGTGGGATGTCGATCTCGAACGGCTCGCCGCGGTCGTTGATCATCTGGTAGCTGCCGGTCATGAAACCGGAGGTCGTCGTCAGCGGCACGCCGGAGGTGTATTCGAACCGCTCGCCGGGGCCGAGCACCGGCTGTTCGCCGACCACGCCCTCGCCGCGCACTTCCTGCCGCTGCCCGAAAGCATCGGTGATGATCCAGTGCCGCGTCTTGAGCTGCACCGTCTCGGTTCCCTGATTGACGATGGCGATGGTGTAGGTCCAGAAGAACTGCTGGCGCTCGGGCGCGGAGCGCTCCGGCAGGAACTGCGGCTCGACGATGACCTCGATCTGGCGGGTGACGGCGCGATACATGGAGACGACTCACGAACGGATCGCCGCGATCATAGCCGAAACCCGGCCCGCTTGCCCATCGGCCGGCCGAACGGCCGGGGCATGACGGCCGGGCGGCCGCCGCCTTATTTTTACTGGGAATCCGCGTTCTGATCGCGCCGCGGCGCAGGCGTGCGATTTGCCGCCTTGCGGGATTTCCCGTAACTGTGATGGGCATGATCGCGCGCGTGACATCGGGGCGCGGCCGCGGCCGTCCATGATGGTCCGCGCCCTGCGGTGCTCCGCCCGGTGGGGCGGGCGCGTTTTCCTGACAGCCGGATTTGCATGACGTCCATCACCACCGAGATGCCGGATCGCGCCGCCGCCAAAACGACGAAGACCCCGGCGGACAAGGCGGCGGGCCGCGCCGTCGCGCTGCCGGTCGCCGCCGGCGAGCGCGAATTGCGGCTCGATCTGTTCCGCGGTCTCGCGCTGTGGCTGATCTTCATCGACCATCTGCCGCCCAGCATCGTGACCTGGTTCACCATCCGCAATTACGGCTTCTCCGACGCCACCGAGATCTTCATCTTCATCTCCGGCTACACCGCCGCTTTCGTCTATGGCCGCGCCATGCTCGATCGCGGCGTCGTGGTGGCGGGCGCGCGCATCCTCAAGCGGGTCTGGCAGATCTATGTCGCCCACGTCTTCCTGTTCACCATCTATCTCGCCGAGATTTCCTACGTTGCGACCAGCTTCGACAACCCGCTTTACGCCGAGGAAATGGGAATTCTCGATTTTCTCAAGCAGCCGGACGTCACCATCGTGCAGGCGTTGCTGCTCAAGTTCCGGCCGGTCAATATGGACGTGCTGCCGCTCTACATCGTGCTGATGCTGTTCCTGCCGCCGATCCTGTGGCTGATGCTGCGCAAGGCCGATGTCACCTTGCTTCTCTCGGTGCTGCTCTACGTGCTGACCTGGCAGTTTGATCTGTATTTGCCGGCCTATCCGAACGGGGTGTGGTACTTCAATCCTTTCGCCTGGCAGCTTCTGTTCGTGTTCGGCGCCTGGTGCGCGCTGGGCGGCGCGCGGCGCATGGCACGCGTCCTGTCCTCGCGCGTCACGCTCGGCCTGTCGATCGCCTATCTGATCTTCGCCTTTTGCGTGACGCTGACCTGGCATGTGCCGCAGCTCTCCGGCTACATGCCGCGCTGGCTGGAAAGCTGGATGTATCCGATCAACAAGACCGACCTCGACGTGCTGCGCTTCGCCCATTTCCTGGCGCTGGCGGCGGTGACAGTCTGGTTCCTGCCGAAGGACTGGCGGGGTCTGTCCTCGCGCTGGCTGCGGCCGGTGATCCTGTGCGGCCAGCACTCGCTGGAGATTTTCTGCCTCGGCGTCTTTCTTGCCTTCGCCGGGCATTTCGTCATGGCGGAAGTCGGCGGCGGCGCCTGGGTTCATTTCGCCATTAGTATGACCGGGATCGTCGTGATGTCGGCGGCGGCCTGGGTGCTGTCGTGGTACAAGCGCGAGGCGGGCAAGGGCGGACGGCAGGCCAAAACCATCGAGGACAATGCCGACCTTGCCGGAGGACAACCATGAGGATGGTTCTTCGCAGCAGGGTGCTTGGCAGGATGGCCTTCGGCGCCGTCGTGGCGGTCGGCCTTTTGGCGTCCGCGCCGGCGCGGGCGCTCGATCCCGAGACCTGCGCGGTGCCGGCCTATCTGCTGACCAGCGAGAGCACGCTGAGCCATGTCGCGGCGGCGGTGAAGGCGCGCCAGCCGCTCGATATCACCGTGGTCGGCAGCGGTTCGTCGTCGCTGGCGGGTCCGGACGGCAAGGGTATGGCCTATCCGGCGCGGCTGGAGGCGGCGCTGCGCGACAAGCTGCCGGGCATCGAGGTCAACGTCGCGCTGGCGCTTCGGCCGAAACGAACAGCGGCCGAAGTCGCCGAAGAACTCGGCAAACTTGAAGGCAAGCCGGCGCTGGTGATCTGGCAGACAGGAACCACCGACGCCGTGCGCTCGGTCGATCCCGACGATTTCCGCGCCGGGGTCGAGGACGGCGTTGCTGCATTGCAAAAGCTTAATGCCGACGTGATCTTGATGAATCTGCAATATAGTCCACGTATGGAGACGATGCTCTCGGTCGCCACCTATAACGACACCATGCGTGTGGTCGCGCAGGAGCGTAACGTGCCGCTGTTCGACCGGTTCGCGATCATGCGGCACTGGAGCGAAGCCGGCGATTTCGATCTGTTCGGCGCGACCCACGGGCTGGGAATGGCGAAACGTGTTCATGACTGCATCGGCCGGGCGCTCTCGAAACTGGTGATCGAGGCCGCCCACATCAATCCGGCCGAGCTCGGGCTTCAGCGATGACATCGAGACGATGGAGCGGGCAGGCCGCGCGCGGTCTTGTGCTGACGGCGGTGCTTTTGCTGGTGCCGGCGCTGGCCGCCGCGCAGGGCGCCGCGTCGCCCGCCTCCGCTCCGGCATCGTCCACGTCGCCCGCCGTCCCAGATTCCGCGACCTCGCCGCCGCCGCAGAAGAGCATCGCCGGCAAGACGCTCGATGCGGCCAAAACCGCGGCAAGACGTGCCGGCGACATTCTCACCCGCGTGCCCTGTCTGTCCGCCAAGGGCGCGGCGGCGACGACGGCGACGCTGCCGCGTGTCGCGCGCAAGCTCAACGCCCGCGCCCCGGTCACCATCGTCGCGCTCGGCTCGTCCTCGACGCAGGGCTACGGTTCAAGCTCGCCGGCCTATAATTATCCGAACCGGCTCGCCGCGCAGCTTCGCCGCAAATATCCGCATTCCGAGATCAATGTGATCAACCGCGGCATCGGCGGCCAGGAAGTGCCGCAGATGGTGGCGCGGCTGCAATCGAGCGTGCTCGACGTCCATCCCGACCTCGTGATCTGGCAGCTCGGCACCAACAGCGTGGTGCGCGGCGACGACAATTCGAACACGGCCGCGCTGGTGGAGGACGGCGTCTCGCGCATTCAGGCGGCGGGCGCCGATGTGGTGCTGATCGATCCGCAATACGCGCCCGCGGTGACGGCGAAGAAGGAAGGCGCGAGCCGCATGGTGAAGCTGATCGGCGACATCGCCAAGCTGAAGAAGATCGCGGTGTTCCCGCGCTTCGAGGTGATGCGCCATTGGCATGAAGAAGAGAAGATGCCGTTCGACACCTTCGTCACCGCCGACGGCCTGCACATGAACGACTGGGGCTATGCCTGCTTCGCGCAATTGCTCGGCGACACCATCATCCGCTCGGTCGGCCAGCTCAAGGCCGGCGCCGACATGCCGGGCTATGTGATGAGCTACCGGCCGATGTGAGATCGCTGTCCTCACCCTGAGGAGCAAGAAACAAGCACTGGGTCGTCCCGGCGAAGGCCGGGACCCATCATCACGGGAGTGTCGTCGTGCCCGGCCTTGTGCCGGGCATCCACGTCTTTTTCACGCGACAGGAACAGGACTGGATTGCTTCGCTTCGCTCGCAATGACGCAGTCTATGCTCTGCCGATTTTCGCAGAGGTCTCGCGCACTATGCCCCTCACCCCGACCCTCTCCGCGCGAGCGGGGAGAGGGAGAGAAGTGCACAGCCAGCGGAGCTTTCGATGATCTCTCACGCCGTCTCCAGCGCCGCCATCAGATCCTCGATCAGATCGTCGGGATGCTCTAACCCCACTGAATAGCGGATGAAGCCGTCGCTGATGCCGAGTTCGGCGCGCGCCTCGGGCGCGAGGCGCTGATGCGTCGTGGTCGCCGGGTGCGTGACGATGCTCTTGGAATCGCCGAGATTGTTGGAGATGCGCGCGATCCTGCAGCCGTTGAGGGTGCGGAACGCCGCCGCCTTGCCGCCCTTGACCTCGAAGCCGATCAGCGTCGAGCCAGCGCGCATCTGCTTCTTCACCACCGCGGCCTGCGGATGGTCGGCGCGGCCCGGATAGATCAGCCGCGAGATTTTCGGGTGCTGCGCCAGCGCGTCGGCGATCTGCGCCGCGCTCGTGGTCTGCGCCTTGACGCGGACGCCGAGCGTCTCCAGCGCTTTCAGCAGCACCCAGGCGTTGAACGGCGACATCGCCGGCCCGGTCTGACGCAGAAACGTATGGATGTGCTCCTGGATGAACTCGTCGGTGGAGAGGATGACGCCGCCGAGGCAGCGGCCCTGACCGTCGATATGCTTGGTCGCGGAATAGACCACGACATCGGCGCCGAGGTTGAGCGGGCTCTGCCAGATCGGGGTCGCGAACACGTTGTCGACGATCAGCCGCGCGCCGCCATCATGCGCGATCTGCGCGATCGCGCCGATGTCGAGCACGTCGAGCGTCGGGTTGGTCGGACTTTCGAGAAAGCAGGTCCTGGTGTTCGGCCGCATCGCCTTGCGCCATTGCTCGAGATCGAGGCCGTCGACCAGCGTCGAGGCGATGCCGTAACGCGGCAGCAGATCTTCCACCACATAGCGGCACGAGCCGAACATCTGCTTGGAGGCGACCAGATGATCGCCGGCCTTCAGCGGCGCGAGGATCGCGGTGGTGACGGCGGCCATGCCGGTCGCGGTGGCGCGCGCGGTCTGCGCGCCCTCGAGGTCCGCCATCCGCCGTTCGAACATCGCCACGGTGGGATTGGAGAAGCGCGAATAGAGAAAGCCGGGGTCCTCGCCCTTGAAGCGGGCCTCGCACTGCTCGGCGCTGTCGTAAATGAAGCCCTGGGTCAGGAACAGCGATTCCGAGGTTTCCGCGAATTGCGAGCGCAGCGCGCCGGAATGCACCAGGCGGGTTTCGGGGCGATAATTGCGGGGGGATTGCGCGGACATCGAACCTCCAATCGCGGCCGCCAAAACGGCCGCAAAAAAACCGGCATGAAAAAACCGGCCGGGAAAATTCCACAAGCCGGATATCACAAAGCCGGGAGCTCTCGTCCCCGGCCTGTTTAGCGACTTGTTTTACGTGGCTGCAAGCCGGCCGGCTCAAATCACCACGGGATAAGTCGCACCCTTAGTCCCGGCCGCTCTTTCCGTCAAGCAACCCATCGGATAACGGGTAAGCATGACCGCCATGCGCGGATCATGAGATCGGAAGATATCGGATCGGACAATGCCCTTCTCGATCGCCCCGGACGCACAGGGAATTCTGCCCGACCGCATGATCGCGGCGATGGCCGATGCCGGCCTGATCCTGCCGGCCTATCCGTTCGTGGAAAGCCAGATCCAGCCCGCCAGCCTCGATCTGCGGCTCGGCGAGACCGCGTTCCGCGTCCGCGCCAGCTTCCTGCCGGGGCCGGACACCACGGTGGCCGAGCGCATCGACGAACTGAAGCTGCACGAGATCGATCTGTCCGACGGCGCGGTGCTGGAGACCAACTGCGTCTACATCGTGCCGCTCCTGGAATCTCTCGCGCTGCCGCCGCACATCCTTGCCGCCGCCAATCCGAAAAGCTCGACCGGCCGGCTCGATGTCTTCACCCGCGTGATCGCCGACGGCACCCGCCGCTTCGACATGATCGATGCCGGCTATCACGGCCCGCTTTATGCCGAGATCAGCCCGAAGACGTTTCCGATCCTGCTGCGCGAAGGCTCGCGGCTGTCGCAGATCCGGTTTCGCTGCGGTCATCCGCTGCTGGGTGAGGAGCAGTTGCACGAATTGCATGCGCGCGAGCGTCTGGTCGACAGCGATGCGCCGGATCTTGCCGGCGGCGTCGCGCTCAGCGTCGATCTGTCCGGCGAGGGTTCGGACGGTTTCGTCGGCTACCGCGCCAAGCGCCACACCGGCGTGATTGATATCGATCGCCGCGCCGGCTACACGGTCGGCGAATTCTGGGAGCCGATCCGTGCCCGGGCCGACCGCAGCCTGATCCTCGATCCCGGCGAGTTCTACATTCTGGCCTCGAAGGAGGCGGTGCAGGTGCCGCCGGATTACGCCGCCGAGATGGTGCCGTTCGATCCTCTGGTCGGCGAGTTCCGGGTGCATTACGCCGGCTTCTTCGATCCGGGTTTCGGCTATGCCGGCGCCGGCGGGCAGGGTTCGCGCGCGGTGCTCGAGGTGCGCTCGCGCGAGGTGCCGTTCATTCTCGAGCACGGTCAGATCGTCGGCCGTCTGGTCTACGAGAAGATGCTGGCCTCGCCCGACGCGCTCTACGGCACGCGGATCGCGTCGAACTATCAGGGCCAGGGCCTCAAGCTCTCGAAGCACTTCCGCGTCTGAGCGTTATTTCCCGCCGGATTTCTTGGCGGGAGCCTTCTTTTTTTCGTCGGGGTCCTGATAGGGCGGGCAGACCTTGATGGTGCGCATCGCCAGCTTGGCGTCGTCCTTCGATTTGTACGGCCCGTCGCCGAAAAAATACGGACTGCCGCCGCCGATGGTCGGATTGTTGGTGACGATGTCGCAGCGGCGGGTGCTCTGGTTGCCGACCACCCAGAAGGATTGCGCGGCGGCGCCGGCGGTCAGCGCCACAAGGCCGAGCAGGGCAAGTACGGTCCGTGTCATCGTCGGGCTCCTTCGCCGGATCATCCGGCGGCCGCCGCCGCGCAGGATCGCCCGCGCTTGGTGTCGCCGGAACAGGCGCAATGTCGCAGGTTGGTTCCGGCGCGGCATCCGTTAACGGCGGGTCTGGTTAACGGCACCCGGCGGGAGGCGCGCGCTTTCGTTGCAAATTGCGCCGGACTGGGCGATGGTCGGTTCCGCCACGCGCATCGTCCGCCGGTTTTCGGCGGCGGTGTGTGCACGGCGCTTCGCGGGCGTAGTTCAATGGCAGAACGGCAGCTTCCCAAGCTGCATACGAGGGTTCGATTCCCTTCGCCCGCTCCAGTCTTCTCCCTCGCGATTTTTCGTAACGTGTTCCCTCGCACAGCGCGCCCAGTGCATCCGTGCTGCAACACTGCGGCGAAATTGCCGAGTGTGGCCCGCGCGCCGCTGGACAAAAAACCGGACTCGCAACACGCTGCATCGATCCGGTGACGACGTTCGGCGCCGGTGGGGATGGGGCTGGCGATGAGGGTCTTGACCGGTGTTCTGGCGGCGATTTTTCTCGGGCTGGGAATCGGGTCAAGCCACGCCGTGATGCGGATCGCCGACGACCGCGGCGGTCGGATCGGAACCTACGTCGATAAATATCAGGCGCTGCGCAGCTCGGGCGAGACCGTGGTGATCGACGGTCTGTGCGCCTCGGCCTGCACCATCGTGCTCGGCGCGGTGCCGCACGACAAGATCTGCGTCACGTCGCGCGCCAGCCTTGGCTTCCATGCCGCGTGGGATCCCGGCGCGGGCGGGCGGCCGGTCACCAATACCGAAGCCACCCACATGCTCTACGAGATGTATCCGGTCTCGATCCGGCGCTGGATCAGGAAGCGCGGCGGCCTCACCCCGCATATGATCTTCCTGCGCGGTCAGCAGCTGATGTCGATGTACCGGCCCTGTTATCTCGACGCCCGGGCCTCGGCTTCGGCCACGCGCTGATCCAGCGCAATTTTTCCCATGCATTCATGATGCCGTGAGCAGGGCGGCAACGCCTTGCCGAGCGGGCTGTCTGCGTCTATGCCGATGACGCCGTTCCGTGCTTTCGGTGCGGCCTGCTTTTCGTCCGCGCTCGTCCCGCCCGGCCTCGCGCCGGCTCATTCCCCGGAACCGTAACCCGGAACTGTCATGGCAAACCGGATCAAACGTCCCCTCACGATCGTCGCGGCCTTCACCGCCAGCCTCGCGGTCGGTCTTCTGGCGACGCTGTGGCTGCTCGGCGGCCTGCGCAACGTGACGCCGCCGGCGGCGATCGGCGGCCCGTTCCAGCTTGTCGACCAGAGCGGGCAGACCGTCACCGAGAAGAACCTGCAGGGGCGGCCGAGCATCATCTTCTTCGGCTTCACCCATTGCCCCGATGTCTGCCCGACCTCGCTGTTCGAGATGTCGGAGGTGCTGCGCGCGATGGGCAAGGATGCCGACCGCGTCAACGCCTTCTTCGTTTCGGTGGACCCCGAGCGCGATACGCCGGCGGCGATGAAGGATTACCTGTCGAGCTTCGATCCGCATCTCAAGGGTCTCACCGGCGATGCGAAGGACATCGCGAAGATGACCACGGCCTATCGGGTCTACGCCAAGAAGGTGCCGCTCAAGGATGGCGACTACACCATGGATCACACCGCGCTGATCTATCTGATGGATCGCGACGGCCGGTTCGTCGCTCCGTTCAATCTGAAGCGCACGCCCGAGGAAGCGGCGGCCGATCTCAAGCGCTATCTGTGACGCGCCATCGCCGGTGCGATGGCGCCGCGCGCGTGCGGTGCTTGCGCCGGACGTGAGCGGCGCAGCCGCGAATGCCGCGCCAAGCCGTGCTCGGTCTTCTCCCAGCGATAGGGATCGCGCATGAGCTGGATCAGCGCCCGCCAGGCCGCCAGCGACAGCAACACCCAGTAGAGCGGCGTCAGCGCCAGCACCCAGGCGTGGCGCAGCAGGCCGCGCCGCTTGAGGCCGATCAGCCCGATCAGCACGGTGGAGAGATAGCCGGTGGCGATGGTCGCGACATGCAGTCCGGCGAATTCGCTGGCGAGGAAGGTCGCAGCGTCGCTGTCGAAGGCGCGCAGCGTCATCGGAACGAGGATTTCCGCCAGCATGATCGGGTGCACCAGGGCGGTCAGCACATTGCCGCCGACGATGATGTTGAGGGTGAAGAAGCCGCTCGGGCCGGCGTCGCGCCATAATTCGCGCGGTGCGCGCATGTGCACCAGCCAGGTCTGCATCCAGCCTTTCATCCAGCGCGAGCGCTGGCGCAGCCACGCCTTGAACCTTGCCGGCGCCTCCTCATAGGTGGTGGAGGCGAACATCACCGAGCGGTAGCCGAAACGGGCGAGACGAAAGCCGAGATCGGCGTCCTCGGTGACGTTGTAGGCGTCCCAGCCGCCGACCTCGCGCAGCAGCGCGGTGCGGAAATGATTGGACGAGCCGCCGAGCGGCAGCGGCATGCGGAAGGCGCAGAAGCCCTGCAGGAACACGTCGAACTGCCCGGCATATTCGGCGGTGAACATCCGCGTCAGCCAGCCGTCGGCGCTGTTGTCGATGCACAGGCTGGCCTGCGCGCAGGCGATCTCCTCCTCGCCCGCGCCGAACACCGCGAGCGCATCGCGCAACTGGCCGGGATCTGGCCGGTCCTCGGCGTCGAACACCGCCAGGAACGTGCCGCGCGCGAAAGCGAGCGCGTAGTTCAACGCCTTCGGCTTGGTGCGCGGACCGATATCCGGCGCGGTGATGACATGGACATGCGGCAGCGGCCCGAGCGCCGCGATGGCCTCGCGCGTTTCGGGATCGTCCGGCTCGATCACCAGCTTGATGTCGAGCTTCTCGCGCGGATAGTCGAGCGCCTCCAGCGCGCGCAGCAGCGGCGCGACCGATGTCGCCTCGTGATAGAGCGCGACCATCACGGTGTAGACCGGCAGATGGTCGTCGGAAAGCCGCGGACGCGGCGGCGTCCTGATGCGCGGCGCGAAGCTGCCGGCAAGGCGCAGCCCGTTGAACAGCAGGAACCAGATCGCCAGCGTTGCGCCGGCGAGCTGGATCGCGAGCAGCGGCATCAGCGTGAAGATCATCGCCCACGCCAGCGTCCATGCCGCGCGCCGCCAGGGCCGGCGCAGCCGCGTCACCGCGGCCGGCGCGGCGGACAGTTCCGGCCAGCGCGAGGGCAAACCCTCCGCGGCGTCCTGCGCGATCGCGGGTCCGGCATGGCGGACGACGAAACGGTCGAAGTCGCGCCGACTCGCCAACCGCAATTGTGCGCAAGCGTCGGGATATTTCAGCGCAAGCTCGCTGATCCGCCGCGCGCTGAGGCCGGTCGGAATCTGCACGTAATCATGTCCGCCGTCGCGCAGGATCGGGACGAGACCGTAGCGCCCGGCATAGTGCAACTGGTCGTCGCCGAGCGGACAGTCCGCGCGGCGCAGCGTCGCAAAGGTTTCGATCCGGATGCCGCAATGCGCGGCGAGGTGGTGCAGATAGGCGTCCTCGTCGATCGCGCCGCACCGGATCAGCACCTGATCGGCGCCGACCCCGATGGCCGCGCTGCGCCGGACCGCCGCCCGCAACACCTCGGGCGCAAGGACGCCGCGCAGGCAGTCGAGTTCGGGTGCATCGAAAACGGTGGCGGAGGGCGATGGTGGCAAGGACGGGGAGGGACGGTGCCACAATCGGCCGATCAGCCCGGTCAGACGGCGCGGGAACGCGGTTGTGCGTCGTTCCTGCCGTCCGGGCTGCGATGTCCATGCCGCAGGGGCACGGTTCGAGGCCATACGCCAACCCGTTCCAAGCACCTAAACGCCCTCGCGTCGGCCGCCGGATGGTCTATAAGACCCTCGCGGAAGCCATCGATATGCAATCACAGGTTACGGCAATCATCAACGCTAGATCATCCCGTGTGCGGCGGCTGGCTCCGGCCTGCTGTGCGGCGCTGATGCTGGGCATGATGCCGGCAGGAGCGCAGCCCGCCGATCCGGCGATGCAGGTGCCGCAGCCGGCGACGCCGCCACCCGCCGCCACGCAGGCCGCGGCGCCGCAGGCGGTACCGGGCTTCTGGGACCCGCGGCGGCGTCCCGACCGTCCCGATCTGACGCGCATCACCGTGATCCGCTTTCTGACCGAGACCGATTATCCGCCGTTCGATTTCACCGGGCCGGACGGCAATCCCGCCGGCTTCAATGTCGATCTCGCCCGCGCCATCTGCGAGGAGATCAAGGTGCCGTGCACGATCCAGATGCGGCGGTTCGAGACCTTGATCGACGCGGTCAACGCCAATCGTGGCGACGCCATCATCGCCTCGATCGCGGTGACGCCGCAGGTGCGCGCCAAGCTCGATTTCTCCGATCCGTATTATCGCGCGCCGGCGCGCTTCGTCTCGCGCCGCGGCGAGGTGATGGCCGAGGTGCGGCCGGAATATCTCGCCGGCAAGAAGATCGGCGCGATTTCGGGCTCCGCGCACGAGGCCTATCTGAAATCGCTGTTCACCGACGCGCTGGTGGTCGGCTTCGCCAATGACGAGGCGCTGCGGCTGGCGCTGCGCCGGAACGAGGTCGACATGATCTTCGGCGACGCGATTGCGCTGGCCTTCTGGATCAACGGCACCGATTCCGGCGATTGCTGCGCCTTCTCGGGCGGGCCGTTCGTCGAGAGCCGCTATTTCGGCGAGGGTGTCGGCATCGGCGTCAAGAAGGGCAACGACGTGCTGCGCCAGGCGCTGAACTGGGCGATGTTCCGGCTCTGGGAAAAAGGCCGCTACACCGACCTGTGGCTACGCTATTTTTCCGTCAGCCCGTTTTAGGCGGATCGACAGGGCCTGTGATGCCGGCATGAAGCCTGCCGGGTGGGCTTCAAGGTCGCGGTTCCTTCTGCTAGACCATTTGCGACATTCGACAACGTTCCGTCAGGGCCGGGCATAGCTCGTCGAAGACGGGCGTGAACGCCCTTTTGTCCCGGCCATCCACGTCTTTGCGTTTCCACGCGCGGCTGTAAGGCGGGGATGCCCGGCACAAGGCCGGGCATGACGAGAAATGCCGACCGGAGAGACAATGCCAAACGAACTTCCCGTCAGCGCGAGCGATCTGCGCGCGGTCGCCGAACAATCCAACGCCTGGCCGTTCGAACAGGCGAAGCAGATCGTGGCGCGGCTGAAGACCAGGCCGAAGGACGAGGTGCTGTTCGAAACCGGCTACGGCCCCTCAGGTCTGCCGCATATCGGCACTTTCGGCGAGGTCGCGCGCACCACCATGGTGCGCCATGCCTTCCGGGTGCTGACCGAGGACAAGGTCAGGACCCGGCTGCTCGCCTTCTCCGACGACATGGACGGCCTGCGCAAGGTGCCGGACAACGTGCCCAACAAGGAGCTGCTGGCGCAGGATCTCGGCAAGCCGCTGACCCGCGTGCGCGATCCGTTCGGCACCCATGACAGCTTCGGCGCGCACAACAACGCGCGGCTGCGCGCCTTCCTCGACACCTTCGGTTTCGATTACGAATTCGCATCCTCGACCGACTACTACACCTCGGGCCGGTTCGACGCGACGCTGCTCAAGGTGCTGGAGAAGATCGAGGAGGTGATGGCGATCATGCTGCCCTCGCTGCGCGAGGAGCGCGCCGCGAGCTATTCGCCGTTTCTGCCGGTCTGTCCGCGCACCGGCGTGGTGCTGCAGGTGCCGATCGTCGAGCACGACAAGAAGGCCGGCACCGTGTCGTACGACGATCCGGAGACGAAGGAGCGCGTCACCGTTCCTGTCACCGGCGGCCACTGCAAGCTGCAATGGAAGCCGGACTGGGCGATGCGCTGGGTCGCGCTCGGCGTCGATTACGAAATGGCCGGCAAGGATCTGATCGATTCGGTGAAGCTGTCGGGCAAGATCTGCCGTGCGCTCGGCGGCACGCCGCCGGAAGGCTTCAACTACGAACTGTTCCTCGACGACAAGGGCCAGAAGATTTCCAAGTCGAAGGGCAACGGTCTCACCATCGACGAGTGGCTGCGCTACGCCTCGCCGGAATCGCTGTCGCTGTTCATGTATCGCGAACCGAAATCCGCCAAGCGGCTGTATTTCGACGTGATCCCGCGCAATGTCGATGAGTATCAGCAGTTCCTCGACGGCTATGCGCGCCAGGACATCAAGCAGCGGCTCGGCAATCCGGTGTGGCACATCCATGCCGGCAACCCGCAGGCCTCCGAGATGCCGGTGACGTTCCAGTTGTTGCTGACGCTGGTGTCGTCGTCCAATGCCGAGAACGCCGAGACGCTGTGGGGTTTCATCCAGCGCTATCGCCCCGGCGTGACGCCGCAGTCTCATCCGCGGCTCGACGCGCTGGTTGGTTATGCGATCAATTACTATCGCGACTTCGTGGCGCCGACCAAGCAGTTCCGCGCCCCGACCGACAGCGAGCGCGCGGCGCTGACCGACCTGCGCAACGCGCTGGCGCAACTGCCGCCGGAGGCGTCCGCCGAGGACATCCAGAACGTGGTCTACGAGATCGGCCGGCGCGAGCCGTTCCTCGATCACAAGAAGGCCGGCAAGGATGGCCGGCCCGGCGTTGCGCTCGACTGGTTCAACATGCTCTATCAGGTGCTGCTCGGACAGGAGAAAGGTCCGCGCTTCGGCTCGTTCGTCGCGGTCTACGGCGTGACCAACGCCATCGCGATGATCGACGCCGCGCTGACGCGCAGCGCCTGATGAAATAGATCGTCGTCATTGCGAGGAGCGAAAGCGACGAAGCAATCTAGACCTGAACTCAACCCTCATCCTGAGGAGCATTGCGTAGCAATGCGTCTCGAAGGATGAGGCCACGATGCCATGATCTATCTTGGCCTCATGGTTCGAGACGTCGCTTCGCTCCCCCTCACCATGAGGAACTGGATTGCTTTGCTTCGCTCGCAATGACGGTTAGGTACATGATGCCTTGGCCTTGGGCTGTCTGGAGTCATCCATGTCGAAATCCACGCGCGCGACGAAAATGCTGGAGCAGGCCGGCGTCGCGTTCTCGGTGCATACCTATGACTACGACGCCAATGCCGACCGCATCGGCCTGCAGGCGGCGGCGGCGATTGGCGAACAGCCCTCGCGCGTGCTGAAATCGCTGATGGCGCTGGTCGACGGCAAGCCGGTCTGCGTTATCGTGCCGTCGGACTGCGAAGTGTCGATGAAGAAGCTCGCATCCGCGTTCGGCGGCAAGTCCGCGCAGATGATGAAGCCGGCGGATGCCGAGCGGTTGTCGGGTTACAAGGTCGGCGGCATCAGTCCGTTCGGCCAGATGCGCGCCCCGCGCGCCGCCATCGAGCAGCAGGCAATGGCGCAGGACCTCGTCTATATCAATGGCGGGCAACGCGGCCTGCAGGTGCGGCTGTCGCCGCACGATGCGGCGAAAGTCTTGCACGCCATCGTCGCGCCGCTGGTGGCGTGAGGCGTGTTGAATCGCGACGCGGGAGCAACAATACGCTCCTCATCCTGAGGAGCGCGCTTTTGCGCGCGTCTCGAAGGATGAGGCCAACAGCCCTTGGGAGAGCCGGCCTCATGGTTCGAGACGCGAGGCCCCGCCTCGCTCCTCACCATGAGGAACATACTTCGATGGACCGATGGCATGCGCGGACATGACCTGCGCACCTCTTGTTATCTCACGAAAACATCTCGATCCGGCCGTTCAGCGCCATCAGCCCGGTCTCGACGCTAAGCTGCGGCAGGCGCTCCTTCATCTGCGCGCGGAAGGCGGCGAGCGCGGCCTTGTGGGTTGCGGTCTCGGCCTTCCAGTTCGCCACGCTGGCCTCGCCATAGGCGATCTTCGCCGCGCCGCAGTCGCGATGGTCGATCGCGATCACGCGCTTGATGTTGTGAAGCTGCACCGAGGTGGTGACGTTGTCCCACCACGCCTTGTGCCAGTCCTTGAACGGTTCGGCGACCACCCCGACCGCGGCGCCGGCGATCACGAACTGGCTGACCTTGCCGGTGAGATGACGGCGGCGGGTATAGTGCCGCACCGGCTCCTGCAAACGCGGATCGATGCACGACAGCACCATCGCCTCGTAGGTCTTCTTGCCGCTTTTTGCCAGCGCCAGCGTCGGCAGCATCGCGGAAATCCCGGCGGCCGCGCCGGTCATCAGAAAGCGGCGGCGGTCGAAACGCCGCTCAAGCAGATCCGCGCAGCAGGCGCAGCCGTGAAGCTCCATCATCGGTCCCCCTTTTATTGTTGAAAGTCTTACTGGCTCGCCCAGACGATGCGCGCGATCCACTCCACCTCGGCGGTGGAGAGCGTGCGGTCGGCATGCGCCGGATTGAGCGATTGCAGCTCGATCACCTTCTGGGTGCGGCGGCGCAATTCCTTCACCATCACCTCGCCGTCGCGGGTCTTCACCACCACGCGGTCGCCGCGCCGGATCGGCGCGCCGGGCGAGACCACGATGACGTCGCCGTCGCGATAGGTCGGCTTCATCGAGTCGCCGGAAATCTCCAGCGCATAGGCATGCTCGTCATTCACCGAGGGCAGCCCGACCTCGTCCCAGCCCTTGCCGACCGGAAAACCGCCATCGTCGAAATAGCCGCCGCTGCCGGCTTCGGCGAAACCGATCACCGGCACCGACTGTACCGCATGGGCGGAGCTTTCGATGAACTGCACGAAGGAGTCGATGCTGACGCCGGTCGCCGCCAGCGCCTTCGCCACCGACTCGGTGGAGGGCCAGCGCTCGCGGCCGTCGCTGGTGACGCGTTTCGATTTGTTGAAGGTGGTGGGATCGAGCCCGGCGCGCTTGGCGAGCGCGGAGGGCGACAGCCCGGCGCGCTCGGCGAGCCGGTCGAGAGCATTCCAGATTTGCGCATGTGTCAGCATGTGAGCACCGAGGCGGGCTCGCAGCCCGCAGGATCAGGAGCGCTGGTCGAAAATGGCGAATCCGCTTGCCAAAACGGACAACACGCTGTTCTGGGGCAGGTCTATTTTAGGAATTATTACCTTGCAAGCCCAATTCCGCGGCCGCGCGGCGGAGGCGCGAAAGCGAGACTTGAACTGGGCCTGCGCGGCCTTTACGGTCGGACTGCGGCTTTGACAAAAACCGTAACGAATCCAATCACTCGCGAGACCCCCGCCGTGACGCTGATCTATAAAATCTGTCCGGCGCCGGCCTGGCGGGAAGCCGAGCGGCAGGGCTGCTATCAGGGCAGCGCCGACGACCGCCGTGACGGCTTCATCCATTTTTCCACTGCCGCCCAGGTTCCCGGCACCCTGCAAAAGCATTTCGCCGGGCAGGCCGACCTGTTCCTGATCGCGATCGAGGCCGACGCGCTCGGCGATGCGCTGCGCTGGGAGCGCTCGCGCGGCGGCGAGCCGTTTCCCCATCTCTATGCCGAGCTCGATCCCGCCGCGGCGGACAACGTGACGGCGCTGACCCTGCGCGCCGACGGCTCGCATATCGTTCCGGAGCTGAAGAGTTGATCCGTGCCTTTGACGTCATGACATTGCCGCTGCTGCGACGGCTCGATCCGGAGCAGGCCCATCGCCTCGCCATCGCCGGCCTGCGCATGGTGCCGCTGCCGCGCCGTGCGGCGGACGACGACAAGCTCGCGGTGCGTGCCTTCGGCCTCGACTTCCCCAATCCGATCGGCATGGCGGCGGGCTTCGACAAGAATGCCGAGGTGCCGGACGCGCTGCTCCGGCTCGGTTTCGGCTTTGTCGAGATCGGCTCGGTGACGCCGCGGCCGCAGAGCGGCAACCCGCTGCCGCGGTTGTTCCGGCTCGAAGAGGATTCGGCGGTGATCAACCGCATGGGCTTCAACAATGACGGCGGCGAGGCCGTGCTGCGGCGTCTGGCGCAGCGCGCGCAGCGCGGCGGCATCGTCGGCGTCAATCTCGGCGCCAACAAGGATTCCGCCGACCGCACCCAGGATTATGTCGCGCTGATCGAGATGTTCGCGCCGGTGGCGAGCTATTTCACCGTCAACGTCTCCTCGCCGAACACGCCGGGCCTGCGCAACCTGCAGCAGGCCGACGCGCTGGGCGATCTGCTCGCCCGCGCCATCGAGGCGCGCGACCGCGTGCAGCAGAGCGCCGGGCCGACGCCGCTGCTGCTCAAGATCGCACCGGATCTCACGCTGTCCGAACTCGACGATGTGGTGCATGTCGCGCGCGCGCGCGGCGTCGACGGCATGATCGTCTCCAACACCACGCTGTCGCGCCCGGCGAGCCTGCGCGACAAAACGACGGCGCAGGAGCAGGGCGGTCTGTCGGGTCGGCCGCTGCTGCGGCTGTCCACCCGCATGCTGGCGGAGACCTATGTGCGCGCCGAGGGTGCGTTTCCACTGATCGGGGTCGGCGGCGTCGATTCCGGCGGCGCGGCGCTGATGAAGATTCGCGCCGGCGCTAGCCTGGTGCAGCTTTATTCGGCGCTGATCTATCGCGGCATCGGTCTTGTCGAGAGCATCAAGGCCGACCTGCTTTCGACTCTGCGCCGCACCGGCCGCGACTCGCTGTCGGAGATCGTCGGCGCGGATGCCGCGATGATCACCGCGGAAGACTGGCCGGACTGAGCGGCGCGGTGAAGGACGCATCGAGCAGGCCGCGATAGCGCAGCGCCTGCAACGCGCCGCGCGTCAGCAGGAAAATCAGCAGCGCCAGCCACAGTCCGGCATTGCCGAACGGTTGCAGCGCCGCCCAGGCGGCGAGATAGATCGCGAACGCGGCCACCATCAGATTGCGCATGTCGCGCGCCCAGGTCGCGCCGATATAGATGCCGTCATAGGCATAGGCCATCACGCCGCACACCGGCGCCAGCGCCGCCAGCCACATGAATTCGCGCGCCGCGATCCGCACCTCGTCGCTGGTGGTCATCAGATCGATCAGCGCGCCGCCGCCGAGCATGAGCGCCAGCGTCACCGCCAGCGCGAAGCCGAGGCTCCAGCCGAGCACGAGGCGCGTTGCGCGCAGAAAGCCGCCGCGATCGCGCGCGCCGACGCTGCGGCCGCAGAGCTGTTCGGCGGCGGTGGCGAGGCCGTCGAGGAAAAACGAGCCGATCAGCGCGAAATTATTCAGGATCGCATTGGCCGCCAGCACCACGTCGCCGGCGCGCGCGCCTTGCGCCGTGAAGAACAAAAACGCGCCGATCAGCGCCATGGTGCGGATCATGATGTCGCGGTTGATGGCCATCATCCGCGTCAGGCGCGCGCGGTCGAACAGCACGGCGCGCGGCACACGGAAGCCGTGGCCCGCGAGCATGCGCCGCGCCAGCGTGAGACCGAACACGAGACCGCAGCCCTCGGCGAGGATCGCCGCATAGGCGGCGCCGGCGATGCCCTGCGCCAGAACCAGCACGAACAGCATGGTGGCGGCGATGTTGATGACATTGATGGTGATCTGGATCGCCAGCGCCCAGCCGGTGCGGGCCTGCCCGATCAGCCAGCCGAGCACGGCGTAATTGGCGAGCAGCAGCGGCGAAGACCACAGCCGGATCTGAAAATAGAGCGAAGCCGCCTCGGTCACCGGGCCGCTCGCGCCCATCAGTTCGAAGGTGATGCGCGTGAGCGGTGCCTGCGCGAGCAGCAACGCCGCGCCGCAGAGCAGCGCGAGCAGGAGGCCGCGTCCGAGCGTGGCGCGCATCTCCAGCGCATCGTTCGCGCCGAGTGCCTGCGCGGTCAGCGCCACCGTGCTCATGCGCAGGAAACCGAACAGCCAGAACAGGCAGTCGAACACCACCGAGGCCATCGCCACGCCGCCGAGCAGATGCGCCTCGCCGAGCCGGCCGATCACCGCGGTGGCGACGATGCCGAGCAGCGGCGTGGTCAGGTTCGCCAGCATCGCCGGGCCGGCGATCGCGAACACGCGGCCGTGCGTGAGCGGGGGAGAGGTCATGAGGTCGGATGCGGGAAACTGAGAGGAGTCAATGAGGGGCGATTGGCTTCTATTTCGTCATGGCCGGATTTAGTCCGGCCATCCACGTCTTTCTTGCGGATATTTCGTAAGGACGTGGATGCCCGGCACAAGGCCGGGCATGACGGGTCCTAAGAAATTCGCTTGGCATCATCTGTCACGTCAGACTGCGTACGGTCCCTCACCGCCGCGTGCCGCCGGCGCTGAACAGGCGCGACAGCAGCCAGATCGGGATCACGATCACGGCGCCGAGCAGGAAGTAGCGCCACAGGCCGGTGATGGCGTCGAAGCCGAGCGACCAGATCCAGTCGGCCAGCCGCTGGATCGAGGCGATGATGTTCCACGGATCGAGGCCGAGCGCCGCGAGCACCACGCCGACCAGCACCGACATCAGCACCAGCCGCAGCAGCACGCCGAGCGGCGAGCCGCCGAGAAAGCGCGACCACTGATCGCCCCGCGCCGGCAAGTCCCTGACCTCGTCCTGCATCGTTGTCTCCTGATTCATCGCGTCGCCATGATAGCACGCTTTGGCGCAATTGGTGGCGGAAAGCGCCGCCGTCAAGCACTCACCTTGGAAGGGGAGCAGGCTTTTTCCTGACGAAATGTTCATCGACATGGCGCGGATGCGCGGCGCGGCATCACGGCGCGGTCTTGCGCAGCACCGTCTCGCCGGGCGCGCGCGTCTCCTCCTTCAGCATCCGCTCCAGCGTCTCCAGCCGGTCGGCCTCGCCCGGCGGCTTGTCCCAGCGCAGCCGGCTGATGCGTGGAAAGCGCATCGCCAGACCCGATTTGTGACGTGGCGAGCGCGCGAGGCCTTCGAACGCCACCTCGAACACCAGACCCTGATCGGGCTCGTGCACCACATGGCGCACCGGGCCGAACTTCTCGATGGTGTTGCGGCGGATGAAGCGGTCGATCTGCAAAAGCTCCTTGTCGGTGAAACCGAAATAGGCCTTGCCGACTGGCACCAGCAGGTCGCCTTCGTCGGTCGTTGTCCAGACGCCGAAGGTGTAGTCGGAATAGAACGACGAGCGCTTGCCGTGGCCGCGCTGCGCATACATCAGCACCGCGTCGATCACATGCGGATCGCGCTTCCATTTCCACCACTGGCCTTTCGGCCGTCCCGGCAAATAGAGTGCGTCGCGGCGCTTCAGCATCACGCCTTCCACCGCGTCGGCATCCTCGCTTGCGCCGGCGCTGGCGGGATCGGCGCGCGCGGCGGTCAGCGTGTCCCACGTCGCGAACGGCACCATTGGCGACAGATCGATGCGCGGATCGCCGAGCTTCGCGACGAATGCCTCCAGTCGTGCACGCCGCGCGGCGAACGGCAGTTCGCGCAGATCGTCCTCGCCCTCGGCGAGCAGGTCGTAGGCGCGCAGATGGATCGGATAATCCTTCATCAGCTTCGGCGTCACGGTTTTGCGGTTGAGGCGCTGCTGCAGCACGTTGAAGCTTTGCACCCGCCCCTCGCGCAGCACCAGCAGCTCGCCGTCGATCGTCCCCTGCAGGCGCAATGATGGGACGAGATCGGGAAAGCTCGCGGTGATGTCCTCGCCGCTGCGCGAATACAGCCGCGCGAGCATGCCGTCCTCGCCGGTGCGGCTGCTGACCGCCTGCACGCGGATGCCGTCCCATTTCCATTCGGCGATGAAATCGGCGGGATCGAGCGCGGCGAAGTCGCTGTCCTCGATGGCATGCGCCAGCATTACCGGGCGGAACGGCGCGGGATCGCGGTTGACCGGTTTGTCGGCGCGACCCTCCAGCCAGGCGAACAGATCGAGATAAGGCGGGGCGAGGCCCGGCCAGATCAGTTCGATCTCGTGCGGATCCTTGCCGCCGAGCGCGGCGGCGGCGGTCTTGGCGAGCCGCGCCGAGACGCCGATGCGCAACGCTCCGGTGACCAGCTTGAGCAGCGCCCAGCGTCCGGTCTCGTCGAGGTCGTCGAGCCAGCTTGCAAGCTGCGCGGGAATTTCGGTCTTGCCGAGGGTGTGCAGCGTGGTGACGATTTCGGTGAGGGTGGGTGAGTGTGTTTCAGCGGAGTTTTCATCCCTCGCGTTTTCAGCGGACTTCCCACCTCTCCCGCTTGCGGGGGAGGTCGGCGCGCGCAGTGCGCCGGGTGGGGGCGCTTCGCCTTGAAGACCATTCCCCCTCGCTGCATTCCCCCTCCCTAACCCTCCACCGCAAGCGGGAGAGGGGACTGATCGCTCCCGGGGAGACGGCCACATCAGTGCCACGGTTTCCGACAGGTCGCCGACATAGTCGTAGGACAGCGCGAACAGCACGGGGTCGGTGCGGGCCGCGATCAGGTCGCGGATCAGGCCGGGCTTGGCGTGGCGGAACGACAGCGCGCCGGTCAGCGCCGCCAGCGCCCAGCCGCGGTCGGGATCTGGCGTCTCGCGGAAATAGGCGGTGATCAGCCGCAGCTTGTTGTTGCGGCCGGGCTCGTAGGCGAGGCGATCGAGCAGATGCGCGAAGCGGTTCATGCGCCGTCGCCTTCGCTCGCCGGCGTCGGCGCCTCGTCCTCATCGCCATAGCCGACCAGATCGAGCGGCCGCGCTTTCAGGCCTTTGGTCCCGCACCAGTGCACCAGCGCGTCCTCCTGGCCGTGCGTAACCCAGATCTCGCTCGCGCCGGTCGCGGCGATGGTGGCGGTGAGGCCGTCCCAGTCGGCGTGATCGGAGATCACCAGCGGCAGTTCGATGCCCTTCTGCCGCGCGCGGGCGCGGGTGCGCATCCAGCCCGAGGCGAAAGCGGCGACCGGATCGGGGAATCGTCTTGTCCAGATGTCGGTGATGGCGGAGGGCGGCGCCAGCGTGATGGTGCCGGCGAGTTCGGCCTTCTTCGCGTCGCGCGCGAGGCGCAATTCGCCAAGATCGATGCCGCGGCTTTGATAATAGCGCGTGAGGCTTTCCATCGCGCCGTGCAGATAGACCGGCGCGTCATAGCCGGCCTTGCGCAGCAGCGCGATCACCCGCTGCGCCTTGCCGAGCGCATAGGCGCCGACCAGATGCGCGCGCTCGGGAAACAGCGCGACGGACTCCAGCAGCTTGCGGATCTCGCCATCGGCATCGCCATGGCGGAACACCGGCAGGCCGAAGGTCGCCTCGGTGATGAACACGTCGCACGGCACGGTCTCGAACGGCGCGCAGGTCGGATCGGACACGTCCTTGTAGTCGCCGGAGACGACGATGCGCAGGCCGCCATGCTCGACCGCGATCTGCGCCGAGCCGAGCACATGACCGGCCGGGTGGAAGGCGACCTCGGTCTTGCCGATCCGCAGCCGCTCGCCATAGCTGACCGCCTGGGTTGAGCCGGCGAAATTGTCGCCATAGCGCAGCCGCATGATGTCGAGGGTTTCCCGGGTCGCCAGCACCGCGCCATGGCCGGGGCGGGCGTGGTCGGAATGGCCGTGGGTAATCAGCGCCCGCTCCACCGGCCGCACCGGGTCGATATGGAAGCCCCCCGGCTTGCAACATAATCCGGCGGATGTCGGGATCAGGATGTTTTGCGGACGCATTCCCGTGATATAGGGCGCCGTCCGCCATATTGGAGTCGCACGTCCCTGCATGCCCGCGCCGCTGTTCCTGTCCTCAGGCGATTTGATCGCGGACCGGCGCTATGATTTCGCGCGCGATCTGGAAGCGCGCGGCGATCTGGTCGCGGCGGCGGATCTGATGGGGCAGGCGGCGGAACTGGCGCCCGGCTTCACCTCGGCCTGGTTCGCGCTCGGGGAACTGAGCCAGCAGCTCAACCAGCACGGCGCCGCGATCCGGGCATACCGCAAGGCCTGCGAGACCGATCCCGCGGATCGCCACGGCGCACGGCTGCGGCTGATGCGGCTCGGGGCGGCGGAGCTTGCCGAGATGCCGCCGGACTATGTGCGCACGCTGTTCGATCAGTACGCGCCGCGCTTCGAGAAGGCGCTGGTCGGCGATCTCAACTATCGCGGCCCGCAGATTTTGCGAAAGGCGGTGCTCACCATCTTCCATGGCACCGGCCGCCCGGCTTTTTTCCAGCGGGCGGCTGACCTTGGATGTGGAACGGGCCTCGCGGCCCGCGAATTCGCCGGCGATGTCGGCGAGTTCATCGGCGTCGATCTGTCGCCGAAAATGATCGAACAGGCGCGCCCGACCGGCCTTTATGCCCGGCTCGAGGTTGCCGACATGGTGCAGGGCCTGCGCGCCGAGCCGGACAACAGCCTCGATCTTGTGCTCGCCGCCGACGCGGTGATCTATCTGTCCGATCTTGCGCCGCTGGCGCAAGAAATGGCGCGGGTGCTGCGGAGCGGCGGCATTCTCGCCTTCACCACCGAAACCCATGACGGTCCCGGCGTCATCCTCGGCGCGGGCCTGCGCTATTGCCATGGCGCGGATCATGTCCACGCGGCGATCGCGGCGGCGGGGCTCGAACTCGCCAGCCTGTCGGCGGCCTCGACCCGCGAGGAAAGGGGCGAGCCGGTGCCCGGCCTCGTTGTCGTCGCGCGCAAGAAAGGTTGAAGCGACACGGAATCTGGAGCGTTTCACGCCTTGATCGAGCACTTCCGATTTGCCGGATATGAAGCGGATTTGGCTGAGACGGAATTAGCAACTCGTCATGCCCGGCTTTAGGCCGGGCATCCACGTCTTGGGAACTTCAATCACGAAGACGTGGATGGCCGGGACATAAGGGCGTTTACGCCCGTCTTCGACGGGCTATGCTTGGCCATGACGGAGTGCTTGATTCATCAAAATCGAAAAAGCTGTAACGCCGCGCTCTCGACCTTGATCCGTCGGCACCTTACCTTGGGCGCGTGGCGCTCACCGAACCCTCGACCCCTTTGCATCCGCTGTTGCCGAATCGCTTCGCGCACTGGTTCGCCGCGCGGGGCTGGGCGCCTCGTGCGCATCAGCTCGCGCTGCTGGAAAAGGCGTTTGAAGGCCGCTCGACCTTGCTGATCGCGCCGACCGGCGCCGGCAAGACGCTGGCGGGCTTTCTGCCGACGCTGGTGGAGTTGTCTGACCCCGCTCCGCGTACGACTCGCGCTTCACCCTCTTCTGCCTCAGGTCTTTCTTTCCCCTCTCCCCTTGTGGGAGAGGGTGGCGCGCCGCTGCAAGCGGCGAGACGGGTGAGCGGTAAAGCTTCTCGTGGCGCGCGCACGCGCTCCCCCTCTCCCGATCCTTCGCTTCGCTTCGGATCACCCTCTCCCGCAAGGGGAGAGGGAAGACCACCTGGCCTCCACACTCTCTACATCTCGCCGCTGAAGGCGCTGGCGGTCGACATCGCGCGCAATCTCGAACGCCCGATCGCCGACATGCAACTGCCGATCCGGGTCGAGACCCGCACCGGCGACACGCCCGCCTCGCGGCGCCAGCGGCAGCGGCGCTATCCGCCCGACATCATGCTGACCACGCCGGAACAGCTTGCGCTGCTGCTGTCGTCGGACGACGCGCCCTACATGTTCTCGTCGCTGAAGCGCATCGTGCTCGACGAACTGCATGCGCTGGTCACCTCCAAGCGCGGCGACCTGCTCTCCCTCGGCCTCGCGCGGCTGTGGCACCTCGCGCCGCAGGCCACCGCGATCGGCCTGTCGGCGACCGTCGCCGATCCGCAGTCGCTGTGTCGCTTCCTGGTGCCGCAGAAACCGGATGAGCCGCGCGCCGCCGATCTCGTCATCGCCGATGCCGGCGCCGCGCCGATCGTCGAGATGCTGGATACGCGCGAGCGGCTGCCCTGGGCCGGGCATTCGGCGCGCCATGCGCTGCACGAGATCTATGATCTCGTGAAGGCCAACAAGACCACGCTGATGTTCGTCAACACCCGCTCGCAGGCGGAGATGCTGTTTCAGGAACTGTGGCGCATCAACGACGACAATCTCGCCATCGCTTTGCATCACGGCTCGCTCGATGTCGCGCAACGCCGCAAGGTCGAGGACGCGATGGCGGCGGGGCGCTTGCGCGGCGTGGTCTGCACCTCTTCGCTCGATCTCGGTATCGACTGGGGCGACATCGATCTGGTCGTCAATGTCGGCGCGCCGAAGGGCGCCTCGCGCCTGATGCAACGGATCGGCCGCGCCAATCACAGGTTAGATGAGCCCTCGCGCGCGGTGATGGTGCCGGCCAATCGTTTCGAGGTGCTGGAATGCCGCGCCGCCATCGACGCGGTGGCCGAGAACGCGCAGGACACTCCGCCTTTGCGCTCCGGGGCGCTTGATGTTTTGGCGCAGCATGTGCTCGGCCGCGCCTGCGGCGAGCCGTTTCTGGCCGACGAGCTCTACGACGAAGTGCGCAGCGCCGCGCCTTACGCTGAGCTTGCGCGCGCCGACTTCGACGACGTGATCGATTTCGTCGCGACCGGCGGCTACGCGCTGAAAAGCTACGAGCGGTTCGCGCGCATCAAGCAGGACAAGACCGGGCGCTGGCGCGTCGCCAATCCGAAAGTGCGGCAAAGCTACCGGCTCAATGTCGGCACCATCGTTGAGGAGCCGATGCTGAAGGTGCGCCTGGTGCGTGCGCGGCGCGGCGGCAGCGGTTCGACCGGACCGATCGCGCGCGGCGGCCGGCTGCTCGGCGAGATCGAGGAATATTTCATCGAGGGCCTCGTCGGCGGCGACACCTTCGTGTTCGGCGGCGAGATCGTGCGCTACGAGGCGCTGGTGGAAGATCAGGTCTACGTCTCGCGCGCCAACGACGCCGACGCCAAAGTGCCGTCCTACATGGGGGGCAAGTTTCCGCTCTCGACTTATCTCGCCGAGCGCGTGCGCCTTCTGCTCGCGGACCGCAAGGCGTGGCGGTACCTGCCGGAGCAGGTGCGCGATTGGCTGTCGCTGCAGGCGGCGTTCTCGCAGATTCCCGGCCCGCGCGAACTGGTGGTCGAAACCTTCCCGCGCGCCGACAAGCATTACCTCGTCTGCTATCCGTTCGAGGGGCGGCTGGCGCATCAGACGCTCGGCATGCTGCTGACGCGGCGGTTGGAGCGCGCGCGAATGCGCCCTCTCGGATTCGTCGCCAACGAATATGCGCTGGCGGTGTGGATGCTGGGCGATGCCTCGGCGATGATCCGTGACGGCAGGCTCGATCTCGATGCGCTGTTCGATCCCGACATGCTGGGCGACGATCTCGAAGCCTGGCTCGCCGAATCCGCGTTGATGAAGCGCACCTTCCGCACCTGCGCGGTGATCTCCGGCCTGATCCCGCGCCGTTTCGTCGGCGAGGAGAAGTCGCGCCGGCAGGTGCTGTTCTCCACCGACCTCGTTTATGACGTGCTGCGCAAGCACCAGCCGGATCACGTTCTGCTGCGTGCCGCGCGCGCCGATGCCGCCACCGGGCTTTTGGATATAAGACGTCTCGGCGATATGCTGGCGCGCATCCGGCGGCGAATCACCCATCGGGAACTGGGTCAGGTTTCGCCGCTGGCGGTGCCGGTGATGCTGGAAATTGGCCGCGAGGCGGTCTATGGCGAGGCCTCCGACGAGTTGCTGGCGGAAGCCGCCGAGGAACTCGTGAAAGAAGCGATGGCGCGGGATTGATGACGATGTTTTCTGCGGCAATCCCTATGCCGTCATGGCCGGGCTTGACCCGGCCGTCCACGTCTTGTCGTTGGCTGCAAGAAAGACGTGGATGCCCGGCACGAGGCCGGGCATGACGAACGAAAGTGCAGTTCGCTATTCATCGTCCGAGCACGTCACCGTCTCCGGCATCACCTTCGTCGCCGATCTCGCCGGCGCGCTGTTCTGGCAGGACGAGCGCCTGCTGGTGATTTCGGACCTGCATCTGGAGAAAGGCTCGAGCTTCGCCGCGCGCCGCGTGCTGCTGCCGCCTTACGACACCGCGGCGACGCTGGCAAAGCTGCGCGCGGTGATCGGGCGGCACGCTCCGCGCACCGTGATCGCGCTCGGCGACAGCTTCCACGACCGCGACGCGCATCGGCGTCTGGAAGCCGCCGACCGTGCGACGCTCGCCGAATTGCAGGCGCGGCGCGACTGGATCTGGATTGCGGGCAATCACGACCCGGCGCTGCCGCGCGAGATCGGCGGCACCGTCGCCGATGAAGTGCGGATGGGGCCGCTGACCTTCCGTCACGAGCCGACCGGCGCGCAGGGCGAGATCGCCGGCCATCTGCATCCGAAAGCGCGGGTCAGTCGCCGCGGCCGCTCGGTCGAGCGGCGATGCTTCGCCAGCGACGGCGATCGCGCCATCATGCCGTCGTTCGGCGCCTATACCGGCGGGCTCAGCATTCGCGACGACGCCTTCGCGGCGGTGTTCCGCTCGCTTGCCTTCACCGCCCATGTGCTCGGCGACAACCGCATGCATGCCATCGCCGCCGCGCGGTGTTATTAGTTTCGTAGAGACACTCTGTCGTCATGGCCGGGCTTGACCCGGCCATCCACGTCTTTCATGCCGCGGTGATTCCAGACGTGGATGCCCGGCAAATAGGCGAGCGAAGCGACGCCGTTCTTCGAACGGCTATGGCCGGGCATGACGAGACTGAAGAGCCCAGACTAGTCCCGCCGGAACACCACCGAGCCGAGCCAGCCGACGGCGAGCGCCATCAGCGCGGTGGCAAGGCCGTAGAGCAGGCCGTATTCGCGCGCCGAGGTGGCGATGAACTGTTCGAAGCCAATCTTCACCACCTCGAACGAGGTCTGCGTCCGCGCGGCGAGCTGGCCGCCGGCGAGCAGCTTGATGTCCACCATGTAAGTGCCGATCGGCACTTCGGCAGGCAGCGGGATGCTGGTGCGGAACAGCGTCGGGGTGAGGAACGTCACCGCGTCGTCGGTCTCGCGGTAGAGCCCGCGCTGCGCGCGCAGGCGGATGAAGGCGGTGCGGAAGGCGTCGCTCGCCACCACGTCGGCATAGTCCGGGCCGATGCGCTGGATCAGCGGCACGTTGGCGAGGCCGATCTGCAGGCGGCGCTGCACGTCCGGTGTCGCCATCTCGGCGATCGGGCGGTTCGCGAACACGCCGAGATAGGACGGCACCTTGATGAATTCGCGCGAGTCGCGGTTGACCCAGATGCCGAGCACCGGCTCCTTGCGCCGGGTCACCATGTCGCCGCGCGGCCCGCTCACCGTCACCACCATGTCGTAGCCGCTGTCGCGCGGCAGCGCCTTGCCCTCGCGCTCCACCGAGCCGAACAGCACAAGCTCCTCGCCGGAATAGTTCGAGGTCACGGTGACGCGATAGTTCGACACCGACACGATCAGCTCCTCGGCGCGCGCCGGCGCGGCGATGAGCAGCCCCAGCACCATCAGGAGCAAGGCGGGACGATGGTTCATGATCCGGGAGCGGCTCATGGACTCATCCCCAGTTCGCGGATCGAATAGAGGTCCTGCGGCCGGATCGCGAGCTCGGCGGCGAAGCGGATGCCGACCGACAGGATCAGGAGGCCGAGCAGCAGCCGCAGATGCTCGCCGCGAATCCGCAGGCCCGCCTGCGCGCCGAACTGCGCGCCGATCACGCCGCCGACCATCAAGACCAGTGACAGCACGGCGTCGACCTGGTGGTTGGTCGCTGCATGCAGCACGGTTGCGATCAGCATGGTGAACAGCGTCAGCACCATCGAGGTGCCGATCACGGTCGCGGTCGGAATCCGCAGCACGTAGATCATGATCGGCACCAGCAGGAAGCCGCCGCCGACGCCCATGATGGCGCCGAGAAAGCCGATGAACAGGCCGATGCCGGCGATCGGAATCACCGACAGATACATTTTCGAGCGCTTGAAGCGCACCTTCAGCGGCAGGCCGAGGATCCAGCCTTGCGCGCGGGCGCGGCGCGCCAGCGGCGGCGGGCCGCTGCGGTGGATGCGCAGCAGGGTGCGGATGCCTTCCCACACCATCAGCCCGCCGACCGCGGTGAGCAGGATCAGATAGGACAGCGAGATGATGAGATCGAGCTGGCCGACACGGCGCAGCAGCGTGAACAGCGCGACGCCGAGCGCGGTGCCGGCGATGCCGCCGCCGGTCAGGATCGCGGCCATCAAAGGGTCGATCGCGCGCCGTCGCCAGTACGACAGCGCGCCGGAGAACGAGGAGGCGGCGATATGGGTGGAGACCGAGGCGACCGCGACGGCCGGCGCGATGCCGACGAAGATCAGAAGCGGCGTCATCAGGAAGCCGCCGCCGATGCCGAACATGCCGGACACGAAGCCGACCGCCGCGCCCATCGCCAGGATGAGGAAGACGTTGACCGGCAGATCGGCGATCGGAAGGTAGAGTTGCACGCCGCGTTCGCTTCGGTTTGCGTCGCGGCTCGCGCCGCCGCCCGCAGTCGGACCATGCGGCGATGCCTGCCTTGCGCGGGCCTGCGCCGTCATTCTGCTTAACCGAAAATCGGCGAGGGGACAAAGACTCTGCGGCTGGCGCTTCTCACGCGTCTTGCCCAGGGGCCGGCGAGGGCAAGAGCGTCGTCATGGCCGGAATTTTTTCTGTCGTCCCGGGCAGGCCGGGACCCATAGCCCCGGTGATTGCTTTTGAAAACGACAAGTTCAGCGTTTCCATCGTGACGCTGGCGATGATTGGGTCCCAGCCTGCGCCGGGACGACCCTGTGCTTGTTTCTTTCTCCTCAGGACGAGGCTCCGCCGCTCACGCCAGCCACCATCGCATTCGTCAGGCCCGGGGGCTTGTCCCGGGCATCCACGCCCGACCGTCATTGCGAGCCAACGGGCCCGCGCGACGCCATCAGTTCCTCATGGTGAGGAGGAGCGAAGCGACGTCTCGAACCACGAGGCCCCATCGCCGGCGGATAGTCGAGCCCCATCCTTCGAGACGCGGCGAAATCGCCGCTCCTCAGGATGAAGGTTGAGTTCAGGAGCCGGATTGCTTCGGCGCACCGCGCCTCGCAATGACGGGCCGATATCGACCGGCCCGCGCAAGGGTCGCCAAGATGCAGGATCGGAAAAAGAAGTTCAGCGCGCGGCGTCGCTGAGGTGCAGCGGCTTGGAAGCGCCGGGCGCGGAAGGCTTCGCGGCGCTCTTCGAGGCTTTGGCCGAACTCTTGGCCGCGGACTTGGGTGCTGCCTTCGGCGCGGCGTCCCAGCCGCCGGCGGGGGTGGCGACGTTGACCGCGTCGGCCGGCTGCTGCTCCGGCGCGAAGGTCTGGACCGCGAGTCTGGCGGCGGCGAGCGACTGGGCGTCGAGCCGCTTGGCGACGTCGTCGCGCTTGCGGCCGGCGTCGGTGTCGCCCTGCGCGGCGGCGAGGCTGAACCATTTGTAGGATTCGGCGAGGTTCTGCTCCACGCCGATGCCGCGGGCATAGAGAATGCCGAGATTGAACTGGCTGTCGGCGACGCCGCGCTCCGCCGCCTTGCGGAACCAGTCGGACGCGGCCTGATAGTTCGGGCCCCTGCCACCGCCGTCGGCGTTCAGCACCGCCAGATTATGCATCGCCTTGGCGTTGCCGCGCTCGGCGGCCTGCTGGTAGTAGCGCGCCGCGGCGTCGAGATCCTTCTTCTCGCCGAGGCCCTTTTCATAGAGCGTGCCGAGCCGGAACATCGCCGGCACCACATTGCCCTGCGCGGCGCGGCCGTACCACTTCGCCGCTTCGTCGAAATTCGCCGGCACGCCGCGGCCTTCCGCATAGCGCAGGCCCACTTCATAGGCCGCCGCCGGATCGCCCTTCAGTGCGGCGCTGCGCAGCGTCGCCGACCCGATGGCGTCGGGCAGTTTGTCGTTCACCGGGATCCATTTGCCCGGCGCGGTCTTCACCGCCGATTGCGGCGCGGGAATCGTGCCGGTCACGTCGGGCAGTGGCGCGACGCTCGGCGCGGGCGCGGCAGGCGTCTGCGACTGCTTTTCGAGCGGCGTCGGCGAGGTCATCGATGGCGCGGGCACGAAGCTGTCGGGCTGGACCGCCGGCATGTCCCGAGGCGCCAGCGGCGGCGCGGCCCGCGTTTCGGCGGTCGGTGCCGGCATGGCCGGATCGCCGCTGGCAAGCAGGTTGATCGCCAGCTTGGCGGTGGCGAACACGATCACCATGACGCTGGCGCCGACCAGCACCGTGCGGATCTTCGAGGAGACCGTTGACGGCGCGGCGTCGGCCGGCTTGGCGGCGGCGCGCGCCGCATCGTTCAGCGTGGTGACGCGGTTCGGCTTGTTGCCGGCTTTGGGTTTGCTGGCGGCTTGCGCGGATTGCGCCGCCTGCGCGGCGCGGCGCGCGGCCTGGATGAAGTTCGACGACGACACCGGCTCGCGGCTGCTCGCGGCGATGTCCTGCAGCGCGCTTTCGGAGGCGGCGATCCGCTCCGAGGACGAAGCGCGGCCGAGCGGCATGCGGCTGCCGGGTTCGAGCGGCTGATCCGGCGGCAGATCCGGCGCGATCGGCGTACGCGCGGCGGCGCGGGGCGGCGCGGCCGGTTCGGCGTCGGCGCTGGACGATGCGGGTGCGGGGATCGGCGCGGCCTGCGGCGGCTGACGGGTCGGCGTGAAGATCTGTGCCAACGCCGGATTGGGCAATTCCGGACGCGGCTGCGCTGGCATCGCGGGCATGGCGGCCTGCGGCGCGGGGCGCGGCGGCTGCATGGGAGACGACGGCGGTGGCGCCGCGCTGGCGCGCTGGCGCAGATCGCCTTCGATCTGGGCGAGGCGATCGACCACATGTCCGAGCGTCGAATGCACCGCTTCGAGCGAGTCTTGCGTGCGCCGCTCGATCTCGGTCTGGCCCTGACGCATGTCGGAGAGTTCGCGCCGCAGCGCGTCGATGAAACCAGGGTCCATCGGCGCGGCAGCCAGCGGCCGCACCTCGGCTGCCGCGCGCTGCTCCTGCAACAGGCGCAGGATCTGCGACAGCCCGTCCTCGACAACGCCGAGCGGGGCCGGGGCGCTTTGCGTGGCCTCGATGCGTTCGATCAGATGCGCGATGCGCTGTTCGACATGGCCGAGCGCGGCGGAGCCGTCATGGCCGACCTGCAGATTGTCGAGCCGGTCGGAGATGGTGCGCACGGCGTTGTCGAAATAGCTGGAATCGGCGGCCGGGCGCTCGCGCTGCTCCAGCGTCGAGGTCAGGAGCGCGATGCGCTGCTCCAGCGCGGCGAGGATATTGTCGTTGCCGGCATGCTGGGTGATCTGATCGACCTTCGCCGACAGCGTGCGCAGATTGTCGGAGAGCTGCGCCAGCGCCTCGTTCGAGGCGACGTTGGCGACGATGGCTTTCAGCGCCGCGATCGCATCGTTGAGCTGCTGCATCGTGCGCGGATCGTCGCTGGCGCGCACGATGGCGTCGACCTTGCCGCCGAGATTGCGGATCGCCTCGTCGAAGCCGGCGAGTTGCTCGGCCGGCGTCAGCGAGCGCAGTTCGTTGCGCAGCTCGGACAGCGCGCGTTCGATGCTGGCCAGCGCGCTACCGTCGACGCCGTGCTGATGGGTCTCGTCGATGCGTCGTCCGAGCGAGCGGATCTCGTTCTCCAGCGATTCGATGGCGCGGCGCGGCAGCGCCTCGGTGATCGCGGCGCGGATCGTGGAGAGTTCGGCGCGGAAGGCGGCGATCACCTGTTCGGCCGGATCGGGGCGGCGATGCAGCGCCTCGATCTGGCTGGTAATGGTCGACAATTGCCGTTCGAACTGGGTCAGGTCCGGCTGCGCCGAGGCCAGCGGCGCGGCCATCTGCGGCGGCAGATATGGCGCGGGATTGAAGGCGCCGCCATGGGGCACGGCGTTGTTCGGGGTCGCGTTGCGATGGCCGTTCAACTGGCCCTGCCGCGCGACGATTTCGGCGATCGAGAAATCCACCGGCGGCAGCGGCGTCGTGGCCGGCATCGCCGGCCGCGGCTCGGGCGGGCGCGACATCTGCGAGAGCCGGGCGTCGAGCCGCGAAATCGCGTCGTTGAGCTGGCGGGCAACGCCATTGTCGCCGCGCAAGGGCGGCGCCGTCATCTGCTCGATCTGGCGGGTGATGGCGTCGAGGCGGTGGTGAATCTCGGCGATGTCCTGCGCGGCGTTGCCGGGGACTTGCTGTCCGGGCATCGCCATTCCGGCGGCGTGCATCCAGTCGTTGGGCGACAGGCCGGCATGACGCGCGGCGGCGTCCGCCCGCTCCCTGACGGAGAGTTCGATCCCTTCAACGCTCGACGATCCGCGCGATGTCATGCCCTGGTCCGGTGTCCGGCGCCTGGGCTCTCGCCCAGCACCTGCCCCTCCCGCGTCGCATTGAACGAACAAACAAATTCGCGACGCAGGCGGTTTTCTTCAGGCGTGACTTTTTCGCGTTAGGGTAAACAATGGGTTAAGGAAGCCGCTGTGCAGCGCGGAAAATGCGGGGCCGGCGCGATTTGCATCGAAGCATCATTTGCGACCCGTCATGCGCCCACTTCTCCCCGGTGGGGAGAGGCGAAGAAGAGATCTGGAATCCGAATCCTCGTCCTCAGGGCCTGACCGGAAATGCAGGTTGCGTTTTCAGGATGGTTTCGTCATCGACGAAATTTTTCATCCCGGTCGTCCCCCGGCCTGCGCCGGGACGACCCTTTCCTCGGCGAGACTCTGAGAAGCATCGCGCGGCGGTGAATTTCGAGGGATGAGGCCCGTGTCCCGGATGCTGCGCAGCGCGTTAGCGGTGCACTGCTGATCCGGAATCGTTCTGGGCACGGCGTCTGGACCGGCCCCGGATCAGCGAAGCGGCACCCGAGGAGCTAAAGACGCGTGTGAGCGCGCTAGTGGTGCCGCACCGCGTCCGGGGCACAGCCATGATGGCCTCATGGTTCGAGACGCGCGCGCCTCGCTCCTTGCCGTGAGGAGCAGAGGTAGGCCCTCCGGCGCATTGGGGGGACTGACGCAAGGTTGCCCGGTGGCGGAAGGGCCAATTTTCGGAAAGGCCAATTTTAATGAGCAGTAGATTTTTTATCTATCATCTTTTTCAGATTATCTCGTGTTGTTTTTGAATAATCTGAATTTAACGGTGAAGCGGTGGCTTTGTTGGACTTCGGAGTGGACCAATTGCAGGCTTCTTCGATTTTGGTGCGGGCTGTCGAAACGTCGCTCAGATCGAACAGGCCATCTGCTTGACGACCTTGAAAGCCGGTTGCGCGAATGAACAGCTTCCCGTTGTCCGGAAGAAGCCGGATGAATGCAATTGCGTTTGGAGCAAACGCGGCGTTGCCGTTTGTGGATTTATGCCAACTAAAGGTCGTCGGAGGATCGTCATTGATACGAATAATTATTGGAATTGTATCACCCGTGCCGGACACGAAAAATCCTGCCGGCATAAATATGGCTTCTGTCTTTCTTTCCTTACATCGGAGTACGAGTCCGCCGCCGTCCTTTGTTTGCAGTATGGCAGTGACTTGAACTGAGTCGTCTAGGGGTGATTTGTCGACAGTATATTGCCATTCTGCTTTAGCTGGCGGAGCATTGTTGTCAGGCGAACGATCCGTTCTTGACGTCCCAATCTCATCATAACATTTCAATCGAGCAGTATCTGATGTGACTTTGCGACAAAGAGAATAAGTAAGAGCATCGAACTGAGCGTATGCAATGCCACTAAACATTGTCGCGATAATTGCAGCTAAGACGAACTTAGGCATATTCAATGTGCTCGCTCACTAGTGAATTTGAAAACAAAACCGCAACCTTGGGAAGAGTTCAAGAAAAAGATCGCGAGAAAGTATCAATTAATGCTGGAGGTGGCCTAGGTTCGGGAATGGCCTGCCGTCTCGGCAGGCCATTTTGTTTTGTTGGTTTTCGGTGGGTTGAGGCTTAAGCCTTGGCGGCCTCGGCCTGCAACGCGGCCTGCACCGCCGGGCGTGCCGCGACGCGGGCCTTGAAAGCGGTGACATTGGGCAGGCCGGAGAGGTCGAACTTCATCTTCTCGGCCCAGGTCAGGAGGGTGAACAGATAGCCGTCGACCACGGTGAAGCTGTTGCCCATCAGGTAATCCTTCCCGGCCAGCGCCTGCTCGACCAGCTTCAGCTTGGCCATGATCATGTTGCGGAAAATGGTCTTGGCCTCTTCGGGCATCGCCGGGTTGAACAGCGGGCCGAAGCTCTTGTGCAGGTCGGTGGAAACGAAATTGAGCCATTCCTGCAGCCGGTAGCGCTCCGGCGTGCCGTTGGCGGGTGCAAGACCCTTTGCGGGCGCCTGGTCGGCGATCCACTGCACCACCGCCGGTCCCTCGGTCAGCACCTCGCCATTGTCGAGGACCAGCGCCGGCACCTGGCCTTTCGGATTGACCTTGGTGAAGTCGCTGCCGTCGGCCAGCGTCTTGGCGCGCAGATCGACCTTGACGAGGTCATGCGCGAGGCCCGCCTCGTGCAGTGCGATATGGGGCGAAAGCGAACACGCGCCGGTCGAATAATAAAGTTTCATGGCAATTCCTTCCTGTGCTTTAGAGAGACGGCATCTTGGCAAGTGGGACAATGCTCTTTAAATGCAGTTGCATGAAGCCGTCAATGTAAATGCAGTTGCATGTAACTCGATTGTGAGCGTCCGGGATATCGGCATGAAGCGCAGGCCCTCAACGGAAGCGACCGAGGCTTGGATCCGCCTGATGCGGGTGCAAAGCCGCGTGCTCGACGCCGTGGAGCAGGATCTGAAGCGGGCGGGCTTTCCGCCGCTCGCCTGGTACGACGCGCTGCTTGAGCTGTCGCGCGCGCCGGGCGGCGAGCTGCGTCCGGTCGAGCTCGAAAAGCAGATGCTGCTGCCGCAATATTCGACCTCGCGCCTGATCGACCGGCTGGTCGATGAGGGGCTGGCGGTGCGCCGCGAATGCGAGAAGGACAAGCGCGGCCTGTTCGTCGCCGTCACCGAAGAGGGGCGCGAGCTGCAAAAGAAGATGTGGTACTCTTATTCGTCCGCGATCGAGCGTCATATCGGCTCGAAGCTGTCGGACGCCGACGCGGCGCAGCTCTCCGCGCTGCTCGAACGGCTCGGCTGCTGCGGAGGCCCCGGCATGGCGAAGGACGCCGCCGACACCGTGTGCCGGGACCCGGGTTCGCTGCGATGAGATTTTCTTCATTCCTTCCATTTACGGGTTCATCCGCCCGTTGCGCCGCGCTGGCGCCGCGGATCGTTGCTTGCTTTATCCGGACATCTCATGGCGCGTGACCAGATCGATATGACGCCGCTGCAGTCGCGCGACGAACTCGTCGCCTGGCTCGAAGCGGGCGTGAAGCCGAAAGCGGATTTCCGCATCGGCACCGAGCACGAGAAGACGCCGTTCACGCTCAAAGGTCACGATCCGGTGCCCTACGAAGGCCCGCGCGGCATCGGTGCGCTGCTCGAAGGCATGAAACTCCTGCTCGGCTGGGAGCCGATCATGGAGAAGGGCAACATCATCGGTCTTTATGATGTCACCGGCGGCGGCGCGATTTCGCTGGAGCCGGGCGGGCAGTTCGAACTGTCCGGCGCGCCGCTCGAGACCATCCATCAGACCGCCTCCGAACTGATGGCGCATCTGGCGCAGGTGCGCGAGATCGCAGCGCCGCTCGGCATCGGCTTTCTCGGCCTCGGCATGACGCCGTCATGGTCGCGCGCGCAGATCCCGGTGATGCCGAAGGGCCGCTACCGCATCATGACGCAGTACATGCCGAAGGTCGGCAGCTACGGCCTCGACATGATGTACCGGACCTGCACCGTGCAGGCCAATCTCGATTTCTCGTCCGAAGCCGACATGGTCAAGAAGCTGCGGGTCTCGGTGGCGTTGCAGCCGGTCGCGACCGCTCTGTTCGCCAATTCGCCGTTCACCGAAGGTGCGCCGAACGGCTTTGTGTCGTTCCGCTCCGAGATCTGGCGCGACACCGACAATGCGCGCGCCGGCATGATTCCGTGGGCGTTCGAGGACGGCATGGGCTTCGAGCGCTGGGTCGATTACGCGCTCGACGTGCCGATGTATTTCGTCAAGCGCGGCGAGACCTATATCGATGTCGCAGGCTCCTCGTTCCGCGATTTCTTCGAAGGCCGCAACGATCACTTGAAGGGCGAGCGTCCGACGCTGTCGGACTGGGCCAATCATCTGTCGACGATCTTCCCCGAGGTGCGGCTCAAGCGCTATTTGGAGATGCGCGGCGCCGACGGCGTGCCGCTGGGTCTGTTGCCGGCACTGCCCGCGTTCTGGGCCGGACTGCTCTATGACGATGTCAGCCTCGATGCGGCGTGGGAGATCGTCCGGCATTGGACTGCGGCCGAACGCCAGGCGATGCGCGATGCCGTGCCGCGTCTCGGCTTCAAGGCGATGATCGGCAACCGCTCCGTGCTCGAAGTCGCGCGCGAGTGTCTCGTGCTGGCGCGCGCCGGATTGCAGCGCCGCGCGCGCTTCGATCATTTCGGCCGCGACGAGACGCATTTCCTCGATCCGCTCGACCGTCTCGCCGACGACGGCCGCACCCAGGCCGAGGTGATGCTCGCCAGATTCAATGGCGAATGGGCCGGGTCCGTCGCGCCGGTCTATACCGACTACGCGATGTAGAGATCGGCGCGCATCGTTCGCGGCGCCGATCCGGTCGCAACGCGCGACTATCAAGCAAACTTGTTCCGCATTCACGCGCCGTTCATCTGCCATACAGGAAGCCGCCGCTTGAATGTCGGACGGCGTCCGGCCGTTTTGCATTTGCATTGGAATCACTGGACATTTTGCATGACCGGAGATCGCATCCCGCCATTTTTATTTGGTCAGGTCCCATGCGACTCGGCGTGGGCCGGCCGTGCGGCGCCGGGCCGACGTTTTTTGTTTGCGGTGCGGGCCTCGATCGGCGTGCTGCTGGCGCTGATGCTGATCGGCGCCGCGCTGCCGTCGCCTGCTTTCGCGCAGGCGAATTTCGATCGGCCCGGCGGCGACTATGCTCATTCGAAGGTGCCGTCCGGCGATCCGGCGATCTGCGCGCTGACCTGCGAGCGCGACAAGAAATGCCGGGCGTGGAGTTTCAGCTATCCGGTGCCGAATAGCGAAGGCGCGTTGTGCTGGCTGAAGAACGCGGTGCCGCCGCGCGAGGCGAACAATTGCTGCGTCTCCGGCGTGCGCGGCGCCGGCGTTCTCGAAACGCGCAACCGGCGGGTCGAGATCGCGACCGATCGCTATGGCGGCGACTATCGCAGCGTCACGGTGCCGGCGGACGGGCAGGGCGACCATTGCAAGGCGGTGTGCGAGGGCGACAACCGGTGCCGGGCGTGGACCTATGCGCGTCCGGGTTATGCCGGACGCGAGGCGCGCTGTTTCCTCAAGGACCACATCAAGCCGCCGCGCCGCAAGCCGGGCTTCATCTCCGGCGTGGTGCGCTGACGGCGCAGGCGCGCGGCAACATTACATGTCATGTCGATTTAATACGCGGTTCATTGTGATTTCATGTGGTGCGAAATCACTGCACCGTGCTGAACGTGCGTGCCAGCCGCAGCCCCGACAGCCATGTCCAGACCGGCTTTCGTTTCACCGCGATGTCCCATGAGCCGACGATGGTGTCGACCCGGCCGACCAGATCGTCGACCGGCAAGAGACCGACGCCGCCGTCCGCCACCGGCACGCGGCTGTCGGCGGAATTGTCGCGATTGTCGCCGAGCACGAACAGTTTTCCATCGGGCACGAGTACATCCGGCGTGTTGTCGAGCACGCCATGGGTGCGCAGCTTGAAGATGGTGTGGGTGCGTCCGCCCGGCAGCGTCTCGATAAAACGCGCGGCCGGGGTGAGATGGCCTTCGCCATCCTCGGCGTCGCCATAACCGTCAGGGCGCAGGCCGACCGCTTCGCCATTGATGAAAAGATGGCCGTGACGCATCTGCACATGGTCGCCGGGCAGTCCGACCACGCGCTTCACCCACGCCTGCGAGGTATCGCCGGGCCAGCGGAACACCACGACGTCGCCGCGCGCCGGCAGCTTGCCGAAGATGCGGCCGCTCTCCGGCAGCGCGATATTGATCGGCAGCGATGCGGTGCCGTAGCCATAGGGATATTTCGTCGCGAGCAGCGCATCGCCGATCAGAAGCGTCGGCTCCATCGAGCCCGACGGCACGTAGAACGGCTCGGCCAGCGCGCCTTTCGCCGCCATCACGATGGCGAAGGCCGCGATCACCTCGGCGATCGCGCGCGACCATGATCGTGGCGCGGCTTTGCTGACCGGACGTTGTTCGCTCATGCGCCGGTGCCTCCGACCGTGATGCGATCCATGCGCAGCGTCGGCTGGCCGACGCCGACCGGCACGCCCTGTCCGTTCTTGCCGCAGGTGCCGATGCCGGCATCGAGTTCGAGATCGTTGCCGATCATGGTGATGCGATGCAGGTCGGTCGGCCCGTTGCCGATCAGCATCGCGCCTTTCAGCGGCGCGCCGAGCTTGCCGTTCTCGATGCGATAGGCCTCGGTGCACTGGAAGACGTATTTGCCCGAGGTGATGTCGACCTGACCGCCGCCGAAATTGGCGGCGTAGATGCCGTTCTTCACCGACGCCAGAATCTCCGCCGGATCGCGCTCGCCCGCCAGCATGTAAGTGTTGGTCATGCGCGGCATCGGCACATGCGCGTAGCTTTCGCGCCGTCCGTTGCCGGTCGGCTTCATGTTCATCAGCCGCGCGTTCTGGCGATCCTGCATGTAGCCGACGAGAATGCCGTCCTCGATCAGCACGGTCTTGTTGGTCGGCGTGCCTTCGTCGTCGATCGACAGCGAGCCGCGCCGCGCGGCGATGGTGCCGTCATCGACCACGGTGACGCCTTTCGCCGCGACCTGCCGGCCCATCAATCCGGCAAACGCCGAGGTCTGCTTGCGGTTGAAGTCGCCTTCGAGGCCGTGGCCGACCGCTTCATGCAGCATCACGCCGGGCCAGCCGGGTCCGAGCACCACGTCCATCTCGCCGGCCGGCGCCGGCACCGATTCCAGATTGACCATCGCCTGACGGATCGCGCCGTCCGCCGCTGAGCGCCACGCCTTGGTTTCGATGAAACGCGCGTAGCCTTCGCGGCCGCCATAGCCATGGCTGCCGGTCTCCTGCCGCTCGCCTGAGCCGGCGACCACGGAGACGTTGATGCGCACCAGCGGGCGGATGTCGCGATAGCTCTCGCCGTCCGGACGCAGGATTTCGACCACCTGCCAGGAGGCGCCGAGACTGACCGAGACCTGCCGCACGCGCGGGTCTTTCGCGCGCACATAGGCATCGATTTCGGCGAGCAGCTTGACCTTGGTCTCGAACGCCGGACCGTCGAGCGGATTCTCGTCGCCATAGAGCCGCACATTGGTGTGAGCCGGCGCCGCGGCGAAACTGCCGGCATAGCCGCCGCGTACCGCATGCACCGCGTCGGCGGCGCGAATCAGCGCCGGCAGCGAGACATCGGAAGAGTGTGCGTAGCCGACCGCGTCGTTCTTCACCGCGCGCAAGCCGAAGCCCTGGGCGGTGTCGTAGGTCGCCTGCTTGAGCCGGCCGTTGTCGAACATCAGCCCTTCGGACTGGCGATATTCGAGGAACAGTTCGCCGTCATCGGCGCCGTCGAGCCCGCGGATGATCTGTTTGCGGACATCGTCGCGGTCGAGGCCCGCCCGATCGATCAGGGAGGTGGGCGCGGACTGCTCGGGTGACGGATTGCTCATGGAAACTCCGGAAACATGCGGGCGGTGCCCATCCTGATCCGGAACATAGGCACGATTGTGCCGAAGGGCGAGGGCGCGGGAAGGTGAAACCGTCCTGCGCCGCGCCGCTTAAGGCAATTTGTCGTAGCCGTCGCCGAGCCCCTTGAGGCTGAGCGGGAAGCCGATGCCTTCCTCGGGGGTCTCGAAGATGATGAAGGTCGCGGTCTTGGCGCTGCGGAGCTGGCCGAGCAGCGCATCGTCCATCACGATTTCCGCGACGCAGCCGTTGGGCAGGCAGCGCACGAAGCCGGCGCGGCCGACATCCTTGTCGTCCAGCTTGAGCCCGAGGCCGGAGGGCAGCAGCACGCCGAGCGGCGCAACCACGCGCATCAGCTTGCTTTTCTGGTCGGCGGTCTTGAGGATAATGACGGTGAGGCCGGCGTTGGAACGGTCCTCCGCCACCACACTCTGGATCAGGGCGCATTGTTCGTTCTGGGCGCCGGCCGGGGTGTCGCAACGGATCTGCCAGTCGCCGTAGACCGCCTTGACCGCGCCCTGCGCATGCGCAGGCACCGCCGGTGCGGCCAAAAGCGCGGCAATCGCGGCAAAAATCCTCCAAAATGCGACCGATTTGCCAGAAAACACCGATATGGCGCGCAAGAGCGCCGCGGGTGCCCTGGCCATATTGCGGTTCAGATCCTCACAATGCGTCATTGATCCCTCGATCATATCAGCCGCGAAGCGCACTGAACGGCAATGGCGGCCTCTTGAAGGCGGCCTTTTGGCGGACCGTCATCGGAAGGCTCTGCGAATCGGCCCTGCCGCTGGCGTTCCTGCCTGTGGGTACATCCGGCAATCCTCATGTCAAGCATTTGTCCACCCGATAGGACGGCGGTTTTTTCGCTGTTCCGGTCAGGATTTCCCGCAAACATGACCTTTCATTACATACATTGCGGGACGCGTGGAATTATGATTTGAGAAATAGCAATTCGACGCGTTCTAACTGGTCTCAAGGGCCGGATTTGAGTGGCGGCGGGGATGAAGGCCGGGATCCGCCGAGGGCGGATCGCTGGGGGACATACAGGGAGCGTGAGCGGCATGAAGATGTCGAAGGGCCGATTGAGCCGCCGGATGTTGGGATTTGCGGTCGGCGCAGGCATGATGATCGCGGCAGGGGCCGCTTTTGCCGGAATGGGGCAGCCGACGCCCTGGGAATATACGCTGCAACATTCCGCATCGCCGGTGATGGACAGCGTCAACTGGGTTCACAATTTTCTGCTCTGGATCATCAGCTCGATCACCATTTTCGTGATGATCCTGCTGGTCGTGGTCATGGTCAAATTCAACGCCAAGGCCAACCCGGTTCCCTCCAAGACCACCCATAATACTTTGATCGAGGTGATCTGGACCATCGTACCGGTCCTGATCCTGGTCGCGATCGCGGTGCCGTCGTTCCGTCTGCTGTTCGAGCAGCTCGATATTCCGAAATCGGACCTCACCATCAAGGTGACCGGCAAGCAGTGGTACTGGACCTATTCCTATCCGGATCACGGCAAGTTCGAATTCGATTCTCTGATGGCGACCGACAAACAGCCGCGCCTGCTTGCGGTGGACAACGAGATCGTTGTTCCGGTGAACAAGGTGGTGCGTGTCCAGGTCACCGGCGCCGATGTCATCCACTCTTTCGCGGTGCCGTCTTTCGGCATCAAGATCGACGCGATTCCCGGCCGTCTGAACGAGACCTGGTTCAAGGCCACCAAGGAAGGCATGTTCTACGGCCAGTGTTCCGAACTGTGCGGCAAGGATCACGCCTTCATGCCGATCGCGGTCCGCGTCGTCAGCGATCAGGAATTCGCCACCTGGGTTGAAGGCGCCAAGAAGAAGTTCGCATCCGCGCCGGCGAACTCTTTCGCATCACTTGAGACGGCCGCCCGCTAAGCGAGCGGCCGACGCGCATCGCGCGAGCGCCAAAAGGTTCGGACTGCGAAGTTCAGAGGATTTAGAAAATGGCTACCAACGCTGCAACTCACTCCCCAGCCGATCATGCCCATGACGATCATGCGCATGATCACCCGACAGGCTGGCGCCGTTATCTGTATTCGACGAACCATAAGGACATCGGCACGATGTACCTTATCTTCGCGCTGGTCTCGGGCATTATCGGCGGCTTGATGTCGGTCGCCATCCGCATGGAGCTGATGCATCCGGGCGTGCAGTTCTTCCATGAGGCGCACACCTACAACGTGTTCGTGTCCAACCACGGTCTCATCATGATTTTCTTCATGGTGATGCCGGCGATGATCGGCGGCTTCGGCAACTGGTTCGTGCCGCTGATGATCGGCGCGCCGGACATGGCGTTCCCGCGCATGAACAATATCTCGTTCTGGCTGCTGCCGGCTTCGCTGACGCTGCTGCTGCTGTCGTCGTTCGTTGAGGGCGAACCGGGCGGCCTTGGCGCCGGCACGGGCTGGACGATGTACGCGCCCCTGTCGACCTCGGGTCATCCGGGCCCGGCGGTGGACTTCGTGATCCTGTCGATGCATCTGGCCGGCGCGTCCTCGATCCTCGGCTCGATCAACTTCATCACCACGATCTTCAACATGCGCGCGCCGGGCATGACCCTGCACAAGATGCCGCTGTTCGTGTGGTCGATCCTCGTGACCGTGTTCCTGCTGCTGCTGTCGCTGCCCGTTCTGGCCGGCGCCATCACCATGCTGCTGACCGACCGTAACTTCGGCACCACCTTCTTCTCGGCGGAAGGCGGTGGCGATCCGGTGCTGTTCCAGCATCTGTTCTGGTTCTTCGGTCACCCCGAGGTCTACATCCTGATTCTGCCGGGCTTCGGCATGATCAGCCAGATCGTCTCGACCTTCTCCAAGAAGCCGGTGTTCGGCTATCTCGGCATGGCCTATGCGATGGTCGCGATCGGCGGCATCGGCTTCGTGGTGTGGGCGCACCACATGTACACCGTCGGCATGTCGTCGTCGGCGCAGGCCTACTTCGTGGCGGCAACCATGGTGATCGCGGTGCCGACCGGCGTGAAGATCTTCTCCTGGATCGCGACGATGTGGGGCGGCTCGATCGAGTTCCGCGCGCCGATGATCTGGGCGATCGGCTTCATCTTCGTGTTCACCGTCGGCGGCGTCACCGGCGTGGTGCTCGCCAATGCGGGCGTCGACCGCGTGCTGCAGGAGACCTACTACGTCATCGCGCACTTCCATTACGTGATGGGCGTCGCGGCCGTGTTCGCCATCTTCGCCGGCTGGTACTACTGGTTCCCGAAGATGTCCGGCTACATGTACTCCGAGGGCATCGCCAAGCTGCACTTCTGGGTGATGTTCGTGGGCGTGAACATTCTGTTCTTCCCGCAGCACTTCCTCGGCCTCTCGGGCATGCCGCGCCGCTATATCGACTATCCGGATGCCTTCGCCGGCTGGAACCTGATCTCCTCGATCGGCGCCTACATCTCGGCGTTCAGCATCCTGATCTTCCTCTACGGCGTGATGCAGGCGTTTGCCCGCAAGGTGCCGGCCGGTGACAATCCGTGGGGTCCGAGCGCGACCACGCTGGAGTGGACGCTGTCGTCGCCGCCGCCGTTCCATCAGTTCGAGACGCTGCCGCGCGTGCAGTAATGCGATCACGGTCGCGGCGTTCGCGCCGCGGCCGGTTCTGTCATCCGCGGCGCCGTTGCGCACGGACCGTTTGTCAGGGAGTTGAGTTCAGCCTTGTCGATCGTCGAGAACCATGCCGTCGAGTTGCCCCGGATTTCGGAGGCAAGCGTTGCCGATTATGTCGCGCTGCTGAAGCCGCGGGTGATGTCGCTCGTGGTGTTCACCGCGCTGGTCGGTCTTGTGATTGCGCCGGTTCCGTTGCATCCGGTGCTGGCGATCACCTCGATCCTCTGCATCGCGGTGGGCGGCGGCGCGGCCGGCGCGCTCAACATGTGGTACGAGGGTGATATCGACGCGCTGATGACGCGCACTGCCAACCGCCCGATCCCGCGCGGCCGGGTGACGCGGCCCGAGGCGCTGGCCTTCGCGCTGACGCTCGCTTTCTTCTCGGTGATGACGCTCGGCACCCTGGTCAACTGGCTGGCCGGCGCGCTGCTCGCCTTCACGATCTTCTTCTATGCCGTGGTCTATACGATGTGGCTGAAGCGCTCGACCGCGCAGAACATCGTGATCGGCGGCGCTGCCGGCGCGCTGCCGCCGGTGGTGGCTTGGGCGGCGGCGACGGGCTCGCTGTCGCCGGAGCCGATCCTGCTGTTTTTGATCATCTTCCTGTGGACGCCGCCGCACTTCTGGGCGCTGGCGCTGTTCCGCTCCGACGATTATGCCCGCGCCAACGTGCCGATGCTGCCGGTGGTCGCCGGACCCGACGCCACGCGGCTGCAGATTCTGCTCTACACCGTGGTGCTGGTCGCGGTTGCGATTTCGCCTTGGCCGCTCGGTTATTTCAGCGCGGTTTACGGCGTGACCTCGGTCGTGCTCGGCGCCGGCATGCTGTGGTTCGCGATCCAGGTCTATCGGCATCGCACCGGCCGCCTCGCCGGTCATGCGACGCGTGCGCTGTTCAAATTTTCCCTGCTGTATCTTTTCATGCTGTTCGCCGTACTGCTTCTTGAGGTCGCAGTCTCCGCATTGCTGCGGGCGGTCTGGTAGGATGCGAGGTGTGAGTGCGATGGATGACAACCGGCCGAACGGAATTGTCCTCACCGAGGAGCAGAAGCGCCGTCGGCGCGAACGCTCGATCGCGATCGCGCTGGCGCTCGGCGTGCTTGTTCTGCTGTTCTTCGCGGTGACCCTGGTCAAGGGTCCCGGCGTGCTGGTCCGGCCGATCTGATGCGGGATGTGACGTGACGAAAGTGACGGACGAGACAACCAGAACGACGACCGGGGCGGCTTCCGCCGAGTCCCGGCCGGTGCCGCGCGTCAGCCGCGACGTCAAGGTCGCCTCGATCTGCGGATTCGTCGTCGCTTTGATGGTGGGCGCGTCCTATGCGGCCGTGCCGTTCTACAACTGGTTCTGCCGCACCACCGGCTTCAACGGCACCACACAGGTCGCGACCTCGACGCCGAGCCACGCCACGGAGCGGACCATCGCGGTGCGCTTCGATTCGAACGTCAGCGGCGGCCTGCCGTGGAAGTTCGAGCCGGAGAAGAATGAGATCAACGTCAGAATCGGCGAGGTGGTCACGGCCTATTACACCGTCACCAACCAGGCCGCGCGGCCAACCTATGGTGTCGCCGCCTATAACGTCGCGCCGCTGACCGCGGGAGCCTTCTTCCAGAAGATCAACTGCTTCTGCTTCAACGAGCAGTCCTTCGCGCCCGGCGAGAAGCGCGAACTGGCGGTGGTGTTCTATGTCGACCCGAAGATCATGGAAGACAGCGAGTACGATGGGCTGAACACCATCACGCTGTCCTATACGTTCTACCCCGCGAAAGATCCTGCGCCGAAGCCGCTCGCGGCGACGGAGCCGGACAAGCGCAAGGGTAATCTGTAACCTCTGATTGGAATTCGCGATACGCGCCGGGCAACCGGCACCGCAAACGGAGAACATAAATGGCGACCGGCCAAGTTAAACATCACGATTACCATCTCGTCGATCCGAGCCCATGGCCGTTTGTCGGTTCGCTGTCCGCCTTCATCATGGCGATTGGCGCCATCTCCTGGATGCATCATCTGTATGCGGCGGCGCCGATCGTGTTCGGCGTCGGCACCATCGGTGTGCTCTACACCATGGCGGGCTGGTGGGCGGACGTCATCCGCGAGGCCGAGCACAAGGGCGATCACACCCGCGTGGTGCAGCTCCATCACCGCTACGGCATGATTCTGTTCATTGCCTCCGAGGTGATGTTCTTCGTTGCCTGGTTCTGGGCCTATTTCAACGCCGCGCTGTTTCCGGCCGACCCGGTTCACGCCGCGCGCGAGGCTCTCTTTGGCGGCGTGTGGCCGCCGAAGGGCATCGCGACCTTCGATCCGTGGCACTTGCCGCTGCTCAACACGCTGATCCTGCTCACCTCGGGCACCACGGTGACCTGGGCGCATCACGCACTGCTCGAAAACGACCGTCAGGGCGTCAAATGGGGCCTGATCCTCACGGTGCTGCTCGGCGCCACCTTCACCTGCGTGCAGGCTTACGAATACAGCCACGCGGCGTTCAGCTTCGCCGGCCATATCTATGGTTCGACCTTCTTCATGGCGACCGGTTTCCACGGTTTCCACGTGCTGGTCGGCACCATCTTCCTGCTGGTCTGCCTGTTCCGCGTCTATGCCGGTCACTTCACCCCGAAGCAGCATCTCGGCTTCGAGTTCGCGGCCTGGTACTGGCACTTCGTCGACGTGGTATGGCTGTTCCTGTTCATCTGCATCTACGTCTGGGGCCACGGCGCCGAGACCATGGCGCATGCGGCGCACTGACGACCGCGATGATCTCAAAAGGCGGCCTGCGGGCCGCCTTTTTTATTGTCGGATTTTGTTGTCGGATTCCGATCTGCCAGCCCGCCCGGACAAGCACTTCTCCGAGACGTGCCTTTGAACAAGACATCGCCCGCTTTCTTTGAAATAACACGGCTCATATGAACCCGACATCGCCCGATCCGATTGCTCCTGACGCGCCGTCCGGCGTTTCGCCTTTTGTGGCGGGTCTGACCTGCCGCTGTCCGCGCTGCGGCAAGGGCAAATTGTTCGCGAGCATGCTGTCGCTGGCGCCGCGCTGCGAGACATGCGGGCTGGACTATGCCTTTACCGACGCCGGAGATGGCCCGGCGGTCTTCATCATCCTGTTCGCCGGGTTTGCCGTCGTTGCCTGTGCGCTGATCGTCGAGGTCAAGTATCAGCCGCCATTCTGGGTGCACGCCGCTTTGTGGGGACCGTTGATCTTTGCCACCACGCTGCTGCCGCTGCGTCCGGCGAAGTCGCTGCTGATCGCCCTGCAATATCATCACCGGGCGGCGGAAGGACGCCTGGTGAAGAAAGACCGGCATGACTGAGGCCGCCAGACCGTCGAGAGGCTGGTTCGGCATGACCGTGATTGCAGCGGTCATGGTGGCGGTGCTGGTCGGGCTCGGCCTGTGGCAGCTTCAGCGCCGCGACGAGAAACACGCGCTGATCGCGGCGCTGACCGAGCGGCTGGCCGCTGTTCCCGCGCCGTTGCCGCCGCGGGATGAATGGGCGAGCCTTTCGCCGGCGCGCGATGAGTTTCGGCGCGTGACCGTCACGGCTGTCTACGAAGCAAAGCCCGACGCGCGGGTGTTTTCGTCCGGCTCGGCGCTACGCACCGATCTTGCCGGCACCGGCGCATTCGTTTTCGCGCCGGCGCGGCTGGCGAACGGAGCGGTTGTCGCGATCGATCGTGGCTTTGTGCCGGACGGCCAGCAGGATCGCGCGGCGCAGACATCGCCCGATCAGCCCGTCACGTTGACCGGCTATCTGCGGTTTCCCGAAACCGCGGGCATGCTGACGCCGCATGAGGAGTCCGCCAAGCGGCTGTGGTTCGTGCGCGACCATCGCGCAATGGCGGCCGCCTATGGCTGGGGCGAGGTCGCGCCGTTCTATATCGATCTCGAATCGCCGGCGCCGGCTTCAGGCGTGCCGAAACCCGGTCCTTTGCAGGTCCATCTCAAGGACGACCACATGCAATACGCCATCACCTGGTTCGGTCTGGCGGTGGCGGTCCTGATTGCCTTCGGCTTCTGGCTGGCGGGCCAGCGTCGCGCCTGAATCCGGCCGCATTGAGCGGCTCATGCTGCGGAGCCTTCCTTGTGAAGCGTCGGCGCAGCCGGTAAAGTGCCCCGCATTCGTGCCATCAGCAAATAGATATTCTTAAATTATCAAAGGCTTAGCTGATCCGGCGAGCCTTTGGAGGGTGTGTTGACGACCTATCTTTCGACTCGGGGCGAGGCCCCCAGACTGCGATTTTGCGACGTGATGCTGACCGGGCTGGCCCGGGACGGCGGCCTCTACGTGCCCGAGGTTTGGCCGACCATGAGTGCGGCAGCGATCGCCGATCTGTCCGGCCGGCCTTATTGGGAAGTCGCGGTCGAGGTGATCCGCCCGTTCGTGGCTGGCGAAATTTCCGATGCCGATCTCGGCCGCATGGCGAACGAGGCCTACGCCACCTTCCGTCATCCCGCCGTGGTGCCGCTGCGTCAGAGCAACACCAACCAGTTCGTGCTGGAGCTGTTTCACGGCCCGACGCTGGCGTTCAAGGACGTCGCGATGCAGTTGCTGGCGCGGCTGATGGACCATGTGCTGGCCAAGCGCGGCGAGCGCACCACCATCGTGGTCGCCACCTCCGGCGACACCGGCGGCGCCGCCGTCGATGCCTTCGCTGGCCGCGACAATGTCGATCTGATCGTGCTGTTTCCCAACGGTCGGATTTCCGACGTGCAGCGCCGGATGATGACGACCACCGGCGCCGCCAATGTCCATGCGCTCGCGGTCGAAGGCACCTTCGACGACTGCCAGGCGCTGGTGAAGGGCATGTTCAATCATCATGCGTTTCGCGATCAGGTCTCGCTGTCGGGCGTGAACTCGATCAATTGGGCGCGCATCGTCGCGCAGACGGTTTATTATTTCACGGCGGCAGTCGCGCTCGGCGCGCCGGCGCGGCCGATCGACTTCACCGTGCCGACCGGAAATTTCGGCGATATCTTCGCGGGCTACGTTGCCAAGCGGATGGGCTTGCCGGTGCGCCGTCTGCGCGTGGCAGCCAACATCAACGATATTCTCGCCCGCACGCTGAAGACCGGCATCTACGAGGTGCGCGAGGTCCATGCCACGCAGTCGCCGTCGATGGACATTCAGGTGTCGTCGAATTTCGAGCGGCTGCTGTTCGAGGCCTCGGGACGCGACAGCGCGCTGGTCCGCAACCTGATGGCCTCGCTGGCGCAGTCCGGCCGCTTCGTGTTGCCCGATGCGTTGCTGGCCGCGATCCGCAACGATTTCGATGCCGGCCGTGCCGACGAGACCGAATGCAGCGCGGCGATCCGCGCGGCATGGCGCGAAGCGGGCAGCCTGATCGATCCACACACCGCGGTGGCGCTGGCCGTCGCCGAACGCGATAACGCCGATTCAAAGGTCCCGGATGTGGTGCTCTCCACCGCGCATGCGGCGAAGTTTCCCGATGCGGTCGAGGCCGCGAGCGGGATGCGGCCGTCGCTGCCGGCCTGGCTCGATGGCCTGATGACGAGACCCGAGCACATCAAGGTCGTCGCCAACGACCAGACCGCGATCGAACAATTCGTGCGCTCGGCAAGCCGTGCCGCCAAACAGGGGATTCATGGATGACCGTCAACATCACCAAACTGCCGTCCGGCCTCACCGTGATCACCGATACCATGCCGCATCTGCAGACTGCGGCGCTGGGCGTGTGGGCCGGTGTCGGCGGGCGTGACGAGAAGCTCGACGAGCACGGCATCTCGCACCTGCTCGAGCACATGGCGTTCAAGGGCACGACGAAGCGCAGCGCGCGGGAAATTGTCGAGGAGATCGAGGCGGTCGGCGGTGATCTCAACGCCGCGACCAGTTCGGGGAGCACGGCCTATTATGCCCGCGTGATGAAGAACGACGTGCCGCTCGCCATCGATGTGCTGTCGGACATTCTTGCCAATCCCGCGTTCGATGCGGAGGAGCTCGAGCGCGAGAAGAACGTGATCGTGCAGGAGATCGGCGCGGCGATGGACACGCCGGACGATCTGGTGTTCGAGCATCTCAGCGAGATCGCCTATCCCGATCAGGCGCTCGGCCGCTCGCTGCTCGGCACGCCGCAGACCCTGAGCGGGTTCGATCGCGACAAGCTGCACGGCTATCTGCAGACGCATTATCACGGTCCCGACATGGTGGTGGCCGCCGCCGGCGCGGTCGATCATGAGCGCGTTGTCGATGAAGTTGCGCAGCGGTTCGCCGGCTTCAACTCGTCGCCGGCGCCGAAACCGGCGGCCGCGTCGTTCGGTAAGGGCGGCTCGCGCGTGGTGCGCCGCGATCTCGAGCAGGCGCATCTGACGCTGGCGCTCGATGGATTGCCGCAGGCAGACCCGGCGCTGTTCAGCCTGCAGGTGTTCACCAATATTCTGGGTGGCGGGATGTCTTCCCGTCTGTTCCAGGAAGTGCGTGAAAAGCGCGGACTGTGTTATTCGATCTACACCTTCCATGCGCCCTATGCCGATACCGGATTCTTCGGCCTTTACACCGGCACCGATCCGAACGATGCGCCTGAAATGATGGAAGTGATCGTCGATCAGATGAACGAGGCGGTCGAGACGCTGACCGAGGCCGAGATTGCCCGCGCCAAGGCCCAGATGAAGGCGGGTCTCCTGATGGCGCTGGAAAGCTGCAGTGCGCGCGCCGAGCAGATGGCCCGGCATATTCTGGCCTATGGCCGCCCGCTCACGGTCGACGAGCTGGTGGCGCGGATCGATGCGGTGAGCGTCGTCTCGACGCGCGACGCCGCGCGTGGCCTGCTCAGCCGCAGCCGGCCGGCGGTCGTCGCGCTCGGCAACGGCAGGGGGCTGGACAAAGCGGTCAGTTACGCGGAAGGATTGGCCATGCCGAGGGCCAAGGCGCTGCTGCACTGAGCCGCATCGTCCATCCTCGATGTCGCGTTTGAAGGAGGGGTCGCCATGGCCCTGTTTCGGTTGCCGGCGTCCGCGCCGCCGTCCCTTGAACCTCGCGGCCATGGACTCCTGCTACGCGCTCCGCAAACCGCCGACTACGAGCAGTGGTCGCGGCTTCGCGGACTGAGCCGTGCCTTCCTGACGCCATGGGAGCCGATCTGGCCCGCCGACGATCTGACACGCGCTGGATTCCGGCGGCGGCTGCGGCGCTATGCCGAGGATATTCTCGACGACCGGGCCTATCCGTTCCTGATCTTCCGCGAGCAGGATCATGTGCTGGTCGGCGCGATTACCCTGGCCAATGTCCGGCGCGGCATCGTGCAGAGCGGCACCATCGGCTATTGGGTCGGCGAGCCTTTCGCCGGTCAAGGCTATATGACGCAGGCGCTGCGGGTGCTGCTGCCGACGCTGTTCGGCGAATTGCGTCTGCACCGGGTCGAGGCCGCCTGTATCCTCACCAATATCCCCTCGATGCGGGTGCTGGAGAAATGCGGTTTTGCGCGCGAGGGTGTGGCGCGGCGCTATCTGTGCATCAACGGGGTCTGGCAGGACCACTATCTTTACGGTCTGCTCAATGAGGATCTGCGCGGCTAGGGGCCATGGCCGCCCCAGTCCCGGTTTTGAGCCTTGGTTTTGAGCCTTGGTTTTGAGCCTTGGTTTTGAGCCTTGGTTTTGAGCCTTGGGTTTGCCGTCTTTGGGCTGCTATAAGGCGGCATCCAGGTTCCTTTCCAGACATCGCCAGATTGATCCGGTAGCTCCCGATGATGCGTGACAGCCTTTGCACCCATGAATTCCGCAGGCCGCGGGCGAAGATCTTGTTCGCCTTGCTGCTCAGCACGGCGCTGGCCGGGTGTGGCGGCGGCAGTATGTTCGGCTCCTCGGCGACCTCGTCGTCGTCGGGCAGCCCGTCATTCGGCGACAGGTTCGGACAGATCTTCGGCGCGAAATCACAGGCGGTCGGCGAGGCGCCTCCGCCGGCAGAGCCGGACGAGCCGACCTGTCCCACCGTCGGCATCCGCTTTGGCGCCTCGACCTTGCCGGTCGGTCTGCCTGGCAAGCCGGCGAGCGGTAACGACCTGCGCTATCAGGCGACCATCGTGCGTACCGCGCGCGATTGCACGCTGAGCGGCGGCCAGATCCATGCCCGCGTCGGCATCCAAGGCCGCATCATCGTCGGACCCGCGGGCGCGCCGCCGAATGTTGTGGTGCCGATGCGCATCGCGCTGGTGCAGGAAGGCATCACGCCGAAGGTGATCTTCACCAAGGGTTATTCGACCACTGTCGCGGTGCCGTCGGACGGCAGCAACGCCGATTTCAGCCTGGTGGCGGAAGATATCGTCTATCCGGTGCCGCCGGGCGATGCCGGTGATGCCTATATCTTTTATGTCGGCTTCGATCCGGCGGCCGCCAAGCCGGCGCCGCAGGCGCGTGGGCGGCGCCCGCGGGGCTAAAACCCGGAAGACGGACAGCCAACAAAAAAGCCGGCCTCGATATGAGGCCGGCTTTTTGATGAGTGTCTGGATGCTGCGATCAGTTCAACTTCTCGCGGACATCCTTGATGCTCTTGTCGAGCAGACCGTCGGCGACGTTGCCTTTGACGGTCTGCGACAGCACGGACGAGGCGGCCGTGACGGCGGCTTCGGCGGCTGCGGCACGAACGTCGGCAAGCGCCTGCATTTCGGCCTGGGCGATCTTGCTCTCGGCCGACTTGGTGCGGCGCGCGACAAAATCCTCCATCTTCGCCTTGGCCTCGACCGCGATGCGCTCGGCCTCGGCGGTGGCGCTGGCGACGATCTCCTGCGCTTCGCGCTCGGCGCTGTCGCGGCGGGCGCGATACTCGGCGACCAACGCGACCGCCTCTTCCTTGAGGCGGCGTGCGTCGTCGAGTTCCTTCCGGATCCGGTCGCGGCGGTTATCGAGCGCCTTGAGCAGCGCGCGATGAACGCCGAAATAACCGAATACACCCATCAGGAGGAGGAAGGCGACGGCAACCCAGGTTTCGGCTTGCAGCAACATGAGCGTCAACCTTTCAGGGATGCGTCGACGGCGTTGTCGACTGTCTTGCTGTCGGGCGCGACGCCGCTCAGACGCTCGACGATCGCAGAAGTCGCATCGACGGCGATCGACTTCACGTTGCCCATCGCCTTCTCGCGCATGCCGGCGATGGTCTTTTCCGCGTCCGCAAGCTTGGTCGCCAGGCTGGCTTCCAGCGTCTTGCGCTCGGTTTCCGACTGCGCGCTCAGGCGCTCGCGGGTCTCGCTGCCGATGGCCTGAGCCCGTGCCCGCGCCGCGGCGAGCTCGGTCTCATAAGCCTTGAGCGCCGCGTCCGACTCGTCCTTCAGCTTCTGGGCTTCGGCGAGATCGCCCTCGATCGTGCCCTCGCGGGCGGCGATCAGGCCGCCGACACGCGGCAGCGCGAACTTGGAGACGATGACATAGAGCAGCGCGAAGGCGATCGCGAACGACACCAGCTGTGAAGCGAAGGTGTCTTTCTCGAAAGGCGGGAAACTTGCCTTGCCGCCATGACCGCTGGTTTCGGTATGGGCAGTCGTTCCCTTGGCGTTGCTTTGACCGGTGGCCATAAGAGCCTCCTGTTGGGTCAACCGCGGATCAAGCCATCCGCGGTCGCCGCATCATCCGGACTTAGACAGCGAACAGCAGCAGCAGCGCGATCAGCAGCGAGAAGATGCCGAGCGCTTCGGTCACGGCGAAGCCGAAAATCAGGTTCGCGAACTGACCCTGCGAGGCCGACGGATTGCGCAGCGCGCCGTTGAGGAACTGGCTGAAAATCATGCCGACGCCGACGCCGGCGCCGCCCATGCCGAGGCACGCAATGCCGGCGCCGATGTACTTTGCTGCGATAGGATCCATGGTGAAACTCCTTCTGGGATGTTGGTGTCGGTGGATGTTGGAAAGTCCGGTCAGTGCCCGGGATGAAGCGCGTCGTTGAGGTAGATGCAGGTCAGGATGGCGAACACGTAAGCCTGCAGGAACGCCACCAGGATTTCGAGCGCGGTGAGCGCCGTTGTCATCGCCAGCGGCAGCACGGCGCCGAAAATGCCGAGCGTGCTGATCGTGCCCAGCGAGACGACGAAGCCCGCGAACACTTTCAGCGTGATGTGACCCGCCAGCATGTTCGCGAACAAACGCACCGAGTGGGACACCGGCCGCGACAGGAACGAGATCACCTCGATCACCATGATCAGCGGCAGGATGTAGATCGGAATGCCGCTCGGCACGAACAGCTTGAAGAATTTGAAGCCGTTCTTGTAGAGGCCGTAGAGCAGCACGGTCAGGAAGACGATCAACGCCAGCGCGACGGTGACGATCAGATGGCTGGTGACGCTGAAGGTGTAGGGAATGACGCCGATCAGGTTCGCCATCAGGACGAACATGAAGATCGAAAACACGAAGGGGAAGAACTTCATGCCTTCTTCGCCGACGCTTTCTCGTAGCGTGTTGGCGACAAATTCGTAGGAGAGTTCCGCCAGCGACTGGATGCGGGTGGGGATGAGATGGCGCCCGGCGCTGCCGCCGATCATCAGAAGGGCGATAGCCGCCACGGTCCCGAACATGTAGGCGGAGGAGTTGGTGAAAGCGATCTCCTGACCGCCGATGTGCCCGAGGGAGAAGATCTTGTGGATCTCGAACTGATGGATCGGATCGGCCATTCCGAAGCGTCTTTCATCAAATGCCGGACGGGCCGGCTGAAAACCGTTGGTTGGCGCGGCCCCGGTCCGGTCAGGAGCGATCGGGCTGGTCGCGGGATGCGACGCCTGCGGACCGCATCACGTTGATCACTCCGGCCGTGAAGCCGAGCAGGAAAAACACGATGAGTCCCCAAGGAGATGTCGACAACAAGCGATCGAATCCCCAGCCGATGACCGCTCCGACAAGAACACCTGCAATCAATTCGGATGAGAGACGGAAGCCGCGCGCCATCGCGGATGCGCTGGCGGACGCATTTCCGGCCCTGCCGTCCGATTGATCCGCCCGGTTCTGACGGTCCTTCCGGGTTTCGGAAAGCCGGTCGTCCAGACGGCCAAGTCTTGCGGAGAGCGCAGCTTCCTCGGCAGATGGATCGTTAGTTCTTCCATCTTTGTCGCGTCCGCTGCCCTGTGTGCCGTCCGCCATTGCTGTCGACACCCATGATCGCGTTGCGAGAGCTCGGAAAAACCGTCCAACACCCCAGAAACCGCGCGGACCATACTGTCGGCCTCGGGTCAAGTCAAGATTGGACGAAGAGTGCATATGTATTTGAAATCATTGATTTAATTGATAAAAAACAAAGGCGCGCGAAATGCGATGCGGCGGTGCGGTAAGTCGTCGCCCGATTTAAGCCATGATGAGCGGTCTTGCGCCTCCCGCGAGGTCTCCGTGCCGGGGTCCCGGGCGCCTCCCGAGCCCCAATATGAAGCTCGCCGGCGTTGGACATTTTTGCCTGGCAGGAAGGACCTTATATCTTCGGAAGATCGTTTAAGGCCGATATCTGTCACGTTGCTGGAGAGCGGAAATGACGTTTCAGCCCACCACCGCGATGCGTATCTGCGGCGCGGCGGTCGTTGCATGTGCGACGGGTTTGGCCTCGGTCGCGGTGGCGCAAGCGCAATCAGAACCGCAGACCGAAAACGGTCGCTACACGATGTCTCCGGTCCCGGATGGATTGCTCCGGCTTGATACGAGAACAGGAGCGGTCTCGATCTGCCGCAGCAAAGGCGGCTGGACGTGCCGCGTGGTGCCGGACGAGCGTGCCGCGCTCGATCTCGAGATCGGGCGGCTGCAAACCGAAAACAAGAAGCTTCAGGACGAGCTTGCCGCGCGTGACGGCACCGTGACCGGCAAGATCGACGCGCCGCTGGCGAAGGAAGATGCGCAGAAGAAGAGCGCGCAGGCCGACAGGCGCGACGGCACGATCACGCTGCAGCTTCCCGCCGATCATGACAAGCTGATGGCGATGGTCGAACGGGTCTGGCAGCAGCTTCTCGATATGGCCGCGCGCGTTCAGAAGAAGCTGTCGGACAGGATCTGACGCCACGCGAAATCAGGCGCCTCATAACAAACCGGCCGCGGAGTGATCCGCGGCCGGCTGTGGTCTCAGAAGGGACGGGCGCAGACCCGTCCGATTTACTTGCTGATATCGACGTCCTTGGTCTCCGGCAGGAACAGCATGCCGATGATCACCGTCAGGCCGGCGAAGATCACCGGATACCAGAGGCCCGAATAAATATCGCCGGTCGACGCCACGATCGCGAAGGAGGTCGCAGGCAGAAGGCCTCCGAACCAACCGTTGCCGATGTGATAGGGCAGCGACATCGAGGTGTAGCGGATCTTGGTCGGGAACAGTTCGACCAGCATCGCCGCGATCGGGCCGTACACCATCGTGACGAAGATCACGAGAATGAACAGCAACCCGATGATGGCAGCGACCTGCGGACGGAAGATGTCGAGCGGATGGGCCATCTTCACCAGCGTCGGATTGGCGCCGCGCTTCGGATAACCGGCCGCTTGCAGTGCCGCCGTCACGCCGGCATTGGAGTCCGCCGGCTTGGTGTAGGGCACCTCCTTGCCATTGACCACGATCTTGACGCTCGAACCGGGCGTATAGACGGTGTCGTACTTGACCGACGACTTCGCGAGGAAGTCACGGGCAAGGTCGCACGGCGCGGAGAACACGCGGGTGCCGACCGGGTTGAACAGATCGCCGCAACCCTTCGGGTCGGCCACCACCTGAACCTTCACGCTCTCGATCGCGGTCTCCAGCGCCGGGTTGGCGTAAGTGGAGATCATGCGGAAGATCGGGAAGAAGCTGAGAGCCGCGATCAGGCAGCCGGCCAGGATGATCGGCTTGCGGCCGATCTTGTCCGACAGCGCGCCGAACACGATGAAGAAGCCGGTGCCGAACAGCAGCGACCAGGCGATCAGGAGGTTCGCGGTGTAGCCGTCGACCTGCAGAATCGATTGCAGGAAGAACAGCGCGTAGAACTGGCCGGTGTACCAGACCACGCCCTGGCCCATCACGCCGCCGAGCAGGGCGATCAGCACCAGCTTGGCGTTGCTCCAGTTGGCGAAGGCCTCGGTCAGCGGAGCCTTGGAGCCCTTGCCTTCTTCCTTCATGCGCTGGAACACGGGCGATTCATTCAGCCGCAGGCGGATGATCACCGAGACGCCAAGCAGCACCACCGAGATCAGGAACGGGATACGCCAGCCCCAGGCGGTGAATTCGGCTTCGCCCAGAATGGTTCGGGTGAACAGGATCACCAGCAGTGACAGGAACAGACCCAGCGTCGCCGTGGTCTGGATGAACGAGGTGTAGTATCCGCGCTTGCCGTGAGGGGCGTGCTCGGCGACGTAAGTGGCGGCGCCACCGTATTCACCGCCCAGCGCGAGGCCCTGCAGCAGGCGCAGGCCGATCAGGATGATCGGCGCGGCAATGCCGATGGTGGCCGCGTTCGGCAGCAGGCCGACGATGAAGGTCGAAAGACCCATGATGAGGATGGTGACGAGGAAGGTGTATTTACGGCCGACGATGTCGCCGATGCGGCCGAAGACGATGGCGCCGAACGGGCGCACCAGAAAGCCGGCCGCGAAAGCCAGCAGGGCGAAGATGTCTCGGGTTGCCGGGGGATAAGCGCTGAAGAATTGCGCGCCGATGATCGCCGCCAGCGATCCGTAGAGGTAGAAATCATACCATTCGAAAACGGTACCGAGCGAGGATGCCAGGATGACGAAGCGTTCGTCCTTCGTCATCCCTCCGGCTCTGACCGAGCCTGCCGTGGTGGTGGACATTTTGATGCTCCCGGAATCGGTTTTTGAAATTTGTCTCGTAGTGCCCCTCTCCCGCCCGGATTCCCGGTGCGACGAGTTCAAGAAAAGGTAACATCGGCGTGAAACTGCCCTAAATAAGACTTTTGGACTTATGTGATGGTCTATAGGACGTAGACTTCGCGCTGCAACATCGCGGGGGGTCCTGTTATTTCGGAGTTCTCGGTCTCGGGCCTCTGGCGGAATTTGTCCTATTCGGTCGCCTGTTCCGGTCGAATAGTTTACCGTTCTTTCTTGAAACGCTCTCGAACACCCAAGAAACGAAATGCCACTCTCCAATACGCATCTGGTTATTGCCGATGATCACCCGCTGTTTCGCGGCGCCTTGCGCGAAGCGGTCGCCAGCGTCGTGCCGTCGGCCCGCATCGAGGAAGCCGGCTCATTCGGCGATCTGACCGCGCTTCTGGAACGCGACCCCGAGCTCGATCTGATCCTGCTCGATCTGTCGATGCCGGGTATCAGCGGGTTCTCCGGGCTGATCTATCTGCGGGCGCAATATCCGGCGATTCCGGTGGTGATCGTTTCCGCCAGCGACGATGGCGAAACCATTCGCCGCTCGCTGGAGTTCGGAGCATCCGGCTTCATTCCCAAACGCTTTGGTGTCGAAACGCTGCGCGAGGCGATCGGCAAGGTGATGAACGGCGACGTCTGGATCCCGTCCGACATCGATCTGTCCGCCAATGCGGACCCCGACCTGACCAAGCTGCGCGACCGCCTCGTCACGCTGACGCCGCAGCAGGTGCGGGTGCTGATGATGCTGTCCGAGGGGCTGCTCAACAAGCAGATCGCCTACGAACTCAGCGTTTCCGAGGCCACCATCAAGGCGCATGTCTCGGCGATCCTGCAGAAGCTCGGCGTTGAAAGCCGCACCCAGGCGGTGATTGTCGCGGCCAAGATTTCCGGCGGACAATGGCGCCAGCGCGAGCCGTCGGCCTGAGGGTGTCGGTTTCGGATTCTTGAGGCCCGAAGTTCTTCAGGCCGGAGCCTGTTCGCGCCGCTCCAAGGCTTCCTGCTGGGCGCGCCATTGGCTGAGCAGCGCGCGCAGGGTCGCCGGTTTCACCGGCTTGTTCAGGACGATGATGCCGTAGGCGCGCGCCGCCTCCCGGACATGGGGGCTGCGGTCCGCGGTGATCAGGATCGCCGGAATATTCGGTCCGAACCGCTGGCGGATGTCGCGGATGGCGCCGATGCCGTTGCCGCGGTCGAGATGATAGTCGACCAGAAGGCCCGTGATGCGCTCGTTCGAGGCTGAGATCGCCTCGACCGCCACCGCGGGCTCCAGCGCCGCGATCACATGAGCGTCCCATCCGATCAGCAGCGTCTTCATGCCGTCGAGAATGGCCGGATCGTTCTCGATGCAGACGATGGTGGTGCCGCTCATCGGCATTTGCGCGGACACGCCGGGACTCGCCGCCACCACGGCGGGAGACGTGATGTTTTTGGACATCGGCACGAGCAGCGAGAAATGCGAGCCGCCGCTGCGATTGGCGTCGATGGCGATGCGATGATCGAGGACCCGCGCGATGCGTTCGACGATCGACAGCCCGAGACCAAGGCCGCGCGCGATCCTGGCGCCCTGATCGAGCCGGTGGAATTCCTTGAAGATCTCGCCGCGCTTGTGCAGCGGGATGCCAAGGCCGGTATCGAGAATGCTGATCTGCAATGCATCGCCGCGCTGCCGGCAGCCGACCAGCACCTTGCCTTGCGGGGTGTATTTGATGGCGTTGGAAATCAGGTTCTGCAGCAGCCGCCGCAGCAGCACGCGGTCGGACTTCACCGCGCCGCCGCACGGCACGAAGGTGAGTTCGAGCTTTTTCTCGCGCGCGATCGGGGCAAATTCGACCTGCAGCGAGCGCATCAGGTCGTTCATGCGGAAGCTTGAAATCGAGGGTGTCATCGCGCCGGCATCGAGACGGGAAATATCGAGCAGAGCGCCCAGGATTTCCTCGATCGCCTCGAGCGAGTCGTCGATGTTGTCGACGAGGCGCGCGGTTTCGCCGCCGGCCTGCCGCTCCACCAGACTGGTGACATAGAGCCGCGCCGCGTTGAGCGGCTGCAGGATGTCGTGGCTCGCGGCGGCGAGGAAGCGCGTCTTGGAAATGTTGGCGTCTTCCGCCGTCATCTTGGCTTGCGCCAGTTCGCTGTTGAGGCGTGTCAATTCCTCGGTGCGTTCGCGCACGCGCTTTTCCAGCGTGGCGTTGGCGCGCTCCAGCGCTTCGGCCGCCTCGAAGCTCGGCGTGATGTCGGAGAAGGTGATGACGAGGCCGCCGCCCGGCATGGCGTTGGGCCTGACCTCGACCACCATGTTGCGCGCGGTCAGCCGTTCGAGGAACGGCTCGCCCTCGGTGGTGTAGGCGGCGAGCCGCTGCTGCAGGCGCCGCTGGTTGGGCGGGTCGGATTCGTTGCCGATGAATTCGAGAATCTCGATCAGAGGAATGCCGATCTGAACCACATGCGCGGGCAGGTCGAGCATCTCGCCGAACTGCCGGTTCGAGCAGATCAGTTGCAGTTCGGGATTGAACACGGCGATGCCCTGCCGCACGTGGTCGAGCGCGCTTTGCAGAATCTCGCGGTTGAAATGCAGCGCGGCGTGGGCGTCGTCGAGCAGTTTCAGCGCCGCTTTTGCCGACACCGCGCGCTTGCGCAGCAGGAGCGACATCACCAGGCGCGACGATGCGGCGCCGATCGAGGAGGCGATCAGGTGCTCGCCATGGCTGAGCAACTGGAAGTCCGCCGATGCGTTGCGGTCGAGCCTGATGCGGTTGGCTTGCGCAAATTCCTCGAAGGCCTGCGTGGCGCGCTCCGGCCCGAGATATTGTGCGACGGTGCTGAGCAGGTCCTGCACGGTGACCGTGGTGCGCCAGCGCCGGAAGCCGGGCGCGATCGGCGCGAATTCGCTTGGCACGAAGACGTCGGCTTGCAGCCGTTCGATCGAGGTCGGCTGGCGCCACAGCGAGAGTGCGACGTAGGTCAGCAGATTGAGCGACAGGCTCCAGACCACGCCATGGATCAGCGGCGCGACCTGACTGCCGAACAGGTTCTGCGGCCGCAGCGCGGCAATGCCGAACAGGCCGTTCTGCAGCCAGGCGGTGCCGAGCGGATCGATATCGGCAAAGCTCGGCAGGAACAGGGTGTAGGCCCACACCGCGAAGCCGACCAGCATGCCGCCCATCGCGCCGCGCGCTGTGGCGCGGCGCCATATCAGGCCGCCGAAGAACGACGGCGCAAGCTGGGCGATGGCAGCGAAGGAGAGCAGGCCGATGGCGACGAGGTGGGTCTTTCCCAGCGCGTGATAGTACAGATACGCCATCACCATGATGCTGAGGATCGCGAACCGCCGCACCTTGAGCAGGAAACGGCCGAAATCCTTGCGCGCGGTCTGGGGCGAGCCGCGCTGTAGCACCAGCGGCACCACGATGTCGTTGGAGACCATGATGGCGAGCGCCACGCATTCGACGATCACCATCGCGGTGGCCGCCGACAGTCCGCCGATGAAAACGATCATGCCGACCAGCGGCGAGCCGGCTTCGAGCGGCAGCGCCAGCACGTACATGTCGCTGTCGACGACGCCGAACGGAAAGGTGACGAGGCCGGCGAGGGCGATCGGGATGACGAACAGGTTGATCGCGATGAGATAGAGCGGAAATAGCCAGCGCGCGCGCGACACCTCCGCTTCGTTGGAGTTCTCCACCACGCTGACGTGGAATTGGCGCGGCAACAGCAATGTCGCGAAGAACGACAGCAGCGTCATCGCCATGAAATTGCCGGTCGAGAATGTGGAATCGAGCGCGCGCATCGCCTCGGGAGTCTTCATGGCGCGGGAGAGCAGATCGCTCGGTCCGAACATCACGAAGGTGACGAACACGCCTGCGACGATGAAGGCGACCAGCTTGACGATGGATTCGGTGGCGACTGCGAGCATCAGGCCGTGCTGGTGCTCGGTGGCGTCGGTGTGGCGGGTGCCGAACAGCACCGCAAACACGGCGAGCGCGATGGTGACGAGCAGGGCGATGTCGCCGACGAAGGGAAGTCGTGAGATGTCCTGATCGGTATTGAGGATGGTTTCCAGCGATGAGGCGACCGCCTTGAGCTGCAAGGCGATGTAGGGCACCGAGCCGATGATGGCGATGATCGCGGCGGTGGCCGCCACCGCCTGACTCTTGCCGTAGCGCGAGGCGACAAAGTCCGCGATCGAGGTGATGTTCTGCGATTTCGCCAGACCGATGACGCGCATGGTCAGCGGTTTGCAGAACGCGATCAACAGAATGGGGCCGAGATAGATCGCGAGAAACTCGATGCCGGTGCGGGTGGCGAAGCCGACCGAGCCGAAAAACGTCCATGAGGTGCAATAGATCGCGAGCGACAGCGGATAGATCATGATGCCGACGCGCGCGCGTTGTGTCGGCGTCAGGCGGTCTCCGTAAAACGCGATGACGAAAAGCAGTCCGATGTAGCCGAATGCGGCGGCGATCACGCTTCCGTTTTGCAGCATCGCCTTTCGCTCCTGGCGCGGTCCGGCGCCGTTCCGTCGTCGCGTTCTGGTCTCGCGCGGCTTTATCTAAAGGCTTTTTCAAAGCGGAGGAAATCGCCGGTTTGGCTTGATATTTGTCAACCTCTGCGAATCAGCTTATACACGCATTAGTTGTGTTGTACTCAATCTGCATCTCTTAGGAGGATCAGTTGGGCCAAACGCTTGCCTTCCCCCAGGATGCCCTGGTTTTCATCGTGGACGATGATCAGGCGGTCCGCGAGACCCTGAGCTTGCTGCTCCGGATCGAGGGATTTTCAACCCAAAGCTTCAGTGAAGACGGCGCTTTCCTGACGGCAGTGCGGGTTTTCAGCCCCGCTTGCGTGATCCTCGACCTGCATCTGCCCGGCCGCTCCGGGCTGGACGTGTTGAAGGATCTGTCCGACCTGAAATTCACCGCGCCGATTATCGTGATGTCGGGTCAATCGGATATCGCGACGGCGGTGGCGGCGATGAAGCGTGGCGCGCTGGATTTCCTGGAAAAACCGTTTGCCGCCTCCGCCATCCTGGAACGGGTGCATGAAGCGGTGGCGGCCTATCGCCGGGCCAGTGCGGCCAGCCTTTACGGGCTGTCCGACTTCCCCGGATGCCATCTTCTGACCAGCCGGGAGCGCGAAGTGTTGGGGCAGGTGGCGGGCGGTGCGTCGAACAAGGAGGCCGGCCGGCGGCTTGGCATCAGTCCGCGCACCATCGAGGTGCATCGGGCGCGGATCATGGACAAGCTCGGCGCCCGGAATGCCGCGGACCTGATGCGTATCGTGTTGGCGCAGAACGGGACGCGGACGCGCATGCGCGCGGTCTAAGGTTCGTCGGCCCCGTTTGAAAATCGCTCGCGTTATTCGGCCGCGAGCGATTTTTCGTGCAGCGGCAGGCCGAGTCGATCCCAGACCTGCAGCATGGCGTCGGCGAGTTCGTCGATCAGGGCGTCGTCGTGATACGGCGAAGGCGTGATGCGCAGGCGCTCGGTGCCTTTCGGCACCGTCGGATAGTTGATCGGCTGGATGTAGATGCCGTGCTCTTCGAGCAGCATGTCCGATGCCTGCTTGCACAGTTCGGGATTGCCGACGAACACCGGCACGATATGGGTGTCGCTCGACATCACCGGCACGCCGGCGGCGATCAGGATCGATTTGACCCGCGCGGCGCGATCCTGCTGGCGATCGCGCTCCCAGCTTGAGGTCTTGAGGTGGCGGATCGCGGCTGTTGCCGCGGAACAGACCGCCGGCGGCAGAGCGGTGGTGAAAATGAAGCCCGGCGCGTGCGAGCGCACGGCGTCGATCACGTTGGTCTTGCCGGTGATGTAGCCACCGAGGCAGCCGAACGCCTTGCCGAGCGTGCCTTCCAGAATATCGATGCGATGCATGACGCCATCGCGCTCGGCAATGCCCGCGCCGCGTGCGCCATACATGCCGACCGCATGGACTTCATCGACATAGGTCATCGCGCCATAGCGCTCGGCGAGATCGCAGAACTTCGCCAGCGGCGCGATATCGCCGTCCATCGAATACAGGCTCTCGCAAACGATGAGGATCGGACGGCCGGTATGCGCGCGCAGCAACTCCTCGAGATGCGCGACGTCATTGTGCCGGAACACGATGCGCTCGCAGCCCGATTGCCGGATGCCTTCGATCATCGAATTGTGGTTGAGCGCGTCGGACAGGATCAGGCAGTTCGGGATCAGCTTGGCGAGGGTCGAAATACCGGTCTGGTTCGAGACATAGCCGGAGGTGAAGACCAGGGCGGCTTCCTTGCCGTGCAGATCGGCGAGTTCATGCTCGAGCTGGATCAGCGCGTGGTTGTTGCCCGCGATGTTGCGGGTGCCGCCGGCGCCGGTGCCGACGCGGGTTGCGGCTTCCACCATGGCGCCGATCACCTTCGGGTGCTGGCCCATGCCGAGATAATCGTTGGAGCACCACATCACGACCTGGCGCTGTCCCTTCGGCGTATGCCAAAGCGCATAAGGGAACCGGCCGGCGATCCGTTCCAGATCGGCAAACACGCGATAGCGCCGCTCGTCGTGCATGCGGTTCAACGCCGTGTCGAAGAAGTTATTGTAATCCATCACAAAACCCTGGGCGGGAGCCCGAAACAGGGCTGACGATCAGCACTGCTTTTCCCCAACGAAGCCTTTTTAGAGCGTTTCCAGCATGGCTGTCGAGGAGCAAATGATCCTCGTTCCGGCGTGAAACGCAGGGGTCATCTGCACAGGGAAGTTGCTTATTGGTCTTGATCCAGATCAAGCGGCGGGAAGTTCGTTCTCGCGTGTGCCGTCGAGCTTGGAGGTCATGCCGAGGCGATCGAGCAGGTCCGCATCCTTGCGGGTTTGCGGGTTTTTGGTGGTGAGCAGGACGTCGCCGATGAAGATCGAATTGGCCCCGGCGAGAAAACACAGAGCCTGCATTTCATCGGTCATGTATTGCCGGCCGGCCGACAGCCGCACCACGCTTTTCGGCATCATGATGCGCGCGACCGCGATCATGCGTACCAGCTCGATCGGATCCGGCTGGTCGGCGGTGGCGTTGACCGGCACGCCCTTGACCTCGTTCCACAGATTGATCGGCACGCTCTCAGGATGCTGTTCGAGATTCGCCAGCAGCATCAGCATGCCGAGGCGGTCCTCGACCTGCTCGCCCATGCCGACGATGCCGCCGCAGCACACTTTCAGCCCGGACTTGCGGGCATGCGCCAGCGTCTCGATGCGATCCTGCATCGTGCGCGTGGTGATGATGTGGCCGTAGAATTCCGGCGAGGTGTCGACGTTGTGGTTGTAGAAATCGAGACCGGCTTCGCGCAGCCGCGTCGCCTGCTCTTCGGTCAGCATGCCGAGCGTCGCGCAGGTCTCAAGGCCGAGCTCCTTGACGGCGCTGACCATGTCGCACACCCGGTCGAGATCCTTGTCCTTCGGATTGCGCCAGGCCGCCGCCATGCAGAAGCGCCCGGCGCCGGATTGCTTGGCGCGGCGGGCGGCTTCGACCACGGTGTCGTGGTCCATCAACTTGGTTGCCTTGACGTCGGTCTTGTAATGCGCGCTCTGCGAGCAGTAGCCGCAATCCTCCGGGCAGCCGCCGGTCTTGATGCTGAGCAGGCTCGCGGTCTCGACGTGATTGGGATCGAAATTGGCGCGGTGGATGGTCTGCGCCCAGAACATCAGATCGGCGAACGGCAGATCGTAGAGCGCCTGCGCCTCGTCGCGGGTCCAGTCATGACGCGGCGTTGCGACGTGGAGGTCCGCGGGCTTGGTGGAAATCGTCATGAGAGTTCCTGCATTCGACCGAAATTTGGCTGGTGCTGCCAGACAGGATTGAACTGTCGACCTCTCCATTACCAATGGAGTGCTCTACCACTGAGCTACGGCAGCGAACGCCAGATTTGAAACGCCAGTCTATAGCAGACTTCGGCCGCCTGGATGGAATCGGCCCAAAAGCCCCGAAAGGCGCGCGATCCTTGCCATAACGCTCCCCGTCGCGCAAGCGCGGCAGAGAAAAAATGCACCCCGGATATGGCCGTATTTCAGGAATATCAGGCAGTTGCAGGATAAATCCCTAAACTGCAGGGTCTGGTGCGGGTTTACGGCCGCGGCCGATGGCGATATCGAAGGCGATCACCAACAGGCGCAACAGTCGCAACACGAATGAGTCATCAACCGAACGATCACGAGCGTGCCCGTCAGGAACGGCTGCGCGCGGCCTTGCGCGAGAATATCAAGCGCCGGAAATCCCAGGCGCGGGGCCGCGCCGGGCGCGCCATCGTCACGCCGGAGGACGATGCGGCTCTCGAGACGCACAGGCTCGCAGGCGACCACGATCCCGAATCGGATGCCTCCTGAGAAGGTCGAAGTTCCCCTTTACCTTCATCGCTCTGATTTCATTTGACTAAATGTCGATGTCGACGTTCCGGCGCATGGTTTCCCTCGGGCCGGAAAAAAGTTAAGACTGCTCTCACTCGCATCAAACACGGATTTGGCATGGATCGCATTCGCATTGTCGGTGGCAATAAGCTCAACGGCACAATTCCGATTTCCGGTGCGAAGAATGCGGCCCTGCCGCTGATGATCGCCGCACTGCTGACCGAGGAAACCCTGATCCTCGACAACGTGCCGCGTCTTGCCGACGTCGCGCAGCTGCAGCGCATCCTTGGCAATCATGGCGTCGACATCATGGCCGCGGGCAAGCGGACGGGCGATCATGAATATCAGGGCCAGACCCTGCATATCTCGGCCGCGAACATCATCGACACCACCGCGCCCTACGAGCTTGTCTCCAAGATGCGCGCGAGCTTCTGGGTGATCGCGCCGCTGGTGGCGCGGATGAAGGAAGCGCGGGTGTCGCTGCCCGGCGGCTGCGCCATCGGCACAAGGCCGGTCGATCTCTTGATCATGGCGCTGGAAAAACTCGGCGCCGAGATCGTGATCGACGGCGGCTATGTCATCGCCCGTGCGCCCGATGGTCTCACCGGGGCCGCCATCGACTTTCCCAAGGTCACCGTCAGCGGCACCCATGTCGCGCTGATGGCGGCGACGCTGGCGAAAGGCACCACGGTCATCACCGGCGCGGCTTGCGAGCCGGAAATCGCCGACGTCGCCGATTGCCTCAACAAAATGGGCGCGCGGATTTCCGGCGCCGGCACCACGCGGATCGTCATCGAGGGCGTTGTGAAACTGCATGGCGCGCGTCACACCGTGCTGCCCGACCGGATCGAGGCGGGCACCTATGCGATGGCGGTGGCGATGACCGGCGGCGAGGTGCAGCTTGCCGGCGCGCGACCCGAGCTGTTGCAGGCGGCGCTCGACGTGCTGGTCGAGGCCGGTGTCACCGTGACTCCTAACAACGAAGGCATTCGCATCGCCCGCAACGGCGCCGGCATCAGTCCGGTGACGGTGACGACCGCGCCGTTCCCGGGCTTTCCGACCGATCTGCAGGCCCAGTTGATGGCGTTGATGACCCGCGCCAAGGGCTCCTCGCACATCACCGAGACGATCTTCGAGAACCGGTTCATGCATGTGCAGGAACTGGCGCGGTTCGGGGCGCGGATCGCGCTCGATGGCGAGACCGCGACCATCGAGGGCATTCCCGCTCTGCGCGGGGCGCCGGTGATGGCGACGGATCTGCGCGCTTCGGTGTCGCTGGTGATCGCCGCTCTCGCCGCCGAAGGCGAGACCATGGTCAATCGCATCTACCACCTCGATCGCGGTTTCGAGCGGCTCGAGGAAAAGCTGTCGGCCTGCGGCGCCCAGATCGAACGCATCAGCGGGTAGAGTTGAGCGGTGCGGCAAAAGCTTCCGGCGACCGGAAGGCTCTTGATCGGGGATCGGTCCCATGACGATGCGCAAGCTGATAGCCCTTGATGAAGACGATCTGGCGGTGATTTCCGCTCACGTGCAGGACGCTTCGGTGCACGTCGCCGACATCATCTGGCGGCAAGGCGAGAAGCGTCTGGTGATCGGCATGCGGCGGCCGGACTGCGACGAACTGGTGTCGGGCAAGCCGTGCAGCCACCGGCTGGTCTCGGCGCTGCGGTTTGATCGGGTGCTGGCCTGCAAGGCGCGCAATCTCGATCTGGACCAGCGCGATCTCATGCTCGAACTTCTTGGGCTCGAATTCCATCCGGGGCGGCAGCCGGGCGGCAGCGTTCTGTTGATGTTCGCAGGCGGCGAGGCGCTGCGGCTGGATGTCGAATGCATCGAATGCGAGCTGGCCGACCTCGGCGAAGATACGCTCGGCGTGGCGGGCCTCGATACCGGCGATGTGGCCGCCGATTCCGGCTCCTGACAGCGCTCCCAAAGGACGCCAAACCCGTTTTCGGCCGGGCGGCCTTGACGATGGTCTGGCGCCGCACCATCGAGACGCGGTAGACACATTCCTGATCAGTCCGCCGGAAGATACCCATGCCGATCCGTCTCGATAACAGCAGCGCCGATTTCCGCGAGCGTTTTCACGTTTTTCTGGCGACGAAGCGCGAGGTCGCCGCCGATATCGATGTCGCCGTGCGCGCCATCGTCGGCGACGTGGCGGCGCGGGGCGATGCGGCGCTGATCGAGGCAACGGCGAAATTCGACCGCCTGTCGCTGGACAGCAGCCGTCTGCGGGTGAGCGAGGCCGAGATCGATGCCGCGGTCGCCGCCTGCGACGGCGAAACCATCGCGGCGCTGGAGCTGGCCCGCGAACGGATCGAGAGCTTTCACCGCCGCCAGTTGCCGAAGGACGATCGCTTCACCGACGCGCTTGGTGTCGAACTCGGCTCGCGCTGGACCGCGATCGAGGCGGCCGGCCTTTACGTGCCGGGCGGCTCGGCCGCCTATCCGTCGTCCGTGCTGATGAATGCGGTGCCGGCGCGCGTTGCGGGTGTCGCGCGCGTGGTGATGGTGGTGCCCTCGCCGGATGGCAAGCTCAATCCGCTGGTGCTGGCCGCGGCGAAGCTTGCCGGGGTGAGCGAAATCTACCGGGTCGGAGGCGCACAAGCTGTCGCGGCGCTGGCCTACGGCACCGAAACCATCAAGCCGGTGGCCAAGATCGTCGGCCCGGGCAACGCCTATGTGGCTGCGGCCAAGCGCATCGTGTTCGGCAAGGTCGGCATCGACATGATCGCCGGCCCGTCCGAAGTGCTGGTGCTGGCCGACCGCACCGCCAATGCCGACTGGATTGCCGCCGATCTCTTGGCGCAGGCCGAGCATGACGCCAACGCGCAGTCGATCCTGATCACCGACGATGCGGCGCTTGCCGCCGAGGTCGAGCGCGCGGTGACCTCGCAGCTCGCCACCTTGTCGCGCGCGAAGATTGCCCGCGCGTCATGGGATGAGTTTGGCGCCATCATTCTGGTGAAGTCGATGGAGGAGGCGCTGCCGCTGGCGGACGCCATTGCCGCCGAGCATCTTGAGATTATGACCGCCGATCCCGAGCGCCTGGCCGACCGCGTGCGCAATGCCGGTGCGATCTTCATCGGCGGTCACACGCCCGAAGCGATCGGCGACTATGTCGGCGGCTCCAACCACGTGTTGCCGACGGCGCGCTCGGCGCGGTTCTCCTCCGGCCTCGGCGTGCTCGATTTCATGAAGCGGACCTCGATCCTGAAATGCGGCCCGGATCAGCTTCGCGCGCTGGGTCCCGCCGCGATCGCCTTGGGCAAGGCGGAGGGGCTCGATGCGCATGCGCGCTCGGTCGCATTGCGTCTGAATTTGCGATGAGCGGACAATCGTCCCAGGACGACACCAACAATCGCATCGTCGCGGTGACGCTCGATGAGGAGTCGATCGGCCGTTCCGGGCCCGACATCGAGCACGAACGCGCCATCGCGATCTACGATCTGATCGAGCAGAATCTGTTCGCGCCGGAAGGTGATGCCGGGGGACCGTTCTCGCTCCACATTGGCATCAACGGCAATCGCCTGATGTTCGATATCCGCCGTCAGAATGGCGATCCGGTCGTGGTGCATCTGATGTCGCTGACACCGTTCCGCAGGATCGTGAAGGACTATTTTCTGATCTGCGACAGTTACCATCAGGCCATCCGAACGGCCACACCGGACAAGATCGAGGCCATCGACATGGGTCGCCGCGGGATTCACGACGAAGGTTCGCGCACCCTGATGGAGAGGCTGGATGGCAAGGTGCGGATCGATTTTGAAACCGCGCGGCGGCTCTTCACCCTTGTCTCGGTCCTGCACTGGAAGGGCTAGCCGCATGAATTCGAAAAGTGAACACCGGCTTTCGACCCGGGCCCCGGCAGCGGTGCGGTGTCCGCGGAAGAAGGCGTAGGCGCATGGCGGACGCTCCGCGGGTTCGCGCGCCGCAGGCCGTCCTTTTCATGTGCGGACGGAACAGTGTGCGCTCGCCGACGGCGGCGGCCCTGCTGCGGCAGACCGCGCCACGGCTCTATGTGCAGTCGGCCGGCGTCTCGCCGGGAGAGGGAATGGACCCGTTCGCGATCGCGGTGATGGACGAGATCGGTCTCGACATCTCGCGGCACAAGCCGTGGTCGGTCGAGGATCTGATCGACTGGGAAGGTTTCAATTTCGATCTGATCGTGACGCTCGCGCCGGAAGCGCATCATAAGGCGCTGGAAATGACGGCGACACTCGCCACCGACGTCGAATACTGGCAGACCCCGGATCCCGTCGGCGTCGAGGGCCGCCGCGAATTGCAGCTCGATGCTTACCGGGCGATGCGCGATACGCTGCTGCAAAGGGTCCGCACCCGTTTCGGCGGGCCGTCTGTCGGGAACGAATAGCCGTGTGGAGAGGGCGGCCGGTTGTGATCGCCCGGCGCATCGGATAGTTTCCGGCGCCTTCTTGCTCATTCTCAACAGATCAGCCGCATGTCAGCCCGTCCGAAGCTCGTTCTCGCGTCCGGTTCGCCGCGTCGCCTCGCTTTGCTCAATCAGGTAGGGCTGGAGCCCGATGCGCTGCGCCCGGCCGATGTCGACGAGACGCCGAAGCGTGGCGAGCTGCCGCGCGTCTGCGCCAACCGTCTTGCTCGGGCCAAGGCCGATGCGGCGCTGAAATCGGTGCAGCTCGACGATGATCTGCGCGGATCGTTCATCCTGGCGGCGGATACGGTTGTCGCGGTCGGCCGCCGCATTTTGCCCAAGGCCGAGCTGGTGGACGAGGCCGCGCAATGCCTGCGGCTGCTGTCGGGACGCAACCACCGCGTCTATACCGCGATCTGCGTCGTGACGCCGAAGGAGACCTTCCGCCAGCGCCTGATCGAAACCCGGGTCCGGTTCAAGCGGCTGACCGAGGAGGATATCCAGGGCTACATCGATTCCGGCGAATGGCGCGGCAAGGCTGGTGGCTATGCGGTGCAGGGCATCGCCGGATCCTTCGTGGTCAAGCTGGTCGGCTCCTACTCCAATGTTGTCGGCCTGCCGCTCTATGAATCGATGGCGCTGCTGGGTGGCGAGGGTTTTCCGACCCGCGCGGGCTGGCTGAACGTCGGTTGAACCTTTTGGTCAGCACCAGCATTGAGGTTTGACCGAGCCTCGATTGGACAAGACGTGCTTCAGCCCCGCTCCATCACGGACGATCAGGAAAAATGCCGCGCATGAAACCGTGCCCGATCTGCGGAAAGCCGGCGAGCGAGGCGTCGCGGCCGTTCTGTTCGGAACGGTGCCGCGATGTCGATCTCAACCGCTGGCTGTCGGGCAGCTACGCCATTCCGGCCGCGGAAAGCGACGAGGAAGAGGAAAACGCCGAGGGCTTCGCCGCGCCCCCGGAGCAGGGTTCGACAAAACGCTGACTCGCAGCCAAATCAGAGGTTTGCCGGCCGATCCGGGCACCGCCCGGAGCATGATTGGGGCCGCCGATCGCGGCTGGACATCCCGGCCGGGTGTTACTATAAACCGGCGCTCTCCCTCGGACGTCGTTTCCAGGGACGGCGCCCAGGTAGCTCAGTTGGTAGAGCATGCGACTGAAAATCGCAGTGTCGGTGGTTCGATCCCGCCCCTGGGCACCATCGCTCCTAGCGCCTAATAAATTCAACGCGTTAGACTCGTAGATCGCCCCACATTTCGTGCGCCAAGCAAAGTGGACCGTTCTGCAGCCGAAGCGAGCGTCTTCATCGCAGCGCCGGCAGCCGCTTTTGTTGAGCCTCATGCGCGTACAATGCCCGGCTTCTTTGGGCCTCCTGCGGCGATCGTATTTTTCGTGAACGAGAAGTGCATATGCTACGGAGGCGACCTGACGCTTCATGTCGCCACGGAGTATTTCGATGATGTTTTTTCGGGTATCGCCCCTCAAAGGAGATCGCTCGGCGAGATGAGTGTTCGATGTGAGAGCGCTCGAAGGCGTTTGGGTTGCTGGCAGGCGCGAGTCCTGTCCGGCTTCGCCAATCGCCGCAACTCCACCGCCGGGCTGATCGACGGCGCGCGCGAGGCGCTATGACGACGCATGTCGTCGCCACGGCCGGTCACGTCGACCACGGCAAGAGCACGCTGATCCGTGCGCTGACCGGGATGGAGCCTGACCGCTGGGAGGAGGAGCGCCGGCGCGGGCTCACGATCGACCTCGGATTTGCCTGGACCACCCTGCCTTCCGGGCGCGAGGTCGCCTTCGTGGATGTGCCCGGCCACGGGCGGTTCATCCGCAACGCGCTGGCCGGTCTCGCGACGGTGCCGGTGGTGTGCTTCGTGGTGGCGGCCGACGAGGGCTGGTCGGCGCAATCCAGCGACCATCGCGACGCCATCGCGGCGCTCGGCATCAGCCACGGGTTGATCGTGGTGACCAAGGCCGATCGTGCGCCCGACCTCGTGGCGGCGACCATCGCGCGTGCTCGCCGCGAGTTCGCGCACACCGGCCTGCGCGATGCGCCGGCGGTTGCCGTATCGGCCGTGCAGGGCACCGGACTGGACGAGTTCAGACAGGTCCTCGACGACGTCCTGGCCGCAGCGCCCGCGCCCGACGCCGGCGGTCGGCTCCGGCTCTGGATCGACCGCTCGTTCAGCGTCTCGGGCGCGGGCACGGTGGTCACCGGCACCCTCGTCGCCGGGACGCTGGCCAAGGGCGACCGGCTCGCGGTGGTCGGCGATGGGCGGGAGCCGCGTGAGGTTGTGGTCCGAGCGCTGGAATCGCGGGACGCGCCGGCCGACGCCGTTCGTCCCATGAACCGGGCCGCGGTCAACCTGCGCGGCGTGCCTCCGGAGGAGGTCGGTCGCGGCCAGGCCCTGATCGCGCCGGGCGCCTGGGTCATGGCCACGGAGGTCGATGTCCGCCGCATCGGGGGGACCGCGCTTGACGAGGCGCCCACGCAACTCACCGTACATGTCGGGACCACGGCCGTGCCGGCTCGGCTGCGCAGCTTCGATGCCGAACATGCCCGCATGACTCTCGACTGGCCGCTGCCGCTGATCGTGGGCGACCGGCTGCTGCTGCGCGATCCGGCACGTCGCCTCGTGCTCGGCGGCGTCGCAGTGCTGGACCCCGATCCGCCCCCGCTGCTGCGCCGCGGGGAGGGGGGCCGGCGAAGGGCGGTGCTGGCCGCCATGCCGCCCGAGGGGGACGTGCTGGCCAAGGTGGCGGACCGTGGCGCCGTGGAGGTCGATGACCTGCGCCGGATCGGCCTGGTCGGGCCCGATGCCGCGCCGCCACCCGATGTCCGTGAGTTCAGCGGCGGCTGGTGGGTGCACGCGCCTGCCTATGACGCATGGCGAGACAAGCTGCGTTCTCTGGTGGAGACCGACGCGCAGCGGGACCAGCTGACGCCCGGCGTCTCCCAGGGGGCCGTGCGCGACGCCCTTGGGACTCCCGCAGCGCATTTCATCGATAGGCTCGTCGCGGATGCCGGCCTTGAGCAGCATAGCGGTCATGTCCGGCTGCCGCGGCCCCGCGCCGATCTTGGCCGCGCCGAGGCTGGGGTGGCCAAGCTGGAGGCGCGGCTGCTCGCCAATCCTTTCCTCGCGCCGCTGGCTGGGGATCTGACCGCCCTCGGCCTTGGGGTTCGCGAACTGGCCGCTGCCGAGCGCGCCCGGCGGGTGTTACGCCTTCAGGGCGGCGTGGTGCTGCTGCCGTCCGCACCGGAGCTTGCGGTGCGGGCTCTGGCGCAATTGCCGCAACCGTTCACCACCAGTCAGGCGCGGCAGGCCCTGGGGACCAGTCGCCGGGTGGCGATCCCGCTGCTGGAGCATCTGGACGGGCGCGGCTTGACGCGCCGAATCGACGACGAGCACCGCGAGGTGGTGAAGTAAAGCCGGATCGAAGGATAGCTACGAGACAGGGCGGCGGATCGCGGGCGGAGAGAGTGGTTCAACTTTACTCGGAATCGTCATGCGCGGGCTTGACCCGCGCATCCATCTAAAAAGACGCGTCTCTTGAGGAAGATGGATTGCCGGGTCAAGCCCGGCAATGACCGGCCTCGTTTCTATTAAAAGCGAAATCGCTCTAAGATTTATTTCAAAACGCGAATGCCCGGCACAAGGCCGGGCATGACGAGTGGACGATTCCGTGTGAGCGAAACCCGCTCTAGTCGCTGCCGTCTTCCTTGCGGTTCTGGACATGCACGAAGCCGAACCGGCCCTTGATGCACAGATTGCCGTGACCGACCGAATGTTCGTGGGGCGCGGTCACCTTGACGATCTCGTTGTTCTGAACGTGCAGGGTCAGGTTGCAGCCGACGCCGCAATAGGTGCACACCGTGGTGGTCTGGGTCTGCTGCGACTGGTCCCAGGTGCCTGCGGCGCGCATGTCGTATTCGGACTTGAACGACAGCGCTCCTGTCGGACACACCTCCACACAATTGCCGCAGAAGACGCACGCCGAATCCGGCAGTTCTGCTGCGAACTCGGTGGAGATCTGAGAGTCGAAGCCGCGCCCCGCGATCTGGATCGCGAAGCTGTTCTGCCACTGGCTGCCGCAGGCATCCACGCATTTGTAGCAGAGGATGCACTTGTCGTACTCGCGCACGTAGAGGTCGTTGTCGACCTTGTCCGGCTGGGCCATCGTGGCCGCGGTGCTGCCGTTCCCAAGGTGGTGCTCGCCCGGCTCATGAACGTCGCGCCTGAGGCTCACGCCGGCCCTCGGGCCGTAGCGGTCGGAATCGACTTTGTAGCGCTCCTTCCACTCGGGAATGTTCGGCGTGGTGGACAGGTCGACCGAGGAATCGAGCAACTCCAGCACGAGGCGGCGGCTGTGCTGCACCCGTTCGCTGTCGGTCTTGACCACCATGCCGGGCTGAACCTTGCGGGAGCAGGAAGGCACCAGCACGCGCGAGCCTTCGAGTTCGACCATGCAGACGCGGCAGGCATTCTTGGGCGTGAGAGTATCGCCGTAACAGAGCGTCGGCGTGTCTTTCCCCGCCACGTTACAGGCGGTCAGGGTGGGGCTTCCCTCCCGGGCGCTCACCTCTTTGCCGTCGATCGCGATCGTGATCTGCCGGGCGGGGCCATCCGTGGCACCCGTATAGTGCACGTTCATCTGCTCTTGCTCCCCTCCAGTACGCCGAGACGATCGATCGCCGACTCGACAGCGTTCCAGGCGGCCTGGCCGAGGCCACAGATCGAGGCATCTTTCATCACGAGGCCGACATCGCGCAGGATGTGGATGTCGTTGTCCTTGGCTTTCGCGTCGTGGCCGTTGTGCATGATGCGCAGCAGCGCCTCCTCCTGACGCACCGTGCCCACCCGGCAGGGAACGCACTGGCCGCAGGATTCGTCGCGGAAGAAGCTCGCAATGCGCAGCAGAATGCCGGACAGATCGACGGTGTCGTCGAAGGCCAGCACCACGCCCGAGCCCAAAGTGGTCTTGTTGGCGCGGGCGCCCTCGAAGGTGAGCGGGATGTGGAGCTCGTCAGCGCGCACGAAGCCGCCTGCCGCACCGCCGAGCAGCACCGCCTGCAGCTTTCGGCCTTGCGGAACGCCGCCGGCCAGTTCGAGAACATCGCCAAGTGTCGCGCCGAACGGCACTTCGTAGACGCCGGGACGCACGAGGTTGCCCGAAACGCAGAACAGCTTGGGCCCGGTGGAGCCTTCGGTCCCGATCTTGGCGTACTCGGCGCCGCCCATCTGGACGATCAGCGGCACGTTGCACAATGTCTCGACGTTGTTGACCACCGTCGGTTTGCCGAACAGTCCGGACTCGAACGGGAAGGGCGGCTTGGTGCGCGGCTCGCCGCGATAGCCCTCGATCGAGTTGAAGATCGCGGTCTCTTCGCCGCAGATATAGGCGCCGGCCCCGCGCCGAATCTCGAGATCGAAGCTCCAGCCGGAGCCCAGGATGTCAGTCCCCAGGAAGCCGCGTTCGTAGGCCTTTTCGATGGCGTTGCGCAGCAACCGATAGGCGCGGGGGTACTCACCGCGCAAATAGAGGTAGCCTCGCTCGGCGCCGAAGGCGTAACCGGAGATGGTCATCGACTCGATCAACGAGAACGGGTCGCCCTCGAGAATGGCGCGATCCTTGAACGTGCCCGGCTCGCTCTCGTCGGCGTTGCAGACGAGATAGCGAGGCGTGGCGGGCTGTTTGGCGGTGCTCTCCCACTTGATGCCGGTCGGGAACGCCGCACCGCCACGGCCCATCAGCCGGGAGTCCTTGACCTCGGTGATGACCTGCTGGGGTCCGATCTCGAACGCACGCCGCAGTCCGGCATAGCCGTCGGTCGCGAGGTAGTCGTCGATGCTCTCCGGGTCGACCCGGCCGACGCGCTTGAGCAGCATCAGGCCTTCCTGGCCCGCCTGCGGCACGGCCATCATCGGCGGCGCCTCGGCTGCGAGCGCCGCGGGACCGGATTTCAGCGCAAGGGCAACTTCCTCGACGGTGACGGGCCCGATCAGGTGCTCGTGAGGCGGATTGCCCGCCTCCACCGCCAATGCGGCCGGCGCGCGCTCGCACACGCCGAGACAGGGACTGTGCTTCCAGCCGTTCATGGCCGAAGCCGGACCCAGCCGCTTTTCGAGGTCGGCACAGACCTCCTTGGATCCGCGCGCCATACAGGCGATGTCGGTGCAGACGTGCACGACGCGTTGCGGCCGCGGGTTGGTGGAGAACAGCGCATAGAACGTCGCGACGCTGTAGACGTCGGCCGCCGCTACGCTGAGCCGTTTTCCGATGTAGTTCAGCGCGCCGGGGCTGATCCAGCCGACGCGGTCGTTCACCGCGTGCAGCGCCTCCATGACGAGGTGCCGCCGGCTCCGCGCCGCGTGGCCGGCATGCGCGCGCCGATGATCCTTCTCGTCGCGCTCACCGCCGTCCCAGCCGCTCTCGCCGGGCCCAAGCAGCCGATCAACCGCATCCCGTTCCTCAGCGAACGGCTCGGCGTTGGAGAACTTCAGGTCCACAACTCATCCTTCCTAGTTCGCGGTCGCGAGCTCTTTGTCTTGGCGCGCGTGATCGGGGGTCTCGGCAACGGCTCTCTCGTTGGGCAGATCGTCGTTGGTCTTCTCCACCCTGACCGCCGTCGCCTTGAACTCCGCGGTTCCGGCGATCGGATCGTTCGCCTCGATGGTGAGCGCGTTGACGTCCACTTCGTCAGGGAAGTTGCAGGCCATGAAGAGCAGCCCGGGACGCAGTCCCGGATCCTGACGCGCCGGCGCCAGCACGGACCCGCGGCGCGAGGTCACCCGAACCACCTCCCACTCAACGATGCCGAGCCGAGCCATATCCTCAGGAGACATGTCGACACAGCCGCCCAAGCGGATCGGCGAGTTGAAGCCTCCGGACTGCACGCCGGTATTGTAGTCGGTCAGTCGCCGGCCGGTTGTGAGACGCAGCGGGAACTCGTTATTGAGCTTATCCACCGGCAGCCTGTGTTCGAGGATGCCGAAGGGCGCCGGCCGTCCGCGCTTCTCGGGATCCTTCTCCCAGAGCCGGGCGTGCAGGAACGATGTCTCGGGCCCGTTCTCATCGGGGAAAGGCCACTGCAACCCGCCCCGTTCCTCGAGCAAGCGGTAGCTCATGCCATGGTGCGCCGGCGAGACCGCGCGCAGCTCGTCCCAGACCTGCTCTCCGGTCTGTACCGGCCAGACATGCCCCATACGCTCCGCGACCAGACGGATGATCTCGATGTCGTCCTTGGCGTTGCCCGGTGGTTCCAGTGCCTTTCGCACGCGCTGAACCCGCCGTTCGCTGTTGGTGAAAGTGCCGTCGCTCTCGCACCACGCCGCGGCGGAGGGGAGCACCACGTCGGCATACTCCGCCGTCTTGGTGAGGAAGATGTCCTGCACGACGATATGATCGAGGTTTTCCAGCCGTTTGCCGACCGCCGAGGAGTCGGCATCGGACTGCACCGGGTTCTCGCCAATGATGTAGAGGTTGGTGAGATGGCCCTCATCCATCGCGTGCATCATTTCCGAAAGCGTCATGCCGTATTTCGGAGGCAGGGTGACGCCCCAGATGCGCTCGAACTTCGCCCGATGCTCGGGGTTTCCGACGTCCTGGAATCCCGGCAGGTTCTTGGGGATCGCCCCCATGTCGCCGCCGCCCTGGACGTTGTTCTGACCGCGTAGCGGAACCAGGCCCGCGCCCCACCGCCCGACCTGGCCCGTGAGCAGCGCGAGGTTGCACAGGGCCCGCACGTTGTCGGTGCCGTTGTGATGCTCGGTGATGCCGAGCGTCCAGCACAGCTGGGCGCGTTCCGCCTTGCCAAAGTCGTGCGCAAGCTCGCGGATCAGCTCCGCGGGCACTCCGGTCTCACGGGAAGTGACTTCCAGCGTCCACGGCTCGCATGCCGCGACATATTCCTCGAATCCGGTCGTGGCGTTCTTGACGAACTCCTCATTGACCAGCCCGGCGTGGATGATCTCGCGGCCGACACCATAGGCCAGCGCGACGTCGGTGCCGACGTCGAGACCGAGCCAGTTGTCCGCCCACTCGGCCGTCTTGGCCCGGCGAGGGTCGACAGAATAGACCTTCGCGCCCTTGTGAATTCCCTTCAGGGCGTGATGGAAGAAAATCGGATGTGCTTCTCGGGCATTGGAGCCCCAGAAGACGATAAGATCGGCATCCTCGACCTCACGATAGGACGAGGTACCACCGCCTGCACCAAATACTGTCACCAGACCGGCGACACTAGGAGCGTGTCAAGTTCTGTTACAGGAGTCGATATTGTTGGTGCCGATCACTGCCCGGGTGAACTTCTGGGCGATGAAGTTCATCTCGTTGGTCGAGCGGGAGCAGGAGAACATGCCGAACGCGTCGGGGCCATGGGCCTCCAGGTTGCGGCGGAAGCCCTCGGCTGCGCGGTCCAGGGCCTCATCCCAAGAGGCAGGCCGCAGCACACCGTTGTCGCGGACGAGCGGCTCGGTCAGGCGAGTGTAGTTCTGCTTTCCTTGTCTGCCCATGGCTTATCTCCCGGAGTTATTTGAATTTCCTCTAGTATACCACGATCCAGGGGGGCTTGGTATATGAAGGCGTCTGCACATTTGGGGTGTGGCGCGCGGCGAATGCCGCCGGTTGCGACGCGCCGGGTCGATGACGTGTCGCTGGGTCGACCCGACCTTGGCGCCATGTCTCCATTTAGGGACGTTCACCCGCCGCTCAACCCCGGGGGCATCACCGGGCGCTCAAAACGCGGCGGCGAGGTCCCGCGCGCCCGGCAGCGTGCTTTCGCGGTCCATGCGGGCGTCGGTCGCCGCGAGAAGTTTGGCCACCACGTTGTTTCTGATCGCGACCGGGTTGCGTTCGTAGCCTTCACGCTGGAAGAAATTCGCGGTCGGCACCTGCGCGCGCAGGGCGTGCGGCATCGACACCATGTCGAAACCGGTGCCGTCGCCGGTGAGATTCATCATCTCGAGCTCAGCCGCGGTCAGCGGTGCGGTGTAGCCCTTGCGCCTAGCGAATACGACCGAGGTGAGCAGCTTGTGGGTCTGCAGCCAGGGGCCGACATCGACATCGAGATTGAGGGCATGAACGCCCATTCCCTTGGGCGTTTGCGCAAGCTTCACATGCGCGCTCCAGGTGTCCGGCACGGATTTGCAGAACGTCACCATCCTGTGCACCGTCGCGATCTTGTGCATGAGGCGCGCGCGTTGCGATTCCGGCAGCGTGTCGGCGCGCCGCTTCAGTTGTTCGATAATGTGCGTGCCCTGTTCGGCGAGCAGCTCGACCGTATTGGCCACCAGAAGCTGATTGTAGCCGAGCGCGGTGGAGATAGCGCGCGCATTGGGGCGTGCTTGCTCGAGTCCGGCCTGAATATCATAGGCACCGTTGCCGCCGGATTCGAATCCGTAGACGCGGACGGCCTGGTCTTTCGTCAGGCCGGCTGACTTCGCCACGGCCGCATAGGCGCGCTTGAATTCGATTTCGCTTTTCGGCCGCTGCGGCGTGAACTGAAACTGTTCGGATGCATGCTGGAGAAAATCGCGGATCACCGGAATGGGACGGGACGGACGCTTCTCGGGCGTCGGCGCCGATGGATCTGCCGGCTTCGACGGTCCGCGATAAAGCGGCGGTTGGATCATGACATAATGATCGGCGTTCACCGGCTCGTTGTTGCGCCGGCGCGTGTTGCGTGTCCGCCGTTTCTCGCTGATCGCGCTCCAGTAAGCGCCGGCTTCGTGCTCGAAGCTTTCCCGCGCTGCGGTGTACTCGGTGAGCCGCCGTCGATAGTCGGCCATCTGCTGGGCGGTAACGGGCCGCGCCGGTGCCGCGCTGGTGGCCGGAACTGCCGGTGGTTGCGCGAAAGCACGATCGGCAAAGGACCCGAGAGCTGTGAGAGTCAGGACAGCCAGCAGGCGATAGCGGTTCCGGGAAGCGGACCAAGATCTGGCGGAGCGCCGGGGCACGGTCGTCAAAGCGCGGTGCCTTTCATCGCAATGCAGCAAAGGGCGCATGGTTGATCCGGTGCTTTGTGCGAATCGGCTCATACCAATGTCTAGCGTGGCGCGGCGAAACTGGGCACCGCTTTTGCTTTTCATCGGTGTTTTTCGCGACAAAATCCCGAACTCGCTTAAGACGCGAATGCCTTGCGCCGCAGGACTCGCATGGCCCGCCATGCAATGGGTTGACCGCGCGGCTTTGGGCGTTCACCTTCCTCGCCCAATTCGAGAAGAAACTGCAGGGAGAGAACATTGATGAAGACCGGATTGATAGCGACCTTCGCGGCGACCGCCATGTTGCTGGCCACGCCGTCTGCCCAGGCACAGCAATTCATCAACGTGCTGACCGGCGGCACGTCGGGCGTCTACTACCCGCTCGGCGTTGCGATCGGAAAGATCTACGGCGAGAAGATTCCGAGCGTGAAGACGCAGGTGCAGGCCACCAAGGCGTCGGTCGAGAACCTCAATTTGATCGAACAGGGCCGCGGCGAACTCGCATTCACGCTTGGCGATTCTCTGAAAGCCGCGGTCGAGGGCGACGAGGAAGCCGGTTTCAAGAAGAAGCTGACCAAGCTGCGCACGCTGGGCGCGATCTATCCGAACTACATCCAGATCGTCGCCACTGCCGATAGCGGCATCAAGACTCTGGCCGATCTCAAGGGCAAGACGCTGTCGGTCGGTGCGCCGAAATCGGGCACCGAGCTCAATTCGCGCGCCATCCTCAAGGCGGCCGGCATGAGCTACAGCGATCTCGGCAAGGTCGAGTATCTGCCGTTCGCCGAATCCGTCGATCTGATGAAGAACCGCCAACTCAATGCCACGCTGCAGTCGGCGGGCCTTGGCGTCGCGTCGCTGAAGGATCTGTCGAGTTCCTCGCCGATCAATGTTGTGGCGGTGCCGAAGGCCACCGTGGAGAAGATCGGCCCTCCGTTCGTGTCGGTGATCATTCCGGCCAACACCTACACCGGCCAGACGGCCGATGTGGAAACGGCGGCGGTGATCAACTATCTCGTCACCAGCTCGGCGGTGTCGGACGATCTTGCCTATCAGATGACCAAGCAGATCTTCGAGAATCTGCCCGAACTCGTGAATGCGCATGTCGCCGGCAAGAGCATCAAGCTGGAGACCGCCGCGGCGGGAAGTCCGGCGCCGCTGCATCCGGGTGCGATCCGCTACTACAAGGAAAAGGGAGTCCTGAAGTAAGCGTCTTGCGACAATTCATCTGAAGGATGGCCGGGCTTTGTCCCGGCCATCCCCATCTTGGCCCGGAAAAACAGGCGGGTTCACGCCGCGGGCTGGAGAAACTGCGCCACGGTTCGAGTGGCGCTGCATCGACAGAAGCGGGGAGAGCGATGCTGCAGGAATACGGAACGCAGGAGCATATCAACGTCGAGCTTGATAATTTCGAGCACGGCTTTCCGGATGGCTTCGGCCCCGGCTGGTGGGGCTATCTCGCTTATGCCATCGGCATCGCGTTCGCGACCTTCCAGATCATCATCGCTGCCTGGAACTTCCTGCCGAGTCAGGCGGTGCGTGGCATCCATGTCGGCTTCATCATTCTGTTGTCCTATGGTCTCGTCACCAACTTTACCGCGAAGAATGACTGGCAGCGGGCGATCGGCTGGGCGATCGGCGGCGTTGGTTTCTATTGCGGCCTCTATCAGTGGCTCTATTACGCCGACCTCGTGGCGCGCGACGGCGATCCGACCAATCTCGACCTCGTCATCGGCACCATTCTCGGGATTCTGATCTTCGACGGAACGCGGCGGCTGATGGGCGCGGCGCTGCCGATCATGTGCGGCGCGTGCCTGCTCTACTGGTTCTTCGGCCAGTATCTGCCCTCGCCCTTCAATCATCGCGGCTATGGCTACGATCAGATTATCACGCATCTGTCCTACGGCACCGAAGGCTTCTACGGCGTGCCGATCTATGTGTCGGCGACCTACATTTTCCTTTTCATTCTGTTCGGCTCCTTCCTTGAGCGCGCCGGCATGATCAAGCTGTTCACCGACGTCTCGCTCGGTGCGTTCGGTCGCACCCGCGGCGGCCCGGCCAAGGTCGCGGTGGTCGCTTCGGGCATGATGGGCACGATCTCCGGCTCCGGCGTCGCCAACGTCGTCACCGTCGGCCAGTTCACCATTCCGCTGATGATCAAGTTCGGTTACCGCCGCGCTTTCGCGGCCGGCGTCGAGGCCACCGCCTCGATGGGCGGGCAGATCATGCCGCCGGTGATGGGCGCGGTCGCCTTCATCATGGCCGAGACGCTCGGCGTCGACTACGCCGTGATCGTCAAGGCGGCGGTGATTCCGGCGATCCTCTATTTCGCCTCCGCGTTCTGGATGGTGCATCTGGAGGCCGGCAAGCACGGCCTCGTCGGCATGAAGAAGGAAGAGATTCCGAGCGCGATGAAGGCGCTGGTGAACGGCTGGTTCCTGGTGCTGCCGCTGATCGCGCTGATTTTCATGCTGTTCGAGGGCTTCACGCCGCTTTACGCCGGCAGCATGGGTCTCGCGCTGACCGTGGCGCTGATCCTCGGCGCCAGCATCGTTGCCGGCTTTCCGCATAAGGCGCTGCGCTACATCTTCTGGATCGGCCTTGCGCTCGTCGTCGGATCGCTGTTCCGCAACGGCAGCAATGTCGACATCCGTTATGTCGCGGCAATCGTCGGTGTGCTGGTTGCGATCTGCGCGATCACCCGCGGCGGCCGCGCGACGCTCGTCGCCTGCCGCGATTCGCTTGCCGACAGCGCCAAGTCCTCGCTCACGGTCGGCATGGCCTGCGCCATTGTCGGCGTGATCATCGGCATGATGACGCAGACCGGCGTCGGCACGGTGTTCGGAAGCTGGGTGATCGGCCTCGGCGAGCACAGCTTGTTCCTCGCGCTGATCCTGACCATGATCCTGTCGATTCTGCTCGGCACCGGCATTCCGACGATCCCGACCTACATCATCGTCGCCGCGCTTGCCGCGCCGGCGCTGTCGAAGCTCGATGTGCCGCTGATCGTCAGCCACATGTTCGCGTTCTACTACGGCATCATGGCGGACCTGTCGCCGCCGGTGGCGCTGGCGGCGTTCGCGGCCGCGCCGATCGCCAAGGAGAACCCGGACAAGATCGGTTGGGAGGCGATGCGCATCGCGCTTGCGGGCTATGTCATTCCGTTCATCGCGGTGTATTCGCCGGCCCTGATGCTGCAGACCGGCGATCCGATGGAAGCCAAGATCGGTTTCTACGGCGCGGTGATCTATGCCACGATCAAGGCGCTGATCGCGATCGGCCTGTTCGGCATGGTGGCGATCGGTTTCCTGTTCACGCGGATGTCGCTGCTGGAGCGGATCGTGGCTTTCATCGCCGCGCTGTTCCTGCTCGGCGAATTTCCCTACAGCGACGAGGTCGGTTTGGTGCTCGGGATCGTCTGCGTGCTTTGGCAGTGGCGCAAGCGGCCGGCGCCGGTCGTCGCCGCGGTGTAAGCAGGCCGAGGGGTGATGCGTGAGCCTGTGTCTCGCATCCGCCGGTGTGGTCAAGTCGCTCTCGGTGGCGGCCTTCATGCTGGCCTGGACCCACTCGATCGAGAAAATCGAGTGGCAGGAGGACTGGCGCGTCACGTCGCAGGGGCTTGAGATCGTCGAGGCCCGCGTCAAGGGATCGGGCGCGGGCATGGAGCCGCCGCCCGAAGCGCGTCTCAGCGATGGCTGGTTCCACTGGCAGCCAAAACTGGCGCCGTTGCCGCAGGTCGCGCTCGGCAATTCCGGGCTGGCGGGCGAATGGCGGATTTGCGCGGACGGCGCGTGCCGCACATTGTCCGATCTTCTCGGTCATCCAGTCGGCACTAACGTCACGGTGATGCGGGCGTGCGATCTGCCCGCGACCGAGCGGCTTCGGACTGGCGAGACCACGTCGAACGAACGGGCCGCGCGCGACGCCGATTTTTATGATCGCCGCGGACGTGAGCATGCTCTGGCCAAAGCCTATGACGAAGCGATCGCGGACTACAACGAGGCAATCCGGCTGCAGCCTCTCGCCGCGCATTTCTATCTCGATCGCGGCATGGCGTACCGGGCCAAGGGCGACCGGCCGCGCGCATTGGCCGATTTCACGCATGCGGTGCGTCTCGATCCTGCGCTCGAGATTGCGCTGGCGCAGCGTAAGGCGCTGGCCCTTGAGATAGAGCAACTCGGGGCGCGGATGCCGCGCTCGCAGAAGAGTGCGACGAAGTAACTATTTACGCAGATATCGTATCCGGCCACCTGTTGTGGATCAGGTCTCGTGCATCGATTTGTCCGAAGCCAAGCATCGGGCTTTGGGATAGGGCCCGTCTGCAAGTCGCCTGAATTTGCCGGCAAGCGGTGGTAAGATTGCGCCGTGCTGTCGCAACAATAAGAAACGTCGAGGAAATCCGCCTTCAGGAGATCGAGCGATGACCGACAATGCCGCCAGCCGTTATGCCGAACTGCATGCGCGTTCGTTGCGCGATCCGGAAGGGTTCTGGGGGGAGGCGGCGCGGGAGATCGACTGGATCGAGCCGGCGAAGAAGGTGTTCGATCCTTCCATGGGCCTTTACGGCCGCTGGTTCGCGGGCGGCGTGGTCAACACCTGCTACAATGCGCTCGATCGCCATGTGCTCGGCGGCCGCGCCAATCAGACGGCGCTGATTCACGATTCGCCGCTGACCAACACCGTCACCAAATTCACCTATGCCGAGCTGCTGGACGAAGTGAAGGCCTTCGCCGCGGTGATGCAGGATTTCGGTGTCGCCAAGGGCGACCGTGTCGTCATTTACATGCCGCTGGTGCCGGAAGCGATGATCGCGATGCTGGCCTGTGCCCGCATCGGCGCGATCCATTCGGTCGTGTTCGGCGGCTTCGCCGCCAAGGAGCTCGCGACCCGCATCGACGATGCCCAGCCCAAGCTGGTGCTGTCGGCGAGCTGCGGTCTCGAGCCCGGCCGCATCGTGCAATACAAGCCGCTGCTCGACGAGGCGATCAAGATCGCGAGCTTCAAGCCGCAATCCTGCATCATTCTGCAGCGGCCGCAGCAGGGTTGCGATCTGGTCAAGGGCCGCGACCATGACTGGAGCGAATTGTGCGCCAAGGCGATGGCCGCGAAGAAGTTCGCTGACTGCGTGCCGGTGCTGGCGACCGATCCGCTCTACATTCTCTACACCTCCGGCACCACCGGCGTTCCGAAAGGCGTGGTGCGCGACAATGGCGGGCATCTGGTCGCGATCAAATGGTCGATGTTCAACCTCTATGGCGTGAAGCCGGGCGAGGTGTGGTGGTGCGGCTCGGATATCGGCTGGGTGGTTGGCCACAGCTACATCATCTACGGCCCGCTGTTCCATGGCGCCACTTCGATCATGTACGAGGGCAAGCCGATCGGCACGCCGGATGCGGGCGCGTTCTGGCGCGTGATTTCGCAGCACAAGGCGGTGGCGTTCTTCACCGCGCCGACCGCGTTTCGTGCGATCAAGAAGGAAGATCCGGACGGCAGCTTTATCCGCAAATATGATCTGTCGAGTTTCCGCACCTTGTTCCTGGCGGGCGAGCGCGCCGATCCGCCGACCGTGGAATGGGCGGAGAAGCACCTGCAGCGGCCGGTGATCGATCACTGGTGGCAGACCGAGACCGGCTGGTGCATCGCCGGCAATCCGGTCGGCCTCGGCGCGCTTCCGGTCAAGCACGGCTCGCCCACGGTGGCGATGCCCGGCTATCAGGTCGATATCGTCGATGAAGCCTCGAAGCCGGTCCCCGCCAACAAAATGGGTTCGATCGTGATCAAGCTGCCTTTGCCGCCCGGCTGTCTGCCGACGCTGTGGCAGCAGGACGAGCGCTGCAAGGAGGCCTATTTCACCGAATTCCCCGGTTACTACAAAACCTCGGATGCCGGTTATAAGGATGACGACGGTTATATTTTCGTGATGGGCCGCACCGACGACATCATCAATGTCGCGGGCCATCGGCTCTCCACCGGCGGCATGGAGGAAATTCTCGCCTCGCATCCCGATGTCGCCGAATGCGCCGTGCTCGGCATCAAGGATGCGGTGAAGGGCGAAATCCCCTGCGGTCTCATCGTGCTCAAGGCGGGGGTCAGCAAATCCCCGAGCGAGATCGAGCGCGATGTGGTGGCGCTGGTGCGCGAAAAACTCGGCCCGGTGGCGGCGTTCAAGCTGGCGGTCACGGTCGGCCGGCTGCCCAAGACCCGCTCGGGCAAGATCCTGCGCGGAACCATCAAGAAGATTGCCGATGGCGATTCGTGGACGATGCCTGCTACCATCGAGGACCCCAAGGCGCTCGACGAGATCAAGAGCGCATTGGAGGGTCGCTTGTGACAGAGGAGAATCGTCATGGATGAAGAGACCTTCAACATCAGCATGAGGAAATTCCTCAAAAAAGTCGGAGTCACCAGCCAGCAGGAGATCGAAAAGGCCATCCGCGCCGGCCTCGCGAACGGCCGTCTGAAGGGCGACGAGAAGCTCCCGGCCAAGATGGTTCTGACCATCGGCGGGGGGGGTCTGACCCTCGCGGGGGATGGCAGCATCGATCTTGGCTAGGAGAGCGGCGGGCGGTCGATCCGGGTTGTGTTGATGGGGGGGCTTGCGCCCCCCCCCCCCCCGGCCCGGGGCGCGCCGCCCCGGCAGGGGGCATCCGCGAGCGCGCGGCCGGCCCCCGCGGTCGACGGCGAGGGCCATTTCCCCGGCCAAG
>Ga0066256_1000295_pt1 | contig 187683 bp, 172 predicted proteins | sample ThiBio_1000_biof_FD_87107 | JGI IMG/M metagenome (GOLD analysis project Ga0066256, IMG submission 87107) | Wastewater bioreactor microbial communities from Cape Town, South Africa - Thiocy_expt_1000_biof (version 2) | ecosystem: Engineered > Bioreactor > Thiocyanate-remediating >...
CGAGTACATTGAGATGTTCTACAACCCGGTGAGGCGTCACGGATATACCGACCGACTCTCGCCGGTCGAGTTCGAACGGCGCCACACTAACCGGCTCGAATGTGTCTAGAGAAGCCGGGGCGATTCAGACTTCGACGCTAGCCTCACGGCGGCTGCCATCAAATTGGCCAAGAGGGCGACCTCACCTGCGTGCATTGTGTGCCACAGTCAGACAAAACTGCTGTGGTTCCAGCGCAATACAGCGCTCGCAGGCGACTTCTACGTGTTGGGCGAACTACATCATGACACCGACGCGTTCCAGATCGCATTCGGCGCCGCCAACGGCATGTCGCGACCTCGCAAGGAGCCCGCGGATCGATGGCTGTCCGGCAGTGGCGCCTATCGGCTGACGGTCGAGTCGCAGTCGATCAAGCTACCTGATGGCTCCGTGCTATCCATGCTATCCGTGCTCAGATAGGCTTGGCCGTCACGACGCTCGGCAACTTCGTACGCGGGCAAAGTACCGCGATAAGACGCTCTCGCAACTGGAGATAAGCGGGCAGTCAAGGGTGCCCGCTCTCCTCAATAGCGTCGTTGCACCCACTCATATCGGCGCCGCCGTCGTCGCGACCCTCATGCTCGGCGGCAGCAGCGTCGGCGTGTGCGTCTTCCCCGCCACCCAGGCATCGATCATGTCGGCCCACTCCTGCAGCATGTGGCGTCGCTGCTCTGCGTACTCGGCCTTGTTGTAGACGCCGCGCGATGAGCGCCCGTCTTCGTGGGCCAGGCACTTCTCGATCCAGTCGCTGTTGAAGCCCAGCTCGTTGAGGATCGTCGAGCCGGTGCGGCGCAGGTCGTGCACCGTGAACGGTTCGAGCGGCAGCTTCGCTTCCTTGGCTCGCTCTACGACGATCTGGGTGACCCGGTTCAGGGTCGCCTTCGACATGCAGCGATCGGCGTCGTAGCGCGAAGGCAGCAGGAACTTGGAGCCGCTCGCGCAGGTGCGCAGCGCCACCATGATGTCGAGTGCCTGCTGCGACAGATAGACGTTGTGGGGCTTGCCGGCCTTCATGCGGCTCTTCGGGATCGTCCAGACGGCGTTCTCGAAGTCGACCTCGTCCCAGGTGGCCTCGATCAGCTCGCTCTTGCGCACGAGCGTCAGCAGGATCAGGCGCAGCGCCAGGCGAATCGTCGGCAGGGTCGCCGTGGCGTCCAGCACCCGGTGCATGACTCGGATCTCGGACGGCGACAGCGCGCGGTCCTTGGCCACGAATGTGGCGATCGACGAGGGGCCGACTTCGTCCGCAGGATTCGGCGCCTTCTCGCCGTGCAAGGCTGCGAAACCGAAGACCTGCTTGACGATGTCGCGCACGTGCACGGCGGTGGCCGGCGCGCCGCGCGCCTTGACCTTGGCGCACAGGTTGCGCAGGTCTTCCGGCCCGATCTCGGCCATCAGCCGATTGCGGAACACCGGCAGGATGTCCCGGTCGATGATGCTCTTGCGCATCGACTTCGTGCTCTCGGCCATCCTGGCTTCTTCCAGCCAGCGCTTCGTGAACTCCTCGAAGGTCTTGGCCTCGGCCGCCCTGCGCTTTTCGCGCTGCTTCTCCTGGGAGGGAGACCGGCCTTCGGCGATCGCCTTGCGCGCTTCCACGCAGCGCTCGCGCGCCATCAGCAGCGAGATCCCGTCCTTGGACCCGTAGCGGCCGATCGTGAGCGTCTCCCGCCGGCCGTTGAGCCGGTAGTCGAGACGAAAAGTGATCGTGCCCCTGGGAGAGACGGTCACGTACATCCCGTCCCGGTCGGCGATCTTGTAGGTGGTGGCCTGGGGCTTGATGCCCCGGAGCGTGCCATCGGACAGCATCGGCGGTCCCTCCTCTCGGAGGAATTTTACCGTCACGCCAAAACTGTGGCTACAATTTCACTAAGTTCTTGATATATCTAGTGTTCTTTCCACACTTTTTACCGTCAAGCTTCGCTTTGGCCTGACGGTAAAAACTTTGGAGACATCCGGTCGGAGATTTCTACCGTCAGATTTACCGTCAGATCGAAAGGCATCCCACCGATAGATGCCGATAGATCTCGACAGATATTTCCTATGTATGACAACTACTTAGATGAACTTTCCGACGGGCCGCGATAGACCCTGAAAGACGCCGAATCATTCCCACTCAATCGTCGCCGGCGGCTTCCCCGAGATGTCGTAGACCACCCGATTGATCCCCCGCACCTCGTTGATGATGCGGTTCGACACTCGGCCGAGCAGCTCGTGGGGCAGGTGCGCCCAGTGCGCGGTCATGAAGTCCTGCGTCTGTACTGCGCGCAGCGCCACGACGTATTCGTAGGTGCGGCCGTCGCCCATCACGCCGACCGAGCGCACCGGCAGGAAGACCGCGAAGGCCTGGGAGGTGAGGTCGTACCAGTTGCGGCCCTCGGCGTCTTTGGTGTGGCGCAGCTCTTCGATGAAGATGGCATCGGCCCTGCGCAGCAGGTCGGCGTATTCGCGCCGGACCTCGCCGAGGATGCGCACGCCCAGGCCGGGGCCGGGGAACGGGTGGCGGTAGACCATCTCGCGCGGCAGGCCGAGGGCGACGCCGAGCTCGCGCACTTCGTCCTTGAAGAGGTCGCGCAGGGGCTCGAGCAGCTTCAGGTGCAGGGTTTCGGGCAGGCCGCCGACGTTGTGGTGCGACTTGATGGTCTTGGCCTTGCCCGATTGCGCGCCGGCCGATTCGATGACGTCGGGGTAGATGGTGCCCTGGGCCAGCCAGCGGGCGTTGGGCAGCCGCGCGGCCTGTTCCTGGAAGACGTGGACGAACTCGCGCCCGATGATCTTGCGCTTGGCCTCGGGGTCGGACACGCCGGCCAGCTCGGCCATGAAGCGCTCGCCGGCGTCGACGTGCACGAGCTTCATGCCCATGTGGCGCTGGAAGGTGTCGACGACCTGCGCGCCTTCGTCGAGGCGCAGCAGGCCGGTGTCGACGAACACGCAGGTGAGCTGCTCGCCGATCGCGCGATGGATGAGCGCGGCGGCGACGCTGGAGTCGACGCCGCCCGAGAGCCCGAGGATGACTTCCTCGCGGCCGACCTGCGCGCGGATCTGCTCGACCGCTTCGCCGATGTGGTCGCGCATCACCCAGTCGGGCCGGCAGCCGCAGATGTCGGCGACGAAGCGCTGGAGGATCTTCGCGCCCTGCAGGGTGTGGGTGACTTCCGGGTGGAACTGCAGCGCGTAGAAGCCGCGTGCCTCGTCGGCCATGCCGGCGATCGGGCACGAGTCGGTGGAGGCCATCAGCCGGAACCCGGCCGGCATCTCGACCACCTTGTCGCCGTGGCTCATCCAGACCTTCAGCAGGCCGTGGCCTTCGGCGTTGCGCGTGTCCTCGATGCCCTCGAGCAGCCGCGTATGGCCGCGTGCGCGCACCTCTGCGTAGCCGAACTCGCGCTGGACGCCGCTCTCGACGCGCCCGCCGAGCTGCTGGGCCATGGTCTGCATGCCGTAGCAGATGCCCAGCACCGGCACGCCGAGATCGAACACGGCGCCGGGCGCGCGGTCGGTCGATTCCTCCCAGGCCGACATGTGGCTGCCCGAGAGGATGACGCCGCGCGCGCCGAAATCGCGCACGAAGGCGTCGCCGACGTCGCAGGGGTGGATCTCGCAGTAGACGTGCGCCTCGCGCACGCGCCGCGCGATGAGCTGCGTGACCTGCGAGCCGAAGTCGAGGATCAGGATCCGGTCGTGCCGGCGCCCGGCCGCGCCTTCGCCGGCCTGTGCGGTGGTGGGGCCGCTCATTCGGCGCCTCATTCGGCGCGGTAGTTGGGCGCTTCCTTGACCATCTGCACGTCGTGGACGTGAGACTCGCGCATGCCGGCCACGGTGACCTCGACGAACTGCGGGCGCGAACGCATGTCATCGATGGTAGCGCAGCCGCAGTAGCCCATGCTGGCGCGCAGGCCGCCGCACAGCTGGTAGATGATGGCCACCACCGAGCCCTTGTAGGCGACACGCCCCTCGATACCCTCGGGCACCAGCTTGTCGATGTTGCCGGTGGGGTCCTGGAAGTAGCGGTCGGCCGCGCCCTGCTGCATGGCGCCCAGCGAGCCCATGCCGCGGTAGGTCTTGTAGGAGCGCCCCTGGTACAGGATGACCTCGCCCGGCGCCTCTTCGGTGCCGGCGAACATCGAGCCCAGCATCACGGTGTCGGCGCCAGCGGCGATGGCCTTGGCCACGTCGCCGGAGTAGCGGATGCCGCCGTCCGCGATGAGCGGCACGCCGCTGCCGGCGAGCGCCGAGGCGACGTCGCTGATGGCGGTGATCTGCGGCACGCCCACGCCGGCCACGATGCGCGTGGTGCAGATGGAGCCGGGGCCGATGCCGACCTTGACCGCGTCGGCGCCGACCTCCACCAGCGCGCGCGCGGCCTCGGCGGTGGCGACGTTGCCGGCCACGATCTCGACCGCGGGATACTGGCGCTTGATGGCGCGCACCCGCTCGATGACGCCCTTGCTGTGGCCGTGGGCGGTGTCGACCACCAGCACGTCGACGCCGGCCTCGACCAGCCGCTCGGCGCGCTCCTCGGAATCGCCGCCCACGCCGACCGCCGCGCCCACGCGCAGCTTGCCCTGCGCGTCCTTGCAGGCATCGGGATGCGCGGTGGACTTGAGGATGTCCTTGACGGTGATCAGGCCCTTGAGCTCGAAGGCGTCGTTGACCACCAGCACCCGCTCGAGGCGGTGCTGGTGCATGAGGGCCTTGGCTTCCTCGAGCGAGGCGCCCTCGCGCACGGTGACCAGGCGCTCGCGCGGGGTCATGATGCGGCTCACCGGCTCGTCGAGCCGGGTCTCGAAGCGCAGGTCGCGGTTGGTGACGATACCGACCACCCTGCCGCGCTCGACCACCGGCAGGCCCGAGATGTGGTGGCGCTGCGTGAGCTGGATCACGTCGAGCACCTTCATCTGCGGCTCGATGGTGATCGGATCGAGCACGATGCCCGCTTCGTGGCGCTTCACGCGGGCCACTTCGGAGGCCTGGGCGCGCGGTTCGAGGTTCTTGTGGACGATGCCCAGGCCGCCTTCCTGGGCGATGGCGATCGCCAGGCGGGCCTCGGTGACGGTGTCCATCGCCGCCGACACCAGCGGGATGTTGAGCGAGATGCGCCGCGTCAGGCGGGTTCTCAGGGAGGTGTCGCGGGGGAGGATTTCGGAGAAGGCAGGAACCAGCAGGACGTCGTCGAACGTCAGCGCCTTTTTCGCCAGTCGCATGGGACCCTCGGGCACAAAAGAGAATTATACAGGCTCGATCTCCGCCTCATTCCTCGATCCGCCGGGCCGCGGCGCCGCACCGTTCGTCGGCGTCCGGCGCGGACGGCGTGCGAGCGCGTCCACAATCGGCCCATCCCGCTCACGTGGATCCTCATGCCGATGCTGCGCCTGCCTGCCCGCCTGGTCCTGTTGGCCGGCCTGTCGTTCGCCGCCGCGGCGCTCGCCGCTCCCTGGCAGTGGCGTGACGCCGATGGACGCATGGTCTATTCGGACCTGCCGCCGCCGCCCGAGATACGCGCCTCGCAGATCGTGCGCGCGGCGACGCCCAACCGTGCCCCCCCGGCCGAGACGCCTGCCCAGGGCGAGCCGGCCGCGCCGCAGGCTGCCGCAGCCGCCACGGCCTCCGCCAACGCGACGGCGGCCCCGAAGCCGCCCCAGACCTGGGCCGAGAAGGACATGGCCTTCCGCAAGCGCATCATCGAGCGCGAAGAGGCGCAGAAGAAGCAGCGCGAGGAAGAGCAGCAGGCGGCCGATCTCACGCGCGCCTGCCAGGAAGCGCGCGCCAGCCTGCGGGCCCTGGAAAGCGGCATGCGCATGATGACGATGAATGCCGCAGGCGAACGCGAGGCGGTGGACGACGCCGAGCGGGCACGCCGCACCGAAGCCACGCGCAAGGACATCGAGCGCTCCTGCCGCGCCGGCTGAAAACCGTACGGAACGCGTGAAGGAACCGTAGCGAGCGGTCCGAGGTCGCGCCTCAAACATACAAGCATCGCAGGCGCGAGATCGGATCGCGCAGCAGGTTCCTTCACACGTTCCCGGCGCGCCGCCTCCGCGCGGTCTTCGGATCCACCTGCAGGCCCGCCAGCAGCTCGATGCGATCGCCGGCATGCAGGCGGGCGGCACCGTCGCGGCGCTCGCCGAAGATCGCCGCCTGCAGCCGCCCGGCGGCGAGCGCGGCCGCCACCGCTTCACCGCCCGGCTCGGCACGCAGGGCGGCCACGGCGTCGGCCAGCGTGGCGCCGGCGGCGAGGACCAGCTCGCGACGCTCGATCGCTTCGCCCTCGCCGACCCAGACGATCTCGATCGGCAGCGGCGCCCTAGCCGGAGCCATAGAGCTGGTCGGCCCGACGCACGAAGGCGTCGACGAGGCTGCGCGCGATCTGGTCGAACACCGGCGCGAGCGCCCGACCGAGCAGGCCGCGCGCGAACGTGTACTGCAGCGCGAACTCGACCTTGCAGGCGTCCTGGCGCAGCGCGAGGAAGCGCCATTCGCCCTCGAGGCGCGAGAACGGCCCTTCGCGCAGCCGCATCGAGATCGTCTCGGGCGCCCGCCCGGTGTTCAGCGTGGTGAAACGCTGGCGGATGCCGCGGTAGTCGATGACCACGGTCGCCAGCACGCCCGCCTCGTCGTCGCGCGCGACCTCGGTGCCGCCGCACCAGGGCAGGAACTGGGGATAGTCTTCGACCCGGTCGACCAGGACGAACATCTGCTCGGCGCTGTAGGGCAGCAGGACGGACTTGCGGACGGCGTGCACGGTGGTAGCGAAGTGTTCGGGAAGCCGGTTCGATGCACGGCAATCCGGGGCACAATGCGGCTTGCCGCCGCGATTCTAGTCTTCCACAGCGCCTCGCCCATGAGTATCGTCCAGAACAAGAAGGCCACTCACGACTACTTCATCGAGGAGCGGCTGGAGGCCGGCGTGGTCCTGGAGGGGTGGGAGGTCAAGGCCATCCGGGCCGGGCGCGCGCAGCTCAAGGAAGGCTACGTGGTGGTGCGCGACGGGCAGCTCTACCTGATCGGCGCGCACATCTCGCCGCTGCCCGAAGCCTCGACGCACATCAAGCCCGACCCGGTGCGCACCCGCAAGCTGCTGCTGCATGCGGCCGAGATCGCCCGCCTGATCGGCAAGGTCGAGCGCGCCGGCTATACGCTGGTGCCGCTCGACCTGCACTACACGCGCGGACGCGTGAAGCTGGCGCTCGGGCTGGCCAAGGGCAAGCGCCAGTTCGACAAGCGCGCCGCCGAGCGCGACCGCGAATGGGCGCGCGAGCGCCAGCGGCTGCTCAAGCAGGGGAACAAGGTCTAGGGCCCTGGCCGCCCGCCTCGGCGGGCGGCCAGGGCCCACCGAGGCGGCGGCGGCCGGGTGTCCGGGGCCGCTCGCTCAGCCGAGCTTCTCGTCGGCCTGCACTCCCGGCCGGTAGATCTCGTAGAGCACCACCGGCACGCCGAGATCGCCGAGATGCTGCTGCACCAGCGGCTTGACGTCGCTCCATTGCAGGCCGCCGACGCCGGTGGCCAGCCGGGGCAGCGCGACGCTGCGGATGTTCTCCTCGCGGACGAAGCGCGCCAGTGCCTTGAGCGCGCGGCTCACGTTCTCGAGCGTGGCCTTGGCAGGCCGGGCGGCCGGGCCGTCGTGCAGCATGCCCTGCGTGAGCAGGTTGACGATGCGGCGCGTATGCCCGTCGGCATCGACGCCGGACCAGTCCCAGAGCTGGCCGGGCTCCAGGGGCTTGTCGTGGATGGCGTGGCGATAGTCGCGCACCATGGACGGCCAGCGTTCGCGCAGGGCGAGCGCGAGACCGCTGTCGAAGCGGTCATGCGGGGCAATGCCATGGGCGATCACCTGGGCCCTGGAAAGCAGGATGTCGCCTTCGATTTCACGGATCACGTCTTGGTTCCTCGGTCATGGGTCGCTTCGTGGATCGCTGGGGCAGTCGACCGGATCGACCGCGGACGGCCAAGATACCCGTTTTCCGTGCGCCGCCCGTGACGCCGGTCAAGCGGGGGCGGTGCACCGTCCCCGCTGCAGCACCCTCGCCGCTCTCACCGTCCAACCGCCCGCCGAGGCGCGGGCCGGCTTCAACTCCGACAGACTCCTAGCCTGCCAGCCAGCGCCGCTGCGCAGCGATGCGCCGGAGCCGGCGCGGCCGGCGCTGCGCGGGCGGCACCTCGTCGAGCAGCACCAGGAACAGCATCGCGGTGGCCAGCGCGTCGCCGACGGCGTGGTGGCGCTGCTCGACCGGAATGCCGAAGTGGGCGAGCCACTCGTCGAGCACGCGCGCGCCGGTGCCCGGGTGCAGCGCCGGGGCGAGCTCGGCCAGGTCGATCCAGGCGTTGCCGATCGAGGCGCCGAGGTGGGTGCGCGCCGTGCGCGCGAGGAAGGCGCGATCGAAGTGGGCGTGGAAGGCCACCAGCGGCGACTGTCCGGCATAGGCGAGGAACGCCTCGCAGGCGCGCGCCGGCTCGAGCCCCGCCAGCTGCGTCTCCGCTCCGATGCCGTGGACCAGGATGTTCTGGCGCGAGCTGGCATCGGGCTGGCGCAGGGTCGCCTCGAAGCTGTCGGCGACCACGATGCGCCGGTCATGCACGGCCACCGCCCCGATCGAGATCAGCCGGTCGTTCGCCGCATCGAGCCCGCTGGTCTCGAGGTCGAGGACCACCCAGCGCAGCGGCTCGGCGGGCGGCCGGGCCGCGCGCCCGAAGAGCCGGGCGAGCCAGCCTCCCGGCGCGCTCGCCGGCCGCGGGACTGCGTCGCGCCGCGGATGACCGCCCGGCGGGCTCATCGCCGCGATCAGCCGGGGAAATGCGCGGCCAGGCGCTGCTGCATCCGGCGCACCTCGCGAAAGGCTTCCTTCAGGATGCGCCGGTCGAGCGTGGACAGGGTGCGGGTGTCGAGCACGTCGGGATCGTCCGGCGGCGGCGCAGCACCCTCCTGGCGCGCGCGCAGCCGCAGGCCCTGCAGGTAGCGGAAGGAGTCGATCCATGCGCGCGCCTCCTCGGCCGCGAGCACGCCGTCGGCGGCCAGCGCCTCCAGGCGCTCGACGGTGCCGGTGGCACGCACGCCGCGGGTGAGCGCGAACACGCGCGCGGCATCGACCAGCGGCGTGGTGCCGTGCGCCTCGAGGTCGATGTGAGCGGCCTGCGCGCCGAACAGGGCGTCGAGCACGCCCGCCGACCACGACTGGGGCGGCGCGTGACGCAGCGCGGCGGTGCGCATCCGCTGCAGGAAACGCGGCGCGGCGGCGGCCCGTTCGGCGACGTGCTCGCGCAGCGCCTGCGCGAGCGCGGCGGCGCCGGCGACCGGGCGGAAGTCGAGGAAGACGCCCGCCTCGCGCGGAGCCTCCGGCCCGTCGCCTTCGATCCAGCCTTCGACGAGGGCGCGCCACTGCGCCGGGTCGAGGCACCAGTGCGGGCTGCCGGCCACGATCCCGCTCCTGCCCGACGGATGACCGCAGGCCGTGAGCGCGGCATTGACGTCGCGCGCGAACGCTTCCATCGCCTCGCGCTCCTGCGGCGCCGCCGCCTCGGCGACGATCAGCGCGTTGTCCTGGCCGCTGGCGGCGATCTGTTCCTCGCGGCCCTGGCTGCCCAGCGCGAGCCAGCAGAGGCGATCGAGGCCGACGGCATGCTCGGCCGCCTTCAGCTCGAGCAGACGCGCCGTCAGCTGGTCGTCGAGCCGGCTGACCAGGCGGGTGATGAAGGATGCCGAGACGCCCTGCGCCACCAGGCCGAAGGACCACTGGCGGATCTCGGCGGCGGGCAATTGCAGCTCCGCCACGCTGTGCGCCCTGCCGATCGCATCGCCGATCTGCTGCATGCTGCGCCGCTGCAGCACGAACAGGTCGCGCTCGGCGACGACGCCGGCCAGGCGTCCGTCGCGCATCACCGGGATGTGGCGGATGGTGCGGTCCGACATGCGCAGCATCGCGTCGCCGACCGACTGGCGGGCGTCCAGGGTGACCACCGGCGCGCTCATCACGGCGCGCACCGGCGTCTCCAGCGACAGCCCCGGCAGCACCACCCGGTCGAGGACGTCGTGGCGCGTGAAGATCCCCTGCACCTGTTCGCCCCCGCCGGGCGCCAGCGTGGTGACGACGATCGCCCCGACGCGCTCGCGCTCCATGCGCTCGAAGACGGCGCGCAGGCTCTCGTCGGGGCCGCAGGTGACCGGCGCGCGGCGCAGCATCGATTCGAGCGGAGCCTCGATGGTGCGCCACTGCGTCGCCTGGGCCGCGTAGCTGGCCTGCAGCGACTGGTGCGACAGCTCCAGCAGGCTGGCCATGCGCCGCTTGCAGAAGTCGAGGAACACCGGGCTGCGTCCCTGCAGCTCGTCGAACTGCGCCTTGGGCAGCACCCAACAGAACACGTCGCCGGCGGCGCGGTAGGTCGACATCACCGGACGCGCGGCCATGAGCGCGCTCACCGGCAGCATCTCGCCCGGCACCCGCTGCACCATCGGCTCGGGGTCGGAGTCGGGCCGTCCCGGCTGGCGGCGCAGCCCCTCGACCAGGCCCTGCTTGAGGATGAAGCACGCCCGCGGCGGGCCGTCATCGGGGCCGATGAGCGTCTCGCCGCGCGCGTAATAGGCCAGCTCGACGTGGCGCGCGACGAACTCGAGGTCGTCGTCGCTCATCATCGAGAACGGCGCATGAGCCCTGAGGAACTGCGCGACGCCGGCGCGCAGGGTGGGCGAGATCACCGCTGCGCGCCGGCCGCACCGGAAAGGTCGCCCTGCCGGCGCACGACGCTGGTCGCGGTGGCCACCAGGGTGGCGACGTCGGCGAGGTTGGCCGGCACGATCATGGCGTTGTTCTCCTTAGCCAGCTTGCCCAGCGCGTCGATGTACTTCTCGGCCACCTGCAGGTTGAGCGCTTCCATGCCGCCAGGCTGGCGCAGCGCGCCGCCGATGCGCTCGATGGCGCGCGCGGTGGCGTCGGCCACCGCCTGGATCGCCGCGGCCTCGCCCATGGCGCGGTTGACCTCGGCCTGGCGCTCGCCCTCGGAGCGCTGGATCGACGACTCGCGCTCGCCGGTGGCCAGGTTGATCTGCTCCTGCTTGCGGCCCTCCGACTCGGCGATGCGCGCGCGCTTCTCGCGCTCGGCGGTGATCTGCGCCTGCATCGAGCGCAGGATCTCGGCGGGCGGCGTGAGGTCCTTGATCTCGTAGCGCAGCACCTTCACCCCCCAGTTCAGGGCCGCCTCGTCGAGCGCCGACACGACGCTGGAGTTGATGAAGTCGCGCTCCTCGAAGGTCTTGTCCAGCTCCAGGCGGCCGACCACCGAGCGCAGCGTGGTCTGCGCCAGCTGGGTGATGGCCGTGATGTAGTTGCTCGACCCGTAGGAGGCGCGCATCGGGTCGGTGACCTGGAAGTACAGCACCCCGTCGACCGTGAGCTGGGTGTTGTCCTTGGTGATGCACACCTGGCTGGGCACGTCGAGCGGGATCTCCTTGAGCGAATGCTTGTAGCCGACGCGGTCGACGAACGGGATGATGAAGCTCAGCCCCGGGGCGAGCGTGCGGTCGTACTTGCCGAGCCGCTCGACGATCCAGGCGTGCTGCTGCGGCACGATCCGGATCGCCCGGGTGACGAAGACGATCGCCAGGACCAGCACGACCACGGCGACACCGAAAGCTCCTCCAAGCATCGATTCCTCCCAGCGGGTACGAGAAACGGCGATCGAAAAACGGCGGGTCAGCCGGCGCGGCGCACGATGAGGCGATTGCCGACCACCCTGCCGATGACGAACGAGCCCGGCACGGCGGCCGAGGCCGGCTCCTGCGGATCGAGCTCGACGGTCCAGGCCGCGCCGCGGTAGCGCACCTGCGCGCGGCGCTCGGCGTCCCAGGCTTCGACGCTGAGTCGCTCGCCGACGTCGAGCAGCATGTTCGGATCGGCGCCGGGGCTGTGGCCCGATTCGCGCCACGGGCTGCGCCGGCGCAGCCAGACCCAGCCGACCACGGTGACCGCGGCGACTGCCAGGACCTGCACCGTGAGGCTCATGCCGAGCCAGGCGGCGACCCCGCCGGCCGCACAGCCGACCGCGAATACCAGCAGGTAGAAGGTGCCGGTCAGGACTTCCAGGACCCCGAGCGCCAGGGCCAGGATCCACCACCAGTAGTGAAGCTGCATGGAGATCTCCGCGCCGCCCGCCGGGTTCGTGCCCGGCGTGCCGGTGCCGGCATCCTAGCATCCGGCCGGCGCGGAATCGCGGCTCGCGTAGCCTCGCGCATCCCGGACGGCGGACCGCCCGGATGCCCCGGATGCCTAGCCGGGCTGCGCGGCGGCGAGCTGCTGCCAGGTGGAGACCACCGTGTCGGGGTTCAGCGAAATCGAGCCTATGCCCTGCTGCATCAGCCATTGCGCCAGGTCGGGGTGGTCGGAGGGCCCCTGGCCGCAGATGCCGACGTACTTGCCGGTCGCGCGGCAGGCGCCGATCGCACGCGCGAGCAGCTGGCGCACCGCCGGATCGCGTTCGTCGAAGCTCTCGGCGACCAGGCCCGAATCGCGGTCCAGCCCCAGAGTGAGCTGGGTCAGGTCGTTCGAGCCGATCGAGAAGCCGTCGAAGTACTCGAGGAAGCTCTCGGCCAGCAGCGCGTTGGACGGCAGCTCGCACATCATGATCAGGCGCAGCCCGCCCTCGCCGCGGCGCAGGCCGTTGCGCGCGAGCAGCTCGATCACCGCGGCCGCCTCCCGGGTGGTGCGCACGAACGGCACCATCAGCTCGACGTTGGTGAGCCCCATGTGCTCGCGCACCCGGCGCATCGCCAGGCACTCGAGCTCGAAGCAGTCGCGGAAGCCGTCGGCGATGTAGCGCGAGGCGCCGCGGAACCCCAGCATGGGGTTCTCCTCTTCCGGCTCGTAGCGCGAGCCGCCGATGAGCTTGCGGTACTCGTTGGACTTGAAGTCGGACAGGCGCACGATGACCGGCCGCGGCCAGAAGGCGGCCGCGATGGTCGCGACCCCCTCGGCCAGGCGCTCGATGTAGAACGCGCGCGGCGTGGCGTGGCCGCGCGCGACGCTCTCGACGGCCTTCTTGAGGTCGCTGTCGACGTTCGGGTAGTCGAGCACCGCCTTCGGATGGATGCCGATGTTGTTGTTGATGATGAATTCCAGGCGCGCCAGCCCGACCCCGGCGCTGGGCAGCTGCGCGAACTCGAAGGCGAGCTGCGGATTGCCGACGTTGACCATCAGCTTCACCGGCAGCTCGGGCAAGTCGCCGGTGTCGATCTCGGTGACCTCGGTCTCGAGCAGCCCGTCGTAGATGTAGCCGGTGTCGCCCTGGGCGCACGAGACGGTCACCAGCGCCTCGTCCTTGAGGCGGCTGGTCGCGTTGCCGCAGCCGACCACTGCCGGGATGCCGAGCTCGCGCGCGATGATCGCCGCGTGGCAGGTGCGCCCGCCGCGGTTGGTGACGATCGCCGAGGCGCGCTTCATCACCGGCTCCCAGTTCGGATCGGTCATGTCGGTGACCAGAACGTCGCCGGCCTGCACGCGGTCCATGTCCGCGGCGTCCGACACCACCCGCACCCGCCCCGCGCCGACCTTCTGGCCGATGGCGCGGCCGGAGGCGAGCACCTCCGAGCTGCCGCGCAGGCGGTAGCGCTGCTGGCGCGTCTCGCCCTGCTGCGACTTCACGGTCTCGGGGCGCGCCTGCAGGATGTAGAGCTTGCCGTCGCGTCCGTCCTTGCCCCACTCGATGTCCATCGGGCGGCCGTAGTGCTGCTCGATGATCACCGCATAGCGGGCGAGCTCGATCACGTCCTCGTCGGCGATCGAGTAGCGGTTGCGCGCCTCGGCCGGCGTGTCGAGGGTGCGCACGGTGCGCCCGCCGCCCGCGTCGCCCTCGCCGTTGCCGGCGAAGGTCATGCGGATGAGCTTGGAGCCCAGCTCGCGGCGGATGATGGGGAACTTGCCGGCCGCCAGCATCGGCTTGTGCACGAAGAACTCGTCCGGGTTCACCGCTCCCTGCACGACCGTCTCGCCGAGGCCGTAGGAGCTGGTGATGAACACCACGTCGGGGAAGCCCGATTCGGTGTCGATGGTGAACATGACGCCGGAGCTGGCCAGGTCGCTGCGCACCATGCGCTGCACGCCGGCCGACAGTGCCACGTCGCCGTGCGCGAAGCCCTTGTGGACGCGGTAGGAGATGGCGCGGTCGTTGTACAGCGAGGCGAAGACGTGGCGGATGCGCTCGAGCACGGCCTCGATGCCGCTGACGTTGAGGAAGGTCTCCTGCTGGCCGGCAAAGGAGGCGTCGGGCAGGTCTTCGGCGGTGGCCGAGGAGCGCACGGCCACCGAGATCTCGGCGCCCGAGGCCTCGACCAGCCGCTGGTAGTGCTCGCGGATCGCCGACTCGAGCGGCGGCGGCAGCGGTGCGGCGGCGATCCAGGCGCGGATCTCGGCGCCGCACTCGGCGAGCGCCTTGACGTCCTCGGTGTTGAGCTCGTGCAGCCGCTCCTGGATCCGGCGGGTGAGCCCGTTATGGCGCAGGAACTCGCGGAACGCGAACGCCGTGGTGGCGAAGCCGCCCGGCACGCGCACGTCCATGCCCGAGAGCTGGCTGATCATCTCGCCCAGCGAAGCATTCTTGCCGCCGACCGATTCGACATCGGTCATGCGCAAGTCTTCGAAGGGAACGACGTATCGTCCTTCGTGCTGATTCATGGAAAGATCCTGACATGGTTGGGAATTCGGGTGCAGCGCAGGGCTGGAATCGGCTCGATTCTACTGCGCGCCGGCTCCGGCCTGCCGCCGCCGGGATCGCGCGACGCTTAGAATGCCGTTCATGTCCGATTCCACCCCTTCCCGCTACGACCGGACGGTCTTCTACGTGTCCGACGGCACCGGCGTGACCGCGGAGACCTTCGGCCAGTCGCTGCTCACGCAGTTCGACCGCCTCGAGCTGCGCCAGGTGCGCCTGCCGTTCGTCGACTCGGTCGAGAAGGCGCACCAGGCGGTCGAGCGCATCAACCGCCAGGCGCTGCTCGACCGCCACCGCCCGGTGGTGTTCAGCACCCTGGTCGATGCGCGGGTCAACGACGTCGTGCGCCTGGCCAACTGCCGCTTCCTCGACCTGTTCGCGACCTTCGTCGAGCCGCTCGAGAGCGAGTTCGGGGTGAAGTCGACCCACACCGTGGGGCGCTCGCACGCCGCCACCAACTCCGAGGCCTACCAGCGCCGCATCGCGGCCATCAACTACTCGCTGGCGCACGACGACGGCCAGCTGCACACCGATCTCGAGCACGCCGAGGTGATCCTGGTCGGCGTCTCGCGCAGCGGCAAGACGCCGACCAGCCTGTACCTCGCGATGCAGCACGGCATCCGGGCCGCCAACTATCCGCTGGTGCCCGAGGACTTCGAGCGCCGGCGCCTGCCGCAGGTGCTCTACCGCTTCAAGCCGAAGCTGTTCGGGCTGTCGATCGCGCCCGAGCGCCTGGCCGAGATCCGCAACGAGCGCCGGCCGGGCAGCCGCTACGCCTCGTTCGAGAATTGCCGCTACGAAGTGGCCGAGGCCGAAGCCATGATGCGCCGCGAGGGCATCCGCTGGCTGTCCTCGACGACCAAGTCGATCGAGGAGATCGCGGCCACGGTGCTGCAGGCGCTCGACCGCTGAGAACGTATGAATGAACCTACTGCGCGGTACGACCTCGGGCCGCTCGCTATGGTTCCTTCACACGTTCTCGGCATCTCGACTGTCACGAGCGGCGCTGGCGCCACTGCTCGTAGAGGCAGACCGCGGCGGCCACGCCGACGTTGAGCGATTCCACCGCCGGCTGCTGCGGAACGGCCAGGCGCGTCACCTGCGGCCAGGCGCGCAGCTCGGCATCCAGCCCCTGCCCTTCGTTGCCGAACAGCCACAGCGCGGGGGCGCGCAGGTCGGCCTGGTACAGCGAGGTCGAGGCGCCGGCCTCGGCGGCGCGCACCGCCAGCGCCGCACGCTCGCACAGCGTCGCCGGCTCGACCCCCTCGTGGATGTCGAGGTGGAAGTGCGCGCCCATGCCGGCGCGCAGCACCTTGGGCGACCAGCAGAACGCCGTGCCGGGCGAGGCGATGACGCGCTGCACGCCGACCGCCGCGCAGGTGCGCAGAATGCTGCCGACGTTGCCCGGGTCCTGGATGCGATCGAGGTAGACGGTATCGTCCTCCAGCCGCCGCGGCAGCGGCGGCCGCGGCGTGGGCACGATCGCGATCGGCCCGTTGCCGTGCTCGACCTGGCTGGCGCGCGCGAACAGGCGATCGTCGAGCACCGTCGGCGTGCCGGCGAAGCGCTCGAGGAGCGCGCTCACCTCGGCGAGCTGCAGGCTGCGCCGCGGCACGAAGAGCTCGGCCTCGCCGGCAGCGGGACCGAAGCGGCCGAGCCAGGCCTGCACCAGGTGCACGCCCTCGATCACCGACTGCTCCTCGCGCCGGCGCTCGCGCGCCGAGGCCGTCAGCTCGAGCAGCCGGCGGTAGCGCTCGTTGGTCGAGGAGCGGATCTCGTGCGTCATGGCCGCGACGCGGCTGCGGGCGCGAGCAGGCCGCGCACCGGCGCGAAGCTGCGCCGGTGCTCCGGGCAGGGGCCGTGGCGGCGCAGCAGCTCGAGGTGCTCGGCGGTGGAGTAGCCCTTGTGGCGGTCGAAGCCGTACTGCGGGAAGCGCAGGTGCAGCGCGCGCATGACCTCGTCGCGCGCGCACTTGGCGAGGATGGAGGCGGCCGAGATCGCAGGGTCGCTGGCATCGCCGCCGACCACGGTCTGGACGGCGCAGCGCAGCCGCGGCGGCTGGTTGCCGTCGACGCGCGCCAGCACCGGCTGCACCGCCAGCGCATCGACCGCGCGCCGCATCGCCAGCAGCGTGGCCTGCAGGATGTTCAGGCGGTCGATCTCCTCCACGCTCGCGCAGCCGATCGCCCAGGCCCGCGCGCGCGCGCGCACGACCAGCGCGAGCGCCTCGCGGCGCGCCTCGGCGAGCACCTTGGAGTCGCGCAGCCCCTCGATCGGGGCGGCCTCGTCGAGCACCACGGCGGCCGCGTAGACCGGGCCGGCCAGGGGCCCCCGGCCCGCTTCGTCGACGCCGCACACCGGGCCCGCCGGCAGGGTCAGGGCCAGCGTCCCCTGCATCGCCGCGGAGCTGCGGCGCGTGCGCTCAGCCACCGGCCACCTCCAGCACGGCCTGGGCCGCGCGCGCCGCGCAGCCGCAGCGCAGCGAGTCGTGCAGCGCGGCGAACTGCGCCGCGATGGCCGAGCGCTGCGCGTCGTCGTCGAGCTGCGCGAGCAGGGCCTGCCCCATCGCCTCCGGGCGTACCGCCGACTGCAGGAACTCGGGCACCACGAAGCGCCCCGAGAGGATGTTGGGCAGGCCCACGTAGGGCAGGTAGCCCATGCGGCGCATGATGCGATGGCTCAGCCAGCTCATGCGGTAGGCGATCACCATCGGCTTGCGCAGCAGCGCGGCTTCGAGCGTGGCCGTGCCGCTGGCCACCAGCACCGCATCGGCGGCCGCGAGCGCCTCGCGCGAGCGGCCCGAGACCAGGGTGAGGACCACGCCGGCGGGCAGGCGGGCCTGCGCGACGATGGCCTTCAGGCGCTCGAACAGCCGCGCCGAGGCCGCCGGCAGCACGAAGTGCAGGTCGGAGCGCCGCTCGCCGAGCCACTGCGCGGTGCGCAGGAACGGCAGCGCCAGGTGCTCGATCTCGGCGGTGCGGCTGCCCGGCAGCAGGGCCACGATCGCGCCCCCCTCGGGCAGGCCGAGGGCGCGACGCGCGGCCGATGCGTCGACCTGCGGAGGAATCGCGTCGGCCAGCGGATGGCCGACGTAGGTCGCCGGGATGCCGGCATCGCGGTAGATCGCCTCCTCGAACGGGAACACCAGCAGCATGCGGTCGACGCTGCGGCGGATCTTCTCGATGCGCTCGCGCCGCCAGGCCCAGATCGAGGGGCTGATGAAATGCACGATGCGGATGCCGCGCGCGCGCAGGCGCGCCTCGAGGTCGAGGTTGAAGTCGGGCGCGTCGACGCCGACGAAGGCCGCCGGATGCCACTCGGCCATGCGCGCGTAGAGCGCCTCGCGCATGCGGCGCAGGCGCGGATACTCGCGCAGCACTTCGAGGTAGCCGCTGACCGACAGGGCCTCGATGTCCCACCACGCGTCGAAGCCGTGGCCGCGCATGGCCGGGCCGCCGATGCCCGCCGCGACGAGCCGCCCGGCGCGCGCGCCGAGCCCTTCGAGCAGCGCGGCCGCGAGCAGGTCGCCCGAGGCCTCGCCGGCCACCATGCCCAGCGCCAGGGCGTCGCCGCCGGCCGCCTCGGGTCGGGCCATCAGCGCACGATGCCGCGCGTGACAGTGTCGAGGAAACCGGCGAGCAGCGCCACGTCGGCGCGCTCCCGCTCGCCCAGCCCGGCCGACGGCTCGAGCATCGCCCGCAGCGTCTCGCGCGCCTGCTGCATGGTCGCCCCGCTCTTGTAGAGGATCCTGTAGGCGCGCCGCAGCGTCTCGATGCGCCCGGCCTCGAAGCCGCGCCGGCGCAGGCCCTCGGTGTTGATGCCGTGCGCCGAGGCGGTATTGCCGGAGGCCATGACATAGGGCGGGATGTCGTGCAGGACGATGGTGCCCGTACCGGTCATGGCGTGCGCGCCGATCTTGCAGAACTGGTGCACCTGCGTGGCGCCGCCCAGGATGACCCAGTCGCCGATCTCGACGTGGCCGGCGAGGTTGGTGCTGTTGGCGATGACCACCTGGTCGCCGACGATGCAGTCATGGGCCACGTGCACGTAGGCCATGATCCAGTTGTCGCTGCCCAGGCGCGTGACGGCGCGGTGCTGCACGGTGCCGCGGTTGATCGTCACGCACTCGCGCAGGGTGTTGCGGTCGCCGATCTCGAGCGCCGTGGGCTCGCCGCCGTATTTCTTGTCCTGGGGCGCGGCGCCGATCGAGGCGTAGGGGTGGATGCGGTTGTCGCGCCCGATGGTGGTGGCGCCCTCGATGACCACGTGCGGGCCCACCCGGGTGCCGGCGCCGATGCGAACGCCGGCGCCGATGATGGAGTACGGCCCGACCTCCACCGTATCGTCGAGCTCGGCACGCGGATCGACGATCGCGCTCGGATGGATGCGCGCCACGCGCGACCCCCTCTTCAGTCGGTGCCGCGCGCGGCGGCCCCCTCGGGAGCGTCGATCTCGCGCAGGGTGCACATCAGCTCGGCCTCGGCGGTGACCTGTCCGTCGACCGTGGCCTTGCCGGTGTACTTCCAGATCGAGCGGGCGATGCGCACGATGCGCACCTCCAGCCGCAGCTGGTCGCCCGGCACCACCGGGCGCTTGAAGCGCGCGTTGTCGATGCCGACGAAGTAGTAGACCGAGCCGCCGTCGGAGACGCGGCCCATGGTCTGGAACGAGAGAATGCCTGCCGCCTGCGCCAGCGCCTCGACCTGCAGCACGCCCGGCATCACCGGCAGGTAGGGGAAATGCCCCACGAAGTACGGTTCGTTGATGGTGACGTTCTTGATCGCCACGATGTGCTGGCCCTTCTCGAGCTCGAGCACGCGGTCGACCAGCAGGAAGGGATAGCGATGCGGAAGGTGATCGAGGATGCCACGGATGTCGAGCACGGTCATTCTTGCTTCCTGTCTTCGTCCATGTGTTCTTCCCCGTGCCGCGCAACGGCCGCCTCGAGGCGGCGCAGGCGCCCGCGCCACTGCGGAAGGTGCCGCAGCAGCGCTGCCGAACGCTCCCAGACTGCATTGTCCATCAACGGGAACACGCCCGAGTAGAATCCGGGCTCGCGAATCGAGCGGGTGACCAGGCTCATGGCCGAGATCGTGACGTCGTCACAGATTTCGAGATGGCCGAGGATGCCCGCGCCGCCGCCGATGCGGCAGCGCCGGCCGATGACCGCGCTGCCGGCGATGCCGACGCAGCCCGCGACGGCGGTGCGCTCGCCCAGGCGCACGTTGTGCGCCACCTGGATGAGGTTGTCGAGCTTGCAGCCGTCGCCGATCACGGTATCTTCGAGCGCGCCGCGATCGATGGCACAGTTGGCGCCGATCTCCACGTCGCGGCCGATCACCACGCGGCCGAGCTGGGGGATCTTCTCCCAGCCCTCGGGTCCCTCGGCGAAGCCGAAGCCGTCGGCACCGATCACCGTGCCGGAGAAGATGGTGCAGTTCTCCCCCACGATGCAGTCGGCCTCCACGACGACCTGCGCGTGCAGGCGGCCGGCCGGCCCCACCACTGCGCCGGCGCCGATCGACACGCTCGCACCCAGCGCCGTGCCCTCGCCGACCTGTGCGCCGTCGCCGATCGAGACGAACGGCCCGATGCTCGCCCCGCGGCCGAGCCGCACCCCTGCGCCGATGACGGCGCTCGGGTGCACGCCGGGCGCCGGAGCGCGCGTCAGCAGGGCGGCCACGTCGCGGGCGATGGCGGCGAAGGCGCGATACGGATCGTCGACCTCGAGCAGCGCGCTGGCTGCGCCGACCTCGTGGGCCAGCGCGGGCGATACCACCACCGCGCCGGCGCGCGTGGCGCGGGCCTGGGGAGCGTGGCGCGCCGAGGCGAGGAAGCTGAGATCGTCGCGGCCGGCTGCCGCCAGGCTGGCAAGGGCTTGAATGACCTGCTGCGGGTCGCCGCGGCGGATTCGCGCCTGAACGCGCCGCGCGAGCTCGCCGAGGGTCAACCCGTCGTCGAGCCTGCGCATCGCGCGACGCCGCCGGGCATGGCTACTTGCCGTTGCCCAGCGCGCGCAGCACCTTGTCGGTGATGTCGATGCGCGGGCTCGCGAACACCGCCTCCTGCAGGATGATGTCGTACTTCTCCTGCTCGGCGATCTGCTTGATGACGCGGTTGGCCTTGTCGATGACCTGCGACAGCTCCTCGTTGCGGCGCTGGTTCAGGTCTTCGCGGAATTCGCGCTGCTTGCGCTGGTATTCCTTCTCGGACTCGGCGTACTCGCGCTGGCGACGCAGGCGGTCGGCCTCGGGGGTGACGGCGGCGTCGCGGTCGAGGCGCTCGCTGAGCGACTTCAGCCGCGCCGCCATGTCCTGCAGCTCCTTGTCGCGGCGGCTGAACTCCTGCTCGAGCTTCTGCTGGGCCGCCTTGGCCGGCGCCGCATCGCGCAGGATCCGTTCGGTGCTGACGAAGCCGATCTTGGCCGTCTCCTGCGCGCCGGCCGTCACGCAGGCCAGCGCCAGTCCACACGCCGCGAAAATACTGAGGAACTTCATCAAGCCCTTCCCGCTCATCGCATTGATCCCAATCGGAGATTTTCGCACAGTTGCAACCCTTGCCATCGCGGTGCCGGCCGCACTGCGCCGGCCTCAGAATCCGGTGCCGACCTGGAACTGCAGCCGCTGCAGGTTGTCGCCTTCGCGCGTGCGCAGCGGCAGCGCCACGGAAAGCTTCAGCGGCCCGATCGGCGACAGCCAGGTCAGCCCGAGGCCGGTCGAGTAGCGCAGGTCGCTGAGCCTGATCGCGTCGCCCGCCTGCTGCACGGTGCCGGCATCGAAGAACACGAACGAGCGGATGGTGCGGTCGCTGCCGGTGCCGGGCAGCGGGAAGATGAATTCGGCGCTGCCCACCAGCTTGGTCTGCCCGCCCAGGGGCACTTCGCGCGTGCCGCCGATGACGTTGTCGACCTCCTTGGGACCGATCGAGCTGGGGTAGTAGCCGCGCACCGAGCCGATGCCGCCGGCGTAGAAGTTCTTGAACAGCGGATAGGGCATGCCGCCGAAGCCGCGGCCGATGCCGAAGTCTCCGTTCAGGGCCAGCGTGAAGTCGCGGCTCAGCGGGTAGTACCACTGGTGGTTGTAGGTCGCGCGCCAGTAGCGCAGCTCGGCCACCGGCATCGTGATCTCGAACGCCGCGTTCTGCAGCCGCCCGCGCGTCGGGGAGAGCGCGCTGTCGCGGCTGTCGCGGCTCCAGCCCAGGGTGCCCAGCAGCGCCGTCGAGGAGGAGCCGAAATCGTTCACGAAATCGACGTAGCGCTGGGGCGGCGCGTCGCCCAGCTTGACGTCGTTGCGCTCGTAGGTGAGGCCGAAGGCGACGCGGTCGAACTCGGTGTAGGGCACGCCGAAGCGCAGGCCCAGGCCCGAGGAGCGCGTGCGGTAGTCGCCCAGGTTGAGGTAGGAGGCGTCGAAGGTACGCGTGTACAGGTCGAAGGTGCGGCTCACCCCGTCCGGCGTGAAGTACGGGTCGGTGTGCGAGACGACGATGGTGCGCGCCAGGCGGCTGGTGTTGACCTGCAGCGCCAGCGACTTGCCGGTGCCGAGGAAGTTCTGCTGCACGATCGAACCCGACAGGATGACCTTCTCCGTGCTCGAGAAGCCCAGGCCGAGCGTGATGTTGCCGGTCGGGCGCTCGGTGACCGAGACGTTCAGGTCGACCTGGTCGGGCGCGTCGGGCACCGGCTGGTTGTCGATCTTGACCTGGGTGAAGTAGCCGAGCCGGTCGATGCGCTCGCGCGACAGGCGGATCTTCTCGGCGTCGTACCAGGCATCCTCGAACTGGCGCATCTCGCGCCGGATGACTTCGTCGCGGGTGCGCAGGTTGCCCGAGATGTTGATGCGGCGCACGTAGACGCGCCGCCCCGGGTCGACCAGGATGTCGAAGGCCACCTCGCGCTTCTCGCGGTCGATCTGCGGCACCGCGTTGACGTTGGCGAAGGCATAGCCGAGCGCGCCCAGCCGGTCGGTGATGCGCTTGGTGGATTCGCTCAGCTTGCTGCCCGAGAACACGTCGCCCGGGGCGAGCGACACCATCGGCTCGAACTCCTTCTCGCGCCCGAGCAGGTTGCCGCCGAAGCGCACCGCCGACACCCGGTACTGCTCGCCCTCGTTGACGTCGATGGTGATCTCGACGCCTTCCTTGTCCGGGGTGATCGAGACCTGGGTGGACTCGACGTTGAACTCGAGGTAGCCGCGATCGAGATAGAACGAGCGCAGCGCCTCCAGGTCGCCGGCCAGCTTCTCTCGCGCGTACTGGTCGGCCTTGGAATACCAGGTGAACCAGGTGGGCGTGGACAGGCGCATCTCGTGGAGCAGCTGCTTCGAGGCGAAGGCCTTGTTGCCGACGAAGCGGATCGAGGTGATCTTGGCGCTGTCGCCCTCCTCGATCGCCAGCGTGATGCCGACGCGGTTGCGCTCGAGCGGCGTGACCGTGGAGGTGATGCGCACCCCGTACTTGCCGCGCGACAGGTACTGGCGCTTGAGCTCCTGCTCGGCGCGCTCGAGCACCGCGCGATCGAAGATGCGCGACTCGCCCAGCCCCTGGTCGCCCAGCACCTTCTTGAGCGTGTCCTTGTCGAACTCCTTGGCGCCGGTGATGTCGACCGAGGCGATCGCCGGGCGCTCCTCGACGAACACCACCAGCACGTCGCCCTCGACCTCCAGGCGCACGTCGCGGAAGAACCCGGTGGCGAACAGCGCCTTGACGGCATCGCTCGCCTTGGCGTCGGTCATGCGGTCGCCGACGCGCACCGGCAGGTAGCTGAAGATGGTGCCCGGCTCGATGCGCTGCACCCCTTCGACCCGGATGTCGCGGATGACGAAGGGCTCGAAGGCCGCCGCCGGCTGGGGAAGGATCGCGGGCAGCAGGGCCGCCAGGTGGATGGCCAGCGCAAGACGCAGCGCCCCCGGCTTGCGCCCCGGTCGGCGTCGGTCGAATGGCATGCGTCAGGAACCGATCAGGCGGGTGATGTCGTTGAACAGGGCGACGGCCATCATCATCATGATGATGGCGAGGCCGGCTCTTTGTGTGATCGCCATGAAGCGCTCGGACAGCGGCCTGCCCTTGATCGCTTCGAGCGCGTAATATACCAAATGGCCTCCGTCGAGTACGGGTATCGGCAGGAGGTTCAGCACTCCCAGGCTGATGCTGATCAGCGCGAGGAAGCTCAGGTAGGCGAACCAGCCCACCCGCGCCGTCTGTCCGGCGAGGTCGGCGATGGTCACCGGGCCGCTCAGGTTGCGCAGCGACAGCTCGCCCACCACCATCTTGCCCAGCATGCGCAGGGAGAACACCGACATCTCCCAGGTCTGGCGGCTGGCCTGCACCACGGATTCGAGCGGGCCGTAGCGCACCGTCTGCATCTGCAGGCGATCCTGCAGCGCGGCGCCGATGCGGCCGGGCGCGGCGCCGCCGGCGCCCTCCGGCGCACCGGGAGCCCCGGCACGCGCCGCCTCGGGCGTGACCGTGATCGTGAGCTCGGCGCCTTCGCGCAGCACCGTGAAGACGAGCGGCCTGCCCGCATTCGACTGCACCCGCTCGATGACGTCGCCGGCGCGCCGCACCGGCATGCCGGCGACCGCCCGCAGCACGTCGCCCGCCCGCAGGCCGTCGCGCTCGGCCGCATCGCCGGCCAGCACGCTGCCGATGACCACCTCGCCCGGCTCGATGCGGATGCCCAGGGTGCGCAGGAAGTCGCGCTCGGCCTCGCCTTCGGGCAGGCCGGAGGCATCCAGGCTCACGCTGCTCGCCGCCCCGTCGCGCTCGACGCGCAGCGTGCTCGCGCGACGCTCGATGACCGGCTCGAGCAGCTTCAGGCGCAGGTCGTTCCACGAACGCACCGGCGCGCCGTCGACCTCGAGCAGCCGGTCGCCGGCGTGCAGGCCGGCGGCGGCGGCCGCGGTGCCGGCAGCCGGCTGGTCGATCACCGGCGCCGGCTCCTGGGTGCCGATCCAGCCGATGACGGCATAGAGCACGATCGCCAGCAGGAAGTTCGCCAGCGGGCCGGCCACGACGATCGCCGCGCGCTGCGGCAGGCTCTTGCGCGTGAACGCGCGCGGCAGCTCGTGCGCCGGGATGGTCGAGGGATCGGTCTCGCGCTCGTCGAGCATGCGCACGTAGCCGCCGAGCGGGATCGCCGCCAGCGTCCACTCGGTGCGGTCGGCGCCGACGTGCCAGGTGGCGATCGGGCGCCCGAAGCCGATCGAGAAGCGCAGCACTTTCACGCCGCAGCGGCGCGCCACAAGGTAGTGGCCCAGCTCGTGCACGAAGATCAGCAGCGTGAGCGCCGCCAGGAAGGCGATGAGGGTTTCCAGCATGTTCATGCGGCGCAGCGCGCCAGTTGTCGGCGCGCCACCGCGCGCGCCTCGCGATCGAGCTCCAGCACCGCCTCGAGGTCGGGCGCGCCGGGAAGATGCCCGAGCGCCTGCAGGGCGGCCTCGTCGACGCGCGCGATGTCGGTGAAGCGCAGCGCGCCTTCGAGGAAGGCCGCCACCGCGACCTCGTTGGCCGCGTTGAGCACGCACGGCGCCGCGCCCGCGGCACGCAGCGCCTCGCGGGCCAGCCGCAGGCACGGGAAGCGCCGCTCGTCGGGCGCCTCGAACTCCAGCCGGCCGACGTCGGCCAGCCCCAGCGGCGCCACGCCGCTGTCGATGCGCTCCGGATGGGCGAGCGCATGCGCGATCGGGGTGCGCATGTCGGGGTTGCCCATCTGCGCCAGCACCGAGCCGTCGTCGTACTCGACCAGGGAGTGCACGATGCTCTGCGGGTGCACGATGACCTCGAGGCACGACTCGGCCACCCCGAACAGGTGGTGCGCCTCGATCAGCTCGAGCCCCTTGTTCATCATCGTGGCCGAGTCGACCGAGATCTTGCGCCCCATCGACCAGTTCGGGTGGGCGCAGGCCTGCTGGGGCGTGGCGCGCTGCATCTCGGCCAGGCTGGCGCGCCGGAACGGTCCGCCGGAGGCGGTCAGCACCAGCCGCCGCACGCCGGCGGCGGCGCGCCCCGGGCCGTGCCCGGGCGGCAGGCACTGGAAGATGGCGTTGTGCTCGCTGTCGATCGGCAGCACCGTTGCCCCGCCTTCGCTGCACGCATTCAGGAAGACCTCGCCGGCCATCACCAGCGATTCCTTGTTGGCGAGCAGGATGCGCTTGCCGGCGCGCGCGGCCGCGAGGGTGGGCACCAGGCCGGCGGCGCCGACGATGGCCGCCATGACGGTGTCGACCTGCGCGTGCGCGGCCACCTCGGCGAGCGCCGCCTCGCCGTGCAGCACCTCGGTGGCCGGCGCGGCGCCGGCCAGGCGGGTGCGCAGCGCGGCGGCGGCCCCGGCGTCGCCCAGCACCGCGAAGCGCGGCGCGTGGCGCCGGCACAGCTCGGCCAGCGCATCGACCTGGCGGTGCGCCGACAGCGCGAAGACGCGGTAGCGCTGCGGGTGGCGGGCCACCACGTCGAGCGTGCTGAGCCCGATCGAGCCGGTGGCGCCGAGAACGGTGAGCGTACGCATGGCCGGCATTATCCCAGCAGGCCGTGCAGCAGCATCGCCGCCGGCATGGTCGGGATCAGCGCATCGATCCGGTCGAGCACGCCGCCGTGGCCCGGCAGCAGCGTGCCGCTGTCCTTCACCCCGGCCTGGCGCTTGAGCAGCGACTCGTGCAGGTCGCCGACGATGGACAGCGCGGCCAGCCCCACCAGGGCTGCCGCCGCACCCGGCGGCGACCACACGGCGACCAGCCGCGCCGGCAGGGTGTGCGCGAGCGCCGGCACGGCGGCAGCAGCCAGGCCGGCCACCGCCACGGCGGCGAAGCCCCCGACGGCGCCCTCCCAGCTCTTGCCCGGGCTGATGGCCGGCGCCAGCTTGTGGCGGCCGAAGGCGCGCCCGAAGAAATAGGCGGCGATGTCGGCCACCCACACGATGGCCATGGCCACGAACAGCGCCAGCGCACCGATCTCGCGCAGCGCCACCAGCGCGATCCAGCACGCCAGCAGCAGCGCGGCCGCCAGCGGCCAGCCGCCGTCGCGCGCATCGTGGCGGCGCAGCCGCCACGGCCCCCAGCCGACCCACACCAGGGTGGCCAGGCCGCAGGCGAGCGGTGCGAACCAGTACGGCCAGCCCGCCAGCACGTCCCAGGCGAGCAGCGCCGCCGCGCAGGCCGCCAGCGACAGCGCGGCGAGCAGCGCCGAGGCGCGATGCCCGAGCAGGCCGCTCCATTCGTGCGCGGCGATGGCCAGGAACACCAGGGCCACCGCCCCCCACACCCAGGGAGGGAACACGAAGATCGCCGGCAGCAGGATCGCCATCAGGACCAGGGCCGTGGCGACGCGTTGGCGCAGCATCGTCGGTAACGGTCAGCCCGGCTCGGCGGCGGTTTGCGCGCTGGTGCGCCCGAAGCGCCGCTCGCGCCCGGCGAACGAGGCGAAGGCGCGCTCGAGGGCGGCAGCGTCGAAATCGGGCCAGAAGGCGTCGGTGAAGTAGAGCTCGGTATAGGCGAGCTGCCACAGCAGGAAGTTGCTGATGCGCTGCTCGCCGCCGGTGCGGATGAACAGGTCGGGCTCGGGCGCGTAGGCCATCGACAGGTGCGGCGCGATGGTGTCTTCGGCGATGCGCTCCGGATGGCTGGCCAGCTCCGGCTGCGCGCGCAGCGCGGCGCTCATCGCCTGCAGGATGTCCCATCGCCCGCCGTAGTTGGCCGCCACGGTGAGGGTCATGCGACGGTTGGCTGCCGTGCGCGCCTCGGCCTGCTCGATGAGCTCGCGCAGGCGCGGCTCGAAGGCCGACAGCTCGCCGATCACGCGCAGGCGGATGCCGTTGGCCTGCAGCTGGGTCACCTCGCGCTCGAGCGCCGAGATGAACAGGCGCATCAGCACCGAGACCTCGTCGGCCGGGCGGCGCCAGTTCTCGGAGCTGAAGGCGAACAGGGTGAGGAACTCCACGCCGCGGCGCGCACAGGCATCCACCGTGGCGCGCACCGCCTCGACCCCCTTGGCATGCCCGGCCACGCGCGGCAGGCGGCGCGCCGTGGCCCAGCGGCCGTTGCCGTCCATGATGATCGCCACGTGGCGGGGCAGCGCGCGGTACTCCGGCACCGCGGCGGTCGAGCTGGCGAACGTGGACATCATCGGAAGGCGATCGGCGGCCGCGCTCGCAGGGCTCAGACGGTCATGATCTCCTGCTCCTTGGTCGCGAGCATCTTGTCGATCTCGACCACGTAGTGGTCGGTGAGCTTCTGCACCTCGTCCTGGGCGCGACGCTCCTCGTCCTCGGAGACCAGCTTGTCCTTGAGCAGCTTCTTCAGGTGCTCGTTGGCGTCGCGGCGCAGGTTGCGCACCGCCACCTTGGCCTGCTCGCCCTCGTGCTTGACCACCTTGGTGAGCTCGCGGCGGCGCTCCTCGGACAACGGCGGCATGGGCACGCGGATGAGGTCGCCGCTGGTGGCCGGGTTCAGCCCGAGGTCGGACTCGCGGATGGCCTTGTCGACCACCTGCACCATCTTCTTCTCCCACGGCTGCACGGCGATCGTGCGGGCATCCTGGACGGTGACGTTGGCCACCTGGCCGATCGGCACCATGCTGCCGTAGTAGTCGACCATGATGTGATCGAGCAGCCCCGCATGCGCGCGCCCGGTGCGGATCTTCATCAGGCTCGTGCGCAGCGACTCGATCGATTTCTGCATCTTCTGCTCGGCAGACCGCCTGACCTCGGCGACGCTCATGGGCAATCCTCCGCAACGATGAAACCGGCGCGCACCCCGGGCGGCGCGCCGGCAGGCTCAGACATGGACCAGCGTGCCCTCGTCGTCGCCGCAGATGGCGCGCTGCAGCGCCCCCGCTTCGAGGATCGAGAACACCTTGATCGGCAGCTTCTGGTCGCGGCACAGCGCGAACGCGGTGGCGTCCATCACCTGCAGGTGGCGGGCGATCGCCTCGTCGAAGCTGATGCGGCGAAAGCGCGTCGCCGAGCGGTCGGTGAGCGGATCGGCGCTGTAGATGCCGTCGACCTTGGTCGCCTTGAGCACGATCTCCACGCCCATCTCGGCGCCGCGCAGCGCGGCCGCCGTGTCGGTGGTGAAGAACGGGTTGCCGGTGCCGGCCGCGAAGATGACGACCTTGCCTTCCTCGAGGTAGCGCAGCGCCTTGGGCCGGATGTAGGGCTCGACCACCTGCTCGATCTTCAGCGCCGACTGCACGCGGGCGGCCACCCCGCACTGGCGCAGGGCGTCCTGCAGCGCCAGCGAGTTCATGACCGTGGCGAGCATGCCCATGTAGTCGGCGGTGGCGCGGTCCATGCCGGCCGCGCCGCCGGCGACCCCCCGGAAGATGTTGCCCCCGCCGATCACGATGGACAGCTCCACGCCCATCGTCACCACCCCGGCGATGTCGCGCGCCATGCCCTCGATGGTGGCGCGATCGATGCCGTAGACCTCGCCGCCCATCAGCGCCTCGCCCGAAAGCTTGAGCAGCACCCGGCGGTAGATCGGCGCCGCAGAGGGTCTCGCGGAGGCAGCCTGCGCCGCCCTTTCGTTCGAACTCACGCATCCTCCCGATCGGCGCGGCATCGGGGCGCCCCGCCCCGGCCGTGCCGCACGGGATTATGGGCCCTTTTTCTCCCGAGCGCTGTCACCGGGCGGCGGCAGCGGCAGCCTGGGCGGCAACCTCGGCGGCGAAGTCGGACTGCCTCTTCTCGATGCCCTCGCCGACCACGTACAGCACGAAGCGGGCCACGCGCGCACCGCGGGCCTTGAGCAGCTGCTCGACGGTCTGCTTGTCGTCCTTCACGAAGGGCTGCCCGAGCAGGGTGACCTCCTTGAGGAACTTCTGCACCGACCCCTCGACCATCTTCTCGACGATCTCGGGCGGCTTGCCGGGCCTGCCCTCGGCCTGGGCCTTGGCCTGCTCCTCGGCCGCCTTCTCGCGGGCGATCGAGCGCTCGCGCTCGACGTCGGCCGCCGGCACGCCCTCCTTCGAGAGCGCCTTGGGCTTGCTGGCGGCCACGTGCATGGCCAGATCGCGGGCGAGGGCTTCGTCGCCGCCGACCACGTCGACCAGCACGCCGATCTTCGAGCCGCCGTGCACGTAGCGGGTCAGGCGCCCCTCGGCGGCCAGGCGCGCGAAGCGGCGCACGCTCAGGTTCTCGCCGATGCGCCCGATCAGCGCGGTGCGCGTCTGCTCCACGGTGGCGCCGCCCAGCGGCAGCGCCGCCAGCGCTGTCGTGTCGGCCGGGTCGTGGCGCGCCACGAGCTCGGCCAGGTCGCGCGCAAAAGCGAGGAAGTCGTCGTTGCGGGCGACGAAATCGGTCTCGCAGTTGACCTCGACGATCGCCCCGAGCTTCGCGTCGTCGGCCAGCCAGATGCCCACCACGCCCTCGGCAGTGACCCGGGAGGCGGCCTTGGTGGCCTTGCTGCCGAGCTTCACGCGCAGGATCTCCTCGGCCCGGCCGAGATCGCCGCCGGCCTCGGTCAGCGCCTTCTTGCACTCCATCATGGGCGCGTCGGTCTTCTCGCGCAGCTCCTTGACCATGCTTGCGGTGATTTCCGCCATCGCTTTACTCCTGGATTCAGTCGTTGCGTCCCGGCGTCGGGGCGGCTCAGGATTCCTCGCCGTCGACCTCGACGAACTCCTCGTCGTCGGCGGCGGTCTTGACGATCTCCTGCAGCGCGGCGGCGCGCCCCTCGAGGATCGCGTCGGCCGCCCCACGGGCGTACAGGCGGATCGCCTTGCCGGAGTCGTCGTTGCCGGGGATGGGGTGGTCGATGCCTTCCGGCGAGTGGTTGCTGTCGACCACCGCGACGATCGGGATGCCCAGCTTGCGCGCCTCGGTCACGGCGATCTTGTGGTAGCCCACGTCGATGACGAAGATCGCGTCGGGCAGGCCGCCCATGTCCTTGATGCCGCCCAGGCTCTTGTGCAGCTTGTCGAGCTCGCGCTGGAACAGCAGCGATTCCTTCTTCGACATGCGCTCGATGCCGCCTTCCGACACGGTGGTCTCCATGTCCTTCAGGCGCTTGACCGAGGTCTTGACGGTCTTGAAGTTGGTGAGCATGCCGCCCAGCCAGCGCTGGTCGACGTACGGCATGCCGGCGCGCGCCGCCTCCTCGGCGAGGATCTCGCGCGCCTGGCGCTTGGTGCCCACGAACAGCACGGTGCCGCGGTTGGCCGCCAGCTGGCGCAGGTACTTCATGGCGTCCTGGTACAGGGCCAGGCTCTTTTCGAGGTTGAAGATGTGGATCTTGTTGCGGTGGCCGTAGATGTAGGGGGCCATCCGCGGGTTCCAGAAGCGCGTCTGGTGGCCGAAGTGGACGCCGGCCTCGAGCATTTGCCGCATGGTGACGGACATGACAAACTCCGATCGGGTTGGGGTCTGACGCACTGCCTCCAGGCCCGCGCCGCCGGACTGCCGCCCGATCGGCGCAGGCCACCCGGGATGGGCGGTGCGCGCGATTTCGGCTCGATCCCGGACGCTCTTCGAAAGCGCCGGTAGGGATATCGAGCCAAGCCTATAATTCTAGCATGCCCATCACCCTGAAGTCCGCGCCCGAGATCGAGGCGATGCGCGTGGCCGGCCGCCTCGCCAGCGAAGTGCTCGACTACATCACCCCGTTCGTGCGCGCCGGAGCCACCACCGGCGAGCTCGACCGGCTGTGCCACGAGTACATGGTCAACGTGCAGCACACCGTGCCCGCCCCGCTCAACTACGCCCCGCCCGGCTACCGGCCCTACCCGCGCTCGATCTGCACCTCGGTCAATCACCAGGTCTGCCACGGCATCCCGGGCGAGAAGGTGCTCAAGAACGGCGACATCCTGAACATCGACATCACCGTCATCAAGGACGGCTTCCACGGCGACACCAGCCGCATGTTCGTGATCGGGGAGCCGTCGGTAGCGGCGCGCCGGCTGTGCAGGGTCACCTTCGAATGCATGTGGCTGGGCATCGACCAGGTGCGCCCCGGCGCCACCATCGGCGACATCGGCCACGCCATCCAGCGCCACGCCGAGGCCAGCGGCTTCTCGGTAGTGCGCGAGTTCTGCGGCCACGGCATCGGGCGCCGCTTCCACGAGGAGCCGCAGGTGCTGCACTACGGCCAGCCCGGCAGCGGCGAGCGCCTCGAGCCGGGCATGATCTTCACCATCGAGCCGATGATCAACGCCGGCCGCCGCGAGGTACGCGAGATGGCCGACGGCTGGACCATCGTCACCAAGGACCACAGCCTGTCGGCACAATGGGAGCACACGGTACTGGTCACCGAATCGGGCCACGAGGTGCTCACGGTCTCGGCCGGCACGCCGCCGCGGCCGCAGGCGCCCGACGCGACGGGGTGAGCGCCGCGATCGACCTGCACCCGCCGCGGCAGGACTACCTTCGCGCGCGGGCGGCCGCGATCGAGCAGTTTCGCCAGCGCCAGGACCCCGACATCCTCGCGCGCGCGCTGTCGCGCGCCACCGACCGCGCCCTGCGTGCGCTGTGGCGCGCCCTGCGCCCGGGCCGCCAGGCCGCCCTGCTGGCGGTCGGCGGCTATGGACGGCGCGAGCAGTTCCCGCACTCCGACGTCGACCTGCTGATCCTCACCGCCGGCGAGCCCGACGCCGCCCAGGCCGGCCGCATCGAGGCCTTCGTGGGCGCCTGCTGGGACCTCGGCCTGTCGATCGGCCACAGCGTGCGCAGCGTCGCACAGTGCCTGGAGGAGGCGCGCGCCGACATCACGGTGCAGACCAGCCTCCTCGAGATGCGCTGGCTGGCCGGCGCGCGCAGCGGCGCCGTCGAGCTGGCCGCGCAGCTTGCTGCTCAGCTCGACGCGCGCGCCTTCTTCTCGGCCAAGCTGCTCGAGATGCGCCAGCGCCACGCGAAGTTCGAGGACACGCCGTACAGCCTGGAGCCGAACACCAAGGAAAGCCCGGGCGGCCTGCGCGACCTGCACGTGCTGCTGTGGATCGCGCGCGCGGCCGGCTTCGGGCGCAGCTGGCGCGAGCTCCAGCGCCGCGGCCTGCTCACGGCGAGCGAGGCCGCGCAGCTGCAGCGCAACGAGCGGCGCCTCAAGCGCATCCGCGCCTGGCTGCACATCCTGTCGGGGCGCCGCGAGGACCGTCTGGTGTTCGACCTGCAGGCGCCGGTGGCCGAGGCCATCGGGCACGCCCGCGGCGACGCGCGGCGTTCCTCCGAGGAGCTGATGCAGCGCTACTACTGGGCGGCCAAGGCGGTCACCCAGCTCAACACCATCGTCGTGCAGAACCTGCGCGACGAGCTGTTCCCGAGCCCGGACGCGCAGCCCGAGCCGATCGACGAGGAGTTCCGCAACCTGCAGGGGCTGCTGGACGTGATCGACCCGGGGCGCTTCGAGTGCGAGCCGGCGGCCATCCTGCGTGCCTTCCTCACCATGGAGCGCCGCCCCGAGCTGACCGGGATGACCTCGCGCACGCTGCGCGCGCTGTGGCATGCGCGCACGCGCATCGACGGCGCCTTCCGGCGCGACCCGGCCAACCGGGCACTGTTCATGCAGATCCTGCAGGCGCCGCGCGGGGTCACCCACGAGCTGCGCCGCATGAACAAGTGGTCCATCCTCGGGCACTACCTGCCGGTGTTCCGCCGCATCATCGGGCGCATGCAGCACGACCTGTTCCACGTGTACACGGTGGACCAGCACATCTTGATGGTGGTGCGCAACCTGCGCCGCTTCACCATCGTCGAGCACGCCCACGAGTACCCCTTCTGCAGCGAGCTGATGGCCGGCTTCGAGCGACCCTGGCTGCTGTACGTCGCGGCACTGTTCCACGACATCGCCAAGGGGCGCGGCGGCGACCACTCCGCGCTCGGGCGCCTCGATGCGCGCCGCTTCTGCCGCCAGCACGGGCTGACGCCCGAGGACACCGCGCTGGTCGAGTTCCTGGTGGCCCAGCACCTCACCATGTCCTCGGTGGCGCAGAAGCAGGACCTCAGCGATCCGGCGGTGATCGCGCGCTTCGCCGCGCTGGCGGGCAGCGAACGGCGCCTGACGGCGCTGTACCTGCTCACGGTGGCCGACATCCGCGGCACCAGTCCGAAGGTATGGAACGCCTGGAAGGCCAAGCTGCTCGACGACCTGTACTGGCTCGCCAAGCGCGTGATCGAGGGCGAGGCCCCGTCGGCGCAGCTGCGCCTGGACGCGCGGCGCGCCGAGGCGGTACGCCTGCTCGATCTGTACGCCATCGCCCCGGCGCGCTATGCGCGCCTGTGGGAGCAGCTCGACGTGCCCTACTTCCTGCGCAACGACCCGCAGGACGTCGCCTGGCACACGCGCGTGCTGTACCGGCATGCCGACGCCGCGGCGCCGGTGGTGCGCGCGCGCCTGGCGCCCATGGGCGAAGGCTTCCAGGTAGTGGTGTACCAGCGCGACCAGCCCGACCTGTTCGCGCGCATCTGCGGCTACTTCGACAGCAAGAACCTGTCGGTGCTCGACGCCAAGATCCACACCACACGGCACGGCTACGCGCTCGACAGCTTCGTGCTGGTCGACCCGGCCGGCGTCTCGCACTACCGCGACATCCTGCTGCTGGTCGAGACCGAGCTGGCGCGGCGCCTGGCCGCCGGCGGCGAGCTGCCCCCGCCGGTGCACGGGCGCAGCTCGCGGCGCTCGCGCCACTTCCCGATCGAGCCGTCGATCGACCTGCGGCCCGACGAGCGCGGGCGCCAGTACCTGCTGTCGGTGGTCGCCAACGACCGCACCGGCCTGCTCTACGCCATCGCTCGCGTGCTGGTGCGCCACGGCATCGGCCTGGACGCCGCGCGCATCACCACGCTGGGCGAACGCGTCGAGGACGTGTTCCTGATCGACGGCCCGGCGCTCGGGCACGCGCGCGAGCAGCTGCGCTTCGAGACCGCCCTGCTCGAGGCGCTGCGCGCCTCCTGAGGCGGCGCGCCTCGCGATCGGCGCTCGCGCGAGCGCCCGCCGCGCGAACAGACCCTCAGCCGGCGGCCGCCTGCGCGAGCACGCGTCCGACGCGCCGCATGGTGGCGTCGAGCACGGCGCGGATCTCGTCCATGGCGATGCCGGCCCGGCTGGCGCCCTTGCCCGCGGCGTGGTTGGCCACCACGCACAGCGCCGCATAGGGCAGGCCGGCCTCGCGCGCCAGCGCCGCCTCGGGCATGCCGGTCATGCCGACCACGTCGCAGCCGTCGCGCTCGAGCCGCACGATCTCGGCGGCGGTCTCCAGGCGCGGCCCCTGCGTGCAGCCGTAGACCCCACCGTCGATCACCGCCTCGCCGGCGCGCCGGGCGGCCTCGAGCAGGCGCACGCGCAGCGCCGCGTCGTAGGGCGCGGTGAAATCGATGTGGGTGACCTGCTGGTCGGCGCCGTCGAAGAAGGTGTGCCGGCGCCCCGAGGTGTAGTCGATGATCTGGTCGGGCAGCACCAGCACTCCGGGATCGCAGTCGGCGCGGATGCCGCCCACCGTGGCCACCGCCAGCACGCTGCCGGCGCCGACCTCGCGCAGCGCCCACAGGTTGGCGCGGTAGTTGATCTCGTGCGGCGCGATGGTGTGGCCGTAGCCGTGGCGCGCCAGGAAGACCACCGGGTGCGCGCCGATCCTGCCGAAGGTCAGCGCGCACGACGGATCGCCGTAGGGCGTGCGCACGATCTCGCGGCGCGTGTCGTGCAGCTCGGCCAGCCGTGCCAGACCGCTGCCGCCTATGATCGCCAGCATGTGCGGCCCGCCCTAGTGCGCGCGCGCCGGCACGACGCCGGCGAGGAACTGCGCGAAGTGCTCGCCGACCTCGGGGTGCTGCAGGCCCAGCTCGACGGTGGCTTCGAGGTAGCCGAGCTTGGAGCCGCAGTCGAAGCGCTTGCCGCGGAAGCGGTACGCCAGCATGCGCTCGGCCGCGCACAGCTGGTTGAGCGCGTCGGTGAGCTGCAGCTCGCCGTTGGCGCCGGGTTGCAGCGCATGCAGGAACTCGAAGGCGCGCGCGCTCAGCACGTAGCGCCCCACTACCGCCAGGGTGGAGGGCGCCGCAGCCGGCGCCGGCTTCTCGACGATGGCCGTGACGCGCTCGCTGCGCTCGACCGGCCCCGGGCCGTCGGTCGAGACGATGCCGTAGGAGGCGGTGTCGTCGCGCGCCACGTCCTGCACCGCGACCACGCTCGAGCCGGTGCGCTCGAAGACGTCGATCATCTGCGCGAGCACGCCCGGACCGTCGCCCTCGCCCTGCATCAGGTCGTCGGCCAGCAGCACGGCGAACGGCTCGTCGCCGATCAGGTTGGCCGCGCAGCGCACCGCGTGACCGAGCCCGAGCGGGGCCGACTGGCGCACGTAGACGCAGTGCGTGTCCTTGGGGGTGGTCGACCAGACCTGCTCGAGCAGATCGATCTTGCCGCGCGAGGCGAGCTCGGACTCGAGCTCGTAGACGTTGTCGAAGTGGTCCTCGATCGAGCGCTTGCCGCGGCCGGTGACGAAGATCATGTCGGTGATGCCCGCGGCAGCGGCCTCTTCCACCGCGTACTGGATGAGCGGCTTGTCCACCACCGGGAGCATCTCCTTGGGCTGCGCCTTGGTGGCCGGCAGGAAGCGGGTGCCGAGCCCGGCCACCGGGAACACGGCCTTGGTGACGCGCCGTCGAATCGTCGAACTCATGATCGGATGCTCCGTTTGCACATATCCAGCAGCGCCGCCTCGTCGATCACCGCGACGCCCAGCTCGTGCGCGCGGTCCAGCTTGCTGCCCGCAGCCTCGCCGGCCACGACGAAATCGGTCTTGCGCGACACCGACGAGGACACGCTGCCGCCGTGGTCGCGGATGAGCGCCTGCGCCTCCTCGCGCGACAGGGTCGGCAGCGTGCCGGTGACGACAAAGGTGCGCCCGGCCAGCGCCGTGCCGCGGGCCTGCGCGCGCTTCGGCCAGGCGATGCCGGCCTCGAGCAGCGCGCGGATCGCCGCGCGATTGTGCTCCTCGCCGAGAAAGCCCTGCAGGGCGGCCACGATCTCCGGCCCGATGCCCTCCAGCGGCACCGGCTCGGGGTCCTCGCCGCGTGCGCGCCGGCGCACGTTCTCCTTCTGGATCGCGTTCTTGGCCTCGGCGAGCGCCGCCCAGTCCTCGGCCATCAGCGCATCCATGTCCGGGTAGCGCTGCGCCAGCACGCGCGCGACCTCCTCGCCGACGTGGCGGATACCCAGCGCGAACAGGAAGCGCGCGAAGGTGGTCTTGCGCGAGCGCCCGATCGCCTCCACCAGGTTGGCGGCGGACTTCTCGCCCATGCGCTCCAGCCCGGCGAGCGTGGCCGCGTCGAGCCGGTACAGGTCGGCCGGGGTGCGCACCAGCCCGGCCTCGACCAGCTGATCGACCAGCTTCTCGCCCAGGCCGTCGATGTCCATCGCGCGCCGCTGCGCGAAATGCAGCAGCGCCTGCTTGCGCTGGGCCGGGCAGTACAGGCCGCCGACGCAGCGCCAGTCGACCTCGCCCTCCTCGCGCAGCACCGCCGAGCCGCACACCGGGCACGTTCGCGGCATGGCAAAGGCGCGCCGCACCTGATCGCCGCGGCGCTCGGGCAGCGCCCGCACGACCTCGGGGATGACGTCGCCGGCGCGGCGCACCACCACGGTGTCGCCGATGAGGAGGTCCTTGCGGCGGATCTCGTCCTCGTTGTGCAGCGTGGCGTTGGTGACCGTGACCCCGCCCACGAACACCGGGCGCAGCCGCGCCACCGGAGTGAGCTTGCCGGTGCGCCCGACCTGCACCTCGATGTCGAGCAGCTCGGTGAGCGCCTCCTCGGCCGGGAACTTGTGGGCCAGCGCGAAGCGCGGTGCCCTGGCCACGAAGCCGAGCGCGTCGTGCCAGTCGAGCCGGTCGACCTTGTAGACCACGCCGTCGATGTCGTAGGGCAGCTGCGCGCGCTGCGCCATCATCCGGCGGTAGAAGTCGAGCAGCGCCTGCGCATCGCGCGCGACGGTGCGCTGGGCGCCCACCGGCAGGCCGGCCGCGGCCAGCCAGTCGAGCAGGCCGGAGTGCGTGTCGGGCAGATCGACGCCGGCTGCCTCGCCCACGCCGTAGGCGAAGAAGCGCAGCGCGCGCCCCGCCGTGATCGAGGGATCGAGCTGGCGCAGCCCGCCGGCGGCGGCATTGCGCGGATTGACGAACTCGCGCTCGCCGGCGTTCCTCTGGCGCTCGTTCAGGCGCTCGAAGTCGCGGCGGAACATTAGCACCTCGCCGCGCACCTCGAGCACCCGCGGCGCGCACCCGATCAGGCGCAGCGGGATCGCGCGCACCGTGCGCACGTTGGCGGTCACGTCCTCGCCGGTGGTGCCGTCGCCGCGCGTGGCGCCCTGCACCAGCAGGCCGGCCTCGTAGCGCAGGCTGATCGCCAGCCCGTCGTACTTGAGCTCGGCGCTGTAGCGCAGCTCCTCCTGCGGCAGGTGCTGCTCGTGCAGGCGTTCGCGCACGCGCCGGTCGAAGGCGATCACCTCGTCGTCGTCGAAGGCGTTGTTCAGAGACAGCATCGGCACGGCGTGGCGTACCGCGGCGAAGGCACCTGCGGCCGCCCCGCCGACGCGCTGGGTGGGCGAACCCGACGTGATCAGCTCGGGATGGGCCTGCTCGAGCGCCTGCAGCTCGCGGAACAGCCGGTCGTATTCCGCGTCCGGAACGCTGGGCGCATCGAGCACGTAGTACTCGTGGTCGTAGCGGGCGATCTGCGTGCGCAACTGGTCGACACGCTGCCTCGGAGAGGTCACGGTACCGCCGCTGAGCAAGTCAGTTGAAGACCTTGAGCGCCAGGGGCGAACCGGCCGGCAACCCGATCGCCTCGAGCGATTCGTAGCGCTGCAGCAGCTGGCGGCCGATCTGCGCCAGCGAGGCGTCGGCGAGAGGCTGGCCGGCGTCGTCGACCAGCCGCCCGCCCAGGCGCACGGCGCATTCACGCGCCGTGCCGATCATGTGGGCCCATGCCTGCAGCGCCGGCGGGCAGCGCGGCACGTCGAGCAGGAAGGTCAGGCGCCCGGGCACGTCGGCAAGCGCGACCGAGAACATCAGCTCGCCCTGTGCACCGGTGCGCGCGTAGCGGTTGCTGCCGCGCTCGACCACCGCCAGCGCGCCGGCGAGGCCGGCCAGCTGGGCAGGGCCGAGCGGATCGGGGGCCTCCACGTTCACGCCGATCTGCGCATCGAGCTGCGCGCAGGTGGCATCGAGGTCGCGCGCCCTGGCCAGCACCGCCGCCATGTCCGGCGTGTCGGCCAGCGCCGACAGCGACTCGGCGATCGACTGCACGCCGGCGACGAACTCCGAGTACTCCATGGCGTTGAGCGGACCGTGGCGGTTCGCCATCAGCACGCCGATGCGCAGCGCCTCGTACTGCACGCCGGGCACCGGCGCGCGCCAGTCCTCGGGGTCGGCGCCGTCGGCGCGGCCCTCGATCGCCACCGGCTTGCCGCCGGCGCGCCGGAAGCGCTGGGCGATCGCCGTCAGCCGTTCGCCGGGGCACGGCGACGGAAGCGCCAAGGTCACGATGCAGTCGGACACTTCGGAGAGCAGCGGCGCCGACGGTGCGCCCGCCCCGGCGGCTTCCCGCGGCGGGACCGATGCCGCAGCCGGCTGCGCCGAAGCGGGCGACGCGGACTGCGTGAACGGGGTGGACGGACCGTGCGGAGCGGCCGATGCAGGCGGCGCCGGCGGAATGGATGACGCCGAGGGGGCAGGCACGGCGGAGGGCGCGCCGCGTATGCCCGCGTCGGACGGGGCAGATGCCGCGGACCGTGCAGCGACGTCCGACGCTGCGGACCGTGCGCCGGCGTCCGGCGGGGCGGGCCAGGCGGCAGCATCTGGCGGCACGGACCATGCGTCGGCGTCCGGCGGCGCGGACTGCGTGGCGGTATCCGGCGGTGCCGATCGTGCGACGGCGTCCGGGTGCGGCCCGCCCGCGCCGAGCCGAGGCTCGCCGCGGGCGCGCGGCGCGGCGCCGCCGGCGCCCGGGACATCGGCCGGAGCGCGCCGCGGGAGGTGGGCGCCGCCCGGCACATCGGCCGCGGCGGGCGCCCCCCCCCCCGGGCGTCCGACGCGCCCCCAGCCCCCGCGCCGGCGCCGGCGCGGCCAGGACTGGCGCCGGGTGTAGAGCATGACCAGCACCACCGCCAGGATCACCAGCAGCAGCAGGCTCGTGCCGAGGCTGCTCATGCGGCCTCGGCGAGCTGCGCCGCCGCCTCGAGGTCGACCGCGACGATGCGCGAGACGCCGCGCTCCTGCATGGTCACGCCGATCAGCTGCTGGGCAAGCTCCATGGCGATCTTGTTGTGCGTGATGAACAGGAACTGCGTCTCGTCGGACATGCGCCGCACGATGTCGCAGTAGCGCTCGGTGTTGGCGTCGTCGAGCGGGGCGTCGACCTCGTCGAGCAGGCAGAACGGCGCCGGGTTCAGCTGGAACAGCGCGAACACCAGGGCGATGGCGGTGAGCGCCTTCTCGCCGCCCGAAAGCAGGTGGATGGTGGTGTTGCGCTTGCCGGGCGGCTGCGCCATCACCTGCACGCCGGCGTCGAGGATCTCGTCGCCGGTGAGGATCAGGCGGGCCTCGCCGCCGCCGAACAGCTGCGGGAACAGCTCGCCGAAGTGGCGGTTGACGCCGTCGTAGGTCTGCTGCAGCAGCTCGCGCGTCTCGCGGTCGATGCGCCGGATCGCGTCCTCGAGGGTGGCGATGGCCTCGTTCAGGTCGGCCGACTGCGCATCGAGGAAGCCCTTGCGCTCGCCCGCCTGGGTGAGCTCGTCGAGCGCGGCGAGGTTGACCGCGCCGAGGGCGGCAATGGCGTTGCCGAGGCGGGTGACCTCGCCCTGCAGCCAGGACGGCCGCGGCGGCTCGGGAAACGCCGTGCGCAGGGCGGCGACCGCTTCCTCGTCGAGCTGCGCCTCGAACAGCTGCTGGGCGTACTGCTCGCGGCTCATGCGTGCGGCCTGCTCGTCGAGCTGCAGCCTGGCCACGCGCTGGCGCAACGGTTCCTGGGCGCGTTCGGCCTCCAGGCGCCGCTCCTCGTGCTCGCGCAGCGCCCGCGTGAGGTCGTCCAGGCGCTGGCGCGTCGCCGTGAGCGCCTGCTCGGCCGTGCCGCGCGCAGCCAGCGCGTCCTGCAGCGCCTGGCGCGCGGCGGCATCGGAGAGCTGCTGCAGCCGTTCGAGCACCGTGGCGCGCTCGCTCGCCGCCTGCGCGGCCATCGCCTGCCCCTGGGCCAGCAATGCCTCCAGGCGTTCGATGTCGGCCTCGATGGCGCGCACCGAGAACGAGGCCTCCTGCGCGTCGCGCTCGTGCCGGCGTAGCGCCTCGCGCTCGTGCACGAGCCCGCGCTCGGCCTCCTCGAGGGCCAGCTGCAGGTCTTCGCAGTGCTGCTGGCGCTCGCCCAGCTCGGCATCGAGCTGCTCGAAGCGGCCGGTCTCCACCGCGATGGTCTCGTCGTAGGACTCGAGCTGGGCGGCCAGCTCGCCCAGCTCGCCCTCGATGCGCTCGCGGCTCTCGGCCACGCGCGCGCGCTCCTGCTCGAGCCGCTGCACGTCCAGGCGCAGCGCTGCCACCGCCTTGAGCGCGCGGTTGTGCTCGTCGCGCAGCGCCATGAGGCGCGCCAGATGCTGCGAGGCACCGCTCTCGATGCGCGCGGCCTGCGTGCGCGTATCGTCGACCATGAGCTGCTGCGCGCGCTGCTCGCGCGTGAGGTTCTCCAGCTCGTGGCGGCGCGCGAGCACGCCTTCCTGCTCGGAATCGGCGGCGTACATCAGCACCGACTGGCGCCCCACCAGGTGGCCCGCCGCCACGACGAACTGGCCCCCCGGCGGCAGGCTGGCGCGCTGCGCCATGGCGGCCTCGAGCGAATCGGCTGCGTAGTAGCCGGCCAGCCAGTCGGCCAGCAGCGCCTGCACTCCGGCGTCGCCGGTCTGCACCACCGACAGCAGCGGCCGCAGCCCCGGCGCGGCAGCCGCGGCGGCCGTGGGCCCCGGCGCGGCGGCGAAGAATCCCACCTTCGAGGGCGGCGCATCGGCGACCAGCCCCACCACGTGGTCGAGGCGGCTCACCTCGAGGGCGTTGACCCGCTCACGCAGCACCGACTCGATGGCGTTCTCCCAGCCGTCCTCGATGCGCAGCTTCTGGTACAGGCGCCCGAGCCGCTCCAGCCCGTGCTGCGCCAGCCACGGCAGGACCCGGGCCTGGCTCTCGACGCGCTCCTGCAGCTGGCGCAGCGCGGTGATGCGCGCGTCGACCTGTGCCAGCCGCGCCTCGGCCTCGCGCAGGCTCTGCTGCGAGGGCTGGCGCTGCGCATCGAGGGCGCTCCATGCCTGCTGCACCTGGGCCAGGCTCTCGGCGGTCGCGCGGTCGTGCTCCTCGGCCTCGGCCAGCGCCTGGGCGGCGCGCGCCAGCTCCTGCGGATCGAAGGCGTGCAGCTCGCCCGCCTCGGCCTGCAGCCGGTCGCGCCGGCGCGCCGCACCCTCGCGCCCGCTCGATGCCTGGCGCTCGTGCAGCGCGCACACCTCGATCGCCTGACGGGTGGCAGCCACCTGCGCCCGCGCCTCCTCGACGCGGCCGCGCGCCTCGCGTGCGCGCGCCTCGAGCGCCGGCAGCGCCTCGGCGCGCGCCGCCGCGATCGCCGCCTGCTCCTCGGCGTGCGCACGCGCCTGCGCCAGGCGCTCGTCGGCGCCGGCGCGATCGCGGCGCGCCTCCTCCTGCTGCGCCTGCGCGCGCTGCGCCTGCTGCTCCACGCCGTCGAGACGCTCGCGCAGCTGCCCCTGGGTCTCCGACACCAGGCGGATCTCGGACTCGATGCGGCTGACCTCGGCGTTGCGTTCGTAGAAACCGCCCTGCGCGGCGTGCACTGCGTCGCCGGCCTCGTAGTGGGCGCTGCGGATGGTTTCGATCTCGGCTTCGATCGCGCGCTGCTCGGTCAGCCGGGCCTCGAGCTCGAGCTCCGCCTCGGCCGCGAGGCGGGCCACGCGCTGCTGCTCGGCCTCGGCCTCGTCGCGGCGCAGCAGCCACAGCATGCGCTGCTTGCGGTCGCGCTCGGCCTCGAGGTCGCGGTACTGCTGCGCCACCTCGGCCTGGCGGCCGAGCTTGTCGATCTGGGCCTCGAGCTCGCGCCGGATGTCCTCGACCCGGGTGAGGTTCTCGCGCGTATCGGCCAGCCGGTTCTCGGTCTCGCGCCGGCGCTCCTTGTACTTCGAGACCCCGGCCGCCTCCTCGAGGAACACGCGCAGCTCCTCGGGGCGCGCCTCGATGATGCGCGAGATCATCCCCTGCCCGACGATGGCGTAGGCGCGCGGCCCCAGCCCGGTGCCGAGGAACATGTCGTGCACGTCGCGCCGGCGCACCGGCTGGTTGTTGATGAAGTAGGTCGACTGGCCGTCGCGCGTGAGCACGCGCTTGACCGACAGCTCGGCGTACTGGCCCCAGCTGCCGGCGATGCGTCCGAGCGAGTTGTCGAACACCAGCTCCACGGAGGCACGCGAGGCCGGCTTGCGCTCGGCCGAGCCGCTGAAGATGACGTCCTGCATCGACTCGCCGCGCAGCTCCGACGCCTTGGACTCCCCGAGCACCCAGCGCACGGCGTCGATGACGTTGGACTTGCCGCACCCGTTGGGACCGACGACGCCGACCAGCTGGCCGGGCACGTCGAATGCGGTGGGATCGACGAAGGATTTGAAGCCGGAGAGCTTGATCTGTTTCAGTCGCACCGAAGGTCCTTGCTGCAATCGCCGGACCTCGGCGCGAGCCGCGGTGCGCCCGCTCGCCGCCCGGCATCAGGGCGCCTCGGCGCGCCCACGAGGTGTTTCGCCCAGGCTTCCAAGGGGGTCGTCGGAGCCGATCCGAACCCCGACGCAAAAGCCGCGCCGGGCGGCTTTCGACGCTCCGTATAATACCTTAACCCTCCCCGCTGGCCCCTGCGCAGGCGATGCCTGCGCCTCTCACCGCGACCATGCCGTCCAAGCCCTCCCGGCAACTCGAAACATTCCCCAATCCGGCGCCGCAGCGCGACTACCTGGTGCACATCGAGGTGCCCGAGTTCACCTGCCTGTGCCCGCTCACCGGCCAGCCCGACTTCGCCACGCTGGTGCTCGACTACATCCCCGACCGGCGCAACCTCGAGCTGAAGGCGCTCAAGCTGTACATGTGGAGCTACCGCGACGAGGGCGTGTTCCACGAGGCCGTGACCAACCACATCCTCGACGACCTGGTGGCCGCCACGGCGCCGCGCTTCATGCGCCTCACGGCACGCTGGTACGTGCGCGGCGGGATCTTCACGACGGTGGTGGCCGAGCATCGCAAGAAGCGCTGGAAGCCGGCGCCGCGCATCGAGCTGGACGAATTCCCCTCGTCTGCCAGCACCCAGGGTTGATGGCCTACAATAGCATAAATAACAGTAACTTATGAGGTATTCTTGAATTCGCGCCTGAACTTGCTGCAGCCCTATCCGTTCGAGCGGCTGCGCAGCCTGCTGGGCGCGGCGGCGGCGCCGGCGAACCTGACGGCGCTCGATCTGTCCATCGGCGAGCCCAAGCACCCGACACCGGCGCTGCTGCGCGAGGCGATCGCGGCGGGCCTCGACGGCCTGGCGTCGTATCCGCTCACCGCCGGCACGCCGGCGCTGCGCGAGGCGATCGCCGGCTGGCTGGTGCGCCGCTACCGGCTGCGCGCCCTCGATGCGGCCACCGAGGTGCTGCCGGTCAACGGCTCGCGCGAGGCGCTGTTCGCCTTCGCCCAGGCAGTGGTCGATCCGGCCGGCGGCGCCCGCGTCGTGTGCCCCAACCCCTTCTACCAGATCTACGAGGGCGCGGCGCTGCTGGCCGGTGCGCAGCCCTGGTACGTCGAGCAGGCACCGGAGAACGGCTTTCGCTGCGACTGGGCCGCGGTGCCGGCCGCCGTGTGGGCCGACACCCGCCTGCTCTACGCCTGCTCGCCGGGCAACCCGACCGGCGCCGTGCTGACGCTGGAAGACTGGCGCACCCTGTTCGAGCTGTCCGACCGCCACGGCTTCGTCATCGCCTCCGACGAGTGCTACTCCGAGATCTACTTCGACGAGGCGGCCCCGCCGCTGGGCGCCCTGCAGGCGGCCCAGGCCCTGGGGCGCACCGACTGGCGGCGGCTGGTGGTGTTCTCCAGCCTGTCCAAGCGCTCGAACGCGCCCGGGCTGCGTTCCGGCTTCGTGGCCGGCGACGCCTCGGTGCTGCGGCGCTTCCTGCTCTACCGCACCTACCACGGCAGCGCGATGGGCCTGCCGGTGCAGGCGGCCTCGGTGGCAGCCTGGAACGACGAGGCGCACGTGGCAGCCAACCGGGTGCTGTACCGGCGCAAGTTCGACGCCGTCACCCCGGTGCTGGCCCGGGTGCTCGAGACCGCCCGTCCGCAGGCCGGCTTCTACCTGTGGGCGCGGGTTCCGGGCGACGACGACCAGGCGTTCTGCCGCGACCTGCACGCCCAATATAATGTCCGGGTGCTGCCCGGCAGCTTCCTCGCGCGCGAACACGACGGCCGCAACCCGGGGCGCGGATTCGTGCGCATCGCGCTGGTCGACTCGCTCGAGCGCTGCATCGAGGCAGCCGGCCGCATCGAGCGTTTCCTCTCTCCCTGAACCCCCTGCCCCGAGCACGTCCCTACATGACATCCCTGCAGCAGACCATCGACCAGGCCTGGGAGGAGCGCGCCGCGCTCTCGCCGGCCAGCGCGCCCGCAGCGCTGCGCGAGGCGATCTCGGCCGTGATCGCGCAACTGAACGAGGGCACGCTGCGCGTGGCCGAGAAGCGCGACGGCACCTGGATCGTCCACCAGTGGATCAAGAAGGCGGTCCTGCTGTCGTTTCGCATCGAGGACAACCGCCCCATGCAGGCCGGGCCGCTGCAGTTCTTCGACAAGGTGCCGACCAAGTTCGACGGCTGGAGCGCCGCCGACTTCGAGGCCGGCGGCTTTCGCGTGGTGCCGCCAGCCGTCGCACGACGCGGCGCCTTCGTCGGAAAGAACGTCGTGCTGATGCCCTCCTACGTGAACATCGGGGCGTACGTCGACGAAGGGACGATGGTCGACACCTGGGCGACGGTGGGCTCGTGCGCGCAGATCGGGCGCAACGTGCACCTCTCGGGCGGCGTCGGCATCGGCGGCGTGCTCGAGCCGCTGCAGGCCGGCCCGACCATCATCGAGGACAACTGCTTCATCGGCGCGCGCTCGGAGGTCGTCGAGGGCGTGATCGTCGAGGAGAACTCGGTCATCTCGATGGGCGTGTTCATCGGCCAGAGCACCAAGATCTACGACCGCCAGTCGGGCGAGGTCCTGTACGGGCGCGTGCCTGCGGGCTCGGTGGTGGTGCCGGGCTCGCTGCCCTCGGCCGACGGCAAGGTGAGCCTGTATTGCGCGGTCATCGTCAAGCGGGTCGATGCGCGCACCCGCGCCAAGACCGGCATCAACGAACTGCTGCGCGGAGACTGACGGCACGACGCCGCGCGCGCTGCCGTCGCCGATCGCCTGCGCGGCGCAACGAGGAGAGACCGGATGGTGATGGATCGGTTGCTGCAGCTGATGGCCGAGAAGAAGGCCTCGGACCTGTTCCTGGCGCCGGGCTCTCCGGTCCAGCTCAAGATCAACGGCACGACCATACCGGTCAACCAGCAGCGTCTCGACGCCCAGAACGTCGAGGCGCTGATCCGGGAGGTGGTCGCCGATCGCCACTGGGACATCTTCGAAGCCGAGCACGAGCTCAACCTCGGCTACGGCGTGCGCGACGTGGGCAGCTTCCGCGTCAACGTCTTTCGCCAGCGCGGCTCGGCCGCCTGCGTCATCCGCTTCATCCCGCACGAGATCCCCGGCCTGGCGGCGCTGCACCTGCCCGCGGTGCTCGGCGAGCTGATCATGGACAAGCGCGGCCTGATGCTGGTGGTGGGCGCCACCGGCTCGGGCAAGTCGACCACGCTCGCGGCAATGCTCGATCACCGCAACGAGAACAAGACCGGGCACATCCTCACCCTGGAGGACCCGATCGAGTTCACCTTCCGCAACAAGCGCTCGATCGTCAACCAGCGCCAGATCGGCACCGACACGCATTCGCTCGAGACGGCGCTCAAGAACGCCATGCGCCAGGCGCCCGACTGCATCCTGATCGGCGAGATCCGCGACATCGGCACCATGTCGGCCGCGCTGGCCTATGCGCAGTCGGGCCATCTGGTGCTGGCCACGCTGCACGCGAACAACGCCAACCACGCGCTCAACCGCATCGTGAGCTTCTATACGCCGGAGAGCCGGCGCGTGCTGCTGTCCGATCTCTCCGCCACGCTCAAGGCGGTGGTCTCGCAGCGCCTGGTGCGCGCGCTCGACGGCGGCCGCCTGCCCGCGGTCGAGGTGCTGCTGAACACGCGCCACATCGCCGAGCTGATCGAGCAGGGCCGGCTCACCGAGATCAAGGACGCGATGGAGCAAAGCCTGGCCGCCGGCTCGTGCACCTTCGACCGCGCGCTCGCCGAGCTGGTACGCGAGCGGCGCATCGCCAAGGAGGACGCCATGGCGCACGCCGACTCCCCGACCAACCTGCTGTGGATGCTCGAGAACGAGAGCGGCGACGCCGCCGCGCGACCGGCCCCGGCCGCCGCCGCGGCGGTCTCGCCCGCCATGGCCTCGGCCGCGCTCGGGCGCCCTCAGCCCTCCGGTACGCAGCCCTCCGCCTCGCCGTCCGCCGCCTCCGCGGAGGCCGCCGAAGGGCCGTCGTTCTCCGAATTCCTGCTGAACATCTGACCCGCCCATGAGCGAAGTGGTCGTCTTCGGCATCGAGACCTGCGAGCAGGTGCGCAAGGCGCGCGCCTGGCTGCGCGCGCACCACGTCGCCCATCGCTTCCACGATTTCCGCAAGGACGGCCTGGATGCCCAGCGCCTGGCTGCCTGGCTGGCCCGCGTGCCCTGGGATTCGCTGCTGAACCGCCGCGGGCTGGCCTGGCGCAAGCTCGATGCGCAGCGCCGCGCGGCGATCACCGACCAGACCAGCGCCGCCGAGCTGCTGCTGGGCGATCCGACGCTGGTCAAGCGCCCGGTGCTGCAGGCCGGCGACCGCATCATCGTCGGCTTCTCCGAGGCCCTGTATGCGGGTGTGTTCGGCACGGCCGACGACGAGGCCGGCAAGGAGCCGCGGTGAAGGAGTCGCGGTGAGCGAAGTGCGCTCGCTCGCGGAGGCGCTCATCCGCCGCCGCTCGGTCACCCCCGACGACCAGGGCTGTCAGGCGCTGCTCGCCGAGCGCCTGCGTCCGCTCGGCTTCGCCTGCGAGAGCAGCGTGGACAACGGCGTGACCAACCTGTGGGCGGTGCGCCGCGGCGAAAGCGACGGTCCCACCCTCGTCTTCGCCGGGCACACCGACGTGGTCCCGCCCGGCCCCACCGAGCAATGGCACAGCGATCCCTTCGTACCCACGGTGCGCGAGGGGCGCCTGTACGGACGCGGCGCGGCCGACATGAAGAGCTCGATCGCCGCCTTCGTGGTGGCGGTCGAGCAGCTCCTGGCCGAAGGCGCCGGGCACGCCGGGCGGCTGGCCCTGCTCCTGACCTCCGACGAGGAAGGCGTCGCCACCGACGGCACCGTGCGGGTGGTCGAGCGCCTGGCCGCGCGCGGCGAACGCCTCGACCTGTGCATCGTCGGCGAGCCGACCTCGGACGCGCGGCTCGGCGACACCCTCAAGAACGGCCGGCGCGGCTCGCTGTCGGGGCGCCTGAGCGTGGCCGGCGTCCAGGGCCACGTCGCCTATCCGCACCTGGCGCGCAACCCGGTGCACCTGCTCGCGCCCGCGCTGGCCGAGCTGGTGGCCATCGAGTGGGACCGCGGCAACGAGCACTTCCCGCCCACCACGTGGCAGGTGTCGAACGTGCAGGCCGGCACCGGCGCGAACAACGTCATCCCGGGGCGCGTCACGCTCGACTTCAACTTCCGCTTCTCCACCGCGAGCAGCGTCGAATCGCTGCAGCAGCGGCTCGCCGGCGTGCTCGACGCGCACGGCCTGGACTACCAGCTCGAGTGGTCGCTCTCCGGCATGCCCTTCCTCACCGAGCGCGGCGCCCTGTCCAATGCGCTGGCCGCGGCGATCCGCGCCGAAACCGGCCTGGAAACCGTCTTCTCGACCAGCGGCGGCACCTCCGACGGACGCTTCATCGCGCGCATCTGCCCGCAGGTGATCGAGTTCGGCCCGGTCAACGCCAGCATCCACAAGGTCGACGAGCACATCGCGCTCGCCGACCTCGAACCCTTGAAGAACATCTACCTGCGCACCCTGCGCACGCTGCTCGCGCGATGAGCCCTGCCCGCGAGCGTCCGGTGGTGGCGGTGGAGACGGCCGCCCGCGAATCGCGCACGCTGCGCGACCTCATGCGCCACGCGGTCACCCGCTTCGAGGCCGCCGGGCTGGCCTACGGCCACGGCACCGACAACGCCTGGGACGAGGCCGCCGTGCTGCTGCTGTGGGCGCTGCACCTGCCGCCCGAGCGGCTCGAACCCTTCCTCGACGCGCGCATCTCGAAAGCCGAGCGCCACGCCGCGCTGGCGCTGGTCGAGGAGCGCATGCGCGCACGCGTGCCGGCCGCCTACCTGACCGGCGAGGCCTGGCTGCGCGGCCTGAGCTTCGCATGCGACGCGCGCGCGCTGGTGCCGCGCTCGCTGCTCGCCGAGGCGCTCGAAGAGGCGCTGCCGGCCTGGCTCGAATGCCACGGGCACGCTGCCTCGTGGCCGGCCGGCGTGCTCGACCTGTGCACCGGCGGCGGCAGCCTCGCGATCCTCGCCGCGCTCCACTTCCCGGACGCCCGCGTGAGCGCCGCCGACCTCTCGGAGGACGCGCTGGCCCTGGCCGCCGAGAACCTGGCGCGCCACGGGCTCGAGGAACGCATCGCGCTGCACCGCGGCGATCTGTTCGCCGCGGTGGCCGGCCAGCGCTTCGACCTGGTGCTGTGCAACCCGCCCTACGTCAACGAGGAATCGATGCGCAGGCTGCCGCCGGAGTTTCGCGCCGAGCCGCGCGCGGCGCTCGCCGGAGGCGCCGACGGTATGGACCTGGTGCGCCGGGTGCTGGCGCAGGCGCCGGCGCACCTGAGCCGCGACGGCGTGCTGGTGCTCGAGATCGGGCACGAGGCGCGGCACTTCGAGGCGGCCTTCCCCTCGCTCGAGTTCCACTACCTGCCGGTCACCGCCGGCGAGCGCATGGTGGTGCTCGTCGAGGCCGCGCAGCTGGGCACGGGCACGGCGGACGGCACGGCCGCGACACCCCAGCTCGCCTCGCGCCCCGGAGGACGCGCCCGCCGGCGACGTTCGCGCGCAGCATGATCCGGCTGCGCTCGCTCACCCTGTCGCGCGGCGGCACGGCGCTGCTCGACCGCGCCGAGGCGACCATCGCCCCCGGCGAGCGCATCGCCCTGATCGGACGCAACGGCAGCGGCAAGACCACCCTGCTGGCGGCGCTGGCCGGCGAGCTGCCGCCCGACGGCGGCGACATCGAGCAGCCGTGGCGCGAGGTGATCCGCCTCGCACAGGGCCTGCCCTCGAGCACACTGCCGGCGTGGCGCTACATCGTCGCCGGCGACGCCCGCCTGGAAGCGGCGCGCGGCGCGCTCGAGCAGGCCGAGCACGACGGCGACGGCGTGGCGCTGGCGCTCGCCCACGACCACTGGCAGGAGGCGGGCGGGCTCACCGCCGAGGCGCGCGCCCGCAGCCTGCTCGCCGGGCTCGGCTTCGCGCCGGCGCAGGCCGAGCAGCCGGTCGACACGCTCTCGGGCGGCTGGCGCATGCGGCTGAACCTGGCGCGCGCGCTGTTCGCGCACAGCGAGCTGCTGCTACTCGACGAGCCGACCAACCACCTCGACCTCGACGCGATCCTGTGGCTGGAGCGCTGGCTGCTGCGCTATCCGGGCACGGCCGTCATCGTCTCGCACGACCGCGACTTCCTCGACCGCGTCGCCGTGGCCACCCTGCACATCGACGAAGGCAAGCTGGTGCGCTACGCCGGCGGCTACAGCGCGTTCGAGCGCCTGCGCGCGCAGCGCCGGCAGCAGGCCGAGCGGGCGCGCGCCGCCTACGACACGCGCGTGGCGCACCTGAACGCCTTCATCACCCGCTTTCGCGCCAAGGCCACCAAGGCCCGCCAGGCCCAAAGCCGCCTCAAGGCCCTCGAGCGCATGGCCGAGGTCGCCCCGGTGCGCGCCCTGCGCGGCATCGAGTTCAGCCTGCACGAGGTCGGGGACTGCCCCGATCCCCTGCTGACGGCGCAGGAGCTGGACGCCGGCTATCCCGGGCACCCGGTGCTGCGCGGCGTCGAGCTGGCGGTGCGCCGCGGCGCGCGCATCGGCATCCTCGGGCGCAACGGCGCCGGCAAGAGCACGCTGGTGCGCACCCTGGTGGGCGAGCTGGCCCCGCTGGCGGGCGAGGTGCGGGTATCGCGCTCGGTGCGCATCGGCTATTTCGCCCAGCAGGGCATCGAACGGCTGCGCGGCGACGAATCGGCGCTCGCGCAGCTGCAGCGCTGCGCTCCGGCGCTGCGCGAGCAGGCGCTGCGCGACTATCTCGGACGCTTCGGCTTCTCCGGCGAGGACGCGACCCGCCCCGTCGGCCCCATGTCGGGCGGCGAGAAGGCGCGCCTGGCGCTGGCGCTGATGCTGCACGAGCGCCCCCAGCTGCTGGTGCTCGACGAACCGACCAACCACCTCGACGCACAGGCGCGCGACGCCCTGGCCGATGCGCTCGCCGAGTTCGACGGCGCGATGCTGCTGGTCTCGCACGACCGCTACCTGCTGCGCGCCACCGTCGACACGCTGATGCTGGTCGCCGGCGGCCGGCTGGCGACCTTCGACGGCGACCTCGACGACTACGCCGCCTGGCTGGCCCAGCAGGCGGGCAGCGCTGCGGCGGGCACCGGCTCAACCGCCGCGGCAGGGCTCACTACGGCAGGGCGCGCCGCCGCTGCGCTCGCCGCGCAGCCAGCCTCCGGCGAGCCATCCTCGGTGCGGCCCGCACCGGCGCCCGCGGCGGGCGGCCACGCGGCACGACAGGAGCGCCGCCTGGCCGCGCAGCGCCGCGCGGAGCTCGCCCGCCAGCTGGCGCCGCTCGATCGCGAGATCCTCGCCGTCGAGGCGCGCCTGTCCGAGGTCGATCTGCGCCTGGCCGCCCTCGAGCGCCAGCTCGCCGATCCCGGCCTGTACCGCGACGCCGCCGGCGCCGCGACCGTGGCGCGCGAACGCGCCGCGCTGGCGGGTGAAAAGGAAGCCCTCGAGGAACGCTGGCTCGAGCACAGCGCCGCGCGCGAGGCGCAGCGCGAAGCCTTCGAGCGCGAGGCTTTCGACCGCACGCCCTGAACGCGCTCCCGGCCCAGGCATCGGTGCCGCTGCCGCGATCGGCTCCGGGCCGCAAGGTAGAATCGGCGCCATGAATACATCCGCCTCGAATACCCCCGCCCCGCATTCCGCTCCTTTCCGCAACATCGGCGTCGTCGGCAGCGGCGCGATGGGCCGCGGCATCGCCCAGCTGTTCGCCCAGAGCGGTTACGACGTGCATCTGTACGACAGCAACCCGACTGCCCTGGCCGCGGCGCTTTCGGGCATCGGCGAAACCTTCACGATGCTGGTCGACAAGGGTCGCCTCAAGGCGGCCGAGGGCGAGGCGGCACGCGCACGGCTGCATGCCGTCGACGGTCTGCCGGGGCTGGCCGGCTGCGACCTGATCGTCGAGGCGATCGTCGAGCGGCTCGATGCCAAGCGCGAGCTGTTCACCGCCCTCGAGGCCCTGGTCGCCGACGACGCGGTTCTGGCCACCAATACCTCGTCGCTTTCGGTCACCTCGATCGCGGCAGCCTGCCGGCGCCCCCAGCGCGTGGCCGGCTATCACTTCTTCAACCCGGTGCCGCTGATGAAGGTGGTCGAGGTGGTGCACGGCATGCGCACGGCCGCCGGCGTGGTCGAGCGGCTGGTGGCGCTTACCCGCAGCACCGGTCACCTGCCGGTGGTGGCTCAGGACACGCCCGGGTTCATCGTCAACCACGCCGGCCGCGGCTACGGCACCGAGGCGCTGAAGGCCCTCGGCGAGGGCGCCGCCGACGTCCCGACCATCGACCTGATCCTGCGCGAGCAGGTGTCGTTCGACGGCAAGGGGTTCAGGCTCGGCCCCTTCGAGCTGCTCGACCTCACCGGGCTCGACGTGTCGCAGCCGGTGATGGAATCGATCTACCGCCAGTTCTACGACGAGCCGCGCTTCCGGCCGTCGGTGATCGCGGCGCAGCGCCTGGCCGCCGGTCTCACTGGCCGCAAGGCGGGCGCGGGCTTCTACCTGCACGAGGACGGCCGCCAGGAAGTGCCGCCGCAGGCGCCCGCCCCCAAGGTGGCGACGCTGCCGCCGGTATGGGTGGCGCCGGGGCCGCGCGCGGACCTCGTCTCCGCGGCGGTGGCGGCATTGGGCGGCACGGTGCAGGATACCCAGCGCCCGGGCGACGAGGCGCTGGTGCTGGTGAGCCCGCTCGGGCTCGATGCCAGCGCCACCGCCGCGTCCGCCGGCCTGCCGGCCGAGCGGGTCATGGCCATCGACACGCTGTTCCCGATCGCTCCCGGCCAATGCCGCCGCCGCGTGCTGATGCCCACGCCGGCCACGCGCGCCGATTACCGCGATGCCGCCCACGCCCTGTTCGCCTCCGACGGTGCGGGCGTCTCGGTGCTGCGCGACAGCCCCGGATTCATCGCGCAACGCGTGCTGGCGATGATCGTCTCGATCGGCACCGAGATCGCGCAGCGGCGCATCGCCTCGCCGGCCGACATCGACACCGCAGTGCGCATCGGCCTGGGCTACCCGCTCGGGCCACTGGCCATGGGCGACGCCCTGGGCACGTCCACCGTGCTCACCATCCTGGCCAACATGCACGCGCTCACCGGCGATCCCCGCTATCGCCCCGGCGCCTGGCTGCGCCGGCGCGCCCAGCTCGGGCTGTCGCTGCTGCACGAGGACTGACGGCGATGCCCGCGCAGCTGCTCGCGGAGCGCCGCGGCGCCGTACTGCTGCTGCGCATCTCGAACCCGGATGCACGCAACGCGCTGCATCCCGACATCTACCGCGACGGCCTGGCCGCGCTGCACGCGGCCGGCGCAGACCCGGCCGTGCGCGCCGTCGTGCTGGCCGGCGAGGGCGAGCACTTCTGCGCCGGCGGCAACCTCAACCGGCTGCGCGAGAACCGCACCCGGGACCCCTCGGTGCAGGCCGCCTCGATCGACCAGCTCGGCGCCTGGATCCTCGCCATGCGCGAGTGCCCCAAGCCCATCGTGGCCGCGGTCGAAGGCGCGGCTGCCGGCGCGGGCTTCTCGCTGGTGCTCGCCTGCGACCTGATCGTGGCGGCCGAGAACGCGCGCTTCGTGCTGTCCTACGTCAAGGTCGGGCTGACGCCCGACGGCGGCGCCAGCCACTTCCTCGCCGCGCGCCTGCCCTACCCCCTGGCCTACGAGCTGGCCGCCGCCGGCCAGCCGGTGGGAGCCGCGCGCCTGCACGCACTCGGCCTGGTCAACGTGCTGACCGCCCCCGGCGAAGCGATGGCCGCCGCGCTGGCGCGCGCGGCCGAGCTGGCCGATGCGCCGGCCTTCGCCCTCGGCCGGATCAAGTCGCTGCTCGCCTCGCACGAGCACGACGCGCTGGCCCGCCAACTGGTGCGCGAGCGCGACAACTTCGTGGCCGCCCTGTTCCACGACGACGCCGGCGAAGGCATCGACGCGTTCCTGGCCAAGCGCCCGCCGCGCTTCAACCGCGAGGCGGCGACGACCGCCGCCGCTCCGGACACCGCTGCTACCGCTGCCACCGCCACCGCTACTGCCGCTACCGGCGAGGCCGCGGCCACTCCGGCGGCCCCGACGCCTCCGGCCGCCAGCGATGCCGCCCTTGGCGGAACGGCAGCCGTGCCCGAGCGCCACCGGGTCGACACCGAGGCGCTCTCGGCATGGCTGCGCGAGCGGGTGCCCGGCTTCGCCGGGCCGCTGGCGATCGAGCTGTTCAAGGGCGGGCAGTCCAACCCGACCTACAAGCTGGTCACGCCCGGGGCCACCTACGTCATGCGCGCCAAGCCTGGGCCGGCGGCCCGGCTGCTGCCCTCGGCGCATGCCATCGAGCGCGAGTACCGGGTGCTCGAGGCGCTCGGGCGCACCGACATCCCGGTGGCGCGCGTGCATGCGCTGTGCGAAGACGAATCGGTGATCGGGCGCGCGTTCTACGTGATGGAGTTCGTCGACGGGCGCGTGATGTGGGAGCAGTCCCTGCCCGGGCTCTCCAACGCCGAGCGCACGGCGATCTACGACGAGATGAACCGCGTGATCGCCGCCCTGCATTCGGTGGACTACGGCGCGATCGGCCTGGGCGACTACGGCAAGCCGGGCAACTACTTCGCACGCCAGATCGGCCGCTGGAGCAAGCAGTACCAGGCCTCGCAGACCGAGCCGATCGAGGCCATGGACCGCCTCATCGAATGGCTGCCGCAGCACGTCCCGCCGGGCGACGAGACCTCGATCGTGCACGGCGACTACCGGCTGGACAACCTCATCTTCGAGCGCGAGCGGCCGCGCATCCGCGCCATCCTGGACTGGGAGCTCTCGACGCTGGGCCACCCGCTGGCCGACTTCTCCTACCACTGCATGGCCTGGCACATCGCGCCCGGCCAGTTCCGCGGCATCGCCGGGCTCGACCATGCGGCGCTGGGCATCCCGTCGGAGCATGCCTACGTCGAGGCCTACTGCCGGCGCACCGGGCGCGATCCGGCGCGCACGCTGGCGCACTGGGATTTCTACCTCGCCTACAACATGTTCCGGCTGGCGGCCATCCTGCAGGGCATCATGAAGCGCGCGGCCGACGGCACGGCCTCGAGCGCCCAGGCGCTGGAAGCCGGCCGGCGCGCGCGTCCGCTCGCCGAGATGGGCTGGCAGATCGCCCAGCGCGTGCGCTGAGGAAAGGGGTCGCTCCGATGATCGACATCTACACCTGGCCCACCCCCAACGGGCACAAGGTCCACATCATGCTGGAGGAATGCGGCCTGCCCTATGCCGTGCACCCCGTGGATATCGGGGCGGGCGACCAGTTCGCCCCGGCCTTCCTCGAGATCAGCCCGAACAACAAGATTCCCGCCATCGTCGATTCCGACGGGCCCGACGGCAAGCCGATCGCGCTGTTCGAATCGGGTGCGATCCTGCTCTACCTCGCCGGCAAGACCGGCAAGTTCCTGCCGGCCGGCACGCGCGGCAGGTACGAAGTGCTGCAGTGGCTGATGTTCCAGATGGGCAGCGTCGGTCCGATGCTCGGCCAGGCGCACCACTTCCGCGTCTACGCGCCCGAGCGCATCGGCTACGCCATCGATCGCTACACCAACGAGGCGCGGCGCCTCTATGGCGTCATCGACCGGCAGCTGGGCAAGACCGGTGCCTGGATCGCCGGCGGCGAATACTCCATCGCCGACATCGCCATCTGGCCATGGCTGCGCTCGCACGACAACCAGGGCGTGGACCTGGCCGAGTACCCGAACGTGCAGCGCTGGTTCGACGCCGTCGGCGGGCGCACGCCGGTGCAGCGCGCCCTCACCGTGCTGGCCGATCGCCGCAGGTCCGTCACCGACGACAAGGCGCGCGAGGTACTCTACGGAGCGACGCAGTACGCGCGCCGCTGAACGCGTTCAGGAGCGAGCCCTACTGCAGAGGTTCTTTTGCCGAGCTCGGCAGGGGGAAGGAGAACACCTCGATGCCTTCCTCCGACAGCTCGGCGCGCTCGTTCGGCGTGGCCACGCCGCGGATGCCGCGCTCGGGCGCCTCGTGGTAGTGGATGCGCCGCGCCTCCTCGGCGAAGCGCTCGCCGACGTCCTCGGTGTTGCGGACCAAGTGGCGCGCCATCTTCATCCACATCGCCTGCAACTGCTGCGGCGTGGGCATGGCCGCAGCGGCCGGCGCGGCATCGGCCGCCGGCTCGCCCTGGGCCGGCGCCGGGCGGCCCGAGGACAGGTTCAGGCGCGGCGCGGCCGGCATCCTGCGGATCGCCCTGCTGGCGCATACCGGGCATTCGAGCAGGCCGCCCTCGAGCTGTTCGTCGTAGGCAGCCACCGACGCGAACCAGCCCTCGAACTGGTGCTCGTGCTCGCAGGCAAGGTTGAAGACTTTCATTGCTGTATTCCCTGTCCTGGATTGTACGTGCTTTCGCACTGATAGAATCCGCCGACCCTGCGGCCCGCCGCGCCGCCCGCCCCGCCATGAAAGATCCGCTGGTGATCCCGGCCCAAGAGGCCATCGCGCAGCTCGAGCGCTTCGACGCGATCCTCGATGCGCGCAGCCCCACCGAATTCGCCGACGACCGCCTGCCGGGCGCCGCCAGCACGCCGGTGCTCGACGACGCGCAGCGCGCGCTGGTGGGCACGATCTACCGGCAGCGCTCGCCCTTCGAAGCCCGGCGCATCGGCGCCGCGCTGGTCTCGCGCAACATCGCCGCCCTGCTCGAGGAGCGTCTGGCCGACAAGCCGCGCGAGTGGCGCCCGCTGGTCTACTGCTGGCGCGGCGGCAACCGTTCGGGGTCGCTGGCCACGGTGCTCGCGCGCGTGGGCTGGCGCACCGCGGTCCTCGACGGCGGCTACCGCGCCTTCCGCCGGCAGGTGCTCGACGACCTCGGGTGCTGGCCGGAGGGCCTGCGCCTGCAGGTGCTGGCCGGGCGCACCGGCGCCGGCAAAACCCTGCTGCTGCAGCGGCTCGCGGCTACCGGCATGCAGGTGCTCGACCTGGAGGCGATCGCCGAGCATCGCGGCTCGGTGCTGGGCCTGATGCCCGAGGCCGTCCAGCCGTCGCAGAAGCAGTTCGAGACGCGCCTGTGGCAGGCGCTGCGCCGCTTCGATCCGGCGCGGCCGGTGCTGGTCGAGTCCGAGAGCCGGCGGGTCGGCCGCTGCCACCTGCCTGATGCGCTGATCTCGGCCATGCGCGAGGCGCCGTGCGTGCGACTCGACGCGCCTGCGGCGGTGCGCGCCGGGCTGCTGCTGCGCGAGTACCGCCATTTCACCACCGACCGGGCGCTGCTCTTCGAGCGGCTGGAGCGGCTCGTGCCGCTGCACGGCCATCGCCAGGTCGACGCCTGGAAGGCGATGGCCGATGCGGGCGACTGGGAGGCGTTCGTCGAGTCGCTGCTCGACCTGCACTACGATCCCGCCTACGACCGCTCGATCGGGCGCAACTACCGGCGCATCGGCGAAGCGGCGACGGTGTCGCTGGACAGCGCCGACGAGGCCGCGCTGCAGGAGGCCGTGCGCGCGGTAGCCGCTGCCGCCGGGTACGACGGCAGCGGCGCCGTCGCGTAGCGCCCGGCAGCCGCGGCGCCGCGCTCAGCGGTTCTGCGACGGCGCCAGCCGCTCCGGATAGGTGACGACCTTCGAGCGCGCCCTCACCGCCTCCACGTAGTCGGCCAGCGCCTGCTGGGCATAGGCCTGGCTCAGCTGCTGGCGGTAGGCGTCGCGGCGATCGGCCACGCGCTTCTCGTCGGGCAGCACCACCTTGTCGATCTGGTAGACGGCATATCCCTGCGCGCCCAGGTCGGCACCCACCCAGACGGGCAGCTTGCCCGCAGAAGCACCGAACACCGCCTCCACCGCCGCCGCCGGGAAGTCGGCCGCGGCTGCGCGCGACACGCTGCGCGGCGGCGCGAACCCGCTCGCCGCCTCGCCGCCGCGCAGCGCCGCGAGCCTGGCCGTGCCCGCCTGCACCGCCAGCTCGTGCGCCGCATCCTGCGTGTAGCGGCGGCGCACTTCGTCCTGCACCGTCTCGAAGGGCTTGCGCTGCACCGGGCGGTAATCGACGATGCGCGCCGACACCAGCGTGTTGTTGCCGACGTCGACCGCCTCGGTGTTGCGCTTGGTGGCGATGGAATCGGCGCTGAACAGCGCCTCCAGCAGGCGCGGGTTGTTGAGCGGGCTCTCGCGCGGCAGGTCTTTGACGCCGCTGCGCTCGACGTGGTCGGCGCCCTGCACCGTCAGGCCGAAGCGCTCGGCGGCCGGCTCGAGCGAGTCGGGCTGCTCGTAGACGAGGTTGCTGAAGGTGTCGGCCGCCTCGGCGTAGCGGCTGCTCGACTGCTGCGCGCGGATCTCCGATTCGATCTCGGGGCGCGCCGACTCGAAGCTGCGCTGCGTGCCCGGCCGCACTTCCGCGAGCCGGATGATGTGGAAGCCGAATTCGGTCTCGACGATGTCGCTGGTCTGGCCGGGCTTGAGCGCGAACACCGCGTCGGCGAAGGGCTTGGCCATCATGTCCGCCGAGAAGAAGCCCAGGTCGCCCCCGGCGGGCGCCGAGCCCGGATCCTGCGATTCGGCCCTGGCCAGCGCGGCGAAATCGGCACCGGCGCGAAGCTGCGCCAGCACCGCCTCGGCCTTGGCGCGCGCCGCCTTGCGCGCGGCCTCGTTGGCGCCCGGCTCGACCTTGATCAGGATATGGCTCGCGCGCCGCTCCTCGGGGGTGGCGAAGCGCGTCTTGTTCTGGTCGTAATAGGCGCGCGCATCGGCCTCCGACACCTTGATCTGCCGGGCCACCGCGTCGGCCGAGAGCACGAGGTACTGCACCTTCGCGTTCTCCGGCACTTCGAAGGCGGCCGCGTGCTGCTCGTAGTAGGCCTTGAGCTGCGCCTCGGTCGGCGAGACCTTCGCGGCATAGTCGTCGGTGCGGAAGGCGAGCGTGCGGATCTCGCGCGTCTGCTCGGCGATCTCGATGATGCGGTCGACCAGCGCCGCCGGCACCATCACCGTCTGCGAGACCGCCTCGGGCAACGTCTGCAGGGCGAGGTCGCTGCGCACCTCGTTCTCGAACATCACCTCGCTCTTGCCCTGGGCGCGCAGCAGCGAGCGGTAGCGCTCCACGTCGAAGCTGCCGTCCGGGTTGCCCAGCCCGGGGATGGTCCGGATCGTGCGCCGCACCTGCTCGTCGGGGATGCTGATGCGCTCGCTCGCCGCCTCGGCCAGCAGGGCCCGCTGCGCGATCAGCCCGTCGAGGATGCGGGCGCGCGCCTGCGGCGTATCGAGCGCCGCAGCATCGATCTGCTGGCCGAGCATCTGGCGCAGCTGCTCGAGCTGGCGCCGCTGCGCCTGCTCGAACTCCTGCTGCGTGATCTTGCTCGAGCCCACCTTCGCCACCGCGCCCTCGCTGGAGAAGAACTGCTCGTAGCCCTGGATGCCGAAGAAGGCGAACGCCGGAAAGATCAGCACCAGCAGCAGCAGCTGCATCAGGCGTTGGTGTTTTCTGACTACGTCGAACATGCGAAGCGTTCCGGTCGGAAAGGGGAAAAAACGAATACTAGCCGACCGGCTCCTGGCCGACCGGCTCCCGGCGCGGCGGCACCAGGCCGGCGCGCGCCCGCAGGGCGGCCTGACGCACGTGGCAGCCTTCGAGATGGTCGTTGACCAGGCCCACGCTCTGCATGAACGCGTACATAGTGACCGGGCCGACGAAGGTCCAGCCGCGCTGCTTGAGGTCGCGCGCCAGCGCCGCCGACTCGGGCGACGAGGTCAGGCCCTTGAGGATCTCCCAGGTCAGGCGCTTCGGGCGCGACGCCGGCGGCGGCTCGAAGCGCCACACGTAGGCGGCCAGCGAGCCGAATGCCTCGCGCAGCTCGAGCGCGCGGCGCGCGTTGTTGATCGCCGATTCGATCTTGGCGCGATGGCGCACGATGCGCGGGTCGGCGAGCAGCTTCGCCACCCGGCGCTCGTCGAAGCGCGCCACGCGCTCGGGATCGAAGCCTGCGAAGGCGTCGCGCAGCGCCTCGCGCTTGTCGAGGATGGTGCGCCAGCTCAGCCCGGCCTGGAAGCCTTCGAGGCACAGCTTCTCGAACAGGTGCCGGTCGTCGGTGCTCGGGAAGCCCCACTCGTGGTCGTGGTAGTGCCGATAGGCTGGCGTGGCCTCGCACCACGCGCAGCGCAGCGCGCCGTCGGCGCCCTTGAAACAGCCTTCCCCGGATGCGCCGGAGGACACCCTTGCACCTCGAACGGACCTGGACAGCGCAGTGTGCCACGAAGCCCCGCTGCCCGCCCGCCGCGACGCTGCGCGCCGCGCCGCGGGTACAGTAAGATGCCGCACCGTTGCCCCTTCGCACCACGCCATGGCCCGCGCCCGCCGCGAGATCTTCGACGTCGAGAAAGCCCTCACCTTCCAGGTGGGCGTGCTGAGCAACCTCATCAGCCGGCCCTTCTATGCGCAGATGGGCCGCTACACCGGCATGACGCTCAACGACTGGCGCCTGATGCTGGTCATCGCCTGCCGTCCGGGCCTGAGCCAGCGCGAGATCATCCACGCCACCGGCCTGAACAAGACCACGGTCAGCCGCAGCCTGCGCGTGCTGAAGAAGTACGTTCGCCTCGAGACCCACCCGGACGACAACCGCAAGCAGGCGGTATTCCTCACGCCGGAAGGCTGGGCCAAGTACGACGAGTCCTTGCCGGCCCTGCTGTGGCGCCAGGAGCTGCTCACCCAGGCGCTCTCGCCCGAGGAGCTGCGGCAGTTCCGCAAGACGCTGACCAGGCTGATCGCGAGCGCCCGCCACTGGGCGGACATGCCCGAAGAGGACGCGAAGGCCTAGTGTCCTGCACTAGCCTGAAGCAGGATGGACGAAGGCCCCGGCAGCGGCAAAGCCTCCGTCCACGCACAGCGTCTCTCCGGACACGAAGGAAGACGAGCGTTCGTCCAGCAGGAACGCCACTGCCCGTGCCACGTCCTGCGGGCGGCCATAGCGGCGCAGGGGCACGGTAGCGAGCGCCGCCCGGCGATCGGCCTCTCCATGCATGCGCGCCACCAGAGGCGTCTCGATGGGCCCGGGGGCGACCGTGTTGACGCGGATGCCCAGCGGCGCCAGCTCGACCGCCATCACCTTGCTCAGCATCTCCACGGCCGCCTTGGAAGCGCCATAGGCCGCGCGCCCGGCATTGGCGCGCAGGCCCGAGCCGGAGGAGATGTTGACGATGGCGCCGCCGCCCGCGGCGCGCATGGCGCGGGCGGCGGCCTGGCACACGATGAAGGTGCCCACCAGGTTCACGTCGACGATGCGGCGCAGCAGCTCGACGCTGGTCTGCTCGAACGGCAGGTTATGGCCGATGCCGGCCGAATTGACCACCGCCTTCAAGGGCCGGTCGGCAGGAATGTCCTGCACCGCGCGTGCGACTGCCGCCTCGTCGGTGACGTCGAGCCGCAGCAGCTGCGCGCGGGCGGCATCGGCGAGCGCCGGATCGTCGCGCAGCGCCGCGAGCGCCGCCGCATCGGCGTCGGCCAGCAGCACGCGCCAGCCCTCCTCGAGGAGCAGGCGGGCCACCGCGAGGCCGATGCCGGAGGCCGCGCCCGTGACGAGGGCCGTGCCCGCGGCCGCCCCCGCTGACGGCCGCGCCTCGGCGCAGCCGCCGTCGGACGCACCGGCCTCAGGCGAGCGTACCAACCGCCGCCTCCAACGCGCCCCAGGCGCGCTCACCCATCTTCTCCTTCCACTGGCGATAGAAGCCGGCCTGCGCGAGCGCCTGGCGAAACTGCGCCGGATCGGGCTTGTTGAAGCTCATGCCCGCGGCAGCGAGCTCGTCCTGCAGCGTCTTGTTGGACGCGGCGATGTCGGCGCGCTCGGCCAGCGCCGCCGCATCGAGGTGCCTGGCCACGACACCGCGCACATTCTCGGGCAGCCGCTCCCAGGCGCGCTTGTTCGCCAGGAACCAGAAGCCGCTCCACATGTGGTTGGTGAGCGAGCAGTACTTCTGCACTTCGTAGAGCTTGGCTGTCTTGATCACCACCAGGGCGTTGAGCTGCGCGTCGACCACGCCCGTCTGCAGCGACGAGTAGAGCTCGTTGAAGTTGATCGTGGTGGGCGAGGCGCCCAGCGCGGTGCACATGGACACCTGCAGCGCGCTGGCGCCGGTACGGATCTTCAGGCCCTTCATGTCCGAGGGAACCTGGATGGGGCGGTTCCTGGTGGTGGTCTGGTGAAAGCCGTTGTCCCAGACCTTCTCCATGGCCACCAGGTTGAACTTCGCGATCTCGCCGCGGATGGTGGCGCCCAGCCCGCCGTCGATCGCCTTCCATACCGCGTCGTAGTCGGCGAACACGTAGGGCACGCCGTCGATCGCCGCCATCGGCACCAGCGTGGCCAGCAGCGCGCCGGCCATGGTGAAGAACTCCACGCCGCCCGAGCGCACCTGGCTGAGCAGGTCGCTGTCCGATCCCAGCTGCGAGCTGGGGAAGATCTGCAGCTCGAAGCGCCCTCCCGTCTCCTCGCGAATGCGGGCCGCCGCCTGCGTCGCGCGCACGTTCATCGGGTGCGCGGGCGGCAGGTTGTTGGCGTACTTGTAGGTGAATTCCGCCGCCTGCGCCCAGCGCGGAACGAGCAGGCCGAGGGTGCCGGCCGATCCGGCTGCGAGCAGGGTGCGCCGTGTGGCACGTTGCATGGAGTGTCTCCTTTCGAGTGTGGGCAAAGGCGGCTACTGGGCAAGGAAGCCGATCGAGAACCACGGGACGAAGGCGAGCGCGAGCAGGCCCGCGAAGATGGCCAGCATGTATCCGGCGATGGGCCGCATGCCCCGGTCCGGATCCACCTCGCCCATGGCGCAGGCCGTGTAGTAGCCCACGCCGAAGGGAGGCGTGAACAGGCCGATGCCCATGGCGATGACCACCACCATCGAGTAATGCACTTCGTGGATGCCCAGCCGCCGCGCGATCGGGAACAGCAGCGGCGCCAGCAGCACGATGGCGGGAATGCCCTCCAGCACGCTGCCCAGGATGACGAAGGCCACGATGGACACCAGGAGGAAGCCGGTATGCCCGCCGGGCATGGCGACCATCCATTCGGCCAGCTGCCTGGAGAACCCCGACTGGATCAGCGCCCACCCCATGGCCGTGGCGGTGCCGATGATCAGCAGGATGGCGCCGGAGAGCGCCGCCGTGTCGATGAGCACGTCCCATGCGCGGCGCCAGTCGAAGCGCCGGTAGAACAGCAGCCCGGCCAGCACGCAGTAGACGATCCCCACCGTCGAAACCTCGGTGGCCGTGGCCACGCCTTCGACCACCGCGGCCCGGATGATGAACGGCAGCCCGAGCGCGGGCAGCGCCACCATCGCCAGCCGTCCGATGGCGCGCGCGCCCTGGCGCGGCACTCCCGAAGTGTCCTCGTGCCGGTAGCGCCATGCCACCACCGCGGCCAGGGCCAGCGCCAGCAGCAGCGCCGGCAGCAGCCCGCCGGTGAACAGCGCGGCGATCGATACGCCGGTCACCGAGCCGATGGTGATCAGCACCAGGCTCGGCGGGATGGTCTCGCTCATGGCCCCCGAGGTCGACAGCAGCGCCACCAGATCGCCCGGCTCGTAGCCGCGACGCTTCATCTCCGGGAACAGCGCCGGCGTGATGGCGGCCATGTCGGCCGCCTTCGAGCCCGAGATGCCCGAGACCAAGTACATCGCGCCCAGCAGCACGTACGACAGCCCGCCCTTCACGTGGCCGAGCAGGCTGGCCAGGAAGCCGATCATGGCCCGCGCCATGCCGGTCATCTCCATCAGGTAGCCCAGCAGCACGAACAGCGGCACCGCCAGCAGGATCAGGTGCGACATGCCCTCGTCGATGCGGCTCACCAGCACGCTCAGCGGCGTGCTGGTGGCGAACGCCAGGTAGGCCAGCGTGGCGATGCCGAAGGAAAACGCGATCGGCACTCCGGAGAACACGGCGGCGAAGACGATCACCACGAAGAACAGCACCAGGTTGAGGTTGCCCAGCGCGCGCAGGCTCGGTCCGGCCACGGCCAGCAGGCCGCCCGCGACGGCGAGCGCGACGAGCAGCTTCAGGCACAGCGCCCCCTGGCCCAGGCGCAGCAGGCGCACGACGCTCGCAGCGAGCATCAGCGCGATGCCCGTCGGCAAGGCCGCCACGCGCCACCCCACGGAGATATCGAGGTAAGGCGTGCGGATCACCGCCTCGCTGAGGGTGTGCTCGATGGCCGGAAGGACGATGGCCGCCAGCAGCACCACGGGCACGGCGAGCGCCAGCGCCTCGAGCGCGGCGCGCACCGCGGGCGGCGCGCGCGTCGCCAGGGTGGTCATGCGCATGTGGCCGCCGCGACGCACGGCGATCACCGCGCCGAGCATCGCCAGCCAGATGAACATGAACGACGCGAGCTCGTCGGTCCACACCAGGGGCTGGTGCAGCACGTAGCGCGACACCACCCCGGCCAGCAGCACCAGGGTCTCGGCCAGCAGCAGCAGCGCCGCCGGGACCTCCGTGACGAGCGCGAGGCCGCGCTCGATCGCCGCGAGCCAGCCGCGCGCCGCGGGTGGCGCGAGGGCTGCGTCAAGCCCGCCCGGCAAGCTGCGTCCCCTCGCCCGCAGGTGCCGCCGTACCCAGCGCCCTGCGCACGCCCTCGACGATGGCGTGCTCGTCGGGGATGAACGCCTTCTCCAGCGGCAGGCTGAAGGGTACCGGCAGGTGCGCCGGCGCCACGCGCACCACCGGCCCGGTGAGCGCCAGGAAGGCCTGCTCGGCGATCAGCGCCGCCACCTCGCCGCCCGAGCCGCCGACCTTCCAGGCCTCGTGCACGACGACGGCACGCCCGGTCTTGCGCACCGAGGCCAGCAGCGTATCTTCGTCCAGCGGGGAAATGGTGCGCAGGTCCACCACCTCGGCCTGCACGCCTTCGTGCGCCAGCGACTCGGCCGCCTTGAGCGCGCGCGAGACCATCAGGCCCGAGGCGATGATGCTGACGTCGCGCCCCTCGCGCTTGACGTCGGCCTTGCCCAGCGGCACCACGTAGTCCTCCTCCGGCACCTCCTCCTTGCGGCCGTGCAGCAGGCTCATGTGTTCGAAGAACACCACCGGGTTGTCGTCGCGGATAGCCGCCTTGATCAGCCCCTTGGCATCGCGCGGCGTGGACGGCATCACCACCTTGACGCCGGGGCAGTGCACGAAGAGCGAATGGAAATCCTCGGGATGCCCGCGATGGGGGCTGATGCCGAACTTGGTACGCATCACCAGCGGCGCCTTGAGCACGCCGTCGGTCTTGAAGGCGATGCCGGCCTCGGCGGCGAACAGGCCCATGGCGAGCGTGCTGAACTCCGAGAACATCAGCTCGAACACCGGGCGCCGCCCGCTCATGGCGGCGCCGAAGCACACCGCCGTGATGGCCTCCTCGGAGATCGGCGCATCGATCATGCGCCCGCTCGCGCCGTAGGATTCCCACAGGCCCTTGAACGACTGCAGCGGCCCTCCCATCGGCCCGATGTCCTGCCCCATCATGAAGATCGAAGGGTCGCGCTCGAGCTCCTCGCGCAGGCCGAGCACGATCGCCTCGACCATCGTCATTCGTGCCATGGGGTTCCCTTCAAACGTAGGCCTGGCGCGCGGCGATCACCCCGGCATCGGGCAGCGGATCGGCCTGCGCCGCGGCCAGCGCGCGCTGGATGTCTTCGCGCGCGGCGGCGCCGAGCGCCTCCACCGCCTCGGCGGCGAGCGTGCCTTCGCCCACCAGCGTGCGCGCGAGGCGATCGATGGGGTCCTTCTCGCGCCACTGCTGCGCTTCCTCGGCGCTGCGGTAGCCGCAGGTATCGCCGGCCCAGTGCCCCGCGACGCGGTAGGTCAGCGCATGGACGAACGAGGGCCCCTCGCCCCGGCGCGCCCGCGCGAGCGCCGCCGCCACGGCCGCGTGCACGGCCAGCACGTCGTTGCCGTCCACGTCGGCGGCATGCAGGCCGAAGGCCCGGGCGCGCTGCGCCAGCGCCGCGCCGCCGATGCTGCGCGCGGCCGGCATGGAAACCGCGTACTGGTTGTTCTGGCACACGAACACCACCGGCAGCTGCAGCATCGAGGCCATGTTCATGCACTCGTACAGCAGACCCGAGTTGGAGGTGCCGTCGCCGAAGGTGACCATCGCCGCCCGGCCGCTCGCGTCGAGCTTGGACGACAGCGCCGCGCCGGTGGCGTAGCCGATGCTCGGCCCGAGCGTGCCGGAGAACAGCCCGAAGAAGTTCGGCGCAAAACGGCCCACGAAGTCGCCGCGCTGGCGGCCGCGCGTGTAGCCGGTGACCTTGCCCAGCACGCCCGCCAGCAGGCGGTGCGCATCGGCCCCCCGCACCAGCGAGGCGATGACCGCGCCGCGATAGTGCGGCAGCCCGTAGTCGTCCTGCGCCAGGGCGCTGAAGCTGCCGACGATTACCCCCTCCTCGCCGCGCGCGGGGTGGTAGTGGCCGGTGGTCGAACAGATCGCCTCTTCGAGCGCGCGGCCGGCCAGCATGGCCCGCAGCAGGCCCACCGGATCGACGCGGCCGGAGACCGCCGCCTCGCTCATCGGGCGGCTCCCGCGCCGCACAGGCTCACTCGAACCTTCATCGACAGTCTCCGGATTCGACGCTGCCCAGCACGCCGTCGACGGGCAGCACCTGGTCGGGAACGGCCAGCGTCTCGGCCAGCACGCCGGTGGCCGGAGCTTCGACGTCGATGTTGACCTTGTCGGTCATCACCTCGGCGATCGCCTCGCCCTGCGTGACGGGATCGCCGACGCCCTTGAGCCATGTCACGAAGGTCGCCTCGTGCATGTTGGGTCCCAGCCGGGGCATCAGGATCGAGATCTTCATGGCGGGGCGCAGCCGCGCCGCGCCAGTCCGATTTAGTTTCAAACGGGACTAATATTGGCCCCTCGCAGGAGCGCTGTCAACGGTCGCGCACGATGCCACCACGGCGCGCGAGGCCACGAGCTGCCCGATCCGCGCCGGATCGAGCCCGAGCTCCTCGAGAACCCGCACGGAGTCGGCGCCGGGCTGCGAGCCCGATGCCGGAACCGCAGCGGGGGTGCGGCTGAATCGCGGTGCCGGCGAAGGCTGCACCACGCCGTCGACGCACGCGAACGAACCGCGGGCCCGCGCATGGGGATGCTGCGGCGCTTCGGCCAGATCGAGCACCGGCGCGAAGCAGGTGTCGCTGCCTCCGAGCAGGTCCACCCACTCGTCGCGCGTGCGGGTCACGAACAGGGCGGCGAACCGCCTCTTCATCTCCGGCCACGCGCCTGGATCGAACTGCGCGGGAAGCCGGGCCGCATCGAGCCCGCACAGCTCCAGCAGCTTCGCATAGAAGGCCGGCTCGAGCGCTCCCACGCAGACATGGCGGCCGTCCGCGCAGCGATAGGTCTCGTAGAAGTGCGGGCCGCCGTCGAACAGGTGGGTACCGCGCCGCCCGGGCAGCATGCCGCCCGCGAACATCCCGTAGTGCGAGGCGAGCAGCAGGGCGGAGCCTTCGGTCATGGACGCATCGATCACCTGGCCCGATCCGCTGGCATGACGCTCGTGCAGGGCGGCGAGCACCCCGACGGTCAGCAGCATGCCGCCACCGCCATAGTCTCCGGCCAGCCCGAGCGGAAACATCGGCGCCTCGCCGTCGCGACCGATGCTGTGCAGCACGCCCGACAGCCCGATGTAGTTGATGTCGTGCCCGGCGGCGGCGGCCAGCGGGCCGGTCTGACCCCAGCCCGTCACGCGGCCGTAGACGAGCGCCCGGTTGCTGGCCATGCACGCCTCGGGGCCCAGCCCCAGGCGCTCCATCACGCCCGGGCGGAAGCCCTCCAGAAGGATGTCCGATCGCTCGGCGAGCGCCAGGGCGATGGCGACGGCTTCGGGCTTCTTGAGGTCCAGGATGATCGACCGCTGCCCCCGGGCGAGCACGTCGAACTTCGTGCCCAGGATGGGGACGATCGTCTTCACCGCCGGCGGCACGACCGAATCGACCCGCACGACATCGGCGCCCATGTCCGCCAGCAGCATGGCGGCGAAGGGCCCGGGCCCGATGCCCGAGAAGGCGACGACGCGGATCCCCGCCAGCGGCCCGCGGCGGGCCGGGCCCTCAGACGGCACGCCGGTGCCTCTGCCAGTACTGCTCCCGCAGCGTGCGCTTGAGCAGCTTGCCCACGGCGCTCCTGGGCAGCGTCTCCACGAACTCGATGCGGCGCGGCGACTTCATCGCGCCGATGCGCGCGCGGCAGAACCGGATCAGGTGCTCGGGCTCGACCGCCGCCCCCGGCCGCAGCTCCACCACCGCCAGGATCGATTCGCCCCAGACGTCGTCGGGGATGCCGATCACCGCGCAATCCTGCACCGCCGGGTGCGCCATCACGGCCGCCTCCACCTCCACCGAGTACACGTTGAAACCCCCGGTGATGATCATGTCCTTCTTGCGGTCGACGATGGTGACGAAACCCTGTGCGTCGATCTTCACCAGGTCGCCGCTGCGCAGCCAGCCATGGGTGAATGCCGCCTCGGTGGCATGCGGATCCTTGTAGTAGCCCTTCATGACGCCGCTGCTGCGGATCACCAGCTCGCCGACCTCGCCCGGCGGGAGCAGGCGCCCCTCGTCGTCCATCGCCGCGATGCGGCACAGCGGCGCCGCCCGGCCGCACGACATCAGCCGCTCGTCCGAAGCGGGCCGGTCGCCGTCCAGGTGATCCGCGGGCGCCAGGCAGGTGATCGGCATCGAGGCCTCGGTCTGCCCGAGAATCTGCATCATCACCGGGCCGAACACGCCGATCGCTTCGCGCAGCTTCTCCGGAGCGGTGGGCGCTCCCCCGTAGAAGCAGTAGCGCAGGGAGCCGTAGTCATGGCTGCGCACCTCGGGATGCGCGAGCATCATGTACAGGATGGTCGGCACGACGGTGAGATGGGTGATCCGGTATCTCGGGATCGCCGACAGGATCCCCCCGGGGTCCGCGCCGGGGAGGACCACCGCATGGCCGCCCTGCGCGAGGATGTGCTGCATGACGAAGCCCGCGGCGTGCGTCAGCGGCGCCGCGGCGAGGTACCGGGGACGGCCCTCGAACGGCGCGACCGCGAGGTAGTTGCCCACCAGGTATTCGAAGCTCTGATGGGTCAGCATCACGCCCTTGGGCCTGCCGGTCGTGCCGCCCGTGGGCTGGATGCCGATCACCGCGTCGCGATCGAAGGGAATGTCCACCTCGTCGTCCGGGTATCCGCTGGCCCATTCCTCGAACCCCGGATGCCCGCCGGCGGGGCCGTCGATGCACACGAACAGCCGGATCCGCGGCGCCAGCTCCCGCAGCCGCGCGATCGAATCGCGGTACGCGCCGTGATAGAAGAGCACGTCGCAGTCGAAGCGCTCGAGGATGGCGCCGTTGTCCTCGATCGAGAAGCGGGGGTTCAGCGGGATCCACGCCGTGCCCGCCCGCATCAGGCCCAGCGTGGCCACGAAGGCGAGCGCATCGTTGCCGGACAGCACGGCGCCGCGGCAGCCCAGGCCGACTCCTTCGCGAGCGAGCCCGTTGGCCGCCCTCAGCGTCAGCTCCCGCACCTGGGGGTAGGTCCAGGTGCGTCCGTCGGCGGCGTTGGTCAGGCACGGCCCGTCGCCGGCCAGCATGGCGCCCCGATCGAAGTAGTCGATGATCATCGCACCCTCCGGCAGCCTTCACGCCTGGCGATCGACCGACAGCAGGTGGGCGACGCACACCGAGCCCAGGCCCAGCATGTGCGCCAATCCCACCCTGGCGTTCGGGTGCTGCCGCGGTCCCGCCTCCCCCCTCAGCTGGCGCGCGATCTCGACGATCTGGCCGACCCCGGTCGGACCGATCGGGTGACCCATGCCCAGCAACCCGCCCGATGGGCTGACGGCGCAGCGGCCGCCGATGTCGAATTCGCCGGCGGCCACTGCCCTGGCGGCCTCGCCCGGCGCGGCCAGCCCGATCGCTTCCGCGTAGACCAGCTCCTCCACGGTGAAAGCGTCGTGCACCTCCACGATGTCGAGGTCGGCAGGCTTGCGGCCGGACTGCCGCAGCAGCCCGGCCACCGCCAGCCGCGTCAATTCGGCATCCGGGAACGCCGTCGGCTCGTACAGGCCTTCGCTCATGGAGACGGACGCCTCCACGCGGACGGCGCGGCGCAGGTCGATGCCCAGGCGCGCGATCGCGTCCTCCGAGGCCACGATCACCGCGGCCGCGCCCTCCCCGACCGGGCAGCATTGCATCCGGGTCAACACGCCCGACAGTGGCTTTCCGTCGAGAACCTCCGCCAGGGTCACCGGCTGCCGGCGCTGCGCGCAGGGATTGCGCGCCGCATTGCCGATGTTCTTCACCGCCACCGCGGCCAGTTGCTCGGGCGTGGCGCCGTATCGTTCCATGTAGGACTGGGCGAGCAGCGCGAAGTGCGTCATCGGCGACACCACGCCGGGCAGGAGGTCCGGCACGCCCGCGCGGCTGAACCCGTCGGGCCGCATCTCCGGCTTGTCGACCCCCACCGCCAGGGCCACCTCGGCGACACCGCAGGCGACCTCGAGGCAGGCCTGCCGGAACGCGCTGGAGCCGGATGCCGAGGCATTCTCGACGTGCGTGATGCTCGTGCCCGTGGCGCCGAGATGCCGCAGCATCGGACGCCCCGAGGCAGCAGCCACCAGCGCGGTGCCGACGAAGGCCGTTTCCACCTCGGGCCAGCCGATGCCCGCGTCGTCGAGCGCGGCGCGCACCGCCGTCAGGCCGAGCTCGGTATAGGGCTGTGTCCCGGGAGCCTGGTACGGATGCAGCCCGATGCCGACCACGTGGACGGGTCTCAGATCGTTCAAGGTCCTGCTCACGCGCGCTCTCCGACGACCGTGAACCGCAAGGGCGCGACGGGCGTATCACCGGCCTGCACCACGATGCCGCTCACCGGTGTGCCGAGGGTCGCGGGCCGGCACGGGTCCGCGTCGATCAGGGCTCGTACCTTCACGCCCGCATCGAGCAGGACGTCGGCCACCTGGAACGGCGCCTCGATGCCGGGGCTGCGGTGCTTCCACACCCCGACCGCGGCCAGGACCGAGCCTCGCGCCGGGACCAGGATCGGACTTTGCGTCGCGCCGTGGGCCCCGCATCGCTCGCACCCCAGCGGCTGGAAAGGAAAGTACCGGTGACCGCAGGCACCGCATCGGCCGATGCGGATCTGCGCCGGACCGCTTGCGGCCGCTTCGACGAGTGGCATGGACATGTCAGGCGGCCCTCCCGGCCGGCTGGGCGCGGCCGGCACCGGCATCCGTGAAGGCGGCCATGCCGAGCAGGTTGCGGGCGATGATGAGTTGCTGAAGCTGGGTCGTGCCGTCGGGAATGGAGATCATCCGGGCATCGCGGAAGTAGCTCTCCACCGGCAGGTCGCGGCTGAGGCCGAGCGCGCCGTGGATCTGCACCGCCTTCGACGCGATGCGCAGCGCCGCCTCGCTGGCGTAGTACTTGGCCATGGAGGCCTGCGTGTCGGCGCGCCGGCCGCCCTGCACCATCCAGGCCGCGCGGTAGGTCAGCAGCCGTGCGCAGTCGAGCTCGGTCGCCATGTCGGCGACCATCTCCTGGATCAGCTGGTGCTGGCCGATCGGCTTGCCCCACTGGTGCCGGCTGCGGGCGTAGTCGACGGCCGCGTCCAGCGCCGCCCGTGCGGTGCCGACGGCCATCGTGGCGGCAAAGCAGCGCGCCACCGTGAAGTCGCGCAGCGTCTGCTGCGCGCCGGCGCCCGCGCCGGTCATGCGGTTGCCTTCGGACACCCAGGTATCGTCGAACAGCAGCTCGGCGGTGGACCAGCCGCGCTGGCCGAGCGTCTCCAGCTCCCGTGCGCTGTAGCCGTCGCGATCGATGATCATGCGGTTGGTCTGGCCGTCGTCGGTGCGCACCAGCGCGATGCAGAAGTCGGCGATCGAGCCGTTGGAGATCCAGACCTTGCGCCCCTTGAGCCGGAAGCCGCCGCGCTCGGCCGCGGCACGCATGCGGATGTCCTTCGGGTTCGAGCCGGCCTCGGGCTCGGTGGCGGCCTGGCAGCCGATCCGCTCGCCCGTGAGCAGGCCCGGCAGGTAGCGGCGCTTCTGCTCGTCCGTACCGTCCATGTGCAGGCCGTAGCCGACCATCTGATTGACGAAGGCCGTGCCGGCCAGCGCGGGGAACACCCGGAACAGCTCCTCGTAGAGGCGGATCGAGGTGGTGAAGTCCAGGCCGGAGCCGCCCGCCTCCTCGGGGATCAGGGTGCCGAAGAACCCGAACGGCGCCAGCGAGCGCAGCAAGGCGTGCATCCGCTCCTTGGGCACCATGTGCTCGCGGTATTGCGCGGCATGCGGCGCGATCTCACCGTCGAGAAAGGCGGTCGCGGCATCGATCACGGCCCGCGCGGTATCGTCGAACTCGAAGTCCATCGCGCCGCCCTCAGCCGGGCGGCAGCATCAGGCCGCCGTCCAACCGGTAGGTGCGCGCGTTGTGCATCGCGTTGGTGGCGATCTCGGCCGCGAAACGCGCGAACTCCTCCGGCCGGCCCATGCGCTTGGGGAACACCGCGCCGCGCACGATCGTCTCGGCCAGCGCCGGCGGCGCCTGCTCGTAGATCGGCGTATCGAAGGCACCGGGCGCCACCGTGACCACGCGCACGCCCTGTCCGCCCAGCTCGCGCGCCAGCGGCATCGTCATGCCCACCAGCGCCGCCTTCGACGCAGCATAGGCGATCTGCCCCACCTGGCCCTCGTATGCCGACCCCGACGAAACGTTGACCACCACGCCGCGCTCGCCGTCCTCGGCAGGGGCGTTCTCGAGCATCCGCGGCACCGCGGCGCGCAGCATGTGCAGGGTGCCGTAGAGGTTGATGCGGATGACGCGGTCGAACTTCTCCAGGGCGATCGGCCCGTCGCGGCCGATCAGCTTGGCCGGCCCGCCGATGGCCGCGCAGTTCACGAGGAAGTGCACGGCGCCGAAGCGCCGGGCGATCGTCGCCACTGCGGCGTCGGCTGCCGCCGCGTCGCTGATGTCGGCGCGCGCGAAGCACGCCCGCTCGCCCAGCTCGGCGGCCAGCGCCGCGCCGCGCTCGTCGTCGAGATCGACGATGCCCACGCCGCCCGCGCCGCGCTGCGCGAACAGCCGGCATGTGGCCGCGCCCAGCCCGGAGGCGCCGCCGGAAACGATGATGACCCTGTCCTTGATATCCACGTCGCTTCGTCCTCGTCAGAAAATCTCGAGCTCGGTTTCGCGCAGCCCGGCGCCTTCTCCGGCGACCAGGAAGGCCACCAGGGCGGCCACGTCCTGCGGCTTCATGATGCGGCTGCGGTCCTCGTCGGGCACGCCGGCGCGGCGCAGCTCGGTGTCCACCGCGCCCGGGCACAGCGAGACGACGCGGATGCCGCGCCGGCGCAGCTCGCGCGCCATCACCTCGGTCAGGCCGAGCGCGGCGAATTTCGACGCCGCATAGGCCGACATGCCCGCCAGCGGCCGGCGCGCGCCGATCGACGACAGGTTGACGATGCAGCCGCGGCCGCGCGGCAGCATGCGGCGCGACACCTCGCGGCAGCACAGGAACATGCCGGTGGCGTTGACCTGCATCGCGGCCAGCCATTGCTCGGTGGTGGTATCGGTGAGCGCCCCCAGCGTGCCGCCTCCCGCGTTGTTGACCAGGATCTCGATCGGCCCGAGCTGGTCTTCGGCCGCCTCGACCATCCGGCAGACGTCCTGCTCGCGCGTCACGTCGGCCACCAGCGGCAGGCAGGCGCCGCGACCGCCCGCAGCCACTTCCGCGGCCAGGCTGTCGAGCTGCTGCACCGTGCGTGCGCAGGCAGCCACGCGCAGGCCTCGCGCGGCCAGCGCCAGCGCCACCGCGCGGCCGATGCCGCGGCCCGCGCCGGTGACCACGGCCACCGCTCCCTCGCCCGCGCTCACCGCGCCTCCCCGGCCTGCCGGTCGATCTCGCGCAGCAGGTTCTTGCGCACCTTGCCGGTGGCAGTCATCGGCAGGCCCTGCACGAAGGACCAGTGCCGCGGGCGCTTGTAGCGCGCCAGCCGCTCCATGCACCAGGCTTCCAGCACCGCGGCATCGGCCGCGGCAGCCGGCCTCGGTACGACATAGGCCTTGGGCACTTCGCCCCAGCGCTCGTCGGGCACGCCGATCACGGCGACCTGCGCCACTGCCGGGTGCTGCAGCAGGACGTCCTCGACCTCCTTGGGATAGATGTTTTCGCCGCCGCTCAGGATCATGTCCTTCTTGCGGTCGACGATGGTGATGTAGCGGTCCTCGTCGATGCGCGCCAGGTCGCCGGTGTGGATCCATCCGTCGCGGATCGTCTCGGCCGTCTGCTGCGGATTGCCGTAGTACCCGATCATGCCGCTCTCGCGGCGCACCAGGATCTCGCCGACGCCGCCCGGCGACACCTCGCGGCCCTCGTCGTCGACGACGCGGATCTCCACCCCGGGCAGCTCCCGCCCGGTGGCGCCCGGCTTGCTGAAGTGCTCCTCGGGACCCAGGCAGGCGGTCAGCGTGGTCTCGGTCTGGCCGTAGGTCTGGACGAAATCGAGCCGGGGCAGCATGGCCTGCAGCCGCTGCAGCACCACCGGCGGCATGGGCGCGGCGCCGTACCATAGCGAGCGCAGGCTGCCCAGGTCCGCGTCCTTCAGGTCCGGGTGCTCGAGCATCGCGAACAGCTGCGACGGCACGCCGAAGTAGGTGGTGATGCCGTCCCCGGCGATCGAGCGCAGCGCCTCGCCGGGATCGGCCTTGTCATGGATGACCAGGCCGGCGCCCAGGTACAGGTGCGACATCGACACCACGGCCAGGCCGCCGCCATGGAACAACGGCACGGTGACCAGTGCGGTGTCCGAGCTGCGGATGCGGGCGACCAGCGCCGTCTGGCAGGCGCCCTCGACGATCGAGCGGTGGCTGAGCACCACCCCCTTCGGGTGGCCGGTGGTGCCGCTGGTGTAGAAGATCACCGCCCCCGACGCCTCGTCGATGGCCGTGCCCGGAGCCTCGGGCGAGGCCGCGGCGAGCAGCGCATCGAGCGGAGTCATCGGGCCGGCGTCCGGGCCGCCGCCGATCGCGACCAGCGCCTCGAGGCAGCGCACGCGCTCGCGCAGGGCCAGCGCCACGGCCTCGAAGCCGGGGCCGACGAGCATCGTGGCCACCTGGGCATCGTCCAGCATGTAGGCCAGCTCGTCCACGCTGCAGCGGAAGTTCAGCGGCACGCTCATCGCGCCGGTCCGCACCGTGCCGAAGAACAGCGGCAGGTAGTCCAGGCGGTTGAGCGCCAGCATCGCGACCCGGTCGCCCGGATTCACGCCGATCCGGCGCAGGCCGTTCGCGGCCCGGTTGGCCATCTCGTCGGCCTGCTCGAAAGTCAGCGATCCGGCACCGAACCTGAACCCCGGCTTGCGCGGGAAGCGCCGCGCGTTCAGCCGCAGGATGTCGCCGACCGCTCTCACGCCTGCTCCCAGGGATAGGGGCCGAGGGTCGCGCCGTCGAGGAAGGTGCGCGCGATCACCGTCTTCTGGATCGTGGGCGTGCCTTCCTCGAGCAGGTTGATGCGCGCATCGCGATAGAGCTGCTCGATGGGGAACGCGCTGGTATACCCGACGCCGCCGTGGACCAGCAGCGCGCGCTCGGTGACGCGGCAGACGGCCTCGGCGCCGAACAGCTTGCACATCGCCGCCTCGGCCGGCACCGGCAGGCCGCGGTCGATCTTGTCGATCGCATCGGCGAGCATGTTGCGCAGGGCATGGATGTCGATGGCCATCTCGGCCAGGTAACCGCGCACGCCTTCGCGCTCGGCGATCGGCTTGCCGAAGGTGACCCGCTTCTTCGCGTACTGCAGCGACAGCTCGAACGCGCGCTCGGCGGTGCCGAGCGAGGTCGAGGCGATGAACACCCTGCTCTCCTCGAGCGAGGTCAGCGCGTGCACGATGCCCCGGCCCTCGACGCCGCCGATCAGGTTCTCGCACGGAACGCGGCAGTCGGTGAAGGTGAGCCGGCCGTGCGTGAACCCTTTGCAGCCCATCGTGGGACGGTTGGGCTGCCAGGCGAACCCCGGTGCGTCCTTGGGCAGCAGCAGCACGCTGATGCCGTCGCGCCCCTTGCTGCGGTCGGTGTAGCAGACCACGGTGATGTAATCGGCGACGTCGCAGTTGCTGATCAGGTGCTTCTGGCCGTTCAGCACGTAGTGCTCGCCTTCGCGGCGCGCCGTGGTCTTGATGTCCACGCCGGTGCCGGCGTTCGGCTCGGTGAGCGCGAAGGCGAGCTGGATCTCGCCGGCGGCAACCCCGGGCAGGTAGCAGCGCTTCTGCTCCTCGGTGCCCCACTTCAGCAGCACGCTGGTGGAGTTGTGCGCATGCAGGAAGCCGCGCAGGCCGGCGTGCAGCTTCGACAGCTCGATGAGCACCGGCACGTACTGGGCGACCGTCAGCCCCAGGCCGCCGTAGTCCTCGGGCACCAGGCAACCCCACAGCCGGTGGCGGGCGAACAAGGGGATGAGCTCGCGCACGGGCGCACGCTCGGTGCGCTCGATGTCCTCGACGTAACGACTCAGCGTGTCCCAGACGAAGCTGCGCACGCCCTCGAACCATTGCCCGTATTCGACACGATCCATCGGCATCGTCGTCTCCAGAGGGTGGAACTGCCCGGCGCCGCGCTCAGGGCGCCGGCACCATCGCCGCAGGCGGCTCGGCGGGCGCGTTCGCGCCCGAGCCGTCGAGCCCCTGCAGGAGCTGCCGCAGCATGCTCTGCTTGACCGTGTCCCACGGCGGCGATCTGTCCGGCGAGTACCACTGGTACAACCAGTTGATCGCGCCGATGATGGTGAAGGCCGCTACGGTGGAATCGATGCCCTCCAGGCCGCCGGCCTTGCGCCACTCGTCCAGGCAGGCGCGGTACATCTCCAGCACCGTCTTCTCCTTGCTGCGGATCAGCCGCAGCCGCATCTCGGACAGGTTGCTCTTGTCCTGCGAAAGAATCTTCAGGTCGCGGAAGTTCTCCACCAGCAGGTCCAGCTGCGCCGAGATCAGGTTGGCGAGCTTGTCGCGCGGGCTGCGGCCCGCCGCCACCGCGGCCATCAGCGTGGCGGTGAAGCGGTTGGTGAAGTCGTCGATCAAGGTGAACAGCACGTCCTCCTTGTCGGTGAAGTGGTAGTAGATCGCCGTCTGGCTCATGCCCGCGCGCTTGCCGATCTTGCGCATCGAGGCCTTGCGGTAGCCGTCCTCGTGGAACACGTCGCGGGCCACGCGCAGCAGCAGCTCGCGCCCGTTGGGGGCTTCGGCGCGCCCGGACGCTGCGGCAGTCATGCGGACAGCCCGGCCGAATCGATCGACAGGAACTTAACGGGCGTTCTATTGCAGCGCGGCATGGAATGGAATGCTCTCTGTGACGTACGGACCGATTGTATCCCACGTTCCAAGTTATTACTTAACGAGTGTAAACCCTAATTCAAAAAACCTGCTATTCTGGATTAAATCAGGCCACGCGATCAGGCGGCAGAACTGCCCTGCACAAGGTGGCAGCTGCATCCGTTTTCATAGGCAAACAAGCCCGTGCGAGCTTCTCTCGTGGAGATGCATGCTGTCTTCGCAGTGCGCGACCCATTATCGGATCCGCAGCTGCACACCATGCCAATATTTGCTGAACGATCGTTCTGCTGCGGCCCCACGAGGATCGTGAAGTGAGCGGGCGCCCGGGTTCGCGAGCCGCCGGCGTGCACCGCTACAGCCGCCTCGACGAGGTGATCTACGGACGCCCGTCGTGCGAGGTCGTGATGGAGCTGTGCGAGCGCTGGGGTGCCGAGCGGGTCGCGCTGCTGAGCACCCGCTCGCTGCGGCATTCGCTGTGCAGCGCGCTCGAGCGCGCGCTCGGCCCGCGGCATGCGGCGACCTTCGCGGGCTTCGGTGCCCATACGCCGGCGGCCGCGGTGCTGGAGGCGGTGCAGGTCCTGCGGCCGAGCGGCGCACGGGTCATCGTGGCCGTGGGCGGCGGTTCGGTGATCGACGGCGCCAAGGCCGTGGTGGCGGCGCTGCGCAGCGGGGCCTCCAGCGAGGCGGAGCTGTTCGCCGCATCGGCCGCGAACGCCGATTCCTTCCCGCCGGTCGCGCTGGTCGCCGTGCCGACCACGCTCTCGGGTGCCGAGTTCACCGGCATGGCCGGCGTCACCGACATGCAGGGGCGCAAGCGCCGGCTCGGCGGCCCGGGCTCGGCTCCGAGGGCGATCGTGCTCGATCCCGAAGCCGCCCTCCACACGCCTCGCCTGCTGTGGACCTCCACCGGCATGCGCGCGCTGGACCATGCCATCGAGACCGTGTGCTCGGATCACTGCGACGTGCTCAGCGAAGCCATGGCTCTACGCGCACTGCCGCAGCTGGCCCAGGGCCTGCTCGCGAGCGCGGCCGCCGGCGCCGACGTCGAGGCGCGTCTGCAGTGCCAGATCGGCATGTGGTTCGCCTGCGTCGGGCCGTCGGCCGGCGTGCCGATGGGCATCAGCCACGGCATCGGCCACATCCTCGGCGCCGAATACGGCCTGGCGCACGGCATCACGAGCTGCGTGATGATGACCGCGGCGATCGCCTGGAACCGCCCGGCGGTGCTCGAGCGTCAGCAGCGCATCGAGGCCGCGCTGGGGCTGCCCGGCGACACGCTGATGCAGCAGGTCGACGGCCTGCTGCAACGCCTCGCGCTGCCGCGGCGACTGTCGGACGTCGGCATCGGCGAAGAAGCGTTCGCCGCCATCGCCGAGCGCTCGATGACCGACTTCTTCATCCCGACCAACCCGCGCCTCGTGCGCTCGGCGGCCGACCTGCTCGACGTGCTGCGCATGGCCGCCTGATGGGCCCCACCGACCCGACGACACCATGAACGACCACCCGCCCCTGCTCTGCGAACGACGCGGCGCCGCCGCCTGGCTGACGCTGAACCGCCCCTCGGCGCTGAACGCCTTGACCCCCGACCTCATGACCGCGCTGCGCGAACGGCTGGCCGAGATCGAGGACGACCGCCAGGTGCGTGTCGTCGTCCTCGGCGGCGCCGGCCGCGCCTTCTGCGCGGGCGCGGATCTGAGCGCGCTGGGCGCCGAACGCTCCCCGGCCGAGGCCACCGCCGCGTTCCTCGCCGTGGCCGAGCCGGCGATGGATGCCCTCCAGTCGCTGCCCAAGCCCGTCGTCGCCGCAGTCAACGGCCATGCCTTCGCCGGCGGCCTGGAGCTGGTCCTGCGCTGCGACCTCGTCGTTGCGGCCGCCGAGGCGCGCTTCAGCGACGGGCATGCCAATTACGGGCTGGTCCCCGCCGGAGGCAGCACTGCGCGCCTGCCCCGCCGGGTGGGGCTGCAGCTGTCCAAGTACATGATCTTCACCGGCGCCCAGGTCGACGCCGAGACCTTGCGCGCCGCCGGGCTGATCCACGAAGTGGTTCCGCGTGCCGGGCTGGACGCCGCCGTCGAGGCGCTGGTCGCCCGGCTCGTCGACAAGAGCCCGCTCGCGCTGGCGCGCTCCAAGCGGCTCATCGACCTCGGCATGGACCTGTCCGAGGCCGAGGCGGCGCGCCAGGAGGCGCGGCTGTCGGTGGAGCACTGCCGCTCCCGGGACGTCGAGGAAGGGCTGGCCGCCTTCGCCCAGAAGCGCAAGCCGAACTTCGTCGGCGAGTGAGCCTTCCCCGCACGCACCGATGAGCAGCCCCGGCACCGTTCGAATGCAAGCCTCGGGCGTGACGCTGCGCTTCGGCGGCGTGAGAGCGCTCGACGACGTCTCGATGGAGGTGCGCGCCGGAGAGCTGCTGGCGGTCATCGGCCCCAACGGCGCGGGCAAGAGCTCGCTGATGAACTGCCTGAGCGGCTTCTACCGGCCGCAGACGGGGCGGATCAGTCTGCAGGGGCAGGACATCGCCAGGCTCAAGACCCACGAGATCGCCCGGGCCGGAGTGGCGCGCAGTTTCCAGCACGCCAACCTGCTGGCCCAGCTGACGGTGCTCGAGTGCCTGATGATCGGGCGCCATGCCAGGATGCGCAGCGGCATCGTGCAGGCCTTCCTGCATGGCGGCGCGGCCCGCTTCGAGGAGGACCGCCACCGCGAGCGGGCCGAGGAGATCCTGGAATTCCTGGACCTGCAGGCCCTGCGCCACCGTCCGCTGGGCACGCTCGGCTACGGGCTGCGCAAGCGCGTGGATCTGGGCCGCGCGCTGGCCATGGAGCCCTCCGTCCTGCTGATGGACGAACCCATGGCCGGCATGAACGCAGCGGAGAAGGAAGCCCTCGCCCGCTGCATCCAGGAGGTGAGGCAGCGGCACGACATCGCCCTGGTCCTCGTCGAGCACGACATGGGCATCGTGATGGAAATGGCCGAGCGGGTCGTCGTCCTGGACTTCGGACGCAAGATCGCCGACGGCCCCGCGGCCGAAGTCCAGGCGGATGCGCGCGTCGTCGACGCCTACCTGGGCAAGGGATCATGACCCCCGACACCCTGCCGGGCCGCCTGGGCGCCCTCGCTTCCGATCGGCCGGACGAGACCGCCTGCTGGGTCAAGCGGCGCGGGCTCTGGCAGCGCACATCGTGGCGCCAGGCCGCGCTGCAGGCGGCCCGCGCGGCAGCGGCATTGGCGCAGGCCGGCGTGGGGCCGGGCCAGCGGGTGCTGCTGGTCGGCGACCCCGAGCCGGAACTGCATTGGGCGGCCCATGCCGTGATGTCCCTGGGCGCGAGCGTGGTGGCGCTCGATCCGGCGGCCGACGCCGGCCGCCTCGCTTCGGCGGCCGTCGCGGCAGGTGTCGGCTGCGCGCTGGTGCGCGACGAAGAGCAGGCGGTCAAGCTGGCGCGGATTCCGGCGAGCGAAGCACCGCTCGTGTTCTCCTGGCGCATCGGGAGCGCGATGGAGGTCTGCGGCGGGCCGGTCAGGCCGCTTCCCTTCTCCCCGGCGCAGGACCAGGCCGCGCCGTGCCTGCCGGGTCTGGCGCAGGGCTCAGGCCATCCGGCATTCGTGACCCTCGACTGTCCGGCAGCCGGCCCGCGCGAGGTGAGCCACGAGGAGCTGCTGGCCACCGCGGAGACGCTCGGTGCCCGGCTGGACCTTCGGCCCGCGGCTCGCTACTTCTGCGCAATGCCCCTGGCCTTCGGCGAGGCGCGGGCGATGCTGGCGCTGGCCGTTGCGCTGCCGATGACCACCTGCTTCCCCGAGAGCCCCGATCAGCTCGAGGCCAACCTCGTCGAGCTGCAGCCGGAAGTGTCCCTGATGGACGGCAGCTACTGGAACGAAGCCGCCGGCCATCTCCGGCAGCGGGTCAGGCCGGGCCTGTGGCGCATGGTCGGCGCGGGTTCCTCGGGCGGCTGGCTGCGCGAGCGCACGCTGCATCGCCCCTTGCGGCGCCACCTCGGGCTCGGCCGCGCGAACGCCGCGCTGGTTGCCGGCGGCCGGCCCGACGAGCCGACCCGTGCGCTGCTCGCGACGCTGAAAGTTCCCTGGCTGGAGATCGATGCAGGCGGAAGGCCTGCGACGGCCGCGCGCGCCGGCGCCGGAGGAAGCGCGGCATGATCGATTTCGTCAACTACGCGCTCAACGGCGCCCTGGTCGGCTGCCTCTACGCGCTGGTGGCCCTGGGCTTCGTCGTGATCCATCGGGCGAGCAAGGTATTCAACTTCGCTCAGGGCGAGATCCTGGCGCTGAGCGGCTTCATGGTCTGGACCTTCGCCACCGGCCTGGGCTGGCCGCTGCCGGCCGCGCTCGCCTGCTCGATCGTCACCGCCACGCTGCTGGGCCTGGCCATCGAGCGCATGCTCTTCCGCCGCCTGGCGGGGGCGCCCGTGTTCGCGATGGTCATGGTGACGCTGGGCCTGCTGGTGCTGCTGCGCGGCGCGATGCTGGTGGTCTGGGGGGCTGCCGAGAAGCCCTTCCCGGCGCTCATCCCGATGCAGCCCGTGATCGTGGCCGACCTGATCCTGCCGCGAGCCCTCCTGTTCGGCGCGGCGATCACCGTCCTGATCACGTCGGGGCTGTGGTGGACGTTCAACAACACCCGAATCGGCCTGCGGCTGACGGCCGTTTCGGAAGACCACCAGATCGCGCTGTCGCTCGGCGTGTCGGTGCAGAAGGCCACCGCCGCCGCCTGGGTCCTCGGCTCGGTGATCTCGGTCATCGGCGCGGTGATCTACCTGAACGGCCGCAGCATCTCGCCCATGTCGTCGGAGATCGGCCTGGCCGCCCTGCCGGTGGCCATGCTGGCCGGCCTGGAGTCGATCGGCGGCCTGGTGGTGGCGGGAATCCTGATCGGGGTGGTGCAGTCGCTCACCGCCGCCTATGTCGACACGCGCATCGGCGGCAGTGCCTCGGTGATCGTGCCCTACCTCTTCATGCTGGGCGTGCTGCTGGTGCGGCCGGCCGGCTTCTTCGGCTGGAAAACGCTGGAGCGGGTGTGACATGCTCCTCCCCCTGCGGATCCGCCGCCCCGTGATGCCGCGCACCGCACGCGCGCCGTACGCGCGGCCGCTCGCCGGGTCCTGGTCGCGCGCCGGGCTCGCGCTCGCGCTGCTGGCGCTGTGCCTGCTGCCCCTGCTGGGGCCGGCCCGGCTCGTCAGCGTCGTCTCGCTGATGCTCATCACCTCCATCGTGGTCGTGGGCCTGCAGATCAACACCGGCATGGCCGGCCAGATCAACATGGGCGCGGCGGCCTTCATGGGCGTGGGCAGCTACACCGCCGCCGTCCTGTCCCTGCGCCTGGACTGTCCGTTCTGGCTGGCGATCCCGCTGGGCGGCGCGAGCGCGGCGGCCTTCGGGCTGCTGTTCGGCATCACGGCCGCGCGCATCAAGGGCTTCTATCTGGCGATGACCACCATCGCGGCCCAGATGATGTTCCAGTCCGCCGTGCTCAACCTGCCCGCGTCCTGGCTCGGGAGCTCCGGCGGACTGTCGATCGAGCCGGCACGGCTGGGCGCCTGGCGGCTTTCCGGCGACGCCGGGGTGTACTACCTGGCGCTCGCCTACGCGGCCTTCATGACCTTCGGCGCCTATGGCATCGCGCGCAGCCGTTTCGGCCGCGCCTTCGCCGCCGTGCGCGACGACGACAGCGCCGCCGGGCCCATGGGCATCGACGTCGCGGGCACCAAGACGCTGGCGTTCATGGTCGGTGCCTTCTACGCCGGGGTCGGCGGCGCCGTCTGGGCCTATTCGCTGCGATACGTCGCGGTGGACCAATTCTCCCTTTTCCAGTCGGTGTGGTTCATCGGCATGCTCATCGTGGGCGGCATGGGCTCCATTCTCGGCGCCCTGGTGGGCGTGGCCGCCGTGCGCGGCGTGCAGGAGGTGCTGACCAGCTACGGCCCCGACCTGGCGGCGATGTTCCCCGGCCTGGGCAACCAGCTCGTCTTCGCCAGCGTGAGCATCGTGCTGGGCGCGGCCATCGCTTTCTTCCTCATCGTCGAGCCGCGCGGGCTCGTCCACTACTGGTACGTCCTGCGCAGGTCCTTCGCCGCCTGGCCGCTGCGGTACTAGCGGCCTTCCCCGGATCCGCATTTCACACATCAAGGAGACAGCCATGAGAGACGAGCGACACCACTTTCGCGCGCAGGCCGCTGCCATGGGCGCCACCCGCCGCTTCGCCGCGCACTGCGCCGCGGCCCTGGCACTGGCCTGCGCCGGAGCCGCCGCGCCGTCGGCGCAGGCGCAGGCGCAGACGGTCTACAACATCGCGGGCTATGTCGACTACACCGGACCCTTCGCCGTATCGATGCCGTCCTTCGACGGCGGTCGCAAGGCCGTGATCGAGTGGTGGAACCAGGAGGTCGGGGCCAAGGAAGGCGTGCGCCTGGCCTACAAGGCCTACGACATGCGCTACGACGCCAGTCAGGCGGCCAGCCTCTGGCCAGGCATCAAATCGGAGCTGTCCCCGATCGCCGTCATGTCCATGGGAGGACCCGACAGCACCGCCCTGCAGGCGCGCCTGCCCGACGACAGGATCCCGGCGATGCTGGGGCTGCCCGCCTACGGCTTCACCTGGAAGGAGGGTTCGTGGGTCTACAACCCGCGTCCGACCAACGCGCACGAGGTGGCCGGCTTCATCGACTGGTTCCAGGCGGAGCGGCTCAAGGGCGCCCGGCCGGTCAAGTTCGCCATGGTGACGGCGGAGTCGCCCGCCTTCATGGATACGGTCAGGGGCGTGCAGTCCTACCTCAAGACCAGCAGGAAGGGCGAGCTCATCGAGGTGATCACCACCGACATGCAGCCGGCAGACCTCACTCTGCAGGTGCGCCGGGTGATCAACGCCGGTGCAGACTTCATCGTCGTCTACGGCAACGGACCGCAGGCCGTGGCCACCAAGCGTGCCATCCAGGCGCTGGGCAAGAAGGTGCCCATCCTGATTCCTTCGCACGTGAGCCTGGCGGCGCTGGGCAAATCGCTGGGGTCGATGGAAGCTCTGGAAGGAGACTTCGAATCGGGCAGCGTGGCGCTGGCCACCGACGACGACTCGGAGGCCAAGCAGTTCTACGGCATGTTGACCCAGAAGTACGGGCTCAAGCAGCCCTGGGTCTCCACCACCATCATGGGCATGGCCAACGCGCTGTTCGTGGTGCGGGTCACGGAAGCGGCCATCGCCAAGGTCGGCGCGAAGAACCTCAACGGCGCAGCGTTGCAGAGCGTGCTGGCCAACGGCAAGTTCGACGCCAGCCTGTTCAACGGCGTGCTGCCGGGGTTCACGCTGTCGAACAACATCTCCTTTCCTCTGGTCGGCACCCGCGTCAATGTCGCCACCGTGAGCGGCGGCAAGATCGTCTATGCCGTGCAGGGCGCACCCATCCCCACGGTGGAGAAGTGGTAGGTCCCGCCGCCGCTGCGCCGGCCCCCGGCGCAGCGGGCCCGGCCCTCGACGCAGCGGGCGCCGCGCTCGAGATCCGCGACCTGGAGGTGGTCTATGCGGGCGTGATCCTGGCGCTCAGGGGCGTATCGCTGCGGGCATCGAGCGGGCGCTGCACCGCCGTGCTGGGAGCCAACGGCGCCGGAAAGAGCACGCTGCTGAAGGCCGTCTCCGGCATGCTCGCGTCGGAGAACGGCCGCGTCCTGCACGGCGGCGTGTGGTGGGACGGACAGCCGGTCCACGGCCGTTCGCCCCTCGACCTGGTGGCGCGCGGCATCGTGCACGTCATGGAAGGACGCAGGGTCCTGCGCCACCTGTCGGTCGAGCAGAATCTCGTCATCGGCGGGCATGCGGCCCCGAGCCGCGGCGAGCTGAAGCGGCGCCTGGAGGAAGTCTGCGACACGGTCCCCATCCTCGGACGCCTGTATCGCCGGACCGCCGGCCTGCTCTCGGGCGGCGAGCAGCAGCTGCTGGTGATCGGCCGCGCAATGATGGCGCGGCCCCGGCTGCTGCTCATCGACGAGCCCTCCCTCGGCCTGGCCCCGAAGACGGTCGACCAGGTATTCGAGCTGCTGGACATGCTGCGCAAGCGCGGCATGGGCATCGTGCTGGTGGAGCAGAACGCACGCGTCGCGCTGCAGGTCGCCGACGACGCCTGCGTCCTGGAGAACGGTCGCGTGGCGATCGGAGGATCGGCGCAGGATCTGCGCGAGAACGACGACGTGAAGGCCTTCTACATGGGCCTGCACGCATCGGGCGAGCGACGCAGGCTGCTCGAGACGGTGGTGACGCGGCGGCGTCGCGACTTCGGCAGGGCCCTGGCTCGCAGCGAGCGGCACGAGGAAAGACAGGCCGTGGCCTGAGGTCTGTGAGATTCCTCGGGACCTTGCGCGGCGCTACGGGATGAGTTGGCGGAGTGGACGGGACTCGAACCCGCGACCCCCGGCGTGACAGGCCGGTATTCTAACCAACTGAACTACCACTCCTTCTACTGCGCTCTTCGCCGCGCCGCGCAACCCGTGCTGCTGGTGGGTGCTGAGAGGTTCGAACTCCCGACCTACGCCTTGTAAGGGCGCCGCTCTACCAGCTGAGCTAAGCACCCCGGGGTTGCATCGCCCGGATCGCTCCGTTCGGCGCGCTGCGAAGCAAGCGATTATATAGGTGCAGCGGGAAATCGATCAAGCCGTCGCGCGGCGACGGCACGCGCTCGCGCGGTTCAGTTGATCGCGTCTTTCAGGGCCTTGCCCGGCCGGAACTTCGGCACCTTGGCGGCCTTGATGCGGATCGTGGCGCCGGTGCGCGGATTGCGCCCGCTGCGCGCGGCGCGCTTGCCGACGGCAAACGTACCGAAGCCGACCAGCGTCACGGTGCCGCCCTTGCGCAGGGTCGTCCTGACCGCGCCGACCAGCGCATCGAGCGCGCGACCTGCCGCAGCCTTGGAGATGTCGGCCTGTTTCGCGATGTGGTCGATCAGTTCGGTCTTGTTCACGGAAAACCCCCTCACATCCGGATTCTTAGTTGAACGAACGCATCGGATGATGCGCGTGTCGAAGTCTTTTCTCCGCGTGCGAATACGGGTCGGACGAGGCGGAGCCGCACTGGAAACGGAGCCGTATTAAATCGCCGGCACTCTCCAGTGTCAAGCCGAGGCACGCTGCGCACTCGCTCTTGCACCCGTTTCGCGTCGCACGCGATGGCACCCGCTGTCGGCCGCGCTCAGTGCGTCACCACCTCGCCCCCACCCGCCGGGGGCGGCGCGGGAGGCGTCGTCACGCCGGCCGGCACTTCCTCGGGCAGCGGCTGCGGCTGGCGCTCGAGCGCGACCTCGAGCACGCGATCGATCCACTTCACCGGCACGATCTCGAGGCGGTTCTTCACGTTGTCGGGAATCTCGGCGAGATCCTTGACGTTCTCCTCCGGGATGATCACCGTGCGGATGCCGCCGCGATGGGCCGCCAGCAGCTTCTCCTTGAGCCCACCGATGGCGAGCACCTCGCCGCGCAGCGTGATCTCGCCGGTCATCGCGACGTCGGCGCGCACCGGAATGCCGGTGAGCACCGACACCAGTGCGGTGGTCATCGCGATGCCCGCGCTCGGCCCGTCCTTCGGCGTGGCGCCCTCGGGGACGTGGATGTGCAGGTCGGCCTTCTCGTGGAAGTCGCCGTTGATGCCGAGCCGGCGCGCACGCCGGCGCACCACCGTGATCGCCGCCTTGATCGACTCCTGCATCACGTCGCCGAGCTTGCCGGTGAAGGTGGTCTTGCCCTTGCCGGAGATGCTCGCGGCCTCGACGGTGAGCAGCTCGCCGCCGACCTCGGTCCACGCCAGCCCGGTCACCTGCCCGACCTGGTTTTCCTTCTCGGCGATGCCGAAGCTGAAGCGGCGCACGCCCAGGAACTTGTCGAGGTTCTTGGGGGTGACGGCAACCTTCTTCTCCTGCTTCTTGAGCAGCAGCATCTTGACCACTTTGCGGCAGATCTTGTTGATCTCGCGCTCGAGCGAGCGCACGCCGGCCTCGCGCGTGTAGTAGCGCACGATGTCGCGCAGCGCGCTCTCGGCCACCGACAGCTCGGTGGTCTTGAGCCCGCTGTTCTTCATCTGCTTGGGCAGCAGGTAGCGCTGGGCGATGCTGACCTTCTCGTCCTCCGTGTAGCCCGACAGCCTGATCACCTCGAGCCGGTCGAGCAGCGCCGGCGGAATGTTCAGGGTGTTGGCGGTGGCCACGAACATCACGTCGGAGAGGTCGTACTCCACCTCGACGTAGTGATCGACGAAGGTGGAGTTCTGCTCGGGGTCGAGCACCTCGAGCAGCGCCGAGGACGGATCGCCGCGGAAGTCCATGCCCATCTTGTCGACTTCGTCGAGCAGGAACAGCGGGTTGCGCACGCCCACGCGCGTCAGGTTCTGCAGGATCTTGCCCGGCATGGACCCGATGTAGGTGCGGCGGTGCCCGCGGATCTCGGCCTCGTCGCGCACGCCGCCGAGCGCCATGCGCACGAACTTGCGGTTGGTCGCGCGCGCGATCGACTGCCCGAGCGAGGTCTTGCCGACCCCGGGGGGCCCGACCAGGCACAGGATCGGCGCCTTGACCTTCTCGACGCGCTGCTGCACGGCGAGGTATTCGAGGATGCGGTCCTTGACCCGCTCCAGGCCCCAGTGGTCCTCGTTGAGCACCTTCTCGGCGTTGGCCAGGTCGGTGTTGACCTTGCTCTTCTTGCGCCACGGCAGGCCGATCAGCGTGTCGATGTAGTTGCGCACCACCGTGGCCTCGGCCGACATGGGCGACATCAGCCGCAGCTTCTTCAGCTCGCCCTCGGCCTTCTTGAGCGCCTCCTTGGGCATGCGCGCGGCCTTGACCTTCTTCTCGAGCTCCTCCATGTCGGCGCCATCCTCGCCCTCGCCGAGCTCCTTCTGGATGGCCTTGACCTGCTCGTTCAGGTAGTACTCGCGCTGGCTCTTCTCCATCTGGCGCTTGACGCGGCCGCGGATGCGCTTCTCGACCTGCAGGATGTCGAGCTCGGTCTCGATCTGCGCGAGCAGCTTCTCGAGCCGCTCGGAGACGTCGTTGGTCTCGAGGATGTTCTGCTTCTGCTCGATCTTGATCGGCAGGTGGGCGGCGATGGTATCGGCCAGCCGGCCGGCGTCATCGATGCCGGCGAGCGAGGCGAGGATCTCCGGCGGCACCTTCTTGTTCAGCTTCACGTACTGGTCGAACTGCGCCAGGATGGCGCGGCGCAGGGCCTCGGCCTCGGGGCTTCCGGAAGCCGGGGGATCGACCGGCGAGAGATCGCAGGTGAAGTGCGTGCCGCTGTCGTCGATGCCCAGGATGCGCGCGCGGCGCGTGCCCTCCACCAGCACCTTCACGGTGCCGTCGGGCAGCTTGAGCATCTGCAGGATGTTCGAGACACAGCCGATCTCGTAGATGTCGTCGGCGGCGGGCTCGTCCTTCGAGGCGTTGCGCTGCGCCACCAGCATGATGCTCTTGCCGACCTCCATCGCCGCCTCGAGCGCCTTGATCGATTTCGGGCGCCCGACGAACAGCGGGATCACCATGTGGGGGAACACCACCACGTCGCGCAGCGGCAGCAGCGGCAGCGGCAGCGACTGGACAGTGGGGTTCTGCTCTTCGGACATGCGGAGTTCTCCGGTTGGACTTCCCGGCCGATGTGGCGCTGCCGGCGGGAATTTTCAAGCTTTCAACGTGTGTTCGAGCATACGCCGAATCGGCGCTCGGGCATGCGCGAAACCCCGCGCAATGCGGCGCCGACAGGCGAGGATGCAACACCGGCGCATGCGGGGCCGTTGCCGGTGCCGTCAGGATCGGCAGACCCCGGCGCCGGAACGATCGGGCTGTTGGCGCGCCCTGGCCGGCCTTCCGATGCGATCGGCGCCGATCAGCAGCGAACTTCGTCGAAAACCGTGCCAGGGCCTGTTCACCCTACGTCCCCACGCCGTGGCCTGCCGAGCCGCCACACTTCGTTGCCGGCTCCTTGCGTGGCACCGCCACGCGCGTCGCCGGCGCCTCGTTTGACGGCTCGGCAGGCCACGGCGCGGGGTCGATCGTAGGGTGAACAGGCCCTAGTTGGAGCCGGACACCCGCGGCGTCTCGGCGTAGATGATGAGCGGCTTGCCGTCGCCCTCGATGGCGTTGTCGTCGAGCACCACCTTCTGCACGTTCTGCAGGCTGGGCAGGTCGAACATGATGTCGAGCAGGGTGGCCTCGAGGATGGAGCGCAGCCCGCGCGCACCGGTCTTGCGCCGCAGCGCCTTGCGCGCGATGGCCTGCAGGGCCTGCGAGCGCACCTCGAGATCGACGCCTTCCATCGCGAACAGACGCTGGTATTGCTTGACCAGCGCGTTCTTGGGCTCGGTGAGGATCTGCACCAGCGCTTCCTCGTTGAGCTCGTCCAGCGTGGCGACCACCGGCAGGCGGCCGACCAGCTCGGGGATGAGGCCGAACTTGACCAGGTCTTCCGGTTCGACCTCGCGCAGCACCTCGCCGACCTTGCGCTCGGTGGCGCTGCGCACCTCGGCGCCGAAGCCGATGCCGGAACGCTCGGAACGGCTGCGGATGACCTTCTCCAGGCCGTCGAAGGCGCCGCCGCAGATGAACAGGATGTTGGTGGTGTCGATCTGCACGAAGTCCTGGTTCGGATGCTTGCGCCCGCCCTGCGGCGGCACCGAGGCGATGGTGCCCTCGATGAGCTTGAGCAGCGCCTGCTGCACGCCCTCGCCGGAGACGTCGCGGGTGATCGACGGGTTGTCGGACTTGCGCGAGATCTTGTCGATCTCGTCGATGTAGACGATGCCGCTCTGCGCCTTCTCGACCTCGTAGTTGCAGTTCTGCAGCAGCTTCTGGATGATGTTCTCGACGTCCTCGCCGACGTAGCCGGCCTCGGTGAGCGTGGTCGCGTCGGCGATCACGAACGGCACGTTGAGCAGCCGCGCCATGGTCTGCGCGAGCAGCGTCTTGCCCGACCCGGTGGGGCCGACCAGCAGGATGTTGCTCTTGGAGAGCTCGACCTCGTCCTTCTTGCCCTTGTGGCGCAGCCGCTTGTAGTGGTTGTAGACCGCGACCGAGAGGATCTTCTTGGCCTTCTCCTGGCCGATCACGTACTGGTCGAGGATGCCGCAGATCTCGGCCGGCGTCGGCAGGCCGCCCTTCTGCGCGGCCGCGGCGCCGTCGGCCTGGGTTTCGTCACGGATGATGTCGTTGCACAGCTCGATGCATTCGTCGCAGATGAACACCGACGGACCGGCGATCAGCTTGCGCACCTCGTGCTGGCTCTTGCCGCAGAACGAGCAGTAGAGCAGTTTCTCGGTCGATCCCTTCTTGTCCGTCATGTTCGCTCCGACCTGCCGCGTGACCGGACACGACACATCGGGCCGCGCCTGGATCGATGACCCGGATCAGCCACCTTCGCCTCGCGACGACATCACCTTGTCAATCAGTCCGTAGCTTACCGCATCTTCCGCCGACATGAAGTTGTCGCGGTCGGTGTCGGCGGCGATGCGCTCGATCGGCTGACCGGTCTTCTCCGCGAGGATGCGGTTCAGTCGCTCGCGTGTGTAGAGGATCTCCTTGGCGTGGATCTCGATGTCGGAGGCCTGGCCCTGCGCGCCGCCCGAGGGCTGGTGGATCATGATGCGCGCGTTGGGCAGCGCGAAGCGCTTGCCCTTGGCGCCCGCGGCCAGCAGGAATGCGCCCATGCTGGCGGCGATGCCCAGGCACAGCGTGCTCACGTCGGGCTTGATGAACTGCATGGTGTCGTACACCGACAGCCCCGCCGACACCGAGCCGCCCGGCGAATTGATGTAGAAGGAGATGTCCTTGTCGGGATTCTCCGATTCGAGGAACAGCATCTGTGCCACGATCAGGTTGGCCGATTGATCCATCACCGGGCCGACCAGGAAGATGACGTGCTCGCGCAGCAGGCGCGAGTAGATGTCGTAGGCACGCTCGCCGCGGCCGCTCTGTTCGACGACGATCGGCACCAGCCCCAGGCCCTGCGGCGCCTGGCGCTCGCGCGCCAGATGGGCGTTGACCAGATCCTCGACGATGCTGTTGAAGGTCATGGAGTGCTCCCAGGAATTGCGGTCAGCCGGGATTCGAGCCGTTCGGCTCGCCCGGCCGCGGCCGGTGTTCAGCCCGCTGCCATCAGTTCGTCGAAGCCGAGCGCGCGATCGGTGGCCTTGGCGCTGCCCAGCGCCCAGTCGACCACGTTCTGCTCGACCACCAGCGCCTCGACCTCGGCCAGGCGGTTGCGGTCGCTGAAGTAGTAGCGCACCACTTCGGCGGGGTTCTCGTAAGCCTGGGCGAACTCCTCGATCTGGCGGCGGATCTGGTCGGGCTTGGCCTGCAGGCCGTGCGCGCGCACGATCTCGGCCACGATCAGGCCGAGGCGCACGCGCCGCTCGGCCTGCTCGCGAAACGCGTCGGGCGGGATCTCCGGCATGTTCTTCGGATCGATGCCGCGCTGCTGCAGGTCCTGGCGGGCGCGCTCGAGCAGCGCCTGGCTCTCGCCGTCGACCAGCGCCCGGGGCAGCTCGAAGGACGCCAGGCCCAGCAGCGCGTCCATGACTCCGTTCTTGGTGCGCGCGCGCAGGCGCTGGCTCACCTCGCGCTCGAGGTTGCTGCGCACGTCGGCGCGCATTCTCGCGAGATCGCCGTCGGCCACGCCGAGCTGGCGCGCGAAGGCCTCGTCGAGCACGGGCAGCTGCGGCGCCTCGACCTTCTTCACGGTGACCTCGAAGCGGGCGGTCTTGCCGGCGAGCTCGGCCGAGCCGTATTCCGCCGGGAACGCCACCGGGAACGACTTCGACTCGCCCACGGCGGCGCCGCGCACGCCGGCCTCGAAGTCGGGCAGCATGCGGCCCTCGCCGAGCACGAACGGGAAGTCGCTCGCCGTGCCGCCGTCGAACGCGACGTCATCCAGCTTGCCCACGAAATCGATGGTGACGCGATCGCCGTCCTGCGCCGCCCGCGCCGCCTCGCTCCAGGTGACGCGCTGCCTGCGCAGGATCTCGATGGTCTTGTCGACCTCGGCCTCGCCGACCGGGCACGACAGGCGCTCGATCGCGAGCGTGCCGGGATCGGCGAGCTGGATCTCGGGATACACCTCGAAGGTGGCGGTGAAGCCGAGCTCGCCTTCGGGCGTGCCCTCGCGCGCCTCGATCCTGGGCTGGCCGGCCACGCGCAGCTTGTGCTCGCTGACCGCCTCGCTGAACGCCCTGGACACCGCGTCGCCGAGCACCTCGGCGTGCACCTGCCGGCCGTAGGACTGCTCGACCATCTTCATCGGCACCTTGCCGGGGCGAAAGCCGGGCATCTTCATGTTGCGCGAGAGGTTGCGCAGGCGCTCGCCGACCTGGCGGTCGATCTCGGCCACGGGTACGGCCATGGCCAGCTTGCGCTCGAGCGTGCCGGTCGTTTCCAGTTGGGTTGCCATCTCGGTTGGTCCAGGATCCAGGGGTCTCGTGTATCGAAGCCGCGGCGGTCGGAGCGGGCCGTCGCCGGGCGTGGTGCGGCCGAAAGGACTCGAACCTTCACGCCTTGCAGCGCCAGGACCTAAACCTGGTGCGTCTACCCATTCCGCCACGGCCGCGAAACGCGCCATTCTAAACGAAGCGGTGCGCCCGCCCGGCCGGGGCGCCTCGCCCGCCCGGCGTGCCGGTTCGTCGCGCAGCACGCAGCGATCCTGTCTTCGCCTTTGCGCACCGGCGGAGCGCCGCGCGCCGGCGGCTACAATCGCGGCCATGCAGAGCCTGGTCACCTCGGTCGATCACTACGAGAATTTCCCGGTCGGCTCGCTCCTCATCCCGGCGCGCCTGCGCCCGGCCCTGGTCGCGATCTATCGCTTCGCGCGCTACGCCGACGATCTCGCCGACGAGGGCGAGGCCGCCTCCGCCGAGCGCCTGGCCGCGCTGGAAGCGCTCGACCGGGCGCTGCGCGGCGAAGGGCTCGATCCGCCGATCGTGGCCCAGCTGCGCCCGCACCTCGCCGCCCACGCGCTGCCCGTGGCGCCGCTGCGCGCCCTGCTCTCGGCGTTCGCGCAGGACTGCGGCACGGTGCGCCACGCGAGCTGGAACAGCGTGCTCGACTACTGCCGGCGCTCGGCCAACCCGGTCGGCGAGCTGGTGCTGCGCCTCTTCGGCGCCTGGAACGCGGCCACGCGCGAGCGCTCGGACGCGATCTGCACCGCGCTGCAGGTGCTCAACTTCCTGCAGGACCTGGCCGTCGACTGGCGGCGCGGCCGGCTCTACCTGCCGCTCGACGAGCTGCGCGCCGCCGGCCTGGGCGAGCGGGACGTCGCGCGCGCGGTCGAGGCCGGCCGCCTGGTCGATCCGCAGCTGGCGTGGTTCCTCGACACTCAGACGGCGCGCGCACGCGCCATGCTGCAGGCCGGAGCGCAACTGGTCGGCCAGCTGCCCTGGCGGCTGTCGCTCGAGCTGCGTGCGATCGTGGCCGGCGGGCTGCGCATCGCCGAGCGGCTGGCGGCCGCCGGCAGCGATCCGGTGGCAGCGCGGCCGTCGCTGGGCTGGCGCGACGCGCCGGCGCTGATGCGCCTGTGGTGGCGGACCCCGGCATGACGCCCGACGAATACTGCCGCGACAAGGCCACCGCCAGCGGCTCGAGCTTCTATTACAGCTTCCTGTTCCTGCCACCGGAGCGCCGCCGCGCCATCACCGCGCTGTATGCGCTGTGCCGCGAGCTCGACGACACGGTGGACGAGGCCAGCCACGCCGAGGTGGCGCAGGCCAGGCTGGGGTGGTGGCGCAGCGAGATCGACCGGATGTTCGCCGGCCAGCCGCAGCACCCGGTGACGCGCGCGCTCGCGCCTCATCTCGAAGCCTATGCGATCCGGCACCATCCGCTGACCGAGATCGTCGACGGCATGCAGATGGACCTGGAGCAGGACCGCTATCTCGATTTCGAGGGGCTGCGCCTGTACTGCCACCGCGTGGCCGGCGTGGTCGGCACGCTGGCGGCCAGCATCTTCGGGGCCGTGCGCCCCTCGACCCTCGAATACGCCGAGCGGCTCGGCCTGGCGTTCCAGCTCACCAACATCATCCGCGACGTCGGCGAGGACGCGCGCCGCGGCCGCGTGTACCTGCCGATCGACGAGCTGCGCCGTTTCGAGGTGCCGGTGCACGAGATCCTCGGCGCGCGCCCGAGCGAGCGCTTCGTCGCGCTGATGCGCTTCCAGGCCGAGCGCGCGCGCGCGCACTACCGCGAGGCCTTCGCGCTGCTCGAGGCGCCCGAGCGGCGCGCGCAGCGCCCCGGGCTGATCATGGCCGCGATCTACGCGCGGCTGCTTGACGAGATCGAGCGCGACGGCTTTCGCGTGCTGACGCACCGCACCTCGCTCACCCCGCTGCGCAAGCTCTGGCTGGCCTGGCGGACCTGGATGCGCGGCGCGGCGCCGCCGGTCTAGCCTGGACTCCTGCAGCGTGTCGACACGCCCCGATGCGGCGCGCGCCGACGTCCTCGTCGTCGGTGCCGGCTGGGCCGGGTTGTCGGCGGCGCTGCATCTGACGCAGGCCGGCCGCCGCGTCCACCTGGTCGAATCGGCGGCGGTGCCGGGCGGGCGCGCGCGCGAAGTGCGCCTGGACCTCGGCTTCGGGCCGCTCACGCTCGATGCCGGCCAGCACCTGCTGGTGGGCGCCTACCGCGAATCGCTGCAGCTCGCGCAGCGCCTGCACGCGGGCGCGGCGCCCTTCGACCGCTTCCCGCTGGCGCTGCGCGATACCGCGGGCCTGCGCCTGGCGGCCGTGCCGCTGCCGGCGCCGCTGCACCTGGCCGGCGCGCTGGCGCTCGCGCGCGGCCTGGGCCCGGGCGGGCGCCTCGCCGCCGTGCGCCTGCTCGCCGGCCTGCGCCGCGCCGGCTGGCAGGTGCTGCCGGGCGAGACCGTGGCCGCGCTGCTCGCCCGGCTGCGCCAGCCGCCCGCGCTCATCGAGCGCCTGTGGTCGCCGCTGTGCGTGGCCGCCCTGAACACCGCCGCGGAGGCGGCCTGCGCGAACGCCTTCGCCGCGGTGCTGCGCGACACGCTCGGCGCCGATCGCGGCGCCGCCGACTTCGTGCTGCCGCGCGCCACCCTGGCGGCGCTCATTGCGCACCCGGCCGCGGCCTGGCTCGCGGCGCACGGCGCAACGCTGTCGTGGCGCACCACCGCGAGGGCGATCGCCGCTTGCCCCGGCGGCTGGCGCGTGCACACCGGGGCCGACGCCCCTCTCGAGGCGGCGCAGCTGGTGCTGGCCGTGCCCGCGCGCAACGCCGCCAGGCTGCTCGCCCCTCTCACGCCGCGCGCGACGCCGCTGGCGCGGTTCGTGGAGGACCCGATCGCCACCGTCTACCTGGCCTGGCCCGCCGCGCAGGTGCCGCGGCTGCCGCGCTGGATCATGCTGCGCGAATCGATCGAACGGGGCGAGCACGGACAGTGGCTGTTCGATCGCGGCTGCCTGCAGGGGCATCGCCTCGCCGCGGCGGTGATCAGCACCGGTGGACGCCTGGGCGACGCCACGCCCGCGGCGCTCGCCGAGGGCGTGGTCCGCCAGCTCGGCGCGCAGCTGGGCCTGCCGGCGCCTTCCGGGGCGCGCACGGTGGTGGAGAAGCGCGCCACGCTGCGCTGCACGCCGCAGCGCCCGCGGGTGGATGCGGATCTGGTCGCCGCCGACCTGCCCGGGATATGGCTGGCCGGCGACTACGCCTACCCCGACTATCCGGCGACTCTAGAGGGCGCCGTGCGCAGCGGGCGCATCGCCGCCGAGCGCGCGCTCGGCTTTGCGGCGCAGCGAACGAACGCTCTTCATACGGTTCCGCGTTCGTTCGCAGAACAAGGCGGGGCGCCGAAGACAGTGCTGTAGCACGGCAAGGCGCCCCAACGCAGTGATGCGAACGAACGCGGAACCGTATCAGGCCCAGGCCGCCTCGAGCGCCTGATCGATGCGCTCCAGGGCCACCGTCTCCAGCCCCTCGATCGGGCGGCGGGGCGCGTTGGCCCCCGGGATCAGCAGCCGCGCGAAACCGAGCTTGGCGGCCTCGCGCAGCCGTTCCTGGCCGCGCGGCGCCGGGCGGATCTCGCCGGCCAGCCCCACTTCGCCGAACACCGCCAGCGCGCGCGGCAGCGGGCGATTCTTCAGCGACGAGACGATGGCCAGCAGCACCGCCAGGTCGGCCGCCGGCTCGCCGATGCGCACCCCGCCCACCGCGTTGATGAACACGTCCTGGTCGTAGCAGGCGATGCCGGCGTGTCGGTGCAGCACGGCCAGCAGCATCGCCAGCCGGTTCTGCTCCAGCCCGACCGACAGGCGCCGCGGGTTGGGCACGTGCGCGGTGTCGACCAGCGCCTGGATCTCCACCAGCAGCGGGCGCGAGCCCTCCTGCGTGACCAGCACGCAGGAGCCCGGCACCGGGCGCGCGTGCTGCGACAGGAACAGCGCCGAGGGGTTGGAGACGCCGCGCAGGCCGCGGTCGGTCATGCCGAACACGCCCAGCTCGTTGACCGCGCCGAAGCGGTTCTTGAAGGCGCGCACCAGCCGGTACGACGAGTGCGTGTCGCCCTCGAAGTACAGCACGGTGTCGACCATGTGCTCGAGCACGCGCGGGCCGGCCAGCGTGCCTTCCTTGGTGACGTGGCCGATCAGCACCATCGCCACGCCGGTCTGCTTGGACAGGCGGGTGAGGTGCGCGGCGCATTCGCGCACCTGCGCCACCGAGCCGGGCGCCGACTGCAGCTGCGTGGAATACAGCGTCTGGATCGAATCGATCACCACCACCGCCGGGCGGCGCGCCGCGACGGTCTCGAGGATGCTCTCCAGGGCGATCTCCGCCAACAGCGGCACGTGCGCCTCGCCGACGCCGAGCCGGCGCGCACGCAGCGCCACCTGCGAGGCCGATTCCTCGCCGGTCACGTAGAGCACCTCGCGCGAGGCCGACAGGTGCGCCAGCGTCTGCAGCAGGAGCGTCGACTTGCCGATGCCGGGATCGCCGCCGATGAGCACCACCGAGCCCTCGACCAGCCCGCCGCCGAGCACGCGGTCGAACTCCTCGATGCCGGTGTCGATGCGCACCGCTTCCTGGGCCGGCACGGCGTCGAGCGTGACCACGCCGTGGCCCGGCGCGAGCGAGCGGTAGCGGTGCAGCGCCTCGCCGCGACCTTCGACGGCGACCTCCTCGAGAGTGTTCCAGGCGCCGCAGCCCGGACATCGTCCCTGCCACTTGGGCGCGGCGGCGCCGCATTCGCTGCAGACGTACTGCGTCTTGGCGCGGGCCATGGCGGCCGGCTCAGGCAGGGTCGGCGTCGACGACGCGCACCGGCACGCGCGGCGCCAGCGCGCACATCAGCTCGTAGCCGATGGTGCCGGCGGCCTGGGCGACCTCGTCGATCGGCACCGTCTCGCCCCACAGCTCGACGGGCGTGCCGGGCCGGGCGTGCGGCAGGGCGTCGAGGTCGACCATCAGCATGTCCATGGCGACGCGCCCGACGGTGACGGTGCGCACGCCGTCGACGGCCACCGGCGTGCCGTTGGGCGCATGGCGCGGGTAGCCGTCGGCATAGCCGCAGGCGACCACGCCGATGCGCATCGGCTGCTCGGCGCGGAAGATCGAGCCGTAGCCGACCGCATCGCCGGCGGCCAGCGTCTGCACCGCCAGCAGGCGCGAGGCGAGCGTCATCGCCGGGCGCAGGCCCAGGGAGTGCGCATCGCGCGCGGCGAACGGCGTCCCCCCGTACAACATCACGCCGGGACGCACCGAATCGCCGTGCGCCTGCGGCAGCACCAGCGTGGCCGCGGAGTTGGACAGCGAGCGCGGCGCCGCCAGCCCCTCGGCCGCCGCCGCGAAGCGGCGCATCGCCTCGTCGGCGCCGCCGGGCAGGTCGGCGTTGGCGAAGTGTGTCATCAGCGTCAGGCGGCGCACCGCGGGCAGCCCGGCCAGGCGCGCGTAGGCCTCGCGAAAGGCGTCGTGCATGAAGCCGAGCCGGTTCATGCCGCTGTTGAACTTCAGGAACACGTCGAGCGCCGCCGGCGCGCGGACCGCCTCGATCCAGCGCAACTGGCGCGCCTCGTGCACCACCAGGGCCAGCCGCTCGCGCAGCGCCTGCTCGACGTCGTCCGGATCGAAGGCGCCCTCGAGCATCAGCAGCGGGCCGTCCCAGCCCTCGCGGCGCAGGCGCGCCGCGCGGTCGAACTCGACCAGGGCCAGGCCGTCGGCCGCAGCGAAGCCGCGCGCCGCGTTGGCCAGGCCGTGGCCGTAGCCGTCGGCCTTGACCACCGCCCACACGAAGCGCCCCGGCGCGCACTGGCGCACCCGCGACAGGTTGTGCCGCATGGCTGCAAGGGAGACGGTGGCCTGGATCGGTCGGGGCATCGGTCGGGGCGGCGCGGTGCGCCAACTATACACACCGTCGGACATTTGTTGCCTGGCGGCGATCCGGATCGTGGTATAACGCGTGCGCGCTCGGCAGCGGCAGGCGGCACGGCGCTGCGACAGACCGGCCTCCGGGGCTCCCGTGCGGCAGGGCAAGCCGCCAGACAGATGGAGACCTCAGAGCCCTTTGCCGATGAAGCGCGGCTTCTACACGATCATGGCGGCGCAGTTCTTCTCGTCGCTCGCCGACAACGCGCTGCTCATCGCCGCGATCGCGCTGCTCATCGAGCTGCACGCGCCCGAGTGGATGAAGCCGCTGCTCAAGCTCTTCTTCACCGTCTCCTACGTGATGCTGGCTCCCTTCGTCGGCGCCTTCGCCGACTCGATGCCCAAGGGCCGCGTGATGTTCGTCACCAACCTGGTCAAGATCGCCGGCTGCGCGCTGATGTTCTTCACCGTGCATCCCCTGCTCGCCTATGCGGTGGTCGGCTTCGGCGCCTCGGCCTACTCGCCGGCCAAGTACGGCATCCTCACCGAGCTGCTGCCGCCCGAGAAGCTGGTGGCCGCCAACGGCTGGATCGAGGGCACCACCGTGGCCTCGATCATTCTCGGCACCGTGGTCGGCGGGGCGCTGATCAGCCCGACGGTGGCCGACACGCTGCTGTCGATCGACATCCCCATCATCGATACCGGGATCGACACCGCGGCCGAGTCGGCGATCCTGGTGATCGCGGTGCTCTACGCGATCGCAGCGGCCTTCAACCTGCGCATCCCCGACACCGGCGCGCGCTACCCCAACCAGCCGCGCAACCCGTTCACCCTGCTGCGCGATTTCGCACGCTGCTGCCGCATCCTGTGGCGCGACAAGCTCGGGCAGATCTCGCTGTCGGTCACCACCCTGTTCTGGGGAGCGGGCGCCACGCTGCAGTTCATTGTGCTCGACTGGGCCCATCACGCTCTCGGCATGGCGCTGAGCCGGGCCGCCATCCTGCAGGGGGTGGTGGCGCTGGGCATCGCGGTGGGCGCGATGCTCGCCGCGCGCGCGGTGCGGCTGCGCGATTCGCTGCGGGTGCTGCCGGTGGGCGTGGCCATGGGGCTGGCCGTTCCGCTCATGACCCTGGTGTCGAGCGAATGGGCCGCCTACCCGCTGCTGGTGGTGATCGGCTCCCTGGCGGGCTTCTTCGTCGTGCCGATGAACGCCCTGCTGCAGCATCGCGGCCACGTGCTGATGAGCGCCGGCCACTCGATCGCGGTGCAGAACTTCAACGAGAACCTCAACATCCTGGTGATGCTGGGGCTGTACTCGCTGCTGCTGCGCCTGGCGCTCGGCGTGAACGTGACGATCGTCATCTTCGGCGCGTTCGTGGTGCTCACCATGCTGGCGGTGATGCGCCTGCACCGCGCCAACCAGCGGGTCTTCGATTCGGTTGCCCTGATCGGCCAGAGCAAGCACTGAGTGAACGCGCTACGGTTCCTTCGTGCGTTCCGGGTTCCCGTCGTGCACGGTGCGCGCGAGGCACAGGTCGGCCCAGGCGCGCCCCTTGTCGTGCAGGCTGCGCAGCAGGTAGGCCGGGTGGTAGGTGACCACCAGCGGGATCGAGCGTTCCCCTAGCCGGTAGGCGTGCACCCGCCCGCGCAGGCTGGCGATGCTGGCTTCCGTCTGCAGCAGCGCCTGCGCGGCGATGCGCCCGAGCGCAACGATCACCCGCGGCTCGACGAGCGTGATCTGGCGCTGCAGGTAAGGCGCGCAGCAGCGCAGCTCCTCGGGCGACGGATCGCGGTTGTTCGGCGGGCGGCACTTCAGCGTGTTGGCGATGAACACCCCCCGCCCACGCTCCAGGCCGAGCGCGGCGAGCATGGCGTCGAGCAGGCGTCCGGCGTTGCCCACGAAGGGCTCGCCGCGCCGGTCTTCCTCCGCTCCCGGCGCCTCGCCGATCAGCATCCAGCCGGCGTGCGGATCGCCCACGCCGAACACCGTGCGGTGACGCGTGGCCGAAAGCGCGCAGGCTTCGCACTGCTCGACCGAGGCGCGCAGCGCCGCCCAGTCCATCGCCGCGATCGAGGCGGCCCGCGACGGCGCGCCGCCGGCCGGCGGCTCGACGGGCTGCGCGGGCCGCTCCGCCGGAACGGCCGGGCGACCGCTCGCCGGCTCGACGGACTGCTCCATGGCGGCCGTGTTGCCGGCTGCCGGAGGGCCGTCCGGCGATTCATCGCCCGGGCTTTCCTCGCGGCGCATGCGCCAGGCCGGGCCGATGCCCAGCGCGGCGTATGCCCTGCGCTGCGATTCGTTCATCGCCCGGATCCCCCCGCGGCCGGATCGAGCCCGCGCTCGTGCAGCCTCGCGAACAGCACCAGGGCGTCTTCGCGTCCGCTCTCCCCGGCCGGGTAGTAGCGCTTGCGCACGCCGATCTGGGCGAAGCCGGCGGAACGATACAACGCGACGGCCGGCGTATTCGAGGGCCGCACCTCGAGCATCATGCCGCGCGCGCCGCGCCCGGCGGCATCGCGCATCAGCCAGCGCAGCATCGCACGTCCCAGCCCGCAGCCCTGGCGCTCGGCGCTGACGCTCAGGTTCAGCAGATGCACCTCGTCGGGGATCCACATCACGATGGCATAGGCGACCAGCTCCGGCCCCGCGAGGCCGGCGTTCTCCAGGACCCAGGCGTCGTAGCCCGCGGCCAGCGAATCGGCGAAGTTGCCGCGCGTCCAGGGATGCGGATAGACCCGGCACTCGATCGCCGCCACGGCATCGAGATCGGCACGCCGCATCGGACGCACGCGCAGCGGTGCCTCGTGCGGCCAGGCCTGCGCGCCCGTCGGCCTGGGCAGCGCGCTCATCGTCGCCTCCCGCGGACGTCGTCCGGGCTCACGGCTGGCTGCCTCCGGTGGACGCCGACCATGCTCACGGCCGCCCTCCGCCCGCGGTGCGGCGCTCGCGCAGCGCGCGCTGCTCGTCGCGATCGAGCGCGATCTTGTCGCGCACGTAGCGCGGCGACGCCTCGGCCGGCGCCAGCACGGCACCTTCGCACCAGCTCCGGTGGGCCAGCTCGGCCAGCGCATCGGCGCGCACGTACGATTCGTCCTCCCCGGGTGCCGGCACCGGCGCGACGCCATGGTGCGCGGCCCACTCGGCGAGCAGCCCGAGCCGCCGCCAGGCGTTGCCGGCGAGCAGCACCTCGCCGGCCGCGACCTCGCGTCCGGGCCACAGCGCCTCCAGCGCCTCGGCGAAGCGCTGCCTGGGCAGCACCCGCGGCGCGATCAGGGGCCGGGCGAGCGGCAGCGGGAACGTGCATCCGCCGCCGCTTCCCGCGTCATGCGCGACGGCCTCGATCCGGTACATCGCCACGTACAGCTCGTCGATGCGCGCGTCGCTGGCCACCAGCACCCATGCCGCGGGCGCGCTGCTGCCGCGCACGCGCTGCCAGGCCAGCGCGGCCGGCGCGTCGATGGCGATCAGCGGCCGCCCGAGCGCCAGGCCGAGGCCCTGCGCCACGGCGCAGCCGATGCGCAGCCCGGTGAACGCGCCGGGCCCGGCGTCGAAGGCCACGGCATCGAACTGGTCCAGCGCCACGCCGGCGTTGGCGCTGGCCTCGCGCACCATGGCGAGGATGCGCTCGGACTGCGCGTTGCCCAGACGCTCGGACAGGCAATCGCTCTCGCCGATGCCGTCGCGATGCCGGTACACGCCCACCGAGCACCACTCGCCGGAGGTGGCGAGCGCGAGCAGGCACAGCGGCGCGCCCGCCTCGCGGGTGCCCTGCACCCGGGCGCCGGGCGACGGCCGAACCGGAACGGAAGCGGTATCCATGTCGCGACGCGGGTTCAGTTGCGGCCGCGCTCGTGCCCGCGCCCCTCGAAGGGGCGCGCCTCGCGCACCTGACTGCGCAGCTGCTCGCGCTCCTGCGGCGAGAGACGGTTGCGCGGGCGTTCGGCGCCCTCCCCCCTCTGGGACCGCTCGACGCGCTGCTGACTGAGCTCGCGCCGCAGCTGCTCGCGTTCGCTCGGGTCCATGCGCCCGCCGCGCGGCTGGGCCGCCGCCACGCCGCTCGCGAGCACGACGCAGACCAGGGCGAGCGCCGCCGCCAGCCGGCGGCGCGTCGGATGCGGGGGCATGGCCTTCGGCGCGATCATGACCGCATTCTAGTCAGCGCCGACCACCCGTGCAGCCGATACGGCGTAAACGCTGTAACAGCCGGTAACCGGAGCCCCCGGCAAATGCCCTCCGGCGCCGGGCGCGGCTATCATCCGCGCCATGAGCCCCGATGCCCGCAAACTCCTGGTGGTCGACGACGACCCGAAACTGCGCGAGCTGCTGCGCCGCTACCTGGGCGACAACCAGTTCGAGGTCAGCCTGGCGCAGGATGGCGCGGCGATGAACCGGCTGATGCTGCGCGAGCACTTCGACCTGATCGTGCTCGACCTGATGCTGCCCGGCGAGGACGGCCTGGCCATCGTGCGCCGGCTGCGCGGCGCCAACGACCGCACGCCCATCGTCATGCTCACCGCCCGCGGCGACGACGTCGATCGCATCGTCGGCCTGGAGGTGGGCGCCGACGACTATCTGCCCAAGCCCTTCAATCCGCGCGAGCTGCTCGCGCGCATCCACGCGGTGCTGCGGCGCAGGCCGTCGGCCGAGCTCCCCGGCGCGCCCTCGGCCGAGCCGGCCGAGGTCAGCTTCGGCCCGTTTCGCCTCGACCTGGCCACCCGCGCCTTCACCCGCGACGGCGAGCCGGTGCCGCTGACCACCGGCGAGTTCGCGGTGCTCAAGGTGCTCGTGCAGCACGCACGCATGCCGCTGTCGCGCGAGAAGCTCATGGCGCTGGCGCGCGGCCGCGAATACGGCGCCTACGACCGCAGCCTCGACGTCCAGGTGTCGCGCCTGCGCAAGTTGATCGAGGCCGATCCGCAGCAGCCGCGCTACATCCAGACGGTATGGGGCGTCGGCTACGTGTTCGTGCCCGACGACGCATGACGCGGGCCACGCCGGCCGGCGCTGCCGCTGGCGCTGCGGCGCCCGCAGCCCCGGCGCGCCCGCAGCGCATCAGCCTGTTCTGGCGCACCTTCCTGCTGCTGGCGCTGCTGATCGGCGCCAGCCTGGGCGCCACGCTGGGCGCGGCCGGGCTGCTCGAACGCACGCCGCCCGAGCAGCGCCTGGCCTGGGAGATCGCCTCGGTGGTCAACCTCACGCGTTCCGCGCTGGTCAGCGCCGAGGCCGATCGGCGCCTGAACCTGCTCGACCAGCTGGCGCAGGAGGAGCAGGTACGCGTGCTGCCCAAGGAGCCCGGCGACCGCATCGACGAAAGCGCCACCGGTCCGCGGCTGCACGCGCTCGAGCCGCGCCTGCGCCAGCTGCTCGGGCCGGCGACGCGGGTGGCCGGACGCGTCGACGACATCGACGGCGTGTGGGTGAGCTTCGAGATCGACGGCGACGCCTACTGGCTGATCCTGCCGCGCGCGCGGGTGGAGCGCCAGTTCGGCCCCAGCCTCGGGCTGCTCGCGCTGATCGCCGCCGGCCTGTCGCTGCTCGGGGCGCTGGTGATCTCGCGCCTGGTCAATCGCCCGCTGGCCGACCTCACCGGCGCCATCGACGTGCTCAGCCGCGGCGAGGCGCCCGCGCCGCTGGCCGACGAAGGCCCGACCGAGATCGCCGCCGTGAACCGACGCTTCAACCGCCTGGCGCGCGACCTGGCCCGGCTCGACGAGGACCGCACGGTCGCGCTGGCCGGCATCTCGCACGACATCCGCAGCCCGCTGGCGCGCCTGCGCATGGAGATCGAGCTGGCCGAGATGCCCGCCGAGCAGCGCGCCTCGATGGCCGAGGACATCGAGCGCATCGATCGCATCGTGGGGCAGTTCGTGCAGTACGGACGCAGCGCAGAGTCCCCGCGCGCCGAGCAGGTCGACGTCGCGGCGCTGCTGGCCGCCATCGGGCAGGCCTACCGCTCGGCCGTCGAGGCGGGCGAGCTGGTGCTCGACATCGACCCCGGCAACGCCCGCCGCTGGTACGGCGATCCCACCGACCTGCAGCGCTCGATCGCCAACCTCGTCGACAACTCGATGCGCTACGGACGCGCCGCGCCCGACGGCCCGGCGCGGGTGGCCGTGCGCGCGCGCGCCACCCGCGGCGGCCTCGAGATCGAGGTGCGCGACCGCGGCCCCGGCGTGCCCGCCGCCGACCTCGAGCGCCTGCTGCGCCCGTTCGCGCGCCTCGACGATGCGCGCAGCGAACGCGGCGGCTCGGGCCTCGGGCTGGCCATCGTGGACCGCCTGGCGCGCCGCTACGGCGGCGGCTTGCGGCTGGTCAACGCGGAGGGCGGCGGACTTGCGGCATGCTTGAGCCTGCCGCACTACCGTGGCGGTCCGGCGACCCCGGGCCGTTCCGGCGGCGATAGGCCGACACAATCAATCGAATAAGTACCGTCAATTGGCATCTGCAATCGCTCTTTGCTAGATTGGCTGAACCGGCCGCGATCGCGCCGGGATGCGTGATCGCGCCACGGCTCCACCCTCGACCACAGGAGACATGCCATGGCAAAACTGCAAGGCACCAAGACCCACCAGAACCTGAAGGACGCATTCGCGGGCGAAAGCCAGGCGAACCGGCGCTACCTGTACTTCGCCAACAAGGCCGACGTCGAAGGCCAGCCCGAGGTCGCCGCGCTGTTCCGCTCCACTGCCGAAGGCGAGACCGGCCATGCGCACGGCCACCTCGATTACCTGTCCGAGGTGGGCGACCCAGCCACCGACCTGCCGATCGGCTCCTCCGAGAAGAACCTGAAGTCGGCCGTCGCGGGCGAGACCCACGAGTACACCGACATGTACCCGGGCATGGCCAAGACGGCCCGCACGGAAGGCTTCGACGAGATCGCCGACTGGTTCGAGACGCTCGCCAAGGCCGAGCGCTCGCACGCCAACAAGTTCGCCAAGGCGCTCGAGGGGCTGGCCTGAGCGACCGCGCGCCGTCGCCTCGCGGCGGCGCGCATCGCCCCCAGGGGGCTCGCGCGAGCGTGCTCCCTCTTCGACGTCATCCGCACCGCACGCGGCGGGCGCAGCGCCGCTGCGCCATTCCGACGAACCGGAAACCACCATGACCGCACGAGAAGGTTCGCTCGAAGCGCCGACCCGTCATCCGCTCGACTGGAAGAACCCGGAGTTCCACGACGAATCGCGCGCGCTCGACGAGATGCACCGGGTGTTCGAGATCTGCCACGGCTGCCGGCGCTGCCTGAGCCTGTGCAACGCGTTCCCGACGCTGTTCGACCTGATCGACGAATCGGCCTCGGGCGAGATGGACGGCGTCGACCGTGTCGACTACTGGAAGGTCGTCGACCAGTGCTACCTGTGCGACATCTGTTACATGACCAAGTGTCCGTACGTGCCGCCGCACCCCTGGAACGTCGATTTCCCGCACCTGATGCTGCGGGGCAAGGCGATCGGCTTCCGCAAGGGCACGCCGACGCAGTTCCGCGACAAGGCGCTGTCGTCGACCGACCGCAACGGCACGCTGGCCGGCATTCCGGTGGTGGTGCAGGCGGTCAACGCGCTCACCCGCAACAAGACCTTCCGCAGGGGCCTGGAGAAGGGCCTCGGCGTCGACCGCAATGCCTGGCTGCCCGAGTTCACCAGCGACAAGTTCCGCGCCTACGCGGCGCCCTCGCAGGCGCATCCGGTGCGCGATGGCCAGCGCACGCCGGGCAAGGTGGCCATCTACGCCACCTGCTACGTCAACTACAACGAGCCGGGCATCGGCCACGACCTGACCAAGGTGCTCGACCACAACCGCATCCCCTACGTGCTCGCCGCGAAGGAGGCCTGCTGCGGCATGCCCAAGCTGGAGCTGGGCGACCTCGACTCGGTGGCCGCGCTCAAGGAGAAGAACATCCCGGCGCTCGCCCGGCTGGCGCGCGAGGGCTACGCCATCCTCGCCCCCATTCCGTCCTGCGCGCTGATGTACAAGCAGGAGCTGCCGATGCTCTTTCCCGGCGATGCCGACGTGCAGGCGGTGCAGGAGGCGATGTTCGACCCGTTCGAGTACTTCGCCCTGCGCGCCAAGGACGGGCTGCTCGAGACCGATTTCTCCACGCCGCTGGGCAACGTCTCGTACCACGTGTCCTGCCACCTGCGGGTGCAGAACGTGGGCCAGAAGACGCGCGAGGTGCTCGAGACCATCCCCGGCACCCACGTGCACACGATCGAGCGCTGCTCGGGACATGCCGGCACCTGGGGCGTAAAGAAGGAATTCCACCAGACGGCGATGAAGATCGGCCGGCCGGTGTTCCGCCAGATGGGCGAGCATCCGCAGGGCGAGCCGAACTGGATCACCTCGGATTGCCAGCTCGCGGGCCATCACATCGAGCAGGGCATGGGCGAGGCGGGGCGCAGCGTCGAGGGCAGGCTGGCCCATCCGCTGACGCTGCTGCGCATCGCCTACGGATTGCAGTAAGGAGATCGATCATGGGAGTTCTTTCGCGCGAATCGCTGATGACGCTGGAGGCCTACGCCAAGGCGAGGCCCGACTTCCGCCGCCGCGTCATCGAGCACAAGAGGAACCGCACCTTGGCGCTGGGCACCCACGTCACGCTGCTGTTCGAGGACGAGCTGACGGTGCGCTACCAGGTGCAGGAGATGCTGCGCATCGAGAAGATCTTCGAGGAGGACGGCATCCAGCACGAGCTGGACGCCTACAACCCGCTGATCCCCGACGGGCGCAACTTCAAGGCCACCATGCTCATCGAGTACGAGGACGTCGACGTGCGGCGCCGCGAGCTCGCGCAGCTCAAGGGCATCGAGCGCAAGACCTGGGTCCGCGTGGGCGACGCCGCGAAGGTGTACGCGATCGCCGACGAGGATCTCGAGCGAGAGAACGAGCAGAAGACCTCCGCGGTGCACTTCCTGCGCTTCGAGCTCACCGACGCGATGGCCGATGCGCTGTCGGGCGGCGCCGCGCTCTCGGCGGGCGTCGACCACGAGCACTACACGGTAGCGGTCGAGTTGCCCGAGGCCGTGCGCACGGCGCTGCTGGCCGATCTGCGCTGAATGCGCGGAGCAGACCCGTACTGAACGGGCGAAGGAGGTCGGGGCCGCCGCCGCGGGTGCTTCAGGTTTCCGGGCCGCCGTCGTCCAGGCGCGCCGCCAGCGCCGTATCGAGCCGCTCGGCCCAAGCCGCGGCATCGAGGCCGGCCGCTGCGGGCGTTTCCTCGCAGGCAGCGGTGAGCGCGTGCAGGCGCGCCGCGTCGGCCGGTTCGCCGAGCGCCTCGCACAGCAGGCGCCAGTCGGGACGCGCCACCAGTGTGCCGGCCGAATAGGCGACGCCGGCGCGCTTGCGCTGCTGCGACAGCCCGGTGAGCTTGCGCCCGTCCGCGGCCACCACCTCCCACGGCGAGAGCGCGCCGAAGCAGGCCCAGCGGACGCCCGCGGCGGTTGCTGCATGCGCCGCACCCGTCGCACCCGCAGCATCGGGCGCGGGCCGCTGCACCCGCGGGTCGAGCGCGCGCGCGGCGATGCCGGCCTGCGCCAGCACGCCGGCATGCAACTCGCCCAGCCAGCGGTAGCTGTCCACCAGCCCCTCGCCGAGCAGCGCATGCCCGGGCGGCAGCACCACCGTGACGCCCACCATCCAGGGGCCGGCCAGCACCGCGCCTCCGCCGGACGGCCGCACCGTGACGGCGACGCCGCGCGGAGCGCGCCGCATGGCCGCCTCGTGCAGCGCACGCTGGGCGCAGCCGAGCACGATCTCCGGCGCACGGTAGCGCCATACCCGCCAGCGCGGCGCTGCCAGCGGCGCCGCGAGCACGCCGGCGCACCAGGCGTGCTCCTCGGCGATGCTGGCTTCTGCGACCGGCATTCAGCCCGCTTCGCGCAGCGTGCCGATCGGCACGCTGCGCGCGAAGGTCCCCTCGGCGGGAACGAGGATGCGCTCCAGCACGCCGTCGGCCGGCGCCGGCACCTCGATGCTGGTCTTCACCAGCACCACCACGGCCACCGTCGCACCGGCCTTCACCGCGTCGCCCTCGGCGACGAGCCAGCGATCGAGCAGCGCCTCGGTGCCCTCCTCGACGTCCTTCCAGCAGGCGTCGTCGAGGACGATCTGCCTCGTCATGCGGGCACCGCCTGCACGGCCGGCGCGCTGCACAGCGCGCGCGCCGCCTCGACGATCGAGTCGACCTGCGGGATCACGAAGCGCTCGAGCGGACGGCTGTAGGGAATCGGCACGTCGGGCACCGCGAGGCGCTTGACCGGCGCGCGCAACTGCACCGTGTCGAGGTTCTCGGCGACGATGGCGGCGATCTCGCCGCTCAGGCCGAAGCTCAGGTAGTCCTCGTCGGCCACCAGCAGCCGGCCGGTCTTGGCGACCGACTTCAGCACCGCCTTGCGGTCGAGCGGCACCAGGGTGCGCAGGTCGATCACCTCGACGTCGATGCCGTCGCGCTCGAGGGCGGCAGCGGCCTGCGCCGCCTTGTGCACCATCTGGCTGAGCGTGACGATGGTGAGGTCGCGCCCCTCGCGCACCGTGCGGGCCTCGCCGAAGGGCACCGTGTACGGCGCCTGCGGCACCTCGGTGGTGCTGCCCTCGAAGTAGGCCATCCACGGCAGGCCCATGATGCCCTTGTGGAACATGAACATCACCGGGTTGTCGTCGCGGATCGCCTGGATCATCAGCCCCTTGGCGTCGTAGGCGTTCGACGGGACCACCACCTTCAGGCCCGGCATGTGCGCGAAGGTGGCGAACAGGCACTGCGAGTGCTGCGCGGCGTCGTTGTAGCCGCCGCCCACGGCGGTCATCAGCACCACCGGCAGGCGGATGTTGCCGCCGGCCATGTAGGTGTTCTTCGCCAGGTGGTTGTAGATCTGGTCCATGCACACGCCGAAGAAGTCGACGAACATCAGCTCGGCGATCGGGCGCATGCCGGCGGCGGCCGCGCCGGTGGCCGCGCCGATGAACGCCGTCTCGGAGATCGGCGTATCCATGATGCGGTCCTTGCCGAACTTGTCGAGCAGCCCGCCGGTGGCGCCGAAGATGCCGCCGTAGCGGCCGATGTCCTCGCCCATCACGAAGACCGTGGGGTCGCGTTCCATCTCCTGCGCGATCGCCTCGGAGATCGCCTGGGCCATCGTCAGGGTTCGTGATTCGCTCATGATCGGTTACTCCCGTGAGAGGAGCGCCGCGGACGAAGCCGTCCGCGCGCGGGTGTCAGACGAACAGGTCGGCCAGCGCGTCGGCCGGCGCGGGGTATTCCGCCGCCCGGGCGTAGGCGTAGGCCTCGTCTACCCGCCCCTTCGCCCGCGCATCGATCTGCGCGCGCCGCGCATCGTCCATCAGGCCCTGCGCCTTGAGCTGCGCGGCCAGGCGCGGAATCGGATCGTTGGCGCGCAGCTTGGACACCTCGTCCTTGGGACGGTAGACCTCGGCATCGCCCTGGAAGTGGCCGAGGTAGCGATCGGTGCGCACCTCCAGCAGCGACGGCCCCTGGCCGCGGCGTGCGCGCTCGATGGCGGGACCTGCCGCCTCGAACACCTCCACCGCGTCGTTGTTCGCCACGTGGATGCCCGGCATGCCGTAGGCGGCCGCGCGATCCGACACTTTCGGGATCGAGGTGGCCTCGGGCTTGGGCACCGAGATCGCCCAGTAGTTGTCCTCGCACACGAACAGCACCGGCAGCTTCCACAGGGCGGCCAGGTTCAGCGATTCATGGAACGAGCCCTGGTTGGCCGCCCCTTCGCCGAAGAAGGCCACCGCCACCCAGTCGCGGCCGAGCTTCTTGGCCGCCAGCCCCGCGCCGCACGCCGGCGGCAGGCTGGCGCCGATGATGCCGCTGCAGCTGAAGCGGTTCTCCGGGTCGAAGAGGTGCATGTGGCCGCCCTTGCCCTTGCCCAGGCCGGCAGCCTTGCCGAACATCTCGGCGGTCATCGCCTGGAGCGGCACGCCCTTGGCGATCGCGAAGTGGTGAGGCCGGTGGGTGCCGACCACCGTGTCTTCCTTCTTCAGGTGGGCGCATACGCCCACGGCGACCGGCTCCTGACCCGCCGACAGGTGCATCTCGCCGGGTACCGGTCCCGAGCCGATGTCGAAAGCCAGCCCCTTCTGGATCTTCGGCGGCAGCTTGCCCTCGAGGTAGACGGCGGCCATGGTCTCCTCGTAGTGGCGGATCTCCACCATCCTCTCGTACATCCACAGCAGCGACTCGTTGCGATCGCGCATGATCTCCTCCTTTCATCGGCCGGTGCCGGCAGCGAAGGCATAGCAATACGCCATCTGCGCCGCCGTCCGTTGATCCGGATCAATGTGCGTTGCGCGGCCCATGCCCGCGACTCCCGCTTGGTCCTGGCGAGCGTCGTGATCCTTGCAGGCGCAGTTCGGCCCGGCCCCGAAGCCGGGGCCGGACCGAAGGAAGGAGGCTAGGGCCTGTTCACCCTAGAAGAAGGATGCGCTGCTTCAGGCCGGCTCGGGCACGCTGGGCAGGCCGGCCAGCGCCATCGCGAGCTCCTCCTCGTTGTACGACTGGTCGGTGAGGGTGCCGGCGCTGTAGGCCATGTAGGCCGCCATGTCGAAGTGGCCGTGCCCGCACAGGTTGAAGAGGATGGTCTGCGAGCGCCCTTCGCGCTTGCAGCGCAGCGCCTCCTCGATCGCCCCCTTCACCGCGTGGTTGGCCTCCGGAGCGGGCAGGATGCCCTCGGCGCGCGCGAACTGGATGCCGGCCGCGAAGCACTCGGTCTGGTGGTAGGCCACGGCCTCGATCAGGTTCAGGTCGCGCAGGTGCGACACCAGCGGCGCCATGCCGTGGTAGCGCAGCCCACCGGCGTGGAAGCCGGGCGGCGTGAAGGTCGACCCCAGCGTGTGCATCTTCGCCAGCGGCGTCATGTGCCCGGTGTCGCCGAAGTCGTAGGCGAACTTGCCGCGAGTGAGCGACGGGCAGGCCGCCGGCTCGACGGCCACGATGCGCGGCTTGGCGCCGCCGCGCAGCCCGTCGCCGATGAACGGGAAGGTGATGCCGGCGAAGTTCGAGCCGCCGCCGGTGCAGCCGACGATGACATCGGGCCAGGCGTCGGCCATCTTCAGCTGCTCCATCGCCTCCAGCCCGACCACTGTCTGGTGCAGCAGCACGTGGTTGAGCACCGAGCCGAGCGCGTACTTGGTGTCGTCGTTCTTGGCGGCGATCTCCACCGCCTCGGAGATGGCGATGCCGAGGCTGCCCGGGTGGTCCGGCCGCTTGGCCAGCACGCTGCGCCCGTACTCGGTCTCGGTGGACGGCGAGGGCAGGCAGCGCGCGCCGTAGGACTCCATCAGCGCGCGCCGGTACGGCTTCTGGTCGTAGGACACGCGCACCTGGAACACCGTGACGTCGATGCCGAACAGCGCGCCGGCGAAGGCGAGCGAGGAGCCCCACTGCCCGGCGCCGGTCTCGGTGCTCAGCCGCTTGATGCCCGCCTCCCGGTTGTAGAAGGCCTGCGGCACCGCGGTGTTCGGCTTGTGGCTGCCGGCGGGGCTGACGCCCTCGTACTTGTAGAAGATCTTCGCCGGCGTGCCCAGCGCCTTCTCCAGCCGATGAGCCCGGAACAGCGGGCTCGGGCGCCACAGGCGATAGATGTCGCGCACCGGCTCGGGGATGTCGATCTCCCGCTCGGTGGTGACCTCCTGCATGATCAGCGCCATCGGGAACAGCGGCGCCAGGTCATCGGGGCCCACCGGCTTCATCGTGCCCGGATGCAGCACCGGTGCCAGCGGCTTGGGCAGGTCGGCCTGGATGTTGTACCAGCGCTTCGGAATCCGGCTCTCGTCGAGCAGGAACTTGGTTTGCTCTCCCACTGTCGTCTCCCCTTGTTTGTCCGCATCGCCGCTGGCGACCTTCGCACGGGCGATCGCCCAGTGTACCGAAAACGCCCTCGGCGGCGTCACTTTCGGCAGACGCGGGCGACGGGGCGCCTTGATTCCGCTCAATCGCTCCGGAGGAGGACCACCGCCTGCGCCGCGATGCCCTCGCCGCGCCCTTCGAAGCCGAGGCGCTCGTGGGTCTTGGCCTTCACGCTGACCCGGTCGGCATCGAGCGCGAGCACCGCCGCGATGCGCTGCACCATGCGCGGCAGGTGCGGCGCGAGGCGCGGCGCCTGGGCGATCACGGTGGAATCGACGTTGACGATCTCCCAGCCGGCCGCGCGCACGCGCGCAGCCGCCTCGCCGAGCAGCAGCGCGCTGTCGGCGCCGCGCCAGCCGGCGTCGGTGTCGGGGAAATGGCGGCCGATGTCGCCCAGCGCAGCGGCCCCGAGCAGGGCGTCGGTGATCGCGTGCAGCAGCACGTCGGCATCGGAGTGCCCGAGCAGCCCCTGCGCGTGGGCCAGCTCGACGCCGCCGACGATCAGCGCGCGCCCGGGCACCAGCGCGTGCACGTCGTAGCCCTGCCCGATGCGCAGCTTCATCGGCGCTGCGCGGCGCGCCGCTCCAGCAGCCAGCGCATCCATTCGAGGTCTTCCATGGTGGTCACCTTGAAGTTCGCGCGCCCGCCTTCGACCAGGCGCGGCGCATGGCCGGCGCGCTCGAGCGCCGCGGCTTCGTCGGTCACCTCCGGATGCGACGCCAGTGCCTCGGCGAGCAGGCCGAAGCGGAACATCTGAGGGGTCTGCGCCAGCCACAGGCGCTCGCGCGCCAGCGTGGCCTGCGCATGGCGGCGGCCGTCGTCGTGGCCGTCGTCGCTGTGCTTGACGGTGTCGCCCACCGGCACGGCCAGCAGGCCGCCGACCGGCGAATCGCCCAGCTCCCCGCGCAGGCGCTCGAGCATCGCCGGCTCGAGCCCCGGGCGGGCGGCGTCGTGCACCAGGACCCAGTCGTGCGGCCGCGCGCCGCCGCCGGCCAGCCGGCGCAGGCCGGCGCCGACCGTCTCGGCGCGGGTCGCCCCGCCCGCTCCGTGCACCTCGACGCGCTCGCGTCCCCCGAGCAGCGCCGCCGCTCGGGCATCCGCGGGCGACACCACGACCAGCACCCGCTCGATCCAGGGCACCGCCAGCATCGCCTCCACGCTCCATTCGAGCATGGTCCTGCCGGCGAGCTCCAGGTATTGCTTGGGCAGCGCGGCGCCCAGGCGCGCGCCCACGCCCGCTGCGGGAATCAGCGCAAGCCAGCGGGCATCGGAAGCGATCGGAATCCCCTGGGAGAGAGTTGCAACTGCAGGCCCGACCCTGCGGGCATCTGGACCGCTCGGGCAGAAGCTAGAATTGTAGCCTTGCGCGTCTTCCGCACCGAAGTGCCCTCCCTGCATCCGCTCGCCCCGCCCGCCACGCCTTCCGGCTCCCGCATCGAACCGCCCGCGCCGGTCGCGGCACGCCAGACGCGCCCGCCGGCCGCCGGTGCGCCCGTGCTCGACGCGCTGGTCGTGGCGCACCCTGCGCCGGCGCCCGGACAGGTGCGCACCCTGCCCGGCTGCCGCGGCTCGGGCGACGCCCTGCTGCTGGCGGCGCTCGCGCAGCGCGAGGCGGGCGCCGGGCGCATGCTGGCGGTCGTGGCGGCGGGCGCCCCCGACGCCCAGCGGCTCTCCGAGGAGATCCGCTGGTTCGTGCCCGGCCTGCGCGTGCTGCTGCTCCCGGACTGGGAGACCCTGCCCTACGACGCATTCTCGCCGCACCAGGACCTGATCTCGGCGCGCCTGGCGACCCTGTATGCCTTGCAGCGCGGCGAATGCGACGTGCTGGTGGCGCCCGCCACCACCGCGCTGCACCGCCTGGCGCCGCCGGCCTTCCTCGCCTCGCACACCTTCTTCTTCCACAAGGGACAGCGCCTGGACGAAGCGCGGCTGCGCAGCCAGCTCGTGCTGGCCGGCTACGAGCACGTCTCGCAGGTGGTGCGTCCGGGCGAGTACTGCGTGCGCGGCGGGCTGATCGACCTCTATCCGATGGGTGCGGCGCTGCCCTACCGGCTCGACCTGTTCGGCGACGAGGTCGAATCGATCCGCACCTTCGATCCCGACAACCAGCGCAGCCTGTTCCCCATCGAGCGCGTGCGCCTGCTGCCCGGCCGCGAGTTCCCCGTGGACGAGGCCGCGCGCACCGCGTTCCGCGGCCGCTGGCGCGAGCGCTTCGACGGCGATCCGTCGCGCAGCCCCGTCTACCGCGACGTCGGCAACGGCATCATGCCGGCCGGCATCGAGTACTGGCTGCCGCTGTTCCACGAGGCCACCGCCACCCTGTTCGACTACCTGCCGCAAGGGGCCATCGTGGTCTCGCACGGCGAGGTCGAGCCGGCCGCGCAGCGCTTCGCCCAGGAGACCGCGCAGCGCCATCGCTTCCTCGCCCACGATCCCGAGCGCCCGCTGCTGCGACCCGACGAGCTGTTCATCGACGCCGCCCGCTTCTTCACCGAGGCGCGCCGCTTCGGACGCTGGGCGATCGGGCGCGCGGACGCGGGCGGCCAGGACGCCGCCGCCGGCGGCGGCGCCACTGCCGATGCGGCCATCGACGTCCGCACCGGCACCCGAACCGATGCCGCTGCCGATGGCCTCGCCAGCGCCGCTGCTGCCGCTACTGCCGCCGAAACCCGCGCCGACGCCTTCGCGCTCACCCTCCCCGACGTCTCGGTCGATCGCCGCGCCGAGCATCCCGTCACGCGGCTGGCGGCCTTCGTGGCCGGCTCGCCGGTGCGCAAGCTGGTGCTGGCCGAGTCCGCCGGCCGGCGCGAGACCCTCGCGCAGCTGTTCGGCGAGCACGGCCTGGCGCTGCCCCAGGTCGACGACTGGAACGCCTTCCTGGCCGGCGACGAGGCCGCGGCGCTGGCCGTCGGCCCGCTGCAGGGCGGCTTCGTCGTACCCGGCGCGCAGATCGCCGTCATCACCGAGGCGGAGCTGTTCGTCGGCGCGGTGCGGCGCACGCGGCGCGGGCGGCGCGATGCGCAGACCGACGTCGACGCCATCATCCGCGATCTCTCCGAGCTCAAGATCGGCGACCCGGTGGTGCACGCGCAGCACGGCATCGGCCGCTACGAGGGGCTGGCGACGATGGACCTCGGCGACGGTCCGACCGAGTTCCTGCACCTCACCTACGCCAACCAGGCCACGCTGTACGTGCCGGTCTCGCAGCTGCACGTGATCGGCCGCTACAGCGGCGCGAACCCCGAGGAAGCGCCGCTGCACCAGCTCGGCTCCGGGCAGTGGGAGCGCGCGCGCCGGCGTGCCGCGCGCCATGCGCGCGACGCCGCCGCCGAGCTGCTCGACCTGTACGCGCGCCGCGCCGCGCGCACCGGCCATCGCTTCGGCTTCGACGCCCAGAGCTACGCCGCCTTCGCCGAGGGCTTCCCCTTCGAGGAGACGCCCGACCAGCTCGCGGCGGTGCATGCGGTGATCCAGGACATGGTCTCGGGCAAGCCCATGGACCGGCTGGTGTGCGGCGACGTCGGCTTCGGCAAGACCGAGGTGGCGCTGCGCGCGGCCTGGGTCGCCGTGGCCGACGGCAAGCAGGTGGCCATCCTCACCCCCACCACCCTGCTGGCCGAGCAGCACTTCCAGACCTTCTCCGACCGCTTCGCCGAGCTGCCGGTGAAGCTGGTCGAGCTGTCGCGCTTCCGCTCGGCGAAGGAGACCAAGGCGGCCATCGCCGGGCTCGCCGCCGGCACGGTCGACATCGCGATCGGCACGCACAAGCTGCTGTCGTCCGAAGTGAAGTTCGCGCGCCTCGGGCTGGTCATCATCGACGAAGAGCACCGCTTCGGCGTGCGCCAGAAGGAGGCGCTCAAGGCGCTGCGCGCCGAGATCGACGTGCTCACGCTCACCGCCACGCCGATCCCGCGCACGCTCGCCATGAGCCTAGAGGGCATCCGCGATTTCTCGGTCATCGCCACCGCGCCGCAGAAGCGCCTGGCGATCAAGACCTTCGTGCGGCGCGAGGGCGACGCCGTCATCCGCGAGGCGCTGCTGCGCGAGCTCAAGCGCGGCGGCCAGGCCTACTTCCTGCACAACGAGGTCGAGACCATCGAGAACCGCCGCACGCGGCTCGCCGAGCTGGTGCCCGAGGCGCGCATCGCGATCGCCCACGGCCAGATGCCCGAGCGCGAGCTCGAGCGCGTGATGCGCGACTTCCACCAGCAGCGCTTCAACGTGCTGCTGTGCACGACGATCATCGAGACCGGCATCGACGTGCCCAGCGCCAACACCATCGTGATCCACCGCGCCGACCGTTTCGGGCTGGCGCAGCTGCACCAGCTGCGCGGCCGCGTCGGGCGCTCCCATCACCAGGCCTACGCCTACCTGCTCACGCCCGACGAGTCGGCGATGACGCGCGACGCCGGCAAGCGGCTCGAGGCGATCCAGGCCATGGAGGAGCTCGGCGCCGGCTTCTACCTGGCGATGCACGACCTGGAGATCCGCGGCGCCGGCGAGGTGCTCGGCGAGTCCCAGTCGGGCGACATGCAGGAGGTCGGCTTCGCGCTGTACACCGAGATGCTCGAGGAAGCCGTGAGCGCCCTGAAGGCCGGACGCGAGCCCGACCCCTCGGCGCCGCTGGCCGCCACCACCGAGATCAACCTGCACGTGCCGGCGCTGCTGCCGGCCGACTACTGCGGCGACGTGCACGAGCGGCTCGTCCTGTACAAGCGCATGGCCGACTGCGCGCAGCCCGATGCGCTCGAGGCGCTGCGCGAGGAGCTGGTCGACCGCTTCGGCAAGCTCCCGGAGGCGGCGCGCGCGCTGTTCGACACCCACCGGCTGCGCATCGCCTCGGCGCCGCTCGGCATCGTGCGCATCGACGCCTCCGGCGAATCCATCGTGATGCAGTTCAAGCCCGATCCCCCGATCGACGCGGCGCACATCATCCGTTTCATCCAGAGCCGGCGTGACGCCAAGCTCTCGGGCCAGGACCGCCTGCGCTTCGCCGTCGCCACGCCCGATGCCGCCGCCCGGGTGCAGCGCATCCGCGAGATCCTGCAGGGCCTGGCAGGCAAGGCGGCGACGCGATGAGCCGCCTCGTCGTGCAGCATCCGCACCTGGGCGATCACGCGGTCGCGGCATTCCGCGCCGCGCTCGGGCGCGCCCCGACGCTGCACCTGCCGCAACTCGCCGTATGGGAGCCGGCCACCCTCGACGGCGACCGCGTCGGCGAGCTCGCCGATGCGCTCGGCGTCGATGCCGAGATCGTCCCGATGTCGGCGCGGCTCTCCGACTACCGGCTGCTCGCCTTCGACATGGACTCGACGCTGATCACCATCGAGTGCATCGACGAGATCGCCGACTACGCCGGGCGCAAGGCCGAGGTGGCCGCCATCACCGAAGCCGCGATGCGCGGCGAGATCGCGAATTTCGAGGAGAGCCTGCGCCGCCGCGTCGCCCTGCTCGAGGGCCTGCCCGCCACGGTGCTGGCGCGCGTCTACGAGGAGCGCGTGCGGCTGTCGCCCGGGGCCGATGCGCTGATCGTCGCGGCGCGCGCCGCCGGCCTGAAGATGCTGCTGGTCTCGGGCGGCTTCACCTACTTCACCGAGCGGCTGGCGCCGCGCCTGGGCATCGACTTCTCGCGCGCCAACCTGCTCGAGATCGCGCACGGCCGCCTCACCGGCAGGGTGCTCGGCGAGGTGGTCGATGCCGAGGTCAAGCGCCGCGTGCTCGAAGAGACCTGCGCGGCCATCGGCTGCACGCCGGCCCAGGCGATCGTGGTCGGCGACGGCGCCAACGACCTGAAGATGATGTCGGTCGCCGGCGTTTCGGTGGCCTACCGCGCCAAGCCGCGCGTGCGCACCGAAACCACCCACGCCATCAATCACTGCGGGCTCGACGCGATCCTGAACTGGTTCGTCGATCAGCTGCCGGCCGCGCCGTGAGGCCGGCGGCGCCGGCGCGCCCCGATCGGATGCACGCAGCCGCCGCGCCTGAAGCGCAGCGGCGCCTTCCCGCTCAGGCTGCCTTGCGCGCCCGGCGCCGCGCGGCGGCGCCGGCCAGCACCAGCCCGAGCCCCATCAGCGGCAGGGTGCCCGAGACCGGCACGGCGCCCTGCGCCGCGCGTTCGATGACGTAGCCGCGGGCGAAGCCGTAGACCTGGCCGAGATTGTCCGGTGCGTCGTTCCACGCCCAGCTCTGGCGCACGCCCCGGTAGTCGTAGGCGAGGAAGTCCTCGTTGCCGGAGTTGTTCGGCTCGCCGCTCTGCCAGTTGGTGTACGAGAACGGTTCGCCGCTCACCCACACGAAGCTGCCTTCACTGGCGGCGTCGCTGGCTCCGATCCAGAAGTGCGAGCGATCGGCCGGGTTGATCGGAAGCAGGGAGATCACGAAGGCGTCTTCCTGCGTCGAGGTGACGGTGGCCAGGTCCCAGCCGCCGCCCAGCGCCAGTGCGGCGGCGCGTGCGTCGGTCCAGGTGATGCCCTCGGCCAGCACGACCTCGTACTCGTGACCGTTGCCGGACCAGACCACGCCCGCGGTGGCTGCCTGGGCAGCTGCGCCGAGCACCGCTGCGATCATCCCCTTGCTGAATCCCGACATGGCCTGCCTCTAGATTGGCGATTGTTCGCACGGGGCGAAGCAACTTCCGGACCATGCACGCAAGCCCTTGATCCGGCTGAATTCAGGCCGTAAAGATACATTCTTTCGTAAATATTTTCGACACCAACTTCGTCACACCTGCGGCAGCGGCACGGCGTAGAGATCGTGCTCGTCGGCCGCCACCATGCGCACGGGCAGGAAGCTGCCCGGAGGGATGGCGCGGGCCCGGGCCTCGCCGTCGAGCGTCACGTAGACCACGCCGTCGACCTCCGGCGCCTCGGCCGCGGAACGCGTCACGGCGCGCCACGTGCCCGCGCCGCGATCGTGCTCGATGGCGTCGACCAGCACCGTGGCCGTGCTGCCGATGCGCCGCTGCAGCCGCTGCGCGCTGATGTCGGACTGCACCGCCATGAAACGCGCGCGGCGCGCCTCGCGCTCCTCCTCGGGCAGCGCGCCGGGCAGCGCGTTCGCGGCCGCTCCCTCGACGGGCGAGTAGGCGAAGCAGCCGACGCGATCGAGCTGCGCCTCGCGCAGGAACGCCAGCAGGTGCTCGAACTCGGCTTCGGTCTCGTTCGGGAAGCCGGCGATGAAGGTGCTGCGGATCGTCAGCTCGGGGCAGATCGCGCGCCAGGCGCGGATGCGCTCGATGTTGCGCTCGCCCGAGGCCGGGCGCTTCATGAGCTTGAGGATGCGCGGATGGGCATGCTGGAACGGCACGTCCAGGTAGGGCAGCACCCTGCCCTCGGCCATCAGCGGCAGCACCTCGTCGACGTGCGGATAGGGATACACGTAGTGCAGCCTCACCCAGGCGCCGAGCTGCGCCAGCTCGCGCACCAGCTCGGTCATGCGGGTGCGCACCGGCCGCCCGCCGACGAAGCCGGTACGATGGCGCAGGTCGACCCCGTAGGCGCTGGTGTCCTGCGAGATCACCAGCAGCTCCCTCACCCCCGCCTTCACCAGCGCCTCGGCCTCGCGCAGCACGTCGCCGATCGGCCGGCTGACGAGATCGCCGCGCATCGACGGAATGATGCAGAAGCTGCAGCGGTGGTTGCAGCCCTCGGAGATCTTCAGGTAGGCGTAGTGCCGCGGGGTGAGCTTGACGCCGCCGCCCGGCACCAGGTCCACGAACGGGTCGTGGGGCTTGGGCAGGTGCGCATGCACGTGCGACATCACCTCCTCGGTGGCCTGCGGGCCGGTCACCGCCAGCACCCGCGGATGCGCCTCGCCGACCAGCGTCCCGTGGCCGCCGGCGCCGCGGCGCGCGCCGAGGCAGCCGGTGACGATCACCCTGCCGTTCTCGGCCAGCGCCTCGCCGATCGCGTCGAGCGACTCGCGCACCGCCTCGTCGATGAAGCCGCAGGTGTTGACGATGACCAGGTCCGCGTCGGCGTACTGGCCCACGATGTCGTAGCCCTCGGCGCGCAGCTGGGTCAGGATGCGCTCGGAATCGACCGTCGCCTTGGGGCAGCCGAGCGAGACGAAGCCCACCCTGGGCGGGGTCTTGCGGGCGCGCCGGCGCGCGGTCTTCTCGGCGGGGGTCATCGGTGGGCCTCGTGCACCGCGGCGAAGGCCGCGGGAAACAAAAACGCCGCTGGCGCGGCGTGCGGTTCGGCGGGGCGGATTGTACCGCCCGCTGCCCCCAGGTCCCTATTTCTTGTTGTCCGGCGCCGGCTGGCCCTGCACCCCCGCGAAGGGGAAGTTCTGGAACATGCTGCGGGTCTGCGCCTGCATCTGCTCCTGCATCTGCACGAACAGGTTCTTGCTCTGCTCGATGTAGTTGCCCATCATCGTCTGGATCATCGGCGCCTGCACCGACATGAACTGCGCCCACATCTCGGGGTTCGGCATGCCCTTGGCGTCGTAGAAGCCCTTGGACTGCTCCTGCAGCTTGTTCTGGATCTCGACGAAGGCCTGCATGGTCTTCTCGAGGTAGGCGCCCATCATCCCCTGCATGGCATGGCCGTAGAAGCGGATGATCTGCGCCAGCATCGCCGAGGAGAACAGCGGCGCTCCGCCCGCCTCCTCCTCGAGGATGATCTGCAGCAGGATGCTGCGCGTGAGGTCCTCGTTGCTCTTGGCGTCGACCACCTTGAAGTCCTCGGTCTCGAGCACCAGCTGCTTGACGTCGGCGAGCGTGATGTAGGCGCTCGTCTGGGTGTCGTAGAGGCGGCGGTTGGGATACTTTTTGATCAGCCGGGTGGCATTCGCCATCGCGTTCTCCGTCAGCCCATGTGCAAGCCGCCGTTGCACGAGAATTCGGCCCCGGTGGTGAAGCCTGCGTCGTCGGTGGAGAGCCAGCCGACGATCGAGGCGATCTCCTCGGCCTTGCCGAGGCGCCTGACCGGGATCTGCTGGATGATCTTCTCGCGCACCTCCTCGCGCACCGCCATTACCATGTCGGTGGCGATGTAGCCCGGGGCCACCGTGTTCACGGTGACGCCCTTGCTCGCCACTTCCTGGGCGAGCGCCATGGTGAAGCCATGCATGCCGGCCTTGGCCGCCGAGTAGTTGGTCTGCCCGAACTGGCCCTTCTCGCCGTTGACCGACGAGATGTTGACGATGCGGCCCCAGCCGCGATCGAGCATGCCGTCGATGACCTGCTTGGTCACGTTGAACAGCGAATTGAGGTTGGTGTCGATGACCGCGCGCCAATCATCCAGCGTCATCTTGCGGAACACGCCGTCGCGCGTGATGCCCGCGTTGTTCACCAGGATGTCGATCGGCCCGACCTCGGTGATGACCTTCTGGAACGCCGCGCGGGTGGACTCCCAGTCGGCGACGTTGCCCACCGAGGCGTGGAACTGATAGCCGTGGGCCTTCTCCTCGGCGATCCACTTGGCGTGGTCGCGGGTCGGCCCGCAGCCCGCGATCACGGTGCAACCCATGTCGTGGAAGCGCCGGCAGATCGCGGTGCCGATGCCGCCCATGCCGCCGGTCACGTAGGCAATCCTCTTGGTCATGATCGTCTCCCTCTCTCGTTCACCCGGATGTCTGGATCGGCCGGCCCGCGGCCGGCCGCTGTGTGCGCGGCCTCGATGAATGATGCCTGCTGTACGTCTCGAAACCTCCTTGCCCGTGCGCCCGTCCGGTCTTCTTCCGTGTCCGGCTTTCTCCGCCTATTCGGCCTTCTCCTTGACGTAGCTGCCCGGTGCGGGCTCGATCGCCCGGTAGCGGGCGTTTCCCGGCTGCTTCGGAGCCGGACGCGATTCGCCGGCGAAGCCGGCCAGCCAACGCGACCACTCGGGCCACCAGCTGCCGGGCAGCTCGGTCGCAGCGGCGAACCAGTCGTCCGCTTCCTCCGGCAGGGTCTCGCCGACCCAGTGGCTGCGCTTGCCCTTGGAGGCCGGGTTGATGACCCCGGCGATATGGCCGCTCGCCCCCAGCACGAAGCGCAGCGGGCCGGCGAGCAGCTGCGTCGATTCGTAGGCGCCGCGCCAGGGCACGATGTGGTCCTCGCGCGATCCGTAGACGAAGGTCGGCACGTCGATCTCGCGCAGGTCGACCGGCACGCCGGCGCACACCAGGCGTCCGGGCTCGCGCAGCTCGTTCTGCAGGTACATGTGGCGCAGGTACCAGCAGTACATCGGCCCGGGCAGGTTGGTGCTGTCGGCGTTCCAGTACAGCAGGTCGAAGGCCGGCGGCGCCTCGCCCTTGAGGTAGTTGCTGACGACGTAGTTCCAGACCAGGTCGTTCGGGCGCAGGAAGTTGAACGTGGCCGCCAGCTCGCGCCCGGGCATGATGCCCTTCTTGCCGATGGTGGATTCGCGGTACGACACGAAGGCTTCGTCGATGAACACGCCGAGCACGCCGGGATCGGAGAAATCGAGGAAGGTGGTGAGCAGCGTCATCGACTCGATGTTGCGCTCGCCGCGACCCGCCAGCACCGCCGCCGCGTTGGCGAGCAGCGTGCCGCCGACGCAGAAGCCGAGCGTGTTGATGCGCGCCTGCCCGGAGATCTCGCGCACCACCCGGATGGCCTCGATGACGCCGCGCTCGAGGTAGTCGTCCCAGGTGACGGTGTCCTGGTCGGCCTTGATGTTCTTCCACGACACCATGAACACCGTATGGCCCTGGGCCACCGCGTAGGCGACCAGCGAGTTCTCCGGCTGCAGGTCGAGGATGTAGAACTTGTTGATGCACGGCGGCACCATCAGCAGCGGACGCGCGCCCACCTGCGGCGTCGACGGCGCGTACTGGATGAGCTGGAACAGCTCGTTCTGGCAGACTACCGATCCGGGGGTGGTGGCGACGTTGCGGCCCACCTCGAAGGCCGCCTCGTCGGTGTGCGAGATGCGGCCCTTGTGCAGGTCGGCCAGCAGGTTCTGCATGCCCTGGCGCAGGCTCTCGCCGCGCGTCTCGATCAGGCGCTGCTGGGCCTCGGGGTTGGTGAGCAGGAAATTGGCCGGCGACATGGCGTCGACCCACTGCTGGGTGGCGAAGCGGATGCGCTCGCGCGACAGCGCATCGCCCTCGACCGCCTCGGCCATGCGCTGCATGAACTCGGCGTTCAGCGTGTACAGGCCGGCCGCCCACGCGAACGGTCCCTGGCGCCAGGCCTCTCCGGCGAAGCGGCGGTCGCCGGGCACCGGCGGCTCGCCGCTCATCAGTGCCGCGAGCCGCTGCAGGTACTCGCCCTGGATCTGTCCGAGCCGCTCGGCCGGCAGGTGCACCGACGGCGCGGCGCGCGCTGCCTGCTCGCGCTGCGGCGGAATCGCCCCGGCTTCCTGAGCCGCGCGCGCCCGGCCGCGGGGGGCGGCCCCGGCGTGCCCGGCGCTCGCCGCGGCAGCCTTTCCTGCCGCGCGCGTGCGACTGCCGCTGCGCGCGCCGCCCGTCGCGTGCGCGGTCTTGGCGGCGACGTGCTCACGGCCCGACGATGGCTTCGACGCCGCCTTGCTGCGCTGCCGCGAACCCGTCGGTTCCTTCTGCCGCGAAGCTCCCGCCATCCTCGCCTCCATTTCCGCAATGCGAACTTTCCTCGGCCATTCTGCACCGCGGAATGATTTTGTCAACGCGAGTCGGGCTCGATCCAGATGAGCGACGCCATGCGTCCGCCGCCGCGCTGGCGGCGGTAGGAATAGAAGCGCTCGGGTTCCTCCACGGTGCAGTGATCGCCCCCGCCGACGCGGGTGACACCCACGCGCGCCAGGCGCAGGCGCGCCAGCCGGTACAGGTCGGCGAGCCATTTGCCCGGGCGCGGCGTCGGCGCGAACGACGCGGCGCAGGCAGGATCCTCGTCGCAGAACGCGCGCACGACGTCCTCACCCACCTCGAAGGCGCGCGGGCCGATCGCGGGACCGAGCCAGGCGAGCACCTCGGCATCGGGCGCGCTGCACGCGCGCAGCGCTTGCACGCAGTGCTCGACGACGCCCGCGGCCAGGCCCCGCCATCCGGCGTGGGCCACACCCACCGCATCCCCACGCGCCGTGGCCAGCAGCAGCGGCAGGCAATCGGCGGTGAGCACCGCCAGCACCACGCCGGGCCGCGCGGTGACCGCGGCATCGGCCTGCGGCTCTTCGCGCTCGGCGGGCTCCCCGCCTGCGGCAGGTGTCTCGCACGCCAGCGGCGCTGCCTGCTCCCCGGAGGCCGCCGGCCATGCGGCCTCGGCGACATGGACCGTCGTGCCATGCACCTGGCGCAGCCAGCGCGGCGGTGCGGGCAGGCACGCGGCGAGGCGCGCACGATTGATCGCGACCGCGCGCGGATCGTCGCCGCAGGCGCGCCCCAGGTTCAGCCCGTTCGCGCTGCCGTCGGCCGCGCCGTACGCACCGGCGCTCACGCCGCCGCGGCGTCCGGTGACGAAGGCCTTGACCCGTACAGGGGCGTCCCACTCGGGCACCAGCTCCGCGTGGTCCAGGCACGCCGGCGGCAGGCTCCGCGTCCTCTCGTTCACCACCGCTCCCCGATCGGAAAGGCACGCCGCGCGGCCTCCAGCGCCGCCGGCAGGGCGATGCCCGCCTCGCGGCACAGCGTCGAAAGATCCTCGGGCAGCGGGGCCTGCCAGACCAGCGTGCGTCCGCTGGCCGGATGGACCAGCTCGAGCCGCCACGCATGCAGCGCCTGGCGCACGAAGCCGGCCACGGCCGGCCCGCCGTACAGCGTGTCGCCGACCAGCGGGTGGCCGATGCTGCGCAGATGCACGCGGATCTGGTGGGTGCGCCCGGATTCCAGGCGGCATTCCAGCAGGCTCACCGCCCGCCCCGCCAGCCGGCCCAGCGCGAGGCGGCGAAAGAAGGTGCGGGCGGCGCGGCCGCGCGCGGCCGGGACCACTGCCATGCGCACGCGCGAGACGTCGTCGCGGCCGATCGGCGCGTCGACCGTGCCTGCGGGCGGACACTCGCCGTCGGCCAGCGCCAGGTAGCGCCGCCCCATGCTGCGCTGCGCGAGCTGGGCGGCGAGGGACGCCAGCGCGCGCTCGGACTTGGCCACCACGAGCAGGCCGCTGGTGTCGCGATCGAGGCGGTGCACGATGCCGGCGCGCGGCAGCGCCGCCAGCGCCGGGCGGTGGAACAGCAGCCCGTTCATCAGCGTGCCGCGCCAGTTGCCGGGCGCGGGGTGCACGACCAGGCCGGCGGGCTTGCACAGCACCAGCAGCTCGTCGTCTTCGTGGACGATCTCGAGCGGCACCGGGTCGGGGGCGAAAGACCCGTCGGCCTCGCGCGGCTGCGGCTCGACCACGATGGTCTCGATGCCGCGCAGCCGCGTCTTGCCCGGCAGGATGCGGTCGCCGCAGCGCACCGCGCCGAGCGCGATCCAGTGCTGCAGGCGGGTGCGCGAGACGCCGGGCAGGCGCGCGGCGAGATAGCGGTCGAGCCGCTGCCCGGCGCCGCCGGCCGCGTCGAGCTCGATGGCGGCCTCGGGCGCGGCCGCCGGCGCTTCCGGTGCGGCCGCGGGTGCTTCCTGCGCGGCCGCGGGTGCCGGCGCTTCCTGCTCGGCAGGGGCCGCGCAAAGGGGCTTGGCTATAATCGCGCGCATGAAATCATTCGTATCCTGGTGCCGCGCGGCGGCCGCGGTCGTTCTGGTGTCGCTGGCCGCGTGCAGCACGGCCGATCCGCCCGATCCCACGCTCGGCTGGACCCCCGAGCGATTATATGCAGAGGCCAAGGACGAACTCGGTTCGGGCAACTGGGATGCGGCGATCAAGCTGCTGCAGAAGCTCGAGGCGCGCTACCCGTTCGGGCTATGGGCCCAGCAGGCCCAGCTCGACATCGCCTGGGCGCATTTCAAGGACGGCGAGAGGGCGCAGTCGCTGGCAGCCATCGACCGCTTCATGAAGCTGCATCCCAACCATCCGTCCCTCGACTACGCGCTCTACCTCAAGGGGCTGGTCAACTTCAACGAGCAGCAGGGCCTGCTGGCCACCCTCGGCAGCCAGGACCTCTCCGAGCGCGACCAGGCCGCGGCGCGCGAATCGTTCGACGCCTTCCGCGAGCTGGCCACGCGCTTTCCCGAGAGCAAGTACACGCCCGACGCCACGGCGCGCATGAAGTACCTGGTGAACGCCATGGCGAGCGGGCAGGTGCACGTGGCGCGCTACTACTACCGCCGCGGCGCCTACGTGGCGGCGGCCAACCGTGCCCAGGAAGTGGTGCGCCAGTACCAGCAGGCGCCGGCCGTCGAGGAGGCGCTCTACATCCTGGTGCGCTCGTACGACAAGCTCGGGCTGCCGACGATGCGCGACGACGCCGAACGCGTGCTGCGGCGCAATTTCCCCGACAGCGCCCTGCTCAGCCAAGGCCTGCCGGAAGACGATCGGCGCTGGTGGCAGATCTGGCGCTGAAGTCGGCGTCGGCCAGCCAGGCGATCGCCTCGCCCTCGTCGCGCCCGATGCGAAACGGCGGCAGGCTCTGCACCAGGCTCCGGCCGTAGGATTTGGTCAGCAGCCGCTCGTCGCAGATCGCCAGCACGCCGCGGTCGTTCTCCGAGCGGATCAGCCTGCCGGCGCCCTGCTTGAGTGCCATCGCGGCAGCCGGCAGCTGGATCTGCCGGAACGGGTCGCCGCCGTCGCGGCGCATCGCTTCGATGCGCGCGCGCAGGATCGGATCGTCGGGCGCGGCGAACGGCAGCTTGTCGATGATCACCAGGGAGAGCTGGCGACCCACCACGTCCACGCCCTCCCAGAAGCTGGCGCTGCCGATGAGCAGCGGGTTCGGCGAGGCGCGGAAGCGCTCGATGAGGGCCAGGCGTGACGCCTGGCCCTGCACCAGCAGCTCGATCGAAGCGTCGGCGGCGCGGATGCGCTGGCCCAGCAGCTCGGCCTGCCGCTCGACCATGCGCAGGCTGGTGCACAGCAGGAACGCCCGCCCGTGGTTGGCCTCGACGAGCGGCCATGCCGCCTCGGCCACGCGCCGCGCGAAGTCGGCCGCGGCCGGATCGCCGCAGCCGCGCGGCACGTACAGCAGGGCATGGCGCGCGAAGTCGAACGGACTTTCCCAGCGCAGCGTGCGCGCGTCCTCCAGGCCCATCGCCGCGGTGAAATGATCGAAGCGCCCGGCCACCGCCAGCGTGGCCGAGGTGAAGATCCAGGCGCGCGCCGAGCCCTGGCGATGGCGGCGGAAGGTCTCGGCCACCGACAGCGGCGTGGCGTGCAGCGTCACGCCCGACTGATGCACCTCGGCCCACAGGATCTCCGGCATCGCGTCCGGGTCTGCGGCGTCCCCCTCGTCGCGGCCCTCGAGCGCCGACAGCCAGCCGGCCAGCCGCTCGCGCAGCTCGCGGGCGCGCTGCGCCAGGCGCGCCAGCTCGCGGCTGCGCTCGGCGGCGCCCTCGAGCACGGCCAGCGGCAGCTGCGCGGCAGCCTCGCCGATCGCCGCGCGCAGCGGCTCGCGAGTGCGCAGCTCGCTCGCGTCGAGCCGTCCGGGCCTGCCGCCGGCAGCCGCACGCAGCACTCGCACCGACTGCTCGACCGCCGCGGCCAGCGCGCTCCAGTCGGCCGCGTCGCGCGCATCGGACAGGCCGTTGCGCAGCAGGTCGCGCGCGAAATCGAGCAGCTGGCGCGTCGATACGCTGCGGCCGAAGAACTGCGTGGCGATCTCCGGCAGCTGGTGCGCCTCGTCGAAGACCAGGGTGCGCGTGGTGGGCAGCAGCTCCGAGATGCCCTCGTCGCGCAGCGCCAGGTCGGCGCAGAAGAGGTGGTGGTTGACCACCACCACGTCGGCCTGCTGGGCGGCCTGACGCGCCTTGAACAGGAAGCAGCCGGCCAGCTCGGGGCAGTCCTGGCCGAGGCAGTTCTCGCGTGTGGAGGTCGCCCTGGCCCAAGCCGGCGCGTCCTCGGCGATGCCGGGCGCCTCGCTGCGCTCGCCGCTGGCCGAGACCGCCGCGAAGCGCTCGATGCGCCGCAGCACCGCGATGTCCTCGCGGCGCTCGAAGCGCCCCGTCTGCAGGTTGCGCTGCAGGTGATAGCGGCACACGTAGTTGGCGCGCCCCTTGAGCAGCGCGGTGGTCAGGCCGTGCGCCAGCACCTCGCGCAGCCGCGGCAGGTCGCGGCGGAACAGCTGGTCCTGCAGCGTCTTGGTGCCGGTGCTGATCAGCACCCGGCCGCCCGAGAGCAGGGCCGGCACCAGGTAGGCGAAGGTCTTGCCGGTGCCGGTGCCGGCCTCGGCCACCAGCGCGTCGGGACGCTCGATCGCCTCGGCGACCGCCAGCGCCATCTCGCGCTGGCCTTCGCGCACCGCGTACCCCGGCTGGCTGCGCGCAAGGATTCCCGTTGCCGCGAAAACGGCCGCCACTGCCTCGCCGAGGGCGCTGCCGGCGTCCCGTTCCCCGGGCGCGGCGCGCCCGCCCGACGCCATCAGGCGGGCTCGTCGGGCACGAGTTGCATCTGCAGCAGCGTGATCGCGTCCTTGATGCGCAGCTTGCGCTTCTTCAGCCGCCGCAACTGCAGCTCGTCGAAACGGGGCTGCCCGCCGATCGCGTCGATCATCGCGTCGAGCCCGCGATGCTCGAGCTGCAGCTCGGCGATCCGCTGGCGGATCGCGTCGGCATCCTGCCCCGCGCCGCCCAGGTCATCACTGAAGTCGTCTGTCATGGCTGTTAGCGGCTTGCTGGAACCTGAGGCGATACTTTGCCCGATCCGCGAGGCGCGATCCAGTCTGGGCGCGCCTGCTGCGGGAGGTTGCCGGGTCGCGGGAAGGGGCTTCTTCCCGAAGCTCGGCTGCACCGGCGTGTCGACATGCCCTAGCTCCCTGGGGCCGGCGCGCCGGCCGCCTTGCCGCGCGCGCGTTCGTCGCGCTCGGCCTGCTCCGCCTTGCGCCGCGCATCGCGCTCCAGCGCCTGCGCCCGGCGTGCCGCCACCGACCGGTCGTGCTCGGCATTGCGCTGCGCGGCCTCGCGCTGGCGCTCCTGGTAGCGCGCCTTGTTGGCTGCCGCCGCGGCATCGCGCTCGCGCGCTTCGGCTTGCCGGCGCTCCAGATCCTGCTGGCGGCGTTCGAGCCGTGCCCGCGCCTCGGCGCCGGCAGCGGCATGCGCGGCCGCGTCGGCGGCCCGCTGCGCCTGCTCGCGCTCGTGCGCCTGCAGCCGCTCGGCCTGGCGCTGCGCGGCCTCGGCGTGCTCGCGTTCGCGCGCCGGCGCATCGCGGTCGCGCTCCTCCAGCGTTTCGGCGCGGCTGCGGCTGGCGTCTCGCGCGGCCGCCTCGCGCTGCACCGCCCGCGCCTCGACCTCGCGCGCCTTCACCTGCTTCAAGGCCGCGCGGTTGCGCTGGCGCGCCGCGGCGACGCAGTCGCTGACCAGTATCCGGCGCCGGCACGCCTCTTCCTCGGTGCGCAGCTGCGCCTGCAGGCGCTCGCGTTCGCGCCCGGCCGCATCGAGCGCCGCCTGCGCCTGCGCCGTATCCCGGATCGGCGCCGGGGGCTGGGCGGCGGCCGGCGCCGCCGTCTCCGCGGCCGGTGCCGGGTGCTGCGCCCCAGGCGGAGTCGTCGTCCCCGCGGCCGGCGGCCGCTCCTGCGCCCATGCGGGGAAGATCGGCACCCAGGTGCAGGCCGCCAGCAGCACCGCACAGGCGCCGCGCGCCGCACGCCCCGGCTTCACGTCCGACTTCAGGGTCGGCTTCACGGCCGTTCCTCGATGCCCGCGGCCGCCTCGCGGCGCGGCGCCTGGAGGTATTCGCGCGACTGCATCTCGACCAGCCTGCTGACGGTGCGGTGGAACTCGCCGGCCAGGGCCCCCTCGGTGTACAGCTCCTCGGGCGGGCACTCGGCCGAGACGACCAGCTTGACCCGACGATCGTACAGGACGTCGACCAGCCACACGAAGCGGCGCGCCTCCGAGGCCATGGCCGCGCCCATGCGCGGCACGCTGGAGAGGATCACCGTATGGAACTGGCTGGCGATCTCCAGGTAGTCGTTCTGCGAGCGCGGCCCGCCGCACAGGGTGCGGAAATCGAACCACACCGCGCCGCCGGCGCGGCGCAGGGCGCGGATCTCGCGGTGCTCGATCATCAGGCGCGGGTCTTCGTCGCGGGCCTCGGCCAGGCGGGCGAAGGTGGCGCGCAGGGCGCGATCGGTCGCCGCCCCGAGCGGCGTGAGGTAGGCGTGCACCTCGGCCAGGGAGAGCCGTCGATAGTCGATGCCGGCATCGACGCAGAGCACGTCCAGATGGGTCTCGAGCAGGTCGATCGCCGGCAGGACCCGGTCGCGGTGCAGCCCCTCCGGATAGAGATCCTGCGGATGGTAGTTCGACGTCATCACGAAGGTCACGCCGTGGGCGAACAGGCCGCGCAGCAGCCGCTCCAGGATCATCGCGTCGGCGATGTCGGAGACGTGGAACTCGTCGAAGCAGATCAGCCGGTAGCGCCGCGCCACCTGCGCGGCCACCGCGTCGAGGGGATCGGGGCGGCCCTTGAGGTCTTCGAGCGAGCGGTGCACGCCGCGCATGAACTCGTGGAAGTGCAGCCGTGTCTTGCGCACCACCGTGACCGTGGAATAGAAGCAGTCCATCAGGAAGCTCTTGCCCCGGCCGACCCCGCCGTAGAGCCACACGCCGCGCGGCACCGGCGGGCGGTTGATGAGCTTCTTCAGGCGGTTCGAGCGCTGCGCCTTGTAGGCGACGAACTCCTCGTACATGCGCTGCAGGCGCGCGACCGCCGCCCGCTGGGCATCGTCCGCGCTATAGCCGCGCTCGGCCAGCGCGCGCTGGTAAGCCTCGACGACGTTCACGCTGCGCGCAATCGCTGCAAGCCCGTGCCTCGGATCCCTAGATATTCAGGGCGCGCTTGTCGGTGGCCGCCAGCGCCGCTTCGCGCACGGCCTCCGACATCGACGGATGCGCGTGGCAGATGCGTCCGATGTCCTCGGCCGAAGCCCTGAACTCCATCGCCATCACCGCTTCGGCGATCAGGTCGGAGGCGGTGGCCGCCACGATGTGCACGCCGAGCACCTCGTCGGTGGCCGCATCGGCGAGCACCTTGACGAAACCGTCCGCCGCGCCCATGCCCAGCGCGCGACCGTTGGCGGCGAACGGGAACTGGCCGCTCTTGTAGGCGCGCCCCTCGGCCTCGAGCTGCTGCTCGGTGCGCCCGACCCAGGCGATCTCCGGCGAGGTGTAGATGACCGCGGGAATGCAGTTGTAGTCGATGTGCGGCTTCTGGCCGGCGATGAGCTCGGCCACCATCACGCCCTCCTCCTCGGCCTTGTGCGCGAGCATCGGCCCGCGCACCACGTCGCCGATGGCCCAGACGTTGGGCACCGCGGTGCGGCACTGCGCGTCGACCGGCACGAAGCCGCGCGCGTCGGCCGCCAGCCCGACCGCGTCGAGCCCGAGCCCGTCGGTGTTGGGCACCCGGCCCACCGACACGATCAGGCGGTCGACCTCGAGCACGTGCGCGGCGCCCTTGGCATCGGCATAGGCGACCTTCACGCCCTTCTTGCCGGCCTCGGCCGAGGCGATCTTCACGCCGAGCTCGATCTTCAGGCCCTGGCGGGTGAGCAGCTTCCAGGCTTCCTTCTGCACGCCCGCGTCGGCCGCGGCGAGGAAGTCCGGCAGCGCCTCGAGCAGGGTGACCTGCGAACCCAGGCGGCGCCATACCGAGCCCAGCTCGAGCCCGATCACGCCGGCCCCGATCACGCCCAGCCGCCGCGGCACCTCGGGCAGCGAGAGCGCACCCTCGTTGTCGCAGATCAGCTGGTTGTCGACCGGGATGCCCGGCAGGTGGCGGGCCTTGGAGCCGGTCGCGATGACCACGTGCTTGGCATCCACCAGCTGGGGCGCCTTGCCCGCGTCCGAGGCATCGTCGTCGATCTCGAGCCGGTAGGCGCCGTCCTCGGCGCCCACGAAGCGGCCGTGCCCCTGCAGCCAGGCGATCTTGTTCTTGCGGAACAGGAACTCGATGCCCTTGGTCATCTTGCGCACGATGGCGTCCTTGCGCGCGAGCATCTTGGCCAGGTCGAGCCGCGGCTCGTCGACCGCGATGCCGTGCGCATCGAGCATGTGCCGGACGCTCTCGAACGCATCGCTGGAGGCGAGCAGCGCCTTGGAGGGTATGCAGCCGACGTTCAGGCAGGTGCCGCCCAGGGCGAGCTCGCCCTGCGGGTTGCGCCACTTCTCGACGCAGGCGACCTTGAAGCCGAGCTGGGCGGCGCGGATCGCCGCGATGTAGCCGCCGGGGCCGGCGCCGATCACGACGACATCGTAGGTCTGGGCCATGTCCGCGCTCCCCTCACAGATCGAGCAGCAGGCGCGACGGGTCCTCCAGCGCCTCCTTGATCGCCACCAGGAACAGCACCGCCTCGCGTCCGTCGATGATGCGGTGGTCGTAGGACACGGCCAGGAAGTTCATCGGCCGCACCACCACCTGCCCGTTCTCGACCACCGGCCGCTCCTTGGTGGCATGCACGCCGAGGATCGCCGACTGCGGCGGGTTGATGATCGGCGTGGAGAGCATGGAGCCGAACACGCCGCCGTTGCTGATCGAGAAGGTGCCGCCGCTGAGCTCCTCGATGCCGAGCTTGCCGTCCTGGGCGCGCTTGCCGAAGTCGGCGATCTGCTTCTCCAGCTGGGCGAAGCTCATCTGGTCGGCGTTGCGGATCACCGGCACGACCAGCCCACGCGGCGAACCGACCGCCACCCCGATGTCGAAGTAACCGTGATAGACGATGTCGGTGCCGTCGACCGAGGCATTGACCACCGGATACTTCTTCAGCGCGTGGACCGCCGCCTTCACGAAGAACGACATGAAGCCCAGCCGCACGCCGTGCTCCTTCTCGAAGCGCTCCTGGTAGCGCTTGCGCAGGTCCATCACCGGCTGCATGTTCACTTCGTTGAACGTGGTGAGGATGGCGTTCGTTGCCTGCGACTGCAGCAGCCGCTCGGCCACCCGCTGGCGCAGCCGCGACATCGGCACGCGCTGCTCGGGACGGCCCTCGAGGAGCGCCGAGAGGTCCACCGGCGCCTTGACCTCCTGCAGCGACGGCCGCGCCGCGGCGCGCGGGGCCGCGGCGGGCGCGGGCGCCGCCGGGGAAGCGAGTGCCGCGGGGGTGAGCGCTGCGGAGGCGGCCGCCGCTGCGGCACCACCTGCTCCGGCCGCGGCCGCGCCGGCCACGTCGCCCTTGGTGATGCGCCCGTCCCGGCCGGTGCCCGTCACCTGGGCCGGCGTCAGGCCCGTCTCGGCCATCATCTTGGCCGCTGCCGGCATGGCGATCCCGCCGCGTGCGCCCCCGCCCGCTGCACCGGACGCGCTGCCGCCCGCGCCCGCCGCGGGCGCCGCCGGAGCCGGCGAAACGGAAGACGGGGCCGCGGATGCCGCCGCGGCCGCGGCAGGCGCAGCGGGAGCAGCCGCAGAGGCGGCCGCAGGCGCGGCACCCGCCTGCGCCTTGGCCTCGGTGTCGATCAGCGCGATGACTTCGTCGGCGACGACGGTGCTGCCGTCGCCCTTGACGATCTGCGCGAGCACTCCGGCAGCCGGCGCCGGCAGCTCGAGCACCACCTTGTCGGTCTCGACGTCGATCAGGTTCTCGTCGCGCGCCACCGCCTCGCCGGCCTTCTTGTGCCATTGCAGCAGCGTCGCCTCGGCGACCGATTCCGACAGCTGCGGAACCTTCACTTCGATCAGGGCCATCCTCGAATTCTCCGGAAGTCAGCTCGTTCGTTCAGTTCGATTTCCTGGCGCGCGCGCGCGGCTCGCCGAGCGCGGCAGCGATGAGCTCCTTCTGCTGCGCGTAGTGCTTGTCGTAGTACCCCACCGCCGGCGAGGCGGACGCGGCGCGTCCGGCGTAGCTCAGCTTCTGGCCCTCCTTCAGGGCATCGGCGAGGTGATGCTGCAGGTAGAACCAGGCGCCCTGGTTCTGCGGCTCTTCCTGGCACCACACCAGCTGGGCGGCGTTGGGGAACTTCTTCAGCTCGTTCTCGAGCGCCTTGTGCGGGAAGGGATAGAGCTGCTCGATGCGCAACAGCGCCACGTCCTCGAGCTCACGCTCGCGGCGCGCCAGCAGCAGGTCGTAGTACACCTTGCCGGTGCACGCGACGACGCGCTTGACCTTCTTCGCATCGACGGTGCGCGCCGTCTCGCCGACGACGGTGCGGAACTCGCCGCGCGCGAGGTCGTCCAGCGAGGAGACCGCCTCCTTGTGCCGCAGCAGCGACTTGGGCGTCATGATCACCAGCGGCTTGCGGAACATGCGGATCATCTGGCGCCGCAGCAGGTGGAAGATCTGCGCCGGCGTGGTCGGCTGGCACACCTGCATGTTGTGCTCGGCGCACAGCTGGAGGAAGCGCTCCAGGCGCGCCGAGGAATGCTCCGGCCCCTGCCCCTCGTAGCCGTGCGGCAGCATCAGCACCAGCCCGCAGGCGCGCCCCCACTTGGTTTCGCCCGAGGAGATGAACTGGTCGATCACGACCTGCGCACCGTTGGCGAAGTCGCCGAACTGCGCCTCCCAGATCACCAGGGTGTTGGGGTCCGACGAGGCATAGCCGTACTCGAAGCCGAGCACCGCCTCCTCGGAGAGCACGGAGTCGATGACGATGAACTGGCCCTGGTTGTCGGCCACGAACTGCAGCGGGATGTAGGCGCCCTGGTCCCACTTCTCCCGGTTCTGGTCGTGCAGCACCGAGTGGCGGTGGGTGAAGGTGCCGCGCCCGGAGTCCTGCCCCGACAGCCGCACGCCGTAGCCCGAGGCCAGCAGCGTGGCGAAGGCCATGTGCTCGCCCATGCCCCAGTCGAGCGGATGCTCGCCCTCGATCATCGAGCGGCGGTCGTTGATCACCCGCTCGACCAGCGGATGCAGCTTGAAGCCCCTGGGCACGGTGGTGATGCGCTCGCCGAGGCGGCGCAGCTCGGCCAGCGGCACGGCGGTCTCGGCCGAGTCGGTCCACTTGCGGTTCAGGAACGGCATCCAGTCGACCGCGAACTTGCTCTTGAAGTTGGTGAGCAGCGGATCGATGGTCTGCCTGCCCTCGTCCATCGCGGTGCGGAACTGCGTCATCATCCGCTCGGCCTCGTCGGCCTTGATCAGGTCCTGCGCCACCAGCTTGTCGGCGTACAGCTTGCGCGTGCCGGGGTGCTGGGAGATCTTCTTGTACATCATCGGCTGGGTGACCGCCGGGGTGTCCTGCTCGTTGTGGCCGAGCTTGCGGAAGCACACGATGTCGACCACCACGTCCTTGCGGAACTGCCGCCGGAAGTCCAGCGCCAGCTCGGTGGCGAACACCACCGCCTCGGCATCGTCGCCGTTCACATGGAACACCGGCGCCTCGATCATCTTCACCACGTCGGTGCAGTAGATCGAGGAGCGGGTGTCGCGCGGATCGGAGGTGGTGAAGCCGATCTGGTTGTTGATCACGATGTGCACCGTGCCGCGCGTGCCGTAGCCGCGCGTCTGCGCCAGGTTCAGCGTCTCCATCACCACGCCCTGCCCGGCGAAGGCGGCGTCGCCGTGCACCAGCACCGGCAGGACCTGCTCGCCGTTGCGATCGCCCCGGCGCACCATGCGCGCCTTGCACGACCCCTCGACCACCGGATTGACGATCTCCAGGTGCGAGGGATTGAACGCCAGCGACAGGTGCACCGGCCCGCCCGGAGTCGAGACGTCGCTCGAGAAGCCCTTGTGGTACTTGACGTCGCCGCTGGGCAGGTCGTCGGCGTGGTGGCCTTCGAACTCGGCGAAGAGCTCCTTGGGCATCTTGCCGAGCGTGTTCACCAGCACGTTGAGCCGGCCGCGATGCGCCATGCCGATGACGATCTCCTGCACCCCTGCCTCGCCGGCCCGGCGCACCAGCGCGTCCATGGCCGGGATGAAGCTCTCGCCGCCCTCGAGGGAGAAGCGCTTCTGGCCGACGTAGCGGGTGTGCAGGTAGCGCTCGAGGCCCTCGGCGGCGGTGAGGCGGTCGAGGATGCGCTTCTTCTGGCCGATCGAATAGCTCGGGCGGCTGCGCGTGGACTCCAGCCGCTCCTGGATCCAGCGCTTCTGCGCCGGATCGCTGATGTACATGAACTCGGCGCCGATCGATCCGCAGTAGGTGTCGCGCAGCGCCTTCACGATATCGCGCAGCGGCGCGTTCTCGAAGCCGAAATAGGTGTTCGCCGCCGAGTAGATGTTGGCGTGGTCGCCTTCGGTGAAGTCGTAGAAGCCCGGTTCCAGCTCGGGGATGGCGGGCCGCTCCTGGCGCTTGAGCGGGTCGAGATCGGCCCAGCGCGAACCGAGGAAGCGGTAGGCGGCCACCAGCTGCTGCACGAACACCTGCTTGCGCGCCGTGCCCGTGTCGCCGCCCATCACGCGCGGCTGCAGCTCGCCCGCCCTGGCGCGCTCGGCGAACGACTGCACGATCGGCGCGTGGGCCACGTCGCGGGTGTCGGCGCTGCCGTCGGCCGCCGGCACGACCTGCAGGCCGTCGAACCAGGTGCGCCACGCCTCGGGCACCGAGCCCGGGTTGTTCAGGTAGCTCTCGTAGAGCTCTTCGACATAAGGGGCATTGCCGCCGAACAGCCACGAGTTCGACTGGAACGCTTTCATCATCGCTTCACCTTTCGGAACGAGTTTCTCGTTGAAGATGCCCGGCCTGCCGTCTGCTGACGGCGCCGACGACCGCCGTCCGGCTTCCGGATCGGCGAGTCGAGACAAGGAGGGTGACGGCGGGGGATCAGGTCATGGCGCGCAGTCGACATCGGGCGGATGCCGTCATGGTATCACCGGGCATCGCGCGGCGCCGGGACGCACTCGCGGCCCGGCAGTGGCGCCGATCCGACGCAATGCCCATACAGGCCGCCCAGCGGATCGTCCTTGATCTGGCTCAGGAGAGTAGACTTTTTGCGACAATCGGCGGCGCGATCCGGCCGGGTTCATGCCCGGCACGATCGCGACCGGACAGGCATCGCGCACAGGAGGAGACCGTTGCAGGCGACCGATATCCGCAAACCCGACCACTTCCATCGCGTGGTCGACTGTCAATGGGCCTGTCCGTCCCACACCCCCGTCCCCGAATATATCCGCCTCATCGCTGCCGGCCGGTATTCCGACGCCTACCTCGTCAACTGGCGCTCCAACGTCTTTCCCGGCATCCTCGGGCGCACCTGCGACCGGCCCTGTGAGCCGGCGTGCCGGCGCGGACGGGTCGAGGCCCGGCAGGCCGAATCGCCCCAGCCGGTGGCGATCTGTAGGCTCAAGCGCGTCGCGGCCGACCTCAAGGACGACATCCGCGGGCGCCTGCCGAGGCCGCCGGCCCGGCGCAACGGCAAGCGCGTGGCCTGCGTCGGCGCCGGCCCCGCCTCGCTCACCGTGGCGCGCGATCTCGCCGCGCTGGGCTATGCGGTCACGGTGTTCGACCGGGATCCGCGCGCCGGCGGCATGATCCGCACCCAGATTCCGCGCTTCCGGCTGCCCGAGGAGGTCATCGACGAGGAAACCGGCTACGTGCTCGGCCTGGGCGTCGAGTTCCGCGCCGGCCAGCGCATCGAATCGATGAAGGCGCTGCTCGAGCAGGGCTACGACGCCATCTTCGTGGGCAGCGGCGCGCCGCGCGGCCGCGATCTCGACCTGCCCGGACGCCGTGAGGCCGCCGCGCACATCCACGTGGGCATCGAGTGGCTGGCGTCGGTCTCGTTCGGCCACGTCGAGCGGGTCGGGCGGCGCGTGATCGTGCTCGGCGGCGGCAACACCGCCATGGACTGCTGCCGCACCGCCCGCCGGCTGGGCGGGGAGGACGTGAAGGTCATCGTGCGCTCGGGCTTCGACGAGATGAAGGCCTCGCCCTGGGAGAAGGAGGACGCGCAGCACGAAGGCATCCCGATCCTCAACTACCTGGTCCCCAAGGCCTTCCTGCACCAGGCCGGCCGCCTCACCGGCATGCGCTTCGAGAAGGTCGAGGCGAAGTACGACGAGGGCGGCCGGCGCCGGCTGCTGCCCACCGGCGAGCCCGACCAGGACTTCGAATGCGACGAGGTGCTGATCGCGGTCGGGCAGGAAAACGCCTTTCCCTGGATCGAGCGCGACACCGGCATCGCCTTCCACGATTCGGGCCTGCCGGTGGTCGATCCGGTGTCCCTGCAGTCGACGCGCCCCGAGGTGTTCTTCGGCGGCGACGCGGCGCTGGGGCCCAAGAACATCATCTGGGCGGTGGCGCACGGCCACGAGGCGGCGGTCTCGATCGACAAGCTCGTGCACGGCGAGCCGGTACGCGAGCGCCCCGCGCCCGCGGTCACCCTGATCTCGCAGAAGATGGGCATCCACGAGTGGAGCTACGACAACGAGATCACGCGCGACCTGCGCCAGAAGGTTCCGTGGCGCGACGTCAACCAGGCGCTGCGCAACATCCGGGTCGAGGTCGAGCTGGGGTTCGATGCGCGCACGGCCCTGCGCGAGGCACAGCGCTGCCTGAACTGCGACGTGCAGACCGTGTTCACGGCGCAGCAGTGCATCGAATGCGACGCCTGCGTCGACATCTGCCCGACCGACTGCATCACCTTCACCGTGCTGCCGTCCGAGGGCGGCGAGGCCGCGCTGCGCGAGGGGCTGCGCGTGCCGGCCCACGACGCCGCGCAGCCGCTGTACCTGGCCACCGGCCTGAAGACCGGGCGCGCGATGGTCAAGGACGAAGACGTCTGCCTGCACTGCGGCCTGTGCGCCGAGCGCTGCCCGACCGGAGCCTGGGACATGCAGAAGTTCCGCCTCGACATCACCCATGCCGGCCCCGCCTGCCGGCCCAGCGAACGGAAGGCCGCCTGATGAAGCGCATCGAAGCCGTCAACGACTTCGTCGTCAAATTCGCCAACGTCAACGGATCGGGGTCGGCCTCGGCCAACGAGCTGTTCGCCAAGAGCATCCTGCGCATGGGCGTACCGGTGAGCCCGCGCAACATCTTCCCTTCGAACATCCAGGGCCTGCCGACCTGGTACGAGGTGCGCGTCTGCGAGCGCGGCCATCTCGGCCGGCGCGGCGGCGTCGACCTGCTGGTGGCGATGAACCCGCAGACCTGGGAGCGCGACCTGGCCGAGATCGAGCCCGGCGGCTACCTGCTGTACGACAGCACCAGGCCGCTGCAGCCCTCGAAGTTCCGCCCCGACGTCAACGTGATCGGCGTGCCGCTCACCGAGATGTGCAACGCCGCCTACAGCGATCCGCGCGAGCGCCAGCTGCTCAAGAACATCATGTACGTGGGCGTGCTGGCGGCGCTCATCGGCATCGACCCGGCAGTCGTCGCCCAGCTGGTGGGCGAGCAGTACAAGGGCAAGGAGAAGCTGCTCACGCCCAATCTCGACGCCTTCCGCAAGGGCCACCGCTACGCCGAGGAGCACCTCGAGGCTGCGCTCGGCCTGCGCGTGCGGCGCGCAGCGGCGGTCGGCGACCGCATCTTCGTCGACGGCAACTCCGCGGCCGCGCTCGGCTGCGTCTACGGCGGCGCCACGGTGTGCGCGTGGTATCCGATCACCCCGTCCTCGTCGGTGGCCGAAGCGTTCCAGCGCTACTGCTCGAAGCTGCGCGTCGACAAGGACAGCGGCGAGAACCGCTACGCCATCGTGCAGGCGGAAGACGAGCTGGCCTCGATCGGCATGGTGATCGGGGCCGGCTGGAACGGCGCGCGCGCCTTCACCGCCACCTCGGGTCCCGGCGTCTCGCTGATGACCGAGTTCATCGGCCTGGCCTACTTCGCCGAGATCCCGGCGGTCATCATCGACGTGCAGCGCGGCGGCCCGTCGACCGGCATGCCCACCCGCACCCAGCAGGCCGACCTGCTCTCGTGCGCCTACGCCTCGCACGGCGACACCAAGCACGTGCTGCTGTTTCCCGAGGACCCGCACGAGTGCTTCGCCTTCGCCGCGCAGGCGCTCGACCTGGCCGACCGCCTGCAGACCCCGGTGTTCCTGATGAGCGACCTCGACATCGGGATGAACCAGCGACTCGCCGCGCCGTTCGCCTGGGACGACGCGCGCCGCTACGACCGCGGCAAGGTGATGACCGCCGAGATGCTCGAGAGCGGCCGCGAGTTCGGCCGCTACCTCGACGTCGACGGCGACGGCATCCCCTACCGCACCTGGCCGGGCACCCACCCGACGCGCGGCGCCTACTTCACGCGCGGCACCACCAAGGACGGCTGGGCGCGCTACTCCGAGGCCGGCCACGACTACGTCGCCAACGTCCAGCGCCTGCTCAGGAAGTTCGACACCGCGCGCACGCTCGTGCCGGCCGCGATCGAGCGGCGCGCCGCCCAGCCGACGCCGTTCGGCGCCATCCATTTCGGCTCGACCGCGCCGGCGATGGCCGAGGCGAGCGGCGAGCTCGATGCGCGGCACGCCCACGTCGACACCCTGCGCATCCGCGCCTTCCCGTTCGGCGAGGAGGTCGAGCGCTTCATCGCCGGCCACGACACCGTGTTCGTGGTGGAGCAGAACCGCGACGGGCAGCTGCGCACCATGCTCGTCAACGAGCTGGGCGTGGACCCGGCGCGGCTGGTGCCCGTCCTGCACTACGACGGCACGCCGATCACGGCGCGCTTCATCATCGACGAGATCGGCGCGCGCGTCTCGGGGGCCAACGTCCAGCCGATCACGCGCCATAAAGTTGCATGAGGGTTGCATGAGGAACGCCGCATGACCTGGCTCGCCAAGCCCACCCTGCACCACCCTTCCCTGCCCACCAACCGGCTCGGCTACACGCGCCGCGACTACGAAGGGCGCGTCTCCACGCTGTGCGCCGGCTGCGGGCACGACTCGATCTCGGCGGCGATCATCCAGGCCTGCTGGGAGCTCGACGTCGAGCCGCACCGGGTGGCCAAGCTCTCCGGGATCGGCTGCTCGTCGAAGACGCCCGACTACTTCCTCGGCAACTCCCACGGCTTCAACTCGGTGCACGGGCGCATGCCCTCGGTGCTCACCGGAGCCAACCTGGCCAACCGCGAGCTGCTCTACCTCGGCGTCTCGGGCGACGGCGACTCGGCCTCGATCGGCCTGGGCCAGTTCGCCCACGCCATGCGCCGCGGCGTCGACATGACCTACATCGTCGAGAACAACGGCGTGTACGGCCTGACCAAGGGCCAGTTCTCGGCCACCGCCGACCGCGGCTCGAAGTCCAAGCGCGGCGCGGTCAATGCCGACTCGGCGATCGACCTGGTGCTGCTCGCGCTGCAGCTGGGCGCCACCTACGTCGCGCGCAGCTTCTCCGGCGACAAGGCGCAGCTGGTGCCGCTGGTCAAGGGCTCGATCGCGCACCGCGGCGCCGCCTTCATCGACGTGATCAGCCCCTGCGTGGCGTTCAACAACCACGCCGGCAGCACCCGCAGCTACGACTACGTGCGCGCCCACAACGAGGCGGTCAACCGCATCGACTTCATCCCGAAGCGCGGCGAGATCACCGCCGACTACCCGCCCGGCGAAGTGACCGAGGTGACCCAGCACGACGGCTCGGTGCTGCGCCTGCGCAAGCTGGCGCCCGACTTCGATCCCGGCGACCGCATCGCCGCGATGAACTACGTCATGGCGCACCAGGCGCGCGGCGAGATCGTCACCGGGCTGCTGTTCGCCGACCCCGACGCCGGCGACCTGCACCAGCGGCTCGGCACGCCGGCCGGCGCGATGAACCGGCTCGACGAGGCCGCGCTGTGCCCCGGCGCGGCCATGCTCGAGCGCATCAACGCCTCGCTTCGCTGACGCGGCTCATATACGGTTTCGCGTTCGTTTGCAGGACAAGGCGGGGCGCCGCAGACAGTGCTGCAGCACGGCAAGGCGCCCCAACGCAGTCATGCGAACGAACGCAAACCGTCAGGCGACGTCGCGGCGCGTGTGCCCGGTATAGAGCTGGCGCGGGCGGCCGATCTTCTGGTCCGGATCGGCGATCATCTCGCCCCACTGGGCGATCCAGCCGACCGTGCGCGCGAGCGCAAAGATGCAGGTGAACATCTCGGTCGGGATGCCGAGCGCCTTCTGCACGATGCCCGAATAGAAGTCGACGTTCGGGTAGAGCTTGCGCTGCACGAAGTAGTCGTCCTCGAGCGCGATCTTCTCGAGCTTCATCGCCAGCGCGAACAGCGGGTCGCCGTGCAGGCCGAGCTCCTCGAGCACCTCGTGGCAGGTCTCGCGCATCAGCTTGGCGCGCGGATCGTAGTTCTTGTAGACGCGGTGGCCGAACCCCATCAGCTTGACGCCGGAGTGCTTGTCCTTCACCTGGTCGATGAAGAGGCCGATCTTGTCGACGCCGCCCATCTTCTGGATGTCGTTGAGCATCACCAGGCAGGCTTCGTTGGCGCCGCCGTGCGCCGGCCCCCACAGCGTGGCGATGCCGGCGGCGATGCAGGCGAACGGGTTGGCGCCCGAGGAGCCGGCCAGCCGCACGGTCGAGGTCGACGCGTTCTGCTCGTGGTCGGCGTGCAGGATCAGGATGCGATCGAGCGCGCGCACCAGCACCGGGTTGGGCCGGTACTCCTCGCAGGGCGTGGCGAACATCATCCGCATGAAGTTGGCCGCGTACGACAGGTGGTTCTGCGGGTAGATGAACGGCTGGCCGTTGGAGTACTTGTAGGCCATCGCCACCAGCGTGGGCATCTTGGCGATCAGCCGGATCGCGGAGATGAAGCGGTGCTCCGGATCGTTGATGTCGAGCGAGTCGTGATAGAAGGCCGACAGCGCGCCGACCATGCCCACCAGCACCGCCATCGGATGCGCGTCGCGCCGGAAGCCCTGCAGGAAGCGCGTCATCTGCTCGTGGACCATGGTGTGCCGCGTGACGCGCTGGTCGAAGTCGGCGCGCTGCGCGGCATCCGGCAGCTCGCCGTTGAGCAGCAGGTAGCAGGTCTGCAGGTAGTCGCAGCGCTCGGCGATCTGCTCGATCGGGTAGCCGCGGTAGAGCAGCTCGCCCTTGTCGCCGTCGATGTAGGTGATCTTCGACTCGCATGCGGCGGTCGACATGAACCCGGGGTCGAAGGTGAAGCTGCCGGTCTGGGCGTACAGCTTGCGGATGTCGACCACATCGGGCCCGATCGTCCCCTTGTACACCGGAAACTCCACCGCGGGGCTGCCGTCGGAGAAGGAGAGCGTGGCTTTCAGCTGGGCGGTCATTGGACTCTTCCTGGAAGTTGGGCACCCCGCGCAGGCCGCGGGCATTTCATCGTCGACGGATCCCGGCTCAGGCTTCCCGCAGCATCTCGAGCACGCGCTGCGCCTCGGGCGAAGCTGCCTCGCCGGCGAGCTCGCAGCGCCGCAGGATCAGGTCGAGCAGCTCGGTGTCCGGCTGCTCGAGCAGCCGTTCCAGCCCGGCCACGTCGGCATCGCTCAACCCGGCCCCGAAGCGATCGAAGAACCGCTGCATGACCAGGTCGTTCTCGAGCAGGCCGCGCCGCGCGCGCCAGCGCAGGCGGCGTCGCGCCGCCTCGGCCGCGTGCACGGCCGGCGCCCCGGGCGGCTCGCCGCCCGGCTGACGCGCATGCAAGCGCTCTGGCATCGGCCCGCGTTCCTGAGTTCCTAGGATATACCGCGCTCAGACCGAGCGCCGGACCATCAGGTCCTTGATCTTGCCGATCGCGCGCGTCGGATTCAAGCCCTTCGGGCAGACATCGACGCAGTTCAGGATGGAGCGGCAGCGGAACACGCGATACGGGTCCTCGAGGTTGTCCAGGCGCTCGCTGGTGGCCTCGTCGCGGCTGTCGGCGAGGAAGCGGTAGGCCTGCAGCAGCCCGGCCGGTCCGACGAACTTGTCGGGGTTCCACCAGAACGAGGGGCAGGCCGTCGAGCAGCAGGCGCACAGGATGCACTCGTACAGGCCGTCGAGCTCCTCGCGCTCCTCGGGCGATTGCAGCCGCTCCTTCTCGGGCGGAGGGGTGTCGTTGATCAGGTAGGGCTTGATCGAGTGGTACTGCTTGAAGAACTGCGTCATGTCGACGATCAGGTCGCGGATCACCGGCAGCCCGGGCAGCGGCTTGAGCACGATCGGCTGCTTGAGGTCGCGCAGGTTGGTGATGCACGCCAGGCCGTTCTTGCCGTTGATGTTCATCGCGTCGGAGCCGCACACGCCCTCGCGGCAGGAGCGCCGGTACGAAACGGAGTCGTCGACGACGTGCTTGATGCGCATGAGCGCGTCGAGCAGCATCTTGTCGTTGGGCCCGAGCTCCACCTCGAGGTCCTGCATGTACGGACGCGCATCCTTGTCGGGGTCGTAGCGGTAGATCGAGAACTTGACCACGCGCCGCTCCTGCACGGCCGATGCAAGGTGGGTCGGGGATTCAGCCACTGCGCTCATCGTTGCTCCTGCGCCCCTCGGGCGAGCTTCCGGATCCTGATCTCAGAAAGTGCGCGCCTTGGGCGCGAACGTCTCGACGGTCAGCGGTCGGGTGGCGACCGGCTTGTACTCCAGGCGGTTGCCCGCCGAGTACCACAGCGAGTGCTTGAGCCAGTTCACGTCGTCGCGCTCGGGATGGTCACGATGGGCATGGGCGCCGCGGCTCTCCTTGCGGGCATTGGCGGCGACCGCCGTGGCCTTGGCGACCTCGATCAGGTTGTCCAGCTCGAGTGCCTCGACGCGGGCGGTGTTGAACACCTGGGATTTGTCCTTCAGATGCACCCGGCCGACGCGCTCGCCGAGCGCCATGATCTGGTTGACGCCCTCCGCGAGCAGCTCGGTGGTGCGGAATACGCCGCAGTGCGTCTGCATCGAGCGGCGGATGTCGTTGGCGACGTCCTGGGCGTTCTCGCCCGAGCTCGAGCCCTGCAGGCGCGCCAGCCGCGCCAGCGCGGCGTCGCCGGCGTCGCTCGGCAGCGGCTTGTGGCTGCTGCGGTCGAGCCGGGCGTCGACGATGTGGTTGCCGGCGGCGCGCCCGAACACGACCAGGTCGAGCAGCGAGTTGGTGCCGAGCCGGTTGGCGCCGTGCACCGACACGCAGGCGCACTCGCCGATGGCGTACAGGCCGCCGACCACCGTGTTCGGGTTGCCGTCCCTCGGCACCACCACCTGCCCGTGGTAGTTGGCCGGGATGCCGCCCATCTGGTAGTGGATGGTGGGCACCACCGGGATCGGGTCGGTGATCGGATCGACGTTGGCGAACTTGATGGCGATCTCGCGGATCGAGGGCAGCCGCTTCATGATGGTCTCGGCGCCCAGGTGGTCGAGCTTGAGCAGCACGTAGTCGCCGTGCGGGCCCGCGCCGCGGCCTTCCTTGATCTCCTGGTCCATCGAGCGCGAGACGAAGTCGCGCGGGGCGAGGTCCTTCAGCGTGGGCGCGTAGCGCTCCATGAAGCGCTCGCCGTCCTTGTTGAGCAGGATGCCGCCCTCGCCGCGCACGCCCTCGGTGATCAGCACCCCGGCGCCGGCCACGCCGGTGGGGTGGAACTGCCAGAACTCCATGTCCTCGAGCGGGATGCCGGCGCGCGCCGCCATGCCCAGCCCGTCGCCGGTGTTGATGAAGGCGTTGGTCGAGGCCGCGAAGATGCGCCCGGCCCCGCCGGTGGCGAGCACCGTGGTCTTGGCCTCGAGCACCATCACCTCGCCGGTTTCCATGTCGAGCGCCACCACGCCCACGCAGTCGCCGTCGGCGTCGCGCACGATGTCGAGCGCCATCCATTCGACGAAGAACTGGGTGCGCGCGCGCACGTTGCGCTGGTACAGCGTGTGCAGCAGCGCGTGGCCGGTGCGGTCGGCCGCGGCACAGGCGCGCTGCACCGGCTTCTCGCCGAAATTGGCGGTGTGCCCGCCGAACGGGCGCTGGTAGATCGTGCCGTCGGGGTTGCGGTCGAACGGCATGCCGAAGTGCTCGAGCTCGTAGACCACCTTCGGCGCCTCGCGGCACATGAACTCGATCGCGTCCTGGTCGCCGAGGTAGTCCGACCCCTTGACCGTGTCGAACATGTGCCAGTACCAGTTGTCCTCGCTCATGTTGCCCAGCGAGGCGCCGATGCCCCCCTGCGCGGCCACCGTGTGCGAGCGCGTCGGGAATACCTTGGAGAGGACCGCCACGCTGTAGCCCGCCTCGGCGAGCTGCAGCGAGCAGCGCATGCCGGCGCCGCCGGCACCGACGATCACCGCGTCGAACTTGCGACGCGGCAGGTTGTTCGACAGACGGTTCAGCACCTCCGCCATCTCAGACGCTCCAGAGTATGGTCACCGCCCAGCCCAGGTAGCCGAGCAGGAGCACGATCGTGATCACCTGCAGCGCCACGCGCAGGACGATCGGCTTGATGTAATCCATGTAGATGTCGCGCACGCCCACCCACGCGTGCCAGGTGACCGAGACCAGCGCGAGCAGGCTGAGCACCTTCATCCAGCGCGAGGCGAACACGCCGGCCCAGGTGCCGTAGCTCAGCTCGGGCAGCGCGAGCATCCAGCCGAGCAGCACCAGCGTGTAGACCGCCATCACGCAGGCGGTGAAGCGCTGCGCGAGCCAGTCGCGCTTGCCGTAGTGGGCGCCGACGACGATACGCTTGGTGGCCATGATCAGAACGCCCCGAACAGTTTCAGGCCGAGGATCAGCGTCAACGTGAGGCTGAGCGCCAGCACGACGGCGGCCGAGGTGCGCCCGGCGGCCTTGTCGAGCCCGATGTCGAGATCCATGAGAAGGTGGCGCAGGCCGGCGCAGAAGTGGTGCAGGTAGGCCCAGATGAGCGCGAGCAGCACCAGCTTGGCGAACCAGTTCGAGACGATCGCGCGGTAGTGCTCGAAGCTGATCTCGGAGGTGAGGCTCTGCTGGAAGATGTAGAGCACGAACGGCAGGCCGACGAGGAACATCAGCGCGCCGCTGATGCGGTGCAGGATCGACACCAGCGCGGCGAGCGGCATGCGGTAGCGCGCGATCTGGGTGATGTGGATGTTGCGGAACTCCGGCCTGGCTCCGCCTCCCGGACCTCCCACTGCCTTGTTCGCCGCGTCGGCCATCTCCTACCCTCGCTGATCGCAAAACCTGCATATTCTGACGCAATTTTGCGCGTCGCACCAATCACGCTCGCGCGAATGCGGGATTTCTCCGCACGCAAGCGGCGTGCAGGTCGCTCAGCTGAGCGCGTTGAAGTAGTGATACTTGTCGGTCACGCAGTAGCCGCGGCGCAGCTCGACCGGCTGGTCGCCGTAGGTGTAGGAGATGCGCTCGACCAGCAGCAGCGGCGTGCCTTCGGCCGCCTGCAGGGTGCGCGCCCGCGCGCGATCGGCGGCGACCGCCTTGAGCCGCTCGGTGGCGCGGATCATGCGGATGGCGAACTCGGCCTCGAACAGCGCGTACAGCGGCCCGTGCCAGGCGTCGAGCCGCTCGCTGGTGAGCCCGCGAAAGCGCGCCCCGGGCAGCCAGATCTCGTCGAGCACGACCGGCCGCTCGCCGGCCTCGAGCAGGCGCCGGATGGTCACCACCGCCTCGCTCGCGCGCAGCGACAGCGCGCGCGCCACCTCGCTGGGCGCGCGCAGGCGGCGGCATTCCAGCACGCGGCTGGTCATCACCATGCCCGGGGCGCCCTCGCCTTCCTGCGCGGCCTGCGGCGAGGCGGCCGCCGCGCCCTCGGCCTCGTCGGGACGCAGGCGCAGGAAGCGGAACTGGGTGCGCACCTCGCGGTGCGAGGCCACGAAGGTGCCGCGGCCCTGGCGGCGCACCACCAGGTTCTCGGCGGCCAGCTCGTCGATCGCCTTGCGCACCGTACCCTGGCTGACCCGGTAGCGCGCCGCGAGCTCGACCTCGCTCGGGATCGGCTCGCCGGGCTTCCACTCGCCCGACTGCAGGCCGCGCACCAGCAGCGTCCGGATCTGGCGGTACAGCGGGGCGAAGGTGGGGCCGGCGTCGCCGGCGTCCGCCGCGGGTCGGGCAGCCTCGTTCATGCCCGGATTTGAGCACGGGGCGGCCCGTCAAGTCCAGTTTCTTATGTCTTATATAAGATATAGCGCTCGCTTGACGAAGGCCGCGCTGCGCCCTATCATGGCGGGCGTTTCCGGCAACCTTCCCGGAACCTCCTCCCACACCACGCATCCAAGGTCAGCCCCATGTCCAAACCCGTCAAGCGCGTCGCGGTCACCGGCGCGGCCGGCCAGATCGGCTACAGCCTGCTCTTTCGCATTGCCAACGGCGACATGCTCGGCAAGGACCAGCCGATCATCCTGCAGCTGCTCGACATCACCCCCGCGCTGCCCGCCGTCAAGGGCGTGGTGATGGAGCTGGAAGACTGCGCCTTCCCGCTGCTGGCCGGCGTGGTCGTCACCGACGATCCCAAGGTCGCCTTCCGCGACGCCGACTACGCGCTGCTGGTGGGCGCGCGTCCGCGCACCAAGGGCATGGAGCGCAAGGACCTGCTCGAGGCCAACGGCGCCATCTTCACCGTCCAGGGCCGCGCCCTCGACGAAGCCGCCAGCCGCGACTGCCGCATCCTGGTGGTCGGCAACCCGGCCAACACCAACGCCTACATCGCGATGAAATCGGCGCCCGGCCTGCCGAAGAAGAACTTCACCGCCATGCTGCGCCTGGACCACAACCGCGCGCTGTCGCAGATCGCCGCGCGCACCGGCAAGCCGGTCGGAACCATCGAGAAGCTGGCGGTCTGGGGCAACCACAGCCCGACGATGTATCCGGACTACCGCTTCGCCACCATCGGCGGGCAGTCGGTCAAGGCGATGATCGGCGACGAAGCCTGGAACCGCGACGTCTTCATCCCCACGGTGGGCAAGCGCGGGGCGGCGGTCATCGAGGCGCGCGGGCTGTCCTCGGCGGCCTCCGCGGCCAACGCCGCGATCGACCACATGCGCGACTGGGCGCTGGGCACCCAGGGCCGCTGGGTCACCATGGGCATCCCCTCCGACGGCTCCTACGGCATCCCGCAGGACGTGATCTACGGCTTCCCGGTCACCTGCGCGGGCGGCGAGTACACCATGATCAAGGGCCTGGAGATCGACGAGTTCAGCCGCTCCCGCATGGACCTCACGCTCAAGGAGCTGTTCGAGGAGCGCGACGGCGTGCAGCACCTGCTCGGCTGAGCCGCCGCACCCGCAGCCACACCCGGCCCGGCGCGGACGCAGCTCGCCGAGCCGGCGATGCGCGGCGCCGCCGGCCCTCCCTTGTCCGTTTCGCCGCGAGGCCATCATGACGAGCCCTGGACAGAAGTTCCGCGAGGCGCTGGCCGCCGAACGCCCGCTGCAGATTCCCGGCGCGATCAACGCCAACCACGCGCTGCTGGCGCGCCACGCCGGCTTCCGCGCCATCTACATCTCGGGCGGCGGCGTGGCGGCCGGCTCGCTGGGCCTGCCCGATCTCGGCATCACGGGCCTGGAAGACGTGCTCGTCGACGTGCGCCGCATCACCGACGTCTGCGACCTGCCGCTGCTGGTCGACGTCGACACCGGCTTCGGCGCCTCGGCGTTCAACGTGGCGCGCACCACCCGCTCGCTGATCAAGGCCGGCGCGGCGGCGATGCACATCGAGGACCAGGTCGGCGCCAAGCGCTGCGGCCACCGCCCCGGCAAGGAGATCGTCGGCCAGGACGAGATGGTCGACCGGATCAAGGCCGCCGCCGATGCGCGCACCGACGCGCAGTTCTTCATCATGGCGCGCACCGACGCGCTGGCGGTCGAGGGGCTGGAGCGCGCCATCGAGCGCGCGGTCGCCTGCGCCGAGGCCGGCGCCGACGGCATCTTCCCCGAAGCGATGACCGAGCTGTCGATGTACCGGCGCTTCGCCGACGCGGTCAAGGTGCCGGTGCTGGCCAATCTCACCGAGTTCGGGCAGACGCCGCTGTTCACCGTGGACGAGCTTCGCGGCGCCGGCGTGGCGATGGCGCTGTATCCGCTGTCGGCCTTCCGTGCGATGAACAAGGCGGCGCAGAACGTCTACCAGGTGCTGCGCCGCGACGGCACGCAGAAGGCGGCGCTGCCCACCATGCAGACCCGCGAAGAGCTGTACGACGCGATCGGCTACTGGGATTACGAGCACAAGCTCGACGAGCTGTTCGCCCGTTCCAAATGAGAACCCGAAAACCAGGAGACAACCCGTGAACGACAATCCCCAGGCTGTTGCACCGAAGCCGAAGAAATCGGTCGCCCTGTCGGGCGTGACCGCCGGCAACACCGCGCTGTGCTCGGTGGGCCGCACCGGCAACGACCTGCACTACCGCGGCTACGACATCCTCGACATCGCCGATGCCGCCGAGTTCGAGGAGGTGGCGTACCTGCTGGTGCACGGCAAGCTGCCCAACCGCGCCGAGCTGGCCGGCTACAAGGCGAAGCTGCGCGCGCTGCGCGGCCTGCCGGCCGGCGTGAAGGCGGCGCTCGAGCAGCTGCCGGCCTCGGCGCACCCGATGGACGTGATGCGCACCGGCGTGTCGGCGCTCGGCTGCACGCTGCCCGAGAAGGACGACCACAACGCGGCCGGCGCGCGCGACATCGCCGACCGGCTGCTGGCCTCGTTCGGCTCGATGCTGCTCTACTGGTACCACTACAGCACCAACGGCCGGCGCATCGAGGTCGAGACCGACGACGACTCGATCGGCGCGCACTTCCTGCACCTGCTGCACGGGCGCGAGCCGCCGGCGCCGTGGACGCGGGCGATGCACACCTCGCTCATCCTGTACGCCGAGCACGAGTTCAATGCTTCCACCTTCACGGCGCGCGTGATCGCGGGCACCGGCTCCGACATGTACTCGTCGATCGCCGGTGCGATCGGCGCGCTGCGCGGGCCCAAGCACGGCGGCGCCAACGAGGTCGCCTTCGAGATCCAGAAACGCTACGACTCGCCCGACGAGGCCGAGGCCGACATCCGCCGCCGCGTCGAGAACAAGGAGGTCGTGATCGGCTTCGGCCATCCGGTCTACACGGTGTCCGACCCGCGCAACAAGGTGATCAAGGAGGTCGCCCGCAAGCTCTCGGCCGACGCCGGCAACACCCGCATGTTCGACATCGCCGAGCGCCTGGAGAAGGTGATGTGGGACGCGAAGAAGATGTTCCCCAACCTCGACTGGTTCAGCGCGGTGAGCTACCACATGATGGGCGTGCCCACCGCCATGTTCACGCCGCTGTTCGTGATCTCGCGCACCTCGGGCTGGGCCGCGCACGTGATCGAGCAGCGCATCGACAACAAGATCATCCGGCCGAGCGCGAACTACGTGGGTCCCGAGAACCTGAAGTTCGTGCCGCTGGCCGAGCGCAAGTAGGCCGGCGCGCCCCTTTTCATCCATTCATCCATCCACGGAGTCCAGACCACATGGGCGCCCACATCCCGACGAGCCGGCCGAAACCGGACCAGGTCCTGGTCGACATCGTCGACTACGCGCTGACCTACAAGATCAAGAGCAAGGAGGCGCTCGAGACCGCACGCGCCTGCCTGATCGACACGCTGGGCTGCGGCCTGGAGGCCCTGTCCTACCCGGCGTGCACCAAGCTGCTCGGCCCCGTCGTGCCCGGCACCGTGGTGCCCGACGGCGCGAAGGTGCCCGGCACCCAGTTCCAGCTCGACCCGGTGCAGGCCGCGTTCAACATCGGCGCGATGATCCGCTGGCTCGACTTCAACGACACCTGGCTGGCCGCCGAGTGGGGCCACCCGTCGGACAACCTCGGCGGCATCCTCGCCACGGCCGACTGGCTGAGCCGCAGCGCGGTCGCCCGCGGCAAGCCGCCGCTCACCATGCGCCAGGTGCTCGAGGCGATGGTCAAGGCGCACGAGATCCAGGGCGTGATCGCGCTGGAGAACTCGTTCAACCGCGTCGGGCTCGACCACGTGGTGCTGGTCAAGGTGGCCTCCACCGCGGTGTGCGGCGCGCTCATGGGCCTGACGCGCGACGAGCTGATCAACGCAGTCTCGCTCGCCTGGGTGGACGGCCAGTCGCTGCGCACCTACCGGCACGCGCCGAACACCGGCAGCCGCAAGAGCTGGGCCGCGGGCGACGCCACCAGCCGCGCGGTGCGCCTGGCGCTGATCGCGCGCACCGGAGAGATGGGCTATCCGTCGGTGCTCACCGCCAAGACCTGGGGCTTCTACGACGTGCTGTTCAAGGGCAAGGAGTTCACCTTCCAGCGCCCCTACGGCAGCTACGTGATGGAGAACGTGCTGTTCAAGATCTCGTTCCCGGCCGAGTTCCACGCCCAGACCGCGGCCGAATGCGCGATGACGCTGCACGGCGAGCTGAAGAAGGCCGGCCGCAGCGTGGAGGACATCCGCAAGGTGACGATCCGCACCCACGAATCGGCCATCCGCATCATCGACAAGCAGGGGCCGCTGGACAACCCGGCCGACCGCGACCACTGCATCCAGTACATGGTGGCCGTGCCGCTGATCTTCGGCCGCCTCACCGCCGAGGACTACGAGGACAAGGTGGCCGCCGACCCGCGCATCGACGCGCTGCGCGCGAAGATGAGCTGCGTCGAGGACAAGCAGTTCAGCAAGGACTACCTCGACCCGGACAAGCGCTCGATCGCCAACGGCATCACCATCGAGTTCGCCGACGGCAAGAAGCTCAAGGAAGTGGTGGTCGAGTACCCGATCGGCCACCGGCGCCGCCGCAAGGAAGGCATCCCGGTGCTGGTGGAGAAGTTCCGCACCAACCTGGCGCGGCGCTTCCCCGCCAAGCAGCAGCAGCGCATCCTGGACGTCTCGCTCGAGCAGAAGGCGCTCGAGGCGATGCCGGTCAACGAGTACGTCGACCTGTACGTCATCTAGGCGGACGCCGCGGTGAGGCACCTCCCGCCATGGCCGGCGCGCGCCGTCCCGGCGCACGCGCCGCTGCCCGGGCTGTGCCTCGGCATGGCGCTGGCTTGCCTCACCCTGGCCCAGGCCGCGCACGCCGACGACGATTTCCCGCGGCGCCGTCCCGGGCTGTGGGAGGTGCGCTCGGTGGGTGCCGAGTCCTCCGGACTGCCGCCTACCCGCCAGTGCGTCGGCGAGCACGCCGACACCGCCGCGCACCATCTCGATCGCACGGTGGGCGTGCGCGGTTCGTGCACCTTCGGGGCGTTCCGGCGCGCCGGCACGGCCTGGCTGGCCGAGTCGGTGTGCCGCGAGGCGCGCACCGTCGTCACCAGCCGCGCCATCGCCAGCGGCGACTTCGCCGAGGCCTACCGCATCGACACCCTGGTGAGCTACGACCCGCCCCTGGGCGGCGTGCGCCGCGAGGACAAGGATGCCCTCGAGGCGCACTGGCTCGGCCCCTGCGCGCCGGGGCAGAAGCCCGGCGACATCGTCGTGCCCGGCATGGGCACGCTCAACATGAACGACGGCGCGTTCCGCGCCGAACCGTCCCCGCCGCCCGCGGCGCGCGCCCGCCGCGCGCCGGCCGCGCATCGAAACCCCGCACACTGATACGCAGTCATCCCCCGAGAGGCCATCCATGTCACAGAAAGCACTCGATACCCTGAAGGACTTCAGGCTGAAGTCCGGCAAGACCGGCAAGCTTCATTCGCTGCCGGCGCTGGCGCGCAGGATCCCCAACGTTTCGCGGCTGCCGGTGTCGATCCGCATCGTGCTCGAGTCGGTCATGCGCAACGTCGACGGCAGGAAGATCACCCAGGCGCACGTCGAGCAGCTGGCCAACTGGCAGCCCAACGGCAAGCGCGTCGACGAGATCCCCTTCGTGGTCGCGCGCGTCGTGCTGCAGGACTTCACCGGCGTGCCGCTGCTGGCCGACCTCGCCGCCATGCGCGGGGTGGCAGCGCGCATGGGCAGGGATCCCAAGCTCATCGAGCCGCTGGTGCCGGTCGACCTGGTGGTCGACCACTCTGTGATGATCGACCATTTCCGCCGTCCCGACGCCCTCGAGCTGAACATGAAGCTCGAGTTCGAGCGCAACGCCGAGCGCTACCAGTTCATGAAGTGGGGCATGCAGGCGTTCGACACCTTCAAGGTCGTGCCCCCCGGCATCGGCATCGTGCACCAGGTCAACCTCGAGTACCTGGCGCGCGGCGTGCACCAGCGCAACGGCGTGTACTACCCCGACACCCTGGTCGGCACCGACAGCCACACCACGATGATCAACGGCATCGGCGTGGTCGGCTGGGGCGTGGGCGGCATCGAGGCCGAGGCCGGCATGCTCGGCCAGCCGGTGTACTTCCTCACCCCCGACGTGGTCGGCGTGCACCTCAAGGGCCGGCTGCGCGAGGGCTGCACCGCTACCGACCTGGTGCTCACCATCACCGAGATGCTGCGCCGCGAGAAGGTGGTCGGCAAGTTCGTCGAGTTCTTCGGCGAGGGCACGCGCTCGCTGGCCGTGCCCGACCGCGCGACCATCGGCAACATGGCGCCCGAGTACGGCGCCACCATGGGCTTCTTCCCGGTCGACGAGAAAACCATCGACTACTTCGAGGGCACCGGCCGCACGAAGGAAGAGATCGACGCGTTCGAGAGCTACTTCCGCGCCCAGGGCCTGTTCGGCGTCCCGCGGCCCGGCCAGGTCGACTACTCCAAGGTGGTCGAGCTCGACCTGGGCACCGTCGCGCCGTCGCTGGCCGGCCCGAAGCGGCCGCAGGACCGCATCGAGATCGGCAAGGTGAAGTCCACCTTCGCCGACCTGTTCTCCAGGCCGGTGGCCGAGAACGGCTTCAGCAAGAAAGCCGAGGACCTCACGCGCAGCTACCGCACCAAGAGCGGCGTCGACCTGCACAACGGCGACGTGCTGATCGCCGCCATCACCTCGTGCACCAACACGTCCAACCCCGGGGTGCTGCTGGCCGCCGGCCTGCTCGCCAAGAAGGCCGTCAAGCTGGGCATGAAGGTGGCCCCGCACATCAAGACCTCGCTCGCCCCCGGCTCGCGCGTGGTCACCAACTACCTCGAGCGCGCCAAGCTGCTGCCCTACCTGTCCGAGCTGGGCTTCAACGTCGCCGCCTACGGCTGCACCACCTGCATCGGCAACGCCGGCGACCTCACGGCCGAGATCAACGAGGCGATCACCTCCAACGACCTGGTGTGCGCGGCCGTGCTCTCGGGCAACCGCAACTTCGAGGCGCGCATCCACCCCAACCTGCGCGCCAACTTCCTCGCTTCGCCGCCGCTGGTGGTGGCCTACGCCATCGCCGGCAACGTCTCGGTCGACCTGATGACCGAGCCGCTGGGCAAGGACGCCAAGGGACGCGACGTGTACCTCGGAGACATCTGGCCGAGCTCCGAGGAAGTGCACGAGCTGATGAAGTACGCGATGGACGCCAAGACCTTCAAGCGCCTCTACCACGACTTCACGCGCGACCACGCACTGTGGAATGCCGTGCCCTCGGCCGCCGGGCAGGTCTACGACTGGCCGAAGTCGACCTACATCGCCGAGCCGCCGTTCTTCGAGGACTTCGACCTGCAGCCGCCCCGCTTCGACGGCGCGATCCGCGGCGCGCGCGCCCTCGGCCTGTTCGGCGACTCGATCACCACCGACCACATCTCGCCCGCGGGCTCGATCAAGGAGGCGTCGCCGGCCGGCCAGTACCTGGTCGGCCACCAGGTGACGCGCGCCGACTTCAACTCCTACGGGGCGCGCCGCGGCAACCACGAGGTGATGATGCGCGGCACCTTCGCCAACGTGCGCATCAAGAACCTGATGATCCCGGCGCGCGCCGACGGCACGCGCGAGGAGGGCGGCGTCACGCTGCACCAGCCCTCGGGCGAGAAGATGTCGATCTACGACGCGGCCATGCGCTACATCGGCGAAGGCACGCCCACGGTGGTGCTCGGCGGCGAGGAGTACGGCACCGGCTCGTCGCGCGACTGGGCGGCCAAGGGCACCCAGCTGCTCGGCGTGAAGGCGGTGGTGGCGCGCAGCTTCGAGCGCATCCACCGCTCCAACCTGGTCGGCATGGGCGTGCTGCCGCTGCAGTTCAAGGCCGGCGAAAGCTGGGAGACGCACGGCATTCGCGGCGACGAGCGCTTCGACATCGAGGTGCCGGCCAGGCTCGAGCCGCAGCAGGAGATCGGCATGACCATCCATCGCGCCGACGGCACGACCAAGCGCGTCGCCCTGCTCTCGCGCATCGACACGCCGATCGAGGTCGACTACTTCCTGCACGGCGGCATCCTGCCCTACGTGCTGCGCGAGCTGCTCGCGGCCTGAACGTCCGGCGACCGGCCGCCGCGCGGGCTTCCCCGCGGCGGCCGGTTGTCGGGCCGGCGGACGGAGGGGCGGCGGGGTGGATTACACTTGGCCCCGAAGCCAATCGACCGTCCCGTGCTCCAGTCCGAAATCACTTCGCCGGCCCAACCCGGCGACCGCATCCGCCTGCCGGTCTTTCCCAGGCTGCTGCTGTCGGCCGGGGTGGCGTTCGTGCTGTGCCTGCTGGCGAAGCTGATCTCCGCCGATGCCTCCGGGCTGCTGCTCATCTGGCCGTGCGCCGGCGTCGCCTTCGCCTTCGCCTGGCGCTACGGCCTGCGCTGGGTGGTGCCGCCGGCCGCCGGCGGCGCGCTGTGGGCGTGGCTCGAGTTCGATACGCCCGGTGCCACCGCCGGCGTGTTCGTCGCCAGCGCGGTCGGCCCCGCGGCCGCGGTGGCGCTGCTGCACCGCCTCAACGACTGGAAGCCCGCCGACTACCGGCTCGAGGCCGCCGTCCGCCTGGTCGGCGCCGTCGTGCTGCTGGCAGCGCCGATCGACGCGCTGCTCGCCACCATCGGCCTGCAGCTGAACGGGCTCGTCGCCGACGTGCACCCGGCCCACCAGTTCATGGTGTGGTGGCTCATCGACGCGCTCGGCATCCTGCTCATCGCCCCCGCCCTGCTCGCCTGGGCGGGCGACGCCGTGCCGGCGCCGACCGGCGCCGGCACGGGCCGCCCGCAGCCGCCGCTGCTCGATGCGCCGGCGTTCCTGCTGACGCTGCTGGTGGTGGGCACCAGCCTGATGGTCTCGACCTTCGGCCACCCGAGCTACGCGTACGCGCTGATGTTCCTGTACTTCCCCATCGTCGCCTGGACCGCGATCCGCATGAGCGAGCGCGCCACCGCGCTGTCGCTGGTGGTGACCACCGTCCCGCTGCTGGTGGCGCGCGCCCACCAGGTCGGCCAGGCGCACGACGACTTCTTCCGCGCGCTCGAGGCCTCGGTGCTCGCCTTCTCGGCCATCATCGTCGCCTTCATGCTGCAGGCCATCGCCGCCGACCGGCGCCTGGCGCTGGCGCGCGTGGCGCAGCAGGCGCGCCAGGACATGTCGACCGGGCTGCTCAACGATCGCGGGCTGATCGCCGAGATCGGCGAACGGCTCGCCCTGCCCACCCGCCCCCACTACGGGCTGATCGGCATGCACCTGTCTAACTTCGACACGCTCAACGACCTGTGCGGCACCATGCAGGCGCTGCAGCTCGAGCAGAGCGCCGCCCAGATGCTCATGGCGCAGCCCGGGGCGCAGGCCGCGGCGCGGCTGTCGGCCGGGCGCTTCGCCCTGCTCATCGAGGCGGAATCGGTGGCGCAGGTGCGCGCGGTGGCCCGGGAGATCTACTCCCAGCTCAACGGACAGCTGTTCAAGACCGAGCACGGCAGCGTGCGCCTGCAGCTGTGCGTCGGCGGCCTGCTGATCGACCAGCACGCCCTGATCAACAGCGAAGACTGCCTGATGTCGCTCTCCGACGCGATGACCATCGCCGCCAGCGTGCGCGATCCGCAGCTCTTCGTCGAGCCGCTGTCGCAGACCATGATCGACGCGCGGCGCGCGCACCAGGGCAAGATCGAGCACATCCGCGAGGCCATCCGCGAGAAGCGCTTCGAGCTGCACGCCCAGCCCATGATCGACCCCGACGCGCCGCCCGGCATGCTCTCGTACGAGGTTCTGATCCGCCTGCTCGATCGCGACGGCGGCCTCATCCGGCCGCCCGAGTTCCTGTCGCTGGCGGTCCAGGCCCAGATGACGCCGATGATGGACCGCGGCGTCATCCGCTGGATCTTCTCCTGGCTGGCCGAGCACCCCGACGCGCTGGCGCGCACGTGGAAGTGCTCGATCAACCTCTCGGGCCTGACCATGAGCGACGGCACCATCGCCGGCTTCATCCGCGAGCAGCGCGCGCTGTACGACATCCCCGCCGAGAAGATCGTATTCGAGATCACCGAGAGCGAGGCGATCCGCAACCCGGGCGCCGCCTCGCGCCTGGTCGACGACCTCAAGGCCGAGGGCTTCGGCATCGCGCTGGACGATTTCGGCACCGGGCTGGCCACCTTCGAGTACCTCAAGCGCTTCCCGCTCGACTACCTCAAGATCGACGGCTCGTTCATCCGCAACCTGGTCAGCAACCCGATCGACGAGGAGATCGTGCTCTCCACGGTGCGCGTGGCGCGCCGGCTGAACATCCGCACCGTGGCCGAGCACGTGCACAACCAGTTCACGCTCGATCGCCTCACCGAGATCGGCATCGACCACGTCCAGGGCGACCTGATCGGCGCCGCCGCGCCGATCGCGCAGCTGTTCGCCGAGCCGCCGGTGCGCGCCACCCGCGCGCCGCTCTGAGCGCAGGCATCCCCTCCCGATGAGGGCCGTCCCCGCCCTCGCCGTGTTCGGCGGCGCCGGCCTCGGCGCCCTGCTGCGCTGGGGCTTCGGCGCCTGGCTCGATCCGGTCTACCCCGCCATCCCCCTGGGCACGCTCGCAGCCAACCTGCTCGGCGGGCTGCTGGCAGGCGCCGCCGTCTCGTTCTTCACCCGCCATGCCGCCCTGGCCCCCGAATGGCGGCTGCTGGTCGTCACCGGCTTCCTGGGCGGGCTGACCACCTTCTCCACCTTCTCGGCCGAGGTCGTGGACCTGATCGGCCGCCACGAGCACGCCCTGGCCCTGGCCGCGGCGGGTGCGCACCTGGCCGGCTCGCTCGTCCTCACGGCCGCCGGCATCGTGGTAGGCAATGCGCTGCTCGCGAGGCCGCAAAGCGGCGAGGCTGCGAAGCCGCGAGGTCGTGAAATCGTGAAATCGTGAGGTCGTGAGGTCGTGAGGTCGTGAAGCCATGCGGCCGCGGCGCGAGCGGCGCCGCCCGCGACTCAGGGCCTGCGCGCATCCCCGGGGCGCAGGCCGGAGGTCTTCCCCGGCTTTCCGGATGCCGGCGTGACGGCCGCGCCGCCGCTCTCCCCGGCCAGCGTCTCGATGATGGGGCAGTCGGGACGGTCATCGCCGCGACAGCAGTCGACCAGGTGCTCCAGAGTGGCCTTCATCGCCTGGAGCTCCCGCAGCTTCCCGTCCAGCTCCCGGATGTGCGCCTGCGCCAGTGCCTTGACCTGCCGGCTCGGGCGCCTGCGGTCCTGCCACAACCCCAGCAGCTCGCGGATCTGCGCGATGGAGAAGCCGAGATCGCGCGACTGGCGGATGAACCGCAGCGTGCCGACCTCCCGCTCGCCGTACTGCCGGTAGCCGGCATCGGAGCGGGCGGCCTCGGGAAAAAGCCCCACGCTCTCGTAGTGGCGGATCATCTTCGCCGAGACGCCCGAAACCCTGGCGGCCTCGCCGATGTTCATGACTGCACTCATACCCGCCTCCCCGGCTTGACCTTCCCACAGTGTCAAGCCGGATATTGGGCAGGTTTCCGGAACGCCGTCAAACCCACCTGCCGTACACCCGTTTTTCGGAGCAAGCCATGATCGATTTCGAAGTCAAGGACATGACCTGCGGCCACTGCGTGGGCGCCATCACCAAGGCGCTGCAGGCCGCGGACAAGGATGCCAGGGTCGAGATCGACCTCGGCAGGCACCTGGTGCGCATCCAGCCCGGCACGGCCGACGCCGAGGCGCTCGCCGGCGCGATCAGGGAAGCCGGCTACACGCCCGTCGCCGTGCAGGCAGCGGCGAGCGCCGGCGCGGCGAGCGGGCGCAGCGGCGGTTGCTGCTCCTGAGCGTCGAACGCCGCATGCATCGGCGGCAAAGGCACCACCCGGCGTGCGCAAACGAGCCGGGCCGGGGTGGTGTGCCGGGTATGATTCCCGAACGCGACGGGAGGCATCCGATGCAACAGCGCCTCGACTACAAGCTCGCCTCACCCGAGGCATTCAAGGCCATGCTCCATGTCGAGCACCGGATCCACGAGAGCGGCCTGGAAGAATCGCTGCTGGAGCTGGTCAAGTCCCGCGCCTCGCAGCTCAATGGCTGCGCCTGGTGCCTGGACATGCACACCAAGGACGCACGCGCACGGGGCGAAACCGAACAGCGCCTGTACCTGCTCCCGGTCTGGCGCGAGGCGCGGTGCTACAGCGAGCGCGAACGCGCAGCGCTGGCCTGGACCGAAGCGGCACGCAGATCGCCGCCACGCACGACGTGCCCGACGCGGTGTACGCCGAAGTGCGCGCGCATTTCGACGAGAAGGCGCTGGTCGACCTGACCCTGGCGATCATCGCGATCAACGGCTGGAACCGGATGAACGTCGCCTTCCGCACCGAGGTCGGCAACTACGTCAGCCCGCACGCGAAGGCGCGCTGAAACGCCCGCGGCTCACGCCGGACTGCCTGGATCCCGGGCGCCGGGTCGGGCGCTGGCCAGCTGGCGATTCGCCCTACCGCTTCTTCGATCGCTGCCAATCCGCCTGGCTCGCTGCCATCAGCGCCGCCCAGTCGTCGGGCGGGTTGCCGCGTCCGAGCATCTTTTCGAACACCGCATAGGGATCGGACCTGCTGCCTGCCGACCGCAGCGTCTGCTCGTCGTTGACCCAGGCGAACACGATCGCTCTGGCCTTGGAGTCGTAGCGGAAGAACAAGCGGAATCGCCGCCCGATCTTCGCGCGCCGCCAGTGGCGGTACGTAGGCCCCAAGGTATTGCCCTGACGATATTCGTCGCGCGAGGGATCGTTCGGCACGACGTCCATGATCAGCTGGCTCAACGCCCGGAACAGCTTGACGTTAGCGTTGTCCTCGTACCCTTGCGGGTCGTTTCGTTCGGCCCGCTCCAAGGCCGCCTGCAGCTTGCGCAGCTGCTCGATCAAGCCCTCGTGGAACAGCAGCGTCCAGCCGTGCCGCTGCATCAGATCGTCACTTCGCCGTCGATGTCCTCATCCAGATTCACATGGCCGGCATTCGCCAGTATCGCCTGGGCAAGATCCTCGGGCAGGGACCGGACATGCCGGCCGGCACGGATGTCCGCTTCCAGCAGGCCCAGGAAGGCACCGATGGCCGGATCCTCGTGTTCGGCCTCGGCGCGGGTCACGACGACTTCGCCGCCCCGCAGATCGAACGCCACCTTGCTGCCGGTATCCACGCCCAGCGCCTGCCGGATGGACTTGGGCAAGGTGATCTGACCTTTGGAGGTCAGCGTCGCGACTTCGTGGATTTCGGGCATGGCAGTTCTCTCCAAATACCGGAAGTCGTATCGTAAGGAAATATCCTTTCGTCATCAAGTCGGGTGCGCACCGGGTTGCCGCCGAGTAGAACGAGCCTTCGGCCCTTTTTCGTCACCCCCGACCGAAAAAGAAAAACGGGTTGGCTCCTCGTGAGAGCCAACCCGTTGATTTCATTGGTCGGGGCGGCGGGATTCGAACTCGCGACCCCTTGCACCCCATGCAAGTGCGCTACCAGGCTGCGCTACGCCCCGAAGCCGCGAAGTATAGCAGCTCGCACCGGCGGCCCGGCGCTCCTCAGCTGAGCAGCTCGAGCGCCCGGCGCAGGTCTTCGCGCACGGCGTCGAGATCGACGCCGCCCGCCACCGGCACGTCGGCGGCGGCTCCGGGGGCGGTCTCGGCAGCGGCCTCGGCCTCGCGTGCCTTGCCGTTGTGGGCGCTCTCGCCGAGCCGGTTGCGCGCGCCGCTGATGGTGAAGCCCTGCTCGTAGAGCAGGTCGCGGATGCGGCGCACCAGCAGCACTTCGTGGTGCTGGTAGTAGCGGCGGTTGCCGCGGCGCTTCATCGGCCTCAGCTGGGTGAATTCCTGCTCCCAGTAGCGCAGGACGTGCGGCTTGACGCCGCACAGCTCGCTGACTTCGCCGATGGTGAAGTATCGCTTGGCGGGGATCGGGGGCAGCGGCGCCTTCTGTTCGGACTTGTTCTGCATGGCGTGGGGAGCGACCGTCGACGTGCCGTGCGGCGCGTCAGTTGCCCGGCTCCTCGATCTGCGCCTTCAGCTTCTGGCTGGCGTGAAAGGTGACCACGCGCCGGGCGGAGATCGGGATCTCCTCGCCGGTCTTCGGGTTGCGTCCCGGCCGCTGGGGCTTGTCGCGCAGCTGGAAGTTGCCGAAACCCGAGAGCTTGACGCTCTCGCCGCGCTCGAGCGCATCGCGGATCTCGTCGAAGAAGGTCTCGACCATGTCCTTCGCTTCGCGCTTGTTCAGGCCGACGCGCTCGAACAGCATCTCGGCGAGCTCCGCCTTGGTGAGGGTCAGGGGCTCGCTGCCGTTCACCGCGCCGTCGGCCGGCGGCAGGGGCGACTCGGAAGCCCTGGCGGGGATCTGCGCTTCGCCGGAGGGATCATGCAGATGGTCCGGGACCGTATGGCCAAACTGGATCATCGTATCCGCCACTCGTATCGAATCTGCCTGCACGGATCGTTGTAATTTCAGCCGCCCGGAGCTCGATTCAACTCGCTCCTAGCGCAGCCGGGCCCCGATGGTGCGTGCCAGACGACCCACGATTGCCTCGACCGCCTCGGCCGCTTCCGCCTCGCTCAGCGTGCGTCGAGTATCTTGCATCCACAACCGGAAGGCAAGGCTTTTTTCCTTATTTTCCAATCCCTTACCGCGATATTCGTCGAACAGCTCGACGTTCTTGACGACCCCCGCGGCGGGCTCGGCAGCCACCGCCGCGGCGATCTCGGCGAGCACCTGCGCCGCGGGCCGCTCGTGGGCGACGACCAGGGCCAGGTCGCGGATCACCGGCGGGAACTTCGAGATTTCGCGGTAGGCCGCGACCGCCCGCTCCAGCAGCGACGCGAGGTCGACTTCGGCCAGGATGGGCGGCTGCGGCAGCTCCAGCGCCTGTTGCACGGCGGGATGCAGCTCGCCGATCCAGCCGGCCGGGACCCCGCCGAGCAGGATGCGGGCGCTGCGGCCCGGGTGCAGGGCCGGATGCGAGGCGGGCTCGACCGCCAGCGGCGCGCCGGCGAGCGTCTCGAGATCGCGCTTGACGTCGAAGAAGTCGACGCGCCGCGCCGCCGCGCCCCATTGCTCGTCCAGCTGCGTGCCGTAGGCGAGCAGGCCGAGCCGCTGCGGCTGCGCCACGCCGTGCACCTGCTGGGGCCCGGCCTGCACCGAGGCATCGGCCAGGAACACCCGCCCGACCTCGAACAGGCGCACGCGCGCGGCCTTGCGGTTGAGGTTGGCGCGCAGGGTCTCGATCATGCCGCCCCACAGGGTGGTGCGCATCACGTCCATCTGGGCGGCGATCGGGTTGAGCAGGCGGATCGGCTCGCGCTCGCCGAGCCGCCGCTCGAGCGCGCCCTCGACGAAGCTGTAGTGGATGGCCTCCTGGTAGTCGCGCGCGGCCACCCGCGCCTTGAGCGCGGCCACGCTGCGCCGCCCTTCGGGCACCGGACGCATGGCGGCGCGCGTCCGCGGCGGGCGCAGCGGCAGGCGCTCGTAGCCCCAGATGCGCGCCACTTCCTCGATCAGGTCTTCCTCGATCTGCAGGTCGAAGCGGTACGAGGGCGGCGTGACGGCGTAGCCGCCCTCGCAGGGCTGCGCGGGCAGGCGCAGCCGCTCGAAGATCGCGGCGATCTCGGCGTCGGGGATCTCGACCCCGATCACCTTGCGCGCGCGCGCCGTGCGCAGGCGTACCGGCTCGCGCGCCGGCAGGCCGGTGACCGTGTCGTCGAGGGGGCCGGCCTGCCCGCCGCACACCTCGAGGATGAGGCGGGTGAGGTATTCCAGGTGCCGGGCCGTGGTGTGCCCGTCGACGCCGCGCTCGAAACGCGCGCCGGCGTCGGTGGCGAAGTTGTAGCGCCGCGAGCGCCCGGCGACGGCCGCCGGCCACCAGAAGGCCGCTTCCACGTAGACGTTGCGCGTGGCCCCGCTCACCGCGGTGCGCTCGCCGCCCATGATGCCGGCCAGGCTCTCGACCCGGTGCGCGTCGGCGATGATGCCGACGTCGGGCGCCAGCTCCACCGTCTGGCCGTTGAGCAGGGCCAGCCGCTCGCCCTGGCGCGCCCAACGCACGTGCAGCCCGCCCTCGATGCGGTCGAGGTCGAAGACGTGGGTCGGACGCCCGAACTCGAGCATGACGTAGTTCGAGATGTCGACCAGGGCCGAGATGCTGCGCTGGCCGGCGCGCTCGAGCCGCCGCTTCATCCACTCGGGCGTGGGCGCGTCCGGATCGACGCCGCGGATCACCCGGCCCGAGAAGCGTCCGCACAGGTCGGGCGCCTCGACCGTGACCGGCAGGCGGTCGTCGATGCTCACCGGCGCCGCCTCGAAGACCGGCTCGTGCAGGGGCGCGCCGCTCACCGCGGCCAGCTCGCGCGCCACCCCGAACACGCTCATGCAGTGGGCCAGGTTCGGGGTGAGCTTGAACGTGAACACCGTCTCGTCGAGCTCGAGCACGGCGCGCAGGTCGCCCCCCAGGGGCGTGTCCTCGGCCAGCACCATGAGACCGCTGTGGTCCTCCGAGAGGCCGAGCTCGCGCGCCGAGCACAGCATGCCCTGGCTCTCCACCCCGCGCATCTTCACCGGCCTGATCGCCAGGCCACCCGGCAGCACCGCTCCGGGCAGCGCGCACGGCACCTTCATGCCGGCCGCGACGTTGGGCGCGCCGCAGACGATGCGCCGCCGCCCGGCCGCGCCGACGTCGACCTCGCACACCGACAGCTTGTCGGCATCCGGATGGCGCGCGACCTCCAGCACCTGGGCCACCACGACGCCGTGGAAGGGCGGCGCCGCGGCGCCCGCCTCCTCGACCTCGAGGCCGGCCATGGTCAGCCGGTCGGCGATCTGCTCGCTGGTCCACTCGGGCGACGCGAAGCGCCTGAGCCAGCTCTCGGGAACACGCATGGCCGGCTCCGCCCTATCGGTTGAACTGCTGCAGGAAGCGCAGGTCGTTTTCGTAGAACATGCGCAAGTCGCCGATGCCGTAGCGCAGCATCGCCAGGCGCTCGATGCCCGAGCCGAAGGCGAAGCCGATGTAGCGCTCGGGGTCGAGCCCGAAGTTGCGCACCACGTTCGGATGCACCTGGCCGGAGCCGCTCACCTCGAGCCAGCGTCCGGCCAGCGGCCCGTCGGCGAAGCGCATGTCGATCTCGGCCGAGGGCTCGGTGAACGGGAAATACGACGGGCGGAAGCGCACGTCGAGGTCGTCGCGCTCGAAGAAGCGGCGCAGGAAATCGGCGTACACGCTCTTGAGGTCGGCGAAGCTCACGTCCTCGTCGATCCACAGCCCTTCGAACTGGTGGAACATCGGCGAGTGCGTGGCGTCGGAGTCGACGCGGTAGGTCTTGCCGGGCGCGATCACCTTGATCGGCGGCGTGTGGGCGCGCGCGTAGCGCACCTGCACCGGGCTGGTATGGGTGCGCAGCAGCAGGCCGCCGCCCTTGCCGTCGGGCGCGTCGACGTAGAAGGTGTCGTGCATCGAGCGCGCCGGGTGGTTCTCCGGCGTGTTCAGCGCGGTGAAGTTGAAGAAGTCTTCCTCGATCTCGGGCCCGTCGGCCACGTCGAAGCCGATCGAGTGGAAGATGGCCTCGATGCGCTCGATGGTCAGCGTGATCGGGTGCAGGCCGCCCGCCCCCGGCCCGCGGCCCGGCAGGGTGACGTCGATCGCCTCCTGCGCCAGCCGCGCGTCGAGATCGGCGCGCGCCAGTGCCGCCTCGCGCTCGCGCAGCGCCTGCTCGATCGCCTGCTTGGCCTCGTTGAGCTCGCGCCCGAAGCGGGCGCGCTCGGCCGGCGCCAGTGCGCCGAGCTTCTTCATCTCGGCGGTGAGCTCCCCTTCCTTGCCCAGCGCGCGCGCCTTGGCGTTGGCCAGCTCGGGCGCGCTGCGCGCGGCGCCGATCTCGGCCGACAGGCGCTGCACCATCGCGGCGAAACGGGGGGCAGCCGCGGAGGGTGCGGCCCCGGCGCCGGCCGGTGCTGGCGGGGAAGGGTCGGATGGGTTCGGCATGGCTGCTCCAGGAATCCGGCAGGCAGGCCCCGCACGGAGCCGCCGGGCCCCGTGGCGTCGCCGCCGCGCACGGCGCGCGCCCCGGAGGGGGCGCGCGCCGCATCGCTCGTTCTCAGGCGGCGCGGGCGCTGCCGAGCGTGGCCTTGACCTGCGCGACGATGGCCGCGAAGGCCGGCTTGTCGGTGACCGCGAGATCGGCCAGCACCTTGCGGTCGAGGCCGATGGCCGCGCGGTTCAGGCCGTTGATGAACACGCTGTAGGAGATGCCGTGCTCGCGCGCGGCCGCGTTGATGCGGGCGATCCACAGCGCGCGGAACACGCGCTTCTTGGTGCGCCGGTCGCGATAGGCGTACTGCCCGGCCCGCATCACCGCCTGCTTGGCGATGCGGTAGACGTTGCCGCGCCGGCCGCGATAGCCGCGCGCTGCGGCGATGACTTTCTTGTGGCGCGCGCGCGCCGTGACTCCGCGTTTGACTCGAGGCATGGCGCTCTCCCTATGCGTACGGCAGCATGGCCTTGACGGCGGCGACGTTCGTGTCGTGCACGTTCATCGTGCCGCGCAGCTGGCGCTTGTTCTTGGTGGTTTTCTTGGTGAGGATGTGGCGCTTGTACGCCTGAGCCCGCTTCACGCTGCCGGAGGCGCGGACGCGGAAGCGCTTCGCAGCGCCTTTCTTCGTCTTCATCTTGGGCATGACGACCCCTTGCTTCTCTCTTCTAATGCCGCGCCAGGTGTCCGGCGACCGCCGGAACTTCGAGGACCCGCTCGGCTTGTGGCGCCCGCAGGCGCCGGTTCCTACTTCTTCTTCCTCGGTGCGATCACCATCACCATCTGGCGGCCCTCGAGGCGCGGCATCTGCTCGACCACGGCCAGGTCGTCGAGGTCGGTGCGCACCCGCTCGAGCAGCCGCACGCCGAACTCCTGGTGCGCCATCTCGCGGCCGCGAAAACGCAGCGTGACCTTTGCCTTGTCGCCTTCTTCGAGGAAGCGCCGCAGGTTGCGCAGCTTGACCGCGTAATCGCCCTCGTCGGTGGCCGGCCGGAACTTGACTTCCTTGACCTGGATGATCTTCTGCTTGAGCCGGGCCTCGTGCTGGCGCTTCTGCTCCTGGTACTTGAACTTGCCGTAGTCCATCAGGCGGCAGACCGGAGGACGGGCCTGCGGCGCGATCTCGACCAGATCGACCTCGGCTTCCTCGGCCATGCGGATGGCCTCTCTCAGGCTGACGATTCCGAGCGGCTCGTTCTCGATGCCGACCAGTCGCAATTCGGGGACGTTGATCTCACCGTTGATGCGATGCGCACGTTCAGTAGCGATGCTGCGTTCTCCTTCCGATCATGAACAACAACGGCCGCACGGCGCGATCGGACCGCCGCCCGGCGCGCGCATCGAGCGCGAGACGCCGAGACTGCCGATCACAACGGATTCGCCCGCTTGAGCGCGACGTCTTCGGACAGCCGCGCCGCGAACGCCCCGACGTCGAGGACGCCCACTTCGACGCCCCCGCGCGCGCGCACGGCCACCTTGCCAGCCTGCTTCTCCTTGTCGCCGACGACCAGGATGTAGGGAACCCTCTGCAGGCTGTTGTCGCGGATTTTATAGTTGATCTTTTCGTTCCGCAAATCGGCCTGTACCCTAAATCCTTGTTTTCTCAGCGTTTCCGCAACGGAAGCAGCGTACTCGGCCTGGGCGTCGGTGATGTTGGCGATCACCGCCTGCACCGGCGCCAGCCACATCGGCATGGCTCCGGCATGGTGCTCGATGAGGATGCCGATGAAGCGCTCGAGCGAGCCCACGATGGCCCGGTGCAGCATCACGGGCACGCGCCGCGTGTTGTCCTCGGCCACGTACTCGGCGCCGAGGCTGGCGGCCATGTTGAAGTCGAGCTGGATGGTGCCGCACTGCCACTCGCGCCCGAGCGCGTCCTTCAGCGTGTACTCGATCTTCGGGCCGTAGAAGGCGCCCTCGCCCGGCGAGATGCCGAACTCGCAGCCGGCGCGGCGCATGCTTTCCATGATCGCCGCCTCGGCCTTGTCCCACAGCGCGTCGGACCCGACCCGGTTGTCGGGGCGCGTGGCGACCCGGTAGAGGATGCTCTCGAAGCCGAAATCGCGGTACACCGCCTGCAGCTGCGCCGTGAAGGCGACGCACTCGTCGAGGATCTGGTCCTCGGTGCAGAAGATGTGGCCGTCGTCCTGGGTGAAGCCGCGCACGCGCATGATGCCGTGCAGCGCCCCCGAGGGCTCGTTGCGGTGGCACTGGCCGAACTCGCCGTAGCGCAGCGGCAGGTCGCGATAGGAGCGCAGTGCCGAGTTGTAGATCTGCAGGTGGCCCGGGCAGTTCATCGGCTTGATCGCGTACGAACGGTTCTCCGACTCGGTGGTGAACATGTTCTCGCGGTAGTTCTGCCAGTGGCCGGTGCGCTCCCACAGGCTGCGGTCGAGGATCTGCGGTGCCCTCACCTCCTGGTAGCCGCAGTCCTGGTAGACGCGGCGCATGTACTGCTCGATCTGCTGCCAGATCACCCAGCCCTTCGGATGCCAGAACACCAGCCCCGGTGCCTCTTCCTGCATGTGGAAGAGGTCGAGCTCGCGACCGAGCCTGCGATGGTCGCGCTTCTCGGCCTCCTCGAGCCGATGCAGGTAGGCGTCCTGCTCCTCGCGTGTGGCCCAGGCGGTGCCGTAGATGCGCTGGAGCATCTCGTTGCGCACGTCGCCGCGCCAGTAGGCGCCGGCCAGCTTCATCAGCTTGAATACCTTCAGGCGCCCGGTGGAGGGCACGTGCGGGCCGCGGCACAGGTCGACGAAGCCGCCCTCGCGGTACAGCGTGATCGGCTCGCCGGACGGGATGGAGGCGATGATCTCGGCCTTGTACTTCTCGCCGATGGAGTGGAAGAACTTCACCGCCTCGTCGCGGTCCCACAGCTCGCGCACCACCGGCTCGTCCTTGCGCGTGAGCTCGACCATCTTCGCCTCGATGGCGGCGAGGTCCTCGGGCGTGAACGGGCGCTTGTAGGAGAAGTCGTAGTAGAAGCCGTCGGCGATGACCGGCCCGATGGTGACCTGCGCATCCGGATAGAGCGACTTCACCGCGTAGGCCAGCAGGTGCGCGGTGGAGTGGCGGACGATCTCCAGGCCCTCGGGGTCGCGCGGCGTGACGATGGCCACCGCGGCGTCCGACTCGATGCGATGCGAGGTGTCGACCAGGCGGCCGTCGACCTTGCCGGCCACGGCCGCCCGCGCCAGCCCGGCGCCGATCGAGGCCGCCACCTCGGCCACCGTGACCGGCGCCTCGAAGCGGCGTTGCGAACCATCGGGTAGCGTGATCGAAACCATCTCGGAATCTGCGGCTGCGCCCGGCCCGGTGCCCAAACGAAAAGTGCGGCCATGCCGCACTTGCTGCCGACCCGCCCCTGTCGGCCGGAGAACCGCCTGCCGCGCGCCCTGCGCCCTGCCTAGTGTCGTGGTAGGCGCGATTGGACTCGAACCAACGACCCCCACCATGTCAAGGTGGTGCTCTAACCAGCTGAGCTACGCGCCTAAAAACGGAAATTATACAGCACCGCGGCGCCGCTCCGAGAGCGCCACGCGCGAAAGCCACAGCACGGGCAGCGTGCCCACCAGGACGATGAGCAGCGCCGGCAGCGCCGCCTCGGCGAGCCGCTCGTCGGAGGCGAACTGGTAGGTCACCACCGCCAGGGTATCGAAGTCGAACGGCCGCAGCACCAGCGTCGCCGGCAGCTCCTTCAGGCATTCGATGGCCACCAGCAGCGCGGTGGCCCCCACGCTGCGGCGCATGAGCGGCCAGTGCACCTCGCGCAGCACCTCGAGCGGGCGCCGCCCGAGGCTGCGGGCGCTGTGGTCCATCGAGGGGCTGATGCGCGCAAGCGCCGATTCGATGCCCTGGAAGGCGACCGGGAAGAAGCGCACGGCGTAGGCATAGACGATCGCCGCCACGCTGCCCCCGGCCAGCAGCGCGGGCACGCCCAGCCATCCGGTGAGCGGCGCCAGGAGGCGATCGAACCACCCCGAGAGCACCAGCAGCCCCACCCCGAGCACCACGCCGGGCAGCGCATAGCCGGTGTTGGTCAGCATCAGCGCGCCGCGCAGCACCGGCGAGGCGGCCACGCGGGCGGAATAGGCGGCCACCAGCGCCACCGGCAGCACCACCGCCGCCCCGACGGCGGCCAGCAGCGAGGTGTTGGCGATCCAGCGCGGCATGCGCGCATCCCAGGGGGCGCCGCCCCCGTGCCATGCCAGGGCGAGCAGCAGCGCCGGCAGCGCGAAGCCGAGCACTACCGGCGCGGCGCACGCCAGCGTGGCGCGCCAGGCTGCAGCGCCACGCAGCACGCGCCGCGGCGCCGGGCGGGGATTGCGCGCGTCGAAGCGCATGCGCCCCCGCTGGCCGCGCTCGAGCGCCAGCAGGACCAGCACGAGCGTCAGCAGCATCACCGCCAGCCGCGCCGCGCCGGTGCGATCGCCCAGGCCTTGCCAGGCGCGGTAGATGCCCGCGGTGAAGCTGTCCACGGAGAAGTAGGCCACGGTGCCGAAATCGGCCAGCGTCTCCATCAGCGCCAGCGCGCAGCCGGCGGCCACCGCCGGGCGCACCGACGGCCAGGTCACGCGCCACCAGGCGCGGCGCTCGCTCAGGCCCAGCGAGCGCGCCGCCTCGACCAGCGAGGGGCTGCGCTCGGCGAAGGCGGCGCGCGCAAGGAGGTAGACGTAGGGGTACAGGGCCAGGCCGAGGAACAGGCCGGCGGCCGGCCACGAGTGGACGTCCGGGAACCAGTACTCGCCGACCTTCCATCCGGTGAGGCGGCGCAACTGCGTCTGCAGGGGTCCGAAGCTGGCGAAGAAATCGGTGTAGGCGTAGGCCATCACGAAGGCCGGCGTCGACAGCGGCAGCACCAGCATCCAGGCCAGCGCGCGCCGCCCCGGAAACTCGTAGGCCGCCACCAGCCAGCCGCAGCTCACGCCGATCACCAGCACCACCGCGAGCACCGCCAGCGCGAGCTTGGCCGTGGTGACGGCGTAGCGCGGCAGCACGGTGCCGAAGAGGTGCGCGAGCGCCTCCCCCATGGCGCCGCTCTCGGCCGGTGCCGGCAGCATCGCGAGCCACAGCACGGCCAGCACCGGCGCCACCACCAGGAAGGCGGAGAGCAGCGAGCCGAGCCCGAGCAGGCGGGAGGACACGCCGCGCGCCGGCGCCTCGCGCCGTGGCAGGGTGTCGGTCGGCACGTTCTCGGAAGGGGGTGGCACTACAATCCCGGATCGAGAATTATATCGATCCACGATGATCCCGAATCCGCCGCTGCGCGCCGATCCGGCGGACTGCCCACCCGCCCCGGCGGCCTGTCCGCCCGTTCCGGCCGCCCCGGCGAGCCGTGCGCCCGCCTCGCACGAGGGCGCGGAGCCGCCGGCCGCGCTGCGGGTGGAGGACCTGCACGTCTCGTTCGCGCAGCCGGCCGGACGCACCCGCGTGCTCGACGGGCTGACGTTCCGGCTCGGCGCGGGCGAGATCGGCTGCCTGCTGGGAGCGTCGGGCTGCGGCAAGACCACCGCCCTGCGCACCATCGCCGGCTTCGTGGCCCCCGAGCGCGGCTGCGTGCACATCGGAGCCTCGTGCGTCGCCTCGGCGACGCGCCAGCTCGAGCCCGAGCGGCGCGGCGTCGGCGTGGTGTTCCAGGACTACGCCCTGTTCCCGCATCTCGATGTCGCGGCCAACGTCGCCTTCGGCCTGCGCGCGCTGCCCGCGAGCGAGCGCTCCGCGCGCGTGGCCGAGATGCTGGAGCTGGTCGGCCTGGCCGGGATCGGCAGGCGCTTTCCGCACGAGCTGTCGGGCGGCCAGCAGCAGCGCGTGGCGCTGGCGCGCGCGCTCGCCCCCCACCCCGCCATCCTGCTGCTCGACGAGCCGTTCTCCAACCTCGATCCCGACCTGCGCGAGCGCCTGGCCCTGGACCTGCGCGACATCCTCAAGGGCCAGGGCATCACCGCCCTGCTGGTGACGCACGACCAGTACGAGGCGTTCGCCCTGGCCGACCGCATCGGCGTCATGCACGCCGGCCGCATCGAGCAGTGGGACACGCCCTACCGGCTCTATCACCAGCCGGACACCCGCCTGGTCGCCGATTTCGTGGGCCTGGGCGCCTTCCTGCCGGGACGCCTGGAGCATCGCGACGGCAGCACCTGCGTGCGCCTGGAGCTGGGCGTGCTGCCGATCCGCAAGCGCGCCGACGAGGTGATCGCCGGGGCCAGCGCCGGCGAGCGGGGCGAGGTCACCGTGCTGCTGCGTCCCGACGACGTGGTCCACGACGACGCCAGCCCGCTGCGCGCCGAGGTGGTGCGCAAGGCGTTCCGCGGCGCGCAGTTCCTCTACACGCTGCGCCTGCCCAGCGGCGCCACGCTGCTCGCGCTGGTGCCGAGCCATCATGATCATGCGGTGGGCGAGCGCATCGGCATCCGCTTCGACGCCGATCACGTGGTGACCTTCGACCCGCGGAGCTGAGCCCTCCCCGCGTCTCCCGGGCCTGCCGCGGCGGCACGCGCCGCGGGGCGCGGCATCAGACGCCGAGGTAGGCCTGCAGCGCCTGCTCGTCGGCGCCCAGCGTCGACGAGGCGCCCTGCAGCGCCACCCGGCCGCGCTCGAGCACGATGCAGCGGTCGGTGTGCGCGAGCACCGCGCGATAGTTGCGGTCGACCACCAGGGAAGCGATGCCGCTGGCGCGGATGCCGGCCACGATGCGCCAGATCTCCTTCACGATCAGCGGCGCGAGCCCCTCGGTGGCCTCGTCGAGCACGATCAGGTCGGGATTGGTCATCAGCGCCCGGCCGATGGCCACCATCTGCTGCTCGCCGCCCGAGAGCTGGTTGCCCCCGTGGTGCAGGCGCTCGGCCAGGCGCGGGAAGGTGTCCAGCACCCGCTCGTAGGTCCAGTCGGTCTGCCCGCGCATGCCCGGGCGCGCGGCCATGAGCAGGTTCTCGCGCACCGACAGGTTGGGGAAGATGCCGCGGCCTTCGGGCACGTAGCCGATGCCCAGGCGCGCCACCCGGTCGGGGCGCTCGGCGCTGCGGTCGCGGCCGCGGATGGCGATGCGGCCGGTGGTGGCGCGCATGAGCCTGAGCATGCTGCGGATCAGCGTGGTCTTGCCCATGCCGTTGCGCCCGAGCAGGCCGACGGCCTCGCCGGCCTCGATGCGCAGGCTCACGCCCTGCAGCACGTGGCTCTGGCCGTAGTAGGCGTGCAGGTCGTCGACCTCGATCAGGGCTGCAGGGGCGGTCATGCGCGTCCTCAGTCGGCGAAGGCTTCGCCGAGGTAGGCCACCTGCACCTCCTCGTTGGCGCGGATCGCCTCCGGTGTCCCGCTGGCGATCACCCGGCCGTTGACCATCACGGTGATCTGGTCCGAGACGCGGAACACCGCGTCCATGTCGTGCTCGACCAGCAGGATGCCGTGCTCGCGCTTGAGGCCCTCGAGCAGCGCCAGCATGCGCTCGGACTCCTCGGGCCCCATGCCGGCCAGCGGCTCGTCGAGCACCAGCACGCGCGGCATGGTGGACAGGCACATGGCGATCTCGAGCTGGCGCTTCTGGCCATGCGACAGCGTGCCGGCCACCAGGTGCGCCTGCGTGGTCAGGCCGGCGCGCTCGAGCGCGTGCCGCGCCGCTGCGACGCTGGCTTCGCAGCGCTCGGCCGCCGCGAGCCAGTCCCACGGCCGCTGCAGCGCCGCCTGGGCGCTGAGCCGGCAGTTCTCGAGCACCGTGAACGGCGCGTAGATGGTGTTGCGCTGGTAGCTGCGCCCCAGGCCGGCGCGCGCGCGCCGCGGCTGCGACCAGCGGGTGACGTCCTGGCCGAGCAGCTCCACCGTGCCTTCGCTCGCCTGGATCTCGCCGCACAGCACGTTGATCAGCGTGGACTTGCCGGCGCCGTTGGTGCCGATCACCGAATGCACGCTGCCGCGGTGCACGTCGACCGACACGTCATCGACCGCCTTCAGCCCGCCGAAGCTGCGCGAGACGCCGCGCGCGCGCAGCAGGGCATCGGCCTCGCGCTCAGGCATGCCGCCACCTCAGCTGGAACACGCGCCGGCCGATCTGGCGGCCGATGCCGACCAGGCCGTTGGGCATCAGCGCCACGCAGGCGATGATGGTGAAGCCGAGCGTGAGCTGCCAGTGGCGGGCGAACTCGCCGAACACGGTGCTCGACTGGAACAGCTCCTGCAGCATCGCCAGGGCGAAGGCGCCGAGCACCGCGCCGCGCAGGCTGCCGAGACCGCCGAGGATGATCATCACCAGCACCGCGCCCGACTGGTGCCACGACAGCAGCTCGGGATTGACGAAGCCGTCCTTGAGCGCGTAGAGGAAGCCGGCCAGCCCGGCCAGCATGGCGGCCACCACGAAGGCGGCCAGCTTGTACGCATAGGTGCGGAAGCCCGCGGCCCGCATGCGCTGCTCGTTCACGCGGATGCCCGCCAGAGCGTGCCCGAAGCGGCTGCGCACCAGCAGCGCCAGCAGCCCGAAGGTGAACGCGAGCGAGGCCAGCACGAAGTAGTAGAAGGTGTGCCCGCTGTCGAGGTCGAAGGGCTGCCAGCCGCCCAGCGACAGCACCGGCCGGAAGTACAGGTAGATGCCGTCGCTGCCGCGCCCGAGCGGGGTGTCGTGGAAGACGTAGTAGGCCATCTGCGCGAAGGCCAGCGTCACCATGATGAAGTAGATGCCGCGCGTGCGCAGCGACAGGGCGCCGACCACCAGCGCATAGGCGCCCGCGGCCAGCACCGCGGCCGGCAGCAGCAGCAGCAGCGGCGCCGGCGCGCTCTGCGGGGTGAGCAGCGCGGTGACATAGGCCGCGATGCCCAGGAAGGCGGCGTGCCCGAAGCACACCAGCCCGGTCTGGCCGACCAGCAGCTCGAGGCTGAGCGCGAAGATCGCGAGGATCATGATCCTCGTGAGGAGGTCGATGCCGAACTTGCTGCCGGCGAACGGAAACGCCGCCAGGGCCACGGCCACCAGCACCACCGGCACCAGGCGCGAGGCCAGGCTGGCGGCCGGACTGCCTTCTTGCTCGCTCACGCCCACCTCATGCGGTCCGGAACAGCCCTTCGGGCCGCCACAGCAGGATCGCTGCCATCAGCACGTAGACCAGCACCCCGGCGGCCTGAGGGAAGAACACCGTGCCGAAGGTCTCCACGAAGCCCACCAGCAGCGCCGCGAGCAGCGCGCCGCGGATCGAGCCGATGCCGCCGATCACCACGATCACGAAGCAGATGATCAGCACCTGGTTGCCCATGCCCGGATACACCGAGGACACCGGCGCCGCGATCGCGCCGGCCAGGGCGGCCAGCCCGACGCCGGCCGAGAACACCACGCGATACAGGAGCTTGATGTTGACTCCCATCGCCTGCACCATCTCGCGGTTCGATGCCCCGGCGCGGACGGTCATGCCCAGGCGCGTGCGCGTGATCACCCAGAACAGGCCGGCGGCCACCACCACGCACACCCCCGACACGAACAGGCGGTAGACCGGGTAGGTCATCAGCTCGCCGAGCGGCACCGTGCCCGCCAGCGACGGCGGCGCGGACACGCCGTGCACGTCGTTGTCGATCAGGATGCTGCGCATCTCCTCGAACACCAGGATCAGCGCATAGGTCATGAGCACCTGCTGCAGGTGCTCGCGCTCGTACAGATAGCTGAAGAAGATCCATTCGAGGACGTAGCCCAGCAGCACCGACAGCGCCACGCTGCACGCCAGCGTGGCGAAGAATCCGCCGCCGACCAGCTGCTGGACCCACGGCGCCAGGGCATAGGCCATGTAGGCGCCGATCATGTAGAAGCTGCCGTGCGCCAGGTTGATGACGCCCATGATCCCGAAGATCAGCGTCAGGCCGCTCGCCACGAGGAACAGCAGCAGCCCGTACTGGACCGCGTTCAGGCACTGGACGAGAAAGACGACCGGATCCATGCGATGCGCCCGCGATCCGCGCGCCGCGCCGGCCGGCGGGCGCACTGCCGCGCCCGCCGGCCCGCGCTCCGCGCGGACGCTGCCTTACATGCGGCAGCCGCGCGCAGGATCGGCCAGCGCCTTGACCGCCACGCCCTGCACCACGTTCTCCTTGCCGACCACCTTGCGCAGGTAGATGTCCTGCACCGGGTTGTGCGCCTTGGACAGGGTGAACGGGCCGCGCGGGCTGTCGATGCGCGCCTTCTCCATCGCGGCGATCATCGCCTCCTTCTTGGACTTGTCGCCCTTGACCGCAGCCAGGCCGGCGCCGAGGATCTGCGCCGCGTCGTAGCCCTGCATGGCGTAGACGTCGGGCTGCAGCTTGTACGCCTTCGCGTAGGCCAGGCGGAAGGCCTTGTCCTTCGCGTTGGTCAGGCCGTCGGCGTAGTGCAGCGTGGTGAGCAGCCCCTGTGCCGCCTCGCCCTGCGCATCGAGCGTGCCGTCGGTGAGGAAGCCGGCGCCCACGAGCGGGATCGACTTGTTGAGCCCGGCCGCCGCGTAGTCCTTGACGAACTTGACCGCGCCGCCGCCGGCGAAGAAGGTGTACACCACGTCGGGCTTGAGCGAGGCGATCTCGGTGAGCAGCGCCTGGAACTCGACGTTGGGGAACGGCAGGGTGAGATCCTTGATCACCTTGCCGCCGCCCTTGGTGAAGGCCTCCTTGAAGCCGTTCGCGCTCTCTTCGCCCGCGGCGTACTTCCAGGTGATGGTGACGGCGTTCTTGTAGCCGCGCTTGGCCGCCTCGACGCCCATGGCGTAGGCCGGCTGCCAGTTCGAGAACGAGCTGCGGAAGATGTTGGGCGCGCACATCGGGCCGGTGACCGCGTCGGCGCCGGCGTTGGGGTCGATCATCAGCACGCCGCTGTCCTTGGCGACCTTGGCCATCGCCATCGCCACGCCGGAGTGCACGGTGCCCACCACCACGTCGACCTGGTCGCGCTTGATGAGCTTGTTGATGTTGTCGGTGGCCTTGGCCGGGTCGCTCTCGTCGTCCACCCGCACGTACTCGATCGGATCGCCGCCGAGCTTGCCGCCCTGCTCCTCGACGTACAGCTTGAAGCCGTTCTCGATGGCGTTGCCGAGCGCGGCGTACGTGCCCGTATAGGGCAGCATGAAGCCGACCTTGTACGGCTTGCCCGTCTGCGCCGCGGCGGTGCCTGCCACGGCCAGCATCGCGGCTGCCACCGCCACTCCCAGTGCCTGTCTTTTCTTCATCGTCGACTTCTCCTCAGTGTTCGTGATCGGGCATCCGCCCGCCGATGCTCCGCCAACCCCGCGTCGGGCCGCCCGCGCAGCACCGGAACAATAGCCGAGCCAGCCTGCGCTGTCAGCGCATCGGGCGCAACGGCGGGGATTCCCGGATCGCTCGCACGGTGCATCGAAGGCGTTCGCGCCCGTGCTCGGAGACCTGGGTACTGCCTGCGGACGAGCCCGCGGCCGCCCGCGAGGGACGGCTGCGGTTTCGCGTGTTCGGAGCGTGCGGATCGGAATCGGCGTGCCGGTCGCGCACTGTCGCCCGCGATCGGCGGATGAAAACTAATTCTTCCGCGCAATCGTGTCAAGCAATATAGTGCATGAAAGGGGGAATCCCGGGATTTCCCCGATCACCGGACGATCCAGGCCTGCTGCCGCTCGAAGCGCTCGCGCAGCTCCTCCATGCGCAGCGACATGGCGCGCCGGTCGGCGTGGCGCACCAGCAAGGCCACCGTGCGCCGGCGGTTGATCCAGGCCACCTTGAGGTAGGCGCGCTCGCCGCCGCGCGCGGTCAGCTCGACCCAATCCCCGCGAGCGACCTGCGCGCACGCTTGCGCAGGCGTCAGATCGCGCCGCGCCGGCTCGGCCGGCAGGTCGCTCAGGTCCAGCGATTCGAGGATCTCGAGCAGGCGGCGCTCGGAGCCCTCGGCCTCGGGCGCTTCGTGCGGCGCCGGCGCCGGGGAGGGTTCGCGCCCGGACGTGCTCCGCGGCCCCTGGCCGGCCTGCGCCGGCACAGGCGGAGCCGCTGCCGCCGCGCCCGTCGCCGGAACCTCTTCGTTCAATGTCGGCACGGCCAGCGTCGCGGCGCCGGCGGCATCGCCTGCATGCGGAGGCACAGCCCCGGCCGGACCGCGTATCCGCGTGCTCGCGCCGCGCTCGCGATCGCGCCGCTGCATGCGGCGGAGGTGGATCAGGAACAGCTCGTCGAAGAACGACTTGAACTCGTCGTCCTTGGCGCCGATCTCGCGCACGCCCTGCGTCATCAGCCGGATCAGCGGCGGAATGCGCTGCGCCAGCTCGCGACGGCTGCGCCGCTCCCGGCCGTCCAGGCTCCACAGGAGATCGTCGACCACCTGCAGCGAGACGCGGAAGTCGGCGCTGTCCTCGCCGTTGCGCAGCGCCGCCGTGCGCAGGTGGCGCAGCCACACGTTGACGACGAAGTCGCGCACCGACTCGGGCGCCTGGTGGCGATCGAGCCGCTCGCCCAGCATCGTGCGCAGCCGTTCGGTGACCTGCCGCTCGCGTTCGCGATCCGGGCGTCGCGCGTAGTCGCGCCGGTTGCGCCGGCCGGGCGTTTCCTCCAGCGCGCGCCGCTCGCGCACCACACGCTCGATGAGCTGGCCGACGCTGCGCGCGGCGCGCGAATACTCCTTGTCGACCTGCTGCGCCATCACCGCCGAGCGCGCCTGCAGCGCGCTGGTCACGATCTCCACCGCGCGCACCACCGTCTCGAGGCGGCGGTACAGCTCGCTGCCGCGCGCGATGTCCTCGGAGAACGCGGTCGAGATCGCCCCGAAGTGCTCGACCAGCCGGCGCAACGAGCGCGGGTCGTCGCCGAGGTAGGCCGGGTCGAGCAGCGACAGCGTCACCGCCGGCTGCTGCAGGCGCCACACCAGCGGCTTGGCGGCCTCGGGCAGCCGGCGATCGTCGATCACGTAATCGAAGATCGCCGCCACCACGTCGACCACCGCCACCTGCGCGGGCGCGGCGCCCGACTCGCGCAGGCGCGCCCTCACGTTGCCGAAGAACTCTCCCCGCGCCTGGCGGCTGTACGGCATCGCGCCGATCGCGTGGGCGAACGCCACCGCGTCGCGCTCGATGTCGAGCACCGGCTGCAGCGTCGGCAGCACGCGCAGATGCTCGCCGCCGGCACGCGCCGCCAGCGGCGAGCTGCCGAGCGTCGCGGCATCGCGATCGGCCTGCACGGCAGAGGCCAGCATGCGCGCGACCTCGGCCTCGTGGTCCGGCGGCGCTTCGACCGTGGGGGCGGGGTGATCGTCGGGGATCGCCGCCTGGGGGGCGGGCTGCGGGGCGACCTGGGACGCGGCCTCGGACGCGGACTGCGGTGCGGGCTGTGGGGTGGACTGCCGGGCGGACTCCGGGGCCTGCCCCGGTACTTCCTCCGCTACGTGCCCGGGCATGTGCCCGGCCGCCGGCCCGGGCAACGGGCCGGGTACAGCCTCCGCGGCCGGGGCGGGCCCACGCGCATCTGCGGCCGGAGCGGGTCGATGCGTCGCCTCGGCCGGGGCAGCGGCCTCGGGCACGTCGGCCTCCCGCAGACGGCGCTCGGCAGCCTCGATGGCATCGGCGATCGGCCCGGTGAACGCCTTGAGCATCAACTGCCGGACGACGGCGCGCGTGCGCACGTCGTCGGCCAGATCGCCCAGCGCGGCCACCGCGGCGGTGGCCAGGGTGCGCGCGCCGAGCGGGTTGAGGGCATCGTCGCGCCACTGCACCTCGCACAGGTGGCGCAGCCGGGCGGCGTAGCGCGGATAGATCTCGCCCGAGCGCTCGCGCACCGCGCGCGCGAGGTCGGCCGCGAGGATCTGCGCCTCGAGCTCCTCGTCGTCGAGCAGCGCCAGCACGCCCTCCTCTCCCGTATCGTGCTCGCGGCGCAGCTGCTCGAGGCAGCGCAGGGCGCGCTGCGCCAGGGCATCGGCGATGCGGGTCACCCGCATCGCCGTTTCGCGCCGCAGCCGCGTCGCGGCGCCCAGCAGCGACTGCCGGTCGCGCGCGTCGAGCGCGTGCTCGGCGGCGGCCTCGAGCTCGTGCGCGATCGCCGGGAGCCCGTCGGTGGCTGCCAACGACAGCGCATCGGCCAGCGATTCGCGGGTGCGCGCGAACAGCATGGAGCGCGTGGGCATGGGGCGCGGCGGTTCCGGTTGGCTCATCGAGTTCTTCTGGCGCAGCTCCCGGTTGGAGCAACCCTCGCGGCGGATCGGCCGGCGGGGGTCATTGCGGCAGAGGCGATGCTAGCGGACGCACCTGGGCGCGACAGTGAACAAATTGCCCCGGCAGATGCCGAACCGGCCCACGGTGCGGTCGGGAGCGGAACTACGCCACAGACCAAGGCGCCGTGCCAGCACGCTAGGGCCCTAGTCTGTCAGCAGGTAGCGCTCGATGCCTGCGCGCAAGGCCGGCGGAAAGGGCACCGAGCGCAGCGTATCGACGTTGGCCAGCACCACCGTCAGGCTGGCGCGCACCCGCGCGACGCCTCCGGCGACGCCTTCGACGAGGAGGCCGAGCGAGCTGCGCCCGAGGTGCCGCACCCCGAGGCTGAGGGTCAGGACCTCGCCGATCTTGCTCGGTGAGAGGAAGTCGCATTCCACCCGCACCATGGGCGTGCCGAGCCGCTGCGTATAGACCAGCTCGGCGTAGTCATGGCGCAGGCCGTGGTTGAACCAGTCTTCCACCAGCTCGTTGAAGAGGATGAAGTACTGCGGGTAGAACACGATCCCGGCCGGATCGCAATGATGGAAACGAATCAGCTTGTCCCGCTCGAACGCCTTGCCCGTGTGCACGCTGGCCCTCCGCTTCGGCGCTCCGGCGCGGACGGGTCGGCAGTTTCCCGTTGCACCTCGCGCCGGTCGCTATGGTAGCGCAAGCAATCGGGGCGTTCGGGGCTGCGGCGACTGCGTGGCTGCGGCCGCGAGTATCCGGATTCGAACTTTTTCGACCGTTGGCGCATCTTTCAGTCCATGGGTCATCAAGCGCATATCGGGCCGACCGATGCCGAGTTGGCCATTGCCGCTCGTGCCGGCGACTGTGGCTGCCTCGGGCTGCTTCTGGAACGCCATCGCGCGCGGCTGTACGCGGCGGCATTGAGGGTGCTCGGCTACGGCCCGGAAGCCGAGGATGCCGTCCATGACACGTTTCTCATCGCGCTGAAGCGCATCGGCGACCTCGAGGACCCACAGGCAGTCGTCGGCTGGCTTCACGCCGTGCTGCACCGCTGCTGCCTGCGGCAATTGCGCCGTGGACGGCGCGAGGTGCTGGTCGCGGAGATTCCCGATCGCCCCGACGAACGGCCCGGCGTCGAGGAGCGGCTGGAAAAGGCTGCACTGCGCGAATGGGTCTGGGACGCACTGCGAAAACTTCCCGAGCCGCTGCAGGCCACCGCCATGCTGCGCTACTTCGGCAGCTATCCCTCGTACGAGGAGCTGGCCGCCATCCTGGCGATTCCGATCGGGACGGTCCGCAGCCGCCTGTCGGAGGCCAAGCGCAAGCTGGCCGAGATGCTGCTCGAGACGGCAGGCCTCGTCGATTCCGACGCCAGGTTGCGATCGCTCGAGCGCCGGCGGTTCTATGAAGAGGTCTTTCGCGGCCTCGGCCGCCCTGGCGAGCGCGAGCGCTGCCTCGACCATTTCGCAGAGGACCTTCATCTCGTCCGCGGAGCGGCCAAGCCGGTATTCGGGCGGTCATTCGTCGCCCGGGAGGTCATCGAGGACGCTGAAGCCGGCGTCATCCTCGAACCGCAGCGCATCCTCGGCGCCGGCCAAGTCGTGGTGATCGAGGGACGCTTCGTCAATCCGCCCGAGGATCCGTTCCATTGCCCGCCCGGCGTCGCATTCGTGGTCTTTCAGCGCAACGGCAAGGTCGGCCGTCTGCATATCCACCTGTCGCCGCGTCCGCCCAGAATCGACGACGACTGATCGAACTTTTTCTCCCGCCCGCGGATCCTTCCAGCACATCACATGGGGCGGACTCGATTGGAGCGCCATCTTCCACGACATGCAGGTCGCTCGAGACCTTCAAGAAGGAGCCGGGCGGCGACGCGCAGGCCGTGAAGCCTGCCAGGTGAGCGAACCCCATCGGATGCCATTCCGGAAACAAGGAGGAAATCATGCCCATCGTCTTCGGAGAAGCTGTCAGCACGGTGAAGGACATCGTCTCGGTGCTGAAGAAACATGGCGATGCGGTGCGCGGGACCTACCGTGCCCGCTACCGCTTCGACGCCCGATCGACCGACCCCTATACGATGCCGCTGCTGGAGCGGCCGGCGAGCCTCAAGGACAATGCGCCGACTGTCGTCTATCCGTGGGAACAGATCTTTGCCGCTGCGGCCGTCTGTGCCGGTTCAGACTATCCGATGCTGGCGGCGCACGCCGGGATCGATCTCCGTTCGGTCGAGTTCATCGCCGAAGGCGTGTTCGATCCGCGCGGCGAGTTCGATGGCCTCGATGGGCTCGAAGCACCGATGGACGCCCGGCATTGCTTCCTGTCCCTCCACCTTCGCGCCACGCTGGAGTCTTCCGCGCCCCGCGCTGCACTGGAGAGGATTCACGAGCGCGCAATCTCCCACAACATGGTGCTCGGAGCACTGAGGGGAATTCCCATGACCAGCGAGCTCGTGGTCCAGCCTGGTTGAGGCGGCTTTGCCTCAGTCGAGGTTTCGCCGCACGATGCAATCGCGACGGTGATTCGACCTTGGACCGGATGATGGCCTTTGCCATCCGGGAGCGTTTTTTGCTGCCACCGGGGAAATCGGCAACCCTTGGCGTGCCCGGCCAAGGGCCGAAGTGGCGGAAAGGGTCGTTTTCGGCCGCTATTCCTGCTGCGCCTCCTACGGTCGCTTAGTACAACCCCGGCTCTACAGTCCTGAAGAGCTGGGAGGGCAATCTGCTATACGGCTACGCACGGGTCTCCACCCAAGAGCAAGAAACGCACGCGCAAACCGACGCCCTTGAGCAAGCGGGCGTCAACCAAATCTTCCACGAAAAGCGCTCCGGCGGCGACAGCCGCCGCCCCATCCTCGAATCGCTCCTTCTCGCGCTGCAGCCCGGCGACGTACTCGTCGTCTACAAGCTCGACCGCATCGCTCGATCGCTAAAGCACCTGCTGCAAATCCTCGAACGCGTCCACGATGCCGGCGCCGAGTTCCGAAGCCTCACCGAGGTCATCGATACCCGATCGCCGGCCGGGCGGATGATGATGCAGATCATCGGCGCCTTCGCCGAGTTCGAACGCGAGCTGATCCGCGAACGCACCCGCGTCGGCATGCGCGCGGCCATGGAACGCGGCGCCAAGGTCGGGAGGCCAAGAGCCATGACCCCCCACGAAGAGGCCGAATGCGTTTCGCTGTGGCAGAGCCAGCGACACACCAAGACCGACCTCGCGCGCCGCTACGGATGCCACCTGTCGAGCGTGAAGCGCGCCATTCACCGCGAGGAGCTGAAGCGCGACCAGGTCGCGCGAAGCCGGCAGATCTCGTTACCCGTTTGACCACATGTGCAGCACCACAACACACCGCCGGACACCTGCCGCTGCGCGGCGCGTCAAGGGCCGCAGCCGTCACGCCAGCCTGCGGCTGTCATGCCCGCTGCTCTACGCCCTCGCCGCAACACCTCACGGCCCGTCGCGCAGTGTCCTGCCCCCGCCATCCCCCGCATCGCCCCCCAGCGGGGTGAGGGGCGATGCGGGGGATAGCGAAACACGGGGCAGGACACCAACCTGCCCTGTACGCATGCCTCCAAAACACCACCCACCCCTCCGCCCCGCCCTGAGGGCGGGGAACGAGGGCGCTCAGTGAAGGATCTGCCTTCATAACCGGAGCACGACATGCGAGACAAAAACCTGGCCCTCGGCCTGCTCAACGACATGCTGGACGCCTTCGCGACCATCCAGGACGAACGCGCAGCCTACTACCTGAGCGAATCCATCCACGGCGCGGCACGCATGGCGCATCGACTCGATCTCATCAGCATCGATGAATGGGCGGAGTTCGACAAGGCCGCCGAACTCCGCGCCAGCCTGTTCGCGCCACCTACAGATCTCGCCCACCAACGATGACCGAGCACACCATCACGCTGGAGCTGTTCCGCCGGCGGCGCGGCCGCACCACCGTACGCGGCGTGGCCGTCGGCACCATCGTCTACAGCCACGGCGGGCGCGCCATGCGCGTCCTGCGAAACGACGAGTACGTGGTCATGTCCGACCACGCCCGAGGGCCGTACTGCGCCCTGCAGGCGCTCGACGACAAGCAGTGCGTGGTGATCTGGCCCCGCCGGTGGTACACCCTCGCCGGCGAGCAGATCCCGCTGGACCTCGAGCTGCCGATCGAGGAGCACCGCTAGAGGCCCTGAATCGGCCGGCCGTCGGGCGAGGCAGGCCACCAGGTGCAGGGAGTGGCATCAACCTGCCATGAGCTCAGTCCTAGCCCTGATCGTCCTGGCGTTCATCGCCGCCCTGGCAATGAAGGCCGCCCTGCGGCCGAAGAGCCGCTCCGACACCATCAGACAGCGATCGCCACTGACGGAGCGCGAGCAGGCCATGTATCACCGGCTGCGCGCTGCACTGCCTGAGCACGTGATCCTCGCCCAAGTCTCCCTCGGCGCGCTGCTCATGACCAGGTCGCACGCAACCCGGAACAGGTTCAGCCAGAAGATCGCCGACTTCGTGGTCTGCACGCGGGCCTTCGAGGTGCTCGCGGTGATCGAGCTCGACGACACCACCCACAAGACGAAACGTGCTCGCGATGCCGAGCGAGACGCAATGATCACCGGCGCCGGCCTACGCACGATCCGATACGCCAACATCCCCGACGCCGAGACCATCACCCACGACATCAGCCGTGCGGAGCCTCGGGCTCCGAACGCTCCTGCCCGACCCGCTCCGGCGGCCCGTCCGGGAACACGTGACGGAACGGCGAGAACGGGGGCGCAGCAAGCCAAGCACGGCACTCTGCGTCAGACAGCCCAGCGTTCGAACCCTGCTCTGTAACGCACGTGCAACGACTGCGCGACGCCATGCAGCCCGCCACCGCCGGCATCGCCACCACTTTGCGGACCTCATCGTAGAGCGGCGCCGACTCGGGACGGCCCAGCAGCCGCGGCACGAACGCGCCGTACGACAGCTCCACCGGCTGGCCCGGTGCAGACCCCACGGACACCCTGGCAACCCCAGCAGTCGGCGCCTCGGCCGGCCTCACCTCACCCTCGATCGCGCTCGACACGGTCCCGTAGAACCGCCAGCCCAGCACGCCCACGATCCCCGAGACCCCCAGAAACACCCACACTGCCCACGGCACCCGCTGGCGAGTCCGCACGTGCATCGACGCGCTCTTGTACAGGCCGAACACCGCCTTAGGCAACCGATAGGGCCGCCGCACGGCAGCGTCACGATCAGAACGGCTGTTCGGGTCCGAACATTCGGACCACTCAAGGAGCTCGCGCCCCGCCCAGCACTGACGCAGGTGCACGTGCTTGCGAACCAGCTTCCGAATGTTGGCATCGATCAGGTTCGGATGCTGCGTGACCAGCCAGAAGTCCAAGCCTTGGTGCCGATGCGTCTCGAACGCCGCGACATGTCCCGGCACGCGACTACCCACGCCACGCGGGCGGAACACCTTCTGCGCTTCGTCGATCACGACCAAGGCGCCTTCGGGGAAGGCGAACTCAGTCTGCACCACTGCGGCATCCTCAACCGCAGCCACCTCCCGGGTCCACTGCTCGACGGGAGGCGTCAACTCGTGACGCACAGTGAGCTCAGGCACACCCATCACGAACACCGGGCGCTCCGGATTCGCCTCCACGAAAGATTGCAACTGAGCCACCACATAGGCGGTCTTACCGGCGCCGGGCGCCCCCGTAATCACAGTCAGCATGTCAACTCGACAGCACGCCCAAGCGCTTGAACGACAACAGTGTCACCACCACCCCGAAGGCCCCCATCCAGACGCCTACCGCATCCACAAAGCCGGCGAGCGCGATGAGCTGGTACACGTCGCCGGACAGCCCACCCAGGGCACCCGTCACCGCCTGGGCGACCTGATCGCGCAACGCGGCGAAGCCGGTGTACGTCACGACACCCACACCCAGGGCGCCGGCACCACGTTTAACCCAGCCGGCCACACCCCCGGCGATGAACGTCGCCCAGCTCATGCGACCTTGCGCCCCACACCGAACACCATCACGGCGGCACCGATCCAGGCCACGACCAACACCACAGGACGCACCCCCACCGCCAGGTCACACACCGGCTGCCAACTCAGGCTTAGCGAACGACCATGCACCGTCGCCGTCTTGGGCGCCGGGCAGGAACCGCCCGCGCTCATGGTCGGTACCCACGAGAACGGACGATCCTCGGTCTGCAAGTCCGGTTCATCGTCGTGCTCGCCGAGCGGCTCGCAGCCCGATGCGTCCGGGTGCTCGACGCATACGTCCGTGGGCTTTTCCTCGGCCGGCGGCACATCGCCCCCCGGAGCCGTCGTCGTACTCGTCTCAGTCTTCGTCGTGCTATCCGGATAGGTAGTCGTGGTGTTCGTCGTCTGCGTCACCGTCACCACATCGCCGCTGTAGGTCAGGTTGTACGTATTCGTCGTCGTGCGGGTCTCCGTACCCGCATCCGTTTGCACCGTCGTCGTAGTGCCCGGACCCGTCACCGTCGCAGGACCCGTAGCGACAGCAGGGCCCGTCTCCCATTGATCGGCCGGCACATACGGCTCCGAGGCCGCCAACACATCAGCGGCCTTCGACGGCGCGGCAATCAGCCCCTGCTGGAAGGAGATTTCCATCTGCTGATCAGTGGCGGGCACATAGCCCGGAGAACCGACCTTAGCGAGAGCAACCGGAAAGTAGCCGCCCTGATTCGGACGAGACGTGCAGTTATTGAACTGCACCCAACCTGCGGGAGCAGGCTGACCTTGAAGATATTGCA